>Ga0209061_1000177_pt1 | contig 210277 bp, 182 predicted proteins | sample Coa_R1_10_FD_187157 | JGI IMG/M metagenome (GOLD analysis project Ga0209061, IMG submission 187157) | Surface soil microbial communities from Centralia Pennsylvania, which are recovering from an underground coalmine fire - Coalmine... | ecosystem: Environmental > Terrestrial > Soil >... | reverse complement strand
GACCTCCAAATTTGGTTATCCGAGGCGTACACGCCTCGGCCTCATTGAAGCGTAAAATTTGCGCGCTCAAGCCAACTTGTGCCCTGCCGTTATCCGAGGCGTACACGCCTCGGCCTCATTGAAGCAGGCAGATGCTGAAGCAACGCTGCCCGATCTGTGAAGGTTATCCGAGGCGTACACGCCTCGGCCTCATTGAAGCTACCCTGCAAGGGGAAGGTCCTTTTGCCGGGCGCCCCGTTATCCGAGGCGTACACGCCTCGGCCTCATTGAAGCGTGCGACGAGGAACATCAGATTAGGAAGGGCTGCCGCGACGTTATCCGAGGCGTACACGCCTCGGCCTCATTGAAGCCCATTATAAATGGGGCCGGTAAACTCCTCCCATTCCCGTTATCCGAGGCGTACACGCCTCGGCCTCATTGAAGCTGATATGGGAACTTGCACTCCGGAGGAATTGGCGAAGAGTTATCCGAGGCGTACACGCCTCGGCCTCATTGAAGCCCCACCTCACGGGATTGTTCGGCTTCTGTCGTGAGAGCGTTATCCGAGGCGTACACGCCTCGGCCTCATTGAAGCGTTTCTTCCGGCAGGAATTCACGCCATCGTTCTCCGTGGTTATCCGAGGCGTACACGCCTCGGCCTCATTGAAGCCCTGAAGACTGGGTATTAGAAGAACTCAAAATCAAAGCGTTATCCGAGGCGTACACGCCTCGGCCTCATTGAAGCCGTAGATGCAACATCTTCCGTTATTGTGTCGGACATGTTATCCGAGGCGTACACGCCTCGGCCTCATTGAAGCTTTGTAATCGTTCCGGCATTGGTAACTGTTCCGGAGTTATCCGAGGCGTACACGCCTCGGCCTCATTGAAGCAATAAAGGAGGCAAATAAGTGTCGGGCTCCATTCTCGGGTTATCCGAGGCGTACACGCCTCGGCCTCATTGAAGCGTTGCGCTTGACCATAGCCAAGGAGCGAAATGCAGCTGCGTTATCCGAGGCGTACACGCCTCGGCCTCATTGAAGCTCCGGAGCCAAGAACGCCACAAAGCCTGAACGGATAAGTTATCCGAGGCGTACACGCCTCGGCCTCATTGAAGCATTTACCGATCGAATAAACGTATTTCCTGATTGCTCGTTATCCGAGGCGTACACGCCTCGGCCTCATTGAAGCCTGAGGTAACCGAAGCGCGGGAGTCTAATCACTGACATTGTTATCCGAGGCGTACACGCCTCGGCCTCATTGAAGCTGCTTTACCAGAAAACACCTGTTTTCGAGGTACTCTTGTTATCCGAGGCGTACACGCCTCGGCCTCATTGAAGCGCGCCTGCCGCGGTGATGCCAGTGCCGAAGGTCATCTGGGTTATCCGAGGCGTACACGCCTCGGCCTCATTGAAGCCATCCTACTCGTGACAACCAAACTATTCCCTTGTTTTACGTTATCCGAGGCGTACACGCCTCGGCCTCATTGAAGCGTCATCCCAGCCGTCCTCGGCGCCCTCGTCACCTGGGTTATCCGAGGCGTACACGCCTCGGCCTCATTGAAGCCTTCTGAGATGCTGCTTGATCAGTTCGGAAATCCGATGTTATCCGAGGCGTACACGCCTCGGCCTCATTGAAGCGGATTGTGTTAGGAACCAATGTGACTCTTGTTCTTTACCGTTATCCGAGGCGTACACGCCTCGGCCTCATTGAAGCTCGAGCAATACGTAATCATCAAGAGCATGTGGTTATGTTATCCGAGGCGTACACGCCTCGGCCTCATTGAAGCGGTCTAGGTCCGATCGTGTTGTTTCCGAGGAATGATTGGTTATCCGAGGCGTACACGCCTCGGCCTCATTGAAGCCGGCGTCTGCGCGGGCTCTTGCACGCGCGTCGCATCGTTATCCGAGGCGTACACGCCTCGGCCTCATTGAAGCACGTTGGGCCCGGGTCCAACATGTTCTTCAACGGAAATGTTATCCGAGGCGTACACGCCTCGGCCTCATTGAAGCTGATTGAGGACCTGAATGTGCGCAGGATGCTGAAGAACGTTATCCGAGGCGTACACGCCTCGGCCTCATTGAAGCACCCCGTTCGGCGGACCTAAAAACACAAAAAACGCCCGCGTTATCCGAGGCGTACACGCCTCGGCCTCATTGAAGCCATTTTCGAAGTGTGATGCCAAGTCGTCCAAACGCTGTGTTATCCGAGGCGTACACGCCTCGGCCTCATTGAAGCTAGATAAGCTGCGCTGCACCGTTCGTAGCAGAGTCGAGTTATCCGAGGCGTACACGCCTCGGCCTCATTGAAGCCGAATTACTGGCACTCAACCCCCTAACCAGTAACTTCGCCGTTATCCGAGGCGTACACGCCTCGGCCTCATTGAAGCAGGGACTATCCCATAATCGCAGCGCCGGCTGAGGCTGTTATCCGAGGCGTACACGCCTCGGCCTCATTGAAGCTAGCGAGAGCGCAAAAGAGTTGTCCGGTTTTAATGAGTTATCCGAGGCGTACACGCCTCGGCCTCATTGAAGCTTGACGCTTGTTATTATCGGCGTTTGCACAAGCAGTTGTTATCCGAGGCGTACACGCCTCGGCCTCATTGAAGCATCGAAACATCAGAAGCGCGCCGATAACACACCTAGAACGCGCAAGGCTTCTTTGCCAAACCAAAACGCAACCCATATCGACTCAAGAATATTTAATGAAAATCGCGGGATCTCGGTATCACACGCTCGTTGCGCGGATGGCAATGCACATATCGCGCCGCTTGCGCACGGCACATTGGCGCCTTGCCCTCATCCTCCGAAAGCCGGTCCAGCTCCCCGGTGCGATCGGCCAGCCGCTCCGCCACAAGATGCACAATGCCCTCCGGGCTGCGCTGCACCCTGCCTTCCGCCAACATCAGGCGCGCGCCCATCACCTCGCGGCGAAAATGCTCCACAAGCTTCGGCCAGACAACGACATTGCAAACGCCCGTCTCGTCGCTCAACGTAACAAACACCACGCCGGCATCGCCCGGCATCTGGCGAACCAGCACAATACCGGCCGCGGCCGCATGGGCGCCGTCGGGCGCGGCCGCAATCTCTGCGCAGCTCAGCACGCCTTCCGCCGCGAAAAGATCGCGCAAAAACTCCATCAGATGCGCGCGCAACGAAAGCCTCAGCATCTCGTAATCCGTAAGCACGTGCTCGCTCGGCGGCATGGCCGGTAAAGGGGCAAGCTCTTCGGGTTCTTGTTCCTCCACATGCTGGGCTTCAAACAGCGGCAACGGCGCAGGCGCGGAGATACGGCGCAGCCGCCACAAGGCCGTGCGCCGATCGATACCTAACGAACCGAAGCCATCGGCCTCTGCAAGAATAAGAAGCGCGCGTTTGGGCAGGCCCGCGCGGTGGATCACTTTCTCGAGATCGGCATAGCCGTTGCCGCGCGCGGCAACCAGCCTGGCCGCCCAGTCTTCGCTGAAACCGCCGACTTGCCGAAAGCCCAGACGCAACGCAAGCGCACCGTTTTCGGCTCGCTCGAGCGTATTGTCCCATTCGCTGAAATTCACATCGACATGGCGAACTTCCACGCCGTGCTCGCGCGCATCGCGCACGATTTCGGCAGGCGCGTAAAACCCCATCGGCTGGGAATTCAAGAGCGCACACGCAAATGCCGCCGGGTGGAAACGCTTGATCCAGGCCGAAACATAAACAAGATGCGCGAAGGCCGCCGCATGGCTTTCCGGAAAGCCGTATGAACCGAAACCCTCGATTTGTTGAAAGCAACGTTCGGCAAATTCGCGGCGATAGCCCCGAGCCGTCATGCCTTCGATCAGCTTGCAGCGAAACCGGTTGATTGTGCCAACATTGCGAAAGGTCGCCATCGCGCGCCGAAGCCCATTGGCCTCCGCCGGCGTAAACTTTGCCGCCACAATGGCAAGCTTCATCGCTTGCTCTTGAAACAGAGGAACGCCCAAGGTTTTACTGAGCACGGCATGAAGCTCATCCGGCGGCCCGTGCTCCGGAGCCGGCGATTCATAAGTAACCGCCTCCTGGCCGTTCCTGCGCCTGAGATAAGGATGCACCATATCGCCCTGAATCGGGCCCGGCCGCACGATCGCAACTTCAATGACAAGATCATAGAATGTTTTGGGCTTCAAGCGCGGGAGCATATTCATCTGCGCCCGGCTTTCCACCTGAAAGACGCCGATGGCATCGGCCTTTTGCAGCATGGCATAGACGGCCGACTCCTCGCGCGGCACGGTGGCGAGACTCAAACGCTTGTGCTCGTGCTTCTCGATAAGGGCAAAGGCTTTGCGGATGCAGGTCAGCATGCCGAGCGCCAGCACATCCACCTTCATTATGCGCAAGGCATCGATATCGTCCTTGTCCCATTCGATAAAGAAACGATCTTTCATGGTGGCGGGGCCGACGGGAACGATTTCATCCAGCCGATCATTGGTGAGTACAAGGCCGCCGACATGCTGCGAAAGATGCCGGGGAAAGCCGATAAGCTGGTTGGCGAACCGGACCGCCCTCGCAATGACAAGATTTTCGGGATCAAGCTTGCCTTGCCGCACCTCGCTTGCCTTGAGCTCATCGCCCCAGCTTCCCCACACGCCGGAGGCAAGCCTGGCCGTGACGTCTTCGGTAAGGCCGAAGACCTTTCCCACTTCGCGAATGGCGCTTCGCGGGCGATAGCAAATGCGGGCAGCGGTCAGTGCCGCGCGATGATGGCCGTAGCGTTGATAGACGTATTGAATAACCTCCTCGCGTCGCTCATGCTCAAAATCGACGTCGATATCCGGCGGCTCCCGCCGCTCTTCCGAAACGAAGCGCTCGAAAAGAAGGTCTATCTCGGTGGGATCGACATTGGTAATCCCGAGCGCGAAACAAACGGCCGAATTGGCCGCCGAGCCACGCCCTTGGCATAAAATACCCCGAGATTTTGCAAAGCGCACCACGTCGTAGACGGTGAGGAAATACTGCGCAATCCGCATCTTTTCGATCAGCGCCAGCTCTTTGCGCAAGGTCTCGCAGACGGAATCGGGGATGCCGCCCGGATAACGTTCCGCCGCGCCTGCCCAGGTAAGATCCGCAAGGTGCTGATCCGCCGTTTTGCCCTTGGGCACCGGCTCGTCCGGATAATGGTATTGAAGTTGATTAAGCGAAAAAGTAATGCGTTCGGCAAAACGGATCGTTTCGGCGATGGCTTCGGGGGTATCGCGGAAAAGCCGCGCCATTTCCTCCGGCGATTTCAGATAGCGCTCGGCATTGGCTTCTAGAACGCGCCCTGCCGTTTCCAACGTGCAATGTTCGCGAATGCATGTAAGCACATCCTGCAATTCGCGGCGCTCGGGCGTATGGTAAAGCACATCGTTCGTGGCGATCAGGGGCACGCCGGCGGCATGCGCCATGCGCTGCCAGTTTTTCAAGCGGCGGCGATCATCGCCGCGATAAGGCATAAAAGCGCCGAGCCACACGCGGCCGGGAGCCGCATGCCGCAGTTTCACCAAAAGCGCTTCCAATTCTTGATGGTTTGCAAGGAGCGTCTTTGCAAATTTCTCTTTCGGAATAACCCCAGGGCCGCCTTTTCCCTGCGCGCGCTCCTGATTCCAGGTTTTCGCGGGCAAGCCGATTTCCGCGGCCTCCCGGCCGGGATGCGGCGGCATAAGAACAAGCAGCAGGCCTTCCTGCCATTTGAGCAAATCTTCCAAGGTCAGCAGGCATTCGCCTTTGGGCGCGCGCAGCTTGCCCGCGCTCAATAGCCGGCAAAGCCGGCCGTAAGCGGCGCGATCGGAGGGATAGGCTAGAATCTCGGGCGTGCCGTCCACGAACACCAGCCGCGCGCCGATCAGAAGCTTCGGAGCTTTTCCGGTATTTTCCTTGATCTCTTGCCACGCTTCGTAAGCGCGCACCACGCCTGCCAGCGTGTTGCGATCGGCAATGCCGATCGCATCGAGGTTTTTGGCCTCGGCGGCGTGCACGTATTCGTGCGGATGGGATGCCCCGCGCAGAAACGAAAAATTCGTGGTCACGGCAATTTCGGCATAGCTGTTCATGCGAACAGACCTTGAAGGAACCAGCGGCAAGCCGGCGCTTCGGGCGTCTCGCGGCCGGGAATACCTTCGCGATAGAGCCAGAAACGGCGGCCTTGCTCGTCTTCGATGCGGAAATAATCGCGTGTGGGCCGCGGCGTTTCATAACGCCACCATTCCATGGCGATGCGTTCCGGGCCTTCAACCCGGCAGACCGTATGCAGCGCGCTCCGCCAACGAAATTGACGCGGCGGGCCTTCCGGCGTTTCGGCCATTACCTCCACGGGCTCGGGGGGCGCGAAGAAGCGCAAGGGCCGGCGCGGCGCCTCGCCCCGGTTGCGAACGGCAACCCATGCCTCTTGCATCGGTTTTGCGAATTGTGCCGGAACAAGAACAAAAGCCGCTTCCGGAATATGCGTGTTGTTCGGCTGGAACAAAAGCACGCGCCCACTGCCGAAGCGTGCGCTAAGCCGGTCGATCAGGAAATGAATTTCCCTTTGTCGCTCCGCCTCTGTTTCGAAATCCGAAGGGCAGGTTTCGATGCGTTCGGTGCGGCTTGCGCAAAGCCGGATCATGTCAAACCCAAATCCCGGATCGAGCGGATCGGCAAGCGCATCGATCTTTTCCCGAAACAGCCGCGCGATGATGCCCGCCTCGCGCGTGGGAGCGGCGGTTGCGATCGCGATGCGACGCACGGCGCCGTCGCTGCGAAAGAAGAAGGCCTCCAACGCGCGTGCGCCCACCCCTTGCCTTTCCATCATGGCGGCAAGAGAGCGTGCCAGCGCGGCGAGTGTGGCAAGGATCCCCTCGCGGGAGATGACGGGCTCGGCAAAGCGTTTTTCGGCGCGATAATCCGGCGCCGGCAGACGCGGCGTGATGGGCAGCTCCGCACGGCCGAGGGCGTGATCGAGCATAAAGACCATCCGGCTGCCGAAGCGCGCCGTAAGCTCGGTGCGGCTGCGCGCGGCCACCTGGCCGATGGTTTTCAGCCCGGCGCGGCGGAGCGCGTGGGTGGTGGCGGGATCGAGAAAAAGCGCCTCGACGGGAAGCCGCGTGATGAGCTCTGCATCCTGCTCCGGAGGCGCGATCGCGCCGTTTTGGTAGCGTGCCAGCGCCCGTGCCGCGGCGGCCGTGCCGGCAATGGCGCCGCGCACCGTGAAGCCACGCCGGGCAAGCTCTGCACGGATTTGGTCGAGCAAGGCTGCTTCGCCGCCGAAGAGATGGGCAGCACCGGTGATATCGAGCAGGAGCGCGCGCGGCGGATCCAGCGCCACGAACGGGGTGAAGCCCCCGCACCAATCGGCAATGCGTTCCAGGAGACGGAAGTCCGCGGCCTCATTGGCCTGGACAACCTCGAGATTGGGCACAATAGCGCGCGCATCCGCAACCGTCATTCCAGAGGAAAGCCCGTGTGCGGTTGCTTGGCGATCGAGCGCGGTAATCCGTAGCGCATGATCGCGCTTGGCAACCATGGCCAGCGGCGGGGCGTTTGCACTTGCCGCTTCGGCCTCAGGGCCGCGCGCCTGCCTGCGCCTATGCAGCCGATCGGTCGAAAGCCGCGGAAACCAGAGCGCCAGAATGCGCCGCGTGCGGCTCCCGGAAGCAACCGTCGTCACCATTCCACTCCATAACCCAGCGCCCGGTACGCCCGTGCCGGTTGCGCACCAGCTCGGCTTCGATGAGCGGCAAGCCCCAGGTTTCGGCATCCGCCGGCAAGCGCAGCCCGCGCACCTGCCAGCGCGTTTCCGCGGCGCTCGGCTCCGGATTTGCCTGCAAGCGCAGCAGGAAAGCGGCCACACCGCTGCGGGCGGCGGCAAGCGCAAGCCTTTTGCTTGCCACCAGGTCGAGAACTTTCGGATTCTTGGGGATTTCTATCACCACCGCCCCCAACGCGGCGGAGGAGAGGGCATCGTTCGCCGCCCGGAGCACATCGGCCACATGCGCAAGCCGCACAAAAAGCATGCGCGCCGGTTTGATGCCGAGTTCGAGCAGGCCCGTTGCAGCCGGCTCGCCGAATGCGCGCGCGGCGCAATCCTGGCCTATCCAAAGGAAGTGCTTTTCCGCCGATGCCCGGAAGGCCAAGCCCGCGGCAAAAACCGAGCCTGCGGCTTCATGGCCGGGATGGGCAAAGATTTCGTGCAGTGCCCCGGAGCCGAGCCCGCCGCCCAAGCAAGCATCGGCGGCCCTATGGCCAAGCGGGGTCCTTTCGCGCTTGGCCGCGGTTTCAAGCTCCGCCTTGGCCAAGGAGGCCAGGATTTTTGCGCGTATTCCAACCGCCGGTTTCATCGGACGGTAGATTAGAACAAAACAAGAACACGCGTCAACAGCGCAAGAGCTCAAAGGAGCGGTCGGCTACCCGCCCGACTTGGTGGGCGAAATCCGACAAGAGTGGAGACTACTTTCGAGCGACGATCCAATCCTGATAACTATATCTCTCGGGCGGGGGATATATTTTTACATCCCTAAAATAACGGCTCCAAAAGGCGACTGCGATTTCCTTCTTCCAGAAGACTTGGTTTTTGTCGATGTCGCCATAATATACGAAATCGGCAGGCATAAGCTTGTTATCGACAATCATTTGGCCGAGAGCATCGCGCGCCCAATCTTCGTTGCCATGCTGAGCAAAGAACTCCCAAGCATGTTCCGTGTGGATGCTCTGTATTAATACGCCTCCGGGCTTGAGAACGCGCCGCAGTTCAAGCAACCACATATCCCAAAGAAACTTGATGTGCGTGAATACGCTAACGCCATAGATGGCATCAAAGCTATTCGACTCAAACGGCAGGATAGGGAGCACCGTTCCCGTGTATACTTGGAATTCGGGAGGGAAGTATCGGCGTAGCCATTCTATGCGGCGTGCCGAAACATCAACACCCGTCAACTTCCAGCCGTATTCTTGCATTTCAGCGTGAAAATGTCGGAGAACGCGGCCGGATGAGCATCCAAAATCCATCACCGATAATCCTTCCAGCGAGGGCAATGCGCTTTGAATATAATTTCGTATCACATCATGATCATACTTTCCCCAGTCGAGATAACCGGCATCGTCAGCGGCATGCCCATGACGTTCACCCGGCGGCGGCAACGGCAAGGATTCTCCTTCTACCCAGATCGGGGGATCAAAACGCGGCGGCAAGGTCTGCACATCGTAGTCGAGCGGCAGGTGATAGGCAAAACGCGGTAATGCGGTATATTCCGCCCGAACGGCTGCACATGCACGTTCGACCGCGAGAGCGACAATCGCGTCGTGGTCTACTTCGGCACGCATTGACGTTTCCTGTTTTATCTCCAATCCTTGCGTAGATACATCTTGATAGACCAGCGCGAGAGAACCTTGAAGGTCCGGAAGAAGAACCCCTTTCGCTCCGGCGACATTGCAGAATTCGTCAACGGCCAGAGTTACGCCAGGCCGACGACCGCTCGAATAGTCATGAACAAAAATCATGCCGCCGACGTTCATGCGCGGCCAGAAAAACTTAAGGCCCTCTTTTATCTGTTCGTAAAGATCACAGTCGAGTGAAACAAAAGCATATGTGTCGGCTCGCATTTCATCTGTTGCCGAGTCTGGGAATACCCCAACAACCCAGCGATTTTGCCGGTAGTCACCCACCGCCGCGCGAGCAACCTCAAGGCTTGTATCCTTAAAAGCCTTTTGTTTCCCTTCTCCCATATTTTCTTCAAACTGCTGCTCGCTGAACCCTTGAAATGTATCGATAAGATACATTTTGCGATCAAATTTCTCTGCGTAATAGCTCAGAACCGCCGAAGATTTCCCCTTATAGACACCAAGCTCGGCAACCGATCCGGAGCATCGAGATAAGGTTTGCTTCAAATTCAACACAAAACTCCACAAACGGGCGATGTCATACACGCTATTGGGATCGATTGTGATCCAGCGCTGGAATACCTCGTCGAAATCGGGGTGAGCATGAAACTCTTTGTAGGATTCGGGATAAAACATTGCGGCAAGATGCCTTACGGCTTCGATATCTTCTTGTAAGTTCGCTAATTCCAAATCGCTGAAATTTTTTTTCATTTCGGACTTCTCCCGCGATTCTACGGCTGACCCACGAAAAAACGTCGGCGCAACCAACCAATCACCTTGCGCGCCGGAGCGGTTATGCGCCAAGAGGTAGAAGCGTAAACGGCATGAAGCTGCTTCTCATACTGCATTTTCTGCCGGATCATTTCGTCAATTCGTGCGACAAGTTCCGCCCGCACCGCAAGTGCCTGCTCTTTTTCTCGATTTGCATTCTCGGCGTTTCGAGATGCAGCGTCGGCAAGATCGCGTGCAAATTGCGCTTGGCGCATCGCGGCTTCGAACAAGGCTGTCTTGTTCTCCGCTTCGGCGCGATAGAGGCGAAGTTTCCGTTCCACCTCGGCAAACCGTTCAGCAATCGCTTGCAACTCATGCGTAAGGGTTTGCCCCAACTGTTCCCTTAACGCCCGCTCCTCCTTGATTGCTTCCTTGGCCCATGCCATCTCATTCTGAAGCCGATTTTCGGCCGCCTGCGCTACATGCCTAAGGGTTTGCTCTATCTGTTCCCTCCACGCCCGTTGCTCCGCAATTACCTCCTCCGCCTCTGCCATCTCATTCTCCAACCGATCTCGCTCTAACCGGAGAGCGATTATTTCGTTGAGCCAAGCTGCCCGTTCACGCCCCGCCGCAGCACTTGTGGCCAAATTTTCGCGGCGTATTTAAGCAAACATTCGAAAGGTTGTTTGCCAGCGCATTTTCTTTAAGTACCTTGAATGTCGTGGGCATCGTTTCCAACGCGACGACACGGCCTTCGGAGCCGACGGAATGCGCAAACGCCAAAGTGTGCGTTCCGGCATATGCCCCCACATTGAGCACGGTTGCACCGGGGAGTAAAAATTGCTTTACAAAGCCTAATTCGTTTTCTGCCCATTCACCGTATAATGCGAGTGATTGGCCTATCGTCCCCATATCGTTTGCGAAGAACACAATTGGCCCGTAACGGCTATCAACGGCGCGGTGCAGCGTGCTATACACGTTACGCAACCCCCCAATGCCTCTCCTGATAAGAGGCCGAGCCTATGGAAGCAACCCCTTTATTCGCATCGCCGCCTTTCGCAAGGGGGCAGTGAGACGCCAGGAGGTAGAGTTATGGATTGTCTCGATCGCAGATACCAGGCGTTCTTTTTCGTAATGAACGTGCTTCCAATCCTGCTCCAACTGGCTGATCCGATTTCGGAGCGCGCTTACTTCAGCGCCCAAACGCGCCCGTGCTTCACGCTCTGCGGTGAGATCTCGCCACGCAGAGTACATTTGCATCCGGGTAGAGTGCACCACCAAGAATGCCCCCGAATCTCTCTCCTTTTGCAGCTTAAGAAGTTCGGCTGCCACTTCCGCGGTTGGCAAAAGAGAGGCCGCGGACGTCGCCTCCCGTGCAATCTGGACGGCGTCTCGGGTTTGCTCAAGAAAGAACCGGCCGTACTTCGCATCGGGTTCCAAGTATGTTCCCTCACACCACTCGTTCCACGAGTGGACGAACACTAGCCGTTTTTCCGGTTCAAAATACTGATACGTGTATAGCAGAGCTTGGAGAAGCCACTGTTTGTAGGAATCCCCATGACCGTTTATGTGCACGATTGCCTGTCTGCCGTACCGCGGCGTGTTGTCCCACGGCAACATCACGGTCCGAAAGCGCGTATATCCCGGGTAGGGTCTGCCCATATGATAGCGAGCAAATCTCGCGTAATCTACGATTTTTCCACTGAAGCCCTCACACAATTCGAGTTCCGAGGTATCCGACCACAGCACCTCCTGCGGAACGATGTTAGAAGGAATTTCGTACGAAGCATCGAAATCGATATCACGCGGATGATGAGGATCTGGTGTCCAATCATCAACCATTACCAGGTATATGCCGGGGAATCCTTGAGCTTCGATTTCTCTCCTCCAGAGGTCTACCGTGCGACGGATATTCGGAAAGAGATGCGGCTTGTAAACCATCAAAACCGGTTTTCCTTGGATTTTGACATAACGCCTGTCGTGAAATAACGACACGAGTTCACGCAAAACCAGGAGATCATCAACATCCGAATGATGTTGGGCAATGATAACTTCTTGATCGCCCCCGTCCCATCTTTTCGTCCAGTTTTCATTTGCCCAAACACACAGGAACGGAGCATCAATTCCCGATTTCACAAAATTCTCGATTGGTTTGTAGAGCAGCTTCCGGCCTTGGAAGGAATAGTAATAAAAGCAAAATCCCGAAATTCCATGTTCTTGAGCCAAACGGATCTGCTGGTAGAGAACCTCTTCCGATCGCAAGTCGTAAAAGCCGAGTTCTCCCGGCACACGAGGTTGATAATGTCCTCGGAACAGCGGCCTGGCTTTGATCACATTGTGCCATTCCGAGAACCCCATGCCATGCGCCCAGTTGTTCTCGGCAATCGGGTGAAACTGGGGCAGATAAAATGCGAATAGGCGCGGTAGTTGATCCGTTTGCAATTCGAAATCGCGATATCGGCCTTCTGAGACGTTATCCGTGAGGGCCGAGATTGTTGCGGCAGCGCCTGTTAAAATATCTTCAAAGCTTTTCGCGCGTGTCGCTTTGTCAGGCTCCCAGCCTCGAACAGGGACATGCCGCCCCTCTCGCCACCCTTGATCGATGAAATGCAAGAGGGGGTTAATTCCGGCTCGCAACATTTGCGTGTCGGCATTTTGGTATTCCTTGAAATCCAGGAATGGGTTGGGAGAAAAGCCCTTCGCGGCGCCTTCAAGCAAATAGTGGTCGATCGGATGAAGAGACGCGTTTTCCACTTCCGGGTGATGTACCACGTACCAACCCAGATCGAATAATCCGGAGGCAAGAATAGTATCGCTTCGCGGTTCTCGCGGCAGTGGCCATTCCCGAATGGGTCTAACGTTCATGCCAGGCTCAACCCGGCGGTGTGAAACGGTATTCGCTGCTTCGAACACATACCGGACAGCTTCCGCCACTTCATCCACGCTGAGCTCGCGCGCGGGGCCGACCGGATTCCGCACAAGTTTTACCAACGGAGAAGAGCTTGCGTAGAAGCCGGTGTAAGGGCAGTACTGGCGAAAGTAATGGTATTGCCCAAGCAGAACAACGGCAGGAACCTTGAGTGCATTTGCTAAATGTCCCGGCCCGCTATCGATTCCGATGAACATGCGGGCGCGACGAATAACTTCCGCCGTCTGCAATATCGGTAACCTATTTACGAGGCTGACCGTTCCATCGATTGGCCGAGGAAGCTCTTCTATTTTTCCTGCCCCAACTTCGACGACGGGTAAACCGAGACGGTCTTGAATCAGAAGCAAAAGAGCTTGCCATCCCTCCTCCGTCCAATCTTTCCTCGGGTCGTTGGAAATTCGATGGATAACACAAAAATCCGTCGGCAATTCCAACGCGTCTACAGCACGAACGTGCTCGGGGCCGAGATACAATTGCGGTTGCGCGGAAAGTTTCGGCAACCCGGCGCCAAGGGAAAATGCCTCTAACAATGCGCCATGATCAAACCACTCGTTTACCGTTACGAAAGGGTTTCCCGTTCGCTTCACCAGCGGAATCCGGCAATGTTGGCAAGTCCGGTAATTCACATGGAGATCGAATACCTGGTCATAGCCGCCATGCGCGGCGAGTTTCATCCAATCCGTCAGGCAATCGACCGTTATCGTTTCATCAATGTAGGGATTGGTGTCGATGATTTCGCGAAATTCCGGACGCACAACCCAGCACAGGTGATCATTCGGGTGGTTGAGCTTGAGATAGCGGGCCACCGGCTCACATGCTACGATGTCTCCGATATGCTCGATCAGGCCGATGACGATCCGAGAGGGAGATATCTCAGTGGTGCGGATAGGTGCGCGTGCGTCCATAGAAGGGGCAGAATATCCAAGGAAAGTATGATGCTATTCAGTCTCCGATCTAAAAATTATTGTCAAGCGCGAATCCGCAATAACGTTAGGCGCCTGCAAAAAGGGTTAACTTCGGCGCACAATCCGTCCGGTGAGCAGCCGGCAACAGCGCCGCCAGAAAGCCCCGAACGAGCCCGGAGGCCCAAACCGGCCGGAAGGCCCTCATTCCTGCAGGGGGTTAAGGGGGCGTAGCAAAACCTTGTATTTCGCGCCAAGCTCCGCGCAATTGAGATCATTGCTGAAATACCCGCGTGCCACGGGGCCCGAGTCAGCAATGCAATTATAACGATAATTGGTCCACTCGGTGCGGAAATTATACACTTTGCCGCTTTGCGGATCATAGAAATCATTGGTCCCGGCAAGCGCATTGATCCAGCCTTTCGCGACGCGCATATTGTTTTGCCGAAAATTCTCGGAAGTTTCCCATTGCATCTGCCGCACCATGGCCATCGTGTCGTTAATCATCTCCGTTCGAATTTGAAATTTGTTAACGATCGTGCGGCCCATTTGCAGCAGAATCTGCACCTCTTGCTGATAACCTGCCGCCACGTCCTGCAGAATGGTCCGCTCCAATCCGGGTTCGGGGCTAAAGGAATGCAGGATCGCGCTGCAGAGCGGGGCAAAGCTTGCTTCTTCGGCCGGCGACGCCGCGCAATTCCCGGCGGAGAGAAGGCTGGTTACCCCCGGCGCACCGTCGGGCTGGGAAAGCAAAGGGTTTTCCAAATAGGCCATGCTGGCATGACCCCAATCCACAAGCTGCTGCCCACGACGGGTTTCGGCAAAACGATAAACCACCTCCTCGGGAGGGCCGGGCCCGAATTCCGGGGCAGCGATGGCGGTGCCGGGCGCTTGTCGCAGCGCATCCAGCACGGCTTGCACCGCTTTTGTCGCCGGCCAGCGATAGGCCGAATCGGCCAGCTGGGCCCGTATCGCAGGAGCCACGCAGCCGTTCAGCGCATCGGGCGCGAACAGCGGATTTTGCATAAACCGGCGGTTACATTGTTCGAGGATCGCGTTGTAGCGCAGGTCCGACACGCGCGCCCCGAGCAGAAAACAGACGATCGGTTCACCGCGGCCGGCCGGCATCGCGCAAGCGGAATGACCCGCAATCGGCCGCACCACCCAGCCTTCGGGGAGCGCGATCGCGTAGCCGAGAGAAGAGAGAGGCACCAGTTTGAGAGCGTACGTGCTCGCCACGCCGGCGGCGGATCTTTCGGAAACCGACGAGGGTTCCGGCGCCGGCTCTGCCTTCACCGTTCCATGGAACCACACGAGCACGAGCCCTGCGGCCAACAAGCCCAATGACAAGGAGACGACTTTCGCCATGAGACCATCCTCCCCGGCGGCTTCCCTCTCCTTTTCCTAGCGCATTTGCGTGCAAATTGCGATCGGTTAACGCATCGTACCACAGGCGCGGGGTTCACATGGCCATCAGACCGGCAACAAAGGTGCGATGCGCCGCAAGAGCAAAAACCCCGCCCTTTCTGCTTCGGCCGAAGCAGCGATTTCAGAAGGAAACGGATTTTATTGCGCTTCTAGTCGGGGAGTTTCCTCTTGCCGGTCCATTTCTTGAAGCGCTCCAGCTCCTGCTCCACGCCCGCCGCGACGGGGGCGCCGTGCGAAGCTGCCAGCACACGGTAAAGCTCGATTGCAGCCTCGGCCAAACGGTCTCCGGCCCGCAGGATAAACACCGGCTCGTCCGCGCCGATGCCGGGTATCTCCACCTTCCCGTATTTTCCAGAGATCGCCATGGTTGCCTCCTGATTCAGCCTCTTCGCTCATCCATCCATCACAGACTAACAGATTCTGGGGAGAGGGTCGTCTTCCAGCTCATCCAAAAGCCGCTCGCCGCCTAATTCGGTCTCGAGGATCACGCGGCCGCGTCCTTCGCAGATACGGCCGATGATCTTTGCCTTCGTGCCAGCGGGAAGTTCACGCCACCGCGCCACGGCCTCTTCGGCGAGCTCGGGCGCTACCACGGCCAGCACGCGACCTTCGCAAGCCAGATAATACGGATCGTAGCCCAGCATGTTGCAAACCGAGCGCACGGCATCCCGAACGGGCGTCGCAACCTCGATGAGGCGGACATCGAACCCGGTTGCCGCGGCAATTTCGTGTGCGACGGTTGCGAGCCCCCCTCGTGTCGGGTCTCGCATGAAGCGCAGCCCGTCCATATCGGCAATCGCTGCGGCAAGCGGGGCCACGGATGCGCAATCAGACCGGACATCGCCCCGCAAATCAAATTCCTGCCGCGCGAGCAGCACGGCGATGCCATGATCGCCCACCGGGCCGCTGACCAGCACGGCATCGCCGGGGCGAATGCATTCCATGCCGAGGTGCCGGTGACGCGGGCGAAGACCGACGCCGGTGGTAATCAGGTAAAGGCCGCCGCCCTGCCCGCGCGGCACGACTTTGGTATCGCCCGCGATCACCGGCACGCCGGCATCGCGCGCCGCCCTGGCAAGGCTTTGGATGATGCGGTCGAGGCAGGCCACTTCCAGCCCCTCCTCGATAATGGCGCTCAGCGTCAAATAGCGGGGCTCGGCGCCGCTTACCGCCAGATCATTGACCGTGCCGTTCACGGCGAGGCTGCCGATATCCCCGCCGGGAAATTCCAGCGGCTGCACGGTGAAGCCATCCGTGGTGATATAGGGCACGCGGTCGGAAGAGAGCGTGAGCGGTGCGGCATCCAGCCGCACGTCAAGCGCAGGATTGGCGAGATGTTTCGCGAACAGCCCCTCAATCAGCTCGCGCATGAAGCGGCCGCCGTTGCCATGGGCGAGAGTGATGTAGCGATCTTCGATCATGCGCTCGGCCTCGACATTATCCGCTTTGCGACAAGAGAATATGCAGGGCTTCGATCGCTTGCCCGAAGGCCAATCCGCCATCGTTGGCCGGCACAGCCGTCGCAAGGAAAACCGGAATGCCCATCTCGCCAAGCCGCTCGATAACCCTCTCGCTGAGCCTGCGGTTTTGGAACACGCCGCCGGCAAGGCCCACCGCGTCGAACCGGGCTTGCCGGCGAAGCTCCAGCACCTGTTGCACCAAAGCATGGGCGAGGCTCTCATGAAACATCGCCGCGCGCTCGGCAGGCGGGCGGCTCTGATCCGCCAAATCCTCCAGCAGCGGCGACCAATCCACGCGCAGAAGCCCCGCGGCATCGCGGGAAAGCGGCAGCTCTCGAGAGCGTGAAGTTCCTGCGGCGAGGCTTTCCAGCATCATCGGCCCCTGCCCTTCGAAGCTCGCTTGCTCAAGGCCGAGGATTAACGCGGCCGCAGCGTCAAAAAGCCGCCCCACAGAAGAAGTCGGCACGACATTCACACGTTTTCGCCAGGCTTCTGCGATGAAATCGGCGCTCGGGACTGCCGGCATCCAGCTTTTTCCGCTCTCCCACATGAGCGCCGCAGCAGCGCGCCACGGTTCACGCGCCGCGCGGTCGCCGCCGGGAAGATGGAAAAGCCTAAAGCTTGCGGCCCTGCGCCACCGCCCGGGCGCACCCAGCAACGCTTCCCCGCCCCAAAGCGTGCCGTCGCCGCCGTAACCGATGCCGTCCCAGGCGAAGACCAACCAGGAGCGGATCTCGGGATACTCCCCCGCAAGCGCCGCGGCATGGGCCTGATGGTGCTGGATTCTGAACACCGGCTTTACTTGGCGGAGCGCCCAACGCGTGCCGGCATAGTCCGGATGAAGATCACAGGCGATGGCTTGCGCCTCAACCCCGTAAAGGCGCTGAAGGTCGCCGGCGAGCCGCTCGAAGACGTCGAGGCTACGCGGGCTATCAAGATCGCCGATATGGGGTGAGACGACCAAGCGATTTTCCCAGCCGAGTGCGATCGTGGCTTTCATGTGCCCGCCCACGGCGAGGATCGGCTGCGGAAAAAGCCACGGCAGTTCCCATTCCAGCGGCGCCACGCCCCGCCCCAGCCGAATCATGCGCGCCTTGCCCGCAATGATGCGCACCACGGAATCATCCGCCGGCCGCAAGATCGGGCGGTTGTGATGCAGAAATCCGTCGGCAACGGCACCGAGGCGGGCTTCTGCCTCGGCGTTTTCCGTGATCACCGGCTCGCCGCTGATATTTCCCGAAGTCGCAACCAGGGCGCTGCCGAAATCCCGCAGCAGAAGGTGATGAAGCGGGCTGTAGGGGAGAAAAACGCCGAGCTCGGCAAGCCCCGGCGCGAGCCTCTTTGCCAGCCTGCAATCGGCCCACCTTTCTGCAAGTACAATCGGCCGCGCAGGATCCGTCAGCGCCTCCGCCTCGGCCGCGCTCAGGAGAACGGCTTCCGCCACGGCGCGGAGCCCATCTCTGCCTTGCATCGGAAACATCACCGCCAGCGGCTTCTCCGGCCGCCGCTTGCGCAGTCGCAGCCGTGCCACGGCTGCTTCGTCGGCCGCATTGCACAGAAGATGGTAGCCTCCGATGCCTTTGACAGCAAGGATGCCGCCCTTGCGGAGCAAAGCCGTAGCGCCGATCAGCGCATCCTCTCCTTCGCCGCAGGGCTGGCCTTCGGCATGAAACACGAGCGAGGGTCCGCATTCGGGGCAGGCAATAGGCTCGGCGTGAAAGCGCCGGTCGTGCGGCTCTTCGTATTCGCGCCGGCAGGCAGAGCAGAGTGGGAAGCCGCACATGCTGGTGCGCTGCCGATCATAGGGGAGCGCTTCAATAATCGTGTAACGCGGGCCGCATTGCGTGCAATTGATGAAGGCATAGCGATAGCGGCGGTCGGTCGGCGTCTCCAGCTCCTTAATGCAGTCCTCGCAGGTGAAGAGATCCGGCGGCAAGTGGATTTGCGCCGCTGCGTCCGCAACGCTCGGCAGGATCCGAAAACCCTTCACCCCTTCCCATGCCGCCGGCGCTGATGCGCTGATCCGCGGCCGGGCCAGCGGCGGTGCATCGGTGGAAAGCGCGGTTTCGAAGCGCGCCACATCCGTGCTGCGCCCCTCGATATGGATCAAAACTTCCCCCGAGCCGTTGCGTGCCCAACCGGCGAGATTCAACGAAGCAGCCAAGCGATACAAAAAGGGCCGATAGCCCACGCCTTGCACCCGGCCGGCAACAATGATCCGCCGTGCTTGGCGCACGGAGCCCATTGTTATTTCCCTCCCGCCATGGCCCGCGCTTGGGACGACGTGCCGGCGTCTGCCCGCGAAGAGGCTTCCCGAACGCCGGAAGCCCACCAAATTCGGCAGGCGCCTTCATCGGAAACCATACAGGGCCCGATCGGCCTTCGCGGCGTGCAGGCGCGGCCGTATAATGCGCATTGATTGGGATAAATCTTGCCCAACACCACGCGCGCACAATCACAACCCGGCGGCATTTCGCCGGCATGTTTGCGCGCTTCTGCCGATGCCCCGGCGAAACGTTCTCGCGCATCAAGCGAAGCAAACTTCGGCTTCAGCGCGAAACCGGAGCGCGGAATACGACCGATGCCGCGCCAGGGCGCATCCACCACATCCAGCGTCTCCGCCAAAAGCCGACGCGCGGTGGGATTGCCGCCGGGTTTGGCGACAGGGGTATAGCAATTATCCAGAAACGCACGCCGCTCCAAAAACTGCCGAAGCACCGAGTAAAGCGCAGCAAGCAGGCTGGGCGGATCGAAGCCGGCGACCGCGGCCGGAATGCCGTATCGCGACGGGACGAATTCCCACTCCTCAGGCCCCATAATGGTCGAGACATGACCCGGCGCAATCAGCGCATCAAAGCCCGGCGCCTCGCTTTCCAGAAGCATTTCGACAACCGGCCAGGTCAGTCGGCCGGAGAGCAGGATGGAAAGATTGCGGGGCACGCCCTCCGCAATAAGGCCCGCGACCGGCGTGGTAGTTGTTTCAAACCCTGCCGCAAAAAACACCACCTCGCGATCCGGCTGCTCCCGCGCGATAGCGGCCGCCTCTTGCGGAGAGGCAATGGGCCGCACCGTGGCACCGGCGGCACGCGCTTCTTCCAATGAGCGCGGCGCGCTGCGCGGCAGATTGGCCGGAACGCGCAGCATATCGCCGAAGGCGACGAGAACGACCTTTTCCTTCATCGCCAGACGGATCGCGGTGGCGATGTCTTCCTCCGGACAAACGCAGACCGGGCAGCCGGGTCCCGGGATGAGCGCGATCGTTTGCGGCAAGGCGCGCCTGAGCCCCGCCATGGAGATGGCGCGCTCATGCCCGCCGCAGACATTCATTACGGAAACCTTGCCGCGGAGGGGCAAGGCATGAATGCGCGCGAGCCATTCCTTTGCCGTGGGCATACGGCTTACTTCGCAGGAAGTGCCGCCGTTGTATCGGCCGCGCGGGGCGCGTCGTTCCGCTGCGCATCCCAGCGCGCGCGGAGCCAGTGGAGCCAAGGCGCCAAGCTCTCCGGGCGGCGCGCCGAGACTGGGAAAATTTTCGCAGGGTTGGCCAGCGCGCGGATATGCTGCTCGGCACGTATGGGGCTGAAATCATCGATGAATTCCAGAAGATCGCTCTTGGAAAGCAGAATGAGATCGGCCGCGCGAAACAACACCGGATATTTCGCCGGCTTGTCGTCGCCTTCGGTGACCGAGAGCAATGCCACGTTGGCATGCTGGCCGAGATCGAAACTCGCGGGGCAGACGAGGTTTCCGACATTTTCGATGAAAAGCAGATCGAGGCTTGCCAGGTCGAGCTGGTGCAGCGCCTCGTGCACCATTTCAGCATCGAGGTGGCAGGCCTGGCCCGTGGTGATTTGCACTGCAGGAACACCCTTGGCGCGGATGCGCCGTGCGTCGTTTTCGGTAGCAAGATCGCCTTCGATGACGCCGATGCGGAAAACATCACCCAGCGCATCAATTGTAGCTTCCAGCAGGCTTGTCTTGCCCGAACCGGGTGAGGACATGAGGTTTAAGGCAAGCACCCCATGTTCGGTGAAATGCTCGCGGTTATGCACCGCTTGGTCATTGTTGTACCGCAATATATCAGAAAACACCGCAACCGAAAGCCGGCCACCCTCGCCATGCACATGGCTTTTGTGAGAAACGCCGGCACACCCGCAGCTTTCGCACATGGGATTCTCCTCACCCGTTACCTAATTGTGCCGATGTCGTTTCGGAAGCCGCTTTCTGTTCGACGGGGTGATCCTCCGCCGCAGTATCCAAGAAAAGCTCGACACTTTTTAAAAGCAGCGCATCACCTTCAAGAATTTCTACTTGCCATGCGCCGCAGGTTCGGCACAGAAGATTTGTCGGAGTGACTTCGCTTTTTGCACCGCAAACAGTGCATCGTACAGAAAGCGGCTGCTGCTCGATCTCGAGGGTTGCTTCCTCGGCGACGGTGCCGACCCGCGCGACAAGAAAAGCCCGTTTCAGCAGCGGCGCTTCCACGCCCGATAACGGGCCGAGCGTAACAACGATGCGGCTGGCTCCAACGGCGTCGTGGGCCGCGGCAATGCGCGTCACCTCGGCGATGAGCTCCTGACACAGCGCAAGCTCATGCATTGTGTTCCGTTCCTTCCTCGGCAGCGAGCATCTCGTCGATCAACTCCCAGGCGGAACGCGCTTCTTCGCCTGTCATTTTCTGAATGGCGTAGCCGACATGAACCATCACATGATCGCCGGGTTGCACATCTTCGTGCTGCAGCAAAAAGAGGCTGACGGTGCGTTCGATGCCCTTAGCTTCGCAGCGGGCCAGAAGCCCGTCCCGCTCGATGACTTGCATGGGAACGCCAAGACACATCTCATCCATCCCCCTTGCGGTGCACCGGTGGAGCTACGGCGCAAGCATACCGCGCCGATGATCGTGGCACATGATCCTATTATCCACCAATCTTTTACATGGTATTGATTTGCATCAAAACCAATGAGCGCTGCAAGCTTTAAGATAAGTGTTGCGTTTAGGGCAGGCGGCCGATGGAACGTCAGATTCTGGTGCTGGGGATCGGCAACACCTTGTTAAGCGACGACGGAATCGGTGTTCATGTCATCGAAGCCTTGCGTCGGCGCGAGCGAGAGGGCACCGCGTTGCCTCTGGTGTTACGGGACGGCGGAACGCTCGGTCTGTCATTACTTCCTGAGATCGAACGCTGCACCGCACTGGTTCTGATCGATGCCGTCGAGCTCGGCGCAGCTCCGGGCGAAGTGCGGAGCTTTGAGGGTACGGCAATGGATGCGCTTCTTGCCGGCCGCAAGCGCTCGCCGCACGCGGTAGGTATTGCCGATCTTATGGAAGCAGCGCGGTTGACCGGCTGCCAGCCGGCACGCCGTGCGCTTATCGCGGTGCAGCCCGGATCACTCGACTGGGGAACAGAGCCGACGGAAGCCGTCGCCGTCTCCGTGCCGCGGGCCTGTTCTGCCGTCCTTTCCATCGTCGCGCGGTGGTGCCATGACGCCTGAGGCTCGGAGCCCGGCGGGAAGCCTTCGCACCGGCGTTGTGCAGGCGGTGCTGAGCGAGATTGCCCTATTGCTCGAAAATCTGGCCGCGACGGGCCAAGCCGGCGCGATCGACCTCCGCAGCCTGCCGCTGACCGAAGCGGATCGCGCGGAACTTGAAGACCATCTGGGCCGCGGAGAGGTTGAAGCGCGGCTTGCAGTCGCGGGAGCAAGCGAGGTTTGGGAGACCGCCTACGCAGGCGTGTGGTGGATCCGCCATCGGGAAGCCGAAGGCGAAATCGCCTCGGAGACGATCGCTGTGACCCGCGTGCCGGAGATTTTGATGGCACATCCTGCAGATATAACGGCGGCTGCGGTGCGCTTGCAGGAGATCTTAACGCCCCGAAGAGAAAGCGCCATCGGCGAGGAGACAGGCAATGGCTGAAGGGCAAACGCTCGGCGAGTTGCTGACGCGCCATGGAATTTCGCGGCGCGCTCTGCTGAAATACGCAACCTATGTGGCTTCGATGATGGCGCTGCCTCCGGCGGCCTCGACGGCAATGGCCGAGGCGCTGGCAAAAGCGCGGCGACAATCGGTGATTTGGCTTTCGTTCCAAGAGTGCACCGGATGCACGGAATCGCTTACGCGTTCGTTCAACCCCACACTCGAGAATCTTATCTTCAATCTCATCTCGCTGGATTATCACCACACGTTGCAAGCGGCATCCGGTACCGCGGCGGAAGCGGCGCGTCTTACCGCGATGAAGGAAAATGCAGGCAAATATCTGCTCGTTGTTGATGGATCCGTCTCACTTGCCGAGGATGGCGCGTATTCGACAATTGCCGGCGTCACCAACCTTCAGATGTTGAAGGAAACCGCGGAGGGAGCGCTTGCGGTGATTTCCGTGGGAACCTGCGCTGCTTTCGGCGGCATTCCGCATGCCAAACCAAACCCGACCGGAGCCGTGCCGGTTTCGGAAGTCATTACCGATAAGCCCATCATCAACATTTCCGGTTGCCCGCCGATTGCGGAAGCAATGGCCGGAACGCTTGCCTACCTGATCGCTTTCGGCAAACCGCCGGAGCTTGATCATCTCAACCGGCCCAAAGCGTTTTTCGGCGAGAGCATTCATGATCGCTGCTATCGCCGCCCCTTTTACGAGCGCGGCATGTTTGCGAAATCTTTCGACGACGAAGGCGCGCGGCAAGGTTGGTGCCTTTATGAACTCGGCTGCAAAGGCCCCGTGACCTACAACGCCTGCGCCACGCTCAAATGGAACGGTGGGGTTTCGTTTCCGATTCAGTCCGGACATGCCTGCCTTGGCTGTTCTGAGCCCAATTTCTGGGACAAGGGCGGTTTCTATCGGCCTTTGTCTACGGCAATGGGCACCTCGGGCGCGTGGATCGGCGGTGCCGCGCTCGCAGGTGCGGCGGTGGGTGCGGCAAGTGCGGCTATGTTGCGTGCCCGCAAAAAAAGCAGCACGGGAGAGAAATAACCATGGATTTGCTTGATTTCGCACGCGGGCCGGCTTTGCAGGGTGCGCTCGTGCTGTTTGCATTCGGTGTGCTCTGGCGGCTTGCATCGCTGTTGCTGCTGCCCCGCGTGAAGGATCTCTCAAAGCCGCGGAGCGGAGCACCGCCGGCCCTTTTCGCCGCGCTCCGCGAAATTGTCCGCCGCTCTTGGCCGCAGCGCCCGTTCCCGGGGGCAACACTGTTTTGGACCATCAACAGCTATATCTTTCATCTCGGATTGGCCGTTGTGGTGTTCGCCTTCGCGCCGCATATCCTGTTTATTCGGAGCCTCCTTGGGCTGTCCTGGCCAAGCCTGCCCAGTAATCTCATCAACGCCGTCGGCGTGGTGACCGTTGCCTCCCTTCTTATCGCGCTGGCCCGCCGGCTGACACATCCGGTGCTGCGCCTTCTTTCTACCGCCGATGACTATTTCGCTTGGATCGTAACGGTTCTGCCCGTCATCACCGGGCTTGCCGCCACCAGCCATCTCGGCGCACGTTACGAAACGCTGCTCGCCGTGCACATTCTGAGCGTTGCGCTGCTGCTCGCGTGGCTTCCCTACGGCAAGTTGATGCACCCATTCTTCGTTTTCATCACGCGCGGCTTCACCGGCGTTTATCTCAGCCGCCGAGGGGCCGAGTTATGAGCGCGGCCGCAAGCGATAAGATGGTTGCCTCTCCAAGAAGGTTTGCCCCATGAGCCAACGTGTCGTTGTTGATCCTATTACCCGGATTGAGGGCCATTTGCGAATCGAAGCGGAGACCGATGCAAACGGTGCCATCACCAAGGCTTACAGCTCCGGCACGATGGTGCGCGGCATCGAACTTATTTTGAGAGGGCGGGATCCGCGCGAGGCCTGGGCCTTTGCTCAACGCATTTGCGGTGTTTGCACGCTGGTCCACGGTATTGCCTCGGTGCGGGCGGTTGAAAATGCGCTTGGCTACGAAATTCCGCCCAACGCTCAGCTTATCCGCAACCTTATGATCGCGGCGCAGTTTGTGCACGATCATGTCATGCATTTTTATCACCTCCATGCGCTCGATTGGGTCGATGTGGTCTCTGCGCTCAAAGCAGATCCCAAGGCAACTTCTGCGCTTGCGCAGTCCATCTCGACATATGCCAAGTCCAGCCCTGGCTATTTTGCCGACACGCAGAAGCGGCTCAAAAATTTCGTTGAAAGCGGCCAGCTCGGCATTTTCGCCAACGGCTATTGGGGGCATCCCGATTATAAGCTTCCGCCTGAGGCGAATCTGTTAGCGGTGGCGCATTATCTGGAAGCGCTCGCTTGGCAGCGCGAGGTGGTGCAGATTCACACTATATTCGGCGGCAAAAATCCGCATCCCAACTTTCTTGTCGGCGGCGCGCCTTCGCCGATCAGCGCCAGCCCCTCCGTTGGCGGAACGGCTGCCACCGCCACCAATATCGTGGGACTTGAGCAAGTGGGCACGGTGATTGCCCGGATGCGGCAATTCATCGATGAAGTTTATTTGCCCGACACGCTCGCCATCGCGGGCTTCTATAAGGATTGGTTCCGTCGCGGCGAGGGCATCGGCAATTTCCTCACCTACGGCGATTTTCCGGAAAAAGGCATCGATGATCCTGCAAGCTGGATGATCCCGAGAGGGGTTATTCTGGATCGGGATCTCACGCAAATTCATCCTCTCGATTTGAACGATGCCAGCGAGATTCAAGAATTTGTCGCACATTCCTGGTACGACTATACCGTCGGCAAGACCGCGGGTCTGCATCCCTACCAAGGCCAGACGCATTTGCACTATTCGGGTCCCAAGCCGCCCTATGAGCAGCTTACGGTCGAGAACGGCTATTCCTGGCTTAAATCACCGCGGTGGCGGGGCAAGCCGGCGGAAGTCGGACCGCTTGCGCGCGTGTTGATGCTTTACGCCAAAGGGCATGAGCCGACACGCGAACTCGCGAAAAGCGCGCTGGCGAAGCTTGATCTGCCGCTGCCGGCAATGTTTTCCACCATGGGCCGAACCGCGGCGCGTACGCTGGAAAGCAAGATCATTGCGGATGCAATGCCGATTTGGCTCAACCACCTTCTTGCCAACATCAAGGCCGGCGATATCGCTGTTCACAATCCGGCAAAGTGGGATCCTTCTGCGTGGCCGGAAGAAGCTCGCGGCGTCGGTTTTACCGAGGCGCCGCGCGGCGCGCTTGCGCATTGGGTTGTTATTCGCAACGGCAAGATCGAAAACTACCAAGCCGTCGTGCCCAGCACCTGGAATGCCGGCCCGCGCGATGCGGCGGGTCAGCCCGGCCCCTACGAGGCCGCGCTGATGGATCATCACACGCTTTACGACCCCAAGCAGCCGCTTGAAATTCAGCGCACCATCCACAGTTTCGACCCCTGCATCGCCTGCGCCGTGCATGTCCTCGATCCGGCGGGGGAAGAATTGGTGCAGCTCAGAGTTCTTTAGAGGCAAGGCCATGTCTGAAACCGCTGTCAACGTTCAGGCTGCCGCGCGCAAGTTTCTTGCGAAAACGGAACAGCACCTGGTGAGCTATCTGGAGGCCTGCGTGCATTGCGGGCAATGCGCGGAAGCCTGCCATTTCTATATGGCATCGGGCGATCCGCGCCATACCCCGGCCTATAAGCTCTTCCCCATCGCCAAGTTTTATCGTCGGGAGAAATCCCCGCTCTCCTGGTTGAGATCCACCCCGCCCATCACTGAAAAAGACCTCAGCGAGTGGGAAGAATTGCTGTTCGATACCTGCACGCTCTGCGGCCGTTGCAACATTGTCTGCCCGATGGGCATCGATATCGCCTCGATCGTCGGCGCGGTGCGCGAGGCCTTCGTTGCCGCCGGGCTCGGGCCGACAGATTTGTTGGCCGCTGCCGACAATTCCCGCGACAAGGGAAGCCCGCTCGGCGTTACCATCGCTGTGATGCGCGAGCGCCTGGAATGGCTTGCGGATGAGTATGACGTCGTGATTCCGCTCGATAAGCCCAAGGCAGAGGTGCTGTTGACCGTTTCGTCGATTGAATTGATGAAGTACCCGGGTTCTCTCGTTGCCATGGCAAAATTGTTGAACGCCGCAGGCGTTGATTGGACGATGAGCGCCAAAGGCCATGAGGCGACCAATTTCGGTTATCTGGCTGGCAAAACCGATGTTGCAAAACTCATGGTCGAACGGGTCACCGATGCTGCCGAATCCATCGGTGCGAAAACGGTGATTATTCCCGAATGTGGCCATGGTTTCGGCGTGCTGCGTTGGGTTGGTGCAAATCTGCTGGGGCGGCCGTTGCCTTACGAGGTTTTTCATATCACCGAGTTCTTGGCGCAGTTGAAACGCGAGGGTCGGCTGAAGTTTCGACCCTTCGCGGATCCCGTCACCTATCATGACCCGTGCCAAATTTCCCGTCGCGGAGGTGCCACCGCCGCAGCACGCTATTTGTTGGAAGGCTTTGCGGAGGGTTTTCGCGAAATGTCGCCATCCGGCAATTACAACTGGTGCTGCGGAGGTGGTGGAGGCGTGCAGTCCATCGCCCGCGCCGCAGACTTGCGCCACAAAGTTTTCAAGATCAAGATGGAGCAGGTCGAGGCAACAGGAGCCAAAACACTGGTCTCCTCTTGCGCGAATTGCCGGCTGACAATGGAAGAAAGCAAAGCCCATTGGAAGTGGGAGAACGGTCTGGAAAGCCTTGTAGAAATCTTGGCGGCACATCTTATCGAACAGCCGCAGCCGCCAGCTGCATAAAATCGCATAAAATAAGGCGGCCTTCAAATGTTCGCGGCGATTTCGGCCCGGATGCGCTCTGCTATTGTAGCGACTGCGGTTCTCACGGGCGCCGAAAGCGGCGCGCCGGCCGCGAAGGATGCGCCCTCGACGGCGTAAACGATGCAGTGTTTCGGCAAGGCGCCGAGAGCGCGCGCAAGTTCGACGGCTTCGGCGAGGCCCATGCCATGCGTCGAGAAAGGGAAGATGCGCTGCGGCAGTGGCGCGGCAGTGACGTCAAAACGCCGCACCGTTCCGGCCGGCGCACCCGAAGCGCAGGCATCAACCAGAAATGCTGCTTCCACGCCGTCAAGACAGGCGAGCAGCGCCGTCGCCTCGCCGTCATGCTCAACGATTGCGATTTTTGCGGGCAGCGTGCCGCGCAATAATGCCGCAACCCTGCGCCCTGCCGCATCATCTCCGCGATCGGGATTGCCGATGCCGATCACCCGCACGCGCGGCGCGCTTTCGTCCACGTGCTCAACCCCGATTGATGTCCAAGCGTAGAAAATGCGTCGCGCACGAAATGCAAGGATCGTAATTGCGCACGGTCTGTTCACAGCGTTGACGCAATGCGTCATCGGGCAAATCGAGGAAACTTTCCACGAAATTCACAAGATCTTCTTCGATGCTCGCCTGATTCTGAGAGGTTGGCGGCACAATACGCGCCTCTTGAATGGTCCCGTCGGATGCAAGTCGATAGCGATGGTAAAGCAACCCGCGCGGCGCCTCGGTGGCGCCAAAGCCGACGCCGGCCCTGGGCTCGGCGGCAACAAAGGGTCGCTCGGGTTCTTCATAGGCCGCAATGATCCGCAGCGCCTCATCGCACGCGTAAAGGACCTCCACGGCCCGCACGACAATGCTGCGATAGGGATTGTTGCAGACCGGTTCCAAACCGGCATCGCGTGCGGCTTGCTGTGCTAACGGTGACAAGCGATCGAAATTGAGGCTGTAACGCGCCAGCGGCCCGACCAGATAAGCCTTGCCGTCCTTAAGCCGAGCGTGCAACGCATTTGAGCGCGGAAGATGTGACTCTTCGAAATAATCCTCGTATTGCGCGGCGGTGATGTCGAGGCCGCGGTTCGAGACAATGCGCCCTTCGTTAAAAGGATACTCTTCGGCATGCCGCAGCGCCACGAATGTGTAGTCCCGCGCGCGCTCGGGGAAATCAAACCCGGCTGTCCACCGCACGGTCTCCAAGGCGGCATCCCGCGCCCATTTGAGCCGTTCGGCCAAAGGCGCCAAATCGCGCTTGCGCGGGGCACGATAAAATCCGCCGACGCGCACGTTGATCGGGTGAATTTCCCGCCCGCCGAGGAGAGTCATTATCTCATTGCCGACCTGCTTCAGCATCAGCCCACGCCGCACCGCTTCGCCATGCGCACGCGCCATTTCGATGGCGCCGGAATAGCCCAGAAAATCCGGCGCATGCAGCATGTAAATGTGCAGCGTGTGGCTTTCGATCCATTCCCCGCAATAAAGCAACCGCCGAAGTGCACGCAACGGCCCTGCTACCGTAATGCCGAGCGCGTTTTCCATCGCATGCACGGCGCTCATTTGATACGCAACCGGGCAGATACCGCAAATCCTTGCGGTGATGTCGGGCGCTTCGGTGAACGCGCGGCCGCGCAAAAATGCCTCAAAGAAACGCGGCGGTTCGAAAATGCGAAATTCGGCGTTTTCGACTTTGCCGTTTCGCAGCACGACTTTGAAGGCACCCTCGCCTTCCACCCGCGCAAGATAATCCACCGTGATGGTCCTACGCGCCATGGCGTTCACTCTCCTCGCGGAAAGGCGCGGCGTTGGCATTGAAGGTGCGATAGAGGCGCTGCAATGCGCGCGCATCCATGCCGAGCGCGGCGAGCCAGCGGCTCAAGGAAGGCGGATTTGGCGTCTCTTTCGGTCCATAACACCCGTAACAGCCGCGATTGTAGGAAGGGCACAGGGCGGCGCAGCCGGTATGGGTCACCGGCCCGAGGCACGGCGTGCCATGCGCCACCATGACACAGACATTGCCGTTGCGTTTGCATTCGATGCAGACGGCATGCGGCGGAACGGCCGGCCGACGCCCGGCGAGAAAGGCCGAAATCACTTCCACGAGCTGGCGCTTGTTGATCGGGCAGCCGCGGAGTTCAAAATCGACGGGCACATGATCGGCGATCGGCGTTGATGTGGCCAGCGTGCGAATATAGTCCGGGCGCGCATAAACGACGGCCGCGTACTCTGCAACGTCGGCAAAATTCCGCAGCGCCTGGATGCCGCCTGCCGTCGCACAAGCCCCGATCGTGACCAAATAGCGCGAGCGGCGGCGCACCTCGCGGATGCGCTCGGCATCGTCCGGCGTGGTGATCGATCCTTCCACCAAAGAAAGGTCGTAGCGGCCGCTGAGAGCACTGCGCACCGCTTCCGGGAAATAAGCGATCTCCACCGCTTGGGCCACTGCGAGCAGCTCATCCTCACAATCCAGCAGGCTAAGCTGACAGCCGTCGCACGAGGCAAACTTCCAGACTGCAAGCCTGGGCTTGGCGTTCTTGCTCGGCATGTTAGATCTCCTTCACCGCCAGAACGTTGCGCAGGCGGTCGAAGCGAAAAACCGGCCCATCGCGGCAGGCAAAGACGGGGCCGATTTGGCAATGGCCGCAAAGGCCGACGGCGCATTTCATGTTCCGTTCCATGGAAAGAAAAAGCGCTGTGTCCGGCAAGCCGGCGTCGCGGAGCGCTGCGACGGCGAAGCGCATCATCACTTCCGGGCCGCAAACCAGCGCGACGGTATGTGCCGGGTCGAAAGAGGCACGCGGAATCAGCGTTGTCACCACGCCGACATGGCCGTGCCAATCGCCAAGCGCATGGTCAACCGTTACCTCAATATCGATGTCGAGCCGACGGCGCCACGATTCAATCTCGCGGCGGAACAAAATCTCTTGCGGGCTGCGCGTTCCGTAAAGAAGCACGACCTTGCCGTAGCGCGCGCGTTCCGCGAGCAGGCGGTAAAGAACCGGTCGCAACGGCGCAAGCCCGAGCCCGCCGGCTACGATGAGCACGTCATGCCCGGCCAGTTCCGCCATCGGCCAGCCCACGCCGAACGGCCCGCGCAGCCCAACCGTCTCGCCGGGCCCGAGCCGGGCCAGCGCCGTCGAGACCGGGCCGACGGCGCGGATGGTATGGACCAGCCGATCCGGTTCGGCCGGATCGCCCGAGAGGCTGATGGGCACCTCACCCACGCCGAAGGCCGTCAGCATGTTGAATTGGCCCGGCGCGAAGGCCGCGCCGGCACTATCTTCGGCCTCGATTTCCAGTGTCCAGACCTGAGGCCCATCGCGCCGGCGGCGGGCGATGCGTGCAAGCCGCGGAACCATGGGATCGGTGGTGCCGTCGGTATCAGCTATGCGTGCCGTAGACATCGAGTATCTGCAGCCGTGTCGTTTGCAAGCGTTGAATCAACACCGAGGTTACGCGCTTCATCATTTCGTAACCGAGATCATGATCGGCTTCGCACTTCTGCCGAAGGCACGCGGCATCCACGCCGATGGCACGAACCAAAGTCAGCGCCCGCGCATCATAGGCCCAGCGATAGGGCGGGATGAGCCATGACACGCCGACAATCTCGCCCTCGCCCAGGGTCTGGAAAGTGATCGGCCCACGGCCCGGCGCGTGCAGTTCCAGCGCGACGCGCCCATGCCGGAGCAAATAGAATTCGTTCGCCGGCTCACCTTCATGAAAGAGATAGTGGCCGGCCTCGAAGCGAACATTCCTGGCGCAGCCGCTCACAAGTGCCAAGAACGCATCTCCCAATCCGGCGAAGAAGGAGTGCTCGCGGAGGATGCGTTCAAGCCCTTCGATCTCCATACCCTCGCTCCTCAATGCTGCTCGCTGTCGCGGATGGCAGCCACCTCCTCGGTGATGTCGATGCCCACCGGGCACCACGTGATGCAGCGCCCGCAACCCACGCACCCCATGGTGCCGAATTGGTCCTGCCAAGTCGCCAATTTGTGGGTCATCCACTGGCGATAACGCGACCGCGGACTCGCGCGCACGCTGCCGCCGTGAATGAAGGAAAAGTCCATGGTGAAGCAGGAATCCCACCGTTGCGAACGCGATATGCGATGGCCGGCAAGGTCGGTTGCATCCTCGACGGTTGTGCAGAAGCAGGTCGGGCAGACCATCGTGCAATTGCCGCAGGTGAGGCAGCGCGCGGCCACTTCGTCCCAACGTGGATGATTAAGGTTGCGCAACAAGAGTTCATGCAGATCGTCCGAACGCATGGAGCGACCCATGTTCGCTGCGGTGGCGGAGACGACGGCCTCGGCTTCCGCGATATCTTTCTCCGTCGCAGCCCGATGCGGGAGCTCCGCGAGAACCGCACGCCCCGCTTCGCTACCGGCTTCGACAACAAACCGATGGTCTTCGTCTCGGCCGAGTTCCGTCAGAGCAAGATCATAGGCCCCCGTCGCCTTTGGCCCCGTCTGCATGGAGACGCAAAAGCAGGTGGCCCCGGCAACGGCACAATTGACGGCAACGACGAAAAGGGCTTCGCGCCGCGCCAGGTAATGCGGGTCAATCTTTCCGCCATGCGTTAAGACGCGGTCTTGGATGGCGATGGCGTGCAAGTCGCACCCCCGCACGCCGATGAAAGCAAATCGCTCATCCGGAAGCGGCGCGGGGGTAACGCGCAATCCCTTCTCGGTGCGCTCGGCCGTCCAGAGAAGTTCGGTTGGCGGGTGGAGAAATTTCTTCCAGGAATGCGGGCCCACGGCATAGCCGAAGACGGTATCATCGTCGCGTGGAACCAGCCGGTAATGACCGCCTTGCTGTTCATCGGTCCAACCGCGCGGCAGCTCCGCAAGCGCGGCGATCTCATCGTAAATAATGGCTTGATCACGCACGGTCGGGCCGATGACTCGGTAGCCGCGGCGTTTCAGCAAGCCGATCAGGCTTTCCAGCCCTTCAAGGGTGATGACGACCGTTCCGGAAGTCTCCATTGTTCCCGAGCATATCCAGACCCTCCCGCAGCAGACAAGCCCGATGCCCGCTCATCGCCTGATTTGCCGTCTGTAAAGGGCATAAGGGATGCCCTTTTCACCGAGCAACGGCACCTCCTTGGGCCGTTTTGCGGCGCAAAATATTCGCATATCGGGCATGCGCGGGATGGAGCGCCCCCTCCGGCAGCAAGGCCAGATCTTTGGATAATCCAAGAGCCGGAACGGCGCGCCGCCCTTTCGGCGGCCGCCGCTCTTGCCGCTTGCTTCCCTCTTCGCTCATGGATTATGTATCCATAGTGATGTCTTACAGATTAGTTTAGATGGATAAACCATGATCTCTGCGGCGCAGCTACGGGCGGCGCGGGCGCTGCTCGGCATCGACCAGAAAAAGCTCGCCGAACTCTGCGGCTTGTCGGTGCCGACCATCCAGCGGATGGAGGCGAGCGAGGGCGTGATCCGCGGCACGGTCGACTCGCTGACCAAGCTCGTGGACGCGCTGGCCGCAGCGGGGATCGAGCTCATCGGCGAAGGCGAAGTGAGCAGCGGGGGTGGCCGCGGGGTGCGGCTGAAAGCACCGAAGGGCTAGGTCAAGATGATGCCGGCTCCCATCGCGTCTCAGCGTTCCGCCTGCCGCCCTCTTCCCAAACGCGGCAGAGGATTTGTCGGAATCCGAAAGAGAGGTCTTGTCGCGTTAGACGGCGGGGATCCTCTGATCGGCAGCGGCTGTGCTTTGATCCGGAGTTTTCGCGCCGTATGACCCTCGTCATTCTTCTTGTTTGCGTCGCGGCGCTGCTTGTCGCTTCGATTCTCGGCGTCGCGATGGCGCGCTTCCGCGCCGGCAGCTTGATTGTCTACAGCATGAGCCTTGCCGTCTGCACCGTCGCGCTCGTTCTCGCGCTCGTGCAATTGTTGAGAAACGCCGCCGCGCCGACGTTAGTGCTGCCGTTGGCGCTGCCGTGGCTCGGCGCACATTTTCGCATCGATGCGCTCAGCGCATTCTTTCTCGTCGTTGTTAACCTCGGCGCCGCTGGAGCTAGCCTCTATGCGCTCGGCTATGGAGCGCACGAACAAGCCCCACATCGCGTGCTGCCGTTCTACCCCGCCTTCCTTGCCGGCCTGAACCTGGTGGTTATTGCCGACGATGCCTTCAGCTTTCTGCTGTGTTGGGAGTTCATGTCGCTCATGTCATGGGCGTTGGTGATGGCCCATCACCGCGATGCCGATAACCGCCGCGCCGGTTATATCTATTTGGTGATGGCGAGCTTCGGCACCTTTGCGCTAATGCTGGCTTTCGGCTTACTCGCCGGGCCGGCCGGGAGCTACACCTTCGAGGTGATGCGCACGGGCCAGCACGGCCCGCTGATCGCGGCCCTGATTCTCACGCTTGCGCTTTTTGGCGCCGGATCGAAGGCCGGCTTGGTGCCGTTGCATGTCTGGCTGCCGCTCGCCCATCCCGCAGCGCCAAGCCACGTATCGGCACTGATGAGCGGGGTGATGACCAAGGTCGCGGTTTATGCCTTCATCCGCATTGTGCTTGATCTGCTCGGCGCGCCGAGTTGGTGGTCGAGCATGGTGATCCTCGCACTTGCCGGCATCACAACGGTGGCGGGCGTGCTCTATGCGCTGATGCAGCATGATTTGAAGCGCCTGCTTGCCTATCACACGGTTGAAAACATCGGCATTGTGTTCATCGGCGTGGGCCTTGCGATCGGTTTCCAGACGAACGCCATGCCGACGGCCGCAGCGCTTGCACTGACCGCGGCACTGTTCCACGTCTTCAACCACTCGTTGTTCAAAAGCCTGCTGTTCTTCGGCGCCGGGGCGGTTTTGAACGCCACCGGCGAGCGCGACATGGAGCATCTCGGCGGCCTGATCCATCGCATGCCCTATGTTGCGTTTACGTTCCTGATCGGCTGTGCCGCGATCTCGGCTTTGCCGCCGCTCAACGGCTTTGTTTCGGAATGGCTGACCTTCCAAGCGATTTTGCTGAGCCCGACGGTCGGAGAATGGGGCTTAAAGATGTTGGTGCCGGGCGTCGGCGCAGTGCTCGCGCTCTCGGCGGCGCTTGCGGCGGCGTGCTTCGTCAAGGCCTACGGCGTGACATTCCTCGGCCGGCCGCGCACGCCGCTCGCCACCCGGGCGAAGGAGGCCGATCGTTTCTCACTCAGCGCGATGTTCCTCCTTGCCGCCTTGTGCATGCTCGCCGGCATCTTCCCGGGTTTCGTCATCGATGCATTGGCCCCGGTGAGCCAGGCGTTGATCGGCAGCCGCATGCCGGTTCAGGCAACCGACCCCTGGCTCAGCATCATACCGATCGCAGCGAGCAGAAGTTCATATGACGCCCTACTGGTATTTGTCTTTATCGGCCTCGCGAGCTTCCTTACGGCAATGGCCATCCACCGTTTCGCGTCGCACGCATTTCGGCGCTCCGCGGCGTGGGATTGCGGCACGCCCGATCCAAGTCCGTCGACACAATACAGCGCAACCAGCTTTGCCCAGCCGATCCGCCGCGTCTATGGCGCTCTCGCTTTTCAGGCGCGTGAGCAGGTCGAAATGCCGCCGCCGGGCGATCCGCGGCCGGCAGTGCTGCGCGTCAGCCTGCGCGACTTGGTGTGGGACTGGTTCTACGCGCCGATTGAAGGAGCGGTCGCGGCAACGGCCGGTCGCCTTAATCAGTTTCAATTCCTCACGATCCGCAAATACCTAAGCCTGGTCTTCGGCTTGCTGATCATTCTGCTGCTGGTATTGGCCATATGGCTTTGATCCGCGATCTCATTGTCCAATTTTTCGAAATGTCCCTGGTGCTGGTGCTGGCGCCGGGGTTGGTCGGCTTGGTGCGTAAGGCGAAGGCGCGGTTAACGCGTCGTCGCGGCGCATCGCTCCTGCAGCCCTATCGCGACCTCTTGCGCCTTCTTCGTAAAGAGGTGGTGCTTGCCGAGAACGCAAGCTGGCTCTTTCGCGTTGCGCCCTATTTGATCTTCGCAACGACTTGGGTGGCAGCAGCGCTGGTGCCGACCTTCGCCACCGGCCTGCTGTTCAGTTGGTCGGCAGACCTCATCGCCGTCATCGCCCTGCTCGCCAGCGCCCGATTTTTCCTCGCCTTGGCCGGCATGGACGTCGGCACCAGCTTTGGCGGTATCGGCTCAAGCCGTGAAGTGATGATCGCATCGTTGGCCGAGCCGGCGATGTTGACGACCGTGTTCACGTTAGCGCTCGTTGCCGGCTCGACCCAGCTCTCAACCATCGTGGCGTTCATGAATTCGCCTGCCGTCGGCCTCTCGGTGTCGCTCGGCTTGGCACTATTTGCGCTGATCATTGTCGCGATTGCCGAGAACGCGCGCATCCCCGTGGATAATCCGGCGACCCACCTGGAGCTGACCATGGTGCACGAGGCCATGGTCTTGGAGTATTCCGGCCGGCACCTGGCGTTAATCGAGCTCGCTTCATCGCTCAAGCTCTTGCTCTATGTGTCGCTCATCGCCTGCATTTTCGCGCCATGGGGCCTGGCCGGTGCGCAAGCCGACGCCATCGCCCTGCTGATCGGTGCCGGCGCCTATGTGGGCAAGCTGGCCGTGGGCGGCGTACTGCTCGCTGTATTTGAAACCGCTATCGCCAAGATGCGCGTCTTCCGCGTGCCGCAGTTCATCGGGGTAGCGTTGATGCTGGGCCTGCTTGGCACGCTCTTGCGTTTCGTCTCGAGAAGCTTCTGATGCCCAATCTCGCGTTCGATACCGCGCATCTGCTGGCCGGCGGTCTGGTGCTGATAAGCTTCATGCTGCTCTATCAGGATCGGCTGACCTCGCTGCTGAATGTCTACGCGTTACACGCGCTGGTACTGGCGTTGTCGGTCGCATGGCAAGCCCGTCTCCAAAACGCGCCGCATCTCTACGTGACCGCCGGCCTGGCGCTCGGTTTCAAGGCCATCATCATTCCGGTGGCACTGCGCCGCATTATTGAGCGTCTCGGCATCCATCGCGAGATCGAAACCGTTGTCGGCATAGGCCCGACAATGCTTGCCGGCATGGCGCTGGTAGGACTGTCAATGGTGGTGATGTTGCGCGTAACGGCGGGGGCAACACCGATCGCGCGGCAAGACCTTGCCTTCGCGCTGGCCGTGGTGCTGCTCGGCCTGCTGATGATGGTCACGCGGCGCAATGCGGTGAGCCAGGTTGTCGGATTCATGTCGCTGGAAAACGGCCTGAACCTGGCGGCAACCGGTGCGCGCGGCATGCCGCTGGTGGTCGAGATCAGCGTTGCGTTCTCGATCCTCATTGCCTTCATCGTGATCGGTATCTTCCTGTTCCGCATTCGCGAGCGCTTCGACACGGTGGATATCGGCGCACTTGACCAAGCACGCGGAGAGCACCGATGAACCATTTCATTGTGCCCCCCCAGACGGTGTCGCTGATTCCACTCGGTGCAGCCGCGCTTTTGGCACTGCTGCCGGGTTATCGGCTGACGGCGCGGCTCAATGTCGTGGCAACCTTGGCGACTCTGCTCGCTGCGCTTTCGCTCTTGTTTGAGCCGCTCCGAACGCCAGGGCCCTATCTGCTCGTCGACGATCTCAACATCGTCTTCATCGTGCTCAACACCTTCGTGGGATTCACCACCAGCGTGTTCAGCAGCAGTTATGTTGGCCACGAGCTCGAGATCGGCCGGCTGACACCAAGATATCTGCGCTTTTACCACGCAATGTACCAGCTCCTCATGGCCGCGATGAACGCCGCGCTCATGGCCAACAATATCGGGCTGATGTGGGTAGCGATCGAGGTCGCAACGCTGACCACAGTTCTGATGGTCGGCATTTATCGCACGCACGAGGCGCTTGAAGCGGCGTGGAAATATTTCATCCTCGGGAGCGTCGGCATCGCGTTGGCTCTGTTCGGCACCATACTGGTTTATGTTGCGGCGCAGCCGGTGATCGGCGAAGGCCTCCAAGCGATGGTGTGGACAAAGTTGGTTGCCAACGCCGCATATTTCGATCCGGCGCTGCTCAACGTTGCCTTCATTTTCCTCCTGCTGGGCTACGGCACGAAGGTCGGCCTTGCGCCATTGCATGCCTGGCTGCCCGATGCTCATGCCGAAGGCCCGACGCCGATTTCGGCAGTGCTCTCGGGCCTGCTGCTGAATGTCGCGCTCTACGCGGTATTGCGCTTTAAGATGCTGATGGCGGCAAATGCCGCTGCGATTACGCCCGGCCCGCTGATGGTGACCATGGGGCTGGCGTCGCTGCTCTTTGCCGCGTTCATGCTCTACCGGCGGCGCGATATCAAGCGCTTCTTCGCCTATTCGTCGATCGAGCACATGGGCATCATCACTTTTGCCTTCGGTATGGGCGGAACGCTCGCGAATTTCGCCGGGCTTTTACAAATGACGCTGCACAGCCTGACCAAGTCCGGCATCTTCTTTGCCGTCGGCCATATCGCGCAGGCCAAGAGCACGCAGCGGATTGATGACATCGCCGGCCTCACCGAGACCCACCCGTGGCTCGGCTGGGGCTTGGTTGTCGGGGTCGTGGCGATAGCCGGCCTGCCGCCGCTCGGCATCTTCATGAGCGAGTTTCTGCTGGTGAGCTCGACCTTTGCGCGCGCGCCGTTGCTGGCGATTCTGCTGGTGCTGGGATTGCTCGTCGCATTCGGCGCCTTGTTCCTTCGTCTGAACGGGATCGCCTTCGGCGAAGCGCGCGGCGTTAATCACCCCGTCAAAGCGTCCTATGGCCCGCTCTTTGCCCATCTTGCGCTGGTGTTGGCGGCCGGTCTCTACCTGCCGCCGCTGCTCGTCGCTTGGTTTCAGCATGTCTCGCAACTTCTCGGATAACGCGTGATGGCGGTACTGAGCGAAACCCTTGCCAAGGCACAGCCCTGTCTCGCGCACCATCCGGTGCCGCGCGCGGTTGTCGGTGCCGAGGCCTGGAAGCAGGCCGCCCAGGCGCTCGCCGAGGGGCGCATGACGCTCCTCGGGCTATGGGGCGAGCACGATGCCGCCCATATGGCAGTGCGCGATACCGAAGAGGGCAGCATCGCCGTGCTCAGCCTTCTTTGCCCGAACGGCCGCTTTCCTTCGGTTGGCGCGGTACATCCGCCGGCGGTGCGTCTTGAGCGCACGATGCGCGACCTCTACGGCCTCATCGCGGATGGCGCGAAGGATACACGCCCGTGGCTTGATCACGGCAAATGGCCGCATTCACGCGCCGAAGCCCGCGCGCCTTACGACTTTCTGCCCGCCGAAGGCGAGAACCTGCATCACATCGTCGTCGGCCCCGTTCATGCCGGCATCATCGAGCCGGGAAACTTCCGATTCACCGCCGGCGGCGAAACCATCGTGCGCCTTGAGGAGCGGCTTGGCTACGTTCACAAGGGGATCGAAGGCCTGATGGCGGGCGCCGATCTCAAGCGCGGTGCGCAACTCGCGGGGCGGACATCGGGTGACAGCACCGTCGCATACGCCTTTGCCTTCGCCCGCGCTGCGGAAGCGGCGCTCGGGTGCGAGGTGCCGCCGCGCGCGGTATGGCTGCGCGCGCTCATGGCGGAGCTCGAGAGGCTTGCCAATCACTTCGGCGATATCGGTGCTATCTGCAACGATGCAGCCTTTGCATTGATGCATGCGCATACTGGCGTCCTGCGCGAGCTGGTGCTGCGTACCTGTGATGCGGCGTTTGGCCATCGCCTGATGCGCGATGGCATCGTGCCCGGCGGCGTGGCGCACGATCTTGATGACCGGGGAGTTGCGGCAATTCGTGCGTTGCTGGCCGAAGCGCGGCGACGCTTTCCGCCGCTGGTCAAGCTTTACGACGATACCGCCTCGCTCCAGGATCGCACCGTCGGCACCGGCCGCCTTTCGCCAGAGTTGGCGCGACAATACGGCGCCGGCGGCTTTGTCGGCCGAGCCTCGGGACGCAATTTCGATGCGCGGCGTGATCTGGTTTATGCGCCCTACGATCAGCTGCACTTTACCGTGCCCATACGCAATGACGGCGATGTCAACGCGCGCGTTTGGATCCGTATCCATGAGGTGGAGCAAAGTCTCGGCTTGATCGAGCAGATCCTGGACCGCCTGCCGGCAGGGCCGATCACCGCGCCGCTCCCGATCGGCTCCGATGCTTGCGAAGGCCTCGCGCTGGTGGAAGGCTTCCGCGGCGATGTGCTGGTCTGGCTACACTTGAACCGCGAGGGCACGATCGCGCGTTGCCACCTGCGGGATCCTTCGTGGTTTCAATGGCCCCTACTCGAAGCCGCCATCGAAGGCAACATCGTCGCCGACTTCCCGCTTTGCAATAAGTCGTTCAATTGCTCGTATTCCGGCCACGATCTCTGAGCCCGCCATGCGTAAACATATCTTTCAAGGCATGATCCACGCGCCGCTTACCGAAGCGGCACCCGCGCCCGACGACGCAGCGCTGGCGGAATTGGCACAGGCGGTCGAACGCACGGCGCGGCGGCGGCTTGGCCGGAGTCTTGCGATACGCGAGGTTGATGCCGGCTCTTGTAACGGCTGCGAGCTTGAGATCCATGCGCTCAACAACGCATTCTATGACCTGGAGCGCTTCGGTCTGCGCTTCGTCGCCTCACCGCGCCATGCCGACGTGCTGCTGGTGACCGGGCCGCTGACCCAGAACATGCGTGAGGCGCTGGAACGAACCTACCGGGCGACGCCTGATCCCAAATGGGTGGTTGCGGCCGGCGATTGCGCCATTGACGGGGGTCTGTTCGCCGGCAGTCCCGCCTGTGTTCCCGGCAGTATCGGCGCTGCCGTGCCGGTTGATCTTTATATCCGCGGCTGCCCCCCACGGCCGATCGATTTGCTGAAGGGCTTGCTGGCGCTGCTTGAGGCGCAGGCTTAACCCCGCGCCCATAAGAACGCGTCCGAACTTATCCCGGGCGGTCGGGCGGCCCGAGCCCGAACGATAGGGTGGCAGGTTGTCTTTCGCGTTTTTCGCCCCATATATCGTTTATCGTCGAATTCCGATTAAGGTAAACTCATGACCGTGGCCCTTCGTTCGCCTCCAGCTCCTCCGGCGCTGTCCGCCCCATCCCCTTCGCGCGAAGCGACCGAGGCACGGATAGCGGCAATTGCTAAGGCACTGGCCCACCCCGCTCGCGTTCATATCGTGCGCCTGCTTCTCGAGAAGCAGTCGTGCATCGGCTGCGACATCGTCGATGAAGTCGGGCTCGCGCAATCGACCGTCTCCGAGCATCTCCGCATCCTCAAGGCGGCCGGGATCATTGTCGGCGAGATCGACCGGCCGCGGGTTTGTTACTCGCTCAATCCGGAGAGCCTCGCGCCGCTTGCCGATCTGCTCGACGCAATCCGCGAGGCCGCCGCCGAAGGCCGCCTCGGCGGCTCCATATGTTGTCCGCCTTCGAGTGGATGACACCGCATGAGCCAGCCGCACTCCCAATCTTGCTCTCTGTCCCCTCAACATAGGGCGCCATGCCATGTCCGTATTTGAACGGTTTCTGACGCTTTGGGTCGCGCTTTGTATCGTCGCAGGTGTCGTGCTCGGGCATTTTCTGCCAAATATCTTCCATGCGATCGGCGCGGCGGAAATCGCTCACGTCAATCTGCCGGTTGCCGTCCTCATTTGGCTCATGATCATCCCGATGCTGGTGAAAATCGACTTCACCGCCCTCGGGCAGGTGCGTGAGCATTGGCGCGGTATCGGCGTTACGCTCTTTATCAACTGGGCCGTGAAACCGTTTTCCATGGCTGCACTCGGCTGGCTTTTCATCGGCCATCTCTTCGCGCCCTATCTGCCCGCCGGTCAGATCAACAGCTACATCGCCGGGCTTATCTTGCTCGCCGCGGCGCCGTGCACGGCGATGGTATTTGTTTGGAGCAACCTCTCGAACGGTGAGCCGCATTTCACGCTGAGCCAGGTTGCGCTCAACGACGTCATTATGGTGTTCGCTTACGCGCCGATTGTCGGTCTGCTGCTCGGTCTGTCGGCCATCACCGTGCCGTGGGATACCCTGGTCCTATCGGTAGGCCTTTACATCGTCATACCGGTTCTGATCGCGCAAACCCTGCGGCGCCGGGTACTGGCCGCAGGGGGCGTAGCCGCATTGCAGCGGCTCATCAAAACGCTGCAGCCGCTTTCGCTGGTGGCGTTGCTCACCACGCTGGTATTGCTCTTCGGCTTCCAGGGAGAACAGATCATTGCTCAACCGCTGGTGATCGGGCTGCTGGCAGTTCCGATCCTAATCCAGGTCTACGTGAACGCCGGCATTGCTTATATCCTCAACCGGGCTGCCGGCGAAGCCCATTGCGTGGCCGCGCCCTCGGCACTGATCGGCGCCAGCAACTTCTTCGAGCTTGCGGTCGCGGCGGCAATCAGCTTGTTCGGATTTCAATCCGGGGCGGCACTCGCGACGGTGGTCGGCGTGTTGATCGAGGTGCCGGTGATGCTTTCCGTGGTAAAGATCGTCACCGCAACCAAGGAGTGGTATGAGCGCAGCCGTGCGGTACAGCGCAACGGTTGCGTGCTCGGCGAAAGCGCGGAAAGAATTGCGCGATGAAGGGCATTCTCTTTCTTTGCGTCGCCAACTCTGCCCGCAGCCAAATGGCGGAAGGGCTCGCCCGCCACATTCTCGGCGCACGCGCGCATGTCTTCAGCGCCGGCTCGCAGCCGTCCCAAGTCAATTCCTATGCCATCGAAGCCATGGCGGAGATCGGCATCGATATCTCCGGGCAGCGTTCGAAGTCGGTTGATGAGATCGATCCGGCCGCGGTCGATCTCGTGATCACCCTCTGCGCCGAGGAGGTCTGCCCTGTGTTCCCCGGCCGGGTGCGCCGGCTGCACTGGCCGATCCCCGACCCGGCTTCGGCCGACCCGTCGCTTACGCCTGCGCAACTGCGCGCCCGCTTTCGAACCGCGCGCGACCAAATCAAGGCGCGGATCGAAATCCTAAGCGGCCTTCTCGATCTTCCGGAAGGCCCGGCGGGGCAGGAATTCCACACCAGTATCCGTGTGAACAGCCTCGCCGACAGCGTCCGCTTCTATGCGTGGCTACTCAACACCTGGCCGAAGGATTGGACCCATCGCTATGCCACATTTCTTCGGCCGGATCTCAAGCTAAACTTTGTGCTGCTGGTTGCCGACGGCAGGGAGCTGCACCACGATACGCTTTACCATCTCGGCATCGAGGTTGCGAACCGAGCCGCCGTGGTGGATGCCTATCATCGCGCGCGGAATTTCGGAGCCCACGTCGAGAAGCCGCCGCGCACGACTTGGAAAGGAACGCCGCTGCACGAGCTTTGGCTCAAAGACCCTGATGGGAATTTGATTGAAATCTACGCCCGCCTGACCGAGGCAGAGCTTGCGGCCAAGCCAGAGGACGAACTTCCCGTGCTGCTCGTCGCTTAACGCGCAGTGCGGCCGGAGCGGCGGTTTCCGTGCTTGATATGCGTCAATGCCGGCTTGGGGGCAGAGCGATAGCGTAAATATCCGTAGAACATGTCATGTGCGCAGCTCCTGTCGTCGCAAATGGGGGGTCCTATGAGGCAAAGCAGGCACGATCAAATTGCGGCCTTGGCCTACCAGATCTGGGAAGAGGAAGGCCGTCCCGAGAACAAAGCGATGGAGCATTGGCTCCGCGCGGAACAGGCGCTGTGCGGTGAGAAAGCTGACAAACATGCAACCAAACCCGCCCTCATTGCGGCCGGCAGCCGTCCGCGTTCAGCTGCCGAACCCGACCAACAGCCCACCGCGCCAGGTCCTGCGAAGCCGGAGGATGCTTCTCAATCGCGCGAACGCGGCGGTCGCGGCGGTCATTGTGGCGGCGGCAAGATGCGAGGGAAAGGGAGGCATCGCCCCCGTTCGGAATGACACGCTCGCTGCGGGGTTCCCCGCGATGTCCGTCAGATCGAAAGGAGCCCCATGCTGGAATATAGCGTAACGGCGAAGCGGCTCGACGAGCATGGCAGCGTCGCCTTGTGCAAGAATGCCGAGATCCTGCTCGACACCGATACGAACGGCAGGCCCGATGCCTTTAACCCGGCCGAATTGTTTCTGGCAGCGCTCGCCGCCTGCATGCTCAAGAGTATCGAACGGGCGATCCCGATGCTGAGGTTTCGCTTACGAAGCGTCGAAATACGGCTCCACGGCGTCCGGCAGGATAGACCGCCCAAAATGGCGTCGATCGACTACGAGATCATCGTCGACAGCGACGAAACCGACCATCGCCTGGAGCTGCTTCACACAAATGTTCGCAAATTCGGCACGATCTCGAACACGGTGGCGGCAGCCGTCAATCTCGAGGGGCGAATCATCCGCGCCGTGACAGACGCCTCGTAAGCCGGTTGGCCGCGCTGGAGAAAAAACGTATGGAGTTCATGATCGAGATCAACGCGGCCACAGACGTCGACGCGGACATTGCATCAACGTGTTTCATTTAACGTCACGAGAGGTTCCTCATGTCGCATCGTACCGTCGTCCTCGCTGCCCCCCTCCGCACCGCTATCGGCACCTTCGGCGGAAGCCTTAAAGATACGCCGGCGACCAAGCTCGGGGCGACGGTCATCAGCGCCGTGCTGGCACGAACGAAGCTCGACCCCGCCAAGGTCGGGACGGTGGTGATGGGCAACGTGATCCAGGCCGGCACCAAGATGAACCCGGCGCGGCAGGCGGCGATCTATGGCGGCTTGCCGGTAGAAGTGCCCGCTATGACGGTCAACCGCGTGTGCGGCTCCGGCGCCCAGGCCATCGCTTCGGCAGCCCAGGAAATTATGCTCGGCTTCATCGATTGTGCCGTCGCGGGCGGCATGGAGAACATGGACCAGGCTCCCTACCTCGTCGGCAACGGGCGCTGGGGCTACCGCCTCGGTGACGCGCAGATCTATGACAGTATGCTGCGGGACGGGCTGAACGACGCCTTCTCCGATCAGCATTCCGGCTGGCATACAGAAGACCTCGTCAAGGCCCGGCAGATCACGCGGGAGGAGCAGGACCGATGGGCCGAGCGCTCGCAGAAGCGGTTCGCGGCGGCGCAGGCGGCCGGCAAGTTCGCCGAGGAAATCGTGCCGGTCGAGCTGTCTGACCGCAAGAAACCGAGCGTTTTTGAAAAGGACGAGCACAACCGCCCCGATACGACGCTCGAAACCCTCGCCAAGTTGCGCCCCGCCTTCCGCAAGGACGGCACCATCACCGCCGGCAATGCGCCGGGGCTGAATAGCGGTGCCGCAGCCATGCTGGTTTGCGAGGCCGGATGGGCCGAGAAGAATGGTCTCACGCCGATGGGGCGCCTGGTGTCGTACGGGATCGGCGCGGTGGAACCGGGGATGTTCGGCCTAGGGCCGATTCCCGCGGTTAAGCAAGCGCTCGCGCGGGCGGGGTGGAAGACAAGCGACGTCGAGCGGATCGAGATCAACGAAGCCTTTGCGGCCATCGCGATCGCCGTTTATCGAGAGCTCGGCTTTCCCGAGGATATCGTGAATGTCGAGGGCGGGGCGATCGCACACGGGCATCCGATCGGCGCCACGGGCGCAATTCTGACGACGCGCCTCCTTCACTCAATGGCCCGAGACGGGCTCAAGCGCGGCGTGGTCACGCTTTGCATCGGCGGCGGCCAAGGCATCGCACTCGCTTGTGAGCGTTTGAGCTGATCTACGGCACGGCGCAAGAGCGCGCCGGCTTCGACCGGGCCTTTTGGCCTGGAAAATGACGGCGGGCATGCTTTAAGCAGGCGAAAGATCATGGCGCCCCATGAGCAGCTTTCTTGCCCGCCGCATCGAGGTACTCAGCGACACGATTTTCGGCGTAGCGATGACCACGCCGGTCTACAGCCTTTTGCTGTCCTCTTGGAACGTGCATCCGGCAGACTGGCCCTCCGTGCTCTCCTCGATGCTGCGGCCCGCTTTCGCGTTCGGATGCACGTTCCTGTTCTCCGGCATCTTCTGGATTAGCCATCATCGGCGGCTGACGCTCACCGAGGCGAAAACCCGACGCTTTCTGTTTGTCACCTTTGCGTTTTTGTTCCTTATTGTTCTCCTGCCAGCGCCGACGGTCTTCTATGGTCAATACGGCGAGATTCCGTGGGTGGCGGCGCTCTATAGCGGCCATTTGGCGATGATCGCGTGCGTCAATGCGTGCCTCTGGGTTGTGGCAATCTGGTCTGCACGATCGCGGCCGCGGCCTTGGCCGCTGGTAGTCGGTCCCGGAATTCTGGCAATCGTCTTCCTACTCGCGGCAGGCGTGAGCATCTATGATCCGCGCTTAGGTCCGTTAGTATGGCTGGCGACGGTGCTGGCACCGATTGCCGATGCACGATTGACAAAGCTGACGCTGTGATCGCGGCCACCTCGTCGTGAAGAAGAGCGACATAGCGGCACACGAAGATTTGCCGCCGGCAAGGCCGCAGCCACCGCCCTGAGTGCCGAACGGTCTTTATCGGCAGGTTGCCTGCCAGCTGATGATCCGGCCGCCCGGAACGAGGTCCTTCAACAGCCCGAGTACGGCCTCCACGACCTGCTCCTCGTCATAGAATTCGATCACCAGCGGAAGATCCACCATCAGCCGCAGAATATCCGCGGCATGCACCTCACCGGTATCGCCGAAACCCGCGATCCCGCGAAAGACGGTCACCCCTTTGACGCGATGCTGATCATGCAGAATATTCAAGATTTCCTGCATAAGGCTTTTGTGACGGCCGTGATCGGCCTCGCTCAGATAAATGCGGACGACACTGACCTTTGTTTCCATGACCGCACCTTTCAGAGATTGCGCGCGATGTAGGCGCCGCCAAAAGCGGCAAGAAAGCCGAGAATGAGCGAGAGCGCCGCATAGAGAATACTCTTCCCGCCCTCCCCTTGTTCCGCCAAAAGCAAAGTTTCCATGGCAAAGGTCGAGAACGTCGTGAAGCCGCCGAGAAAGCCGGTGAGAATTCCGATGCGAAAGTATGGGCTGATCGTCAGCCGCTCGAGCGTCTCGATGAAGAGGAAACCCATAAGGAAGCTGCCGAGCACGTTGATTGAGAGGGTGGCGTAAGGAAAATCGCGCCCGTAGACAGCTTGAATCAAATTTGTCATGGCATAGCGAGCCCAACAGCCCAGGGTGCCCCCTATCGCGATCGCAAGGTACGCCAACATTCACCAACGGTCCGCTCGTTTTTTACAGAATTGCAATAAATAGGATAATCACCAACAGCGCGCCGATTAGAGCGAGATAGAAATTGAGATGCCCCGATTGGATCATGCGCAGCCTACCGGCAATCGCCATCACCAGCTTTTCCAGCGGCGCAAAGAGATAAGGCCCGAAAATGGGCGCAACGTCGTGGGTAAACACCAATCTCCGGATGAAATAGCGCTGTCCGTTCGCTTCATGCGCAAGCTCATGCTCCGTCTCGACCGTCGGGCGATAAATGAAACTATAGAAGGTCCGCAAGGCATTCGAGAAGGTAAGCGCCGTGGTGGCCGCCCGTGCCGGGTCTTGGTCGCGGCCGCCATACCACACCGGGGCGAGACGCACGGCAAAACGCCGAGTAGCAAGAAGCAGCGTCAGCGGGATGAGCGCCAGCAGCGGCATCACAACAACGAGCAGCGTCGGTGAAATAAAGGCGAATGTCCCGTTGAGCCGGATCGGTGCACCTGTCGCCGGCACAAGAAGCAAGCCCACGTGCATGTCCTGTACCGTCGCCGTCGCAAACTTTTGCGCGACGACCGGACCAAGCGCCGAAAGCCACGCCGGCATCCCAACCGCCAATACCAAGACAAGCAGCCCGAGAGTGCCGACACCGAGAGCATTCGCAACCGGCACCGCTTTGCCTCTCCGATCCGCCCGCCCGAGCAGCCCGATCCCGAAGACCTTAAGAAAGGTTGCGAAGGCAACCGCAACGGTCAGCGCCAACCCGGCCCCCGCAAGCGCGGCCGTTGATCGGCTCGCCAGAGCGCTCAAGTGAAACCCCTGAAAGAACGTTTGAAAGAGGTACCATTCACTCACAAAACCGGCTTGCGGCGGCATCGCTGCCAGACTCATCGCGCCAAAGAGCGCGCCCACCCCGTAAAACCAGGAGCTGCGACGGAGAATTCCGCGCTGGACAAGCCGATAATCACCGGCGGCGCGATAAACGCCGTCGGCAGCAAGGAACATGCTTCCCTTCGCCAGGGCGTGCCCCGCAAGATGAAGAAGCGCAACGGTCCAAGCCAGGCCCGCAAGGTTCGTCAAGCCATCCTGGCGAAACATCAGCGCCGCCCCCAAGAGGCAGATCGCGATCGATCCGTTCTCGGCAGAGGACAAGCTTAAGAGTTCGCGCCAAGCCTCTTGCTGAAACGCGTAAAGCGCCGTGAGAATCGCGCTCAAGACGGCAACCGCAACCACAAAGATGCCGGGAACAGAAACCGGCGAGGTATGATCAGCCGGCAGCCAGTCGATGAGACCGCGGCTGAGCGCGAAAAAGGCAGCATTCAAGACGATGCCCGAGAGCAAGGCACCCGTCGCGCCGCTTGCGGCCCCGTAGGCGCCCGGAAACCACTCGTAGAAGGGCAGCAGCCCGAGCTTTGCGCCGAACCCGATCAGCAGCAGCAGGCCGACGAAGAGCTGTTCGGTATGCGGCATCGTCTGCGCGCCTGCCGCAAAGTCCGCGAAGGAGAGGCTTCCGGCATGCTTCGCCAAAAGAATAAAGGCAAGAATCAGCGCAACTGTTCCGGCCTCAAGCAAGGCCAACATGAAGAGGACCGGCCGGCCTTTTTCAGAGCCTAGGTCTTCGCCGAGAATCATAACGCCGCCGCCCAGGCTCATCATCTCCCAGGCCGCCAGGAAGCTGACGGCATCTTGAAGGCCGAACACGCCAAGCGCGCCGATCAGGCTCGCGGCGGCTCCGAAAATCCAAGCGCCTTGACGAGATGACGGTGTGCCGAGCCAGGACGCGAAAACCGCCGCCGCAAACCCGAAACCCATCAGCCACAGCGCATCGGGTGGAAGCCGGAAAATCGCGCCTGCCGGGCCGATGCCGAGCGGGGTCCACAAAGGCGGCACGCTACCGGGCAGAACCGCGAGGGCCAACACGATCATCGCAACACCGCCGAGCCCGAGCAGCGCCCGTGCGACCCGCGGTGCATGGCCGATCAGCCCCAGCACGGCCGCAATCAGCCACGCCGCGAGCGCGATCGCCAAAAGCTCATGCGACAACGCGGCCTCCTTTCACTCTCGGCGGAACCCGATTGAGGAACATCAGCAAAGCTTCGATGATGGCAGATGGATTGGGCGGGCAGCCCGGCAGATAGACGTCGACGGGCAAAATGCCTTCGAGCCCATTGCCGCAGGCGTAGCCGCCTCCCGCAACCCCGCCGGAAACGGCGCAGGTGCCGACAGCCATCACCCAACGCGGTGCCGGCATTGCCTCATAAGTGCGTCGCAACGGCTCGCGCATGGCATAAGTGACGGGTCCGGTCACCAGCAGCAAATCGGCGAAACGTGGAGAAGGCGTGAAAAAAATGCCGAAACGATGGAGGTTATAGAACGGGTTGTTGAGCGCCTGGAGCTCGGACTCGCAGCCATTGCAGGAGCCGGCATCGACGTGCCGGATATGAAGGCTGCGCCGGAATTCCCCGCGCGCGTCCTGTGCCCTGCGCGCCTTCTCGGGAGCGATCCCCTCCTCGGAGAGCATCAGATCTGCCCGATCGCGAACACCGAATGCCCAGTCGAAGGAGGTCTGTGCAGCGCCCGCCGGACAAACTTCGACACAGAGCTGGCAGACGACACAGCGGCCGTAATCGACGGCAAGACGCTCTTTCTCCGCCTCACTGCGCCGAACGGTAATGGCCTCGGTGGGGCAGGCCTCGGCACATGCGTCGCACTCCGGCGCACAGCGCTCCGGCTCGAAGCGCGGCATGCCGAAAACGCCCTCTTGCCCCGTCTGCACCGCGTCGCGGGGCCATGGAGTGGTCGCTTTTCCTTTCTGCAAACCGAAAAATGTCCAAAACGGCATCGCTTGCCCCTATCGATCGCAACCGGCGACAGTGAGGCCGAAGCTCGCCTCGTTGATGGCATAGTCCATCATGTTGCTGTCGTGCACGGTGAAAGGAAAAACCCGCCAATTGGAGAAAGAGGGGGATTTGATTTTAACGCGGGAGAGCGTGCCGTCTGCCGCGAAGTGCACGGCATAGAAAAGCGAGCCGCGCGGCGATTCCGCCCAGCCGAGGCCTTCGGCGTGCGGCGGCGGCAGACACGCGACACGCACCGGCCCCTCTTTTAGCAGGAGCAGCACGCGCTGGATCAAGGCGATGCTGGCATCGATCTCCGCGATGCGCACTTGCGCCCGTGCGTGGGCGTCACCCGCCGTTTTAACCGGCACCACCAAAGGTAATTCGCCATAGGCGGCATAAGGATGATCGCGGCGAAGATCGCGGTCGAAGCCGGATGCCCGTTGAATCGGCCCCGTTGCACCCTGATCGAATGCAACTTCATGTCGTAGGATGCCGGTCGTGATCAGCCGGTCGAGATGGCTGTTCGTGTTCTCGAGCATTGTTACGTAAACCGCGATTTCCTCGCGCAAACGCTCGAGTTCGGCGCTCAGCCACGGCTTCGGATCCAGATCGCGACGAAGCCCGCCGGGAACGAGCAGGCCGCGAAGAAAGCGGCTCCCGGTCAGCTTGCCGTTGATTTGCTTTGCGCGCTCTTCGAGCAGCTTGCCCTCCGCCTCACCGACCTTAAGCGAGGTTGTGTGCGCAAGGTGGCCGAGATAGTGCAAATGGTTGTAAAGCCGCTCGAGTTCGGCAAGGAGCGATCGCAGCATCCGCGCGCGCGGCGGCACCACGCATCCCGCGGCTTGTTCAACCGCCTGGCAAAATGCCAGTGCATGCGCAAAACTCCCGACTCCCGAGACGCGTTCGGCCAAAAGCGTGGCATGCGCAAGCGAGCGACCCTCAAAGCGCTTCTCCATGCCGCGATGCTTGAAGAAAAGCTGCGGGTGAAGATGCAGAATGTGCTCGCCGACGTAGAGAAAGATCAGCTCGACCGATTCCACCACGTCCGCGCGCACAGGGCCGAAGGGCAGAAGTTGGACATCGGGGTCTTCGATCTCGGGAAGTCCGCTTGCCTCCGCCTCAAACGGGAGCTCTGCGTCGTGCGGGTAGGACGGGTCAAAGGGCGGCACATGCGGCTGCGCGCCATTGTGCAAAACGAGGCGTTTCGGTTCGGGATGGCCACGAAAGGTAATGCCGAAGAGATCGGAAATCTCGCGCTCATACCAACCGAGAAGCGGGCTAATCGGCGCCACACTGGGTACTTCTGTCCCGCGCGGCGTGCACCGCCACATGAAGAAATCCTCTTTCTGTCCACGGCTGCCGACATAACGCAGCTCGATGCGCCCGGGCGTGGGGTACCAGGCATAGGCCATCTGCATGCGCCCGCCGCCTCGGAGAAGAGCCTCCACGGCAGCCGGCAATTGCTCCGGTTCGATCGGGATGATTTCGATCCCGGTGGCGGCCGCATCGGCAAGAGCGGTCATGGCACCCCCGGCGATAGCGACTGCGCGATCGAGGTCAAATAGGTCCAAACCCCGGCCGGCCACCATAAGCCCAGGACCAGCAAGGGCGCGAAAGAGAGCCACATCGGCACGGCGCACCAAGCACTCAGCCGGGTGCGCACGGGCGCAGCCTCCGGGGTAGTTTCCCCATAGTACATGCTCCGGAAGTGATTCATGAAACCGACGAAGATTACGATCAAAAGAACGGCCATCACGTAAACCGCCCAAGAGTAAGACGGTTTCAGGCCCGCGCGCATAATGGTGAATTCGCTGAGGAAGAGGCCGAAAGGCGGCGCGCCGGTAATGGCGATCGCGCCGGCCAGCCAGAGCGCGCCTTGCGTCGGGAAAAACCGGTTTACGCCAGTGATTTCGAGAATTTCCTTGGTCCCATAGGCACGCATCATGTTCCCGGCGCCGAAGAACATAAGCGACTTGTTCAGCGAATGGTTGAGCATGTGGTAGAGCGCGCCCGCGACACCGAGCGCGCCGCCGAAGCCGAAGCCGAGCGCCACCACACCCATATGCTCGATGCTTGAATACGCCATGAGGCGCTTGATGCCCTGCTGGCGCACAATGAAAAGCGCACCAATGAAGAGCGAGAAGGCACCGAAAGCAACAAGCACGAGCTGCGGAAGATCGCCGAGATTCGCCGCACGGGTAATGCCGAGGAAGCGGACGATGCCGATCATCGCCGTATTCAGCAGCGCGCCTGAAAGCATCGCCGAGACGGGGGCCGGGCTCTCGCTATGGGCATCGGGCAACCAGCTGTGCATCGGCGCCAGCCCTACCTTCGTGCCATAGCCCACCAGCACCAGCAAAAAAGCAAGAATCAGCAAGACGGGATTCATTTTGGGCGCCGCGGTGCTCAACACTGACCAGGTCATCTGATAGGTGGGGCCGAGAACGAAAGTACCGTTCCAGTAAAAGAGAATCGTCCCCAAGAGCGCCAAGCTGATCCCGGCCGAGACAACCATAATGTATTTCCAAGCCGCTTCCATGCTTTCAGCAACGCGCTCAAAAGCGACCAGAAAAGTGCTGACCAGAGTTGTGAGCTCGATCGCGATCCAATAGATGCCGACACTATTCATCAGCGGGCCGACCAGGGTTGTCAGCGCAAATCCGGCAAACAACGCATAGAAGCGATAGAGACGCTCGTCCTCCGCGAGCATTCGCATGTAGCCCACGGAATAGATCGAGGCGAGAAAATAGACGATCGACGTGCACAAAACGACCCAGGCTGCAGCGCGATCGATGATGACGTAATCGCCCCAGTAGAGGATGGCATGGCCGTCGATGAGAAAGGGAATCGGCAACGCGCAAGCAAAAGAGACAGCGGCGGCGATGAGGTTGATTGTCTCGCAAAAACGCGGCCGATGCACGAAGAGACATCCGATCAATGCCGCCAAAGGCGCGATCGAAAGCGCAAGGAGAAGCGTGCCGATCATCATCCGACCAGCCTCTTGAGATCGAGCGTGCTGGTGGTTCCCACATGTGTCAAAAGATAACCGACGAGCACGCCGAAGCACGCGACGATGATCAGGAGATCAAAGAGAATCACAAGCTCGATGAGCAGCGGCATTCCCGGAACAAGAATCTGCGAGCCGAGGAAAATGCCGTTTTCGAGCACCAAGAGCCCCAGCACTTGGCTGATTGCTTCATGACGTACTGCCAACATCAGGAAACCGATCAGCTTCATCGACAGCATCACCGTGAGCGCGAGCACCGCGACCGTCAGCTCAAGATGAAACTCGGCTGCCACGCGATAAGACACCGCAAGCGCGAACATCACAAAGAGAGCACCGATAACCAACCCCGAGCTCGGCTGCAGAATTTCGTGAATTTCGCGATCGACCTCGAGGCGGCGGATAATTCGCCAGATAAGATACGGAAGCAGCACGCCTCGAAAGAGCACTGTCAAAATCGCGATCAGGTAAAGCTCGGGATAGCTGCCGTAATAGCCCACGGCGGCGGAAAGCGCGGCAATTGTCCAGGACTCGGCGGCGAAGGCGTAGAGGTAATTCTTGAGCCAGCGCGAGCCGAGCATCACGAAGGAGAGAAAAAGGCTTACGATCGCCAGCAGGCTGAAGAGCGACGATGCAAGGGGGCTGAGATGTTGAACGAGCATTGTGTTAGCTCAACTGCGATCCGATGATCGAAAGCACCGCAAGCAAGAAGGAGGCGGCCAACGGTTCCTGATAACGGTAGAAGCGCAAGCGTGACTGAGCCGTCTCGACGAAAACCACGACGCAGGCCACGAGCACGAACTTGATGATCAGTCCGGCAGCCGCGCCCAAAGCGCCGATTGCCGTCCCATCCCTGGATAGACCCCAAGGAAGCACCAGCACGTTGCAAAAGATAGTGTAGACAATGAACTGCTTCATGGCAGAGGCCCATTTCAGCAGCGCCAGCAGCGGGCCGGAATATTCCAAAATCCGGGCCTCTTCGATCATGTAGACTTCGATATGGGTGCTGGAATGGATCGGCATACGGTCGGTTTCAACCAAGAGCAGAATAAAGAAGGCGGCGACCAGAAAGAGATGCGCCGGGCTCCAATAAGCGGCCCAGTTCGACACGAGCAGGTGGTTGACGACGAAGGGCAGCATGGCCTTGGCAAGCAGCGTGATGCCGACGAACACCAAAATCAGTGTCGGTTCTGCAAGGATCGCAACCATCACGGCACGGCTTGACCCAATGCCTCCATAGGCGCTCGATGTATCAAGCCCGGCCAAGATAATCAGAAACGAGCCGAGGGTAAGAATCAGCCCGCCGCCCAGGATATCGCCCATATCGGAAAGCGGTAGCGGAAAATCGGTGAGCACCGGGATCAGGATTGGCACCGTCAACATGCAGGTGAAGGCGACGATCGGCGTTACCCAAAACACCCAAGACGCCGTCTCGGGCACCACGATCTGTTTGTGGAAAAGCTTCCAAAGGTCGCGGTAGGGCTGGAAAATCCCCGGCCCCTGGGCGCGTTGGACCCGCTCCTCGAACTGGATGATGATGCCCTGGATCAGCGGCGCGAGAGCCAGCACCGTGACGACTTGGCCGATTTGAAGAAGGATCTCCCGCGCGCTCACGATGCATATCCTCCTGCGGGCAGGCACCTGACGGCCGGCCTTTCGGTCAGACACACACGCGTTCTTTTTGGGGGTCGCTCCGGGCCTTGCATGCAAACTCCTCCTCTCGTCTTCAGACGCCAAGAAGGAGTCATCAGCCCCGCGGGCGGTTACAAGGTGAACTCCATCACCTAGGGCCGAAAATGCTTGGCACGAGAGACGTTGTCAATACCGAACATGCCCCGCAGGAAGTACCACCGCCCCCCTTCCCGGCCAAAATCCGCCGGGGTAGCCGAAGAGAAAGCCCCGAGTTTGCCGCGAAAAGCCGTCTTCTCTCCGTCTGCCATGCGGCTGCATGCGGCGGCTGCGCTGTCCGAAACCTACCATCCCTAAGAGATCAGGCGACGCTTCTCTTCGTATTCGTCTTTGTCAATCTCACCGCGGGCGAAGCGCTCCTTAAGGATGTCGAGCGGGGTGCGACCCGGAGCCGTCTGGTGTGGCGGCACCGTTCCCTGCCATGGCCCTCCGATCCAGCGGACAAAAAGGACGACAGCCGCGATTACGGCGGCGAGCACCAGGATCATGAAGAGAGGGCCAAAGATCATGCCGTACCAGCCTCCGTCCCACCACATCATATGCGGCCCGCAATCATATCCGTAGGGTGCGGGTTGCGTCTGTGCCCAAGCCTCCAAGGGCGTGAGCACAACGGCCCAGCTCGCCATGCCGATAAGCGGAATCGAAAGCTTCATCCTTTGGGTGCTCCAGCATCATCGTTATCGTCATCATTTCTATGATGCTTTACCATTGTTTTGCGTGGATGATGTGCTCGCATTCACAAAAATCGCGCCGTAGTGATAGGGCGGTAGCTCGACGACGCGCTCAAGCCTGAGCCCCGATGGCGCAACCGCAGTAGCCACGTCCTCCGGTTCTATCCGCATTTCGGTCTTCGGTCCGCGCGGTTGGCCGAGAACCGGGGTCTCCTCTCTTGGGCGCCGGTGCCAGTTGACCACCACCAGCCGTCCCTTCGGTTTCAGGGTCGCCGCTACCCCGTGGGCGAGGCGTGCCTTGTCGGGCACGCCGTGGAAGGTATTCGCGATGAGAACCAAGTCCGCCAGCCACGGGACCAGCGCCGCGATCTCGTAAGCGTCGCCGAGAACGAACGCGCAGTTGGTTGCCCCCGCCGCAGCGACCCGCGCCCGTGCTAGATCCAACATCTGCGGATCGATGTCGATGGCGAGAACCCGGCGCGCTATCTGCGCCATCGGCGCGGTGAAGAGGCCATCCCCACAGCAGAGATCGACCACGTCCATACCGGGCTTGACCCCCAATTTGGCAACCACCTGCGCCGGCTCGGGCCACAGAATGTTCCACCAGTCGCTATCCGGCATTGCGGTTGCTGGGAAGAAGCCTGCCATCGTTTTCCCGTCCGTGGTCTCGCGGGAAAATCTCGCTCTTTAAATGCCGCGTTATTGATTTGAATCAAACCGGGCAGAATTCCGCGAAGGCTTGGTCGTTCACCCGGTCCGAGCTTCTCGGCCCGGAAGGTCGCACCGGTCATCGTCGCGGCCATCCGGTAATCGGTAACAATACCCACCCAGCCCGACCAAAATTTCCCGCGGTGTTGCCTTTTCCGAGCTTTGGCGGCCGCCTCGCCGAAGATCGCGAGTTGTCGGGCCGGCATTTTCTTGGTGGATATCCTGCCTCGAGCGAGCCTCGGAGAGATCAGCTTGACATCAGCCGGATAGATTTTCTGACGCCCCGGGATGCCAACCGCCCAGGCCAGCCCGCGGGCTGTGAGCCTGTGGCGGAACGGTGCGCTCAGGCCGTAACCGGCATCCGCCAGCACGCAGCCAAAACGCACACCCGCCGCCATCACTGGCACCTCACCGCGGGCCAGCGTCAGCGAACCAACGTCCGGCAATTGGCGTTCTTGCCCAGCGCCGAAGCGTATTGCGGCGCGACCCCAGCCGAACACTTTCCCTTCTTCGGCAACGCAGTGTGGTCGATCACCAGCACCGCATCGCTGCCTCCGACAAGCCGATCCGCCTGAATAAGAAGTTCCTCCTCCAGGGGTGCCGCATCCCAGGCGCCGGCAGAAACGAAGCGGTGAAGCCGATCATACTCGCTCGGCGCAAGGCGCTTCGCCATCGGTTGACCGCTCTTGCGATCGCCAGGACCAATCAACCCCGCAAGGTAAAGCGGGCACATCCGTTGCCGCGCCTTGTGCCCCAGGCGGGCCAGAAACGGCGCCAGCCAGCGTCCAAGCTCGTCCATCCAATTCAATCGCGGGCCCGCCATGCTCGGCCCTCCGGAAAGCCGACCCCTATGAATCACGCAATAGCAAATCTGGGAATCCACAAATGAATACCCCCAGCCCAAATCCGCCAAAGTAGTGTTAGGCGCTGTGCGGATTTACAGCCCGGATGCGAGGAATTTTGCAATATAACTGGCGGAGGGGGCGGGATTCGAACCCGCGGTACGCTTGTCACGTACACACGCTTTCCAAGCGTGCGCCTTAAGCCGCTCGGCCACCCCTCCAAGCCGCCGGCCACGCTGGCCGGGCTCCTCGCAAAATAGCATCGCGCCGCCAGAGAGCAAGCCAGCCCCGAAGGCTCCGCCAGTCACGCCAACGGCTCGCGCGATCGATCGGGCATAAGAAAGGCCGCGACCGCCGCCATCGCCGCCGCAAGCATGAGGTAAAACGCGGGCGCGAGCGTCATCCCGGTTACCGCAATCAACGCGGTAGCGACCGCTGGCGCCGTGCCCCCAGCGATTCCAAGGCCGATATTAAAAGAAAGCGAATACGCGCTCACCCGGTATTCGGCGGGAAATTGCTCGGAAAGCATAGCCGGGTCGGTGCCCATCACTAGTGCCAGGAGACCGCCAAAGGCCAGCTGCGCCATCGCAAAACCCCCAAACCCTCCATCGCGCGCCAGCCAAAAGGCGCCGACGGCTGCCACACACTCGGCCAGGAAAGCGACGATCAAGAGCGTACGCCTCCGGATGAGCGTATCATTGGCAAGCCCCGCAAGCGGTACCACAAGCAGCGCAAAGGCTTGTGCGAGGGTGGTGATTTGCAATGCCTGCGACTCTTTCAGCCCGCCGAATTCGGATGCATAGGTGGGAAAGAACACCATGGAGAGGTAGTTCACGACGCCATAGCCCGCCGTAAAGAGGATGGCGATGCCGATCATGCGCCCATCATGCCGAAAGGCGCGCCAGAGCGGCAGTTCCCGCACGCGGCTGAGCGCGGCCGCTTCCTCGCGCAGCCGCCGCCGCGCCGCGAGCGCCCCCATGGCCAGCACGCCGCCGAAAAGAAACGGCAGCCGCCACGCCCAGCTGATCAGCGCTTGCTCGCCGGCGAAGGTTACGGTGACTGCCGCCACGCCGGCGGCCAGCAGCACGCCCGCGGTCGAGCCGATATTCGCCATCGAGCCGGCAAAGCCGCGGCGATGCGGGGGCGCGGTTTCGACAAGGTAGGCGACCGAGCCGGTATATTCGCCACCGACCGAAAAGCCTTGAAACATCCGCACCAACAACAGCAAGAGAGGCCCGGCAACCCCGACCGAGGAATAGGAAGGCAGCAAGGCAATGGCGGTGGTGCCTGCCCCCATCAGACTCACGGAAAGCATGAGCACGAAACGGCGGCCGATGCGGTCTCCGATCGTGCCGAGCACAACCGCGCCGATGGGTCGCATGGCGAAGCCCACGGCGAATCCGCCATAGGCGCCGATCAGCGAGGCCAGCGGATCGCCAGAGGGGAAGAACAAGCGCGCAAGGACCGGGGCGAAATATCCGTAGAGCCCGAAATCGTACCATTCTAGCAGATTACCGACCCCACCGGCGCCAAGCGCCAAGGGAGAAAGCCGCTTGTTAGACCCGTTCCAAACCGAGCTCGGTGCCGGAGAAGACTGCATGACCATCCCTGCCCCGTGTGGCGAAAGATTGCAAGCAGCCGCTAGCATATTGGCTGCATAAGGTGTATCTGCGGTATACTTAGGAGCAAAACCGTGACCAGCATGGAGCAAACGCCCGAGGCTTCTCCCGCCCGGCCTCCGCTTTTGGAGGTTCGGAACGTCTCGCTGCGCTTCGGAGGGCTACGGGCATTGAGCGATGTCTCATTTCATGTCGCCTCCGGCGAACTTTTCTCGATAATCGGGCCTAACGGCGCCGGCAAAACTTCGCTATTGAATTGTATCTCGGGCCGCTACACACCCACCGAGGGCGCCGTTCTCTTCGAAGGGCGGGACATTACGCGCGTGAAGCCTTACCAACGTGCGGCGCTCGGCATCGGGCGCACGTTTCAAAACCTTGCTCTCTACAGCCACATGAGCGTGCTGGATAATATTATGGTGGGCCGGCACCATTTGATCAAAAACAACTTTCTAACCGGTGCGCTGTATTGGATCGGCGGGGCGCAGAAAGAGGAATTGGCGCATCGCCGAAAAATAGAGGAAATTATTGATTTTCTTGAAATCGAACACGTGCGCAAAGCGCTTGCCGGCACGCTTTCCTATGGGCTTCGCAAGCGCGTGGAGCTTGCGCGCGCCATTGCGCTGGAGCCGAAACTGCTTTTGCTCGATGAGCCGATGGCCGGCATGAATTTGGAGGAAAAAGAAGACATCGCTCGTTATATCGTGGAGCTGAATGAAGAATGGGGCATGACGATCGTGATGATCGAGCACGATATGGGCGTGGTGATGGATATCTCCCAGCGGGTGATGGTGCTCGATTTCGGCCGCAAGATTGCCGAAGGCACGCCCGCGGAGATCCTCGCCAATGAAGACGTAAGCAAAGCCTATCTCGGCGGCGAAGACTTCACGCTTGAGGGTAGCCCTACCCAGGAACCCGCCGTTGCACAAGCCTAAGCCATGACAACGCCTGCACTGCCCGACCTTGAGATTTACGATACATTCCCGAAACTTCTGGCACTTCACGCCAGAAACCACGGCAAAGAAGTGTGGCTTCGGGAGAAGGGCTTCGGCATTTGGAACACTTATACCTGGAGTGACGTGGCGCAACGCGTGAAGCATATCGCGCTTGGGCTTCTCGAGCTCGGTGCGGCGCGCCGCGACGTGGTTGCCCTGATCGGTGATAATCGTCCGGAATGGTTGATGACCGAAATTGCCACCCATGCCGTGGGCGCCCTTTCGCTCGGCATCTATCGTGATGCGTTGCCGGAGGAAGTGGGCTACCTTGTTTCTTACGCAGAGGCAACGATCGTTTTCGCCGAAGACGAGGAGCAGGTGGACAAGTTCTTTCAGCTCGGCCCTCGCCTTCCCACGGTTCGATTCATTATATACTCCGATCCGCGGGGGCTTCGGAAGTACCATGACCCGCGGCTGATTTCACTGCAAGAGGTTGAGGCAAAAGGTAAAGCCCGCGCAGAGCGGGACCCATCATTTTACGATGCTCTTGTGGCTGAGGGCAACGGCGAGGACGTGGCAATTCTCTGCACCACCTCGGGGACAACTTCGCACCCGAAGCTTGCCATGCTGAGCGCGGGCGCGCTTTTGCGCCATTGCGCTGCGTATTTGGAGGCCGATCCGCGCGGGCCTGACGACGAATATGTCAGCGTCTTGCAAATGCCTTGGATTATGGAGCAAATCTACGCATTCGGTGAAGCCTTGCTTTGCCGGATGAAAGTGAGTTTTCCCGAAGAACCCGAAACCACTTTTGCGGATATGCGCGAGATCGGCCCGAGTTTCGTGCTCTTTGCGCCGCGCGTTTGGGAACAGATTGCCGCCGATGTGCGCGCACGCATGATGGATGCCTCACCGCTCAAGCGTTTTCTGTTTGATCTCGGCATGAAACTCGGTCTCCAAGCGTTAGACAAAAGCCGACGTTCGCGGGTTGCGGATTTTCTTCTGTTCCGTGCGCTTCGCGATCGGCTTGGCTTTTCGCGGTTGCGCTCGGCCGCAACCGGCGGGGCAGCGCTCGGCCCTGATACGTTCCGGTTCTTTTTGGCGCTCGGCGTTCCGCTGCGCCAGCTTTACGGCCAAACCGAGCTGATGGGCGCCTACACCATTCACAAACCGAACGATGTGGATTTTGAAACCGTGGGCGTTCCCATGCGCGGGGTGGAAGTGCGGATCGACGACCCCGATCAAAGCGGGCTCGGCGAAATTCTTACCCGCCACAACAACATGTTTCTGGGATATTACAAAAACGAGGAAGAAACGGAGAAATCATTCACAGAAGACGGCTGGCTGCGCACGGGCGATGCCGGTTTCTTCAATTCCCGCGGCCATCTGGTTGTTATCGATCGCGTGCGCGACCTGGCGAAAACGGTGCACGGCGATCGCTTCTCGCCGCAATACATTGAAAATAAGCTGAAATTCTCTCCCTACGTAGCCGAGGCGGTGATTTTGGGGGCCGGGCGAGAATGGCTTGCCGCGCTGATCTGCATCCGTTTTTCGGTGGTATCGAAGTGGGCGGAAAAGAACCGCATCGCTTTCACGACCTATACGGACCTTTCTGCAAAGCCGGAAGTCATTGCGCTGTTGAAGCGCGAGGTCGAGCAGGTTAACCGCAGCTTGCCCGAGCGCCAGCGCATCGCGCGCTTCGTGCTGCTTTACAAGGAGCTCGATGCGGATGACGGCGAGTTAACCCGCACGCGCAAGGTGCGTCGCGGCGTTATCAATGAGCGCTACGGCGATATCATCGAGGCGATTTATCGCGGCGATCGTGTCATAGCCGTCGATACGACGATCACCTTCCAAGACGGCACCCGCCAGCGCATCAAGACCGCGCTCGAGGTTGTGGATCTTCGGGAAACCTCGCCCGCGCGCGGCGAGGAAACCAAGCGGAAAGCCGCGTGATGCCGCCTCTTTACATCTTCAAAATTCGCGCTGTCTTCTGTTCTTTCGGCGAGGAGTGCCGATCATGTCTCCGCTTTTCTTCGAGCTTTTGCTGAACGGGCTGATCATCGGCGCGCTCTACGGCGTGGTCGGGATGTGTTTTGTGCTGATTTACAAGGCCTCGCAAGTTGTCAATTTTGCGCAAGGCGAGTTTTTGCTGATCGGCGCCTGGATCTGCTGGTGGCTGCTAACGTCCTGGCATATGCCCTTTCTTTGGGGATTTCTGATTTCGCTGGCATTCATGACGCTTTTCGGCATTCTCGTGCAACTGGTGGTGCTTCGCCCGCTGATCGGTGAGCCGATTATTTCCGTTATCATGGTGACGATCGGGCTTTCCATTTTCTTTCAAGCGCTGATGAAATGGATGTTCGGCACATTTGCACAACCGTTTCCACCCGTCTTTGCTCTCTCCCAGGTCAACGTTCTCGGCCTTCACGTGCAAAGCGCATATTTGCTTTCAACCGCGGCGAGCCTTGTTATCATGGTGGGGTTTGCGTGGCTCTTTAAGTATTCGCGGATAGGGCTCGCCATGCGGGCCACGGCGTTTTCTCAGCAGATCGCTTCTTCGCTCGGTATCTCGGTTCGGCAGATGTTTGCCCTTGCCTGGGGCATTTCGGCGGCGGTCTCCGCGGTGGCCGGCGTGGTGGTCGGCATTGTCAACGGCGTTTCCTCCGCGCTCTCCTATTTCGGGATCAAGGTGTTTCCGGCCGTCATTCTGGGCGGCCTGGATTCGATTTTCGGCGCGGTCGTCGGCGGGTTGATCATCGGGATTCTGGAAAACCTTGCGCAGTTTCTGGATAGCCAGTATCTGAACTGGGGGAATCTTTACGAAATCGTTCCGTTTTATGTGCTGATCGTGATTTTGATGATCAAGCCTTACGGCCTGTTCGGCACGCACGAGATCGAGAGGGTTTAACCCATGGCGATCGCAACGATGCGCCCCTGCGGGGATTACCGGACAAGCTACCGCGCCGACCAGACGATTTTTGCCACCCGCCTCTCCAAGGCGTGGGCCCTCGCCGGCTTGCTGCTGCTTTGTCTCGCCCCGTGGCTGCTCTCCGGCTATTTGCTGAGCCTGTTGATTCAAATCGGTTATCTCGGCATTGCCGCCTTGGGGCTGAACATTTTGGTGGGATTTTCCGGGCAGATCTCGGTGGGCCATGCGGTGTTTTACGGTTTTGGAGGATTTTCTTCCGCCTATCTCGCAAGGCACGGCGTGCCGGTGCCACTTGCCATTGTGCTTGCCGGCTTGTGGACAACCGCGGTGGGATTGATCTTCGGCCTGCCGGCAACGCGAGTGAAAGGGCTTTATCTCGCGATCGCTACACTCGCCGCGCAATTCATCTTGCAGGATTTCTTCGTCCGTGCCGAGTGGTTCACCGGAGGCACGCACGGCGCCGTTGCGCCACCCTTTACGTTGTTCGGTACGGATTTTTCAACCGATACGCGCTATTTCTATGTCGTGCTGTTCTTCTTTACGCTGATGTATCTCGCTGCCGCCAACCTTATGCGCAGCCGCGACGGCCGGGCGCTCGTTGCGGTTCGAGATCATTATCTCTCGGCCGAGATGATGGGCGTAAACCTTACCAAATACCGCACGATGGCGTTCGGAATTTCGTCTTTTTACGCCGGCATCGGTGGGGCGCTTTATGCGCACTATATCGGCTTCATGTCGGTGGAAGGGCTTGATATTCTCTTCTCCATCCAGTTCCTCGGCATGATTATCATCGGCGGGCTCGGCTCGGTGATGGGTTCGCTGATGGGTACCGCCTTTATGGTCGCGCTTCCCGAGCTTACCGGCGCACTCGCAACCGCGCTGGAAGGCGGCGCCATCGACCACGCGCTCCATCTTAAGGACGGGATCACCTATTTGCGGGAAATGCTCATCGGGGCGAGCATTATCCTATTTCTGATCTTCGAACCCGACGGGCTTGCCCACCGCTGGCAACAAATCAAAGCTTACTGGAAACTCTATCCCTTCTCCTATTGAACGGAATATGAGAGCATCGCTCAATCAGAATCCCTGCATCACAGCAGACCTTGCACGAAAGGAAGCGCCCATGAAGTTGAAAACGGCTTTTCTCTTTTCCGCTACCGCACTCTTCCTTGCCGCCCCGGCCTTTGCACAAGACATCAAAATCGGCCACCTTGCTGACTATTCCGGCGCCACGTCGGATGTCGGCCAGCCCTACGGGCAGGGGGTTGAGGATGCCATCGCCTGGGTCAACAAGAACGGTGGCGTGCATGGCAAGCAAATCATTTCCGAATTGAACGAATACGGCTACCAAGTGCCGCGGGCACTGGCAGCGTTCAAGAAATGGACCAGCTCCGATCACGTGGTGGCGATTCAGGGTTGGGGCACCGCCGATACCGAAGCCTTGGTCGCCATGGTGACGAGAGACAAAATCCCTTATTACTCAGGCTCTTATTCCGCAACGCTGACGGATCCGACCGGCAAAGCCACTAGCAAGAGCGTGCGCGCGGCGCCCTTCAACTTTTTCTACGGCCCTTCCTATTCGGATGCCGCCCGCGCCATGGTGCAATGGGCCGCCGAAGACTGGAAAGCCAAAGGCGGACAAGGCAAGCCGATATGGGTGCACATGGGCGCAAACCACCCTTATCCGAATTCGCCCAAGGCTGCGGAAGAGGCTTACGCGAAAGAACTCGGCTTTGAAGTGCTGGAACCCATCGTCTTCGCGCTTACCCCGGGCGATTACACGGCGCAGTGTCTAACCTTGAAGCAATCCGGCGCGAACTATGCCTATCTCGGCAATACCGGCGGCTCGAATATCTCGCTCTTGAAAGCTTGCCAAGCGGCAGGCGTTAAAGTGCAGTTCCTCGGCAATGTTTGGGGAATGGATGAGAACGCCATGAAAGCAGCGGGCACGGCGGCAAACGGCGTGGTCTTTCCGCTGCGCACCGCGGTGACCTGGGCGGGTGAGGCCCCGGGGCTTGCAACGATGCGGGAAATCTCGAAAATGTCGGACCCGAGCGGGACGGCATATCGGCCGGTGCATTATCTCGCCGGAGTCTGCACCGCACTTTTCATGAAGGAAGCGATGGACTGGGCGGATACCCACGGCGGCGTGACGGGGGTAAACATCCGCGACGGCATGTACCAGAAAAAGGACTGGGTGCCGAAGGGAACCGAAGGCGTGTGCAACCCCTCGACCTGGACACCGACCGACCATCGCCCCACAATGCGGGTTGATCTCTATCGCGCAGTGGTGAATGGCCCGACGGATGCGCCGGTGGCAGAACTCGTGAAGTCCGGAGTTATTCGGCTTGAAAAAGTCGCAACCATCACTTTGCCCCGCAAGACGGAACTTTTGGGCTGGTGAACGGTGCGCACGCTCTCACTGCGTTGCATCGGGACAAACGTCCAAAAAGGCCGAGATGTTCACGGAGATTTCTAAAGGTCGCGCAACAGAGGTGAGATCAGACGCCTAATGGCAGACGTTGCTGCAAACTCGGCTCCCGCTGCCCATACGGCAGCGGAGCCGATGCTTTCCGTGAACAATATCGAAGTCGTCTACAACGATGTGATCTTGGTCTTGCGCGGCTTTTCGCTGCACGTGCCGAAAGGCCAGATTGTCGCGTTGCTTGGCCCGAACGGCGCCGGAAAATCAACGACTCTGAAAGCAATCTCCGGCCTGTTAAAAGCCGAAGACGGCGAAATTACCCGCGGTGACGTCCGCTTCATGGGCAGCCGCATCAACGATATCGAACCCGATCGGATTGTGCGGCGCGGCATCGTCCAAGTCATGGAAGGGCGCGGCATCGTGGCCGACATGACCGTGCTGGAGAATCTGCGCTTGGGCGCTTACACCCGCCGCGACGGACACATAAAATCGGATATCGAGCGGGTTTTTCATTACTTCCCTCGTCTCAAAGAGCGGAAAGGGCTGGCGGGCTACCTCTCCGGGGGTGAGCAACAGATGCTTGCCATCGGCCGGGCGCTGATGGCCTCGCCGAAGCTTATGCTTTTGGACGAACCCTCCATGGGGCTTGCGCCGGCGGTGATGAAAGAAGTGTTTGCGATTATTCAGAAGCTCAACCGCGAGCTCGGCGTGACCGTTCTTCTTGTGGAACAAAATGCGCGCGCGGCGCTGGCACTGGCGCACTACGGATACATTATGGAGCAGGGCAAGGTCGTGCTCGACGGCACGGCCGCGGCACTCCGAAACAATCAGGATGTCAAGGAATTCTACCTCGGCCAAGGCGAGCGCGAGGAGCGCCGTTCGTTCAAGAACTTAAAATCCTTCAAACGCCGCAAGCGATGGCTGTGAACATTCCGAGAGGCCGGCATGGAACAGACGGATCGTTATTATGACAGTTTGGAGATCCGCGACCCGATCGTCCGGGAGCGCGCGTTAATGGAAGCCCTGCCCGGACAGATCGCCTACGCCAAGGCGCATTCGGCCTATTTTGGCGCATTGCTGAAAGACGTGGACCCTGCCGAGATTAACAGCCGCAAAGCCTTGGCGGAGCTTCCCGTCACGCGCAAAGCGGATTTGATTGAAATCCAATCCAAAAACTATCCGTTCGGAGGGCTTAACGCGACGCCGCCTGGCCGGCTTGCCCGTATTTTTGCCTCCCCCGGCCCGATTTACGACCTTGAGGGCCGACGCAAAGACTATTGGGGTTTTGCACGCGCGCTCTTCGCCGCAGGGTTTCGGCCCGGCGATATCATGCACAATTCTTTTTCCTATCACCTCACCCCGGCCGGCGCCATGATTGAAAGCGGCGCACAAGCGCTGGAATGCGCCGTGGTGCCGGGCGGAGTCGGCCAGACGGAGCAGCAATTGCAGGCGATTGCGGCCATCCGCCCGGACGGCTATTGCGGCACGCCTTCGTTCCTGAAAATTCTCCTCGAGAAAGCGCGAGCCGAAGGCGTGGAAATCTCCTCGCTCAAGAAAGCTTTGGTCTCGGGCGAGGCGTTCCTTCCATCTCAACGGGCGGAATTTAAGGCCTTCGGCATAACCGCCCGCCAGTGTTACGGCACCGCGGATGTGGGCCTGATTGCCTATGAAAGCGAGGCCGAAGAGGGCCTGATTGTCACCGAGAACATCGTGGTGGAACTTGTGCGCCCCGGCACCGGCGAACCCGTAGAAAAAGCGGGCGATGTGGGCGAGGTGGTGGTGACGCTGTTGCAGCCCGACTACCCGCTGATTCGCTTCGCCACCGGTGATCTTTCCGCCGAGCTTGCCGGGATTAGCTCGTGCGGACGCACCAATATGCGCTTGCGGGGCTGGCTCGGACGCGCCGATCAAGCGACGAAAATTCGCGGCATGTTTGTCCACCCCGCACAAGTGAATGCGGTGGTCAAGAAACATCCGACGGTTTCGAAAGCGCGCCTGGTGGTGGACCGGATCGGCGATGCCGATGAGATGTTTCTCGAAGTCGAGGTTTCGGACCCCGGCTCTTTTTCCGAAGCAGCCCTCCTGGAAGATTTGCGCTCGGCTACCAAACTGCGCGGACGCATTGTCGTCTGCAGCCCGGGCACGCTTCCGGCCGATGCCAAAATGATCGAGGATCGGCGCAAGCTGGAATAGCGACGAGAGGAACCGATCGCGCGAAGCAAACGCGCTCGGACGATAATGGCGGCTCCTTGTAATATTGGCGATCAGTTTTGAAACACGCCGAGCAATTGGTCGGTCGGCTGAGCGTGATCATCAAAAATTGCTAACCCGGATCGAAAATCCCGACGCAGACGGCGCGCGCCAGTATGCTATCGGCATGCGGGGCTTCCGCCATGGCATCGGTGAGATCGCCGCCGGCACGATGCCAAAAGTGACGGCCCCCTCTCCACAAGAAGCACCGGCTCACGTCGTAGACGCGGCCATGATAAGCAATCAGAACCGGCAAACGTGGATCGGTCCCGTCGAAGCGGGCCAATAGTTCGCGCGTATAGCGAACCGGAACGCCTTGGTCGGGAGCGGCAATTTGGCCGCCCCCGACCGCAGCGGTATCATCCTTGGCCGGCATTCAGAAATTTGCCGACATATGGCGAGTTCGGCCGGCCTTCGCGGCTGTAATGACCGCTCGGGCCGTTGCCGAGAAACTCGGCAAACCACGCTTCGTGCTCGATTTCCTCATGCAGAATGGCGAGAGCGAGATCATAAGTGCGATGATCCTTGCCCGCGGTCATATTGCAGATTTGCGTGTAACCGCGCACGGCGCATTGTTCGGCCTTTAAGAGCACTTCCAACATAGCCTTCACGTCGGTCGGATCGGGAGGCAGAAATGCCGGCGGACATGCGGAGCAATTGTGGAAATCGACCATGTTTTTCGGCAGCTCGCCGCCGAGTTCGTAAATTCTCGGCACCAGCGCTTCGAAATGGTTGCGGTCTTCGATGCGCGCATCCTCGGCGATCTGTTTCAATCCCTCGCCCTCGAGCCCGATGAGATTCACGCGAAGGATCGTGTAGTAATAGTAGGTTGTCAGCTCTGCAGCTGCATTTCGTACCAGCAAATCGAGCAGTTTGTCGATGTCAACGCCGGCTTTCTCGATAAGCTCTCGCGCTACGGTTTTTTGCTTCACAACAACAGCCCTCCTGAAGAGATGCATTCGGAACGTGATCGCTTCCGGCTGCTCTTCGATGCCGCCCGAAGCGTGTTCGGGAGGATAGAGGGGTGCTTGCAATCGATCGAACAAATTGTTACGTAACTCTTGATCGGAAAAATCGATGATACATTTGCCGAGCCTTCAACAGTTGCGCTTTCTCGCCGCGATCGCCGAGCATCGGCATTTCGGCCGTGCCGCCTCGGCCTGCGCCGTGACGCAATCCACGCTCAGCGCCGGCATTCAGGAATTGGAAAAGCGGCTCGGCGTCGTGCTCGTGGAGCGGAGCCGCCGTGGGGTGAATTTGACGCCGCTCGGCGCCGAAGTGGCGGCACGCGGCCAACGCCTGCTTCGCGATGCGAAGGATCTTCTCGAAGTGGTTCAAAGCGCCCGCGAGCCGCTTGTCGGGCCGCTTCGGCTTGGGGTGATCCCGACCATCGGCCCCTATCTTGTGCCTGCCATGATGCCGGGCCTGGTGCAGAAATTCCCAACGCTTCAGCTCTATCTTCGCGAGGAACAGACCGCCCCGCTTTTGGAAAAACTCGCAGCCGACCAGCTGGATGTGGTGGCGTTGGCATTGCCGTATGACGTAAGCAGGCTGGAGGTGATGGAACTTGCCGAAGACCCCCTTTTCGTTGTGCTTCCGCGCACCCATCCGCTTGCGGAGGCTAGCCGCATCAAGCGTGATTGGCTGGCCGATCAAAATCTGCTGCTTTTGGAAGACGGCCATTGCCTGCGTCGGCACGCACTGGAGGCTTGCCGGTTTTCCGGCCCTGCACAAAATGAGGTCTTTCAAGGCACGAGCCTGCGCACCGTGATTCAGATGGCGGTCGGCGGCTTGGGGGTGACGCTGGCGCCGCGGCTCGCCCTTCCGACGGAACTGCCGCCCGATGGAAGCCTGCTGGCGCGGCCGCTCGATGCCGAGGCGCCGCCGCGTCGGATCGCACTTGCCTGGCGAGCGAGCGCTGTACGTAAAGAGGATTTCCGGCTTCTGGGCGATTTCATGAAATCGGTTCTGGCCGCCATCTTGCGCACACCCCTCCGGCAAAGCCCCGTTGCACCTCTGCCTTCGGCGCGGGCCATGACAAAACGCAGCGTAAAGGTGTAAGATTTAAATATGCCCTTCGATACGCCAGATCTCGCCGTCGGCCTGCCCACCGATACGCCCGCAGAACGAGCCAACCGCCGAGTGGTGGCGAGCTGGCTTTTCACGCTCTGCTTCATGACGTTGATCATGGTTGCGCTCGGCGGTGCCACGCGGCTGACAGGTTCCGGTCTTTCTATTATGGAATGGGCGCCGATCACCGGCGTGCTTCCCCCGATGAGCGATGCCGAGTGGAACCGCCTCTTTTCGCTTTATCAGAAAATCCCGCAATACCGCCTGGAGCACGAAGGCTTTGGGCTGGCCGGCTTCAAACAGATTTTCTGGCTGGAATGGGTGCACCGGCTCTGGGGCAGGCTGATCGGGCTTGCCTTTCTGGTGCCCTTTGTGTGGCTAGCGGCAACCAAGCGCATTCCTCGTACGCTCTGGCCAAAGCTTGGCGGTATTTTTCTTTTGGGCGGGCTGCAAGGCGGGGTCGGGTGGTTTATGGTTGCCTCCGGCTTCTTCCCGAATACCACCTCTGTTTCACCTTATCGGCTGGTTATCCATCTGATGCTGGCCATTGCCGTTTATGCGGCCATGTTCTGGACCGGGCTCACCATTTTGCACCCGGCGGAGATACGGCTGTTATCGCCAAGGGCGCGCCTGCTGCGGCGGCTTAGCTTCGCGACGTTAGGATCGATAACCCTGACCATCATCGCGGGCGGATTAACCGCGGGGCTGCATGCGGGGCTGGATTACAACACGTTTCCGCTGATGGGCGGGCGTTTATGGCCGGCGGACTATGCACGTCTGGAACCTTTCTGGCGAAATTTGACGGAAAATATCGCGGCGGTGCAGTTTGATCATCGCCTGATTGCCACCGTTACTTTAGTGCTTGGTCTTCTCACCACTGCGGTCGGTTTGACAACGCCGTTGCCGCAGCGCGCGCGGAGAGCTGTGCTGGCGCTGGGCCTTGCCGCTCTTGGCCAATACGCTCTCGGGGTTACCACCTTGCTCTTGGTTGTGCCGGTCCCGATTGCCGTGGCCCACCAAGTGGGAGCGATGATTGTGCTCACCGCGGCAATGGCCGTTGTGCATACGCTCCGCGGTGCGCGCCCCCAGCCCGCCCCGGCCCGGAAGCTCCGGCGCGGCCTTGTTTAAAGCTTTGCGCATCTTGGCTGCGCTGTCGGACGCGGCCCTCGTTTTTTCCGCCCGCGCCCTCATGTAAATGCTATGGCAGTGCGTTTATCTCCCCCAATGGAGGCCGAATTGGCATTGGAGCAAGCAACAAGCCCTCTGGAAACTGCGGATCGGCTCTTTTTCGATCGCCCGGATGCGAAGCTCGATCGGGCGACTGCCGAACATATTTTGGCGGAGGCCGTCGGCCCTGCCGATGACGGCGAACTCTTTCTGGAATACCGCGAAAGCGAACAGCTCGCGTTAGAGGATAGCCGCATCCGCGCCGCCGGTTTCGATGCATCTCTGGGCTTCGGGCTTCGCACCGTGGCCGGCGAGGCTACCGGCTTCGCGCATGCCGGCGAAATCTCCGAGCCGGCGCTGCGACGCGCCGCAGAGACGGTTGCCGCCGTGACCAAGGGACACACGCCGCAGGCGGCGGAACCGCCGCGAGGCACCAACGCGCGGCTTTATTCCGATGCCAACCCTCTTCTGCCGGTGCCGTTTGCCGAGCGAACCCGCGTTTTGGCCGCGATCGATTCCTACGCCCGTGGCAAAGATACCCGGATTTGCCAGGTGCTCGCCTCGCTCTCCGGAGAGTGGCAGGTGGTTGAGATTTTGCGCGCCGACGGCATGCGGGTTGCCGATCTTAGGCCGCTGGTGCGGCTGAATGTCGCAGTGGTGGTAGAAGCGAACGGGCGGCGCGAGACCGGAAGCTACGGCCTCGGCGGTCGCTACGGATACGATTCGCTCCTGCAGCCGGAAACTTGGCAAAAGGCAGTGGACGAGGCGCTGAGGCAAGCGCTAGTGCAGCTGGAAAGCCGCCCCGCTCCGGCTGGCGAAATGCCCGTGGTTCTTGGCCCGGGCTGGCCCGGCATTCTGCTGCATGAAGCCATCGGACACGGGCTGGAAGGAGATTTCAACCGCAAGCGGACCTCGGCCTTCGCCGGGCTCTTGGGAAGCCGCGTCGCGGCGCGCGGCGTAACCGTGGTGGATGACGGAACGCTCCCCGACCGGCGCGGCAGCATTACGGTCGACGACGAGGGCACGCCCTCCAGCCGGACGGTATTGATCGAGGACGGGATTCTGGTGGGCTATATGCAAGACCGTCTGAACGCCCGGCTGATGGGCATGCGCCCCACCGGCAACGGCCGCCGCCAATCCTATGCCCATGCACCCATGCCGCGGATGACCAACACGATGATGATGGCGGGAAGCCATAGCCTGGAGGAAATGATCCGCTCCGTGGATCGCGGCCTTTACGCCGTAAATTTCGGCGGCGGGCAGGTGGATATCACCTCGGGCAAGTTCGTCTTTTCGGCAAGCGAGGCCTATTTGATCGAAGGCGGCCGCATTACGGCCCCGGTGAAAGGCGCAACTCTGATCGGAAACGGGCCGGACGTGCTGACCAAAGTGGCCATGATCGGTGCCGATTTCGCGCTTGACCCCGGCATCGGGACTTGCGGCAAAAACGGCCAAGGAGTGCCGGTCGGCGTAGGCCAACCCAGTATTAAGATTACCGCGCTTACGGTCGGCGGCACCTCCCACTAGAGAAAGGATAAATCAAAAGAGTATCGATCGGCGACGCTAGCGCGCGCCGCCGTGGAAACCCCCACCGTGGAAACCGCCGCCACCGCGGAACCCGCCGAACCCTCCGCCGACATGCCCGGCCGGCGCGCGGAAACCGCCGCGTGCTCCAGCCCAGCCCCCATGCGCCGTACGCGCCCAGCCGTGATCGTGCCCGTGCCAGCCTCCCCACCCGCCGCCGATCACTCCGAGACCGAACAGCCCGCCGCCGTAATAGGGCCCCGGCTCGTAGAAGCCGTCGCCATAGCCGTAGCCGCCGTAATAGCCCTCGTAGCCGGGATAGCCGTATCCGTAATATCCATAGTCTCCATAGTCGTCGTAGAGCCCGGTACAGCCGGCAAGTACACCCATGGCCAGAGCCAACGCGAGCATCCTTACGGCTGCGAATGGCTTTCGAGCGTGTTTCATAGCAGCGCTACCCTACGCGACCCCAGCGGCTTCGTTCCCTTATTCGGCAAAATTTTTATCCTTACCCGATGGCAAAATTACGCCCGCGCAGCAAGCGGAAGCCACTGCACATCCTGAATCCGGTTGGCTCCGGCAGCAATCATGGCAAGCCGGTCAAATCCGAGTGCGATCCCGGCGCAAGCCGGCAGCCCGAACGCGAGTGCCGCCAGGAAATCTTCATCCATGGGCCAGTCCTGGCCGTTGAGCGCCTTGCGCCGCGCCCGATCGGAAAGGAACCGGCGGCGCTGCTCCTCGGCATCGGTCAGCTCGACAAAGGCGTTGGCGAGCTCGATGCCGCAAACGAACACTTCAAAACGCTCGGCAACGCGGGGATCCGCAGGGTCCGCCCGCGCCAGCGCCGCCTGCGCAACAGGCCAATGGGTGAGGAAGGTCGGATGGTCTCTTCCCAAATGCGGCTCGATATATTGGAGCAGCAAGCGAAAAAACAAATCCTCCCACGTTTCTCCCTCGCGCAGCGAAACGCCTGCTTCGCCGGCCAGAGTCTTGGCATCTCCGGCGGTGGCCAGAAGATCGACACCCACGTAGCGCGCAAAAGCATCCGCTACCGTTATTCTCTCAAAACGCGAAAGCTCCGTGCGCACGCCGCGGCAAGTCACCACCGGGGGCAAAACCGCCTGCAACAAGGCGTGGGTTTCCTCGATCAGCGCATCCATGCTCGCGCCGGGCCGATACCACTCCAACATGGTAAATTCATGAAGATGCGTTTCACTCGCTTCGCCGTTGCGCCAGACGCGTGCAAGCTGAAAGATTGGGCCGCTGCCGGCGACCAAAAGCCGCTTCATAGCGAATTCGGGGCTGGTGTGCAGCCAAAGGGTTTGGCGGGTGCCGTCCGTATGTTCCAAGATGGTGGAAAATGCGCGCAGGTGCACCTCTTCGCCCGGGGTCAGAACGGCGTAAGGGGTTTCCACCTCGGTATAGCCGCGGGCGTGAAAGAACGCCCGTATGCCTTGTGTCAATAATGCACGGCGGCGCAAAAACGGCAGTCTTGCTGCATAACTTTCAGGATGCCATGACGGTTGCGACATCGGCACGCTCTTTCTAGAACCTTCTTCGATGCATAACGACCCACCTCCCCGTTCGCCCCGCACGTTAAGGGATGCGGAAACACTCTATGCGGCCGGTCTCATTCAAAAAGAAGATATCCCGGCCGTGCGGGCTTTGGCCGAGCGTTACCCTATTGCGGTTCCGGAAGCCTTTGCGGCGCTGATCGAGCACCCTGACGATCCGATCGCGCGGCAAGTGATACCGCATCCCGATGAATGGAAAATCGCGCCGCACGAGACATCGGATCCGATTGCCGATCTCGCGCTTTCGCCGATAAAGGGCTTGGTGCATCGCTATCCCGACCGCGTCCTCTTAAAACCGCTTCTTATCTGCCCTCTTTATTGCCGTTTTTGCTTTCGCCGCGAAGAGGTAGGGCCGGACGGCGGGATGTTGAGCGACACCGAACTGAAAGCCGCTCTTGATTGGATTGCCGCGCATCCCGCCATACGGGAGGTGATCGTTTCCGGAGGTGATCCGTTTCTGCTTTCACCGCGCCGGCTTCAGGAAATTATCGAGGCCCTCTCTTCTCTTCCGCATATCGAGATTGTGCGGATTCACTCGCGTGTCCCCGTTGCGGATCCAAGCCGGATCACGTCGGAACTTGTGGCTGCCTTGGCAACCGAGCGTGCCCTCTTCGTTGTGGTGCATATCAATCATGCGCGCGAGTTAACCCCAAAGGCCGAGAAAGCACTGCGCCTGATCCAAGCGCAAGCAATTCCTGTCCTTGGGCAATCCGTGCTTCTCCGCGGCGTTAACGATACCGTCGAAGCGCTCGAGGCACTATTCCGGGCTATGTTGCGGGTGCGTGTGAAGCCTTATTACCTGCACCAACTTGATGCCGCCCCCGGAACCGCGCGATTTCACGTGCCGATCAGCGAGGGGCGGGCCCTTCTTCAAAAGCTTCGCGGGCGGATCAGCGGGCTTGCATGGCCGACATACGTTCTTGATATTCCGGGCGGCTTCGGAAAAGTGCCGATCGGGCCGGATTATCTGGAAGCTGATGATTGCGTGCGCGACACGCTCGGCCGAGCGCACGTGATTTTCGCAGAGCGTAAAAGTTCGGAGACGATAGGAGCCGGTCACGAAAAAATGCCGCCGGTTGAGAGGCCGGCGGCAGATTCGAAATAAGCGAAAAAACGACTTCGTATTCTTATACTCGGAGAAGGCCCTATCCATGCCCTCCCCGCCCCCTTCCCTCCTGCTCCCCCTTCCCGGAAACCGGGAAAGGGGAGAGACGAGGAAAGCGGCATCAGGCCTCAATGCGCGCGCACTAAGTCGCCAGTTGATTGCCGATCGGCAGGCTGCGGATGCGCTTGCCGGTTGCGGCAAAAATGGCGTTGCAAAGCGCGGGCGCGAACGGAGGCACGGGCGGCTCACCGACACCGGACGGCGGCACGTCGATGCTCGCCGGAACGATGTAGACGTTTGTCACCTTCGGTGCTTCAGAAATCCGCACCACCGGATAGGTGTTGTAGTTTGTCTGCTGCACACGCCCGTTCTTGAAGGTTATGGCGCAGTTCTTTGCGTTGCTGAGCCCCATCACGGCGCCGCCTTCGCACTGCGCGGTGATGCGTTCCGGGTTGACGTGGAAGCCGCAATCGATGGCGGTGTCCACCCGCGGAATGGACAGGTTGCCTTTCGCGTCCACCGCGACTTCAACGACGGTGGCAACGTAGCTGACGAAGCTGCGATGCACCGCGATGCCGAGGCCATGCCCTGGCGGCAATTTGCGTCCCCAGCCCGCCTTCTCGGCCACCAGCTCTACCACGCGCGCAAGGCGGCCGGTATCGATCGGGTAGCTGTCGAACGGCTCACCGTAGTTCCAGAGCTCCTTCACCGACTTGCGCGGATCCACGATACGCGGCGGCCCGATCAGCTCCAACAACATTTCCTTCTGATCCTTGCCGAGAGCGGCAGCAAGCTCGCCGACAAAGGATTGCACGGCAAAGGCATGCGGAATGTTGTAAACCGAGCGATACCAGCCGATCCGCGTGTGTGCCGGTGCTTCGCCAATCTCGCAGCGAATGTTGGCGATGTCGAACGGCACATCGATCAGCCCCATGCTCTGCTCGAGCGGCTGCTGATATTTCGGATCAGGCATGAAGGTGGACCAGATTGTGGGAGCCACACTGCGATGCCGCCAGCCGATGACCTTGTTATTCTGGTCGACCGCCGCTTCGATCCGCTCGTATGCGACGGCATGGAGGTAGCCGTGCTGGAGATCATCCTCGCGCGTCCAGATAACCTTGACCGGCGTGCCACCCAACGCTTTTGAGAGCAGCGCCGCTTCTTGCGCGTAGTCGCACTTTGACTTGCGCCCGAAGCCACCGCCGAGCAGCGTGTCGTTCACCACCACCTTCTCTGGGGGCAATCCGAGGGTTTTGGCGATATCCTCGCGTGATCCGCCCGGGCTCTGGAGCGGTGCCCAAATTTCCGCGCGATCCGCCGTGACCACCGCGGTCGCGCAAGGCGGCTCCATGGTCGCGTGCGCAAGGTGCGGGATATAGTATTCCCCGACAATGACGCGCGCCGCCTTACTCATTGCGGCGTCTATGTCGCCTTCGTTGCGCACCGTCTTGCCGGGCTTGCGGGATGTTTCCATCAAATACTCGCGGTATTTGTCGGAGTCATAAACCGCGTGCTCGCCGTCATCCCAGACGATCTTCAGGGCCGCACGCCCTTTAATCGCCGCTCCGGTATTACGCGCGATCACGGCCACGCCACCGAGGGGTTGGAACTTCGCCGGCCACTTCCAGCCCTTGACCTCGATCACCTTTTCGACGCCCGGAACCTTCAGCGCTTCGGTGGCATCAAAGGAGACGAGCTTGCCGTTCAGCACAGGCGGCCGCGCAATAACCGCGTACTTCATGCCGGGCAGGCGGACGTCTTGCCCATACATGGCCCGACCGGTTGTGATATCGAACAAATCGACAACCGGGATCGAGCCGGTTCCGATATAACGGAACGCGGCGGGATCTTTGAAGCGCAGCGTTTCCTTAGCCGGCACGGGCAGTTTCATGGCATCGGCAGCAAGCGCGCCGTATCCCAACCGTCGGCCGGAGCTGCGATGTACCACTTCGTGATTGGTGGCTTCTACTTCACTGACATCCACGCCCCACCGGGCGGCGGCGGCGGTTTCCAGCATCATCCGCATGGCCGCGCCGCATTCGCGCATCGGCCACAGCCAATGCCGCACGCTGCGGGAGCCGTCGGTGTCCTGGTTGCCGTACTTTTCCTCGTTGCCCTCGCCTTGCACGATACGCACGCGCGACCAGTCGGCCTCCAGTTCATCGGCAAGGATCATCGGCAGGCTGGTGCGTGCAGCCCCCGTGCCCATCTCGGCGCGGGCGGCAACAATGGTCACGAGCCCGGCGCTATCGATCGCGATAAAGACATGCGGATCAGTCACCACGCCATGCGGCATGGCACCGGCGCCGGTTTGATACTTCGGCAGTCCGGATCCGGCCGCCATGCTGGGCAACGCACGAACCGCCAAGATCAGCGCGCCGGTCGCAACCACACCTTTCAGCACGCCGCGTCGGCTGACATTTTCAATGATTTGCGTCATTGCTCAGACTCCTGTTGCAGCCATGCGAACGGCAGCCTGAATCCGCTGATAACAACCGCAGCGGCAGATATTGCCGTCCATTGCAACGTTAATCTCTTCGTCCGTCGGGTTGGGCTTTGTGGCAAGAAGCGCCGCCGCCTGCATGATTTGCCCGGCCTGGCAGAAGCCGCATTGCGGCACGCCCAAGGCCCGCCATGCGCGTTGCACCGGGTGGTTGCCGCGCGGATCCAAGCCCTCGATGGTCACCACGCTTTTGCCCGCGGCATCCGACATTAGAACGGTGCAAGAACGTACGGCCTGGCCGTCAAGATGAACGGTGCACGCACCGCACAATCCTTCACCGCACCCGTATTTCGATCCGGTCAGTCCGAGTTCGTCTCTGAGATACCAGAGCAGGGGCAGCGATGGATCTCCATCGAACGACTGCTCCTGCCCGTTTACGCGCAGAGTAATCATCGTTCCTCTCCATATCTATCTATTGTGACATTCATTTCTGGTTGAGTTCTTCTGCTTGTCGCGAGTGGGCAGCGATTGGCAAAGCACCCAAGTTTCGCGATGGGTATGGCTGCAATGCTCAAGAGAGCCGATGGCCGCCGGTTGCTCCCGGTAACCGGTCGTCGTATATAGATATGCATAACGCTGGAGGATTGATCGTGCCGCCGATATGAAGCTTTTTGATGACGCAGAAGCCTAGTTTGGTAAGCCAAGCTCCTCGGCACGTTTTCTCCCCATTTTTATTTGCGCCAGCATTTTGCGCGGCACTGCAGCATTTCCGGGGACCCCCCGGTCTTTAACGCAGCCATAATGAGCGCTGATTTGTGCGCCCGTCAAGCACTCCGTTTTGTCCTCCAAGAATTCGGAAAAGGGCTTTTCGGAGGCTCGTCAAATGGCTAGACGTTTGGCAACGCAACAGGTTTTGGAAGAAGAAATGCCTCAGAACCGCCTATGGTAAAAATCACTTATGTCCATACCGACGGCACCCGCGAAACCGTCGACGCCGTGGCAGGCAACAGCGTCATGCAGACGGCGCTCGCCAACGGTATTGAGGGCATTGTCGCGGAATGCGGAGGTTCGTGCATGTGCGCGACCTGCCATGTTTATGTCGAACCCGCCCAACTGGCCTTGCTTCCCCCGCCGCATCCGGCGGAAGATGAAATGCTGGATACCACGGCTGCGGAACGTCTTCCGAACAGCCGGCTGAGCTGCCAAATTACCGTAACACCGGAGCTGGAAGGGCTTGTCGTCTATTTACCGCCGCGGCAAATATAACGCGCGTGGGATAGCTTTGATGCTCAAGTTCGGCAGATAGTGTTTTGCCGAAATCGAGAGGTGCCGTCATTGCGCGGCCGAACCTGGAAGCCTCCGAAAAAGGCACGCTTGCACGGATGTTTTCGCAATGCAATGGTTCGGCACCTCTCGTTCTTATGCGACTGGACGTGACCGCTAGCGGTCATACTCCTCGCTGATATCGCGGCCCGTATAATCTTTCAGCATCAACGTTGCGATTACGCTGATCACCGCGCAGACCGTAATGAACGCGGCAATGGCGTAGCCGCTATGATAGGTGGCAAAAAGCGCGGTTGCGATCATCGGCGCCGGCCCGCCGGCGATGATAGACGCAAGCTGATAGCCCACGGAAGCGCCGCTGTAACGCAAACGCGGGGTGAAGCTCTCGGCAATCAACGCCGCTTGCGGGCCGTACATCAAATCATGCGGGATAAGAGAGAGAACGATGGCAATGAAAACCCAGAAAGGAGCCTGAGTATCGAGCATTGCGAAATAAATCCAGCCGAAGATGCCGGTGACGACAGCGCCGAATATATAAACGTTGCGCCGTCCAAATCTGTCGGACAAATGCCCTGCGAGAGGAATGGTAATCCAAGACACGACTGATGCAACCAAAACCGATTGCAACAAAAGGTTGCGCGAAAGATGTAGGGCGGTTACGCCGTAGGAAAATACGAAGGCGGTGAAAATATAAAACGGCGCCTGCTCCGCCATCCGTGCAAAAGCGCTGACAATGATTTCGCGCGCATGCTTCCGCCATACCTCGAGCATCGGCGCGCGCTCAACGCGTTTCGTCTCGATGATATTCCGAAACGTCGGCGTTTCCAGAATCCCAAGCCGAATCCAAAGCCCGATACCGACGAGAATAATGCTGAGCAAAAACGGCACGCGCCAACCCCAAGTTAAAAAGCCAGGACCTGACAACGCACTGAATACGAACACCGCGAGATTGGAAATAAACAACCCTGCCGGAACACCGAATTGCGGCCAGGAGGCAACGAAACCGCGATGCTTCGTGGTTTGGGTCCATTCCATGGCAAGCAAAACGGATCCGCCCCATTCTCCGCCCACGCCAATGCCCTGTATAAATCGAAGGATGGTCAGCAGAATGGCGCCCCAAATGCCGATTGTTTGATAACCCGGCACAAGGGCCACAAGGAAAGTGGCGATTCCCATCAAGAGAAGCGTGGCGATCAGTGTGGATTTGCGCCCGATCCGATCGCCGAAATGACCGAAAATCGCAGCCCCCACCGGACGCGCGACGAAACCCACCGCATAGATCAGAAACGCCTCTAACGTGCCTACCAAAGGATCGGATTTGGGGAAATAGAGTTTCGCAAAAACCAACCCCGTAACAATGGAATAAAGGAAAAAGTCATACCACTCGATAGTTGTTCCGATGGTACTTGCGATAACCGCCCGTCGAAGCTGGGCTTGATGGTCGGCTTCGGAGTGCGCGAGCCTCATCGAAGGTGCGGAAGCAGCCGGTCCTGACATTTCTCCCCTCCCTGTCTTAGATTCGGTGCCCGAAATGAGCATAGCCGAAACCAAGAGAGATGCTAGGGGGCGGTTGCCGGGCTGGCAACCTCGGCCTTATGCTCCTCATCGGGAAGCAAAAAGCCAGGGAATCACGAAAGAGCCGGAAATGATTGTTGCATTGCCACAGGAAGCGTTTGGGCTGACGCCGGACGGGCGCCCGATCGTGCGCTACACCCTCCGCGATGGGCGCAGCATGATTGTCCGCTTCCTGAACCTGGGCGGCGTCATTACGGAAATCCAGGTACCCGACTGTGAAGGTCGGCCGGCCAACGTGGTCTTGGGATTTGCCTGCGGGGAGCTCTATCAGCAAGGGGGCGAGGCGGCCTATTTCGGAGCGTTGATCGGCCGCTACGCGAACCGGATCGGCGGCGCGCAATTTTCCCTTGGCGGCAGGATCTATAGGCTGGATGCGAACGAGGGGAGAAACACCCTGCATGGCGGGAAGGCCGGGTTTCACACCTGCCTTTGGAACGTTCGTGCGAGCGGGACGGGACCTGAACCCAAAAGCGCGGTGCTATCTTTGCAATGCCCCGACGGCGAAGGCGGCTTTCCGGGCACGCTCGCACTTAAGGTGCGCTACAGCCTCGCCGAGAATGCGCTCGCGATCGACTATCGCATCACCACTGACCGCGAAACCTTCGTAAACCCGACCAGCCATTGCTACTTCAATTTAGCCGGCGCCGGGTCCGGCAGCGTTGATGAGCATCTGTTGGAGATTTTCGCCAGCCGCTACACGCCGATCAACGCCGAACTTCTTCCGACGGGGGAAATTGCTTCTGTTGCCGACACTCCGCTTGATTTTCGCCGGCCAACCGCGATCGGAGCACGGATTCGCGAGGCCCTTCCGCAGCTTCTTCACGCGCGAGGCTACGATCACAACTATGTTCTGGACAAACTTGATACGAACCCACACCAAAACGGCCGTGACCTTCACCTCGCCGCACGTGTGTATGAGCCGAAAAGCGGTCGAATTCTGGAGGTGCTGACCACCGAACCGGGCTTGCAGTTCTACAGCGGAAACGGCCTGAACGGAAGCCTTGTGGGTGCGGAAGGGCGCGCCTATCGGCAGTCCGACGGTTTTTGCCTCGAAACGCAGCATTTCCCGGACTCGCCGAATAATCCGCAATTCCCCGCAACGCTCTTGCGTCCCGGGGAAATATTTTCGTCCCGAACGGTCTACCGATTTTCGACAGATAAAGATGCCTGAGGTGGCGGTTTTTGGCAAACATAACAAGCGTGGGAGGTCAGTACATGACAGACACAAGCCGTTTTGCGATCTATCCGAGCCTAAAAGATCGCGTGGTTTATATTACCGGCGGAGCGAGCGGCATCGGCGCCGCGCTGGTGGAGCATTTTGCTTGGCAAGGCGCGCGGGTCGCCTTTCTCGATATTCTCGACGAAGCGGCCGAAGCCGTTTGCGAGAAACTCGCGCGGGCGGGGCATCCGAAACCCTACTACCAGCATTGCGACCTGCACGACATTCCGGCGCTTCAAGCGGCAATTCAACAGGCTGCTTCCGCCGTCGGGCCGATCGAGGTCTTGATCAACAATGCCGCGAACGACGATCGCCACAGTATTGAAAGCGTCACTCCGGAGTACTGGGACGAGCGGCTGCAGATTAATCTGCGGCATCAGTTCTTCGCTGCCCAGGCCGTGATTCCGATGATGAAGGCGGCGAAAAAGGGGGTCATTCTGAACTTCGGATCGATCAGTTGGCATGTCGGAATCGGCGGCATGCCGGCCTACACCACGGCCAAAGCCGCGGTAGAAGGATTAACGCGGGGGCTTGCGCGCGATCTTGGCCCGTGGGGGATCCGGGTGAATTGTATTATTCCCGGCTGGGTGATGACCGAGCGGCAAATGCGGCTTTGGCTCACTCCGGAAGCGGAAGCCGATTTGTTGAAGAACCAGTGCCTTAAGGAAAAGGTCTATCCGGCCGATCTAGCGCGCCTTTGCCTTTGGCTTGCTGCCGATGATAGCCGGATGTGCACCAGCCAGAACTATATCGTGGATGGAGGTTGGATGTAGGATTGCAGCTTCCCGCCCTATCCCCGAAGGGATTCGCATGCACTGTTGCTTCATTGCTTTCTCGTGGAGGACCAATGTCTGATACCACTTCGTTCCGCGCTTTGGTCGTTTCTAAAGACGGCGAAAACCTTTCCTACGCTATCCAAAATCTCACCGAAGCCGACTTGCCGCCGGGCGATACGGTGGTTGATGTCAGCTACTCCACATTGAACTACAAAGATGCCCTGGTGCTGAAGAATCTGGGGCGGCTGGTCAAAAGCTTCCCCCACGTGCCCGGCATTGATTTTGCCGGTACCGTGCGCCATTCGGAAAGCACGATTCTGACACCCGGCCAGAAGGTTATTCTCACAGGCTGGCGCGTGGGAGAAACGCGCTTCGGCAGTTATGCCGAACGCGCACGGGTTCCCGCCGAATGGCTGGTGCCGCTGCCCGAAGGGCTGAGCTTGGAAGGGGCGATGGCGGTGGGCACAGCCGGGTTTACGGCCATGCTCGCGCTGATGGCGCTGGAACGGCACGGCGTGCTGCCCGAAAGCGGCGATTTGCTCGTCACGGGTGCCGCCGGCGGTGTCGGCAGCATGGCAGTGGCCATGGCCGCCCGCCTCGGCTATCGCGTGATCGCCGCAACCGGCAGGACGGAAGAAAGTGATTATCTGAGATCGCTCGGTGCCACCGCGATTATGCCCCGCGCCGAGCTGATCGCGGCTGCCGGCAAGCCCTTGCAAAGCGAGCGTTTTGCCGGCGCGGTGGATGCCGTGGGAGGCGGCGTGCTGGCGGGCATTCTCCCGCAGCTCCGCTATGGCGGGGCGGTTGCGGCCTGCGGTTTGGCCGGCGGCTCCGAGCTCCATACCACCGTTATTCCTTTCTTGCTGCGAGGTGTGTCGCTGCTCGGCATCGATTCCGTGATGCAGCCCCGCGCCGCACGCATCGCCGCATGGGAACGGATTGCCACAACCCTGCCCGCCGAGTTGATCACGCGCATGACCCGGCAGGTGACACTGGAGGACCTTCCGCGCCTTGCCGACGAAATCCTCGCAGGCCATGTGCGCGGGCGCATTGTTGTGGATGTGAAAAAGCAAAAAGGCGCGTCATGACGGTGAAAGCCGAAGGGGCATTGCGCCGCGCTCTCGTTGAAGCGTGCCGGCAGATCAATGCGCTGGGGCTCAATCAGGGAACTTCCGGAAATATCAGCCTCCGATGCGGTGATATGATGCTGATTTCGCCCTCCGGAATCCCTTACGAGACGCTGCAACCCGCCGATGTTGCGGCCATGCCGATCTTTGGAGAATACGGGGCTTGGTCCGGGCCATTCAAACCGTCTACGGAGTGGCGCTTTCATCTCGACATTATGAGAGCGCGGCCGGAAGTCGGCGCAGTGGTGCACACGCATGCCGTGTTCTGCACCACGCTTGCCATTGCGCGGCGGGAAATTCCCGCCTGCCATTACATGATCGCCGCGTTCGGCGGAACGAACGTCCGATGCGCGCCTTACGCTACCTTCGGCACCAAAGAACTTTCTGATCACGCCTTGAAAGCGCTGGAAGGACGATTTGCCTGCCTGCTTGCCAATCATGGCATGATCGTGCTGGGCGAAAACCTGCAAAAAGCGCTTTGGCGCGCCGTCGAGCTCGAAACGATTGCAAAACAGTATTATTACAGCTTGCTGATCGGCGGTCCGGTTCTGCTCTCGGAGGCACAAATCGCGGAAACCGCCGAGAAGTTCCGCTCTTACGGCCCGCAGGCCAAAGACATGCCGGCTCAAGACCTGCAGGCTAAAGATTCGAGAAAGGGTCGAAACGCGGGGCGCGCTTCTCGCGGTGCGCGGCAAGCCCCTCGCGCACATCAGGCGAAGTAAAGCCCTGAAATTCCAGACCAAGCGAGGTATCAAAGATCGGCCCCGCCATTCTGAGCCAGTTGTTGAGAGCGTATTTTGTCCAGCGGATGGCGTTCGGCGCGCCTTCCGCAAGCCGCGTGGCGATTTCAAGCGCCTTGGCATCGAGTTCAGAATCATCCACGGCAAGCGCGACAAGGCCGATACGTTCCGCCTCGGCGCCGCTGATCGGATCGCAAAGCAGCAAATAATATTTCGCCTTCGCCATGCCGCAAAGCAGCGGCCAGATGATGGCCGCATGATCGCCCGCAGCAACGCCCAAGCGGGTATGGCCGTCGATGATGCGGGCATCCTTCGCTGCAATGGGAATATCGGCAAGCAGCCCGCAAACCAGACCGGCCCCCACCGCCGGCCCGCGAATGGCACTGACGATGGGTTTGGAACAATGGATCAAATTGTAAACGAGATCCCGAGCTTCCTTCCAGATTGCAGCGCGGGTGTTGAAGTCGGCAATCATTTTCTCGATCATGGCGAAATCGCCGCCGGCGGAAAACGCTTTGCCTTCGCCTTGCAAAATGACGGCCGAAACGGACGGATCCGCATCGATCTCGCGCCAGATGCGGCAAAGTTCGCCGTGCATAATTTCATCGGCGGCGTTAAGCTTACCGGGATTGGACATGCTGATCCGCAGCACGCGCCGATGCGGGCGATCGAACTTCAGTTTTTGGAAAGCTGCATAGCGATCTTCCATAGGGCTTTGCTCCATTACTTCATCATTCTCCGACTCTCGCGCAAGGCTTGCGCATTCGCCGCAAAAATGAAAGCCCGAACGTAGCACTCTCGCCGCATTTCCGGCAGAGCCATTTCCGGATTGACGGGCCGCTCAAGCCATGCTCGAGCAAGGAGGAAAGACGAACGAATCTGAAAAGAGGAAACGATGCCCCACCACCCGATCCCGGCGCGTATCCGAAGCCGGCAACGCTCCGCCCTGATCATGCTGGTGATTGCCGGGACGCTGAATTATCTCGACCGCTCCACGCTTTCCATCGCCAACCCTTTGATCCGCGAGGAGCTCGGCCTCTCGATCGCCGATATGGGCCTTTTGCTTTCCGCTTTTCTTTGGGCCTATGCCTTTTCGCAACTGCCGGGCGGGGCGCTGGTGGATCGGGTCGGGCCCCATCGGCTGCTTTCGGCAGGGCTCGGGCTCTGGTCCCTGGCGCAGACGGTAGCCGGGTTCGTGAGCAGTTTCTGGCAATTTTCCATCGCGCGGGTCTTCCTGGGGATCGGCGAGGCACCGATGTTCTCCTCGGCCGTGCGGGTGGTGCGCGACTGGTTCAACGTGCGCGATCGTGGTCTGCCGACCGGGATTTGGAACTGCACCTCCTCCTTGGGTCCTGCCATCGCGCCCCCTCTGCTGACGGCGCTTATGCTGGCTTTCGGCTGGCGTTGGATGTTCGGCATTATGGGAATAGCGGGGCTTGTCGTCGCGGCAGTTTGGTTTTTTCTCTACCGCGACCCCACAGAAGCGACATTCTCATCCGAAGAGCAGCGCTATCTGACCGAAGGTGAGGAGGCGCCGGAGAAAGAGCGAATCACGCTTGGCGAGTGGGGACGGTTGTTCCGTTTTCGCACCACTTGGGGTTTGATCTTCGGCTTCTTCGGAATCGTCTATCTGATTTGGCTTTACCTCGCCTGGCTTCCCGGCTACTTTGAGATCGAGCGGCATATGTCGATCCCTCGCACCGGCGTGGTTGCCGCAATTCCCTTCGCCTTCGGCGTGGTGGGCAGCATCGGCGGAGGCTGGATTGCCGATCGGCTGATGGCAGCGGGTTTCTCTCCGGTCTCCAGCCGCAAAATTCCGACCATTGTGGGGCTTCTCGGAATGGCGCTATTTACCGTCGTTGCGGCGGAGACCCCGAGCAATGTGATCGCCGTGGCCGCGATTTCGCTTGCGGTGATGTTCGGGGCGTGTTCCAGCGGCATGTCTTGGGCGCTGGCAAGCGTTGCGGCTCCTTCGCATTGCACGGCTTCGCTCGGTGCCATTCAGAATTTCGGAGGGTATCTGGGTGGGGCTTTGGCCCCGACCATCACGGGGTTTATTGTCCAAGCAACCGGGAGCTTCATTCCTGCCCTGCTCGTGGCAGCGGCGATCGGAGTGGCTTCCGCGCTTTCCTATCTTTTCGTCATTCGCCCCTCCCCGATCACCACTGCCGAGTTGCGCGGCGCGGCCGTTTCCGGCTCGATTGCATCGGCCTCGTAAACCCGGCAACCGCCGCCGGGCGGACGTGTCGCTACTTAGTAATGAATGGCGCGGCCGTAGGCGTCCAGCACCGCCTCGTGCATGGTTTCGCTGATGGTCGGATGGGGGAAAATCGTCTCGATCAGTTCTGCCTCGGTGCTTTCCAAGGTGCGCGCAACGGCAAAGCCTTGGATCATTTCGGTCACTTCGGCCCCCACCATGTGCGCGCCCAAGAGCTCGCCGGTTTTGGCATCGAAGATCGTTTTCACCATGCCTTCCGGCTCTCCCAGCGCAATGGCTTTGCCGTTGCCGATGAAAGGAAAGCGGCCGACGCGCACTTCGTGGCCGGCCGCCTTGGCGCCTGCCTCGGTAAATCCCACCGAGGCCACTTGCGGCCGGCAATAGGTGCATCCCGGCACGTTGCGCCAATTCAGCGGGCGCACATCATTGAGCCCGGCAATCTTCTCCACGCAGACGACGCCTTCATGGCTAGCTTTATGCGCCAGCCAAGGCGGGCCGCACAAATCCCCGATCGCGTAAACCCCCGGCTCATCCGTGCGGCAGAACTCGTCGATAACGACGTGCGTGCGATCCACCTTCACCGCCGTGCCTTCCAGCCCGATGTTTTCGACATTGCCGACGATGCCGACGGCGGAGATAACACGCTCAAATGTCAACTCCTGAGTTTTTCCGTTTGCTTTTATTGTTGCCGTTACTGAATCGTTCTGCTGTCGCGCACCGATGACTTCGGCGCTGGTAAAAATTTTTATCCCTTGTCGCTCGAATGCTTTGCGAGCAAAAGCGCTGATCTCCTCGTCTTCCACAGGCAAAATGCGATCCAGCACTTCCACCACCGTGACATCGCACCCCATATCGCGATAGAATGACGCAAACTCGATACCGATGGCGCCGGAACCGATGACCAGCAGAGATTTCGGCAGACGATCAGGCACCATGGCTTCCCGATAAGTCCAGATGAATTTGCCGTCCGCCTCCAACCCCGGCAATTGCCGCGCCCTCGCGCCGGTTGCGAGCACAATATGCGGAGCCTTCAGGGCTGTTGTTGCGCCGTCGCCGTTTTTTGCAACTTCAAGCGTGCCCTTTCCGTTCAGCCGGCCGTGCCCGAAAAACACCGTGACCTTGTTTTTGCGCAAAAGGTAGGCAACCCCTTGCGAAAGCTGTTTCGCCACGGCGCGCGAACGTTTTACCACTTTCGCAAGATCGAAGCGCGGATTGTCCGCGGCAAAGCCGTAATCATCCAAATGATGCAGAAGGTGGTGGATTTCCGAGGCCCGCAGCAGCGCTTTCGTTGGAATACACCCCCAATTCAGGCAGATACCGCCGAGATCCGCTTTTTCCACCAGCGCTGTTTTCATGCCGAGTTGGGCCGCTCGGATGGCAGCCACATAGCCCCCGGGGCCGCCGCCGAGCACAATCAGGTCAAACGTCGTTTCCGCCATGGAAATGCATCCTCCTCAGCGCCGCTTTTCTAACGTAACGTTAGAGCATCAGGCTCAGCGGTTCCTCGACAATCGCTTTGAACTCTTTCAGCCATTCCGCGCCAAGCGCGCCATCCACCACGCGATGGTCGACGCTCAAGGTGCATGTCATCATCGTTGCGATGGCAAGAGAACCATTTTTCACCACGGCGCGTTGTTCCGCAGTTCCTACCGCAAGAATCGCTCCCTGCGGCGGGTTGATGACGGCAGCAAATTCTCGAATGCCGTACATGCCGAGGTTGGAGATAGAAAAGCTTCCGCCTTGAAACTCTTCAAGTTTGAGCTTGCCCGCACGGGCACGCGCGGAGAGATCTTTCATCTCGTTGCTGATTGCAGCCAATCCTTTTTGGTCTGCCTTACGGATAATGGGCGTGATCAAGCCGTCGGGAATTGCGACCGCAACGCTGATATCGACGTCTGAATAAAGCGCGATGCCTTCGTCCGTGTAGCTTGCGTTGACTTTCGGCACGCGGCGCAAAGTGAGCGCCGCAGCCTTGATAATCAGGTCATTGACGGAAAGCTTATAAGCGTTCGGCCCTTCTTTCGGAGATTTCGCATTGAGCTCGGCGCGAAGCTTGAGCAGCGCGTCAACCTCGACATCGATGCTGAGGTAGAAATGCGGAATCTGCTGTTTAGCCTCGGTGAGCCTGCGGGCGATGATCTTCCGCATATTGGTATGCGGCAGCAAAGTGTGCGGCGCGAGCACCGGCGTGGGAGCCTTTGCCGCGGCCGGGGCTGGCGCCGAAGGTGCGGCAGCAGCCGGCGCAGCCGCAGGAGCAGCTTTGCGCGCCTGCAACGCTGCCTCGATATCCGCTTTGATGATTCGTCCCTGCGGGCCGCTTCCTTTCAGGCCGCGAAGGTCAAGCCCCGCCTGCAATGCCATTCTACGCGCGAGCGGTGAGGCAAAGATTCGTTCCGCCGGGGAAGCCTGGCCGTTGCCGGCGGCGGAAGCCGCAGCTTTGGCCGGAGCCGCCGGAGCTCTCCCTGTGGGAGCCGTCGCGGCCTCCGGTGCTGCAGGCGACGGGGCCGATGGTGCGAGTTTGGCGGGAGACGGCGGGGCGGCCTCCGGTGCTTTCTCCGAGGGCGCAGGAGCGCGCACTGGGGCGCTCGGCACGGCCTCGCCGGGAGCGATAAGCACCGCAATCGGTTCGTTCACCTTCACGCCGGCGGTGCCGTCGGGCACCAGGATTTTACCCAACACGCCTTCGTCCACGGCCTCGACTTCCATCGTGGCCTTGTCGGTTTCGATCTCGGCAATGACATCCCCGGGCGAGATTTTGTCGCCTTCCTTTTTCAGCCAGCGCGCCAAGGTGCCCTCCGTCATGGTCGGGCTTAATGCCGGCATCAGAATATTCGTGGCCATCTTGGGTTTCCTTACCGCACGCCCTGCATTAACTCTCTTACCGCAGCAACCACCCATTCGGGCTGTGGCAAGGCAAGTTTTTCGAGATTCGCCGCATAGGGCAACGGCACATCGGCGCCGTGCACGCGCCGCGGCGGCGCATCCAGCCAATCGAAACAATGCTCGATCACTTGCATGCACACCTCGGCGCCGATCCCGGCGTAAGGCCACCCTTCTTCCACCGTGACCACCCGGTTGGTTTTTTGAACGCTGGCGACAATAGTATCCACATCCAGCGGGCGCAGAGAGCGCAGGTTGATAACCTCCGCCTCGATCCCTTCGCCGGCGAGCATTTCTGCCGCCTGCAGGGCAACGCCGACCATGATGCTGAAGGCAACGATGGTGACGTGCCGGCCCGCGCGTTCCACCTTTGCGCGCCCGATCGGCAAAATGAATTCCTCATCGGTCGGGCACGGGAAAGTATGGCCGTAGAGGATTTCGTTTTCCAAAAATACTACCGGGTTGGGGTCCCGAATGGCAGCGCGCAAGAGGCCTTTGGCGTCGGCGGACGACCACGGCGCCAAGACTTTCAACCCCGGCACGTGAGCGTACCAACTGGCAAAGCACTGGCTGTGTTGGGCCGCTACCCGGGCAGCCGCGCCGTTAGGCCCCCGAAACACAATTGGGCAGCTCATCTGCCCGCCCGACATATAGCGTGTTTTCGCCGCAGAATTGACGATGTGGTCAATCGCCTGCATTGAGAAGTTAAACGTCATGAATTCCACAATGGGGCGGAGCCCTGCCATCGCGGCGCCGACGGCCATGCCGGTGAACCCGTATTCGCTGATCGGCGTGTCGATCACGCGGCGCTCGCCGAATTCTTCAAGCAAACCTTGGCTGACCTTGTAGGCGCCTTGGTACTGCGCCACTTCCTCGCCAAGCAGAAAGACCGTCTCGTCCCGACGCATCTCCGCGGCCATCGCATCGCGTAGGGCTTCGCGCACCGTGATCGGCTTGGTCGGGCCCCAATCCTTCTCCGGTTCCGGCATCGGCGCATGCGGTGGCGGAGCTGCGCTTGGCACAGATGCCGGAGGCACCGGCTGGGGCTGCGGCCGAGCCTCGGCCGCAGGGCGGGGCTCAGCAGACGCAGTGGAGGGACTGGCGGGAGGGCTCGCGGCAGGAGCCGAAACGCTCTCGGCATTGCCTGCCAAAACGGCAATCGGCGTATTGACAGCAACGCCTTCTGTGCCCTCTTCCACTAAAATCTGGGCAATTTTTCCCTCGTCAACCGCTTCCACTTCCATGGTGGCTTTGTCGGTTTCGATCTCGGCAATCACGTCGCCCGGATGCACCTCATCACCCACTTTCTTGAGCCAACGCGCAAGCTTGCCTTCGGTCATGGTGGGGGAAAGCGCCGGCATTAGGATCTGCGTGGACATCGGACTAGCCCTCCGCAAGCACGTCGGTCCAAAGTTCGGCCGGATCCGGTTCCGGACTCTTCTGCGCGAATTCCGCAGCGTCTTGAATAATCTGCCTTATTTCATCCTCGATCGCTTTCAGCTTATCTTCCGACACGCCCGCTTGGATCAGGGCAGCACGTGCGTGGTCGATCGGATCATGTTCGGCGCGCATTTTCTGCACTTCCTCGCGTGTGCGATATTTGGCCGGATCCGACATGGAGTGGCCGCGATAACGATAGGTTTGCATCTCAAGCAGATGCGGGCCATTGCCGGCCCGCACATAGTCCACCGCCTGCTTTGCAGCCTGGTAAACGGCCAACACATCCATTCCGTCGACCTTTCGCCCCGGAATGCCCCAGGGGGCGCCGTTTTGCGAAAGATCTTTGGAAGCACTGGCGCGATCCACGCTGGTGCCCATGCCGTAGCGGTTGTTTTCGATTATGTAGAGCACCGGCAGTTTAAAGAGCGCCGCCAGATTAAAGCTTTCATAGACTTGGCCTTGGTTGGCCGCGCCTTCGCCGAAATAGGTGGCGCAAATCGCGTTGCTGCCGCGGTATTTGTTGGCAAAAGCAATGCCCGTGCCGATGCTGACCTGCGCACCGACGATCCCGTGCCCGCCGAAAAAGTTCTTCTCGCGCGAGAACATGTGCATCGAGCCGCCCTTGCCCTTGGAATAACCGTCGCGGCGGCCGGTCAGCTCCGCCATCACGCCGCGCGGGTGCATTCCGCTTGCGAGCATGTGGCCGTGGTCGCGGTAGCTCGTGATGACCTGATCGCCCGGCTGAAGCGCCATTTGCACACCGACCACCACGGCCTCTTGGCCGATGTAAAGGTGACAAAATCCCCCGATCAGTCCCATGCCGTAGAGCTGACCGGCGCGTTCTTCAAACCTTCGGATCAGCAGCATTTCTCGATATGCGTAGAGCAACCGATCGGTATCGAGCTGCAAATCTTTCTCCTTATTACGCTTTTTGTTTTCCACCGCTTGCGCCATGGCCTCCCCGCTCCTCATGAGGGCTTTTCAACAGAGGTAACCTTAGATGAGCCAAGCGGCAAGCGGCACCGGGTTAGCGCAAAAATCGTGCAAAAGATCCGGCTTGGCATTTTCAATCGTTTTGCGCGGTCGGCCCTCGGCTTTCGCTTTGCTATCGCGGTGCCTAGCGCCTGGGCCGACTCGCTCGGCGATCCGGGTAGGCTTCGTCTGGGAGATGCAAAGACGGGTTGGGGGCTTAACGGCCTTAATAAAGCCGCTCGCGCGGACCGAACGGTATGATGACATCCTCGGGACTGGCCAGGTTCAGCATGGCACGCGCCCGCTCGTCCAAAAGATCCGGATCGAGGTGGCTCGCGCGCAATGCGGCCACCCTCCGTTCCCATTCCGTAAGCTCCTGCTGGGCGTGGGCAAGCCCGAGCTGCGCAGTTTTGAGGTCTTGTTCCCGCTGCGCATAGGCCTTTAGCCCCAGCGTTCCTTGCGTTGCGTTCCAGGCGAAATACCCCGCTATGAGGAGGAAAATCAGCGGCGGGATTGCCGCCCGGATGCGACGCCGAAGAGCCCGTGTCCAAGTCATTCGCAACCCCCCAAGGGTACGGCCAACCGGCGCAATTACCTTGCCCGTAACAATCGGTGACACAATTGTAAGCGGAACGGCCCTTTCATGCCACAATTGAAATTACTTTATTAGCCGGTGCACATGCCGGGTTCGGCATTGCCAATCAAGGAAGGAGAAACGGATATGCGTGCCCATCGCTTTATTCTGGCTACAGCCGGAAGCTTAGCCGTATTGGCCGCAACTCTACCGGCGAAAGCCGATCCACCGTGGCGGCGGGAATGGCGCGACCACGAATGGTGGGAACACCATCACGGGTGGTGGCGCGGCCCTTATGTTTATGGTTATGCCGCCCCTCCGCCGGTGGTTTACGCGCTCCCGCCGCCGCCCCCGCCGCCGGTGGTTTATGCTCCGCCGCCGATTGTTGCTTATCCGCCAGGGGTGAACATCGGGGTCGGCATTCACATACCGTAATCAAAATTAAGAACGTTGATTGGCCGGGCGCGGCCCGTCGTTTCGCTAGGCTCTGAGCACGGTGCGGCCGGCGTAACGGGCCGAAGGGCCAAGCTCGGCTTCAATGCGTATCAATTGATTGTATTTCGCCGTGCGATCGGTCCGCGAAAGGCTGCCGGTTTTGATTTGGCCGACATTCGTTGCCACGGCGAGATCTGCGATCGTGGTATCTTCCGTCTCCCCGGAACGATGGCTGATGACGCAGCGAAAGCCCGAGCGTTTCGCAATCTCGATCGTCTCCAAAGTTTCGGAGAGCGTGCCGATTTGGTTGAGCTTGATCAAAATGGAATTGGCCGCACCTTCGGCAATGCCGCGGCGCAGGCGGTCGGGGTTGGTCACGAAGAGGTCGTCGCCGACAATCTGGATGCGGTTACCGAGTGTCTGGGTAAGGTGCTTCCACCCCTGCCAGTCATCCTCGGCGCAGGCGTCCTCGACCGAAGAAATCGGGAACCGAGATACCAGATCGGCGAGATAGGCCGTCATTCCCGCCGCATCGAGTTGCCGCCCCTCCCCCGCGAGATCGTAAACGCCGTTTTTGTAAAATTCGCTGGCGGCGAAGTCGAGCGCGATCATGACATCAAAGCCCGGCCGATAGCCTGACTGCTCGCAGGCGCGCATGATAAAGCCGAGAGCTTCTTCGGCGGAACGAAGGTTGGGGGCAAACCCGCCTTCGTCGCCGACATTCGTGCTATGGCCGGCCGCGGCCAGCAGTTTTCGCAAGGCCGCGAAAATTTCCGCTCCCATGCGCACCGCTTCGGCCAAAGTCGGCGCGCCCACGGGCTGGATCATAAACTCCTGGATATCCAGTGCGTTGGCGGCGTGCTTGCCACCGTTGATGATGTTCATCATCGGCACCGGAAGGGTGCGGGCGTAGACTCCACCGAGATAGCGATAGAATGGGAGCCCGACCTCGGCTGCGGCAGCCTTGGCCACCGCCAGGGACACGGCTAAAATGGCGTTGGCACCGAGTCTTGACTTATTCGGTGTGCCGTCGAGATCGATCAACGCCTCATCGATCCGGACCTGCTCCAGCGGGTCAAAGCCGGTGATGGCGTCGCGGATCTCGCCCTGGATGTGGGAGATTGCGGTTCGTACCCCCTTGCCGCCGAACCGCGCGGGATCGTTATCGCGAAGCTCCACCGCTTCATGGGCACCGGTCGAGGCGCCTGAGGGAACCGCAACCCTCCCGCGTGCGCCGCTTGCCAATACTACTTCTACCTCGACCGTCGGGTTCCCGCGGCTATCCAGAATTTCTCGGGCGATCATATCCGCGATTGCAGCCATAGCGAATGCCTCTCCTTTCTCGTGAGAGCCGCATAGGGCCCCCGTGCCGGAAGGGCAAGAGGCCGCGTATGCAACGGACGTGAACGGATGTCGGCCAAAAGCCGTGAAGAGCTATGAAAAGCTCACCAACGCGAACACCAGAGCAATAGAAATAAGGAAAACCGCGACCGCAAGCAGCGGGTTCGCCATTCGCGGAGGGCGCAACGTCGCGGGCAGGCGTTTCTTGCCCGTGATCATAGGGCGCACCAGGTTTTGGCCCTTAAACACCGCATAGGCCAAGATTGCCAAAATGTGCAGAACAATCGCGGCGAGCAGAAAATCCCAAACAATATCGTGAACGCCGCTGAAGATGTCGCTCGTGTATTTGCTGACGTATTTCGCCAACGGTCCTTCGGCGGCAATGTCGTCGTTGCTGAAGAGCCCGCTGACGGCGGAGACCAGCAAGAGCGCGAGTAAAAGCAGCACCATCCAGCCCCCGGCGGGGTTGTGGCCGATCTCATCATCCGGTTCACGCCGAAAGAGGCGTGCCAGATGACGCGCAGCAAGCACCGGATTCTTCAGAAAATTTCCGAAGCGGGCCGTTTGGCTGCCGAGGAAACCCCAAACGATGCGAAATATCAAAAGCGTGAGTACCGCATAGCCGCAAAGGAAGTGCAGATCCATCCAATATGCCTGTTCGGTGACATAACAGGCGGCGACCAAAACCACCAAAGCCCAATGGAACAGGCGGGTCGGTATATCCCAAACCCGCATGGAGAGCCGAAGTTCCTTTCCTCGCGAGATCGACATTCTTCATCCCCTCTCGAACCTTCGCTTGACGCGACTCGCTCGCCACGCCATGCCTGGAGCCATGCCGATGCATCTCGTGGGAGCAAGTGGGGTTTCGCTCTTTTTCGGGCGTGATTGGCGCGCCGGCTTACTGGCCGGATTGGCAGCGCTGGCCACTGTTTTGGGCGCTCGTTTGCTCGGCCTCGGCAAACTGCAGAAAGCCGCGGAAAGCCTTGGCCTTGCTGCCGGTTTCTCGGTATTGGCGACCCCCTATTTTGTGCCCCACAGCCTGCCCGAACGTTTGCCCCTTCTCGCCTTGCTGGCTCAGATAAGCGCATGGCTGCTCGGCCGCTACCGCTTGAAGCGTGCCCGGCGCTGGGCCGCGCTTCTGACGCTTTCTCTTCTTGCGAGTTGGTGGCTTTGGGGAACGCCGCTGCGCATGGGCACGGTTCTTGCCGCTTGGCCGATGCTTCTGATTATCGCCGGCTGGAGCGCCGCCCTTGCGGCGTTGCTGGCGGATACCGACGCCTGGTGCGTGGCCGCAAGCAGTCTGAGCCTTGCCGGGGCGCTTCACGCTGTGGGAGCGCCGGGGATTTGGGAGCTGCTCGCCTTGATTCCTGCCGGTGCCGCCGTGGGCGCGATCACGGCTCCGGCGCAACCCTTGGCGCATTTGGCATCCGCCCTGTCGTTGGGAGGAGTGGCGGGCGGCGCCGTGGTTTTTGCCGGCCGCTTGCGGCATGCCGCGCTTAACCCGGTGGATTTTGCGGCCTTCGCCCCGCTTCTGACGGTCTGGGTTGCCGGAAAGCTCACGAATCGGCCGTTTCGGCGTTTGGGGAGAATCGGGAAAGCCGGGGGAGCAGTGTTTGCTTTGCTTTTCGTGGGTTTTCTTGTGTATAGTATCGCCGCTTTGGCCGGCTTACGTTGAACGAGGCTTGTGCCCAATTATTTCATCTTTTAGGTTTTTACGATGTCGGATCCAAAGCCGTCTTCGGATTCATCAACGCCTTCCAAGCGCGGCTCATGGCTGCTCGTTACGGTTGTAGCACTGGCTTTGGTCGCCATCGGCGCTTATGCCGTGGCCCCTTATTTCGAAAAGCCGAGCGAGACTCCGGACGAGAACGCCCAGCCATACCCAGCCCCTTCCCACCCAAACGAGCCTGTAGCGGAAGAACCTCACTCAGCGGATTCCGCACAAAAGCCGCCGTCGGCCACGCCGTCGGCGCCCGATACGGCGAAGGCGGGGGCGAACGAAACGAGCCCGACCGCCACGGCGAACATGCCTGCCGCGACAGCATCGCCCGCTCTGCCACCGTCGGCCGCACCGCAGCCGCCGAGCAACCCGGCTCAGGCATCGCCGCAAGACAGTTCGGGCTCGGCCCCAACCGCGCCAGCCCCAAGCTTCGACATTGTGCGGGTCGATCCGCAGGGCATGGCGGTGATGGCCGGCCGCGCGCCCCCCGATGCGGAGCTTGTGATCCAAGATCACGGAGAGGAGCTCGCCCATTTCAAGGCGGATCCGGACGGACAGTGGGTGTTCACACCGGAAACCCCGCTTGCGCCCGGTTCGCACGCGTTGAGCCTGCTGGCGAAGCTGCCGAACGGAAACCAACTGGCTTCAACCGGGCAGGTGCTGGTTTCCGTGCCTTCCCAGAATACCGCCGCGGCCAAGCAGGGTAAGGAGGCCCCGCTTGTGGTGCTTGCGACGAAGCCCTCATCCTCGGAACCCGGCCTGAAAGTTTTGCAGACGCCGGATTCTGCAAAGCCGGCGGCTTCGAGTGGCGCCAAAAACGTTGAAAACGCCGCGCTCAGCCTGCACCTCGTCGAATACGACCAGGAAGGGGATGTCCGCTTCGGAGGCCAAGCCCCTCCCGGTGCGCCGGTGCGGGTTTATGTCGATAATCAACCGGTGGGAGATGCGCTCGCGGACAGTAAGGGGCAATGGATCCTTAAGCCGAACGAGCCGATTGCGCCCGGCAAGCATGCGGTCCGCGTGGATGAGCTCAAACCGGATGGCAAAGTCGTCGCCCGTATGGAACTGCCGTTTCAACGCGAGCAGATTGTCCCCCCGCATCAGCTTAAGCCCGGTCAGGTTGTGGTGCAGCCCGGTGAGAGTCTTTGGAAGCTTGCCTATCGCGCTTACGGCAGTGGCGCCCGATATGGGGTGATCTATCGGGCAAACCGTAAATATATCCGTGATCCGAACCGAATTTATCCCGGCCAAGTGTTGACCGTTCCGCCGCTCTCGGCAACGAGAGCCAAAGCTTTGAGCAAAGCGCATTAGGGGCTATCCGGGGGGAGTAACAGCCTTTGCGCTCATGCGCAGCGGCAATGCCGAGGAACGTGAAGGCATAGTGCGCAACAACGCCCGTGCGAGGAATTCGACCCGAACAAGCCCGGCGCAACGTGTTGAATCAAACCCTACGAGGTAAGCCTCGCAGGACGGGAAAATTCCTCCTTCGGCTTGTTGTCATAAAGAGGTGAGAGATTCATAAAGCCCGATGATGCATGTCTGAAAGGAAATTCCCCGGCCTTCCCCATGTTACCCTCCGCGAGACTTGTTTTTGCCCCGCCTCATCCCGCTGCAAAGCCATTTCTGGTCGGCGGTATCATTGTTTTTCTTCTTGGCCTTCTGTTCAGCTGGTGGCTTGTCTGGCTCGGTGCCGCATTCACGCTGTTCTGCCTTTATTTCTTTCGGGATCCCGAGCGCGTCCCGCCGGGCCGCGTCGGCGTTATTCTTGCCCCGGCAGACGGCAAGGTGGTCACCCTTACCACCGGTGTTCCGCCGCCGGAACTCGGATTGGGAGACAAACCGCGCTGGCGGATTGGGATTTTTCTCTCGCTCTTTAACGTGCACGTCAATCGCATCCCGGCGGATGGTACCGTCACCCGGATTGTCTATCGTCACGGCCGGTTTCTTGACGCCAGCACCGAGGAGGCAGCCACAAGCAATGAGCGAAACGCCCTTGCTATTCGGCTTGCTGATGACAAAGATCTTGCGGTGGTACAAATCGCCGGTTGGGTGGCGCGGCGGATTGTCTGCGATGTGCATGAGGGCGACGTCGTTTCTGCCGGCAGCCGCTTTGGCATTATTCGTTTTGGCAGTCGTACCGAACTTTATTTGCCCGAAGGCGTAAGCCCCCTGGTTGCCTTGGGCCAAACCATGGTTGGCGGCGAAACAGTGGTTGCCGAGTTGAGGTAACGGAAGCGATGGATCTCCAAATCCCGAACGGGGGTGCAACGGCGCAAAAATTGCGCTCGCGGTTGAAACGCCGTCATCGCCCGCGTATCCGCGGGCCATCATTCAATCGCATCATCCCGAACTTGATGACCTTGATCGGCCTTTGCGCCGGCCTGACCTCGATTCGCTTCGCGCTAGATGCCGCTTACGGCCGTGCGGCCGCGATGATTGTGCTTGCCGGATTCATCGACGGTATTGACGGGCGGCTTGCACGATTGCTGAAAGCGGTGACGCGTTTCGGCGCCGAATTCGACAGCCTGACCGATTTTCTTTGCTTCGGCGTCGCGCCGTCTCTCTTGCTTTATCTTTGGTCGCTCCGCGGCATGCACGGCTACGGCTTCGTCCCGTGCCTGATTTTTTCCGTTTGCATGGCGCTCAGGCTTGCGCGCTTTAATGCCTCACTCGAAAGCGGGCCGGCCCCCGCTTACACATACAATTTCTTCACCGGCGTTCCGGCGCCGGCCGGTGCGGGGCTTGCGTTGTTTCCGCTTTTTCTTGGCCTGGAAGCACAATCGCTCGGTTGGAACTGGCTTTTTGCAATTGCCCATTTTCCCCTGTTCTCGGCTTTCGTTTTGATCGGCACTGCAGCCTTGTTGGTTTCGACCTTGCCCGTTTGGAACTTCAAAAACTTCAAGATTCCGGCGCATTATGTATTGCCGCTTCTGCTTGGAACCGGGACATTCGCCGCCGTATTGGTTGCAGATCCTTGGCTTGCGCTTGCCGCTGCGGGAATCATTTATCTTGTCATGCTGCCGTTTTCCGTGCGGAGCTATCGGCAGCTGCAGGCCGAAGCAGAAGCATTACGCGAACCCCTGGAGGCCGAGCAGCAACCGGAAAGCACCCTTAACGCTAGTGCGAGCGGCGCCCGGCCGCAATAAGCGGCACTCAGCGACAATGCTCTACGTTTCCGAGTTAGCGTGGAGACGGGCCGGCCTCGTGGGTGCGCAAAACGCGGTCGGAGCTTGCGTCAACCTCGATAAGACGCACCTCGTATCCCCAGAGATCCGCAAGGTGCTGCAAGACCAGTTCGGCATCCGAAGGTTCGAGCAGAATGCCGTTGTGCGCGCGGTGTTCAAGCAGCAACTTCCGATCGCCGTCGAGATCCGCATCAACGATTTCGATCTCCGGCTCTTGTTTGACGACGTCAAACGCGTCCGCCAAAGCGCTCCGAATCGTGCGATACCCGCGCTCGTTATGGATCGCCTTCACAAGGAGATCGGATTCCCCGTCATCAAAGACAGTGAAGAGCTTCATTTTACGAATAAGGCGCGGGCTTAGGAACTGGCGAATAAAACTCTCATCCCGATAGTTCGCCCAAGCTTCGCGCAGAACTTCCATCGCATCGCCGGCACCCGCGATCTCGGGGAACCATATTTTATCCTCGTCGTCGGGATTTTCCGCTATGCGCGCGATGTCCTCCATCATCGCAAAGCCAAGCGCGTAGACATTCAACCCGCTGTATCGACGATCGTCAAAATCCGGCTGCAAGACAACGTTGGTGTGCGAATGGAGAAACTCGAGCATGGCCCCCTCGTCCAAGAAGCCTTGCTCGTGAAGACGATTCATTATCCGATAGTGAACATAGGTCGCGCAACCCTCGTTCATTAATTTCGTTTGTTTTTGTGGATAGAAATATTGCGCCAAGTTCCGAACAATACGTAACACCTCTCGCTGCCAGGGTTTTAGCAGCGGCGCTTTCTTTTCCAAAAAATACAGAATGTTTTCTTCCGGAAGGCCAAGCAAGCGCCGCCTTTCAGCAGCGTCGGTTCGCCGCCGTGATGCGCCCGGCTGATGGGGCACGGTTCGCCACAAGTCGTTATACGTGCGGAGTTGTTCCGCCCGCCTTTCGGCCTCTCTTTTTTCCTCATCCACAAGATTTAAGTTGCGGCGAGGATAGCGGCTTACACCCTGTGCCATGAGCGCATGCGCGGCATCGAGCAGCTTTTCTACTGCCGCTTCGCCGTATTTTTCTTCACACCGCGCAACATAGCGCTTGGCAAATTCCATGTAATTCAGAATACCGCTCGCGTCCGTCCATTGCTGGAAAAGATGGTTGTTCTTGAAAAAATGGTTATGCCCAAAAGCGGCGTGCGCCATGACCAATGTCTGCATAACCATCGTATTTTCTTCCATGATATATACAATGCAAGGATTAGAATTGATAACGATTTCATAAGCAAGGCTACGCAGACCGTGACGATACAACGCTTCATCGCGCGCAAAGCGCTTACCAAACGACCAATGCCGATACATCAACGGCAAACCGATCGACGAATACGCATCCAGCATCTGCTCGGCGGTAATGACCTCGATCTGATTGGGGTAAATATCCAGGCCGAGTTCTTTAAGCGCAACCGCCTCGATGCGGTCGTAAGCTTCTTGAAGCTGTCTAAAATCCCAGTCGGCTCCGGCACGAACCCGAGCTTCTTCCGTTACGGCGCTCATCGTGCCTGCTCCTCTCTTACCGCACGCTCACGCGAGAAAAGCTGGCGAAATACGGGATAGATTTGGCTGCGATGATTAACTTTGCGAATGGCAATCGGATAGCCCGCTTGCGCAATACGCTGATAGGCCCGCCAGAGTTCCGTCGGCCCCCCATAGCGACCCTCCTCCGCGCCAACCTCAAGATAGGCAAAATATTGGCAGAGCGGCAAAATATTCTGCTGCAGAAGCGAAACAGCATAAGCGTTGTCTGCCGGCATATTATCGCCATCCGAAGCTTGCGCGGCGTAGATATTCCATCTCTCCCGCGGGTAACGCGCATTCACGATACGGAGCATTTCCTCAAAAGCGGTTGAGACGATTGTGCCGCCGGATTCCGTAGAGTGGAAAAACGTTTCCTCATCAACCTCGTGCGCAACGTGGGTATGGCGGATAAAAACAATGTCCACGTTGCGATAGCGGCGGCTTAGGAAAAGATAGAGCAGCTTGTAGAAACGCTTTGCAAGATCCTTCATGTGCGCGGTCATTGAGCCGGACACATCCATCAGACAAAACATCACGGCGCTTGCTGCCGGCCGCGGGACGTTTTCAAAACGGTTATAGCGTAAATCCAGGGGATCAATGAAAGGAATGCGCCGGCTGCGTAGGGTTTCCAAACGCAGCTGCTCGACAAGTTCCTTCCGTCGCTGGCCATTTTCCGCATCATCGGGAAGGGAAGCGATTTCGGCCTCGATTTTGGCAAGCATCGAGCTGCTCGGGCGGCGCAGCGCAATACGCCGGGAAAGGCTATTGCGCATGGTCCGCACCAAATTGAGATTGGCCGGGGTGCCGCTTGTCGAGAAACCCGCGCGTTGCGGGGTAAAACCGTCGGCCTGCCGGATTTGTTTGCGGAGCATATCCGGCAGTTCGAGGTCTTCAAGGAAAAGATCGACAAATTCGTCTTGGCTCAGGACGAATTGGAAGCTGTCCTGAAGATCGCCATCCGGAGACCCCTCGGATCCCCCTCCACCACCCCCGGAGGGGCGGGGAATGGTATCGCCTTCCACGTAATCGTGGTTTCCCGGCAAGACGTAGCTCCGGCGCCCGGTGTGAAGGGAGGGACGAAACGAGGGCTCCCGCAGGCTATCGCTGCGGATGCGAACGCGTTCGCCCGAAGCATCCGCTATGCCGTTTTTCGCCGAGGCCTCGCGCACAGCATCGAGAATTTCCTTACGCGCCCGCCGGATGAAGCGCTGGCGGTTTGCAAGGCTTTTGCCGCGCGGGTTCAGTCTTCTGTCGATGATGTTCACGCTCGCTGCGCCCCACTCTTCAATCAGCTTGCTTCAATCAGCTCGCCTGCTTGGTCCGCATATACCATTCCACCAAGCGGCGCACCTGACGTTCAGTATAACCGCGAGACTTCATTCTTTGCACAAATTCATGATGCTTTTTCTCGGTTTCGGTCTCTTTTTTGCTGCCAAAGCTGATGACCGGCAACAAATCCTCAACTTGGCTGAACATCCTGCGTTCAATCACCTCGCGGATTTTCTCATAGGATGTCCATGAGGGATTGCGGCCGGCGTTCATCGCGCGCGCACGCAAAGCAAATTTCACGACCTCATTGCGGAAATCCTTCGGATTTGCGATCCCCGCCGGTTTCTCGATCTTGGTCAACTCCTGATTGAGAAGGTCGCGATCCAACAATTGCCCCGTGTCGGGGTCCTTGTAGTCCTGATGCTCGATCCAGGCATCGGCGTAATCCACATAGCGATCAAACAAGTTTTGACCGTAGTCGTTATAAGACTCAAGATACGCCTTTTGAATCTCGTTGCCGATGAATTCCGCGTAACGCGGTGCAAGCTCCGCCTTAATGAATTCGAGATATTTTTTCTCGGTCTCTGCGCCGAACTGCTCGCGCTTGATCGCCTGTTCCAGAACATACATCAGATGCACCGGATCTGCCGCCACCTCATGGGTATCGAAGTTGAAGGTGGCGGAAAGCACTTTAAAGGCAAAGCGCGTGGAAATACCGTCCATACCCTCATCGACACCGGCGAGATCGCGGTACTCCTGCACCGACTTCGCATGCGGATCCGTCTCTTTCAGGCTTTCTCCGTCATAGACCCGCATTTTGGAGAACAAGCTGCCCGAGGGCGGAGGCTTCAGCCGCGTCAATACCGAGAAGCGCGCAAGCATTTCGAGCGTACCGGGGGCGCAGGGCGCATTCACAAGGTCGCTGCCGCGGATCAGCTTGAGATAAATTTTCTGTTCTTCCGTCACCCGCAAGCAATACGGCACCTTGATCACGCTGATGCGATCGATGAAGGCCTCGTTATTTTTATTGTTGCGGAAGGCTTGCCATTCCGCCTCATTGGAATGTGCGAGCACAATCCCCTGATAGGGAATGGCGCCGATATTCTCCGTGCCGACGTAGTTGCCTTCCTGCGTTGCCGTCAGCAACGGGTGCAGCATCTTGATCGGCGCCTTGAACATTTCGACGAATTCCAGCAGACCCTGCGTGGTGCGATTGAGCCCCCCGCAGAAGCTATAGGCATCCGGATCGTTCTGGCTGTAGTGCTCAAGCATACGGATATCGACCTTGCCGACCATGCTTGAGATATCTTGGTTGTTTTCATCGCCGGGCTCGGTTTTGCTCACGCCGATCTGGCGAAGACGCGAAGGATAGACCTTGGCAACGCGAAAACGGGTGATATCGCCGCCGAATTCATCCAGCCGTTTTACCGCCCAGGGAGAGAGCAGGCCGGTCAGCCGCCGACGCGGAATGTTAAACCGTTCCTCAAGCTCTTCGCCCATCCGTTCGGGATCAAACAGCCCAAGCGGGCTCTCAAACACCGGGCTTAACTGATCCCCCGCCTTCAAGACGTAGATGGGATATTTTTCCATCAGTTGCTTCAGCCGCTCGGCAAGAGAGGATTTTCCGCCCCCCACCGGTCCGAGCAGATAGAGAATCTGCTTGCGCTCTTCCAAACCTTGGGCGGCAAAGCGGAAGAAATTCACAATCCGCTCAATTGTCTCTTCCATGCCGTAGAATTCGGAAAAGCTCGGATAGATCTTGATGGTCCGGTTCATAAACACGCGGCCCAAACGTGCATCCTTGGAAGTGTCAACCACTTCCGGTTCGCCGATCGCGGCAACCATGCGCTCGGCCGCGGAAGCATGCGCCATCGGGTCGTCGCGGCACAGCCGAAGATAGTCGAGCAGTGACATATCCCTTTCCTGCCGCTCATCGTAGGCTCGCTTCGATCGAGAAAAAATGTCGTCGAGGGCGTTCATCCTGTTCTCCGTAAACATCCGCAAAGCGCGACGCCTGCCGGCTCGGGGCTCTTCCCGCGCTGCGTGCGTTCTTTGTTTGTTCTACACCAATAAGGCGCTCGGCACAAACAAAATCGCAACCGCTTCTACCTCACACTTGCACCTTTTCGCCCCAGCCTTGCCGACTCGCTCTTCCGCAGCCATCCCCGCCGAGCGTTGGTCGGCTTCGGCTTGTCGTTGCCCGCACGCCTTCATATGGGTACGGCCTTGCCCATCACGGAAGGGGGCTGCACGTCAGATATGGCCTTAGCCTCATTCCTGACGCGATGCCCTGGCTTGTCGTTCAAAACCGCGCAACAGCGTCGTTTTTCCACCTTCTCCGCCAGCATCACCACTGCATACCAATCCGTCGGTGGGATACCGTAGCATATTGTGGACCGAAACGTGCTTTTTTCTTTCTGATTGGGTGAATTTTACCACAATCAAATAATCGGCTTGGAGTCAACGATTTGGCCAAACGCCCGGGGTGGCCAATTCCAATGAGTGCCCGTCCGGATCGCGGAAATAAAGACTGACCCCACCCCGTGGCCAATGCACCCGGCTTTCGACCGGAATCGCAGCCGCGGTCAGAGCCTCCTCCCAGCGCTCCAGCTCCCCGGCTTCGATGGCAAAGCAGAGATGGAGCTCGCCCGAGCCGCCGTGGCCGGGAATGGTGCCGCCGGAAGTGCGCGCCGGTGCTTGCGTTGCGCCTTTGCGAAACAGAAGCAAAACCTGTGCACCGGGAACGCCGAGAGCGCACATCCGGCTATCCTGAAAAAACACCGGGAAGCCGAATAACTCCGTATAGAAGCTGGCCGAGCGTTCGAGATCCTCGACATAAAGCGAGGTCTCCAGCACATGCGCGATGCTTGGCCGCTCTCTTGGCATCACACGTCCTTCAGAAGCACCTCATTTTGTTTCTTTCGCTCCTGCGGAAGGCGTTTTTTCCGCCATCAGACGCGCGGTTAGTTTTTGTAACGCGTGCAGGGTGGCTTCGCTTGCGTGATGCTCCATCCCTTCCGCATCCGCTTCCGCCGTTTCCGGATCTACGCCTATAGCATGCAGAAATTGACGCAAGATCTGGTGTCGCTGCCGTGCGCGTTGCGCCAAAGCATGGCCGACTTCCGTCAAAATAATGGCGCGTTTGGGCAGCGCAGCAACAAGCCCGTCACGCCGAAGTCGCGCCAAGGCCTTAAAGACCGTGACGTGCGAAACGCCTAATTCCCGTGCGATATCCACAGTCCGCGCTTGACCGAATCGCGTGGTCAGATCGTCGATCAATTCGACATAATCCTCGGCGATTTCCGTCTGTCGATCATCACGGGCCCGGGCAAAGCGGAAAGCTGCGCGTGTCGGCAGCCGCGTTGCCTGGTTTCCGCCCTTGTCTGCGCCATTGTTCTCCACCGCTATGCCCCCTTTTCGAGCACCTGCGCTTTGCCATATCCGGAATTTCGGTCGGCGGCCACCGGAACGACACCCGGGAATAGTTGCGGGTTAACCTGCCACAAACCGAAGAATATCAATGCCGAAGGTTTGCAGCATCAAGATGGTATTCAGGGCTAGCACCACAACAGTCCCTACGATCGCAGCAAGATTGGTCAGCCTGCTGTTTACGAACTCCCCCATAATGTCGCGCCTAAGGGTGAAGAGAACAAGCGCAATCATCGGGACCGGTAAAGTAAAGGAGAGAACCACCTGGCTCATCACGAGCGCTTGTGTGGCATTGACCCCAAGAGAGACCACCACCAAAGGCGGCAGCATGGTCACCAGGCGCCGCACCCAGATCGGGATGCGAAAACCGACGAAGCCCTGCATAATCACCTGCCCGGCCATCGTACCGACCGCCGAGCTCGAAATGCCCGAAGCCATCAGCGAAACCAGGAAAAGGCCGGCGGCTCCGGCACCAAGCAGCGGGGTCAGCGTATGGTATGCGGTTTCGATCTCCTGCACATCGCTGTGGCCCGCATGAAAGGCCGCGGATGCCATCATCACCATTGCCATGTTGACGAGCCCGGCAATACCAAGCGCGATTACCACCTCCCAGTTTGAGAAGCGGAGCAACGTGCGGCGTCCGACCCGGTCGGTTCCTGGAACGCGCCCTTGCGTCAGCCCTGAATGCACGTAGATCGCATGCGGCATCACTGTTGCCCCGACTATGCCAACCGAGAGATATAGGGCCTCGGCATTCGGCAACGCCGGCAGGAATGTGTGCCGCGCGGCCTCTCCCCAAGCAACCGGCGCAATGAACACCTCGATGAGGTAGCAGAGGCTGATCACGGCAACGAGCGCGCCAATGATCAGCTCAATCGGGCGGAAGCCGCGGCTCTCGAAGAGCAGAATTCCGTAGGTGACAACGGCAGTAACCGCCATGCCGGCCAGCAAAGGTATTTTAAACAGCAAAGCAAGGCCGATTGCGCCGCCTAGGAACTCCGCGAGATCCGTAGCCATCGCCGCCACTTCGCTGACGATCCACATCGGAATAACGACTTTGGAGGGGAAATGTTCTCGGCAGAGCTCGGCCAAATTTCGCCCGGTTACGATACCGAGCTTGGCAGAAAGCCCTTGAAATAGCATGGCGATCACGTTCGCCACCAGCACCACCCAAAGCAGCGTATAGCCGAATTGCGCCCCGGCCTGAATATTGGTCGCGAAATTGCCGGGATCCATGTAGGCGACCGAAGCAATCACCGCCGGCCCAACGAACAGCAGAGCGGATCGCGCCCCGCTCCGGCGGCCGGCCAAAACTTCGTGAATGGCAGCCACAGTCTGATCAGAAAGCGTAGCACGCGCGCTCATGAGCTCACTCCCGAACATGCGGTTGTCCCATCGAGCCTAATGTAGCTCAAGCTAATTTAGCTATGGGTACATTACCTGACAATACCCTTGCTCCAAAACATCGCGAAAATTTCCGAGCAGTTTAGGATGGAAAGTGAGAAATCCGGCGGAAGGTGCAGTTGACAGCCGCGCCGCAACCCGAAACCATCGGCATGGTTTCTTCGCACGAGAAAAAATGGGGGTGGCCATGACCGACGCATTGCTTCCGCGCGAGCGCGCACCGTTTTCGGCGATTGTAGATCGCCCACCCCTCCGCCTCCCCAACGGGGCGCGCCTGGTGTTCTGGACCATCGTCAACCTTGAGGTCTGGGACATTGCGCGCCCCATGGCCCGCCAAGTGCTTCCCGCCCCCACCGGGCAAAGCCTGCTCCCGGACGTGCCGAATTGGTCTTGGCATGAATATGGAATGCGCGTGGGTGTGTGGCGTTTCTTCCGCCTTTTTCGTGAGCTCGGCATCCGCCCGACGCTTTCGATCAATGCACGGGTTTGCGAAGACTATGCGCGCGTTGCCCAAGAAGCCAAGGATCAAGGCTGGGAGTTCATGGGCCACGCCTACGAGCAAGGGCCGATCCATTTGATAAAGGACCAGCGCGCGATGATCCATCGCACGCTCGAGATTCTGGAACGGTTTACCGGCACGCGTCCCTTGGGCTGGCTCGGGCCGGGGCTCACGCAAACGCTGGAAACGCCGGACCTTCTGGCCGAAGCGGGGATCCGCTATATCGGGGATTGGGTTTATGATGACGAGCCGACCATTATCCGCACGCGGCACGGACCTTTGGTGACGCTGCCTTACACGGTGGAGCTCAACGATATCCCCATGATGCTGGTGCAGCACCACGAGAGCGAGTACCTGCTGCGGCGCGCCATCGATCAGTTTGACCGGCTGTATGAGGAAGGCAAGGAACGGGCGAAGATTTTCTCATTAGCCATTCATCCGTATATTTCCGGCCAGCCGCACCGGATTAAATACCTGGAAAAAATCTATGAATATGCCCGCCGGTTTGAGGGGGTAGAGTTCTGGACGGGGGCGCAAATCTTGCAGTGGTTCAACCCTTAACCGATTGCCGCGCCGTTATCGAGCCGCAAGCGCACGTCTCCTGCTCTGCGGTTCCTCATATTTCCCAAGGCCTTGCCGCGCGTTCCGACCGGGCGGCTCTGATACGTCGTGCCTTCCTGTTAGAATACGCAACGCTTGCCTGGATGGCCGTTGAAGCGTCCGTTGCGATAGGAAGCGGCGTTCGCGCGGGCAGTCTCTCGCTCTTCACGTTCGGTCTCGACAGCGTCATCGAGCTTGCCTCCGCCTCTGTCTTGCTTTGGCGGCTGGTTGTGGAGTTGCGGCGCGGCGCGGCATTTGCCGAGACAGCAGAACGCATCGCCAGCCGCATTGCAGGGGCGCTGCTCTTCGGCCTTGCCGCTTACGTGGTCATCGCTGCCGGCTGGAAGCTCGCTTCACATTCCGGTCAAACCTTTTCCTGGCCGGGGCTTGCAGTGACGACACTCGCAATTCCGGTGATGTATCTTCTTGCCAGGCGGAAGATCGCCGTTGCCGAAGCGCTCGGCAGCCGCGCCATGCGCGCAGATGCGGTCGAAAGCATCACCTGCGGTTGGCTTTCGCTTCTGGTGCTTGCCGGCCTCCTCGTCGAGGCGCTGACCGGAGCGTGGTGGGTTGATGCTGTAGCCTCTCTTGGCATCGTGGGGTTTCTCGTCAAAGAGGGACGAGAAGCCTGGCGCAGCGAAGCGTGCTGCGCCGATGCGGACTGAGCAGGCTCAGCCTCGCTGCTTTACCTCGCGGCGGCGGCGGTGCAGGATCCATTCCGTATAGCCATTGGGCTGCACGCGTCCCTGGAAGACCAAATCGCACGCACCCTGAAAGGCCGCGCCGTCGAATTTCGGCGCCATCGGGCGATAGTTGGGATCATCGGCATTTTGGCGATCCACCACCTCCGCCATGCGCCGCATCGTGTCCATCACCTGCGCCTGAGAAACGACACCGTGGTGCAGCCAATTGGCGATATGTTGGCTGGAGATGCGCAGCGTCGCGCGGTCTTCCATAAGGCCGATATCGTGGATATCCGGCACTTTGGAACAACCGATACCTTGGTCGATCCAGCGCACCGCATAGCCCAGGATACCTTGGGCGTTATTGTCCAGTTCCTCCTGAATTTCCGCGGGCGACCAGTTCGGCCGATCCGCAAGCGGCAGTGTGAGAAGCTGCGCAAGCGGCGTCGGCGCGCGCTTGGCGAGTTCTGCCTGGCGTGCGGCCACGTCCACCATATGATAATGCAGCGCGTGCAAGGTGGCGGCCGTGGGCGAGGGCACCCAAGCCGTGTTGGCACCGGCCTGCGGATGGTTGATTTTCTGAGCAAGCATGTCCGCCATCCGATCCGGCGCGACCCACATCCCCTTGCCAATCTGCGCCCGCCCGCGCAGCCCGCAGGCCAGGCCGATATCCACGTTGCGATCCTCGTAGGCCTTGATCCAAGCCGTGTTCCGCATGTCGTTTTTGCGGACCATCGGACCGGCTTCCATGGAGGTGTGAATTTCGTCCCCCGTGCGATCCAAGAACCCCGTGTTGATAAACACCACGCGCTCGGAGGCCGCCGCGATACATGCCTTGAGGTTGGCGCTGGTCCGCCGTTCCTCGTCCATGATTCCCATCTTGAGGGTATTTCGCGGAAGACCCAGAATGTCTTCGACCCTACCGAAAATTTCCACCGCGAAGGCAACCTCGGCCGGCCCATGCATCTTCGGCTTGACGATATAAATCGAGCCGGTGCGGCTGTTCCGGAATTGCCCGTTGCCGCGCAGATCGTGCAGCGCAATCAGCGAAGTCACCGCCGCATCGAGCATTCCTTCCGGCGTTTCGTTGCCGGAGTGATCCAGCACCGCATCGGTGTACATGTGGTGGCCGACGTTCCGCACGAGCATCAGGCTACGGCCCGGCAGCGTGAGCGTTCCCCCGGAGGAGCTGGTATAGCTTCGGTCCGGGTTTAAGCCGCGATGCATCTTGCGGCCACCTTTCTCGAAATCAGCGGTCAGCGTGCCCTTCACCAAGCCGAGCCAATTGCGGTAGGCCGATACCTTGTCGGCGGCATCTACCGTGGCAACCGAATCCTCGAAATCGATGATGGTGGTGATGGCAGCTTCGATCACGACATCGGCGATACCGGCGGCATCGTCGCGGCCAACCGGGTGGGCCCGATCGATCTTGAGTTCCACATGCAGGCCGTGGTGGCGCAGCAGCACGGCCGTCGGGGCCTCCGGCGCCCCTTGATAGCCCCGCAACTGGTGGGGATCCCGCAGCCGAGCGGCCGCGCCATTTGCAAGGCGCACCTGCAGGCCGCCAGCCTCGATTCGGTAGGCGGTGGCGTCCTTATGGCTACCCTCGCTCAAGGGAAAATGGGCATCGAGAAATTCCCGCGCCCGCGCAATCACGCGCTCGCCCCGGATCTTATTATAACCGCCGGAACGCGTCGCACCGCCCTCTTCGGGAATCGCATCGGTGCCGTAGAGTGCGTCATAGAGGCTGCCCCAACGGGCGTTGGCGGCATTCAGCGCGTAGCGGGCGTTGGTCACCGGCACCACGAGCTGCGGACCGGCGATTTCGGCGATTTCCGGATCGACATTCGCGGTCGTTGCCTGCACCGCTGGCGGCTCGGGTTCCAAATAGCCGATCTCCCGCAGGAACGCCTCGTAGGCAGAGGCGTCGTGCGCCTGACCGCGTCGGGCCTTGTGCCAAGCGTCGATCTCGGCCTGCAGTTGGTCGCGCCTTTGCAAAAGCGCGCGATTGCGCGGGCCAAGGTCGCGAATCAGCGCTCCAAGCCCGTTCCAAAAGGTCTCCGGCGAGATGCCGCTCTGCGGCAACGCCTCGTCATTGACAAACTGATAAAGCGAGGCCGCGACTTTCAGGCCACCGACTTCGCGATAGTGCTCACTCACTTGAGCCTCCGTTGCGTTGTGTTCTCATCTGTTTTGCGCCGGTGCTTTAGGGATTCGTGGCTGCCCGTTGCGCGCGCCACGCAGCAAAAGCCGCCCGTGTCTCATCATCCGGTGGATACGTTCCGGGAAGGGCCGCGCCCTCTGCAATGCGCTGAAAGAGAAATTGCTCCAACATTTCCTGTTCCGCTGCTTCACGCGCGATGTCATCGGCAATCGCTTGAGGAATGACGACCACCCCGTCGGCATCCCCCACGATGACATCGCCCGGGAAGACGGCAACACCACCGCAGCCGATCGGCACTTGCAAATCCACCGCATAATGCAAGGCAAGGCTTAACGGAGCCGCCGGAGCAGCACAATAGAGAGGAAAGCCGAGTTCGGCGAGGGATGCTGTATCCCGCAAGCCTCCGTCGGTGACAACCCCGGCCACTCCACGCACTTGCAGCCGTTTCGCCAGGATATCCCCAACCGTCCCGGCGCCGGCTTCGCCGCGCGAGTCGATGACCAGCACATGGCCGGGCGGCGTCATTTCGATGGCCTTGCGTTGCGGATACTCGGGATTGGCCAAGACTTCCATTTTCACGAGATCCGCCCGCGCCGGGATGTTGCGCAAGGTGAAGGCAGGGCCGACAAGCTTAGGCGCGGCGGGCGTCAGCGGCTTTACCCCGCACATGAAGACATTGGAAATGCCCCGTTTGAAAAGCTGAGTGGTCAGCGTGGCGGTGCTGACGCCTTGCAAGCGCTTGCGTGTTTCTTCCTTCATGGGCCGCCCTCCGTCTCCTGCAACACCGAATTATGCTTGGGCAAGATGCCCCAGCAACCGAATATGACTGCGCATGCCATGAAGGAAACACGCGAGCTCGAACTTCTCGTTCGGGCTGTGCACTTGGTCATCCTCCAGACCGAAACCCATCAGCAACGTGTCCAGACCCAGAACGCGCTTGAAGCTCTCCACCACCGGCACCGATCCGCCGCTGCCTATGAAGACCGGGGGGCGACCGAATTCTTCGCGGAGTGCCCGCTCGGCCGCAGCCACAAAGCGTGATTCCCGCGGTACGACAATCGCCGCGGCGGCAGTAAGACTTTCATAACTTGCCGTCACGCCGGGGGGAATGCGATCGGCGATGAATCGCTGAAACGAGGCGAGCACCTCGCCCGGATCTTGGTCGGGCACCAGGCGGAAAGAAACTTTGGCATGTGCCTCTGCCGCGATCACCGTTTTGGCCCCACTCCCAGTGTATCCGCCCCAGATGCCGTTGATATCGGCCGTCGGCCGTGCCCAGAGGCGAACCAGAGCAGGCAGGCCTTTTTCGCCGGCGGGCTCCTTCTGCCCGATGCCGGCCAGAAACGCCTGCTCATTGAAACCGAGCGACTCCCACTCCGCCACTTGCTCCGGAGGCAATGGACGAACGCGATCGTAAAAGCCCGGCAGCTGGACCCGTCCTTGCGCGTCGTGCAGCCCACCGAGGGCGCGCGTGAGAATGTTCAGAACATTTTGTGCCGAGCCACCGTAGAGGCCGGAATGGAGATCCCGCGCCGCCGCGCGCAAATTCACTTGCACGTAAGCAAGCCCGCGCAGGCGCGTGGTGATGGCAGGGGTGGCGATATCCCACATATTGGTATCGGAAATAACTGCTTGGTCGGCATGCAGCCGTGCGCGCTGGGCAATCAGAACCTTCTCCAGACTTGGGCTGCCGATCTCCTCCTCACCTTCCACCAGCACGGTGATGCGCAATGGCATTGTGCGAGTCACCGAATGCCAGGCGCGGAAAGCGCCAAGCCAGGCGACAAGTTGCCCTTTGTTGTCGACCGCGCCCCTGGCGACGATGCGCTTGCCGCGGGGTCCATCGACTACGGTGGGCTCAAAAGGCGGGCTGGTCCAGAGCTCTAAAGGTTCGGGCGGCTGCACGTCATAATGGCCATAATATAAAAGGTGCGGGACATCGCCTCCTGGGCCGGGATGGTGCGCCAAAACGCAAGGCTTCCCATCGGTTGGCAGCACGTCCGCCTGAAACCCGAGCTCCAATAGCTGCGCCCGGACCCATTCCGCAGCCTCTTGGCAGTCTTTCGCATGCTGCGGCTGTGCACTGACGGAGGGAATGCGGAGCAATTCAAACCATCGCCGAAGCGTTTCCTCTTCGGTTGCCTCCGCACGCTGCAAGACTTCAGCAATACGGCCCTCGCTTGCGGACATTTCTTTTCCTTCCTCGCTTCAGAAAGCAGAGAGCATGCCACGATGGCGCTCGGGAACAAGCGGGGTTAAGGGCAAAGCCCCCTCAGCGATGCATGCCGGAGCCATAGGTGTTGAGAAACATCTCCACCGCGCCGCGCACAACGTGGTTGATAAGCTCCTCGGAAGGATCCGGCGGAAGATTGAGTTTGCAGCGGAACCAAATCCGGGTCTGGCAGAGATGGAAGAACTGTTCGGCGGCGAACTCGGGGTCCTCCACCCGAAGCAATCCACGCTCCGTCTGGCGCTTGAGCCAACGCGCCATGAAACGAATGGCTTGCTGGGGCCCGGCATCGTAAAATTTGCGGGCAAGGTCGGGAAATCTCTCCGCCTCCGAGACAACCACGCGGTAAATGGTGTTTGCCGTGGGCGCAAGCATCATGGCGATGAAGCGGCGGCCGATATTGTAGAGCGCAAGCGCCGGGTTGGTTTCCTCCTCGCTCGCTTCAAAGACGGGGCTTAGGTGTTTGGCGATCTCGTTTTCCACAAAAGCCGCAAAAAGATGCGCCTTGCTTTCAAAATGGTTGTAGAGGGTGCCTTTGGAAACGCTCGCCTCGTGGGCGATGCGCGCCATCGAGGCGCCTTCATACCCTTCCTCGGCAAAGACAATGGCCGCGCCGCGCAGAATCTGCGCTCGCTTTTCCGCCGACAGCGGAGCCTCAACTGCCATGCTGCCCCAATCCTTCTCCGCCGCAGTATTGCCGATCGGCTTGACGAATGCACCATCGTCCGGCAATTGTCAAAATGACCGAACCGATCGGTCAGACCGTGATTTCGCACGGCTTTAGGAACCATTTCAAGTTCATGAAAAAAGGCGCATAGAGACGTGCGCCGGGTCTCGCGCGGGGTCGCCGAGGCGGGTGGAGAAGGCGGAAGATGGGGAAAAAAAGCGCGATACGCCGCTGGCGGAGGATAACATGCTTCGGGGCTCTGCCCGTTCTTGCGTCCTGCACCGTGGGCCCTGATTTTCACGCCCCAAAACCCTGGTGGCAGCCGAGTTCTTACACGGAAACCAAAGCGCCGGAACAAAAATCGCAGAAAACAACGCCTCCGATCACGGAGGTAGCGGCAAAAAGCGTGCCTGTGCCGGAACCGATTGATCCGCGTTGGTGGAACCAGTTCCAGGACCCTGAGCTGACCTCGCTCGAAGAGCGGCTCGTCGGCAGCAACCTTGATATGCGTATTGCATCGACTCGCCTTTCCGAGGCACGTGCCGCTTACGGCCAGGCGCGCGCAGGCTTGTTTCCGACCTTGAATGCCAATGGTTCGATCACGCGGGAGCTGCTGAGCCAAAAGGGCATCGTCGCACTGTTCGGCAACAGCGCGCCGGGCGGTAGCTTCACCAGCCAGGGCCCAATGGCCAGCGGCCTTGCCGGCACCGCTGCGGGGAGCGCGATTCCGGTCACGCAAACGATCCCGCCGTTCACCTTGTATCAGTACGGCTTTGATGCCTCGTGGGAACTCGATCTCTGGGGTCGTGTGCGACGAGGGATAGAGGCTGCCCGCGCGAATGTTCAGGCCGCGGTGGACCAGCTTCGCGACGGCCTGGTTTCGCTCGAAGCAGAGATGGCGCGGGATTACATCCAACTTCGCGGCGTTCAACGCGACCGCCAAATTGTGCGCGATAACCTGCAAAGCGCCCTGGAAAGCCTGCGCCTAACCAAGGAACGCGCCACCACCGGGCTGACCACCGACCTCGATGTCGCCAACGCACAAGCGCAGGTGGACGGTATTGCGGCGCAACTCCCTCCGCTCGATACCCAGGAGGTCCAGCTGATCAATGCGATCAGCCAATTGCTTGGCCAACCGCCGCGCGCGCTTTCCGGCGAATTGCTCCAACCGCAACCGATCCCTCCGGTACCGCCGCGCGTGCCGGTGGGCGTGCCGGCCGAACTTGCCCGCAGGCGGCCGGATATACGGGCTGCAGAAGCGCAGCTTCATGCCGCAACGGCGCAAGTGGGTGTTGCCGTTGCAAGCTTTTTCCCCGACATTTCGTTGACCGGAAGCTTCGGGTTTCAGACCATCAACGGCTACAATATTCTTGATTGGAACGCACGCCAATATGGCATTGGCCCAACGGTGATCCTTCCCATTTTTCAGGGCGGTCAGCTCGTCTCCACGCTCGAATTACGCGAAGAGCAGCAAAAAGAAGCCGCGATCAATTATCAAAAGACGGTGTTACAAGCCTTGCATGAGGTGGATAACGCGCTTGCCGCTTATGCCTCGGATCAGAAGCGGCGCGATCAGCTGGCGCAGGAAGTGGAAGCGGCACGCCGCGCGCTTGATTTGGCTCGCGCACGTTATACGGCGGGCGTATCCACGTTTCTTGACGTATTGACGGCGCAGCAGGTGTTGCTGGCCGCCGAGCAGCAGTTATCCGACAGCACGGCGACCGTTTCGACCGACTTGGTCGCGCTCTACAAGGCACTGGGAGGAGGATGGGAGATCGCCTATCCCCTGCCGGAAGCACGCGCCGGCAACCCGACACTCCAGCAAGTGCGCCAGGGAAGCTAGCCGCTCCCGCAAGAACCGAAGCGCCTTGACAGAAGGTTTTTTGCGCCGGTAAATAGTGACGTATAGGTTAAGTAACGCACGAATGCGGAAACCATGCATCCGAACGCCGCCGTAGCCGAGAGTGTGCCGCAAATGTCCCCTGCGGGCACGGCGATTGATGAATCGAACTGGTTTCGCCCGGTTCCGTCGCTGCTTGATGAAGCGGTGGCGCGATACGGAGTGCAGCCTGCCATGAATTTTTTCGGCCGGCGTTGGAGCTATCAAGCTCTCGGCGAGCTTGTGGATCGGGCCGCTTGCGGCTTACAGCGCTTGGGTGTGGTAAAGGGTACGCGCGTCGGGCTCTGCTTGCCCAATACGCCCTATTCCGTGATTTGTTACTTCGCAGCCTTAAAAGCCGGGGCAATCGTGGTCAATTTCAACCCGCTTTATGTCGAGCGGGAAATTTTGCACCAAGTTCGTGATTCCGGCACAACCATTATGTTTGTGCCGGATCTTGCACGGATTGCAAGCAAAGTGGATGCGATTGCCGAGCAGGCGGGCCTTCAGCAGATTATTGTTTGTCCGCTGCATGCTGTCATGCCGCCGGTTAAGGCCGCTGCCTTCCGTCTGTTTCGAAGAAAGGAGAGACTAACGCCGCCGCGAGATGGCAGGCATATTCTCTTCCGTCAGCTTATCGCAACGCGTGAAGCCTTTACCCCGGTTGCGATTGCGCCGAAGACCGATATCGCCGTTTTGCAATATACCGGCGGCACGACGGGAATCCCGAAAGGCGCCATGCTCACGCATGCCAATCTCACCGCGAACAGCGCGCAGGTGGTTCTCGCGCACGGCGATGCCTTGCGGAAGGGGCAAGAGCGCGTGCTCGGCGTGCTTCCGTTGTTTCATGTCTTCGCTTTAACCGCGGTCATGAACGCAGGGATTGCGCTGGGTGCCGAAATTATCCTGCTCCCGCGTTTTGAAGTTCATGAACTTTTGCAATGCATCCGCCGCACGCGGCCAACCATCTTCCCGGCGGTGCCGACCATTTATGCGGCGATCAATGCGGCCGTTGAGAAGAGCCGCGTCGATATCAGCTCCATCCGTTTTTGTATTTCCGGCGGCGCGCCGTTGCCGGTCGAGGTTGCCAAACGATTTGAAGCGATCACCGGCGGGAGATTGGTGGAGGGTTATGGCTTGAGCGAGACCTCACCCGTGGTTTCTTTTACGCCGCCCGGCCGGGAGCGCAAAGCCGGCTCCGTCGGCCTTCCGGTTCCCGGTACCACAATAGAAATACGCGATCCGAACGAACCAAGCCGGATTCTCGAACGAGGGCAAAAGGGGGAGATTTGCGTGCGCGGGCCGCAGGTTATGGCCGGATACTGGAATCGCCCGGAGGAAACGCAAGCGGCCTTCGTTGACGGCGCCTTACGTACCGGTGATATCGGCTATCTCGACGAAGACGGTTATCTTTTTCTGGTGGACCGCATCAAGGATATCATTATTTGCAGCGGATATAACGTGTATCCGCGCGTGTTGGAAGAAGCGCTCTATCAGCATCCGGCGGTGGCGGAAGCCATGGTGATCGGCATCCCCGACGCTTATCGCGGCCAATCGCCCAAAGCATTTGTGGCTTTGCGTCCGGGCGCAGTAGCGACCGAAGCCGAGTTGTTGGATTTCCTCTCGCGTTACGTCTCGAAAATTGAAATGCCCAAAGCAATCGAGATTAGGCCCAGTCTGCCGAAGACGGCTGTCGGCAAGCTTTCCAAGAAAGACTTGCTGGAAGAAATTTTTGGAAAATCCGGCTCCGGTGCACGATAGAGCATGAGGACTGCGCAAAGTGCTGGATAACCCTCTCGAACCCCTGCCCTCCGAGCGGCTTTACACCGTGACGGAACTTGCCGCGGAATTAGATGTAACCCCGCGGACCATCCGCTTCTACGAGGCAAAAGGACTTGTCAAACCGCAGCGTGTGGGCGCGCGGCGCATTTTTTCCCGCAGGGATCGGGCCCGTTTGATTCTCATCCTGCGCGGCAAGAGGCTTGGATTTCGCTTGCGCGAAATCAAGGAATATCTCGATCTTTATGATGCCGATCCCACCCAAACTACGCAAACCGCCGCGCTCCTAAAAGCGGTGCGCGCGCGTATTTTCCGCCTGCAAGAGCAACGCAAAGCGTTGGAACAGACATTGACGGAGCTGATTGAAATCGAACAACAAGCCGCTGCCGCTCTTGCTGCACATAGTCCGGCAGTAAAGCGCTAACAAAAAAGTACTTGGAGCATCAGCATGCAGAATGCAGTCATCGCGGGTTATGTCCGTTCTCCCTTCACTCTCGCAAAACGCGGCGCACTTGCTCGTGTGCGGCCCGATGACCTTATGGCCGAGGTCGTCCACGCACTGGTGAGCCGAACCGGCGTGAAGCCCGAAGATATCGAAGATGTCATTATAGGATGTGCGTTTCCCGAGGCCGAGCAAGGATTGAATATCGCCCGACTCGTCGGGCTGCTCGCGGATTTACCGATCTCGGTTGCGGGCGTTACCGTTAATCGGTTTTGCGGCTCTTCGATGCAGTCCGTTCACATGGCGTTCGGGCAGATTGCCGTCGGCGCCGGCGATGTTTTTGTTTGCGGTGGCGTTGAAAGCATGACGCGTGTGCCGATGATGGGCTACAACCCCATGCCGAACCCGAAGCTGGCGGCAAAATATCCCAACGCCTATATCAGCATGGGGGAAACCGCGGAAAACGTTGCGCGCAAATGGGAAATTACCCGTGCCGAGCAGGAGGCTTTCGCTCTCCGCAGCCATATGCGGGCGGCACAAGCACAGCAAACAGGAAAGCTTTCTGCCGAAATCGTTCCTATTCCAACCAAGAACGGCGCTGTAGAGCTTGACGGCTGCATTCGTGCGGATACCTCTCTGCAAAGCCTTGCAGAACTGAAGCCCGCATTCGACAAGGATGGAACGGTGACTGCGGGAACATCTTCCCCCCTCACGGACGGAGCCGCCGCGGTACTCGTCTGCAGCGAAAGCTACGCCGAGCGCCAAGGACTCAAGCCGCTTGCGCGCATTCGCGCCGCGGCCGTTGCCGGATGCGCCCCTGAGTTCATGGGCATCGGACCCGTTGCGGCAACCCGCAAAGCGCTTGCGCGCGCGGGACTGCAGATGAAAGATCTCGGTGTTGTGGAATTGAACGAAGCCTTTGCAAGCCAAGCCATTGCCTGCATGCGCGAGCTCGGTATTTCGGACGAGACGTTGAACATCGACGGCGGCGCAATTGCGCTTGGCCATCCTTTAGGAGCCACGGGGGCGCGTATCGTCGGCAAAGCGGCAAGCCTGCTGCAGCGCGAGGGCGCGCGCTATGCGCTCGCCACCCAATGTATCGGCGGGGGCCAAGGCATCGCCACCATTTTGGAGCGCGTCTGATGGAAGGGATTCGCAAAGTCGCCGTGATCGGCGCGGGCGTCATGGGCGCCGGTATTGCCGCGCAGATTGCCAACGCGGGCATTCCCGTGCTGCTGCTGGATATCGTTCCCGAAGGAGCAAAAGAGCGCAACATTGTCGCAACGCGCGCCATTGAGCGTATGCGCAAAACCGAGCCTGCCCCGCTGATGAGCGAGGACGCCGCAAAATTGATCACTCCCGGCAATATCGAAGATGATCTCAGGCAGGTTGCCGAATGCGATTGGATCATCGAGGCGATTATCGAGCGTCTGGATGCCAAACAAGAGCTTTATCGTCGCTTGGAAGCGGTGCGCAAACGCGGCTCTGCCGTTTCTTCCAACACATCAACGATACCGCTCCGTGCCCTTGTGAACGGCTTGCCGGAAACCTTCCGGCGCGATTTCCTGATTACGCATTTCTTCAACCCGCCGCGTTATATGCGTTTGTTAGAAATCGTGGCCGGGCCGGAAACGGCTCCGGATATCGTTGCCGCCATCAGCCGTTTCGGCGATATCGCGCTCGGCAAAACCATCGTCGAATGCAAAGATACTCCGGGCTTCATAGCCAATCGCCTGGGCGTTTATTGGATGCAGGTTGCCGTTCTCGAAGCCATTGAGGGCGGCCTTACCGTCGAGGAGGCCGATGCGGTGATGGGTTCGCCTGTCGGTATTCCGCGCACCGGCATCTTCGGGCTGATCGACCTAGTGGGCCTTGATCTGATGCCGCACGTCAATGCCTCTATGGCGCGACTGCTGCCGGCAAAGGACGCCTTTCATGCCGCCAACCGCGAGCTTCCCTTGCTGACGAAAATGATCGCCGAGGGCTATACCGGGCGCAAAGGAAAAGGCGGTTTTTATCGGCTTGACCAAAGCGGGGGCAAACGCCGCAAGCTGGCGATCGATCTTATCACCGGCGACTACCGCCCGGAACAGAAGCCGGAGCTTCCCGAACTGGAGAGCGTCAAAGATTTGCGCGCTCTTCTCAGTGCCGAAAGCAAGATCGGTCGGTACGCTTGGCGCGTATTAGGGCAAACATTGGCCTATGCGGCTTCTCTTGTGCCGGAGGCGGCCGATGATGTCGTCCGCATCGATGAAGCGATGCGCCTCGGCTACAATTGGAAGTGGGGGCCGTTCGAACTTCTAGATAAAATCGGCCCGGATTGGGTGGCCGATCGGCTTGCGGCCGAGGGCTTGCCGGTTCCTGCAATGTTGGAGCTCGCACGCGGGAGGAAATTCTATCGTGTGCAGAACGGCGTGCCGCAGTATCTCGGGCTGGACGGGCAATATCATGATATTGTCCGCCCCGAAGGGGTTCTGCTGCTCTCCGATATCAAGCTTCGGACGCAGCCGCTGGCAAAGAACGGCTCGGCAGCGCTTTGGGATATCGGCGACGGCGTTGCCTGCTTTGAGTTCACCAGCAAAATGAATGCTTTGGATGGCGATATCATCGCCCTGCTGGAGAAATCCATTGCCATTGTCCGCGAAGGTTTCAAGGCCCTCGTTATCTATAACGAGGGGGAGAATTTTTCCGTCGGCGCGAATCTCGGGATCGCGCTGTTTGCAGCGAATATCGCGGCCTGGAGTGAAATTGAAAAGCAACTCGTTGCCGGCCAAAGAACATATCTTGCTCTGAAATATGCTCCTTTCCCCGTCGTTGCGGCACCTTCCGGCATGGCGCTCGGTGGCGGTTGCGAAATCTTGCTGCATAGCGCTGCGGTGCAAGCCCATGCGGAAACCTATGCAGGCCTTGTGGAATGCGGCGTCGGGCTCGTTCCGGCCTGGGGCGGCTGCAAGGAGATGCTGCTGCGTTGGCAAAATTCCCAAGCGTCGCCGCACGGACCGATGCCGGCACCGATCAAAGCCTTTGAGATGATCTCCACGGCGCAGGTCTCACGGTCGGCGGCGCAAGCAAAGGAAATGCTTATTTTGCGGCCCGCCGATCGGATTACCATGAACCGCGCCCGGCTGCTTGCGGACGCCAAGGCACGCGCCTTGGAGCTTGCGCAGAACTATTTGCCGCCGCAGCCGGCCGTTCTTACCCTCCCCGGAGCAAGCGGTAAGCTGGCGTTGATGATGGCGGCGCAAAACGCCCATAAACTCGGCAAGGCCACCGCGCACGATCTGGTTGTGGCGGAAGGCTTGGCAAACGTTCTGAGCGGCGGAGAATGCGACCTTGTCGACGAATGTGACGAGCAGTCCATTCTCGATTTGGAACGCATGAATTTTATGCGCTTGCTCCGAACACAACCCACGCTTGCCCGTATCGAACATACACTGGAAACCGGCAAGCCGCTACGAAACTGAAACAGCGCAAGAAAGGAGTGCCAAGCCATGCAAATCTACAAGGCCCCGTTGCGCGATATGCGCTTTGTTCTCTACGAATTGTTCGACAGCCGAACCGTTGCGGCTCTGCCCGGTGGCGAAGAGCTTACCCCCGAGCTGATCGACAGCATTCTGGAGGAAGCCGCCAAGTTTACCGAAAAAGTACTCCTGCCGTTGAACGCGAGCGGCGATGAAGAAGGATGCCACTACGAAAACGGCGTTGTGCGTACTCCCAAAGGTTTCAAAGACGCATATGTCGCTTTTCGCGAAGGCGGCTGGACCGCAATGGCGTGCGATCCGGCCTATGGCGGCCAAGGTTTGCCGGAGATCGTGAACAAGCTTGTCGAGGAGATGATTTGCGCCACGAATCTCTCCTTCGGCCTCTATCCGGGTTTGAGCCACGGCGCCTATCTCGCATTGCGTCATCATGCTTCCGACGAGCTTAAGCAAAAATTTCTGCCGAAACTTGTCGATGGAACCTGGTCCGGCACAATGTGCCTTACCGAGGCGCATTGCGGCACTGATCTCGGCTTGTTGCGCACGAAGGCGGTGCCGCAAGCAGATGGCAGCTATAGGGTTACCGGTTCGAAAATTTTTATTTCTGCCGGCGAACATGATTTGACCGAAAATATTGTGCATCTTGTGCTGGCCCGTCTGCCTGATGCGCCCGTAGGCGTAAAAGGCATTAGTCTATTCGTCGTGCCGAAATTCCTGCCCACCCCGGATGGCGGGGTGGGAGCCCGCAACGGCGTTCTCTGCACGGCGATCGAACATAAAATGGGAATCAAGGCTTCGGCGACGTGCCAGCTTTCCTTCGAGGATGCCACGGGTTGGATGGTGGGCAGACCGAACAAAGGGTTGCAGGCCATGTTCACAATGATGAACAGCGAACGCCTTTCTGTTGGGCTGCAGGGACTTGGGCTTGCCGAGGTTGCCTACCAGAGCGCCGTGGCCTATGCGAAAGAACGTTTGCAAGGCCGTTCTCTTAACGGCGCGAAACGACCGGACTTGCCGGCGGATCCTATCATTGTGCACCCCGACGTGCGGCGCATGCTCATGACCATGCGCGCATATGCTGAGGGCTGTCGCGCCCTTGCCGGCTGGGTTGCTCAAGCGCTGGATATTGCGGAACGCGCAACGGATCCGTCTGCCAAGGAAACAGCGGAAGATTTCACGGCCCTGATGACGCCGATTGTGAAAGCCCTCTTCACCGAGCTCGGGTTTGAGGCAACGAATCTCTGCATGCAAGCCTATGGCGGACATGGATATGTTCGCGATCATGGCGTCGAACAGCTCGTGCGCGATGCACGTATTGCCATGATCTACGAAGGGACCAATGGGATTCAGGCCTTAGACCTGGTCGGGCGCAAGCTTCCCGCCCATGCCGGCCGGTATTTGCGTCGTTTCTTCTACCCGGTGAGCGAGTTTATCGCTTCTCGCAAGGCGAATCCGGCGCTAGCCGCCTTGGTTGAGCCACTGAGCAAGGCCTTCGGTGCCCTGCAATTGGCGACGGTGCACATTGCGCAATCCGCGGAACGCGATCGCGAAGAAGCTGGCGCTGCCGCGGCCGAGTATTTGCGCCTCTTCGGGCTGGTTGCTTTGGGCTATATGTGGGCACGAAGCGCAGAGGTAGCCGCGGAAAAATTGCCGGCGGCAGATGGCGATGCCGGCTTTTATCAAGGCAAGCTGATCACGGCGCGGTTCTTCATGGAGCGCATTTTGCCGCAATCGTTCGCACTGCTTACTTCCATCAAATCCGGAAAAGCTTCCATGATGGCGCTGCCGGAAGCCGCTTTCTGAGTTTTGTCTGCCGTGCTGGCAAAATCCATTCTGGATTAAACGCCGCATCGGGCCGCCTCAATTGCCGGCTTTTCCTTGCGCAGACACTCGCCCGGGTAACGCCCGTTTTGCGATTCGGGGCACTGGCATAGCCTTGCCCCGGGCGCTAACTTGGCGGCATTATCACGGGCAGCAGCAAGAGATCGAGGCAGCCGATGGATTCGCAAGAAATGGCTTCGCTGAACTCCGGTTCTTCCGTGCAGGGTTGGGCCGATCGCGCACGTTCTTTAAGGCCGTTGATCGAAGCCGCAGCGCCGCGCATCGAAGCGGCACGGGAGCTTACCGATGACGTGCTGGACGCTTTGCACGAAGCTCGGCTATTTCGTCTCTTGATTCCCGCAAGTGCCGGCGGCGAAGAAGCGGATCCTGTGAGCTACGTGGAAATGATCGAAGCCATTGCCATGGCGGATGCCAGCACCGCGTGGTGCCTTGGCCAGGGTTCCGGTTCTTCGATGATTGCGGCTTATCTCCCTCACGATTCCGCATGGCAAATCTTCGGCACAGATCCGCGAGCAGTCCTGGCATGGGGTGCGGGCGCTGCGGGACAGGCCCGCGTGACGAAAGGCGGATACATTGTCAACGGAACCTGGCAGTTTGCCAGCGGCATCCGGCATGCAACCTGGCTTGGCGGACACTGTCGCGTGATCGAACCGGATGGTAGTATCCGTACCGGCCCTGACGGCGCCCCTGTCGAGCGCACCATGCTGTTTCCAAAATCCGAAGCGCGCACTGTCGATGTTTGGCGAGTTATGGGGCTGCGTGGAACCGGGAGTGACACGTATTCCGTAGAGAATCTTTTCGTCCCTGAAGAATTTTCTGCGATACGCGATTTACCAGCCGAGCGCCGCTGTCCTGGCCCGCTTTACAGCTTATCCACGCATCAGATTTTTGCTGCGAGCTTTGCCGCAGTAGCGCTCGGAATAGCGCGCGCTATGCTCGATACTTTCGAGACTCTCGCACGCACCAAATCTCCTCGCGAAGTCAAGCAAACGCTCCGCGACAATGCCGCTGTTCAATGTGAGGTCGGACTTGCCGAGGCGCGCTTAGGCGCAGCGCGTAGCTACCTCATCGATTCCCTGCGCAATGCCTGGGAGTGGGTACAGCATGGAGAGCCCATCACCATGGCGCATCGTATACGGATCCGCTTGGCGTCTACCTACGCCATTCACGAAGCGCGAGAGGTGGCCGCGCGGATCTACCACGAAGCGGGCGCCACTGCGATTTTTGAAAGCCAGCCCTTCGAGCGTCGGCTCCGTGATATCAACACCGTGAGTCAGCAAGTCCAGGGGCGCCGCGCGCATTTTGAAACCGGCGGCCAGTTCTATCTGGGCCTGACGCCGGTGAACGCGTTCCTATAACCGCCGGAAAATTTTCCCGAGGCCACGTTTAGGCCGCTATCAAGCCTCCCATATCCGCAAGCGCCGCGATGTGAAACTCGGCATCGCCGAATTGGCGATCCAGCATCGTCATACGCTTAAAATAATGCCCGACCTTATATTCCATGGTCATACCGATCCCGCCGTGCAGTTGTATAGCCTCCTCGCCGATTTTACGGCCTGACCGACCGATCTGGGCTTTGGCTGCACACATCGCGCGCCGCCGTTCGGTTGGGTTTTCTTCTTCCACCATCATCGTGGCGTAGATTGCCATGCTTCTCGCTTGTTCCAGTGCAATCAGCATATCCACGGCGCGGTGCTGCAACACCTGAAATTGACCGATCGGCCGGCCGAACTGCTGGCGCGTTTTCAGATATTCGACGGTGGTTTCTTGCATCACCGACATCACGCCAACGGCTTCGGCGCAGAGCGCAGCCATGGCCGCATCGATCATCTCCGCCACAAATGCGTAGCCCTGCTCGGGCGCAGCCAGAAGATCGATATCATCAAGACGCACATTATTGAAAACAATTTCCGCAGCGCGCAACCCGTCTTGGGTCGGGTAGCCGCGTCGCTCGACCCCCTCAGCCTTGGCGTCCACAAGAAACACGCCGATCCCTTCGCGATCACGCTGCGCACCGCCGACACGCGCCGTAACAATCAATTTATCGGCGGAATCCCCGTGCAACACCAGCGTCTTTTCGCCGCTTAAACGCCAGCCAGAGCCGTCTTTTTTCGCTGTCGTTTTGATATCCGCATGGTTATAGCGGGACTGCCGCTCCATCCAAGCAAAACCGAGCGTCATTTCCCCAGCGGCAATTTGCGGAATAAGCGAGGCCTGGAGATCGGAGGAAAGCGCCCGGCAGAGTGCGTCGCCCCCGAGTACTATGGTACTAAAATAAGGCTCCAACACCAAGGCGCGTCCAAACGCTTCCATAACGATCATCAACTCGACAGGGCCACGCCCGAACCCGCCGTGCGTTTCCGGAAACGGCAAACCGAGCAGCCCGAGTTCGGCAAACCGGCGCCAGACGGCACGGCTCCATCCGTCGCGTTCTTTCGCGTATTGTTTGCGCTGCTCAAAACCGTATTCGGCGGTAATGAAGCGATCAACGCTTTCTTTCAGGAGGCGCTGCTCCTCGGTAAATTCAAAGTCCATCAGTCTCTCAGAGCCCCAGAATTGCTTTTGCGATAATATTGCGTTGTATCTCGTTCGAGCCCCCGTAGATCGAGATTTTGCGCCAGTTGAAGTAAGTCGGCGCAGCCGCGGCGGCATAATCCGGACCAATCGGAGGCTCGTTCCAACCGTCTTCGCGTTCTTCACGATACGGCAGCACGTAGGGGCCGACCACGTCCATAAGCAGTTCCGTTGTCGCTTGCTGGATTTCGGAGCCCTTGATTTTCAGGATGGACGAAGCGGGATCCGGTTTACCCTTCGGCCGGGTTCGCTCTGCCGCGACAATACGGAGCTGGGTCATTTCGAGGGCCTTCAACTCAATTTCAACCGCGACAAGCTTCTCGCGAAAGCGCCGATCCTCGATAAGAGGAATATCCCCGATGCGTTCCGCGGCAGCAAGCTGCTTGATACGCCGGATGCGCTCCTTCGATATGCCGACCCGCGCAATACCCGTTCGTTCGTTGCTAAGAAGAAATTTCGCATAGTCCCAACCCTTGTTCTCCTCGCCAACGAGGTTCTCGACGGGGACCTTGACATCATCAAAGAAAACTTCGTTGATTTCCCGCCCCCCGTCAATTGTTTGAATCGGGCGCACGGTGATGCCGGGGGTTTTCATATCAATCAACAGAAATGATATCCCTTCCTGTTTTTTCGCAGAAGGGTCTGTTCGTACAAGGCAGAAGATCCAGTCGGCATATTGCGCCAGTGTCGTCCATGTCTTCTGGCCATTGACCACGTAATAGCCGTTGACGCGCTTTGCCGAGGTACGCAACGAAGCCAAATCCGAGCCCGCTCCCGGCTCCGAGAAGCCTTGACAGAACCATAGGTCGATATTGGCGATTTTGGGCAAAAAGTAGTTTTTCTGGGCTTCATTTCCGAAGGCGGCAATGACCGGGCCCACCATATTGACATTGAACGGCAAGGGCGGCGGCACGCAAGCTTGTTGCATTTCGTCTTGGTAAAAGTAGATCTGAACGGGGCTCCAATCCTGGCCGCCCCATTCGCGTGGCCAATGCGGAACCGCCCAACCGTGCGCGTTCATAATACGATGCGCCGTCACAATATCGTCGCGCGAGAGATGCCGCCCCTCGGCCACCTTATCGCGTATGGCCTGCGGTATTTCGGTTCGGAAAAATTGCCTTGCCTTCTCGCGAAAGGCTAATTCCTCGGGGGTAAAGCTTAGATCCATACTTCCCTCCCTCACACAATTTCCAGCAAACCCGCGGCACCCATGCCGCCGCCGATACACATGGTAATTACCGCTCGTTTTGCCTTGCGCCGTTTGCCCTCAAACAACGCATGCATGCTCATGCGCGCGCCGCTCATCCCATAAGGATGTCCGATCGAAATGGAACCGCCGTCCACATTCAAAATTTCATTCGGAATTCCCAGCCTATCGCGGCAATAGAGAACCTGGCACGCAAAGGCTTCGTTGAGCTCCCAAAGATCGATGTCATCCATTTTCAATCCCGTGCGTTCCAGCAGACGGGGTACTGCAAACACCGGTCCGATTCCCATCTCGTCCGGTTCGCAACCAGCGACCACGAATTTTCGAAACACGCCAAGCGGCGTAAGGCCGCGCCGTTCGGCTTCCTTATCGGACATTACTACCACCGCAGCCGCGCCGTCCGACAACTGGCTTGCGTTACCGGCAGTGATGAATTCATTTTCACCCCGAACGGGCTTAAGCTTCGCCAACCCCTCCAAAGTCGTATCCGGCCGGTTGCATTCGTCACGGTCTATCGTGATCTGCTGGTGGTGAGTTTCCCCGGTCTCTTTGTTCGTTACAGCTTTCACCGTCGTCATCGGCACGATTTCATCATCGAATCGTCCCGCCTGTTGCGCAGCCGCCGTGCGGAGCTGACTCTGCAGCGCATATTCGTCTTGCGCTTCACGGGATATTCCGTAACGGCGCGCAACAATATCGGCGGTTTCGATCATGGTAAAATAAATCTCGGGCTTGTGTTCATCAAGCCAGGCATTGCGATAATAATGACGGTTCTGATTTTCTTGCACCAAGCTAATCGATTCGAGACCGCCCGCGACAGCAATCGGCACGTCATCGTTAACGACGCGGCCAGCGGCTATCGCAATTGCCTGCAACCCGGAGGAACAAAAGCGATTCACCGTCATCGCCGAGACTGTCACCGGCAGACCGGCACGCAATGCCGCCTGTCGCGCGATGTTGCCGCCAGTTGCCCCCTCGGGCATGGCGCATCCCATCACCACATCTTCCACCTCGGCCGGCTCGATACCGGCACGCGCCACAGCATGGCTGATGACATGCCCGCCGAGATCAGCGCCATGCGTCAGGTTAAAGGCACCGCGGCCAGCTTTGCCGATTGCTGTTCGTGCCGCTGAAACAATGACCGCTTCTACCATAATGCTCTGCCCTTTTGTTACATCGCCAAGGTCTTCTTTGCCCGCTCGCGTTCTTCTTCAACCAGATCCTTGCGCGAAAGCTTGCCGACCGGGGTCTTTGGAAGCACGCTCCGAAATTCCAGCGCCGCGGGTATTTCATGTCTGCCAAGCTTGTCTGCCAGAAACGCTTGCAGTTCCTCAAGGCTGAATTCCTTGGCGCCTTCATGCAGTTTGATGAAAGCTTTGGCGACTTCGCCACGATAGGAATCAGGAATTCCGATGACGATGACTTCTTCGACACTTGGGTGTTCGTAGATCGCTTGCTCGATGACTGTCGGATAGACGTTAAACCCTCCGGAAATAATCATATCCTTCTTGCGATCAACGAGATAGAAAAAGCCGTTTTCGTCCATATAGCCCACATCGCCGGTAAGAAAATAGCCGTCTACAAAAGCCGTTTCGTTTTCTTCCTGTCGCTTCCAGTAGCCCGGCGTGACGTTCAAACCGCGGATCCGGAACTCACCTTTCTCGCCGGGAGGCAGGATTTTTCGCGGATCATCCAGTGCCACCACCTGCATTTCAATCCCCGGCAGCGGCAGGCCGATAAGGCCCGGCGCATTGGCTTGTCCGGGTAAAAGATTGGTGCCGGCGGGCGAGGTCTCCGTCATGCCCCAGCCGCCGCCAAGCCGATGCCCGGTCAAATGTTCCAGTTTTTCCGCAACTTCCGTAGGAAGGGGGGCGCCGCCGGAGCTAATAGCTCGCAATGAGGAAAAATCGCGTTTGCGGATGTCCGGATGTGATGCAAGCGCAATCCACATCGTCGGCACGCCCGGGAAGAACGTCGCGCGCTTGATTTCGATATCGCGCAGAGCGCTCTCGGCGTCAAAACGCAAACGCAGCAAAAGCTTTGCCCCCCGATGAAACGCCGTGAGAAAAACCGCGGTCAATCCATAGATATGAAACAGCGGCAGATAGCAGGCCACGCTATCTTTTTCATCCACGGCACGTCCGGTGGCATTGGCCCATGTCTCGTACATCGAAACCGCTGCCGTGAGATTGGCATGCGTAAGCATTGCCGCTTTGGGCAAGCCGGTAGTTCCGCCTGTATATTGCAATACCGCCACGTCTTGCGCGGTTACGGAAGGATAGCGCGCCGCTGGCGGCGCCTCGAGAAGCCGCGCAAAGGGGATTGCCTCACTCGGCAATGGCAGGGCCGCGGGATGCCCACCAAAGCGCTCAATCTCACCGACAATCAAGCGGTCAATCAAGCCCTGGGCAAGCAAGTGTTCCGCATTCTGCAGCAAAGGCGGCAAATTCACCGTAATGAGAATCCGCGCCTCGCTATCTTCGAGCTTGAAGCGCAGCATCCGCGGTGCATCGAGCGGGCTCAGATGAACAACCCGTCCTCCGGCATGCAGAACGGCAAAAAAACTGATGGGGTGATAGGGAACGTTCGGCAGATACAAAGCGACCGAAACGCCCGGCCCCACGCCCATGGCTGCTAGTCCGGCCGCTGCCCGCGCCACCTGCTCCTTGATCTCGGTATAACGAATTTCGACATCGTTGAACTCTATCGCCGGGCGCGCGCCGAAGCGTTCCACGGCAACTTCGCAGAACTCGGGAATGCTGCTCGTGCGGATGGGCGTTCCCCAGTCGAGACCCGGAGGGTAGGATTTCTCCCAAGGAAACGGACGCGTGCTCATGTTGCCAGCCTTTGCGGGGCAAGAGAACCAAAGCCTCTGTTTTCCGCAACAAGTTTTTCCAGCAGCGGCGCCGGTTGCAGCAACGGATCCCCGCTTCTCTCGGCGTATTCTTTGAGCCGATCGCGAATCTGGCGAAGCCCCACGCTGTCGGCGAAAAACATCGGGCCGCCGCGCCATGCCGGCCAGCCGTATCCGTAGACCCATACGACGTCGATATCGCCGGGGCGCATCGCAATCCCTTCTTCCAGGATTCGCGCTCCTTCATTGATCATCGGATAGATCATGCGCTCCAAAATTTCTTGAGAGGAAATTTTCCGTCTTGTAATCCCGACACGCGCGGAAGCCTCCGCAATAATCCTTTCTACTTCGGGATCGGGAACAGGCGTTCTCCCCTCGTAACGGTAATAGCCTGCCCCGGTTTTTTGCCCAAAGCGGCCTGCCTCGCAGAGAGCATCGGAGACCGGCGCTTTCACCCCGCGCGCTTTGCGAATGCGCCAGCCGACGTCAAGCCCCGCCAAATCCGACATCGCGAAAGGCCCCATCGGAAACCCGAAATCGTAAACCACGGCATCCACTTCTTGCGGCAATGCGCCCTCCAGAAGCAGCCGCTCGGCCTCGGTCGTGCGGCGCGCCAGCATCCGGTTGCCCACAAAGCCGTCGCAGACACCGACCACAACGGGAACTTTGCCAAGCTGTTTGCCGATCGCAAGAGCCGTTGCCAAGGCCTGATGCGAAGTGGCCTTGCCGCGGACGATCTCAAGCAGCCGCATCACATTGGCCGGGCTGAAGAAATGCATGCCGAGCACGCTTTCGGGCCGTTTGGTGGCAGCGGCGATGGCGTTCACATCCAGCGTGGACGTGTTCGTGGCCAGCAAAGCGCCCTGCTTTGCCAAGCGGTCGAGCTCGGCGAACACGCGCTTCTTCAAATCCAGCTCTTCAAAGACCGCTTCGATCACCACATCGCCTTCCGCGACATGCCCAAAATCAAGCGTGCCGGAAATGAACTGCATCCGCCGATCCATTTCCGCCGCACTCAGGCTGCCGCGAGAAACGCTGGTGCGATAGTTCTCTGCGATACGTTCAAGCCCTCGCGTCAGGGCGGCTTGATCGCTTTCCACGACCTCTACCGGAATCCCCACATTGGCGAAGCACATGGCAATGCCCCCGCCCATGGTGCCGGCGCCGATCACTACGGCCCGCGTCACCGGCCAGGGCTGCACGTCTTTGGGCATATCGGGGATTTTTAGTGCCTCGCGTTCGGCAAAAAAGACGTGCCGCCGCGCTTTGGACTGTTCGCCCTGCACCAGCTCCAAAAAGAGCTGGCCCTCTTGCTGTAAGCCTTCGTCAAAGGGTTTTTCGATCGCGCCGCGAATCGCCCGTAGCGCAAATTCCGGCGCCTGCTCGCCGCGGGCACGACGCAGATAGGGCGCTGCGGCCTTATCCAGCACCGAGGGGTCCCGGCGCGCTGCTTCGATTTTATCCTCCCGATCTCGGGCGCGGCGCAGCGGCTGCCGTTCCGCGACCACGCGCTCGGCATAAGCGATGGCAGCATCGGGGAACGGACCTTCCAGAACCGCATCCACAATGCCGTCAGCCAAGGCTTCTTGAGCGGAAATCGGCTCGCCCGAAAGGATCATGCGCACCGCACGTTCCACCCCTGCAAGCCGCGGCAGACGCTGCGTGCCGCCCGCTCCCGGCAGCAAGCCGAGCTTGATCTCGGGCAATCCCAGGCGCGCATGAGGGCTTGCGAGGCGGAAATGGCAGCCCAAGGCAAGCTCACACCCGCCGCCCAAAGCCTGGCCGTTGATCGCGGCAATCACCGGCTTTTGCATGGCATCCAGGGCGGCGATGACGTCATGCAGTGTGGGGGAGCGACGGGGCTGATTGAATTCGGTAATGTCGGCCCCGGCAGAAAAGAAGCGCCCGGTGCCGGTCAGCACCACCGCTTCCACGGCCGGATCGGCAGCCGCTTTTGCCAGGGCTTCGGCAATGCCTGCGCGCAATTCGTGCTTCAGGGCGTTCACCGGGGGATTGTCCATCACCACCAGCGCGATATGGCCCGCGTTATGATATTGCAGATCGACCGAAGGATTGATGTTGCCCATGTTCCCCCCTGGCGGCGGCACGTGTTTGAGCCTCGAAATTGCCTTTACTTGAACCGATCCGCGCCGAAGATCAACCGTTGCCGGAGCAGGGTATGGCTGCCGTAAATGACGTTCCCCGTTGCCGGACCTTGCCGCATTCCGTGAGAGCAGAGTAATAACGCCGGCAAGCGATCGTCCGTTCCGCCGACAAAGGAGATGACCATGGCCGAGGCTTTTATCTGCGATTTCGTGCGCACGCCCATCGGGCGCTATGCCGGGGCCTTGAAAGATATGCGTACGGATGATCTCGCGGCCTATCCGCTGCGCGTGCTGAAGGCCCGCAACCCGAATGTGGATTGGGAAGCGCTGGATGATTGTTACATGGGCTGCGCCAATCAGGCTGGCGAAGACAATCGCAATGTTGCGCGGATGGCGCTGCTGCTTGCCGGGTTTCCGCCGAGCGCCCCTGGCGCAACGATCAACCGCCTCTGCGGCTCGGGGCTGGATGCCGTGGGCACCGCCGCACGCATGATTCGCTGCGGGGAAGCAGATTTGGTCTTGGCTGGCGGGGTGGAAAGCATGACCCGCGCGCCTTTCGTCATGGGCAAAAGCACCGAGGCGTTTTCGCGCAATGCCGAAATTTACGACACCACCATCGGTTGGCGCTTTGTCAATGCGATTATGAAAGAACAATACGGCATCGACTCGATGCCCGAAACCGCCGAAAACGTGGCCGAAGAGTTTCAAATTTCCCGCGCCGATCAGGATGCATTTGCGTATCGCAGCCAACAACGCACCAAAGCTGCGCAAGAGCGGGGGTTTTTCGCACGCGAGATCGCGCCTGTGGAAATCAAGACCCGCAAGGGAACCCAGATTGTCGCAGTCGACGAACATCCCCGCCCGGAAACAACCCTGGAAGGCCTGGCCAAGCTGAAAACGCCGTTTCGCGAACCCGGCACCGTTACGGCGGGCAATGCCTCCGGCGTGAACGACGGGGCAGCGGCTCTGTTGCTTGCAAGCGAAAAAGCCGTGCAACGCTACGGGCTCACCCCGCGCGCCCGCATTATTGCCATGGCAACCGCAGGGGTCGAGCCCCGCATTATGGGCATCGGGCCTGCGCCCGCAACGCGCAAGCTGCTTGCCAAAACCTCACTCAATCTTCGGGATGTGGATGTGATTGAGTTGAACGAAGCGTTTGCCAGCCAGGCGCTGGCCGTGCTTCGCCAACTCGGCCTCCCCGACGATGCCGAACATGTGAACCCGCACGGCGGCGCAATCGCGCTTGGCCATCCGCTTGGCATGTCGGGCGCTCGCCTTGCGCTCACGGCGGTCAACGCGCTAGAGGTGCGTCAACAAAAGCGCGCCATTGCAACCATGTGCATCGGCGTCGGCCAGGGAATTGCCATGCTCCTTGAGCGCACCTGAACGCTTAGGAAGCCAGAAAAGCCTCCACCACTGCCAGAAATGTTTCCGGATCGTCCGCGTGCAGCCAATGGCCGGCGCGTTTGATGGTGACAAAACGTGCCGACGGGAAGAGTTGGCGGATGAGAGGCCGGTGAGATGGCTGCACATAGGAAGAATGTCCGCCGATGACAAAAAGTGTCGGCCCCTCATAACGGGAAGCATCGGGTACTGGCGGCCAGGATTCGATCTCGGAGAGAGACGATGCGATTTCGGCAAGGCCGATCCGCCAGTAAGGCACCGTGTTGAAGCGAAGATTTTGTAGCAGAAACCCGCGCAAAGCAGGATCTTCGATCGAAGCGGCAAGCTGCTTATCCGCTTCCGCGCGCGTAAGCCCCGGGCGCAAAGGCAAACGCAACATTGCGGCGATTTCGGCATGATGACGCGGCGGATACGCAACCGGCGCAATGTCGCCTACGATCAACCGTGAAATCAGGTGCGGATGTTCTAAAGCCAGCCGCATTGCCGTTTTTCCGCCCATGGAATGCCCGATCAGCGCACACGGCAATGCGTTCAGCGCAACGAGCGTTTCTCTTACGTCTTCCGCAAGCGTTGCATAATCCATTCCCGGAGCATGAGGGCTTTCGCCATGATTGCGCAAATCCATGGCCAATACGCGCCAATGCAAGGAAAGGCGCTTTTGCACCGTGCCGAAGTTTCGCGCAGAGCCGAACAGGCCGTGCAGCAACACAACCGGATCCCCCTCGCCGCGCGCAATGGTATGCAATTGCACCATCGTATCCTACGATTGTTCTGCCCTACGATCGCCGCCGCTTCGGCCAAGCAACGACGCCGACGCCGCTTAAGATCAGCAAGCCGCCCACGACCAAATCCGCGTGCAGAGGTTCGCCCAACCAGAATGTCGCGAGCAAAAGCCCCACGATCGGCGTTGCCAGAAATCCGACGGAAGAAACAATCGCCGGGAGCGTGGCGGCCGCCTGCATCACACACCATGTGCCAAACGGCCCGCCGATGAGGCCCACGATCAGAACTGCCGCGTATCCTTTCGCGCCCCAATGGCCGGGGGCTTCGAAAAGAACGCGCGGCAGGAGCACAAGCGTGGCCAGCCCAAAGCACCAGGGCAGAATTTCCAACATGGAAAGCCGCGGCGGGTAGCGCCGCACGGTCACGATCGCCACTGCCCAACAAAACGCCGCTGCAAGTAGGAAAATGTGGCCGAGCAGAACCCCGGGCGCTGCCCAATTGATCGCCCAAGGGCCCAGCATCACCGCAACACCTCCAAGCCCCAGGCCCAGCGCAACGATCTGTGATGTGGAGATGGGCTCCCGCAACAGAAAGAACGCCAGCGGTGCGACGAAGAGAGAAGTCGCGTTTGAGAGAATGGAGGTTCGTCCCGCCGGCACCCAAGCCAGCCCGGCATGGGCAAGCGCCATAAAGGCGGCAAGTTGAAAAAGACCAACGCTGAGCAAGGCCGGGAGATCGCGCTTGCCAGGCCATTTCAGGCGGCCCAACACGGCGAGCAAAACCATGCTGATCAGAGCGGACAGGGCCATGCGCCCTTCGGCAAACCAAAGCGGCCCGGCCCCTCCCGCCAAAGCGATTTTGGTCAAAGGCCAATTCGTGCCGAAGAGAAGCACGGCTCCGCCGAGCGCTGCCAGCCCAGAGATAGGTACATCGAACTCGCCGCGGAACTCCGCCGTTGCGCGCGATGGGCCGAATGTTTTACTCAATCGGCGACCCGCAAAACTATTTTGCCGATATGCGCCCCGCTTTCCATCAGGCGATGCGCCGCAGCGGCTTCGGCAAGCGGAAAGACGGCATGGATGACCGGCGCACATTTCCCGGCTTCCAAAAGCGGCCAAACATGCTCCTGCAACGCCGCGGCAATCGCCCCTTTTTCGGCGGTCGTGCGCGGTCGCATGGTGGAACCGGTGATCTTCAGCCGCCGCGTCATAACGGGGAGAAGATCAAAATGTTCGACCGTCGAGCCGCCCAAAAATGCAATAAGCACCAACCGGCCCTTGGCCTTTAAACAGCGGATATTTCGCTCGGCGTAAGGCCCGCCGACCATATCCAAAACCACATCCACGCCGGCACCCTCGGTCAGTCGTTTTATTTCTTGTGCGAAATCCTGCGTGCGATAGTTTATCGCCGCAACCGCGCCCAAACGCACACAAGCTTCACACTTTTCCTCCGTTCCCGCTGTGACGTAGATGCCGGCCCCGAATGCGCGGCCCAACTGAATTGCCGTTGTGCCGATGCCGCTTGATCCGCCATGCACCAGCGCAGTTTCGCCCGCTTTAAGCTCTCCCAGTTCGAAGAGGTTCGCCCAAACGGTAAAGAAGGTCTCCGGCAATGCGGCCGATTGAATAGCGTCAAACCCGCGCGGCCAGGGCAGACATTGTGCGGCAGGAACGGCGCAGAATTCGGCATATCCGCCGCCATTGGCCAATGCAGTCACCCGATCGCCGACTTTCCATCGCTCCACGCCTGCGCCCAATTTCACGATCTCACCGGCCACTTCAAGCCCCAGAATCGGGCTTGCCCCGGGTGGCGGTGGATAGCGCCCCTGTCGCTGAAGCACATCCGGCCGGTTGACCCCTGCCGCGAGAACGTGAATCAACACTTCGCCCGCCCCCGGGGTCGGCACCGGCCCCGATACCACGCGCAAGACCTCGGGGCCGCCGGGCTGCTCCACCGCCACGTGACGCATACTTTGAATTTCGGTCATCGTCCTTCCTGCCCTTCGAACTTTCCTTCGAAAGGTTCATGACGGAGGCGCTTTCGTCAAGTCTGGCAATTTGCCCAACAGCAATAAACGGCACTTTCCGGATTTGTGAATTCTATTACCTCTCGGAGAAGCTCCGTTTCGAATGACCTTCCGCACTCGAAATTACGGGTTCGATTCCCGCGGCAATGCCAAGTCGAACAAGTTCCGGCAAGTTGCGTGCTCCGGTTTTTTCCATCACTCTCGCACGATGAATTTCAACGGTGCGCGGGCTGATCCCGAGTTCCAAGGCAATCGCCTTATTGGGCAAGCCGGCGATAAGCCCGTGAAGCACTTCGCGCTCGCGAGGGGTGAGTTGCCCAAGGCGCTCTACCGCCTCCGGCCTTGTTACCGGCGCCGGAGCAGCCGAGGCGAGCGCAGAGCGAATGCTTTCCAAAATAGCATTTTGATCGAAGGGTTTTTCAATGAAATCGACCGCTCCTGCCTTCATGGCCCGTACTGCGAGGGAGACATCGCCGTGCCCGGTGATCATGATGACCGGAACCGAAACGCCCTGAGCGCGCAGGCGCTCCAAGACCGCAACCCCGTCGAGATCCGGCATGCGCACATCCAGCAGCACGCACCCGTTTTGCGGAGGGCTTTTGAGCAACGCCAAACCGGAAGAATACGTGCGGACAGAATAGCCGTTCGTCTCTAACAGAACCTCAAGAGAATCCCTTACTGCGGCGTCATCGTCAACAACGTGTATCCATTCATTCTCCGGCATCGTCGTCCTCTTCGGCTAACGGCATGGTTGCGCACGCCCGCGTACCGGACGTTGGCAATGTCTCAACATGAAGCTGGCCGCCATGCGCTTCCATAATTTCGCGACAAATCGACAGCCCGAGCCCCATACCCTGCGGTTTGGTGGACACGAAAGGCTGAAACAACCGCGCCCCGACTTCCGGCGCCAGTCCCGGCCCGGTATCGATAACGCAGACTTTTGCTACCCCTTGTTGTTTGTCGACCTCGGTGGCAATGGTGATTTCCCGCTTCGGCCAAGCCTGCACCGCTTCGATAGCATTGCTGACAAGGTTCATGACTACCTGCTGGATTTGGACTTTGTCGACCCAAACCTTGGGCGCTGTCGGTTCCAAATCGAAATGAACACGCACATCGTGTTCGCCGGCCCCAATCAGAGCGAGCGCGCTTGCTTCCTGCACGATCTGATTCAGATCTTCCGAGCGGCGCGTCATTTCCCGGCGCGTGAGAAATTCACGCAAATGCCGAATAATGTTTCCTGCCCGCGCGGTTTGTGCAATCGCCTTTTCCAGTATTTCTCGTGCACGCGCCGCTTCTTTGCCTTCGACGCGTTGCAGTATTTGGAGTGCCGCCTGAGTATAATTGGCAACGGCCGCAAGCGGCTGGTTGATCTCGTGTGCCAAAGTTGAAGACATGCGGCCTACGGTGGAAAAGCGCGAAGCATGCAAAAGTGCCGCCTGCAAATCTTGCAACCGCAATTCCTTACGCTGCACCTCCGTCAAATCACGTAAGAACCCCGTGAACATTCTCTTGCCGCCGGGAAACATCTCCCCGACGTTCAGCTCTAACGGGAAGATCGTTCCGTCGGCGCGTTGCCCCACAACGATGCGGCTTATCCCGATAATATGTCGCTCGCCCGTTTCCAAATACCGAGCGATGTAGCGGTCGTGCTGCGACCGATACGGCTCGGGCATTAAAATATTAAGGCTTTTGCCGATGATTTCTTGCGGATCATACCCGAACATTCTTGCCGCTGCGCCGGAAAACGATTGGATTATGGCATGTTCGTCAATTACGATAATGCCGTCGGGCGCCGTAGAGAGCAGTGACCGCAGCCATTCTTCGGTTTCCGCGAGCGCGACCTCCGCCGGTATGCGGTCCGTCACATCGCGCAAAATGGCAAGAAAGAACCGCCCGCTATCTGCCGAAAGCTCCGTGAGCGCCATTTCCAGAGGGAAATGAGTTCCGTCACGCCGGCGGCCTGTCATTTGCCGGCTGATGCCGAGCGCGTCGGCGGCTTGCATGGAGCGCGCCCCGGCAAAGGTGCGGCTGTAGGTGGCAGCATCCCGCGGCGCTAAGAGAACCCCAAGCTCCCGGCCTTCCAATTCTCCGGCAGAATACCCAAACATCCGTCGCACGGCCGCATTGACAAGGCGAATATTTCCATCGCCATCGGTTAAAATAATTCCATCGAAGGCTGCATCCAGCACGGGATATTGCATAGTTCCCATTTTGTTCTCGTTCTCGGCAACTCGGAATAAATTTGGCTGGGATGGGAGTTTCAGAACGACTTATGCCAAGGAGAGATTGCCCTATGCCTCAAGAAGAGGCAAGTTCTCTCATGTTTCCTCCGATATCGGCGCTTGCTTTCGATATAAGCATCCGGGCATGCCATTTTGGCGCCAGTTTGCATATTGATCGGAGAATCCGCCATGCCATATGACCGCAACGAAGACCTTCCGCTCTCGGTTCGGCGTGCTTTGCCGCCCCACGCACAAGATATTTATCGGGCAGCGTTCAATAACGCTTGGCAACAACGCGCTGCCTCCGGCACGGTGGATGAAGCGGCAGTCCATCGCATCGCTTGGGGCGCCGTGAAGCGGCGTTATACCAAAGTCGGCGGGGTATGGGTTCCGCGTTGGGAAAGCGCCGAGAGATAACCGGAAACCCGAGAGCACATCAATCGAAAGAGCCGAGGGAAGCCTCGGGGTTTGCAAGCGGCGAAGATGGGCTTCTCAACCCTTCCCCTGGAGGCTGGGACGGGAAGACCGCGGCTCCGGCAGGCGAGTTCGGCATTGGGGAGGCAAGCTCCCGGCGGGCGCGTTCGTGCGTGCCCAGGAATTCTTCCCAAAGGATCGAGATACTCCGCGCGGTGACATCGGCAACAAGGCAATAACCCTCGTTATGCACGGCGGTTAGGGTAGCCTCCGGCTCTCCGCGCACGCGCTGCACGGCGTTGTTAAGAATTTCGAGACTTGCAAGCAACTGATCAAGAGCAGTCAGCCGGCTGTGTCGCAGCATATCTTCAAGCCGAAGAACCCTTATGCCTTGCGGCAAAACAGCCACGGGATCCCGGCTCAGCTCGAAAAAGACGTTCACAACCGCCAAATGCCCCTGAATGAGGGAAAGTACGGCGCGCGCTTCTTCCAAAGTGCAGGCAACCAAGTGCCGCTCCGGCGGTTGAGGCAAGGACTCGCCTTCATAAAGCCCGAGCGTGCTCGCGATTTGGGCACTCAGCCAACGGCGGACTTCCGGCGGGGCCTGGCGGATTTGTTCCGGTGAGAGGGTTATACCGACCATAGTGTTTGCTCCTCGATATCTCTTCTTATGAAGTTTGCGATGTGGGCTTGACTTCGATCTGCTTTGGCTTTGCTTGAGCGCTTTTCGGAAGCGTCACGGTAAGGACGCCGTTGGCAAACTCCGCCACGATTTTCTCGCGCTCCACCCCTTCGGGTAAGAAAAAGGAGCGCCGGAATTCTCCATAAACACGCTCAGAGAGATGGTAGTTTTTCTGTTTTTCCTCTCGCTCCTCGCGCTTTTCCCCCCTGATGGTTAACGTATCTCCGGAAAGCAGAACCTCGATATCCTTCTCGGTCATACCCGGAAATTCCGCGGTTAATTTGAATGCGCTATCATCTTCCGTAATATCGACAACGGGAGCGGCGATATCGAACGTGCTCTCGAAATGGGCTCTCGAAACCGGAGCCCATCCCAGAAAAGAAGCGAGCCGATCAAACAACCGGTCCATCTCGGCGCGAAACGCATACCAGATCCCGGGCGCATGCGCAGGAGGGACCTCCGCCGGCACCGGATGGGTTATCGGAATGGAGGTATTCGGCATGCAGGCGTCTCCTTCTCACTCGGTCGAAGCGCATGAAAGATTTTTCATATCAAGGCCCGCCAGCTGTTGCTTTGATGCAGCGCAATTGCCGGGTTGATCTCTTTCGGGGGTATTTGCCGCGACCGGCGCGGCTTGCTTGGCAGGGAGCCAGCGAACAAAACCCGTGCCACAGATCCAAACCGCCGCGACGCGGAGGCCTCCTCGGTCGCGCCTCCCTCAGACCAGTAGTGACACCGAGACTGAAGGCCATTATAAATGTTTCTCCATGTCAATGCCGGAGCCTGCCCCATGAACTTGCAGGATCAACCAGGAACATCGTCGTCGAACCTCCATAAGGACACCGGCTTAGAAGTTCTCGAAGAAAACGCTTTTTCCTGGCTCATTGCCGTCCTGGAAGCAACGGATGATGCCGTCATCGGGAAAAATCTCGATGGCACGATTGTATGCTGGAACGGCGCTGCCGAAGCATTGTTCGGCTATACGGCGGAAGAGATCATCGGCCGGCCGATCACCACAATCATCCCACCGGAACGGATCCATGAAGAAGCGCTCATTCTGAGCCGGATCCGCCAGGGAGAAAAGCTTGTCCATTTCGTCACGGAGAGAAAATGCAAGAACGGCAAGACCATTCCTGTCTCGCTTACGGTTTTGCCGATCCGTGACCACAACAAAAATATTATCGGAGCCTGCAAGATTGCCCGTGACTTAAGCGAAGCTCGGCAATCGGAGCAGGAATTGCGCCGGCGCGAGGCCCTGCTCCGCTCGGTCCTTGAGACCGTTCCGGACGGGATGATCGTCATCGATGAGCGTGGTATCATACGGGATTTCAGCGTCGCGGCCGAGCGTTTGTTTGGCTTCCAAGCCTATGAGGTGATCGGGCAGAATGTCAGTATGCTGATGCCCTCTCCGTATCGAGAAGAGCACGACAAATATCTTTCGCGCTACCTCGCAACGGGCGAACGCCGCATTATCGGCATTGGTCGCGTCGTCGTCGGCCAGCGTAAGGACGGCAGCACCTTCCCGATGGAACTTTCCGTAGGAGAAACGAAACTCCCCGAGGAGCGCTTGTTTATCGGCTTTGTGGAAGATTTGACCGAGCGCCAAGAACGCGAACGACGTTTTCGTGAGCTGCGGTCCGAGCTTGCGCATCTTGCGCGAGTGAACGAGCTTGGCCAGATGGTATCCGCCCTCGCCCATGAAGTGATGCAGCCTCTCACCGCGCTGACCAACTACCTTAATGCGATGCGCCGCCTGTTGGAAATCGGCAAGCTTGAGAATCTGCGAGAGGCGATGGAGCGGGCGAACAATGAGGTTGAACGCGCAAGCGGGATCATTCGGCGGCTGCGAGAGTTTGTAAGAAAGGGGGAGACAGAAAAGCAGAAGGAGTATCTCCCCAGCACCATTGCGGAGGCGAGCGCCTTGGCTTTGGTTGGGACCGGCCGCGAGATAAAGTTCGATATTCGCGTCGCCGAAGATGCCGCGGAAGCGCTGATCGACAAGATTCAAATCCAACAAGTTTTGGTTAATCTTATGCGCAACGCCGTGGAAGCCATGGCAAATTCCGCGCGGCGCGAGCTTTCCGTGAGCGCTGTTCGTGCCGGCGAGATGATCGAGATCAGCGTTGCCGATACCGGCCCCGGCTTACCGGAAGAAGTCCATGCCCGGCTTTTTCAGCCGTTCGTGACCACCAAGCCCAATGGCATGGGAATCGGCCTTTATGTCTGCCGCACGATTGTAGAGGCCCATGGGGGCGAGCTGAGCGCACATAGGGTTGCTACGGGTGGAACCGTTTTTCGCTTCACAGTGCCGTCTGCCGGAAGCGCAACCGAAAGTTGAGCGGCCTGCAATACGGGAATCTCCGGATTTCTCAGTTGACCTATATCAATGTATCTTATCGATTGTACGCATAAATTTTTATAATTATGGCGTTCGGAAAAGCGCTTTGCGCTACTCGGCAAAAACAGCAAGGCTTTGACAGGATTTCACTCTCCCAAAAGCAGCCAAGAGTGTGCGGCCTTTGGTGTGAAGCGCGCGGCCGAAGCCATGCGAAAGAGTGCGGTTTTTTAAATTTTGCTCTCTCTTACGCTGGTACCTGTTTTCTCTTTTTTGTGGCATTTTCGCAGTGAAGCAAATCTCTTTCTCGCAGGATCACTTTGGCATGGGGATATGCAGCGACAATAACCAACGGAGGCCAATCGCCATCGTGGACGATGACCTTGGGGTGCTTCATTCGTTGAAATTCCTGCTCGAGATCACCGGCCATAAGGTGATGACCTACACCTCGCCTCTGGCGTTTCTCCACGATAGAGAAGCGCATCCCGCATGTCTGATCCTCGATTATGATATGCTGCCCATGACGGGGCCTGATCTTGCCGCACGCCTGAAGAACAACGGGCGAAAAATTCCGATTCTCCTGATGACTGCTTCGCCAAGCTCGGCGATTAGCGCGCGGGCAAATCAACTCGGCATCGAAAAGGTGCTCGCAAAGCCGTTAGATGTCGACGAGCTTTTGGCATTCGTGGATCACGCCTCACCCACTTAAGCTGCACAAAACTTCGGCGTTCCTCGCCTGTTATGGCGGAGGGAGGCTGAAGAGTTGCTTCTCATGATCATAGGAGAAGATTCCCGCGTAGCGGCCCCACTCCGTCACGGCAGTGAGCGTGTGCTCGGCGTCGCGGGAGGTAAGCTGATCCTCCAATTCTTCGATAAAGCGGCTCCGCGGTGCCTGATGGCTGGGGCGCTCCTCAAGCACGCGCCGAATATGAGCGGCAAGCGGCACGGAGCGCAGCAAATGCTCCGCAAACAACCGGCTGCGGTGCTGAATATCAGCTGCCGCAAGCGCCCGGCCGGCAGCGGTGATGTGCAAGGTGTTTTCTTTAAAAGCCACGAAACCCAGCATCCGCGCCACTTCCGCCACCTGAATAAGAGCCGCGGCATTCAGATGCAGCCGTCTCGCCAAAGTGGAGAGCTCGGCGGTTCCCTCAAACGGAGGCGCTGCCAGAGCGTCGGCAAGCCCGACAATGCGCGAGGCGGAAATAATGGGAAGCCAGCTTGTCAGGCTTACAGTGGGCGCAGCATTCCCTGCCCCAGGGCCAGGACCGGCGCCGGCGCCAGCCCCGGCGCGGAACCGGTGTCGGTGCATGGCCGGGGCGGGGCCGGCGGTCATGCGCGCATAGATATCCTCGACAATTGCCCGGAAGGAAGCAGCAAGGCGTTCGCGCGGATGCGGCAAGGGAACCTTTATTTCCGCGCCGATGCGACCGGGGTTCGAGGACATCACCAAAATCCGATCGCACATGAAAACGGCTTCTTCGATATTATGCGTCACCATCAGAATCGCACGGATCCCGAGCTTGTTCTCCGACCACAGATCGATCAGGTCCGAGCGAAGCGTCTCCGCCGTGAGTACATCGAGTGCTGAAAACGGCTCATCCATCAGCAATAGCTCAGGGTTCACGACAAGCGCGCGTGCGAAACCGACGCGCTGACGCATCCCGCCCGAGAGCTCACGCGGATACGCATTTTCAAAGCCGGCCAGGCCGATCAGCTCGATGGCAGCTCGGGCACGTTCTTCTGCCAGGGCCTCGGGCACAAGTTCTGCATCCAGACCCGCTTGCACGTTCTCTAGAACCGTAAGCCAGGGAAACAGCGCGAAGGTTTGAAACACCATCGCGATCCCCTTCGTCGGCCGCTGAATCGGTTGCCCCCGAAACAACACTTCTCCGCGCGTGGCAGGCATAAGCCCCGCAATAATCCGAAGTAAGGTGGATTTGCCGCAACCCGAACGGCCCAGGAGCCCGACGATTTCCCCTTCGGTCAAAACAAAGTTGATATCGTCCAGAACCACCTGCGGCCCGGCCGAGGGGTGAGGAAACTCTCGAACAAGATGATGAACACTGAGCAGCGCTTCCCCGTGGCGGGCTTGGTCGGACAAGGCTCGGAGAGCAGCTTCGTCCATCGGTTGATGATCCATCCCTTCAGCCTGACCGATCACTCAAGCCTGAAATGCCGCTCTCCATAAGCATAGAGCGGCCGCCAGACCAGGCGGTTCAGCAAAATGACAAACAGCGACATCACGACAATACCAAGCACGATTTTGGGATAATCCCCTGCCGCGGTATTGGCAGCAATATAGGCCCCCAACCCATGCGCCGATAGGCTCTTCTCACCCCAAGAGACGGTCTCGGCAACAATCGAGGCGTTCCACGCCCCGCCCGATGCCGTGATCGCTCCGGTGATAAAATAAGGAAAAATCCCGGGCAAAAGTGCTTGCCGCCACCATTGCCAGCCGCGAAAACGGAACGTGGCGGCAGCCTCCAAGAGATCGGTCGGATACGCAACGGTGCCGGCAATCACGTTAAACAAAATATACCATTGTGTCCCCAAGATCATCAACGGGCTGAGCCAGATCTCCGGGTTGAGCTGCCACTGAACAATCAGAAAAACCGCGATCGGGAATAACAAGTTGGCGGGAAAGGCCGCTAAAAATTGTGCAAGCGGCTGAATATGTTCGGCAAGCCTTGGGCGAAGACCGATGATGACGCCGAGAGGAACCCAAACCAGGGCAGCGAGCGCGACCAACGCAATCACGCGCAGCAATGTGTAGAAGCCAAGGCGAACAGCGGTTGCGACATCGGACCAAACCAGCTCGGTTGCCACAAAACGAACAACCGTGAGGCTCGCCCAAATGATCAGCGCCAACACCGCCCCATACCAAACAAGATCCAGCAGTCTCGGCCATATGCCGCCAATGGGGCGATGTTCGCGGGCTTCGAGGGAATTCAGCAGTTTCGCACGCAACAAACGCCGCAAGGCAAAAGAAATCACCATGCCGACGCGCTGGAACAACCAAGACCGCCGCAGCACATAGAGAAACCAAGAGTGAGAAGTACCCCGCGCCGTCTGTTCGAAACGGAACCGATCCGCCCATACCACGAGCGGGCGGAAAAGAATCTGGTCGCAGAGAAGAATTGCGAGCGTCATCGCGAGGATCGCCCAGCCGATCGCACGCAGATCCTGCCGCGCGATGGCAAGCGCGACATAGGAACCGATGCCCGGCAACGCAATCTGGCGCTCGCCTACGCTGATCGCCTCGGAAGCCACAACGAAGAACCAGCCGCCGGAGGCGCTCATCATCATGTTCCAGACAAGGCCCGGAATGGCGAAAGGAACTTCCAGGCGCCAGAAACGCTGCCAGGCAGGTAAGCGAAAGGCACTAGCGGCTTCTTGAAGATCCTGCGGCACGGTCCGCAGCGCCTGGTAAAAGCTGAACGCCATATTCCAGGCTTGGCTTGTAAACACGGCAAATACGGCCGCAAGTTCCGCACCCAGGACACGGCGCGGAAATAAACTCATAAAGAAAACGACGGTAAATGAGAGATAACCCAGAATCGGAACGGATTGGAGGACGTCGAGCAGAGGGATCAAAATGGGCTCGGCACGCCGACTCTTAGCAGCCACGGCCCCATAGGTGAAGGTGAAAAGCAACGAGGCCAGCATTGCCGCGGCCATCCGGAGTACCGTGCGCACGGCGTATTCCGGCAGGCGCGCGGGGTTGAGGTTGATCGGCTCCGTGGTGATTTTTTCAATTGGGGCGAGCGCACCCATCAAACCCAGCCCAAAGGCGGCGAAGAGGCCAAACACCAAAAGCGCGCCGGTCGCGTCCCATACCCACGGGAATCGTCTCTCGCGAAGAAAGGCGGGGGCGAATAATAACGGCATGCCGCCGATCTTTCGCAATTGCCGCAATTTCGGTCAATGGCATCTCGACGACAATCGATCTTGATCTTGCGCAACGCGCCGGCCATCTGAACAGGATAGCGAGACGGCTCATTCGAGGAGAAGAAAATGCCGAAACGCAAAAGAGATCCGGAAGCAGCTATCCGCAAGCGTGCCGAGCGTATGTGGAAACAGGACGGTTCCCCGCCCGGGCGGTTCGATGAATACCTGGAGCGGGCACGCGAACTGCAAGCCATCATCGACAACCCCACAGCGGGCGAGCTTCCGAACCCGATTGTGGAGCATCACGGCGAGATTCCTCCGCCCGAACCGGTGGAAGAGGCCGAGATTCAGGAAAATTTGGGAGAGTTTCCGGCCGGGACGCTGACCGACCAGGGCGATCGACTGCAATTCCCCTTGCCCAAGAAAAAAGCTCGGAAACTTTTGCGCGAAAGCTAACCCATGGGCCGCTCAGCTGCGTTTGAGCAAGCGGCGGAGTTCGGCAAGCGGACGCGTGTTGAGCACATCTTCGGCTTCGAGCCATCCGCGGCGCGCTTGGCCCAAGCCGAACCGCATAAAGCCGAGCTCTTCCGGGCGATGCGCATCGGTCGAAATCGCCACTTTAAGCCCGAGTTCCTTGGCAAGCCGGCAGTGAACATCGGTTAAATCAAGTCGCTCGGGCTGGCCGTTCACTTCCAGATAGCAGCCGCGTTCCAGCGCTCCGCGCATGATACGCTCCATATCTATGGCGTAAGGCGGGCGGGTGCCGATGAGCCGGCCGGTCGGGTGCGCGAAGATATTGAAATAACGATTGTCCATCGCCCGCAGCACCCGCTCGGTCTGCTTTTCCATCGGCAATTCGAATCGCGAATGGATGGACGCCACGACCAGATCGAGCCGTTTCAGGATACTATCGGGCAAATCAAGCCTGCCGTCTTCCAGGATGTCCACCTCAATCGAAGCCAAGACGGTGATGCCCGGGTTGGTGGCATTAAAGCGCGCGATTTCTTCGATCTGCTGGGCAAGGCGCTTCTCGTTCAACCCGTGCGCCATGGTAACGCGCTTGGAATGGTCGGTAATTGCAATGTAGCTGTAGCCGAGGGAAGCGGCGGCCTTTGCCATCGCAGAGATGCTCGCGGCGCCGTCTGTGGCGTTGGTATGCATGTGAAGATCCCCGCGAATCTCGGCCGCTTCCACAAGCTTCGGCAACTTGCCGGCGCGCGCCGCCGCGATTTCGCCTTGGTCTTCCCGGAGTTCCGGCGGAATGAAGGGAAAGCCAAGCCGCTGGTAAACCTCTGCTTCGGTCCTTCCCGCCAGTCTTCGCTCGCCGCGAAACAATCCGTATTCGTTGAGTTTCCAGCCATGATCGACGGCGATTTGGCGGAGCGCGATGTTATGCGCCTTCGATCCGGTGAAGTACATCAGCGCGGCGCCGAAGCTTTCCTCCGGCACCACCCGAAGGTCCACCTGTAATCCGCCGCGCAGGATAACGGTGGCGCGTGTTGGGCCGCGCTCGACCACCTGCGCGACATCCTCATAGCTGGTGAAGCGCTGCATCACCGGCTCGGGCGACTCAGCGGCGACGACAATGTCAAGGTCGCCCACCGTTTCCCGGCGGCGCCGAAAACTCCCGGCGACTTCGGCCGCCACCACCCCTTCCGCACTGCGGAGTGCCGCAAGCAAGGGGGTTACGGTCTGCTCGGCAACCGCGAGCCGGGTTCGTTGCGGCTGGCCGGCGCCCTCGGCCAGAGCACGGCGCAGCTTCGCCTCGATCTCCGGGCCGAAGCCCGGGACATCCCTAAGCTTGCCCGCTTCCAAAGCCGCCGCGAGTTTTGCAACGGAATCGATCCCGAGCGCCTCATACAGCGCATGCACCCGTTTTGGCCCAAGCCCAGGGAGCGCAAGCAGCGCCGTAATCCCAGGCGGGGCTTGGCGTTCGAGCTCCTTCAGAATCGGCAGCTCGCCGCCGCGGGCAAGAATGGCAATCTTTTCGGCAAGATCTTTGCCGATTCCGGGAAGCTCATCGAGACTCTCCCCCGCCGCGACCATATCGGCCACGTTGCGCGGCAGCTCGCCGATAAGGCGCGCCGCCCGCCGATACGCGCGGACGCGAAACGGATTTGCGCCTTCGATGTCTAAAAGGTCCGCAACCTGCTCAAGCTGCTTGGCAATCTCCGCATTCAGAATCGGCATGCGTTGCACTCCCCCCGGCATTCTGCTTGCATATCTTAGCCAACTCGGCATTGATCTTGGTCATATGCGGCACGGCAAAACGGCTCTATGCTCGATCACAAAAATGGAGAAGATCGCAATGCAAGTGCCTGTGCAGATTACCTTTCGCCATATGGATCCCTCCTCTTTTGTCGAGGAACAGATCCGCAAAAGAGTGGATGAACTGGAGGAGTTCTACCCGCGGATTACGGCTTGCGATGTGGTGCTCGAAAAAGACCACCGCCGCCATCGGCAGGGCAATTTGTTTCATGTCAGGGTAAGGCTGGAAATCCCCGGGCACACCATCGCGGTGAAGCGCGAGCCTCCCGAACATCACGCGCACGAGGATGTACGTGTCGCCGTGCGGGACGCTTTTGACGCCGTGCGCCGGCAGCTCGAAGACTATGCCCGCCGCATGCGCGCCGATGTGAAAACTCATGAGACCCCGCAGATCGGACGTATCACCAAAGTCTTTCCGGAGCGCGGCTACGCCTTTCTCGAAACCGAGACGGGTGATGAAGTTTACGTGCATCACAATGCCGTGGTGAACGGCGGTTTCGCCAAGCTCCAAGTCGGCATGAAAGTACGCTATGTGTTGAGCCCTGATCCCGGGGAAAAGGGCGCTCAGGCAAGCACCGTGGTGCCGCTTCCCTAAGAGCACATCATGTTCGGGGGTTCAGATTGAGGTTGCAATGGCGCGCATGCTCGAGCAAAGCCTGCTGCTGACGGACCTCTACGAACTCAGCATGCTGGAGGCCTATATCGCCCACGGCATGACGGAACGGGCAAGCTTTGAGCTCTTCGTGCGCAAGCTTCCGCCGGAGCGCCAGTTCCTTCTGATGGCAGGCCTCGAGCAGCTTGTTGATTTTTTGGAAAATGCGCGCTTTTCGCCCGAGGAGTTGGCCTGGCTTCGGGCAAACGGCGATTTTTCGCCCGAGTTTCTCGATTACTTGGCCAATTTTCGCTTCACGGGCGATGTCGATGCACTTCCGGAAGGCACCGTTTTCTTTCCCGACGAGCCGATGATTCGCGTCACCGCGCCGCTTCCGGAGGCGCAACTGATGGAAACGCGGCTTCTCAACCTCCTACATTTGCAAACCGTCATTGCCTCGAAAGCAGCCCGCATGGTGCTCGCCGCACCGGGCAAGCAGCTTGTTGATTTTGGGCTGCGGCGGGCACACGGCGCCGAGGCAGGCGTTCTGGCGGCCCGTGCAAGCTATCTGGCCGGCTTTGCCGCATCCGCCACGGTGCTTGCGAAGCGGCTCTTCGGCATCCCGGTTGTCGGCACCATGGCACACTCCTTCATCGAGGCACATGACGACGAGGCGCTGGCTTTCACGCGTTTCGCTCACGTACGGCCGCAAGGGCTCACCTTGCTCATCGACACTTATGACACCGAACGTGCGGCAGCCATCGTGGCCCAACTCGCACCGCGCCTGCACGAGGAAGGGATCGAGGTTTCTGCCGTGCGGATCGACAGCGGCGACCTTGCTTCTCACGCACGGCGCGTGCGCGCGATTCTTGACGCCGCGGGCCTTCACACGATTCGCATTTTTGCGAGCGGCGGTCTTGACGAGCATGCGCTCCGGGCGCTTTGCGCGGCGGGGGCGCCGATTGACGGTTTCGGCATTGGCACAAGCTTGACCACGTCTTCCGATGCGCCCGCGCTGGATTGCGCGTATAAGCTGCAGGAATATGCCGGTCGAGCGCGACGCAAAAAAAGTGAGGGCAAGGCGACCTGGCCCGGGCGAAAACAAGTCTATCGGCGCTATACGCCTGACGGCGTGATTGCCGGAGATATTGTGGCGCTGGTCGATGAGCCGATGCAAGGCGAGCCGCTTTTGAAGCCTGCAATGCGAAACGGCCGGCGCGTCGAAAGCCTCCCCGGCCTAGAAGGAGCGCGTGCCAGAGCAGCCGCGTCGCTGGCAAGCCTACCGGAGCCTTTGCGAGAATTGCAACCCGGGCAGATTCCGGTGGAGATCAGCCCCGGCGTGCGGGCTCTTGCGGCTGCGCTTGACCGAGCCATGGGGGTTGCCGACGCAAATTAACCTTCCTTACGCGATCGAGCAGAATAATCTGCTTCCCGCACCGAGTGGGCAGCAGGCTGCAACCTTCGCGCAGAGTAACGGTGGCGCCGCCGACTTTTCTTGGGAGCAAAAGGACGTCATCGAATTTCTTTCGCAAGGGGAAAGTTACGGCCTGCCTGATGAACCGGTCGAGCGGATTGTCACGCACGGCGCTATCATCTTTCTGTTAAAAGATCGGGCATATAAACTGAAGCGCGCAATCCGCTTCGCTTCTCTGGACTACACCACCGCGAGCTTGCGCAAGCAGGCATGCTATGCCGAGCTGCGGCTGAATAAGCGCGCCGCCCCCCGGCTCTATCTCGATGTTTGGGCAATTCACCGTGATCGGAACGGTGTATTGGCCTTCAACGGTCCGGGGCCTGCGGTGGAGCATGTGGTGGTGATGCGCCGCTTCGCCCAAAGCAACCAGTTCGACGTTCTGGCCGAGCGCGGTTGCTTAACCCGCCAGCTTGTCAGCGCGTTGGCCGCGGAGATTGCGCGTTTTCACGGCGCCGCCCAACCGAGCCGAGCATTTGGCGGCGCCCAGGGTATCCGCTGGGCGATCGCGGAGAATTTTCGGGAGCTGGAGCGCCTGGCTCCGCTTCTCAAGAAATCTGCGGTTTCCGCGCTTCGCGGCGAAATGATGGCAAGATTTCATCGCCTCATCCCCGTGCTCGAGCAACGCCGGAATCGCGGTTTGGTGCGGCGCGGACATGGTGATTTACGCTTGGCGAATGTCTGCCTGTTCGAGGGCAAGCCCACTTTGTATGATTGCATCGAATTTTCCGCTCCGTTGGCCTGGACAGACGTTCTCTATGATCTCGCCTTTCTCCTCATTGACCTCGATATCCGTGGGCATCGCGATCTGGCCGCTCTTGCTCTGAAGCGCTATCGTGAGATTGCGGGAAACGTGGATGATTTCCAGGTGCTTCCGCTTTTTCTCGCGTTGCGTGCTGCCGCGCGCAGTTGGACACTGGCGGGCAGCGCACTGAGGCGGCAAGACCCGCACGAAGCCCGCAGCCGGCTTCAGCGTGCGCAAAGATACCTCGCCGCAAGCTATCGCTACCTCGCCGTACCACCGGCGTGGCTACCTCAGGGAACCGATAAAACTCGAAGGATGTCGCCATGAGCCCTCGCCCGTTATCGCTTTTTGCTCTTTCCACGACACGCCCGTTCGGTGAAAAGGTTGCGGCGTGGCTGGAAGTGCCGCTTGCTCCGCTGGAAGAGCGCGAATTCGAGGATGGCGAGCACAAAGCCCGACCTTTGCAGGACGTGAGCGGGCAGGATGTCTTCGTGCTTCACGCCCTTTATGGCGAGCCGGGCCATTCGGTGAACGACAAGCTCTGCCGCTTGCTCTTTTTCTGCGGCGCGCTGAAAGATGCCGGTGCCGAGCGGGTCACGGCGGTGCTGCCTTATCTTGCTTATGCGCGCAAGGACCGTCGCACCAAGGCACGGGACCCGATCACCACGCGCTATGTTGCGGCAATGTGTGAAGCGGTCGGTATCGATCGCGTCATCGTGGTGGAAGTCCATAACGTGGCGGCATTTGAGAATGCGTTTCGCTGTCCCACAATTCATCTGGAAGCAGCCCCGTTATTTGCCGAGTATTTCGCCTCCCTGCTTCGGGACCAGCCTATTGCGGTTGTTTCCCCCGATCCCGGAGGTGCAAAACGGGCCGAACAGCTGCGCGAGCGCCTGGAAGCGCTCACCGGGCGTGAGGTCGCGAGCGCCTATGTTGAGAAGTTCCGAAGTTCCGGCGTTGTTACGGGGAGTTGGCTTGCCGGCGACGTGCGCGGAAAGACAGTGATTATCGTCGATGATTTGATCAGCACCGGAACAACTTTAATCCGCGCCGCCAAAGCATGCCGCGCGCAGGGAGCAGGGCGCCTGTTCGCCGCGGCAGCGCACGGGCTCTTCATTGGCTGGGCCCCTTCCTTTTTCGAGGAAACCGCATTCGAGGGCATTGTCGTGCTCAACACCGTGCCCCCCTTTCGGCTTGCTTCTCAGACAGCCGGCGCAAAACTCACGGTTCTCGATGCCGCCGGAATGATTGCGCAGGCGATTCTCGGCTCGCGGGATATCAGATAGTCTTGCTCAGATCGGCTCTCCGGGAGCGGGCCACATTGCGCGAATATGCTCGGGGAGCGATCTTTGTACTTTTTCGATCTGTTCCGGCGTCACATGGCGGCCGAGGACGGCGAACACGCTGCGCACGGCTTTTCTGACGTTGACCGGGCGAATGCCACCCAGATCGTCGCTGACGTAAGTCAAGAACTCCTCTTCCGTGTAAATTTTCGCCGGCCCGTGACCAGGGCGGAAGTGTTCATAGTATGCGCCGCGCACAAGAAGCGGCAACTGGGTGCCGAGATGGGCCGCCAACTCTATCGGCAGCCGATCACGGAGCGCTCGCAACACCGCGCCCAGTACATGCCAGGCGACATGCCGGTCCGGCCCTAGGGTTTCTTCTATTTCACCAAGCCAGGTGTTGGTGATCTGCAACGTCCGATCGAAAACGTCTAAGCCTGTGCTCATGGTTGCCTCCTCAACTCTGTTACGGGCACGCGCTTCACCAAGCATAGGCGATGACGAGCGCGCCCCATATGATTCGATTGACCAAACATCATTTGGCCTCGGCAGTCATTGATACAGCTCAAAGTGCAACCCTCCGCCGCAAAAACCGGGCATAATATGGAATCGGCAAGCCCGGCCCCGCGGCGATGCTTCGCCACCGGCTGCCAGACGGGGGATCGAACCCTTCTTCTACCCCGGAAATCTCCTTGGGGTGATGTTTTCGGCAGACTTGTGTCGCGCCGGAGGGTGTGTAATATTCGCTTGCGCCATGTCTTACGATGCCAAGAACGGCTTGCGCATAAGAGTTGCCAGCCTTTTTGCAGGCTTGGTCGTTGCTAACATCCTCGCCTGGATCTGGGCGTTGATTGCATTCCGGCATTATCCGGTGTTTCTCGGCACCGCATTTCTTGCTTACAGTCTTGGCCTGCGTCACGCGGTGGATGCCGACCATATCGCCGCTATCGACAATGTTACCCGCAAATTGATTGCCGAAGGCAAGCGCCCGACAACAGTTGGTTTCTTCTTCTCTCTTGGGCATTCAACCATCGTCTTGCTTGCCTCCGTTGGCGTTGCCGTCGCCGCGACAACATTCAATGCGCGTTTCAGCGCCTTCCGCGACTTTGGAAACATTATCGGCACTTTGATCTCATCCCTGTTCCTGCTTGGGATCGCCATCGTAAATGTTGTTATTTTGGTGAACGTTTATCGCGTATTTAATTCTGTAAAAGCAGGGGGTTCGTACACGGAAGAAAGCCTTGATCGACTGCTGGCCGGGCGCGGATTGCTGACGCGATTGTTTCGCCCGCTCTTTGCTTTGATCCGAAACAGCTGGCAGATGTATATCATAGGTTTCCTCTTCGGGCTTGGGTTTGACACAGCAACCGAGGTAAGCCTGCTTGGCATCTCCGCAACGCAAGCCGCGCAAGGAATGCCGATTTGGTCTATCTTGGTCTTCCCCGCCCTGTTTACGGCAGGCATGTCGCTTATCGATACGGCGGATAGTATCCTGATGTTGAGCGTTTATGCTTGGGCGTTCGTGAAACCGGTTCGCAAGCTTTATTACAATATGGCGGTCACTTCTGTCTCGGTGGTCATTGCCTTGGTCGTTTGTGCCATTGAGATGGCCGGGCTTCTTTCCGACCAGCTTTCGCTGGAGGGGTCCTTCTGGCGGATCATTGGGGTGCTGAATGATAATTTCGGCACGATCGGTTACCTCATCATCACGATTTTCGTGTTGATCTGGATTGCATCGGTTTTCGTCTACAGGGCACGGAATTATGCGAACCTGCAAACAGATGAATAAGCCTAAGACCATTCTATCGGTATAGGCCGCAGTTCTCCGTAGAACCTCAAGAAAAACAGGGCGATCAACTTGTTTATCGGTCATCTTGTCGGAGCGGAATTGGCAGCCGCGTTAACGCCGCACACACCGCTTTGGGTATCTTTGACCGGAACAAGTTTTCCAGATTTGTTGTGGGGGGTTACCGTCCTCACCGGTCTTGAAAAGGTGGAAATCGACCCGGCCTCTCCTTTGCAGAGTCGTATCCGGTTTGGGTATTATCCCTATTCCCATTCCCTTGTGCTTGGCAATATTCTGGCTTCTCTTCCGGCATTACTGATCGGACTTTACTGCCGCTCGGTAACAGCGGCAATTGTCTTTGTACTTGCTTCTATCTCGCATTGGCTCTTGGATGCAATCGTTCATTTGCCGGATTTACCCGTGCTTGGTTTCGGCAAGGACGTAAAAGTCGGCCTTGGGTTATGGCGCCATGGGGCGCTCGCCTTTGTGGTGGAATACGGTCTTGTTGTCGCCTTTACCCTGGCACTTCAGCCGAAGCAACAGTGGGCTGCAATTCTGATCGCAAGCTTTGTTTTTCATGCAGCCAACGCCAACTCCTTCTTTGGGTTTACCCGAACAAACCCGGTAAAATCTAGCCGCACTTATGCGGTGATGGCGCTCGTGGGGTTTATTGCGCTGATTTTGGTCTTCGATTGGATTTTGTGAGATCTCGCCTCAGAGGTGAAAAACCGAACCGTTCACGCATTTTCCTAAAGAATCTTCGCCAACAGAGCGGGGGGCGAAAAAGCCTCTCGGTCTCCGGCTGGTTTTGCTTTGGCTATGCCTACCCGGCGCGCCGGACCCTTCCTTCGTCGCGACACCTGCATTATTTGGGCTTGCTTTGCCCCAAGCATTTGCGAAAATAAAGAATTATGGGAAATCTTGATCTGAGTGTTATCGGCAATTGTTCGGTTGCTTCCCTGATTACGCCGAAGGGGCAGCACGTTTGGTTCGGCTTTCCCTCCTTGGACGCCCCACCGGCCTTCGATGCGCTGCTCAGAGAAGAACCGGCGGAGCGGGGCTTTATGGATGTAGAGCTTGCCGGCGGCATCGTCGCGCATCGCCAGCGCTACATCGAGAACACTGCAATCACGGAGACCGTACTTGTAGGGCAAACCGGAGCGAAGGTTCGCATCCTCGATTTCTGCCCGCGTTTTAATCGCTACGGCCGCATTTATCGTCCGCCGATGATCGTGCGCAGGATAGAACCCCTCGCCGGCCGCCCCTATATTTCCATTCGGGTGCGCCCGTCATTTGATTACGGCGCGAGCATTCCTTCAGTAAGCATCGGGAGTAATCATCTCCGCTTCGTCAGCCCAGATACGACATTGCGCCTGACCACCGACGTATCGATTAACTTCGTTCTTCACGAAACTTCTTTTGTGCTTGATCGCCCCCATACATTGGTTCTGGGAGCAGACGAGGTCTTGCCGGAAAACCCGGAGCGGCTGGCACACAATTTGTTTATCGATACGCGTGCCTATTGGTACAAATGGGTCCGCGATTTGGCAGTGCCGTTTGAGTGGCAGGAAGCCGTTATCCGCGCGGCGATTACGCTAAAACTCTGCAGTTATGAAGATACCGGCGGCATTGTAGCGGCTCTCACCACCTCTATCCCGGAAGCGCCGGGATCGGGACGAAATTGGGATTATCGATTCTGCTGGCCGCGCGATTCCTTTTTCACGATTACGGCGCTCAACCGGCTTGGCGCTACCATTACGATGGAGCAATTTATTCGCTATCTTATCAACGCGGTGATACGCGATGGGCGCCCTTTAATCGCGCCGCTTTATCCGATTACGCCTGCGGCTGAGACCGAAGAAAGGATTGTTGAAACGCTTCCCGGTTTTCGGGGCGACGGGCCGGTTCGGATCGGCAATGCCGCTTCCCGCCAAAGGCAAAACGATGTCTACGGCGCGGTGGTCCTGGCCGCGCAGCAAATGTTTTGGGACCGACGGCTTCCCCGTCGGGGCGATGCGAATCTTTACCGCCAGCTTCGCCGTGTTGGTATCGGCGCCCGTTGGGCGGCGCTTAAGCCGGATGCCGGATTGTGGGAGTTCCGCACGCGCCCCGGGATACATAGCTTCTCTGCGGTGATGTGCTGGGCGGCCCTTCATCGTCTCGGCCACATTGCGCGCCTCGTGGGCAAGGAAACCGACGCCGACGGCTGGTACAGCCGGGCAGCGACGTTACGGCGGGCGATACTTTCTCGCGCAGTAACCCGCGAGGGCTGGTTCTCCGGCGTGCTCGATACGGAATTCGTCGATGCCTCTGTGCTTCTTTTGCCGGAACTCGGCTTTCTCGACGCGAGAGACCCCATTTTCCTGCGTACTCTCGCCGTGGTTGAACAGCGGCTTTTGCACAACGGTTTTGTTATGCGCTATAATGTCGCTGATGATTTTGGCGTTCCAACCACCGCTTTTCTGGTCTGCACCTTCTGGTATATCGATGCTTTAGCACGGGTCGGGCGAAAGCAACAAGCGCGAGATCTGTTCCTCAACGTGCTCGCGCGCCGCAACCATGTCGGTTTGCTTTCCGAAGATATCGATCCCGCAACGGGCGAACTATGGGGCAATTTTCCGCAAACTTACTCGCAAGTCGGACTAATCCTCTCGGCAATGCGGCTTTCGCGAAGCTGGGAAACAGGGCTTGCGCATGGGGACGGGCATGAGGCTTCCCTCGATCCGGAGGCCGAAGCGAAGGCAGCGCAATAAAAAACGCAGCTGACGAGGGCCGTTCCAAGACTAACGGAAGATGCCTGCAATGGTTTTACTTGGAGTATTACACGTCGGGTTGGAATACGATCGTGTGGAGCAAGCCTTTCCGACAAATATCCGTCCTACAAATTCCGTGCGATGTAGGCCCCGAAAAATGTGACCAAAAGCCCTAACCCGACGGATAGTGCGGCATAGAGAACCGCCTTCCCCGGCTCGCCCCGTTCCACCAGCAGTAGCATTTCCATTGTAAACGTCGAGAAGGTCGTGTAGCCGCCAAGCACGCCCGTTAAGATGCCGGTCCGTAACACCGGGGAAATGGTCAAGCGCTCCAACGTCTCGACGAACAAAAAGCCCATCAAGAAGGCGCCGAGGAGATTGATGCTCAGCGTGGCGTAGGGAAAATCGATGCCCCAAATCATCTGCACGAGGTTGGTCATTGCATAACGCGCCCAGCAGCCCAGGATGCCGCCGATGGCAACGGCGAGATAAGTCCATACGTGCCTTCGCAACCTTTCGCGCATCCTTCTACACCCGAGCAAAGCCCTGGGGTGATTACCAGCAAAATGCAAAAATTGCCGAGATAGAAAACGAGATGCCCGGATTGAAGCACGCGCAAAGGATCCCTGGCAGCGGGGACGAACAGGGCACGCGCCAAAGCTTCGGAGCGTTAGGAAACCCGAAGGACGATCGTGCGCCGATTCATACTTTGTCTAATGCGCAAACGCGCAGATTTGACAAAATGACAGCAGCTTATCCGATCAGCACGGGAAAGAGGTTACGTACCCGAACAAAAGCCTCCAAGGCACGCGCCCGCCGTTGCGCCCACTGGCCGCGCTTCTCCAGAAATTCGGCCATCTCTGCGAGGCGCTCTTCCGGAATCGGCGGCCGCCCGCGTTCGGACCCAACATCGCAGAGCCGATCCAAAAGATCGATCGCCTTCAACCAATACCACTCGCGTTGGGCCGGGGTGCTCGCGGTGCGCGCGCAAAATGCAATGAGCCGTGCGACGGCCGAGGCAACCGCCTGGCAGGTATAGGTGTCTCGGATATCACCCGCGCACAAGACCATATGAATGACTCTCTGGCGGAATTCTGCCAAGCTTTCCGGCCTTCTATGCTTCCAGCCCGCGTAGGAAGCTTGTATCCTGGCCGCGGTTGCATCGCTGAAATCCGCAGCGATTTGCGGCAAAAGCTCAAGTTGCACCGCATCAATCAAAAGATCGGCTCGGATCCTGTCATGCCCGTCGCGCGTGCCAATGATTCGAGGCGCAAACGGCTTCAGGCGCTGCCGGAAATGATCGGGCATTTCGTCATTAATCGTGATCGCGAACCGGCGGATCACCGACGAAGCGGTCGCCGGGTCGTCGGAATGCCCCTCGCCTGCAAGGAAAGCAACAAAGGACATAATACAAAGCTTACCGTGATTCCGATCACCAGCGCCACGGACAAGCGTGATCTGCTGGTAAAGGTTTTCCATCCGCGTATTCGTAGTCATTGCCGCCTCCTCATGACTTTATGCGTGCTTTGCGGCTGCCGGGAAATTTCGGAATAGCGTCCAAACGAGAAACCCCGCCGGCTTCTATTATGCCTTGACTCAGCGGGCTTGCCACCAACGCGCCGAAAGCGCCCTTTGGTCTGGAGCTTGGTTTGCTATCCATAGCCCCCGTAACTCCTCGGGTACCCCAGGCACCCGCGCACTTCGACAGGGTTCTTCGGTCTTACCCCTCAGGCCTTCGAGAGCCCCATCGGCTTTAGGGGTTTAGGTTACTTCCCGGAAGATGGGTGGTCAACTCCTAATCCCCGTCGCAGGGTTAAAGGGGGCGGCAAGCTAGGCCGGAGATGCGCCGGTACGAGGCATTACAGCTGCAAGACGGCTATGTAATTGCTTGTTCTGATCTCAATCAAACCAGGCAAACCAGCCTCCGATCATTCGCAGGTATGGAAGAGCCTTTAACCGAGGCCTCCTCTTCCGGCACAGCCTTTACGGCTCGCCCGATCCAACGGCTTCCGTTGATCGGAACGCCTTCGAAACGCTTCCACCGCGCTAGTTTTGCGATGACGGCCAACCGTTCTCCGGCTCAATAGCCATACCGGAAGTCGGCTCAACCCAAACCAAGTGATCCCGCACTTCCTTCACACCCGGCGTGTTTTCGGCGACCACGCGAAGCGCCTTACGCTCTCTTTCGTCAAAAATCACACCGTCCAGGTGCACCACGCCGTCATTCACGGTCACCACGACGCCCTCGCGCCGGCCCCAGGGCTGGCGCTCGATCTCGGCCAAAATTTGCTTTTGAATTGCGGTGTCGGAAGCCGCGGTTTCCGTGCGCTCCGCCAGCAATTTGGCAAGCGCGCGGATCAGGTCTGCTCGGCTGATAATACCGATGGGCACGCCGGCGCTGACGACGGGAAGGCGGCGGACATGATGGCGATCCATCAGCCAGACCACGTCTTCAAGAGGGGTATCGGGCGCAACGCTGACCACCTCCGAGGTCATTATTTCCTCTATTTTCCGCGCATTGGCCCGGACGTACTCATAAGCCAACTTGCCGGGGCCGAGCAGAAAAGCAAGCCAACGCGGCCGTTCTTTGGCAGTGCCAAGCTCGGTGCGGTGCAACAAGTCGCTTTCGGTGACAATGCCGACCAGCCGCCCCCGGTCATCAACCACGGGTAAGCCGCTGATGTGTTTCTCCAGCATGAGGCGGATTGCTTCTTCAATCGTCGCCCCGGCGCGAACCGTCGCGACATCACGGGTCATAACGTCAGCAGCGTGCATTCATAAGCTCCCTCATTTGTCTATAGTTTGCTTCCGATCCGTTTCCTTTATCTTGCGATAGATCAAGTCCGCGCAACCTCAAGCCAAGCTGCACCTATCGATATAAAAAAGCAAAAAGGGGGCCGGCAAAGGCATTGCCCTTTTGGCCGCACCGACCAAAGGATTATATCAACGGCTTTCGGGAATTGTCGAAGGGCGCTTTTCGCCGGAAGGCACGCCTATAGGTATCGGAGCAGGAGGAATCCGCCCAAAAGTGTCGCCAGAAGGGCCGATGTCACGAGCGCCAATCGTCGCTCGATAAAGTCACGAACCGGCTCCCCCAGTGTTCGTACGAGGGCGGCAATCAGAAAAAACCGCGCTCCGCGCGAAATGACGCTCGCGCAAATGAAAAGCCAGAGGCTGAACCCGGCAACCCCCGAGGCGATCGTCACAAGCTTGTAGGGTATCGGGGTTAATCCTTTCACCAGAATAATCCAAAACCCCCACTGGGCATACGCATCTTGAAATTGCGCAAACGCATCGCCGTAGTGATAGGCACGCAAAATCGGTAGGCCGATTTGCTGGAAAAAGGCAAAACCGATGAAATAACCGGCGACCCCGCCAACAACGCTTGCGAGCGTGCAGAGTGCCGCGTAACGCCAGACACGCCGTGGTTGGGCAAGCATCATCGGAAGCAGCAAAACATCGGGCGGAACAGGGAAAAAACTGCTCTCCGCAAAGGCAACCGCCGCAAGCCACCAAGGCGCCTTTGGAGAGCCGGCCAGCGCCAGCACCCTTTGGTAGAATCTTTTCAGCATGCGGTTAAAATTCGACCGAAACGGCAAGTGATCCGAACTGGTGAAGGCCGCCGCGCTGCGTGCGGAACGAGTAGGTTTGGAAAACCTGCGTATACGAGATGCGTACGCCCTCATAGATCGCAGCAAATCCGATTTCCAGCTCCCCCTGAAGCGGCTGCAGGGAAACCGAAGGGCTGGTTCGGAAACTATTGCCGTTGATGGTAATATCGTGCGCAACCCCCGAGCCATGGGCGCCTGCAAAGAAATACCAGTCAAACGGCTCAACCGGCGTATATGCGTAATCGCCATTCGGCCCCGGGAAAAGGCGCGGAACTCCGAAATCGGATTGCAAGCCGCGGCCGATGCGAACCACGCCGCCGGTCATTGCGTAAATGCGGAGATTGCCCAAACCCACGCTCAAATCCGGCAACACATCCGTTTCCATACCACCGAGCGAGCCCAGCGAGATCCGCCAGATTCGCGCACTCAAGAATTCGACCAAGGGCTCGTCTTGAATTTGATAATCCGCCCAACCTTTCGTCGGTTTTTGCCCGATAATGCTGTGAAACCCGTTTTGAACGATTTGGCCGCCGGCATCCGGACCAATGAGGCCGGCCATCAGCCCGAGAATACTCCGATGATCCGTGGTATCCTGGATCAAGCCGAGATTGGCGGTGAGCACGCCCGCGTAAGGTTCGTCCGTCGGAGGAGGCAGGAAAACCTTGGTATCAGCGGGAGTATAGATCGACTGGCTGATGCTTGCCGTGAAACGCTGCCTGCTCTCGCCTGCTTCCCCCCAAACGCTGTGGCCGATGTCCGAGAGAAAATCCGGCACCGCGTCGGTAGGAGAGGTATAGCCGAGAAGCAAGCCGTTCACATAATAGCGATCAGGCAGGTTCGAGGTCGTAATCGACGCGTTCTCGTCCTGAAACGTCCATATCGCATGTGGATCGGCCGGCGGCTCGGCGGCCATGGAGTGAGCGGCCAGCCCCTGGCAAACCAAAGCAAACAGCGGGATTACGGTCCGAGCTTTCAGCGTGCGCATCCGACGGCCGACCTCCTGGAACGGTAAAGCGCTACGAAGAGATGAAACCCATCCGGCCAGAACCTTACCTTCCCGGCAGCCGTTTCCAGCCAAGGCCCGCGTTTGAAACAGGCCGACGGGTTATGCCCTTATAATCAGAATCGGAATCGATTAGCACAATACGCTCTGTTTGCAGCACAGAAGCGCATTCGGCAAGAGAATAATAACAGCGGCCCGAAGGCTGCCGCCATATCAGGCAAATGCCGAGTTCAGAGATGCTCGTTAGGGACCGGGCTAGCGCGGCGGCTGAAGTGTAATCCCATAGTGCGCATAAATCTTTGCAATCGTGCCGTCTCGAGCAAGCTGCGCAATCGCCGCGTTGATTGCTTCCCGAAGCTTGGCATCAGGGTGGATCATGCCGACCGCAACATTCCATCCGAGAAGGGATTCATGATCGTTAAACCCGACCAAAACCACGGGACTCTTCGGGTGCGTCAGGTTGTAATAACTCGCCGTCGTATAATTGATCGTTGCGGCATCGATCTCGCCTTTCTGCAAGGCTTCCAAGGTGTCGTCTTCAAACCCGAAAACGGAAATAGGAACATGTTGCTTGCCGAGGATGACCGAGGCCGCCGAGCTCACGAGAACGCCCACCCGAACAGGATGATTATGGAGATCCTGCCAGCTTCTGATTGCGCTACCAGGCCGCACGACTAACACAACGCCGGTGTGATAATACGGCTGCGAAAGCACCAAATGAGTCTCATCCTGGGCTTCCGGATCTGCGATTGCATCCATAACGACATCGCAATCCGCCCGGCGAAGCTGCGAAGGGCCGATAATCCAATCGGTCGCCAGCCTCACGCCCAGGCGATTGGCGAGTGCTTCGGCAAGTTCAAGCTGAAACCCGGGAGGGTTCGCAGTGCGGCTCGAATACGGCAACGCATTGGGATGCGCGCAAACGGCCAACGTGCCGCGGCTCAAAATCTCGTCAAGAGATTTTGCCCGCGTCGCCAACGGCATAAGCGCAAACAAAAATCCGATCGCGGCTGCGAAATACCCCCGGAATCTCATTGCTTGTCCTCTGTTGATCGTACGGAGCGATGTTCCCTATGGCTGCAAGGAACGAATATAATGCAATATATTCTGGATTTGGGCGTCGTTAAACGTCTGCCCAAAAGCCGGCATTCTGCCTTCTTTGCCGTTCTTGATGCGATTGATGATGAACTCGTCGGAGCGCGAAGAACCCGCAAGTTTCGGACAACGCCCCGCCTCTCTGCCGCCATTGCTATGGCACCAACCGCAGGATGTGGCAAACAACACCTCTCCGTTCTTTGTCGGATCTACCGCACTTGCCGGCGAGGAATTTGCTGTCTGCGCGGCGGGAGAGCTGCCTGCTTGCTCGGCTTGCGCCACATACGGTTCCGCAAAAAGCAAAATACTCCCAACCAGAGTGCAAATGAAGAACGTAATCTTCGTCATCTCTACTTTCCGAATAGGCACCCAAATAAAAAGGAGCGAGGCTGAAAAGCCTCGCTCCCTTCTATGTCATAGCGATCTTTACTTCAAGGAGTAGACAATCAACGCACCGGCATCGCGCGGCATGCTCTTCCACGGCTCGCCGAACATGGAACCGTAATCGTCGCCTACCAAACCGCCGAACCCGGCCTCGACCGCAATGTATTGCTTGTTGCCGGCCATGTAACTGATGATTCCGCCGTTATGGCCGATCCCATCGTCGTGCGACCAAAGCTCCGTACCGGTTTCTGCATTATAGGCATGCAGAATACCACGTGCATCCGGCACGAAAACCAGATTGCCCGCGGTTGAGAGCACGCTGGCCAGAGGCGGCTGCGGGAATTTCACTTCCCACTTCAGCTTGCCGGTAATCGGATCCCGTGCATCGAGATGGCCATAAATGGTTCCGCTGGGCGGCGGCGCCATCTTGAAGTTGGCTCCAATGTTCAACTGCACCTGCGGTTCCGTGATCGGAGTTGTTTTTACCACCTCAAGCGTGATGCACCATTCGTTGCCGATCTTGTAGTAAAGGCCGGTTTTCGGGCTGTAGGAACCTGAGTTCCAGCTCACCCCTCCTGCGATCGCCGGGCAGAGCGGCTCGCTTTGCGGCCCTGCCGAAAAGTCGCGGCGACCTATCAATTCACCGGTTTTCGGATCGATGCCCTTGACAAAATTATAGTTGTGAACGAGCGGCCAAACATTTTCTACTTTCGCATTTGCGCGATCGTAGACAAAAATGAAACCGCTCTTGTTCGGATGCACCATGTAGTGCTTGCCGCCCCGATCGATCATGACAAGCTCGCCGATGGCGCTGTCAAAATCCCAGTTATCGTGCGGCAGTTCTTGATGATAGAATTTTAGCTTACCCGTGTCGGGATCGAGTGCAATCACCGAGGTGACATAAAGATTGATCCCCGGGCGGGCACCGTCCGTCTGCCAATTCGGCGACCAGTCATACAGCGGAGACGGGTTGGCCGTGCCCCACCAAATCGTATTGGTTTCGGCATCATAAGTTCCCGGCATCCAGCCGCCGCCGCCGCCAACGCGCCAGGTGTCGTTTCCCCATGTCTTGCGCGCTTCCTCGGTGCCGCCGGTTGTGCTGAACGACCAAATTTCCTTACCCGTGGCGGCATCGACGGCGAAAATCGTTCCCTGGACCGGCCACTCGCCGCCTTGGCTGCCGATAATCACCTTGCCGCGCACGAATAGCGGAGCACCGGTAAACCCGACTGTGAGCTTCTGCGAATTGATCAGCTTGGTGTCCCAAACCGGCTTGCCCGTCTTCATATCGACGGCGATCAACCGCCCATCCACCGTGCCGACGTAGATTTTGCCGTCGCCCATGGCGATGCCGCGATTGTAAGGCGAGTGGGTCTGCCGCGCGATCAGCGCGTCATCCAGCTCCGGGAAATATGTCCACAAGACCTTGCCGGTAGCGCCATCCAGAGCGAACAAGCGGCTATAGGAACCCGAGTAATAAACGACGCCGTCCGCCGCAAGCGGCATTGATTGCATTCCGCGGGTGGTCCGGCCGGGGAAATGCATCCACGCCACTTCCAGATTTTTCACATTCGACGTGTTAATCTGACCGAGGCCGCTATAGTTATAGTCCTTGTAAGAACCGTGATACATCAGCCAGTCTTTCGCATCACGGTCGGCTGTCTCCAGGCGCTTTGAATCCACCATCTGCGCCATCGACGCAGTGGTGCCGAGCATTGTGCCTGCAACAAGGGCTGCGGCGAAAGCTATGTTTCTAGACTGTTTACGCATACGCTCTTCCCCCATCTTCACCCGGAACCATTCCCGGGGGTTGCTTTTCACCAGACGACAAGCCTTGCCTGCCGCCGACGGAACACCCTTATTTTCGTCTTTCTATGCAGCAAAAACTGCAGAGATAAGACGCCTGCTGCGCCGCACACAACCCGTCTGCCCGCTTTCGGCAGGAAAACGAGCCCGGGTCTCGGCGGCGCCGATGCAACGGGATGAGACAATGCAACCCGGTCATGCCCAGGGCATTCATTCCCCCGGCAGACTCGGCTGAACGTTCCTCCCGCTTAGCTTGCAAAGATGTAACCTGAACGCCGCATTCAAGCAAGGGCTTCTGTCTCGATGCTGACGATTCTTCTCAGCGAACAGACTGAAATCCATTCTGCGAAGTCAATTGCGCTCGCGCAATGAGAGCGGAGCTTGGGGCGAGCGATGGGACTCGAACCCACGGCATCCAGGACCACAACCTGGCGCTCTACCAACTGAGCTACGCCCGCCATCTCATCCGCCCTCTAAGACCATCCCTTCTCGGCGTCAACGGCCTTGCTCGGCTACTCCGGCCAGAAAAGCGCGCCACTTGGCCACCACGCGCTCTTCTGAAAAATCTGCTGCAAAGCGCGCTCGCCCGGCCGCCGCAAGCCTGGCCGCCCATGCTGGATCCTTAAGCACCGAGGCGATAGCTGCCGAAAGGGCTACCGCATCCTCGCGCGGGGCGAGAATACCATCCTCGCCCGGCCTTATCAGCTCTCGCGGCCCTTGAGCATCGCTTGCCACCACCGGCCGGCCGGCTGACCACGCTTCCAAAACCACATTGCCCAGCGGCTCGATGCGCGACGGGCAGACAAAAACATCCGCAGCTTTTAGAAGAGGACCCACATCCTGCCGCCAGCCGAGGAAGTGCACACGCTCCGAAAGGCTCAGACCACCCGCAAGCGCGCGCAACGCCTGCTCTTCCGGGCCGCTGCCGGCAATCATAAGGTGGGCGGCTGGGATGTTGGCAAGAGCCCGGATCAGGACATCAAAGGCTTTGTCCCGGTGCAAACGCCCCAGCGCCAGCAGCAATGGCCGCCCGGCAGGCACGTCGGCGGCAGGTTCAACAGCTGCAAAATCATTCACGAAATTCGGCAAATAATGCGTCCGCTCGGTTCCCCAGCCATTGTTACGGAGCCAGGCGACGATGCCTTCCGTATTGCCCACGAGATGATGGGCGTTGCGGTAATATTTCAAAGGGTAGTATCCGCCGAGCCGAGCCACATGCACGAAATTGCCTTTGGGAATGTGGGCGGTTGCGCGGCTCATCCAACTCACCACAACGGTAGGCTGAAACGCGGAGAGAATCCGCTGCAACCGACGGCGGGTAAGAAAATCCAAGGCCCCGCCAAAACGAAGCGTCGCCGGCACAAGCCCGGCTGCCCGCAAGCGTGCTTCACGCTCAGGCTGATGGCGGATCACCGGCAATATCTCTTCCCCCGCGCGATGGAGCGCAAGGCAAAGACGCTCAAAAAAAAGCTCCGCTCCCCCTGCGGGGGCACCCGCCATCACCTGGGCGACTCTCATGCGAGGCTCGGCTGTGCAAGCAAGCGGAGTGCAGCCGCAAAGGCTGCCTCCAGCGAGAGATCCTCCATCTGCACTCCGCGCGCAATAGCCACAGCCGTGCGTCGGCCGACCGGGGCATACTCGTTCGCCGGGGTGGGACCGAACAAACCCAACGTGGGCACATCCACGGCCGCGGCGATATGCATCAAACCCGAATCGTTGCCGACGAACAGGTCCGCACGCGCCAGACACGCCGCGGTCTCGGTCAAGGAAAGCTTCCCGCAGAGATCGATCGCATCCGGAAGAGCTTGGAGCAGCGGTGCAGCCAGAGCGCGCTCCTTCTCGCCCGGCCCGCCGAAGACAGCCGCGCGGGCCCCCGGTAGCGGCCCATCGGCAAGCTGTCGGAACAAGCGGGCAAAACGCTCGGCCGGCCAGACTTTGCCATCCCAATTCGCCGTCGGCGCCAGCGCCACCAGCGGCCTTCCCTTCGGAATAATTTCCTCCGCCCGCGCCTGCTCCGCGGCGGAGATCCAAATCACCGGCAAGGGGGGCGGATCGAGCTTCAGAATAGCGGCAAGCTGTTCGATCTTATGCCCCGTGCGCGGCCGCATGATCGCGCGCTTTTTGGCCCAAAGAGCAAATGCCAATGCCGAGCCGCGGATATCCACGACCAAGTCCCATCGCTTGCCGACTGTAAGGCGCCAAAAATCAAGCCAGTGTAGCCCAAAGCGGCGCTTGTCCATGGCGATGATGTGCTCGAGTCTTGGAAAATGCACAAACACGTCTTTCGCCACGACCCCGCAAATAATGGTAAAGCGCGCCCGCGGATAGGTATGCCAAAGGTGGTTCAAAAGCCCGGTAGACAGCACCGCATCGCCGATGCGGCTTGAGGTGATGAACAGAATTCGCATAGCGGCCCGCACCTTAGCACGGAAACAGACCCCCGCGCCCAGGCGAACAGAGCTGTCCCCCGCAAGGCCCCTTTGCCGGCACGCCTGCGCCGGCTTTGGACCAATCCTTGGCCCCGCGGCTCTTTCGCCGCTCCGTCTCGATCTTCAAGCCGCGGCGGCAACCGCGCGCTTGGCCATAACCGTAATCAAGTGTGAGCGGTATTCGGCGCTTCCGTGAATATCGCTGTTCAATTGATCCGGCGGGGTCTTGATATTAGCAATCGCATCCGGCGCAAAGCGCGCCGTGAGTGCAGCCTCCATTTCACGCTGGCGAAAGACCCCGTTCTGGCCTGCCCCGGTGACTGCAACACGCACGCCGGCCGGCCCCTTGGCCACAAATACCCCGACCAGAGCAAACCGCGAGGCAGGCTGCGCGAATTTCATGTAAGCCGCCTTTTCCACCGGCAACGGAAAGACCACCTCGGTAATAATCTCGCCGGGCTCCAGCGCCGTCGTGAACATCCCCTGGAAGAAATCATCCGCGGCGATGCGGCGCTTGTTGGTCACCACGGTGGCGCCAAGCCCAAGCACGGCAGCGGGATAGCAAGCGGCAGGATCATTGTTGGCAAGAGAGCCGCCGATGGTTCCCCGATTGCGCACTTGATTATCGCCGATACCCCCGGCCAGCTTCGCAAGCGCCGGAATTGCCCGTTGCACGTCTGCGGAATTTGCAACCGCAGCATGCGGGGTCATCGCCCCGATGCTCAGTGCATTACCGGAAACCGAAATGCGATTCAGCCCAAGGCCGGAGAGGTCGATGAGCTTGCTTGGCTTGTTTAAGCGCTGCTTCAGAACCGGGATCAGCGTTTGTCCCCCGGCCAAGGGCCGCGCCTCCGGATCGCCTGCCAACAGGGCAACCGCATCCGCAATGCTTGCAGGCTTGTGGTAGGCAAAATCGTACATTGTCTTGCTCCGTTATTCCGCCGCCATCCGCGGTTGATGCGCTTGAATGATCGACCAGATTTTTTCAGCTGTTGCCGGCATGTCGATATGCCGCACGCCGTAGTCGCGCAAAGCGTCCACGATCGCGTTTATCACAGCGGGCGGACTGCCGATTGCACCGACCTCGCCCACGCCCTTAACCCCGAGCGGGTTGTGTGTGCAAAGCGTGCTTTCTGTCCCCACATGAATGCTGGGCAGATTATCTGCGCGCGGCATGACATAATCCATATACGAACCGGAAAGAAGCTGACCTTGCGAGTCATAAACCGCATGCTCAAGAAGCGCTTGGCCGATCCCTTGGGCCACGCCGCCGTGAACCTGGCCTTCCACGATCATCGGGTTGATGACCCGCCCGATATCGTCCACCGCCACAAAGTTCACCACTTTCGGTGTGCCGGTTTCGATATCGATTTCCACCTCGCAGACATGGCAGCCGCCCGGGAAGGTAAAGTTTTTCGGATCATAAAAAGCAGTTTCCTCAAGCCCCGGTTCCAGCTCCTCTATCGGATAGTTGTGCGGAACATAGGCCGTCAGCGCGATTTCCGCGAAGGTTTTTGACTTGTCGGTACCGGCAACGGTGAATTTGCCGTCCTTAAACTCGATATCATCCACCGAGGCTTCCAGCAAATGGGCGGCGATGCGTTTGCCTTTCGCGATGATCTTGTCAAGGGCTTTCACGATGGCGGAGCCGCCGACTGCGAGCGAGCGGCTGCCATATGTGCCCATCCCGAACGGAATTCGGCCCGTATCGCCGTGAACCACATCGACTTGCGCAATGGAGATACCGAGCCGCTCGGCCACGACCTGGGCAAATGTCGTCTCATGCCCTTGCCCATGTGAGTGCGCCCCGGTGAACACAGTCACATCGCCGGTGGGGTTCACGCGCACATTGGCAACTTCGTATAAACCGGCACGCGCTCCCAGTGCGCCCGCCACGGCGGAAGGCGCAATCCCGCAGGCTTCGAGATACGTGGAAACCCCGATCCCGCGCAGCTTTCCCCTGGCCCGAGCCTGCCGGCGGCGTTCTTCAAAACCGGCAAAATCCGCGGCCTGTAGCGCTTTCTCGAAAGTCACCTGGTAATTGCCGGAGTCGTACTGCAGCGCCACCGGGGTTTGGTAAGGAAACGCATCAGGCGGAATAAAATTCTTGCGCCGAAGCTCGATACGATCAAAGCCGAGATCGTGGGCGATCACATCCACCAAGCGTTCGAGCAGATACGCCGCCTCCGGCCGGCCGGCCCCGCGATACGCATCCACGGGCACCGTGTTGGTAAATACCGCCTTTACCTCTGCATAAATCGCCGGGGTCTTATAAACTCCGGCAAGAAGCGTCGCATAAAGGTAGGTGGGTATCGAGGTCGCAAAGGTGGACAGATAGGCGCCCATATTTGCCAAAGTGCTCACGCGGAGCGCGAGGAAGTTGCCTTGTTCGTCCAACGCCATTTCAGCGGTAGTTACGTGATCGCGCCCCTGCGCATCCGAAATGAAGCTCTCGCTGCGCTCCGCCGTCCATTTTACCGGGCGACGCAGCTTTCCGGCCGCCCATGTCACAATCGCCTCTTCGGCGTAATGATAAATCTTGGAGCCAAATCCGCCGCCCACATCCGGCGCGATCACCCGCAGCTGATGCTCGGGAATGTGGAGCACGAAGGCTCCCATCAAGAGCCGAATAACATGCGGGTTCTGGCTGGTGGTATAAAGGGTGTAGTTTCCCGTCACATCGCATTCGCCGATGGCGGCGCGCGGCTCCATCGCATTCGGCACGAGGCGATTGTTGGTCAGCTCCAGCTTCACCACGTGCTTCGCGCGCGCAAATGCGGCATCGACGGCAGCCTTATCGCCAATGTGCCAGTCATAACAAATATTGCCCGGCACATCGTCGTGCACCAGCGGTGCGCTCGGTTTGATAGCATCGGTTGAAGCGGCGACGCCCGGGAGATCTTCGTAATCGATCTCCAGCAACTCCGCTGCATCCTTCGCCTGCTGCTTGGTCTCGGCAATCACCACGGCGATCGGGTCGCCCACGTGCCGAACCTTGCCCACCGCAAGCACCGGATGCGGCGGCTCGGCCATTGGCGAGCCGTCTTTGTTGTGAATTTGCCAGCCGCAAGGAAGGCCACCGACCCCGTCCGCCGCCAGATCGGCCCCGGTATAGACCGCAAGCACCCCGGGGGCCGCTGCCGCTTTGCGCGTATCAATCCCCTTCAGACGTGCATGAGGACGGTCCGAACGTTTGATATATGCATAGACTTGCCCGGGGCGGTTGATGTCGTCCACATAATTGCCGCGACCAGCGAGGAAGCGCGCGTCTTCCTTCCGCTTTACCGCTGCACCAATTCCCTCGAACCCCATCCTGGTATCTCCCCCCATTCATAGGCCGTTACAAAGGAACAACGGCCTGCACGGAACAACATTGCGCCAAAGCCGGCTACCTGGAAGAGCTTATTCGGCTGCGGCCGGCATTGTCTTGCCGTGCATCAACGGCCAAGCGGCGGCAACCGCTTTGACAATATTGTGATAGCCCGTGCACCGGCAAAGATTGCCTTCCAGCCCCTCACGAATTTGGGCTTCCGTAAGCCCTTCCGGGTGCTTGTTCACGAGATCGATCGCACTCATCACCATTCCCGGCGTGCAGAAGCCGCATTGTAGGGCATGATGCTCGCGGAACATCTCCTGCATGGGATGCAGCGTGCCGTCCGGCTTTGCCAAGCCTTCGATGGTGGTCACCGAGGCGCCATCGGCTTGCAGCGCCAGCATCGTGCAAGATTTTACCGAATCGCCGTTGACATGCACCACGCACGCACCGCACTGGCTGGTATCGCAGCCTACATGTGTCCCGGTTAGCCCCAGCTTTTCCCGCAAAAGCTCAACCAGGAGGGTGCGGCCCTCAACCTCCACCGTATGGCGTTTGCCATTCACTGTGAGAGTCACCTGAGGCATCGTATTCCCCCTTTAACAAGCCGTATGCAGCCCTTCTCCCGCCGGCGCAGCTCTCCGCGCCCACGCGCCTCGCCCGCCGGGCAACCAGGCCCAATGTGGCGACGGTTGCCGCAACCGGTCAATATCCCTTTTTCGTCATCGATATGTCTTTTTGGCTATGACGGGTGCGCCGCGGTCGTTTCTTACCTCTAAGAAGCCAGGGGGATATCGAAATGGCAAGCAGAGACATGCCCCGGCCCCACAGAGCGGAGTTTCGGCACCTCTTCCCGGCAGCGCGCCACTGCGTAAGGACAGCGGCTATGAAAGTGGCATCCCGGCGGAGGATGGAGCGGGCTCGGCACGTCCCCCTTCAGCACGATGCGCCGCCGCGGCGCGAACGGGTCAGGCACCGGCACCGCTGAAAGCAAAGCCCGTGTATAGGGATGATGCGGCGCGGCAAACAGGGCTTCGTTCGGAGCCTCTTCTACGATTCGTCCGAGGTACATTACCGCGATCCGATGCGCGAGGTGCTCAACAACCGCGAGATCATGGCTAATGAACAGCACGGCAAGCCCCAAGCTCTCTTGCAAATCCGCAAGCAAGTTCAGGATTTGTGCCTTCACCGAAACATCCAGCGCGGCCACCGCCTCATCGCACACCAAAAGCTCGGGGTCTGGCGCGAGTGCACGGGCAATTCCGATCCTTTGGCGCTGACCCCCTGAAAATTCATGCGGACGCCGCGAAAGAGCATCCCGCGGCAAGCGCACGGCTTCCAAGAGCCGTGCAATTCGCGCCCTTTCCGCCTCCCGTCCCTGCGCAAGGCCGAAATTGCGAATCGGTTCGGCCAAAATCTCATAGACGGTCAGGCGCGGATTGAGGCTGCTGAAAGGGTCCTGAAAGACGACTTGCATCCGCCGCCGCAATGGTCGCAGCCGACGCTCCGAAAGCGCCTCGATATGGGCACCATCGAGCAGGATTTCTCCTCCGGTCGGCTCGACAAGGCGCAAAATGCTGCGCCCCACCGTGGATTTACCGCAGCCGCTTTCTCCCACCAAGGCGAGCGTCTTCCCCCGCTCGAGGGCGAAGCTCACCTCGTCCACAGCCCGTACCCATTGGCGTCGGAGGCCGAAGGTATGGGCACGCGTGGGGAAGAATTTGCGCAATTTGCGCACTTCCAGCAGCGGATGACCCTCCGTAGGAGCGGGCTTCGGAAGAGAAGCGAGCGGTGTTTCGCTCATCGCCCGGCTTCCTTCGCCGGGCTGACCGCGGCCTCGGCATAATGGCAGGCAGCCCAATGGTCCGGCGCCTTCGCCGCCCACGCCGGGGCGGCTCTGCGGCAAAGTTCGGTTGCAAGCGGGCAACGAGGGGCGAACGCGCAGCCGATAATCGGCTCGCGCAAGCTGGGCACCTGGCCCTCGATCTCGGCAAGCCGCCGCTTTCTGCCCGCGCCGAGCCGTGGGATCGCCCCTAGAAGCCCCCGCGTGTAGGGGTGCAAAGGGTTTTTAAACAACTTCCCAACCGGTGCCTCTTCGACGTTGCGGCCGGCATACATCACCACCACGCGCTCGGCCATTTCCGCAACAATGGCAAGGTCATGCGTGATTAACAAAATCGCGGAACCAAGTCGCGCCTTCAAATCGCGCATCAAGTCCAAGATCTGCGCCTGCACGGTCACATCGAGTGCGGTTGTCGGCTCATCGGCAATCAGCAATTTGGGATTGCAGGCAAGCGCAATCGCGATCATGGCCCTTTGGCGCATCCCTCCGGAAAATTGATATGGATATTCATTCAACCGTCGCCGCGGTTCGGGAATGCCGACCATCGCGACCATTTGCTCGGCGCGTTCAAGGGCTTCGCGCTTGGACAGCCCTTGATGCAAGCGTATTGTCTCTACGATTTGTGTGCCGACGGTCAGCACCGGGTTCAAGGCCGTCATCGGTTCTTGGAAAATCATTCCGATATCGCCCCCGCGCAAGCGACGCATCTCTGCTTCCGAAAGGCTCAAGAGTTCGCGACCCAAGAAGCGAATAGAACCGCGAATACGTGCCGGCGGTTCAGGAAGAAGCCTTAGGATGGAAAGCGACGTCACGGATTTGCCGGAGCCGCTTTCCCCGACAAGTGCGACGGTTTCACCGTTGTCGATAGAAAACGAAAGCCCGTTGACCGCACGCACCACGCCTTCCGGCGTTCGGAAATGCGTTTGAAGCTTTTCGATTTCTAGCAAAGCCATCGGTGCAATCCGCCTTTCAAATCCGCCTCATAAGCCGCGGATCCAAGGCGTCGCGCAACCCATCGCCAAGCAAATTCACCGCAAGCACCGTCAGCGAAAGGAAGATGGCAGGAAAAAAAACGATCGACGGCGTTACCTCCCAAAGCGCCCGTCCTTCCGCCATGATGTTTCCCCAAGAGGGGATAATCGGCGGTGTTCCGGCGCCGATAAAGGACAAAATCGCCTCGGTGATCATAGCGGATGCCGAGATATAGGTTGCCTGCACGGTAAGCGGCGCCAGCGTGTTCGGAACGATATGACGCCATAGAATCATGAAACGTCGCGTCCCAGCAGCAACGGCGGCTTCGACGAACGGCTGCTCCCTTAAGCTTAAGACCACACCACGCACCAGGCGCGCCACACGCGGCACCTCGGCGATGCTGATTGCGATAATAACGTTACGCACCGAGCCCCGGGTGAGCGCCATTAATGCGATGGCGAGCAAAATCGACGGAATGGACATCACGCCGTCCATCACGCGCATCAAAATCGCATCCAGCCAACGGATAAAGCCGCTCAGCAGGCCGATCATCATACCCAAGGCGCACGCAACGGCGCTGACTGCAATACCGACGATCAGCGAGACACGCGAGCCGTATATCACACGCGAATACACATCGCGGCCCAGCATATCCGTGCCGAACCAATAGTCCCGTGACGGCGGGCGCAATCTTCGTGCAGGGGCAAGAGCAGTCGGGTCAACCGTGCCAAGGTAGGGTGCAAAAACGGCGATCAGAGCCATAACAAGAATTAACAATCCGCCGATCGCGATGGTAGGATGCTTCAAGACAAAGCCCAAAAAGCCCCGACGCCGGCGCACCGGCGGCCAGATTTCCGGCAGTTCCGGCGCAACAGCAACCTCAGGCGCGATGGCCAACTCCTGCGATGACGATGCAGTCAATAGCGTATCCTCGGGTCAAACACGGTATAGAGAAGATCGACGATGAGGTTCACCAGCACGTAGGCAAAACTGAACAACAAGACCACCCCTTGAATCACCGGGTAATCGCGTCGCAAAATCGCATCCACGGTAAGGCGGCCGAGCCCCGGAATTGCAAATACGCTCTCTGTGACCACCGCGCCGCCGATAAGCAACGCAACGCCGAGCCCGATGACGGTTGTGATCGGCACCGCGGCATTCTTCAGTGCGTGGACAAACAACACCGTACCAAAACCGAGACCCTTCGCGCGCGCGGTGCGAACGTAGTCCTGCGAAAGCACTTCCAGCATACTGGTGCGCGTGATCCGCGCGATCAGTGCGATATAGATGCCGCCTAATGTAAACGCCGGCAAAATAAGATTTTGCAGAAACGGCCAAAAACCATCAGCAAGCGGCGTATAACCCTGAACAGGCAGCCAACTAAGTTGTAAAGCGAAGACGTAGGCCAAAACGTAGCCGATCACAAATACCGGCGTGGAAAACCCAAGCACCGCAAGCACCATGATAACACGATCAATCCAAGTGCCTTGCTTTGCCGCGGCCATTACTCCCATTGGTATCGCAATCACAACGGACAGCAAAAGTGTCAGCACCATCAAGCTCAGCGTCGGCTCGATGCGCTGAGCAATCATGTGCGAAACCGGCAGGTTCGTGAAAATCGAGGTGCCGAGATCGCCTTGCAGAATTCGCCATACCCAATCGACGAAACGCACCAGGAAAGGCCGATCAAGGCCGAGGGAAGCGCGAATATGAGCGATCTGCTCCGGGCTTGCCTGATCGCCCGCAATCACGGCAGCCGGGTCGCCCGGAGCGATATAAAGTAAGGAAAACACCAAGAGCGCGACAACCGCCATCACCGGAATCGTAGTAACGATACGGCGGAACACGTAGCCGAGCATAATCCTTCAGACCTCGCGCGTCATTGCTTGCGCACTCCCCAGAATACCGGGAACGGCGCCTTGACAATTCCGGAAACGTTGTTTCGCCAAGCTTGATAAGCCAAGAAAAATCCCGTGGGAATATAGGGGAGGAAATCCATCGCGGCCTTGTTGAGATCCGCCGCAACCCAACGCTCCGCCGCCAGATCCGGCGCGTCGTACCATTGCCCGATCAAAGTCTGAATGAGTTCCGAGCTAGGCCAGCCGAACCAGGCCTTGCGCCCGTTTGCGCGCAAGGCGATGTTGGTTGCCGGCGTTGTGCAATCAAGGCCGGCAAGCCAGGTATGGAAAATGTGCCAACCTCCGGCAGACGGCGGATCCTGCTTTGCGCGCCGCGCACCCACCGTGCCCCAATCGGTTGCCACGTAGTCCACGTTCATGCCGAGCCGCTTGAGCAGATCGGCCGTCACGTCGCTCTGGCCTTTGGTGATGCCGATATCGGTTGCCACCAGCATCACGATTTTCTCTCCGTTATATCCCGCCTCCGCGAGAAGCCTCTTGGCTTCTTCCCAATGTCTTGGGCCTTTCAAAATTTCCCCGCCCGCTTCCGTATAAAGCGGCGTTCCCGGCGTGAAGATACTCGGCATGGGGCGCCACAACGCATCGTCACTCCCAACCACCGCATGCATGTAATCGTCTTGGCTTACCACCATCGCAACCGCCCGCCTCACTCTGACGTCGTTAAACGGCGGGTAAAGGTGATTAAACCGCAAAATACCGATATTGCCGAGATTATCGGCAATCTCGACGCGCAACTTTCCATTCGCGCGAAGTAAGGGAACCAGATCCGCAATCGGCGTTTCCCACCAATCCACCTCGCCGCTTTGCAAGGCCGCGGCTGCGGTTGCAGCATCGGGAATAACCTGCCATTCGATCCGATCAAGCTCCATCCTTTTGCCGCCCGCAAGCCAATCCCCCGTTTCCTCGCGCGGCACGTAATCCGAGAAACGTTCAAATACCGCTCGGGATCCAGGCACCCACTCATCCCGCCGAAAGCGCATCGGTCCGGAACCGATATATTCCGCAACCTGTTTGAACGGATCGCTGTTGGCAATCCGCTCCGGCATAACCACCGCTATATTCGGCATCGGTTTTGCAAGCGCGAGCAGCAATTTCGGAAACGGTTTTTGCAGTTGAACGCGAAATTGCTTGTCGTTCACGACTTCCAACGCATCCAGCCTGTCTTTCAGCACTTGGCCCATGGCATCACGGGCCATCCACCGTTTAAGGCTCGCTACGACATCCACCGAACGCACCGGCTCTTTGTCATGAAAATAGAGCCCGTCGCGAAGCCGGAATGTCCAGACGCGGCCATCCGCACTCGTCTCGTAGCCCGCACACATCTGCGGCTTCGGCTCGAGATTGCTGGAAAGGCCGAAAAGCGTATCGTAGACAAGAAGGCTCGCATTTCGCACGACATACTGCGTACCCCAGACCGGGTCGAGATTGGGAAGATTCGCCTGAGGAACAAAGCGCAAAACGCGCGTCTCGCTTTCTTTCGCGATTGCCGGCGCGGGAAGGGTTGCGACCGCGCCGGCCCCTGCCGCTAATGTAAGAAAATCTCGTCGATTCATGCCCATTTTCTACCCATATGAACGCAACTTGTGCATTTCGTACTCGGTGGCCCCATCGGCACGCGGCCTATGCCGTGCGTCGCACATTCCAAAACAGTGGTAAACCTTTCAGCAGCCCGGCAATCGAGCTTTGGTGCGCCGTCGGCTGAAAGTACATCCCGATCGGGATATACGGCACATCAATAAACGCCTGCTTCTGTATTTCTTCACAAATCTTCTTCTGTTCAGCGGTATCTCGGGCAGCAAACCAGGCCTCGCGCAAACTTTCAATCTTCGGTGCTGTCGGCCAGCCGAACCATGCTTTGGCGCCATTGCCGCGCAAGGCAACATGGCCTGCAGGGTTGAACTGGTCCAAACCCGAAAATGCAGTGCAAAAAACGTTCCAGCCGCCTGCGGCAGGCGAATCCTTTTTGGCGCGGCGCTGTACCAGCGTTCCCCAATCCATGGCCTGCACGTCGAGATTAAAGCCCACGCGCTTCAGCATATCCGCCGCAACATTGCCCATCGCTTGCAAGACGGGGAAATCTGTGGCCAGCATCAATACCACGCGCTCGCCCTTATAGCCCGCTTCGGCAATTTCGCGTTTGACTTTGTCAAAATCGCGTTTGCCGGCAAATACTCCCATCCCCGCCGAGCTCGCCATGGGCGAGGCAGGCGCAAAAAAGCCGACATCGGCACGCCAATACGAAGGATCGGTTCCGGCAACCGCGATCATGAATTCTCTTTGATCGATTGCGCCCAGCAAGGCACGCCGGATGGCGGGATTGTCGAACGGCGGCCACAGATGATTAGGCCGGATCATCGCCGGAGTTCCGGTGGGATCCGGAAATTCGAGAACGATACGATTGTTTCTTTTTAGCAACGGGAGAAGATCGAACGTCGGCTGTTCCCACCAATCCATCTCACCGCTTTGTAATGCGGCCATGGCGGTGGAAGGGTCAGGAATGACATTCCATTCGATTCGATCGAAATACGCAATCTTCGGACCGGCAATCCAATCCGCAACCCCGCTTTGGCGCGGAACATAACCCTCAAATCGTTCGTACACCACCCGTGCGCCCGGAACGCGTTCATCGGCTTTGAAACGATAGGGGCCGCTACCGACCATTTCCGTAACCGGCTTGAACGGATCCGTGTTCGCCAAGCGCTCCGGCATCATTGCGGGCATGTTGCTTGCGGCCTTGCCCAAAGCATCCGGCAAGAGCGGAAAAGGTCGTTTCAGGCGAAAGACGATGGTTCGGTCATCCGGTGCGGAAAGCTCGTCCGTTGCGGCCAGCAGGGCTTGCCCGAACGCATCCCTTGCGCCCCAGCGACGGATGCTCGCCACGCAATCGCGTGCAAGAACGGGCGTATTGTCATGAAACTTCAGCCCCTCCCGCAACTTAAGCCGCCAGAGCTTGCCGTCATTCTCCGTGCTGTAGCCTTCTAACATTTGCGGCTGCGGCTTGAAGCTTCCGTCAATGCCGAACAAGGTGTCGAAGACCAAAAACCCATGGTTGCGTGTGACATAGGCGGTGGTCCAGATCGGATCGAGCACCGCCAGATCCGCTTGCGGGATAAAGCGCAGGACCTTACGCTCCGCTCCCCGGGCCGCAAAGGGCCGCGAGAGAAGGGGCAATGCCGCCGCGCCCGCGCTTGCCAGAGTAGCTTTTAAAATGCTTCGTCGCCGCATTTCTGCTTCTCCTCTTTATTGTTCCGAAGACGATGGCAGCCCCTTCGCGTTGCGGCAAGCCCGGTTTTGCGCCTGGTGGCAACCATCGGCCTCCGGCTGGGGGAATTGCACTCTCGCGCCGGGCAGGCTAAGCGAGGCTCTGATGGAAAGCCATATCAATCGGCCTGACGGGGGCCCGCTCTTCGCGGCAACTCTCTCAGCGGTAACCGTGCTGAAGCCGCTCTCGGCCGAGTTTATTCGTTTCTGCCTTGTAGGCCTTGGCGGGTTTTGCGTCGATACCGCGGTGGTCTACGCGCTCCGTGTGCCGCTTGGCCTTATCGGCGCGGGAATCATTGCCTATTTCGTCGCGGCCAGCTTCAACTGGGCCTGCAATCGCCGTTGGACCTTCCGCGGGCGCGGCCGCTACCCCGCATCGCAACAATGGGCGCTTTTTCTGCTCGCCAACGGCTTGGGCTTTGTGCTCAACCGCGGGAGTTACGTTGCATTGATCAGCGCTTTCGCGCTACCGCGCGCCTATCCTGTGCTCGCCGTCGCCGCAGGGGCGGCAGCGGGGTTAGCCACAAATTTCGCGCTTTCGCGCCAACTCGTGTTTCGCTGAAGCCCCTCTTCTCCCATGCGGTTTGACGCACGCGCTTTGGGTGTAACGGCTGCCGGCTTCGGCTGTTTCCTCAATCTCTACTCCACTCAGGCCATCCTTCCCGAGCTTGCCCGAGATTTTGGCGTAGCTCTGCCGCAGACGGGGCTGACCGTGATGGCGCCGCTGCTTGCGGTGGCATTGGTTGCGCCGTTTGTGGGCTTCCTCTCAGACCAACGCGGGCGCAAAGTCGTAATCACCTCCGCCCTCTGGCTGCTGGTTGCCCCGACGGCTCTGCTCGCTCTCACTTCGCGATTCGCCCAAATGGTTGGGCTTCGGTTTCTGCAGGGGCTCACCCTACCGTTTATTTTCGCGGTCACGGTTGCCTACATCGGCGACGAAGCCTCGGATGCCGAAAACATTCGCCTTGCCGGCATTTATTCGGTCGGCACCATTGTCGGCGGCTTTGCGGGGCGGTTCATCCTCGGGCATCTGACGGCAGCCTCCGGCTGGCGCACGGGGTTTCTGGCACTTGCGGCGCTGACCGCCGTGGCCGGCCTTGTCGTGATGGCAGCCTTGCCGAAAGAACGACGATTCCATCCGCAGTTCGGCCTGGGAAACGCGTTCAGAAACCTTGGCGCACATCTTTCCGATCGGCGGTTGCTTGCCACCTATGCAGCCGGTTTTGCGGTGTTGTTCTCCATTGTCGCCGCTTTCACTTTCGCCAACTTCCTGCTCGCAGCACCCCCCTATCGGTTCGGTCCGGCCGCGCTCGGCAATTTGTTCGCCGTTTATCTGCTGGCGATTGTTACCACGCCCCTTGCCAGCCGGCTTGCCATCCGAATCGGCCGGCGGGATACGCTGCTGGTCGCCGCCCTCATTGGTTGCCTTGGCATGGGATTAACCCTGTTTCCGTCTATAGCCGCCATTATTATCGGCCTCGCTCTTGCCATCGGCGGGATGTTCATCGAACAGGTCTTGGCCATCGGTTACGTGGGCGTGGCCGCCAGGCGGGCACGGTCTACGGCGGTCGGGCTTTATGTCACGGCGTATTATACGGGCGGAAGCCTCGGGGCCGTTCTTCCGGCAGGGCTTTGGCAACGGGCCGGCTGGCCTGGCTGTGTGGGGCTGGTCATCCTCGTGCAAGCGGTTATGATGGGCCTGGTTCTCGCCTTTTGGCGGCAAGAACAAGCAATATGACAAAAAAAACAATACTACGGAGGAACGTCTATGTCCTTATTGCGCCGCACTCTGCTGCAAACCGCCGCCGCGACAACTCTTGCCCCTTTGGGGCGCGCGCGCGCGCAAACGCCGAAGATTTCCATCGGCGTTCTCACGGATCTATCCGGCACATATCGCGATAATACCGGCCTCACCTCGATTGCTTGCGCCCAACAGGCGATAGCGGAGTTCCGTACGATGAAGCCGGAAATTACGGTGGAATTTCGTTCGGCCGACCATCAAAACAAGCCGGACGTCGGAGCAACGATCGCGAGGCAATGGTTTGATGAAGGGGTAGATGCCATTGTCGATGTGCCCACCTCTTCGGTGGCGCTTGCGGTGGCGCAAATCGCGCGTAGCAAGGATAAAATTCTGCTCGATGCCTCCGCGACCTCTACGGCGCTGACCGGTTCGCAATGCTCGCCGAATACCATTGTTTGGAGTTTCGATACCTACATGCTCGCTGTTTCCACCGGCGGAGCAATGGTAAAAGCGGGCGGCAAAACCTGGTTCTTCGTCACCGCGGACTACGCTTTTGGCCATAGCCTGGAAGAGCAAACAACCAAGCTTGTACTCGCCGCCGGGGGGAAAGTGCTGGGCCGGGTGCGTTATCCGTTTCCCGACACAACCGATTTTTCCGCCTTTCTGCAACAAGCGCAGGCAAGCGGTGCGCAAGTGTTGGGGCTTGCCAATGCCGGGCTAGATACTGTGAACTGCATCAAGCAAGCGCACGAGTTTGGCTTGCCGCAAAGCGGCATGCGCATCGCACCGTTGTTGATGTTTATCACCGATGTCCATGCGCTTGGACCGAAACTGTGTCAGGGGCTTCATCTCACGGAGAGCTTCTATTGGGATCTCAACGACCGCACCCGTGCTTTCACCAAACGGATTGTTGCCAGAACGCCAAACAATTGGCCAAGCCAGGCACATGCCTCAAGTTACTCCGTTACGCTGCATTATCTTAAGGCAGTCGCCGATATGGGTGTGGCGGAAGCGAAGAAAAGCGGTCGCGCTACGGTGGAACGCATGAAGCGCATCCCCACCGACGATGACGCTTTCGGCAAAGGCTATATCCGTGCCGACGGGCGCGGCGTCTTCCCCGCCTATCTGTTCGAGGTGAAGTCTCCGGCCGAAAGCAAGAGCCCTTGGGATCTTTACAAGCTTCGCGCCATTACGCCTGCCGAGCAAGCCGTGCACCCGCTGGGTGAAGGCGGCTGCCCGCTGACCCATCTCTGAGCACTCGCCCTCGAAACCCCTGCCTTTGCGAATGTGTCGCAACGCGTTATGCTTCTGTGTCAACAATCACTGTGTTCGACCGCGCTTTGGCCGCACGGAGGGCTTACGCATGCGGTCGGGATCGAACCTTTTGGAGATAATGTCCATGCATCTTTCACGCCGTCATCTGATCCAAGGTGCTGCCGCCAGCGCTGCCATCGCGCCGCTTGCCCCTGCGCGCGCGCAAACGCCGAAGATTTCCGTCGGCATTCTGAACGATCTCACCGGCACGTATCGCGACACCACTGGTCCCACCTCCATTGCCTGCGCGAAACAGGCAGTGCAGGACTTCGCGGCCAGCGTGCGCAACATCGATGTCGAAATTCGCACGGCGGACCATCAAAACAAGCCTGATGTCGGCGCGTCCATTGCACGGCAATGGTTCGATGAAGGAGTGGACGTCATTCTCGATGTGCCGACCTCTTCGGTAGCGCTTGCGGTGGCGCAAATCGCGCGCAGCAAAGACAAAATCTTGCTCGATGCATCCGCCACCACCACGGCGCTGACCGGCTCGCAATGCTCGCCGAACACCATTGTTTGGAGTTTCGATACCTACATGCTCGCGGTTTCCACCGGTGGCGCAATGGTGAAAATGGGCGGCAAAACTTGGTATTTTATCACCGCGGACTACGCTTTCGGCCACAGCTTGGAAGAGGAAACCACCAAAGTGGTATTGGCCGCCGGCGGCAAGGTGCTCGGCCGATCGCGTTACCCGTTCCCCGAGACCACCGATTTTTCCTCCTATCTCCAGCAAGCGCAAGCAAGCGGCGCGCAAGTGTTGGGGCTCGCCAATGCCGGACTCGATACGGAAAACTGCGTGAAGCAGGCGCATGAATTCGGCTTGCCGGAGAGCGGCATGCGCATCGCCCCGTTGGAGATGTTCATCAATGATGTGCATGCGCTTGGGCTGAAAATGTGCCAAGGCCTTTATCTGACCGCGAGTTTCTATTGGGATCTCAACGATCGTACCCGTGCTTTCACCAAGCGTGTTGTACAAAAGACGCCGAACAACTGGCCGAATCAGGCGCAGGCCTCGAATTACGGGCTGATGTTTCATTATTTAAGAACGGTTGCCGATATGGGCGTGGCGGAAGCGAAGAAAAGCGGTCGCGCTACGGTGGAACGCATGAAGCGCATCCCCACCGACGATGACGCTTTCGGCAAAGGCTATATCCGCGCCGACGGGCGCGGCGTCTTCCCCGCCTATCTGTTCGAGGTGAAGTCTCCGGCCGAAAGCAAGAGCCCTTGGGATCTTTACAAGCTTCGCGCCATTACGCCTGCCGAGCAAGCCGTGCACCCGTTGGGTGAAGGCGGCTGTCCGCTGACCCATCTTTAATCTTAACCTGGGGCTATCCCCGGGGCCGTTGCCGGTCTGGTCTTCGACGAGCCCGCTTGCGCCCCTGCGGCCGGTTTTTCATCTTTGCTCCGGAAAAAGGGGGGAGTTTGAACCCATGGACCTTGCATTGGACGATCTGAGCCTGGCCAAGTTCGGCATCGGCCAGCCGGTTCTCCGAAAGGAAGACCCCACGTTGCTCCGCGGCGAAGGGCGTTATACCGATGACCTGAATTTGCCCGGACAAGCCTATGCCGTGATGCTCCGCAGCCGGCATGCCCACGGTATCATCCGCACGCTAGACACCGCTGCCGCCCAAGCCATGCCCGGCGTGCTGGCCGTGATCACCGGTAAAGACCTGCAAGCAGCGGGCTACAAAAGCCTTCCTCCCGGCCTGCAAGTGCCGCGCCCTTCGGGGCCCCCCATCCCTCCGCAGCCGCCATTGGCCGTGGAACGCGTGCGCTATGTGGGCGAGCCCATTGCGTGCATCGTGGCGGAAACGCTTCAGCGGGCGCGCGATGCGCTGGAAGCGGTGGAACTCGATATCGAACCGCTTCCCGCGGTGACCGATCCGGATTCCGCGACTGCTCCGGGCGCGGTGCAAATCCACGCGGAAGCTCCAGGCAATATCGCCTTTTCCTTCCATTACGGCGATACCGAGAAGGTTGCGGCAGCCTTCGCCCGTGCGGCTCATGTTACGCGTCTTAAGCTTCGCAGCAATCGCGTCGTGGTCAACCCCATGGAACCTCGCGCCGCGATCGCAAGCTTTGATCCTGCCGATGGGCGGTACACTTTGCGCGTGGGCTGCCAGGGTGTCTTCGGCCTCCGCAATTTGCTCAAAGAGGCGCTTGGGGTTGAGATCGGGAAAATCCGTGTGCTTACCGGCAATGTCGGCGGCTCATTCGGGATGAAAGCCGGTGCCTACCCGGAATACGTCCCCATCCTCTACGCTGCACGCTTGCTGGGGCGCCCCGTGAAATGGCGCGATGAGCGCTCGGAAAGTTTCCTCTCCGACAGTCACGGCCGGGATCATGACATGACGGCCGAGCTCGCCCTCGACGAAAACGGGGGGTTTCTCGCGCTCAGGCTCACGGGGTTCGGCAATGTCGGGGCTTATCTCACCAATGCCGCCACTCTGCCGCCGACGGTGAATGCGGTGAAAAACGTAGTGAGCGTCTATCGCACGCCTTTGCTGGAGGTTTCCACCGCCTGCGTGTTCACCAATACCACCCCCGTCGGGCCGTATCGGGGCGCCGGGCGGCCGGAAGGCAATTACTATATGGAACGGCTGGTAGAAGCGGCGGCGCGAGAAATGGGCATTGACCCGCTCTTGCTGCGCCGGCGTAACCTGATTCAGCCTGAGCAAATGCCCTACGCTACCGCCGCCGGCACTACTTATGACAGCGGCGATTTTCCCACCGTGCTGGAAAAAGCGCTGGCCGCGGCGGATTGGGATGGCTTTGCCGCGCGCAAAGCCGCAAGCCGCGCACAGGGTTTCCTACGCGGGCGCGGCATCGGCCAGTATTTGGAGGTTACCGCCCCTCCCAGCCGGGAAATGGGCGGCATCCGCTTCGAGCCGGACGGGACGGTCACAATCATCACCGGCACGCTCGATTACGGACAGGGCCACGCCTCGCCGTTTGCCCAGGTGCTGGTGGATCGGCTGGGCATTCCCTTCGAACGCATCCGCTTGCTGCAGGGCGATAGTGATGAACTCATCGCGGGCGGCGGCACCGGCGGTTCCAAATCCATTATGGCCAGCGGCGCGGCGATCGCCGAAGCCAGCGCCCTCGTCATCCAGAAAGGCAAAGGCCTTGCGGCGGAGGCGCTGGAAGCCGCAGAAACCGATATCGAGTTCGTGATCGACGACACGGTGGGCGGTTCCTTCCGGATTGTCGGCACGGACCGGCGCATCGGCCTTCTAGAGCTTGCCGCGCGCTTTCCCGGCCGGCTTGACGTCGCGCACATCCATGAAGGGGCCCCCTCCGCGTTTCCCAACGGCTGCCATATTGCCGAGGTGGAGGTGGATCCCGAAACCGGCCGCGCGCGGGTGGTGAGATACACAATGGTGAACGATTTCGGCGTTGTCGTGAATCCGCTTCTCGTGGAAGGCCAAGCCCATGGCGGCGTCGTGCAGGGAATCAGCCAAGCGCTCTTTGAGCACGTGCATTACGACGAGGCGGGCCAACCACTCACCGGCAGCTTCATGGATTATGCCCTGCCGCGTGCGGGAGATGCGCCAAGCTTCAGCTTTGCCAGCCATCCCGTGCCGGCGCGCACCAATCTGCTGGGCGCGAAAGGGTGCGGTGAGGCCGGCTGCGCGGGCTCACTGCCGGCGGTGATGAACGCGCTGTTGGACGCGCTTGCCGAAGTGGGCGTGCACCACCTCGACATGCCCGCAACACCCGAGCGCGTTTGGCAAGCCATCCAGGCTGCCAAAGCCGAATCCGCGCCAAGCGCTGCCGGGCTGGCTTTAGCGTAGGCTTCGATCGAGCCCCGATGCGGCGGGCGTGTCGGAATCCGGCGCTTCGGCCACTTCGTCCTCGCGTTGCGGCGCTCTTGCCATTTGGGTCGTGGTTGCCGCCGGCCGATTATAGATAAAGCCGTAAGTGGGATAAACGCTGTTGCCCAAGGGACCGTTTTGCGAGAGCGCAACGCGAACCGCCGACCAATCACCGTTCGGCGAGACATCGATCACCAAGACATCGCGTTTAATGCCGGAGCCAGCCCAATGAGCGTGTTCTACCTCAATTTCACGGGAGTTGATAACCCGTGTGACCACCGCGACATGCCCCAAAGGCATCGCCCTGCTGGCGCGGAAATTAAGAATACTGCCGACTTCCGGCGTATGCCCGCGCGCGTAGATTCCCGCGGCCTGGTCCCACCACACGGCGGCGTTGCCCTTGAGCGCAATCCCGGATACCGCCCGCGCAAACGGCACGCACTGCACGACCGAGCGATAGGCGGCCAGATGGATATGCGTCCCCCGTCCTTTCCGCCCTGCATGCACCCCTGAGCGCGCACGCGCGCCGGAATGGCTCGATACGGCGCCGCTCTTGATAGGAGAATGGGAGCTGTGCCCGACGGACGTTGCGTGCCGCATTCGCGATATGTGGGTGGTCGGATTATTTGCCGATTTTGCAGAGGCGGGAGAGTTTCCGATCAGCACAGACAAAGCCAGAAACGAACCAAGAAACAGCACGGTTTTGCTGGCCGTTTGCGCTTTCCGCATCCCCTTCTTCCCTCTCGGCAAGTTTTTGCCACACACCAAACGCGTGTTTTGCTAACAACAGGGTTGCATTGATGGCAACCCTCGAAATGCGCGCGAGAGATTGATAGAGATCAATTTGTCACGAGGCCCTTGTGGATAAAACCGCGATTTCGGAATGAAATCCTAAGGCCGGCAAAGATCCAAAACGAATCCGCCCGTCAAGAATCACATGTTGCCGATTCCGTCGGAGATCCGGAGCGGATTTGATTTTCTCATATTTCGAACACTTGTTCCCGAAGTGATGATGAATAGTGACTCGATCGTATTTTATATTTGCGTCCATTTACATTTTTTTAAAATCCACAAACGGCTGCGCTACTCTAAAGAGTGTGATACCGGCTCACGCATCTTTACGTTCTGCCGCGAAAGGGGCCGAAGCCATGGACTTCGCACTGAGTGCCGAACAACGCGCGATCCAGGATGCCATTCACCGCATTTGCCAACGCTTCGATGATGCTTATTGGCTGAAAAAAGACCGCGAAGGCGGTTTTCCTTCGGAATTCCACCAAGCGCTTGCCCAAGAGGGCTGGCTTGGCATTTGCATGCCTCCTGCTCAGGGCGGTGCCGGGCTTGGCATCACCGAGGCAGCAATCATGATGCAGGCAATTGCGCAATCGGGGGCCTGTCTCTCCGGCGCCTCAGCCGTGCACATGAATATTTTCGGCCTCAATCCGGTGGTAAGATTCGGCACCGAAGAGCAAAAGCGTCGGATGCTGCCGCCGGTGATCGCCGGGCGCGAACGCGCTTGCTTTGCCATTACCGAGCCGAACGCCGGGCTCGATACCACGCATCTTGCGACGCGTGCGGTCAAAGAAGGACGGCATTACATCATCCACGGTCAAAAAGTGTGGATTTCAACCGCCCAGATCGCCGAGAAGATGCTCATCCTCGCGCGCACCACGCCGCTGGAGCAGGTCAAAAAACCAACGGAGGGCCTGACCCTTTTTTACACCACCCTCGACCGCAGCCGCGTGGAGGTGCGCGAGATCGAGAAAATGGGCCGCAAAGCGGTCGATTCAAACCAATTGTTCATCGATGGGCTACGCGTGCCGGAAGAGGATCGGATCGGCGAAGAAGGTCAAGGCTTTGCCATTCTTCTCCATGGGCTTAATCCGGAACGCATTCTGATCGCCGCCGAGGCGGTCGGCGTCGGCTTCGCGGCACTTGCCCGAGCCAGCCGCTACGCCTCGGAGCGCGTGGTCTTCGGCCGCCCGATCGGGCAAAACCAAGCAATCCAACACCCGCTTGCCGAAAGTTGGATGGAGCTCGAAGCCGCGCAGCTGATGGTGCTCAAAGCGGCATGGCAGTATGATCACGGTCTGCCCGCCGGCGCCGCTGCGAATGCCGCCAAGTATTTGGCCGCCGAAGCGGCCTTTAAAGCCTGTGAGCGCGCGCTCCTCACGCATGGCGGCTACGGATATGCCAAGGAATACCATGTCGAGCGGTATTTCCGAGAAGCGATGATTCCGCGCCTTGCCCCGGTCAGCCAGCAGCTCGCGCTTTGCTTTATCGCCGAAAAAGTCCTGGGCTTACCAAAATCTTATTGAGCGCGCGGCGTCTTCTCTTCACATCGGTTTGCCTTGATCGGCGCATCCGGCAACCCCAACTTCACGTAGAACACGAAGCTTTCAGGAATAAAGGGGGGAACTGATGGCAGGCGGAGGAGCATCGGCCACGGGGCCGGATCTGCAGGCAGGTATCACACTTGCAAGCCTGAATGAGGGAAGCCCGCTGCTCGGACATGTCGGCGAAGAGCCGGTGATTCTGGTTCGAAAAGGAAATGAAATTTTTGCGGTGGGCGCAACGTGCACGCACTATAGCGGGCCGCTTGCCGAAGGCTTGATTGTCGGCGAGACGGTGCGCTGCCCCTGGCACCATGCTTGCTTTCACCTTCGCACCGGCGAAGCGGTTCGCCCGCCGGCTTTGAACCCGATTCCGTGCTGGCGTGTCGAACGACACGGCGAGATGGTTTTTGTCCGCGAAAAATTGCCGCCTTCACCGCGACCCGTGCGGGCGCATTCTCCGGAACTGCCGCAATCCGTGGTCATTATCGGCGGCGGCGCAGCCGGCAATGCCGCTGCCGAAACCTTGCGCAACGAAGGCTATTCCGGCCCCATTACGTTGCTTTCCGCCGATGACGCAGCACCCTATGATCGGCCCAATCTTTCCAAAGACTACCTTGCCGGCACCGCGCCGGAGGAATGGATTCCCTTGCGCGGTGAAAGTTTCTACACCGAACGAAATATCACCTTGCGGCTCGGCACGCGAGCGGTTGCGATCGATCTCGCCCATCGCCTCGTGCGGCTTGCGAACGGTGACAGCCTCACCTACGGAGCATTGTTGCTTGCCACCGGCGCAGAGCCGATCCGGCTGAACGTTCCGGGCGCCTCGCTTCCGCATGTCCACCTTTTGCGGAGTTTGGCCGATAGCCGCGCTTTGATTGCGGCAGCAACCACCGCGCGGCGCTGCCTGGTGATCGGGGCCAGTTTCATCGGTCTCGAAGTCGCCGCCTCATTGCGCGCTAGAAACATTGAGGTGCACGTGGTAGCGCCCGAGGCGCACCCGATGGAGCGGGTCATGGGCCCGGAACTCGGCGCGATGATCCAGGCCCTGCATACCGAGCACGGCGTTTGCTTCCACCTCGGCGCAACGGTAGCGATGATTGCACCCGACCATGCCGTGCTTTCCACCGGCGAGCGGATTGATGCCGATCTGGTGGTCGTCGGCATCGGCGTGCGGCCCGCAACCGCGCTTGCCGAACAGGCCGGCCTTGCCATTGATCGTGGCGTTCTGGTCGACGCCTTTCTCCAAACCAGCGCCCCCGGCGTGTACGCTGCCGGCGATATCGCCCGCTGGCCGGACCCTCGCAGCAGCCAAGCCATCCGGGTTGAGCATTGGGTTGTCGCCGAGCGGCAAGGCCAGGTGGCGGCGCGGAATATGCTGGGGAGCAAAGAGCGGTTCGACGCGGTGCCGTTCTTCTGGAGCCAGCATTACGACACCACGATCAGCTATGTCGGCCATGCCGAAACATGGGATCGGATCGAGTTGGACGGCAGCCTTAAGGCGCAGAACTGCATTGCCCGGTTTTGGCGCACCGGACGCATCCTGGCGGTCGCGACCGTCGGGCGGGATCGCGAAAGCCTAGAAGCCGAGGTCGCATTCGAAGTCGAAAGCGCCGCTTAAGCGCTCGCGGTCATCAGTCGGCCTTAATGAAATCGTGGCGTCCGATGCCCTGGATCAGCAAATAGCGGCTGGTTCCCTCATCGGCGTTGCTGGAACGGTGCACCTGCTGCGGGGGCACGATGCAGCTCTCGCCCGGCCGCAAGAGCCATTCCCGCCCGCCCTCTCGAAGGGCCACGCGTATCACCCCTTGCAGGCAATAAAAATGGTCGGTGACTTCCGAATGAAAATGCCAGGGCAAAGCCTCGCCTTTTCCCAGTTCATACTCCGTTACCCGAAGCTCGGGGGTTTCCGCCACGATCCGGGTTTTTGCCTTTCTCGCAACCGCTGCCGGTTCTGCTTGTGACATACGTTCCATCTCCCGCATTCTTATACCTGGATCACCCCGGAAACCTATGCTAGGAGGCATTCGGACTCGGGGCTCATCCACTTCTCCATTATATATAAATTCGGTATTATATTTAAATCCAATCTTCGCTCGCGGGTCCGGTGGCAGAGTGGTGATGCAGCGGATTGCAAATCCGTGTACGTCGGTTCAATTCCGGCCCGGACCTCCAATTCCTTCCTACCCGCCTGACCGGCGCGCCGGCCAAGAATTAGAATTTAGCCGAGCAACGTCACTTTCCCGGTGCGGAGGTCGTAATACGCGGCAGTCACCTTCAACGCACCCGCTTTCACGGCCTTGGCGATAACGGGCGAGGACTCTCGCAACAACGCGGCTTGAATCCGGGCGTTTGTCTTAATCGCAGCCTCGAGATCAGACCCGGCCTGATCCACGGCCGGCCGAATGTAACGATAAAGTGCGCTGATCTGACCCGGTACCGCCTTGGCGCTGATCGAGGCTTTCACTGCGCCGCAATTTGCGTGCCCCAACACCAGAATCGCTTTCGTGCCAAGTACGGCAACCCCGTATTCAAGGCTTGCGATCGCTTCCGTGGAAGCAATATTGCCGGCAAGACGGGTGACGAAAATTCGTCCGATGCTTTGATCGAAGATCAGCTCAACCGGCACCCGCGAGTCCGCACACGAGAGTACGGCAGCAAACGGTTCCTGCTTCTCGGCTGTTTTTTCCTTCAGCAACGTCAGGTCTTCTTGAAACGACGTCATGCGGCCTTCGACAAACCGCTGATTGCCATCCAACAGCTTTGCCATCGCGGCATCCGGGCTGAGCGCGGGCTTTGCTTTTGCCGTTTCTGCCGGTTCCGTTTCGGTAAGCACGTCGAGCGGATCGCCGAGCGTGTTATCCGCTCTTGCGGTTCCTGCCAACGCCCAACCCTTGTCGCGAACGCCGAAAAATCCGGCCGCACTCGCGGCTGCGGCAGTCTTGAGAAACATCCGGCGCGGTGAGGTCAACCCGGCCGAATGGTCACAGCACACGCTTTCACGCAGTGTCATGAACGTGACTTCCTCCCTCCTCCTCGAATGGTTAATAAGTTTAACGGAAGCAGACTATAACCGTAGGCGCCGGAGCCGCAACGCATTTGTGACGACGGAAACCGAACTCGCCGACATCGCCGCCGCGGCAATCACCGGGCTTAACAGAATACCAAAAGCCGGATAGAGCACACCGGCGGCAATCGGCACACCCAAGGCGTTATAGACAAACGCAAAGAACAGGTTCTGGCGGATGTTGCGCATCGTGGCGCGGCTCAGCCGTCGTGCGCGCGCAATCCCCGCAAGATCCCCTTTCACCAGAACAATGCCGGCACTTTGAATGGCAACTTCCGTGCCGGTCCCCATCGCGATGCCGATATCCGCTTCCGCCAGTGCCGGGGCATCGTTCACCCCATCGCCGGCCATGGCGACAATTCTGCCTTCGTTCCGTAGGCGACGCACGATGCGGTATTTGTCTTCCGGCAACACATCGGCTTCAACCTCGGTGATCCCCAATTGCCGGGCGACGGCTTCCGCCGTGCGCCGATCGTCACCCGTCAGCATGACAATGCGCACACCGTCCGCGCGCAAAGCCTCCAGCGCCGCAGGCGTGGTTTCTTTAATCGGGTCCGCCACGGCGATCACCCCGGCCGGTCGGCCCTCCACGGCCACAAACAAGGCGGTAGCGCCGTTTTCGCGCAGCTGGCCGGCAGCATTGGCCAGAGAGCCAAGATCAACTTTCTCGGCCTGCATCAGCAAAGCGTTGCCCAGCGCGACGCGCAGCTCGCCGACGCGCCCCGTCACGCCCTGGCCGGTGACCGAGCGAAAATCATTCGGCGATACAAGCGGAATGCCGCGCTCGTGGGCCGAAGCAACAATGGCGGCGGCGAGCGGGTGTTCGCTTGCTTGCTCCAGAGCCCCCGCAAGCCGGAGCACGTCTTGCTCGGAAAAACCTTGGGCCGGCACAATCTCCGTAACGCGCGGCTTGCCCATAGTCAGCGTGCCGGTTTTATCCACCACCAGCGTGTCCACGCGCTCCATGCGCTCCAATGCCTCGGCGGATCGGATCAACACGCCGACCGTCGCGCCCTTGCCCACGCCGACCTGGATCGACATGGGCGTCGCCAAGCCGAGCGCGCAGGGGCAGGCGATAATCAGCACCGAAACCGCCGCCAATAGGCCGTGCGAAAGCTGCGGAGGCGGGCCCCAAATGGCCCAGCCGATGAAGGCCGCGAAGGCCGCTCCCACCACTGCAGGCACGAAATAGCCGGATACGACGTCGGCAAGGCGCTGGATCGGCGCACGCGAACGCTGGGCTTCGGCCACCATGGCAACAATGCGCGCCAGCATGGTCTCGGCGCCTACTTTCTCGGCTCGCATGATCAGCGCACCCGTGCCGTTCACCGTGCCGCCGATCAGTTCCGCACCAGGTTCCTTCACAACCGGCATGGATTCGCCGGTCACCATCGACTCATCGACGCTGCTTTTTCCTTCCAGCACAATGCCGTCCACCGGTACGCCCTCACCCGGGCGGATGCGCAACCGATCGCCCACCTGCACCCGCTCGAGCGGAATCTCTTCCTCCGTCCCGTCGGCGCGAATGCGGCGCGTCGTTTTCGGCGCAAGGTTTAGGAGCGCGCGGATCGCCCCGCCGGTCTGCTCGCGGGCCCGAATTTCCAGCACTTGGCCTACCAACACCAGCACGGTGATCATCGCGGCAGCTTCGAAATAGGTCGGCACGCTCCCGTCCGGGTTTCGGAAGCCCGGCGGAAAAGCTTCGGGGAAAAGTGTCGCGATGAGGCTGTAAAGATAGGCCGTTCCGACGCCGAGGGCGATCAGGCTGAACATATTGAGATGGCGGCGCAGCAGTGAGTGCCAGCCGCGGACGAAGAACGGCCAGCCCGACCACAGCACCACCGGGCTTGCCAGCACGAATTGGAGCAAGGCCGACCAACGCGGCGGAATAACGCGGGAAAGATGCACGCCGGGAATAGCGTCCGCCATGGCCAGCACCACCACGGGGATCGCGAGCACAAGCCCGATCCAGAACCGGCGGGACATATCGACAAGTTCCGGATTGGGGGGAGCCTCAACCGAGGGCGCGACCGGCTCCAACGCCATGCCGCAAAGCGGGCAACTGCCCGGATGATCCTGTCGAACCTCGGGGTGCATCGGGCAGGTGTAGATCATACCCGGCACGGCGGGCGGCGGAGCGGAAGCTTCCGCTTTGAGGTAGCGGGTGGGATCAGCGGCGAATTTCTCCCGGCAGCCCGCGCAGCAGAAATAAAAATCCTGCCCGGCGTATTCCCAATGGTGTTGTGACGTTGCCGGATCCACGCTCATTCCACAAACGGGATCGCGCACCAACTCCGCTGTCTCGGCGGTTGCCGCGGAAGCTTTGTGGTGATGGCCGTGATGATGGTGCATCGAGCGTTCGTCCATGATGAACTCTCCCCAGGCAGCCCTCTGCGGTATTCTGATCGCAGCCACTTGCCCTGCGACTTAACTTTATCCTATATACCCTGCCTACGGTATGGTATCAATAGCGGCAAGCGGGACATGCAGGACAAAACAAAAAAGACGGTTACGGCACGGCTCAAACGTATCGAAGGCCAAGTCGGCGGTTTGCTACGGATGGTAGAAAACGACCGTTACTGCGTGGACATTCTGACCCAGATCAACGCCATCCGCGCGGCGCTGCATAAAGTAGAAGAACTAATCCTGAGGGATCACGTATCGCATTGCGTCGTCGATGCGTTCGCATCCGGCGATCTGGCGGCACAGCGCGAGAAGGTGGAAGAATTGGTGGAAACCATCGGGCGCATGACACGGTAAGGAGACATGTCTCAGGGCACAGCACATCAACGAAAGCGGGTCATTGCGAGGCTACTTGTTTTGACGATGCTGCTGTTCTCTGGTGTCGAAGCCGCGCTCGCAACGTTTCCGGGAACTTGCTACCACCAAACACACGTATCTGATCTGGCGTCTGCTGCACCTGCTTACAATGCGCCGGTTCTTGCTCATGACGATAATGGCAGCCACCCGTTGCTTTGCTGTATCTGCGGCCAATGCGTGGTGCATGGGCAATTATTGCTTGCAGGATGGGGTTCTTTGCCGGTGCCGTCGGCGCATCGGCTCTCGTATCGGTTTTGCGACATACTTTCATTTCGTAGCGTGGCTATAGGACCGCTTTGCCCACCACCGCGAGAGATCGCCTAAACCGCCACGGTTCTTGCGTCTTCGCCGGTACCCTTGCCGGCAGATCCCGCAAACCCGAGGTCACATCCTTTTCTCAGGCGTCTTCGCGCTTACTCCGGCTCTTCGGGAATCGTATCATGAGCAAACAAATGTTTTCCAACCTTTCTCGACGTCTATTCCTGACTCACGCTGCCGTTCTTGGAATGCTCGGCAGTTCCGCCAGGCCTGGATCAGGTCGAGCGCAAGCGGCGATGGACTTCGCTCCAACAAAGCTCATCGTCGAACGTCGTATTGTCGAAGTAAACGGCAAACCCGCTTCCGTATTCGGCATCCGCCAGTCCGACGGAAACGCAGGCTTGAGCCTCAATCCTAGTCAACGCTTTCGTGTTGAACTCGAAAACAAAACAAGCGAACCCACAATTGTTCACTGGCATGGCCAAACACCACCGCCCGATCAAGATGGCGTGGTCGATACGGGCTACGTCCCGCTGATCTCGTCCAGCACTTCGCAGGACTATGACTTTAACCCTCGCAGCGGCACCCACTGGATGCATTCGCATCATGGCTTGCAAGAACAACGCCTCATGGCCGCACCGCTGATCGTGCACACGGAAGCCGATCGGCACATGAATGCGCAAGAGGTGGTTGTCATGCTGCACGATTTCTCGTTCCGAGATCCGGCGGAAATCTTGGCGCAGCTCACCGGCCGAATAGCTCCCGTGCGCAGTGGCGCAGCAGCCGGCCACGATATGGACATGGCCGGACATGCGATGCCGATGGAAAGCGGCGCCGCCATGGACCTCAATGATATCGATTATGATGCCTACCTTGCAAACGAGCACACGCTGGAAGATCCGTTGGTGGTCCAGACCGAGCGCGGCGGGCGCGTGCGGCTTCGGCTGATCAACGGCGCGACGACTACGGCTTTCTGGATCGACCTTGGCATACTGCAAGGAACCCTCATTGCGGTGGACGGCGATCCGGTGCGGCCGATAACGGCTCGGCGCTTTCCAATTGCCGAAGCCCAACGGCTGGACATCCTCATCCCGCTTCCCAAAGAGCGCAGGGCTTTTCCTGTGCTCGCTCAGCGCGAAGGTAATCACCAGCGCACAGGGATCATTCTTGCGAGCCCCGGCGCAACCATTGCCAAAATATCAAGTGTCGCAGACGTGCCCGCCCCACCGATCGATCTCTCGCTGGAACAGCGCCTTGTCGCCGTAAACCCTTTGCCGCGGCACCGCGTAGGCATGTTCCATCATATCGCGCTCACCGGTAGCATGCGACCCTATGTTTGGTCGATTGAGGACCGGACCTGGATAAATCATAAACCGCTACCCGTGCGCAAAGGCGAGCGAGTGGTGTTGGAGATGACGAACCACAGCGGGATGGCTCATCCTATGCACCTGCACGGGCATCACTTCCAGGTGATTGCAATCAACGGCATACGCATCAACGGCGCGATGCGTGACACGGTGCTGGTGCCGGCGCGCGGAAGTGTAACCATTGCTTTCGACGCCAACAATCCCGGTCGCTGGCTGCTGCATTGCCACAACCTGTTCCATATGGCGACCGGCATGATGACCGAAATCGTCTACGACAACGCCTAAGTTCCTAACAAAGGAGAGTCTGACATGTTTTTTCCAAACCGCACCGCGCTTACCGCAATCATTCTGGCAACATCCCTCACGGCCGCGCATGCCCAGCCGCAAGGGCAGGAAACGCAAGGCCAGGGAAGCGAAACGCCTATGATGGGTGAGGGCAACACGGGCGAAATGATGCCGATGATGCCCGTGATGCCGATGATGCCCATGATGATGGTGCCCATGATGGGCGGAATGATGGGAATGCCACCGCAGGGCGGGATGCAACCGCAAACGGGCATGATGCCGCAAGGAAGCGGCGAGGGTATGCCTATGATGGGCTGTATGGGCCGCATGATGCCAATGATGGGCGAAATGATGGGGCACGGTGAGGCAGCCTCCCCGATGGGAATGATGATGTTCGATCATATCGAGGGGCACATCGCGTTTCTGAAAGCCGAACTCGGCATCACCACTGCGCAGGAGCAGCAATGGAATGCCTTCGCCGATACCTTGCGCGCGAACGCAAAGACTATGCAGGAGCAACGGCGTGCGATGATGGAAAAGGGGATGCCAACAACTTGGCCCGACCGCATCATGCTGCATGAGCGAATGCTGGAAGCGCGGCTTCGTGCCGTGAAGGCAATCGAAGGGCCGGCGAAGGCACTTTATGAAGCGCTCTCTCCAGAGCAGCAAAAGAAGGCCGACGAGCTTATGGGCCATCCGATGCGCGGAATGTAAAGCTGCTGTCCCATTACCGGCAACCGGTCGATGTGCGATCGCCCAATCAACCATTCGTACCCTGATCGCATCGTGTCGGTATAGGAACAACGCAGGTGAGGTTGTATTCCTCCCCCGACTGGCTATATGCCCTGAGGCGTTATGTTCTTGGCGTAACCATCGGAAACGCCTTGTGGGAGGCAGCACAGCTGCCTCTCTACACGTTGTGGGAAAGCGGAACTCCAGCGCAGATCACTTTCGCCCTTCTGCACTGTACGGCAGGAGATGTATTGATCGCATCGGCAGCATTGCTCGGTGCATTGCTTTTCGTCGGGACACCGGATTGGCCGAGAATGAGTGCCAAGCGCACAGCGTTTGTCTCGATCCCGGCCGGTCTCGGCTATTCCATTTTTAGCGAGTTTTGGAACACGACGGTTCACAAAACGTGGGCCTATTCCGATCTGATGCCCGTTTTGCCCGGGCTTCACGTCGGGTTGACACCGCTCCTGCAATGGTTGGTGGTGCCACCGCTTGCGCTGCTCTGGGCCATGCGCCCGCCCCGGACGCGGCCTTAACACGGTGCCACGCGCTGCACTTCCCAATCCTTCGGATATTCAGTCTTCATTCGCACCAACGGGCGGGCTGCGGCCAGGACATCGGCGAAGGCCTGATGCTATGCCCGATCGGCTGACAGCTTTTCAAGGTTACGATCATCGTGCCGAGCAAATTAAAATTCCTTCATTTGTGAGGTGAAAAATGATGAAAATACTATGTGTATGTGCAAGGTATAACAAGGCGCAAAGGAGCGTGCCATGAGGCAGGCAGGATTTTCGCCGTTCCCGATTTTTGCCGGAATATGCGCTTTGGTGCTGGCAGGTATTGGTCCTGACCTCGCGTTTGCCCGCGGCGGCGGACACGGAGCCCATACCGGCGGAATGGGGGCTGCCGGCGCCGCCTCGTCAGGGGCGTCAAGCGGCTCGGCGGCAGGAGCGGCCGGCTCTAGCGGCTCGGCTGCGGGGAGCCATGGAGCAAGTGCCGCCGCTGCAAGCGGTCATGCCGGCACGGCCGGCACGGGGGCAGCTTCGTCCGGTGGAACCGCAGCGCAGGCGGCGGCCATGGGGGTGCATCCGGGTGGCCCGCCGATCGGAACGCAAGGGGTGAGCAACGTGCCGTTCGAAGCCGATACCCTGCAGAAGCCCGGTTGGCCGGATTACAATTACGGATCCAATTACGACCCCTCCACAAGGCCGCAGGGAAGAGATTGCGTGAACTGGCCGAACTTCCCGGCCTGCAAGTAAGTTCTCTCATCCTCTTGGCGCGGGGGCTCTCCCAACGCTGAAGCTCGCATTTCCGAGCCGGTTCCGAAATCGCTCGTCCCTCAGCGATGACTCGCAGGAACGCAAACCGCAAGATTGTTAGCGGCGGAGAAAAGCAAGATCCTTACAAAAGCGCCTCTGCGATCCGTTCCGCAAGCCGCCGCGCCACTTCCGTCTTCGGAAGTCGCGGCCAGTGCTCTACGCCCTCTGCGGTGATGAGATGCACCAGATTCTCCTCCCCGCCCATCACGCCGGAAGCGGGTGAAACATCGTTCGCAACAATCCAGTCGCAACCTTTGCGCATGCGTTTTTCTTGCGCGTGCTGAACGACATTCTCGGTCTCCGCCGCGAAACCCACAACAAGCTTCGGACGCAGCGCCCCCGGTTCGGACAGTGCCGCGAGAATGTCCGGGTTCGGCACCAAAGTAAGAGTGGGGGCTTTTGCCTCTGATCCTTTTTTGATTTTCTGCACGGCAACATCCGCAACACGCCAATCCGCCACTGCCGCGGCCATAACGGCAGCATCGGCCGGCAATGCAGCCTTGCATGCCGCCAGCATTTGCTCGGCGGTTTCCACTTTCCGCACCGAGACCCCTATCGGGTCGGGCAGCGCCACCGGCCCGCTCACAAGCGTCACCCGCGCGCCCAGGCCGGCAAGCGCAGCGGCAATCGCGTGGCCCTGCCTGCCGCTCGAGCGATTGGCGATGTAGCGAACGGGATCGATCGGCTCATGCGTCGGGCCACTCGTCACCAAGACGTGCTTTCCCGCAAGTTTGCCTTCTTTCGCAAGAAGCGCGCGAATCGCTTCGAGAATGGCGGGCGGCTCGGCAAGCCTGCCCGGACCGAATTCGTTGCAGGCCATCGGCCCCTCCTCCGGCCCCACCACCGCGATTCCGCGCGCGACAAGCTTTGCCATATTCTCTTGCGTGGCGGGATGGAGCCACATGCGCACGTTCATGGCGGGCGCAACCAGCACCCTCTTGTCGGTGGCCAAAAGCAGCGTGGCGGCAAGGTCATCGGCAAGCCCCGCGGCCATCCGCGCCAGAAGATCCGCCGACGCCGGCGCCACCACCAGAAGATCGGCCGCGCGGGAAAGCTGGATATGCCCCATCTCGCTTTCGTCAGTCAGCGAAAAGAGATCGGAATAAACCCGGTTCTCGGAAAGCGCCTGCAACGAAAGCGGGGTGACGAACTGCGCTGCCGCCCGGCTTAACGCGCAGGTGACGGAGGCGCCTTCCGCCCGCAACAGGCGGATCAATTCCAACGCCTTGTAGGCTGCAATCCCGCCGCTCACGATGAGCAGAATATGCTTGCCCGCAAGCATGATGGCCTAAACCCGCCAGCCCGCGTGCAACGCCACGATGCCGCCCGAGAGGTTCATGACGGAAATGTGTCGAAATCCGGCTGTTTGCATCATCGCGGCCAAGCGTTTCTGGTTCGGGAAACGGCGGATGCTTTCGGCAAGATAACGGTAGCTCTCCGCGTCTTTCGCTACAATCTTTCCGAGCAGCGGAAGCACTTCAAAAGACCACGCCTCATAAAGCGGGGCAAAAGCGGCAACCTGGAGTTCGGAGAATTCCAGGCAAAAGAAACGCCCTCCGGAGCGAAGCACGCGATAGGCTTCCGCCAGCACCGCTTGCTTATCCGTGCAGTTCCGTAGCCCGAAAGCAATGGAGACCCGATCAAAGCTTTGATCCGGCAGCGGCAGCTTTTCGGCATCGGCCACCAGAAAATGCGCGTTCCCGATCAGCGCGCGATCAATCGCCCGCGTCTTGGCGCGGGCAAGCATTGGAGCGTTGATGTCGGTCAGCCACACCGGCCCCCCGCCCATCGCCGCCCAACCAAGACCGACATCGCCCGTGCCCGCCGCCAGATCGAGCAGCCGCCGGCCCGGCCTCGGATCCAACGCGGAAAGGAGGATGCGCTTCCAGATCCGATGAAGCCCGAGCGACATTAAGTCGTTCATAATGTCGTAACGCGGGGCTACGCTTTCGAAAACGCGCCGTACCAAGGTCTTCTTGGCAGAGCGCGGCACCATGCGGAAGCCGAAGTCGGTTTGAGGCTCGGGCGAAGGAACGTTGTTTTGCATCTTAAGTCGTGTATAGCCTGTCTTCTACCGATGCCGGAACTCCCTGAAGTGGAAACAGTAATGCGCGGGCTGGCCGCGCGGATGAGCGGACGGCGGATCGTCCGCGCGCATCTTGCACGCGCGGATCTGCGCTGGGCGCTGCCGCAACGGCTTGCTTCTCGGCTTACCGGTGCCGAAATTTTGGGGTTTCGGCGGCGCGCCAAATATATTCTGATGCGCCTTGCCGGGGGCGAAAGCATGCTGATCCATCTCGGCATGTCCGGGCGTTTGCTCGTGCGAAAAGACTCGGAGGCAAGCGCGCTCAACGGGGCGGAGACGCTTCGGCACCCGCACGAGCATCTGACGCTGCTCACCGATGACGGCTGGCGGATCAGCCTGATCGACCCGCGGCGCTTCGGTTGCCTGGATTTGCTGCCAACCGAGGCCGAGGATCAGCACCGCCTGCTTGCCGGGTTAGGCCCCGAGCCGCTGGAGGATGCGTTTTCGGCCGAATATCTGGAAAAGGCGCTGCACGGACGGACAATGAGCCTCAAAGCTGCGCTCATGGATCAGCGACTCGTCGCCGGACTCGGCAATATCTATGCGTGCGAAGCACTCTATCGGGCCGAACTCAGCCCCAAAAGGCGGGCGGGAACAGTGCGCGGCGTGCGTGCCGAGCGGCTGGTTGCGGCCATCAAGGCAACGTTGAGCGAAGCAATTGCCGCCGGAGGTTCGAGCTTGCGCGATTATGTGCAACCGAGCGGCGCGCTTGGTTATTTCCAACATGCTTGGAAAGTCTATGGCCACGCGGGCGAGCCCTGCCCCCGTTGCCCGGGGCCGCCGGCTTGCCGCGGCATTCGCCGGCTGGTCCAATCCGCCCGAAGTTCCTTTTATTGCCCGCGAATACAACGCTGAACGGAAGGAAAACCCCATGGCTCCAAATTCCGCGCAAACGCCGGCCGCTCCGCAGATGATTGTGACGGAAACCCGCGGCGCTGTCGGCTTGATCCGGCTCAACCGGCCGCAAGCATTGAACGCGCTCTGCGACCAATTGATGGAAGAGCTCGCCGATGCGCTTCGTGCTTTCGAGGCAGATCCCGCAATCGGCGCGATCGTGCTCACCGGCACCGAAAAAGCTTTTGCCGCCGGGGCCGACATCAAGGAAATGCAGGCGCGCACCTATCCCGATGTCGCGATGCACGATTTCATCGCAAAGTGGGAAATCGTCAGCCAGATCAAAAAGCCGGTCATCGCGGCCGTGGCCGGCTATGCACTCGGCGGCGGCTGCGAGCTTGCCATGATGTGCGACATAATCATCGCCGCGGAAAATGCCCGATTTGGCCAGCCGGAAATCAATTTGGGCGTGATCCCGGGCGCCGGCGGCACCCAACGGCTCACCCGCGCGGTCGGCAAGGCAAAAGCCATGGAAATGATCTTGACCGGCCGGATGATGGATGCCGCCGAAGCCGAGCGTGCCAATCTGGTTGCCCGAGTCGTGCCGACGGACCGGCTACTGGAGGAGGCGCTCGCGCTTGCCGAACGCATCGCCGCGCTTTCCCCGGTTGCGGTTGCAATGGCCAAGCAAGCGGTGAACCGCGCTTTTGAAACAACGCTCAGCGAGGGCATTCGAGTCGAGCGTTCTCTCTTTCACCCGCTCTTCGGAACGCCGGACCAAAAAGAAGGCATGGCTGCCTTCATCGAAAAGCGCAAACCCAACTTCCGCCGTGCCTGAGGCCTCGTCGGGGTTCCTCGGCTGCTTGACTTGGCCGTCCGAACCCCCTAGAAGCCCCCTCCTCAGCAGCGCTACTTCTTGGCTTGCTGGTTCATTGAAACCTTCGTTGGATTGATGTCCTGATTGCCGGAACGCCATGGCTAATACCGATTCCGCGCGCAAGCGCATTCGCCAAACCGAGCGCCGTACGCTCCGCAACCGGGCTCGTAAATCTCGGGTCCGTAGCTTCATCCGCAAGGTGGAAGCAGCGATTGCCGCAGGCAATAAAACGGAAGCGCAATCAGCGCTCCGTGCCGCGCAGCCGGAGTTGCAACGGGCGGCCAGTAAAGGTGTGCTGCATCGCAATACCGTTGCGCGTAAGCTTTCGCGTCTCTCGGCGCGGGTGAAAGCCTTGCCCGGCACCTAGCTTTCCCCCCGTGCAGCTTCGAAAAAGAAAGAAGCGCCAAAATTTTTTGGGGGAAGAAAAACAACCGCACAATAAAAGACATTTGTCTCTGCAAGAATTTTGCATAGACATTGTGTATCAATAGCATTGCACTCTAATCGCAGTGGGAAACTTAAGAAAAAAGCTTAAAAGAGCAGGTTAACTTGCCGTTACAAAAACCACGGTTTCTTTGCTTCGCGTAAAGTTTATCTTGGTTTTCTCGATAAGCGGCGAAATTGTTATTGCGTCGGCATGGAAGTTTGCGATAGTTCTTCTCCCGGAGAATGAGAATTTCCCCTTTTGGTGTGTCCACCTTTAGGGTGAAAAACAACACGGACTGGGTTCAATCCTCTCTGCTGGTTTGGGGATACGCGGTGGCGGACAACAGAGTGAAGGACCAGGAACTGGTGGCTGTCTCCGAAAAGGCAGAATTTTTGCCCGCAAAGCCTTGCGAGGTTGCCGTGCCTCGGGGCTGGGAGGCGCCGCCTGACGAAGCCGAACTCTCCCAACAATGGATTCGGGTACAGCATCGCCTCCAGCAGGAAGTGGGAGAGGTTGAGTATCGGGCTTGGCTACGCCAGATGTCGCTGGGTGGGCTCGATGGCGATGAGATAACCGTGCGTTTGCCCACACGCTTTTTGCGTGACTGGGTGCGCTCGCAGTACGGAGGGCGCTTAACGGCGCTCTGGCAGTCGGAAAATCCCCGCATAAGGCGGGTGGATATTCGTGTGGGGGCTGCCGCGTCCGAAGAGCTCGCATTGGGCGAAACTTTGGCTGTCTCCGCCGCACCTTCCCCCGTTGAGGCGCCGCGCGCGCCCGAGCGAATCGATGCGCGCGCGGAGGCTGCGGGGCTTGATCCGCGTTTTGATTTCGAGAGTTTTGTTGTCGGCAAGCCGAACGAATTTGCTTATGTGTGCGCGCGCCGCGTTGCCGAACGGCCCGCCGCGCCAGGGTTTAATCCGTTGTTTTTATACGGCGGCGTCGGCTTGGGCAAAACCCATTTGATGCACGCCATCGCTTGGGAACTGATCCGTCGGCCTGGGCCTCCGGTATTTTCCGTCGCCTATATGTCGGCGGAAAAGTTTATGTATCGGTTTATCGCCGCCATTCGCAGTCAATCGACAATCGAATTTAAAGAACAATTGCGCAGCGTCGATGTATTAATGGTGGATGATTTGCAGTTTTTGATCGGCAAAGACAATACTCAAGAAGAATTTTTCCACACATTCAACGCGCTGGTAGATGCCGGCAAGCAAATCGTGGTTTCGGCCGACAAATCCCCCTCCGACCTCTCCGGCCTGGAAGATCGGCTTCGTACCCGGCTGGGTTGCGGCATGGTCGCGGATTTGCACGCTACCACGTACGAGCTTCGGTTCTCCATCCTGCAGGCAAAAGCCGCCAGGGCCGGGGTTTCCATCCCTCCGAAAGTCATGGAATTTTTGGCCCATAAAATCACCTCTAACGTCCGTGAATTGGAAGGGGCGCTGAACCGGCTCATCGCGCATGCCAATCTCTTCGGCCGGCCGATTACTTTGGAAACGACGCAAGAAGTGCTGCACGATATTTTGCGTGCGCATGACCGCCGGATCACGATCGAGGAAATTCAACGCAAAGTGGCCGAACACTGGAACATTCGGCTCACCGATATGTCTTCGGCCCGGCGCGCCCGAGCCGTCGCGCGGCCCCGCCAAGTGGCGATGTACTTGGCGAAGCAGCTGACCAGCCGGAGCTTACCCGAGATCGGGCGAAAATTCGGCAATCGCGATCATACCACCGTGATGCACGCCGTCGCCCGGGTTTCCGAACTGATGGAGCGGGATGCCGCTTTTGCCGAAGACGTCGAGCTTTTGCGCCGCATGTTGGAAGCGTCTTGAAACCGGACAGGCAGAGGAACGAGGTGCGCCGGCTTGCCCGCTTTCCCGGCCCGGAATCGGTTGATAGAATATGGTCGTGAAGAGACCTATAAGCATAAGTTTGCCTGTGGCTCCGAGCGGAACAGAGCCGCCTTCGGGAGCCTGCCCCGTGCGAAAGCCGGGGAACGGCAGGCTGATTAAGGATTAGAAGAATGAAGTGTGAGATTGATCGCGCGGCGCTTCTCAAAGCCTTGGCGCATGTGCAAAGCGTCGTTGAAAAGCGCAACACCATCCCCATTCTGGCCAACGTCTTACTGCAGGCGAAGGACGGGCGCCTTTCGCTGACCGCGACGGATATGGAAATTGCGGTGGTTGAAGAGGTGCCTGCGGAAGTCTCGCGTAACGGCGCTGCAACCGCGCCCGCCGCAACCCTTTATGAAATTGTCCGCAGGCTCCCCGAAGGCGCGCGGATCACCCTTGAACACGGGGGAAGCGCTCGCGAAGGCGAAGGCTCGCTTTCGTTGCGGTCGGGGCGCTATGCCACCAACCTGATCGCGCTGCCGGTCGGGGATTTCCCTGCCATGACGGCGGGCAACCTGCCGCACCATTTTGCGCTCTCGGCGAAGGCGCTGCGGGGGCTGATCGATCGCACCCGCTTCGCCATCAGCACGGAGGAAACGCGCTATTACCTGAACGGCATTTTTCTGCATGCCGCCGAAAGCGAGGGAACCCCGGTGTTGCGGGCAGTCGCCACCGATGGGCACCGGCTGGCACGGATCGAAGAGCCTTTGCCGGAAGGCGCCGCCGGTATTCCGGGCGTGATTTTGCCGCGCAAAAGCGTGTTGGAATTGCGCAAACTTTTGGATGATTTCAACGACGAAGTGGAAATCGCACTCTCCGAGACGCGAATGCAGTTCCGCATCGGCCCGGTGATGCTCACCACCAAGCTGATCGACGGCACCTTTCCGGAATACGAACGCGTCATCCCGCGCGACAACGATAAGATCTTGCGGGTCATACGAAAAGATTTTGCCGAGGCGGTAGCGCGCGTCGCCGCCATTTCCACCGAGCGTTCGCGGCCCGTGAAAATGTCGCTTTCGCGCGATTTGCTCGTGCTGTCCGCGTCCAGCCCCGAGCAAGGTACGGCGACCGAAGAGCTGGAACGCGGGCAAGTGCAATACGATGCCTCACCGCTCGAGATCGGCTTTCAAGCACGGTATCTGAATGACGTGACGGAACATATCGCAGGGGATGTCGAGTTTCGTTTCGCCGATGGTACGGCCCCCACCGTCGTGCGCGATATTGCCGATCTCAGCGCGCTTTATGTGCTGATGCCGATGCGGGTGTAACCCTGTCGTTCTTGGGCTCTGCTTCCGTCCGCCCGCCCCCGTTGCGCCTGACGCGGCTGACACTGTTTGATTTTCGCAACTTCGCGCACGTCGCATGGCACGTACCGGGACGCTTGACCGTCATTTACGGGCCGAACGGCAGCGGCAAAACCAATCTTCTCGAGGCGATTTCGTTGCTTACCCCGGGCCGCGGCTTGCGCGGCGCACGCTTTGCCGACTTGGCGCGCGTAGGCCCCGGCGCGAGCGGGCGCTGGGCAGTGGCCGGGCGCTTTCTGACCCCTGCCGGGGAGATCGAAATCGGCACCGGCTCGGCGCCGGAAGGCGCGGCGGAGAAGCGGGTTTTTCGCCTGAACGGCGCCTCGGTCCGTAGCCAGCTGCAGATTGCGGAGCATGTCTCGGCCGCGTGGTTAACCCCGCAAATGGATCGCCTTTTCCAAGAGGGCGCAGCCAGCCGACGGCGGTTTCTCGATCGACTGGTTCTCGCGTTTGACCCCGCGCATGCGCGCGAAATCGCCGCGCATGAAACGGCCGCCACCGAACGGTTGCGGCTCTTGGCGCAAGGGGATGCGCACCCTTCCTGGCTTGCCGGAATTGAAGAAGCGATGGCACGCCACGCCGTTGCGGTCACCCATGCCCGGCTTTCGCTGATCGCGCGACTCAACGCCGTCTTGGCCGCTGGGCTTGCAGGCTTCCCGACCGCGCGGCTTTCGCTGCGCTGCGCGATCGCCGAACATCTTTGCGCGGAACCTGCGTTGGCCACGGAAAACTGGCTTCGGGCGGAACTTGCCGCGCTCCGCGCGCGCGATGCCGCGCATGGAACCACGGCACTCGGTGCCCACCGCGCCGACCTTCTGATGACGGATGCCGATACCGGGCTGCTGGCCTCTTTGCTAAGCACCGGCCAGCAAAAAGCCCTCCTGGTTGCGGTGGTGCTCGCGCATGCTCTGGCGCTTACCGAAATCCGCGGCCATGCACCGATATTGCTTCTGGATGAAGCGCTCACGCATCTGGACGCGGCCCGACGGAGCGCGCTTTTTACAGCCTTGATGAACCTTCCGACGCAGGTTTTGCTCACCGGAGTCGATCGGGAGACGTTCCTGCCGCTCCGCGCCGTCGCACAAGGCTTGCGCATTACGGCGGGCAGCATCGAAGAAGACGCAGATTTCGCATGCCTGTATCACGGCAGCGAACGTGCAACGTGATACAACGCCTCCTCCATCGCAACCGGCGCAACGCCTTGATTTATCATAGCATTATCCTTCGGGGTCCCGATCTGCAGCAGCACGATAGCGTGGCCGAAGAATCAACCTGTCAACGATTTCTCGTCAGGGGACTAGGGTTTGCCGAAGAGAATTGCTATATAGAATTCGCATATAGAATGCTGATTCTCTCTAAAATTGGAGCGTTATGGCGGCATGAGTGGTAACGCTGCACCGCGGCTTGACGCCGATGCTTACGATGCGGCTTCGATTTCCGTGCTCAAGGGCCTGGACGCCGTCCGGAGACGGCCGGGGATGTACATCGGCGATACCGATGACGGCTCGGGTCTGCATCACATGGCCTTTGAGATTATCGACAACGCCATCGATGAGGCACAAGCCGGGTATGCCCGCAACGTCTGGGTAACGTTGAATGGTGATGGCAGCCTTACCGTGCGCGATGACGGCCGCGGAATCCCCACCGATATCCACCCGGAAGAGGGGATTTCCGCCGTCGAGCTGGTCCTGACGCGGTTGCATGCCGGCGGCAAGTTCGATCAAACCTCCTATAAAGTTTCCGGCGGGTTGCACGGCGTGGGCGCCGCGGTCGTGAACGCGCTTTCGGAATGGATGGAGGTGCGCATTTGGCGCCACGGGCACGAGCATTTCATTCGCTTTCGCAACGGTGAAGCGGAAGCCCCCCTTCGCGTCGTCGGCGATACGGATGAAGCGACCGGAACCGAGGTTACCTTCAAACCCAGCTCGGCAACGTTTTCGCGCACCGAATTCGATTTTGCAATTCTGGAACGGCGCTTGAGAGAACTGGCTTTTCTCAACTCCGGCCTTTCGATAACCCTGCGCGATGAGCGCCATGCCCCGCCGCGCGAGCAGATATTCCGCTACGAGGGTGGTCTCGTTCGGTTTGTGGAATGGCTCGATCGCGGCAAGACGCCGGTTTTCGCCCCGCCAATCAGCGCCAGTAAACTGGATGCGCAAAGCGGCATCAAAGTGGAATTCGCTCTCGATTGGACGGATAGTTATCATGAAACCATGCTGTGTTTCACGAACAACATTCCGCAACGGGACGGCGGCACGCATCTCGCCGGTTTTCGCCAGGCGTTAACCCGCGTGGTAACCAAATACGCCGAGAGCATGGGCAAGAAAGAAGGGCTTTCCCTTGTCGGCGAGGACATGCGCGAAGGGCTTACCGCGGTGCTAAAAGTCTTGGTTCCGGATCCAAAATTTTCCTCCCAAACCAAAGACAAATTGGTAAGCTCCGAGGTGCAGCCGGTGGTGCAGGCCGTTGTCGCGGACGTGATCGGGCACTGGTTTGAAACGCACCCGAAGGAAGCGCGGAGCATCATTCAAAAAGTGATGGATGCAGCGGCAGCACGCGAAGCGGCGCGCAAAGCGCGGGAACTGACGCGACGCAAAGGCGTGTTGGACGTCTCAACGCTTCCCGGCAAACTGGCCGATTGTCAGGAACGGGATCCGCGTGCGGCCGAATTGTTTATCGTGGAAGGCGATTCGGCCGGCGGTTCCGCCAAGCAAGGGCGCGACCGCAGGTTTCAAGCCATTTTGCCGCTGAAAGGAAAAATTCTCAACGTCGAGCGTGCGCGCTTTGATCGCATGTTGAGCAGCGCGGAAATCGGAACGCTGATAACCGCCCTCGGCACCGGCATCGGGCGGGCAGATCCCGAGCAAGGCGGCTTTGACATCAACAAACTCCGCTACCATCGGATCGTCATCATGACGGATGCCGATGTCGACGGTTCGCATATCCGCACGCTCCTGCTTACTTTTTTCTTTCGCCAAATGCCGGAGCTGATCGAGCGCGGGCATTTGTTTATTGCCCAGCCCCCGCTCTATCGAGCCAAGCGCGGCAATGAAGAGCGCTATTTGAAGGACGATCGTGCGTTAGAAGATTACCTGCTTGACAAAGCACTTGCCGGAGCACGGCTGATCTTTGCGGACGGCACCGAAGTCAGCGGGGCGATGCTGGCGCCGGAAGTCTCGTTCTTGCGTCAAGCGTATGAGCGGCTCGCGCGCTTGACCTCTACCGCACCGGAAACGGTGTTGGAACAAGCCGCCATTGCCGGAGCTTTGACGGTTGAGGCGGCACGCATGCCGGATGTGGCGCAAACACTCGCCGCGCGGTTGGACGGAATTTCTCTTCCCACGGAGCGCGGCTGGGTTGTTGCGGGGGATGCGACGGGGCTCGTGCTTGCGCGCACCGTGCGCGGCGTCGCCGAACGCTATGTTTTGGATGCCGCCGTCTTGCGCAGCGCGGAAGCCCGGTGGCTTGCCGAACGCGCCGCGATCTTGCAAGCCAAGTTTCAAGAACCGGCAAGACTTGTCCTGGAAGGGGAAGAAACCGCCCTCCCCGGCCCGGCGAGTGCCTACCGGCAGCTCTTAAACCACGGCAGGCGCGGGCTTTCGATTCAGCGCTTCAAGGGCCTCGGTGAAATGAATCCCGAGCAGCTCTGGAAAACAACGCTGGATCCTGCCAGCCGCACACTGCTGCAAGTCAAGATCAGCGATGTCGAAGATGCCGCGTTGGTCTTCAGCACGCTGATGGGCGATGTGGTGGAACCGAGGCGCGAATTCATTATGGAAAACGCGCTCAGCGTGGCAAATCTCGACGTCTAAACCTTCGCGGCTCGGGTCTCTCGCGCGCCCTCGCATGGTTTGATCCCATTATTTTATCGTTACGTATCATCAAGGACGGCGGTCCGCCAACTCGCCTTGCTTGGGCGGGGAAGGCGGTTGCCGGGGGGCCTAAGGGGTAGAGGGCTCGCCGCGGGAACGTTCACGGAAATGTGAAGCATCCGATCGTTTATGCTTGCTTGACAGAAAATTAAAGAAGTTTTTAATTTATAATTAGGAAAGGGGGATCGCTCTCATTTGGATCAGCCTATTGCTACGACGGCCGGTACCGCGGAGGGCGGTAGCGGCGGGTCATCGGAGGGATCCCTCGGCAGTGCGTCGGCGGAACCCCGCATTGTTGCGCACGCGGCCTACCCGCCGCCGGCGGCGCGCCCGACCCAGGAAGGGCCGCGCGGCATCCGGTTTGATTTCAACCTCGGCGCGCGCGTGCTGGTGCCGGCGGGCAACTGGCGGGTTCGGCTTTCCGATCTCGACACCGGCAATATTCTCTTCGAGACGGAAACCAAAGGCGCACTGATCAACAGCGCCAAACGCTGGTTTGTGCGCTTTCGCATCGAAGCCTGGCAGGACGGGGAAAGCGTCTTCGTGCACGAGTATTCGGCGGAAGACCGCCCGGTGCTGATCCAGTTTCCGGTCGGCACGCTGGGCGACCCGCTGGGCTGGCTTCCCTATGCGGTGAAATTCCAGCGCAAACACCGCTGCCGGCTGACATGCGCGCTTTCCCCCCTGCTCATCCCGCTGTTTCGCGACGCGTATCCTGAGATCACCTTTCTTCCTCCCGAAGAGGTACGGGTGGAGCAATACTACGCCACCTATTACCTTGGGCTGTTTTTCGACGATGCGGCCTGTATCTGGCAGCCGACGGATTTCCGTCATGTCGGGCTGCATCGCACGGCGGGCTATATTTTGGGCGTCGATCCGACGGAAGAGCCGCCGCTTTTGGCGCTGCCGGATGAAAGCCGGCCCATTGCCGAGCCTTATGTCTGCATTGCGGTGCAGAGTTCCACACAGGCGAAGTGTTGGAACAACCCGCGGGGCTGGCACGAGATCGTGGCTTTTCTGAAAGAGCACGGCTATCGGGTGATTTGCATCGACCGCGAGCGGGTTTACGGCACCGGGCTGGTGTGGAACCACATCCCGCACGGGGCGGAGGATCAGACCGGCAACCGGCCGCTGACCGAGCGGGCGCGCTGGCTCCGGCATGCGGAGTTTTTTGTGGGGCTTTCCAGCGGGCTATCGTGGCTCGCTTGGGCGGCCGGGGTGCCGGTGGTGCTGATCAGCGGCTTCACGCATGCGAACAACGAATTTTTCACGCCGTATCGGGTGATCAACTGGCATGCCTGCAATTCCTGCTGGAACGACGTGCGGCATCGGTTTGACCACAAGGATTTTCTCTGGTGCCCGCGGCATGCCGGCACGCCGCGGCAGTTTGAATGCACGCGGCTGATCACCGCGGAACATGTGAAAGCAACCATTCGGCGCATTCCGGGGTTCGGGGCTGCGCACGTGGCCGCTCGGCGCCAAGCCGAGCGCTAGACCATCGGAGGAACGCTTATGACCACTTACACCGTCAGCTCCGGCCAGACTTCTTCCGGCATTGTGATGAGCAGCGGCGATGTGATGAACATCTCCTTCGGCGGCTTGGCGGTGAACATCACGGATTCCGGCGGAACAATCAATGATTACGGGTCCCTGATCAGCAGCTTTATCCTCTTAGGATCTAACGGCTCATTTGGCAGCGCCACGATTTTTTCGGGCGGCATGGCCCGCGGCACCACGGTCGGCTACTTCGGCACGGAAATTGTCTCCTCGGGCGGTGTGGCCATCGGCACCACGGTCAGCTCCGGCGGCCTTGAAGACGTATTCGCGGGCGGCGTGGCCAGCTTCACCGTGGTCAGCTCCGGCGGCTTCCAGGATGTGGAATCCGGCGGCGTGGCCAGCGGCACCGTGGTCAGCTCCGGCGGCTTCCAGGGTGTGGAATCCGGCGGCGTGGCCATCGGCACCGTGGTCAGCTCCGGCGGCGCTGAGCTTGTTCTCTCGGGCGGCGTGGCCAGCGGCACCGTGGTCAGCGTCTTCGGCAACGAGTTTGTATCCGCGGGCGGCGTCGCCAGCTTCACCGTAGTAGTCGGCTCCAGCGGCTCTGAGATTGTTGAGGGCGGCGTGGCCATCGGCACCAAGGTCAGCTCCGGCGGCCGCGAGATTGTGGGATCGGGCGGCGTGGCCAGCGGCATCGTGGTTGGTTCCGGCGGCTTCGAGTTTGTCGACGGCGGCGTGGCCATTGGCACCAAGGTCAGCTCCGGCGGCCTGGAGTTTGTGGACTCGGGCGGAACGGCCAGCGGCACCGTGGTCAGCTCCGGCGGCATTGAAGATGTGTACTCGGGCGGCGTGGCCAGCTTCACCGTGGTCAGCTCCGGCGGCGTGGAGAACGTGTTCGGTGGTAATACCGTCGGCACCGTGGTCAGTTCCGGCGGCGTGGAGAATGTGTCCGCTGGCGGCGTGGCCAGCAGCACCGTCGTCAGCGCCGGCGGCTATGAGGAAGTGCTCTCGGGCGGCGTGGCCAGCTTCACCGTGGTCAGCTCCGGCGGCGTTGAAGATGTGTTCTCGGGCGGCGCGGCCAGCTTCACCGTGGTCAGCTCCGGCGGCGTGGAGAATGTGGCGACCGGCGTGGCCCGCGGCACCGTGGTCAACTCCGGCGGCGTGGAGAACGTGTTCGGTGGTAATACCGTCGGCACTGTGGTCAGCGCCGGCGGCATAGAGAACGTGGGTGGCACGGCCAGCGGCACGGTGGTGAGCAGCGGCGGCGAGGAGCGCATCTACTCCGGTGGTCTAGCCAGCGGCACCGTGATCAGCGCCGGCGGCATTGAGAATGTGCATGCGGGCGGGGTGGCCAGCGGCACCGTAGTCAACTCCGGCGGGACGGAGATCGTCTCTGCCGGCGGCAATGCGAGCGGAACCGTCATTAGTGCGGGGGGCATTCAGGACGTTTCCGGCCTAGCCACCGGCACCACGGTCGGCTCCGGCGGTCAAGAGGTCATCCTTTCCGGCGGGGTTGCGAGTGGCAGCATCGTCAACTTCGGCGGCAAGGATGTGGTCTCTTCCGGCGGCGTGACCAGCGGTACCGTGATCAGTTCCGGCGGGACGGAGATCGTCTCTGCCGGCGGCAATGCGAGCGGAACCGTCATTAGCGCGGGGGGCATTCAGGACGTTTCCGGCCTAGCCACCGGCACTACGGTCGGCTCCGGCGGTCAAGAGGTCATCCTTTCCGGCGGGGTTGCGAGTGGCAGCATCGT
>Ga0209061_1000176_pt1 | contig 210647 bp, 174 predicted proteins | sample Coa_R1_10_FD_187157 | JGI IMG/M metagenome (GOLD analysis project Ga0209061, IMG submission 187157) | Surface soil microbial communities from Centralia Pennsylvania, which are recovering from an underground coalmine fire - Coalmine... | ecosystem: Environmental > Terrestrial > Soil >... | reverse complement strand
GCCTCTTTAGCCACGGCCTCAGTGTTAGCACGCCCGGCTTGGCGAGCCGCGGGTACCCATTTGCGCAAGCACGTCTCAGCGATGCCGAGCTCACGCGCCGCGGCTCGGGCTGTCTTTCCCTGCTGTAGTACATAGGCAACGGCTTTGTCTTTGAACTCTGGGCTGAAGGACCGCCTCTGTGGTGCCATGGGACCTGTCTACTCCTCTCATCGGGGAGTGACAACGGAACCGGGGTATGTTCAGTCCTGGGCCTTCGGGGCCCACAGGGCAGCCAGCGACCCCGGTGGGGGCTTGCGGACCCGGAAGCGGCACCCTATTGGGCGCTGGCCGCCCTCCTGCCACTGCCAGCCGGGGCCACGGCACCTTCTAGCATTGCCGCGAGCGGGGCCGCGTCTGCCCGCTGGCACAAAGAAAACTGCCGCGCACCTCTTCGGTGAGCACTACCACCACCCTGTCGAACGCCCCCACCCCGCCCAGTAGTTCGAAAAGCGCTGCTCCCGCGCTCGGTGGTTTGCCGGGCGCCTCCCGGCCGCCGAGCACGTAACTGGCGCACTGAGGCCTTTGCCCCAGCAGCGTCACCAGCCACCGGCCGTCGGCGGGCCGAGCTGGCTCGGCTTGGCCTGTCCCCATGTCGCCACCTCCCCCAAAGCTGCGAGCCGTGGGGATTGTACAACTCGGTGGGGCGTGGGTTGGTGGATCTCCGCCAGGCGGGCGCCCCCAGGGTGCGTACCGGCAAAACCGGTAGGCTGCCACCGTCACCGACGTCACAAAAGGAGCGTGCAGCTTGCGACGGGGACGGCTCTACAAATGGGCGGGCCTGGCGTTGTGGGCGTCCCATGTCGCCCTGGCCTGGGCCGGCGCCTACCGCTGCCCGAGGTGCAAGGCCAAGCTCAACTACCGCTGGTGGTGCAGCCGCTGCCAGCGTTACCGCATCCCGGCCCGCTACTGTAGACGATGTCCGAGATGCCGCAATGGAGGCGGGGCCTTACGACCCCGCAAACCAGCCGCCTACTGCGCCGGCCGGGGCAGGTGGCCAGTGCCGCAATGGAGGCGGGGCCTTACGACCCCGCAAACATGTGCAGTGGGACGAGGCAACCTCCCAGTGGACCGCCGCAATGGAGGCGGGGCCTTACGACCCCGCAAACCAGCCGCCTACTGCGCCGGCCGGGGCAGGTGGCCAGTGCCGCAATGGAGGCGGGGCCTTACGACCCCGCAAACATGTGCAGTGGGACGAGGCAACCTCCCAGTGGACCGCCGCAATGGAGGCGGGGCCTTACGACCCCGCAAACACCGGCGGCAGCCGACAATGCGGCCCTCGGCGTATCGGCCGCAATGGAGGCGGGGCCTTACGACCCCGCAAACCCGTCGCCTCGGGCAACTTCCCTTGCCGCTACACGGGCCGCAATGGAGGCGGGGCCTTACGACCCCGCAAACCGGTCCTAATCCCAACAAGACCGTAGGATGCCGGCCGCCGCAATGGAGGCGGGGCCTTACGACCCCGCAAACAACGATATAATCATCCTGAAAAGTGCCAGCAATATGCCGCAATGGAGGCGGGGCCTTACGACCCCGCAAACTTGAAGAAATAAAAGACGACCTGGAGGGAATACTAAGCCGCAATGGAGGCGGGGCCTTACGACCCCGCAAACTGCCAGCGTTCCAAGCCTCCATTACTTCTTTCTTGCTATGCCGCAATGGCGGCGGGGCCTTACGACCCCGCAAACCACGGAACGTTCGACACGGGCCGGCAACACCGTCCTGCCGCAATGGAGGCGGGGCCTTACGACCCCGCAAACCTCTGAGCAGCGGTGCATGGGCTATTACAGAGCCGCAATGGAGGCGGGGCCTTACGACCCCGCAAACCCCGCAGGCCTGGCCGAAGGCCTAGAGTGGTGGGTGGCCGCAATGGAGGCGGGGCCTTACGACCCCGCAAACTGCACGATGGCATGTTCACCCGGGCCATCCTCAACGAGCCGCAATGGAGGCGGGGCCTTACGACCCCGCAAACTGCACGATGGCATGTTCACCCGGGCCATCCTCAACGAGCCGCAATGGAGGCGGGGCCTTACGACCCCGCAAACACGGGTGACGACGGGTTGAACGGTGCACCGGTAGTGCCGCAATGGAGGCGGGGCCTTACGACCCCGCAAACCGGACAAGCCGGCCGCCAGGGCCATCACCACCATGGCTGCCGCAATGGAGGCGGGGCCTTACGACCCCGCAAACGGTCCCAACGCATATAAGAACGTGGACAGTACAACTGCCGCAATGGAGGCGGGGCCTTACGACCCCGCAAACCCTACTCAGGCCGGCGGCTCGACCCATTGTCTCATGGCCGCAATGGAGGCGGGGCCTTACGACCCCGCAAACTTGGGAATAAGGTGCGAGCACACATGAAAGACGTACAGCCGCAATGGAGGCGGGGCCTTACGACCCCGCAAACGTGTGATGGGTGCCGGCGTCGTCACCTGGCCGGGGGCCGCAATGGAGGCGGGGCCTTACGACCCCGCAAACCTGCCGCCGTCGTGGCGGGGAGGGCCGTAGTAGGTAGCCGCAATGGAGGCGGGGCCTTACGACCCCGCAAACGTCCCTTGCCTGAGAACGTTAGCTTGTGTACGTCCTTGCCGCAATGGAGGCGGGGCCTTACGACCCCGCAAACCGCAAACTCTAAAAATGAGTCCTAAAGAAATCACAGCCGAAGAGCCGCAATGGAGGCGGGGCCTTACGACCCCGCAAACAATCCGGGGGCCCTTAGTTTGACTGGAGGGAACATGCCGCAATGGAGGCGGGGCCTTACGACCCCGCAAACGCAACATTATCACGGCATTGAAGGCAGCTAATGGACGCCGCAATGGAGGCGGGGCCTTACGACCCCGCAAACTAGTTTGACTGGAGGGAACATGAACGCTGAGATATTGCCGCAATGGAGGCGGGGCCTTACGACCCCGCAAACCCGACAGTAGCTCGGACAAGGCCCCCGTACCGGCCGGCCGCAATGGAGGCGGGGCCTTACGACCCCGCAAACCGGGCCGTAGCGGCACCGAGTGGTCGGGTTGCAGTGAGCCGCAATGGAGGCGGGGCCTTACGACCCCGCAAACCAAATCTGCTGGATGATCCCCACGAGCCTTCCTTAGGCCGCAATGGAGGCGGGGCCTTACGACCCCGCAAACGCGGCCACCAAGCTCCCGGGCGTCCCCCATGGTGACGCCGCAATGGAGGCGGGGCCTTACGACCCCGCAAACAAGCGGAGCTACTGGCAGCGCTGGACAGTCTCCTTGCCGCAATGGAGGCGGGGCCTTACGACCCCGCAAACGGCCCGAGGACGAGGCCCCGGCACTGACTGAGGTGCCGCAATGGAGGCGGGGCCTTACGACCCCGCAAACCGAGGTCCACCGAACGTGGCGGAATATAGTTACCCGGCCGCAATGGAGGCGGGGCCTTACGACCCCGCAAACCTGGTACCGGCCCGGCGCATGCTGGGTCGGCTCGGCCGCAATGGAGGCGGGGCCTTACGACCCCGCAAACGGGTACTTCCGTTATGTCCACGTAGTAAGCCTTGTCGCCGCAATGGAGGCGGGGCCTTACGACCCCGCAAACGCCCCCCAGCGCCACAAGGGTGCTGAGGTGGACAAGGCCGCAATGGAGGCGGGGCCTTACGACCCCGCAAACCCTCGGTATTGCCATCAAAGGGCCTGGCGAGCTATGGCCGCAATGGAGGCGGGGCCTTACGACCCCGCAAACTGTCGCCGGCGGGATATTAGGGGCCGCCGACGGCTGGCCGCAATGGAGGCGGGGCCTTACGACCCCGCAAACCTTAGCCGAGGAGGAGTAAATGACATACAACGTGAGCCGCAATGGAGGCGGGGCCTTACGACCCCGCAAACTGTGCCTGGTGCGCGTGCGTCGCCGTGGCCGTGGTAGCCGCAATGGAGGCGGGGCCTTACGACCCCGCAAACCATCCCGCGGCCCCCACGGTACGGCGGGTGTGGGGCCGCAATGGAGGCGGGGCCTTACGACCCCGCAAACTCAAGCTGGCGGTCGCCAGCGACCGGGGTACGGCTACTGCCGCAATGGAGGCGGGGCCTTACGACCCCGCAAACATGAATGGCAGTACTAGGGATAGATATTTCGAGCTGGCAGCCGCAATGGAGGCGGGGCCTTACGACCCCGCAAACGGGGACGGCGGCCCTCACGGCACGCTGCATTTATAGCCGCAATGGAGGCGGGGCCTTACGACCCCGCAAACATCCGTCTCCAACCCGACGTTGGTCCCAGCCAGCACAGCCGCAATGGAGGCGGGGCCTTACGACCCCGCAAACGCGAATAGGCGCACCAAACTAAAGGAGAGACAATGTCAGGCCGCAATGGAGGCGGGGCCTTACGACCCCGCAAACGTTGGTTAGCTGACCAACTAGACTGGCTAAGTAATGAGCCGCAATGGAGGCGGGGCCTTACGACCCCGCAAACACGCATGGGTGGGTTGAGGCTAAAGAAATTCCTACCGTGCCGCAATGGAGGCGGGGCCTTACGACCCCGCAAACATGTCACCTGCCGTCTTGGCTGGCCACATGACGGTCTTGCCGCAATGGAGGCGGGGCCTTACGACCCCGCAAACTTGAACGAGTCGTTGAACGGTTCGTTCGTCAACGTTGCCGCAATGGAGGCGGGGCCTTACGACCCCGCAAACCCGCCCCCCCGACACACCGTCCCGTCCCATACCCGTCGCCGCAATGGAGGCGGGGCCTTACGACCCCGCAAACCGCTCACTTAGTTTACCACCTCTGACGAGGGCGGTAGCAGCCGATGGCGAGCGGTGGGCAGCGACCGTGGAGATGATGCATCCTCGTACGGGCTTTGTTCGGTTGTCAAGGTGCATAGTGGCTGGTACGGAGCTTGCGAGCGGTCCCCGGGGGAAGAGCCGGCACTTGAGCGCTCGCTGACTACACCACTTGGGTACGCGGCAGCGGTGCCAGGGCATTGGGCCGCGGTCCCAGCCAGCGAGCGCGCCCAAGTAGGTTCTCCTGGGCGTCCCGGGCCATCTTCAGCAGTACCACGCTGTCAACGCTCTGGTTGACCACTCGGGCCATCCGGGCCATCAGGGTGACTACCTCGGTGCGAGACAGGTCGCACACGAACACAGAGTACTGGAGGGCCTCGCCGTACGCTTCGGCAAGCTTGTGGGCCGCCCGTAGGCGGCGGTCGTCCCGCACGTCGTAGCACAGCAGGTAGCGAGCACGCATGGGTGCCTCACCGGGTCACGAACGGGACATAAGCCGGCACCTCGCCAAGCAGGTAGGCGCCCAGTAGCCGGGCCTGGACCTCGAGGGCCCGCCGGTAGCTGACCTTGTAGCCGAACTCAGGGTGAGTGGCCACGTGGGCCAGGCGACGCTCGTAGGCGCTGATCAGCTTCTTGCGGCCGTTGGGGGTCAGTGCCACTCCCCCAGCCCTTACTATGAAGTCCGAAGGCTTGACCTCGCCGTTGTTGACCACTTGCAGGGCCACGGACTCAGCCACCAAGGGCCGGAACTCCTCGGCAAGGTCAAGGGCCAGAGCGGGCCTACCGTAACGGGGCCGGTGGTAGAAGCCGTAATAGGGGTCCAGGCCCACGGCCAGGCAGGCCACCGTGAGGTCTTTGACCAGCAGCGCGTACAGGTAGGACAAAAGGCAGTTCACCGGGTCCCGTGGCGGCCGGCGGTTGCGCCCGGCGAAGTCGAACGGCGACCCGGGCAACGCCAGCACCCCGGGAGAGAGCATCGCTGGGAACGCGCCGAAGTACGTCCTGGCCGCTGCTCCCTCTATGCCCAACAGGGACTCACGGCTGGTCGCCTGGGCCACGGAGCTCACGGTCTCCTGCAGTGCGGCCAGTTCGCCCGTGACGTCCCCGCGAGCATTGCGCCGCAGCAGGACACGGGAGTTCTTTATCTTCCCAGCCGTTATGGCTTGGCTCAAGACCAGCGACCGCTCACCCGTGCTTGCTGCGTACTGAGCCAGGCGCAGGGCAGCGTACTTGGAGGGTAGGCCTGTGGCGATGCCGGTAAACCAACCCCCATAGCTGAACCAGCAAATGACGGCCCCGTCAGCAAGCAGGTCTCTCACCACCTGGCTGCTGACCTGCACGTTGCCGTACAGGCACAGCTGAGAGACGTCTATCTCCCTGAAGGAGGCCAGCATTTGGCCGGAGGAGGTCACCTCGATACGGCCCCCGGACTTGCCCACCCAGGCACCGGGCTCGGTCACATAGGCGGGCTGGGGGTCGGGGTCGCTCGGCACCAGCCGCCGTGGCTTGCGCTGAGCACGCTTCGCCAGTGCATTTATCTCGTCGGGGAGGCAAATGCCCACGAGAGAGCAGCGCGGGCACTTGGGGCTGTCCACCAACGGCTCGGGTACGGCGCCTCCCGCCGCCACTCGTCGGAGCTGTTCGACCGTGCTCAGGGCTTTGGCCCTCAGCTGGTCGTCGAAGCTCACCCGTACTCGCTTGCGGGAAGCCGCGTAGTAAACGAAGCCGTGGTCGCACTCGTAGCCGGCATCCTGCAGGAGCATCCCCTGGATGCACAACTGCACTCGGTCGCTCTCCCATGCTCCTTCGGGCAGGTCGGGTGCTGTGCCTTTCTTGGTGTCCACGGGCACGACGCCGCCGCCTGCGCCCTCCACCAGGTCCAGGCGCCCGACCAGGCCCAGGCGCTCCGACGACAGCAACAGCGAGCGGGCGGCAACCAGTTCTCCTGCGTCTGGCAAAGGAGCGGCACCCGTGGGCTGGTCGGTAACGCGGTGCACCCAGTCGCCTTCGACGGTGTCGACGGAAGGCTCGAACTGCGAGGAGATCCACTCCAGGTAGAACAGCCTCGGGCAGTACACGAACGCATTGACCATACGGGCCGGGACGAGGTCGGGCACGTCGAGGTACTGTGGCGTTGGCCGGGCACCACCGGCCGTACCTGGAGGCGCTGGTCCTTCAGTCATCAGGACGTAACAAGCCCAGCCCGAAGTGACGCAAAGCACCCAGCACCAATGGACCGGCGACTGGCTGGCTGAAGGCCAACCTGACCCCAGTCGCCAGCCTGGCTGCTGCCAAGCGCTCTCGTACCCGGTGGCGCCGGAAATCGAGCCACGACCCGCTTGGTGGGTCGTGGAGCTCCACCGCGGCCGGCCCTGGCAGGCCCAAAGCGGCCAGGTCCCTGCGGGCATGACGGTCCACGTGCTGTTGCAGGGTCTGGTTCGGGCGCTTGTGCTTGGGAGGCGCGAAGGGGGTGACTGATACCCAGGACCTCGCTGGCCCGGTGAGCTCGGGTAGAGCTTGGCCGCTGTTGCCGACCACCTCGACCGAGATACGACCGGGACGGAAGCCTTCCACGTACCCGTACCCGCCAAGCCGCGTGAGCGAGCACAAAGCAGCCACCTCCTCGGCCGACAGCCCACCCGGCGCGTAGGCGGCAAGCGAGTCGATGAACCGGCCGTCCGGCTCGGACGCGAACGCCAGCCAGTGGACGTGGCCATGGCCGCTCAGGGGTGCCCCGTCATCGCCCAGCCCGGTCAACTGATAGGAAGTAGCCCCCGGGTGGAGCTGGTAGAAGCGGGACACCGCCGCTTGGTGCAAGACGTCGGCCATGGCGACGGCCGCGCTCAGCGCCGGCATCGCCGGGGCGCTGAAGGCCCACCGGACCACGGTGGGCAACGACGGGCGCCTCGTGGTTGCTGACCGTCGTCCGGCTTGCGAGGGGCCGGCTTGCGAGGGGCGAGCGCCCAGGTTGTACCAGACCCACCGGGTGCCCCGTGGGACCAGCCTGCCCTGGCTACGCATGGCGGTCGTGCCCTCGACCAGGGACTCGAAGTCGAGCGGCCGAGCGGCGGCCAGGACCCGCTCGTAAGTTTCGCTGCCCCTGGCCACCGGATCTGCACCCAGCGGCTCGTACCACCCTGTCTCGGGTAGCTCGGCTTGGTCGTCCACAACGCTGCCTACGCAGGTGCTCTCAGCCCGGCCCAGGTAACCGGTCCGCTCCACCAGGGCCTGCAAGGCCCGGCGCTCGGGCGGCTCGAGCTCTACCGGCCAGCTTATGTACAGCCGGTGCTGCCGGCTGAAGGCGGCGAAGGTGTCCAAGACCTTGTCGGTGCCCTTGGCCGAGCCGGCGAGGTAGTCCTTGTCCGGCATGTAGTGGCGGGTGTGAGCCAGGGTGGAGGGCGGTACCCAGTAGCGTGGCGGGTCGGCCAGCTTCTCTAACAAGCTGCCAACGGTGGCGTCGTCGAGGTCGTTAGCCTTGGCCTTCCAGGTGGCCACCAGGGCGCGCAACAGCCGCCAAGGGGCGGGGGGCCAGTCCACCGCCCCCTCGTTGACGTTCCGGCCCCAAGGCGTGCCGTGGTAACGGCCAAAGGGGAACGTGAGCTCGACGGTCGTGCTCAATCGCCCTGCTCCTCCCCCTCGTCCTCATCGGCCGGCTTCCGGGAGCTCTTGGTGGCCTTCTTCGGCTGCCACTTGCCTACCAGGGGCATCCCATCGCCCAGCTCGCCCCGGCACTGCCGGGCTGCCTGCAGCACTCGCTCGGTGAGCTCTGCGGCCTCCGGCAGGGCAGCACCAGACTGGTCCAGCACTGCCCCGTCCAAGGGGGCCAGGTCACAGGCCGTGCGCAGCCTGAGGCCCCCGTCCAGGAGCCGGCGCACCTCGAGCAGCGCCACCGCCTCGAGCAGGCCGGTGGCCGCCGGGCCCAGGCCGTAGCTGCGCAGCTGGTCCCGGTCGAGGCAGAAGTACGCCGTCACCTGGCGGGCCGTCCACTCCGTGCGATGGAAGGGCACAGTGCCGTAGCCCTCGCTGGTCCCGCCCTCCCCCTCGGACAAGGAGTGGCGGACATGGTCCTTCTTAACTCCCCCGCTTTCGGCCCGCCGAGCGCCCGTCGCCTCCACAAAGGCGCTGAGCGCCCGGGCGACCTTGGGTTGCCCGGGCCATACCTTGGCCCCTTCGGCGAAGAAGACCCCGTGCACCAGGCAGAGGGGGTCCAGCTCCAACAGCGCGGATGCGATCGCCCGTGGGGCTATCGGCCTGTCGTCTTGGAGGCCCAGGCGACGCCGGACCAGCTTTTTGCCCTCTATGGGCTTACCCTCGTCCCCGTCGAACAAGGCGTCCTTGATGAAGGCCGAGGCCAGCCGGTGAGCCTCGGTCCGGCTCGAGGTGAGGAAAGAGCCGTCGGCCGCGCTTACCACCTCCACCCAGGGCAGCTCCCCAAAAGGCTCAAGCGGCCTTTGGGCCGGCTCATCCCAACCGGTCGCCTCCAGGCGGTTGGCCATCGACTGTGCTGATTCCACCAGCAGCACGGTTTCGCTGCCCCCATCTGGCAATGGGCGCTCGAAGACCGCATGGCCGATATCAGGGAACCCGGTGGGCTGGAAGCGGCCACCCTGCACCGGGCCCAAGGGGACCTCGTAGAGCAGGCGGTGCTCCACACTTATTGGCATTGCTCCTCCTTTTCCAGTTACAGGGACGTGGCCCCGGCCAGTGGCTCCTCGTCGGCCGCAGCCACTGCCGCTAACAACCGGCGCAGGTCGCGCCGGCCACTTTTCACCAACATGCAGGCCGCCAGCCTCTGGCCGTCGGTGCCCTGAGCGACCAGTTCGGGCCGGGCCAGCAAGGGGGCCAGCCCAGCCCAGCGCAGGCGCCCCAGGGCGTCGGCCAGGACGTCCCGGTGCCTACCGGCCAGGAGCTGGTGCGGCCAGTTGACTGCCGGGACCAGGCGAGGCCTGCCTGGTCCCGCGCCCAGCCCATGGAAGTAGGGGGCGAGCAGCGCCAGGGCCGGGTGCACCGCTACGTCCTCCACCGTGGCCGAGGCCCAGGGGACGCTCGCCGCCTTGAACCCGGCCCAGTCGAGCATGAGCATGCCCTCGAGCAAATAGGCGAGCCGCCGGTCGTCGGTGCCGCCCCGGGCCAGCAGGTCCACGTCGCTCACCGGGACCGGCACCCCCCATTGGAAGCCAACCTCCACCCCGGGCATGGCCAGCTCGCCGGGGGCAGCCTCGCCGCCCTCAGGCCCGTGCGACCGGCCCTCCCGCGCCCTCAGGCAGGCGAGGCTCCGGTGGACCAGGACCTCGGCCAGCACTCGGGGCAGGGGTGCCCACCCCAAGCCCGCTACCCGGAGCGGCTCGAGCGACCACGTCAGAGCCCCGCGCCGGCCCCGGGCCAGCGGGCGGGCCAGGCTCGCTAGGTCGTCGGTCCTTGGGCCTTCGCCAACGGTCGGCGGCTGGCCATGCCTGGGGGCGGGTGAACCCCGGAGCGAAGCCAAGCCGACAGCGAGGCGAGCCTCGGCCGTCCCGTCGTAGAGCGCTCCCAGCCACTCGGCGGCCGGCAGGCCGCTCACCGGTGCCCGGGCTACCAGGGGGCGGTTGCTCGTACCCTGGCGGGCCAGTACCTGCGACCGCCACACCGCCGCCTCCAGGCGGCAAAGGGCGAACAGCACGGCCTGGAACGGCTCTGGGCCGCCCTCGGTGGCGGCACGGAACTCGGCGTGGTCCAGGGCACTAAGAGCCGTGGCTACCGGCCCGGACAAGGCCTGCCTTTGGCTGTGCAAGGGGGCGGCCCACTGGGCCACTTTGTCCAACAAGGGCACTCCCGGCCGCTGGGAGACCGGGAACCGTCCCACCGCTACGATGAGGTTGCCTTGGCCGTGGCGGCCGACCACGGCGTGGCGTACGAACTGCGAGACCCCTCGGTCGACGCCCAGGGAGGCCACCGCCCTCACGAAGTCCAAGCCGGTGCGGGCCTCCCACCGCCCTGGCGCGGCCCGGCCCTCACCTATCAGCCGGGCTACCTCGGCGCAGCTGGCCGGCTTGTCCCACAGGGGGGCCCAGATCTCCTTGCCCCCCTCATCCCGGGCCTCCGAGCTGTAGCCAACGGCGCTGGCGTCGACCGTGAAGGGCACCGCTGCCCGGGCCCTACCCCACCCCAGGCGCCGGGCCGCCCCGGAGGCGAACATCACTGCCCCCTCCATGGCCAGCACCAGGTCCCAAGGGTTGGACAGTGCGCCAGCGTCGCCCTCGGGGCCCGAGTTGGCCCCGCCGGCCTGGCCCGGGTCGAACTGGCCGATCTTCAGCTCCACCAACTGGGCCTCCTTGGCCCCGAACAGGGCCGCCTCCACCAAGGCACGGGCCCCTCGGGCAGGCGGCAGGGCCAGCTGCAGGGCCCGGGCGAAGGTGACCGAGAACTCGTTGCGCCCCATCACCCCACCGGTGCCGAGCAACGCCGGGTACTGCAAGCCGTCGCCGGCCAGGACGGCCACCGCGTCCAGCCAGGCCACCGCGCTGTCGGGCAGCCCGGCCCGGCAGCGCAGCACCAGCTCCCGCTTCAGCTTCGTCCTCACCTGGTCTGGGCCCAGGCCGCTGCCGGCAACCATGTCGGCGATTATGGACTGGGCCACCTCCCAGGCTTGCCGGTAGGCCGAAAAACGCTCGCCGCCCCTGGCGACTAGGGCCTGCACCGCCTGGTTCAGCTTGCCCTTTGTGAGCCCGGTGTCTTTGTTCCAGGGGTTGACCACGGGGCTGGGCCGGTACTCGTCCAGCAAGAAGCCGACCAAGTCGCCCCGTTCGAGCACGGAGCACAGCTCGAAGTGGTCCCCGTGCCAACGGCCGAGCGCGCTGGGGTCCTTCTGCTCGCTCACCAGCCGGAGCACCCCCAGCGCCTTCAAGTACTGCGCTATGGGCTCGGGCCGGCAGCCTCCCAGGGCCAACGTGGTGGTCAAGGTGCCTTCTCCGTCTCGGGCGCCGCGGGCGGGGGGCTGGCTTCGGCCTCAGCACTGGCCCGCCAGTCAGCCAGGCGTACCACGGACTCGGCAAAACCCAACCGGAACGGCCCGAGGCCAGGGTCGTCCCGCAGGGCCAACATCCGGGAGGACCAGGACCTGGCCCCGTCTGGGCCACCACCCAACAACATGGGGGCGAGCGACAGCTTCACCGCCGCGACCGTGCCCAGCGGGGTGCTCACCTCGGGCAGCTCGTCGCCATCGCACACACCAAGAGCGCACATGCGGCCACCTTCGACGCCCTCTTGGCCGGCAGCACCCTCCCCAGGCAAGGACCGGAAACCGAGCCGGGCCCGGCCGTGGTGCGAGGCCACCAGGTAGGCCACCAGGTCCCTGGTGCCGGGGGCCAGCCACTCCAGGCCGGTCTCGGCCGCCTGCAGCAACCCAAGGGCGGAAGCCAGCTCATGGCGGAACCACGGCCGCTCATGTCGGGCCCTGGCCTTCACACCGGACTTGGCCCAGGGCGGCTCAGCCTGCACCGCCTGGGCGTCAGGCAGGCCGCGCGCCAAGCCCGCCAAAGTGGCTTGGAAGACGGGGTGCGCCTTGCCGATGTCGTGGAGAGCGGCGGCCGCCACTATCGCCTCCTTGTGGCCTGTGCTCAGGCTGGCCGTGGCCCCAGGGCCACAAAGCTCCGCCAGGAGCTCCTCGGCTGCCTGCTTGGTGGCGGCCAGGTGGTCGTACAGCGACTGCCACCGGCCAAGGTAGGTGCCAGGGTCGGCCCCCGTCGACAGGTCGGCTGCCTCGGGCCCGGCGTCGCCAGCAGCCACCGGCTCTACCGGCCGGCCCGAGCTCGGCAGCCAGCCCACGCCGGGGTCGTAGCCGCCCAGGATCGCCGGCACAATCAGCACCAGCCCGGGCCTGAGGTCGTCGGGCCCACAAGGTACCCAGTCGTGCGAGCTGGACAGGTGGTCCACCCGCCACGCCACCGGCTGGCCCTGCTGCCTCTTCTGCAGCTGCCCCAGCCATTGGCGCGCCCGCCCCAGCGGGACGCGGCAGCGCTCGGCGTGCTCAGGGAGCCCTTCGCCCTCCCTCGGCCTTGTCGGCTGGCCACCGGTCCCCAGGGGCCGCCAGGCCACCTCGACGTCGGTGTCGTCGGCCTGGCGGATAAAACGGCTCACGTCGGTGTCCGCTCCCGACAGGTCGGGTAGGGTGTCGAACAGTTCCAGTAGGTCGCGGCGCCTCAGCACGTGGCGGGCCGCTGGCCGCCAGGTGGGCCCCTGGGCTGGCATGCTCGACGGTGCCACCTGCTGGCCCTCGAGGGCTCGCAACGCAGCAACCGACTGGCGGAACGGCTCGTCGTCGTAGGGCCGGGGGTTCGGCGGCTCCGCCCACCACAGTTCAGCCCCAGGGGCCTCTGCTGCCCGGTTGCAGCGGCCCGCCCGCTGCACCATGGACGGCCACGGGGCGGCTTCGGCAACCATGGTACGGCAGCTCATGTCCACGCCCGCCTCTATCACTTGAGTGGCTACCACGACCAGCCCCGGGCCCGCTTGGTCCACGGGGGCCAAGGCCCTCTGGGTGGCTGCGTCCCTGTCGGCCGGCCTGAACCTTGAGTGCAGCAGGACCATGCCCGGCTTGTCTTCCCCATCTGCCCATGTCCTTTGCAGCCGGAAGAAGAGGTCCTGGGCGCGCCCGACGCTGTTGAGGACCACGACAGTCCGTGACCCCGGCCGGTGGCGGCTGCGGACGGCGTCGGCCAACCCTGCGATATAGGCAGCATCGTCCCGTCCAGGCTGTCGCTGGGGCAGCACTTCCCGGACCGTCTTGGCCGCGCTGAGCCGCCTACCTAGGCCCCCGGCCTCGTCGGCGCCGCCAAGGCGCACCATGGGCTGGACCGAGCGCCTGTCGACGGTCTCCAGTTCCTTCGGGTCGAGGGTGGCCGACATCCAAGTCGAGCTCGTCGGGAGGGCTGTGCCCAGTGCTTCGCGCAGGCCCTGCAGCTGCCTGGTAGTCGGTAGCGCTTCGCCCATCAGCTGCACCTCGTCGAGCACCCAGTGGGTGCCGTTGTTGAGCAGGCCGAAGTCAACCGGCCACAGCCAGCGGGAGTCGCCGTAGCCGCGGTTGAGCGCACGAGACACCAGCATGTCCACCGTGCCCACCAGCACGGCGTCCTGGGCGGGGTTATCCCTCCAAGCCCGCTCCGAGCGAGGCAGGCCCCCTACCACCTCGTGCAGGCCCACTTGTGATCGCAGGCCAAGGTTGGCCAGCCACTTGCGCGCCTCAGCAGCCGTTTGAGCCACCAGGGCACGCATTGGCAAGGCTACGACCAGCCAGTGCGGCGTGCACGCCCTTACCTCGGGGTCCGGGTGGTAGCGGCGCCGGTACAGCCACCCCAGCACGACGGCCAGCGTCTTGCCTGCCCCGGTGGGTACCCACAGCACCTCGGGCAGGCCTTGGTCCGCTATGCGCTGTTGGTAGGGGTACGGCTCCAGGCCCGCCGCCCGGCGGACCACCTCGGCGTAGCTAAGCGCGCCCGGGGCACCGAGGGGCTCAGCCCCGGCCATCGTCGCCCACCAAGGCCGCCAACTGCTGAGCCAGCTCGCGCAGTTTCTTGGGCCCGCTCACCTCGTCCTTGTGCTTGCGCCCCTCCCGCCAGGCGCCCAGGTAGCCCGCTTCCTCCAGTGCCTTCACGAAGCGTGACGCCTGGGCAGGGTCGGCCACGCCTTGGTGGACGAACTTGCGAGCCCTTTCGTACACGGTCTGGCCCCCTTGGGCCCGCACCTCGTCGACCAGGGAAAGCGGAGGCGGCTCCGCTCTCGGCACCCGCAGCTCTTCCTGGAGGCTCATCTGCCCAAAGCCAGCCGTGGTCTTCGCCCCCGCCCCCAGGTCGCTCAGCGCCTGCAGCGTGCAGCCCCACACTGCCTCCATGTCCACTGGGCCGGCTCCCGGACGCGGTGCCACCGCCGCCACGAAGCGTTGGCCGCTCTCCACGGCTAGGAAGTACACCGGCACCGGGCTCCGCCAGTCCCCAGGAGGGTCTTCAGGGCCCCAGCCACCGTAGTGGGGGGTCATGACCTCCACCACCAGCTGGGGCACCGCGACCGGCAGGACGTCGAAGAAGACCACGCTCCCCACCTTCTCCCGAGAGCCGAACACGTCCTCTAGCGACTTGGGTGGCCAATCGGTGGCTTCTGCCCAGGCCCGCACCAGGCCCTTCAGGCTCGTCCCGGGCAGGTAGGGCACGCCCAGGGTGTGGTACCAGGCAAAGCCGACCTCCACCGGGTGGGGCCGCCCCGTCCCAGACACGAAGCGCCACACGGTCGAAAGCTCCCCCGCACGGCCCCCCAGCGCGTGGGCCAGCGCTCGGAGCCGTTCGGTGGCCTCGCTCAGCCGCTCGTTGGCACCCGAGCCTTCCTTCCCAGCTTGTGCGGCCTTGCCGACGACCCCTTGGAGCCACAGCCTCTTGCGGCCCCCGTCCACCTGCCATGTCCCTTTGGCCCACTGGTCGAAGAACTTGTCGAAGTAAAGCCCCAAGTTGGCCTCGCCCGTAGGGGCCTCCAGTCCCGGCAACAGTGCCACGGCCTCCTGGTACAGCGGTGCCCATGGCTCCTTGTCCCCCTTCGCCTCGTCACGGCCGTCCTTCACGGGCTGGCCTCCTCGCTCGGCGCCGAGGCAGCGAGCGCCAGCTCACGGGCCTTGACCAGCCGCTTGTGCCACTCGAGCCACTCCAGGGCCTCTTGCTGGGCGCGCACATAGGTGGCCTGGCTCGCCTGGCAGAGCCGTTCCAGGACGTAGGCCGGCTCGCTGGGCTCCGCCCCGCACTCCAGCACCTCCTGGCACAGCCAGCTCTCCAGGGCCTGGACCAGCCTGTCGTGCAGCTTGCGGCCCTTGTCGTTGCGGCCCCCCTCGCCTCCTGCGCTGTGCTCGGTCGCCAGGGCCTGGCCCAGCCCGTTGGCCAGCACCGCCGGGCCCAGGCGCTCCACGTAGGAGCTGTACAGCGCCAGGTCGACCGAGCCCACCTCGCTGGCCTTGCCCAAGGCATGCAAGGCCCTCCGCTGCCACAGTTCCCCACCGGTCATGGCACCGCCTCCACCGGTCCCAGCACGTTCACCAGGAACCACCCCTGCCCCACGGTCTCGTTGCCGCCGAGCTGCAAGTAAGGGTGGCCGTCGAAGAGCGAAGCGGCCAGGAGCTCAGCAGAGCCGTCCCGGGAGCTGAGCATGCTGTACATGAGGCAGTCGGCCGGCAGGGCCTCTTCGTACCAGAGGTTCCCGCTGGTCTTGGTCCCGTCGTCGAGCAGGTTCCCGCTGGTCTTGGTCCCGTCGTCGAGCACGTTGCGGGCGGTCACGGGGAGGGCAGACCGGGCGAACCAGCCGAAGTCATCATCGGCCAGCACCAGGGCCTGTCGTGCCAGGCGCTGCCTGGCGGCGTCGTTGCCGACCAGGCTCCCAAGCACCTCCAGGGCCAGGCCCAGCTCCCCGTCGGCTCTGCGCAGCTCGAACAGCCGCTCTTCCAAGAAGACCTTCTCGCCTGAGGCAGGGTGGCCCCCGCCGAACTCGGCCGCCCCCAGTGCCTTGCCGGCCTCGACGTCCAGCCTAGGCAGCTCCCTTCGGCCGGCCCGGGCCAAGTCACGGCCAAGCCGCTCCAGCACCAGCGGGCAAGTAGCCCACACGTAGGGCACCTGGAGCGAACGTACCGGGAGCAGGGCCAGCCTGGCGTCAGAAACGGCTACGGCGCCAGCGCGGTCTTGGGCGCCGAAGATCTCCTCCGGCTTGGCCCCGCCTGGGTGGCCACCGCCGCTATCACCTCGGGCCTTGTGCAAGTCTGCGAACCGCTGGCGGAGCGCCCCTTTCACGCCCGAGCCAGGCACGAACGGGTACCCCGTGGCCGCCTCCCGGCTGACGGGGAGGTCGACAACCCCGGCCGAGCGGCCCGAACCGGGGTGGACGGGGGTCTCGGCCAGCAATCCCAGCACGACAGTCCTCACGATGCTCCCTCCTCATTGCCCTCTGGTTGTGGGGCACTGCCAGGCCACGGGCCGACCAGGACCGCCCCAAACCCCATCTCTCGTCCCTCCCCCACCTGCACCACGCCAGTACGGGCAGCGAGCTCGGCCAGAGCCGCGCTCAGGTCTCCGCCCCGTTCGTGCTCGACGTAGACCGTCGTCCCCGGCGCCAGGACGCTGCGCTGCGCCACCGGCTCCCGCCGGAGGCTGTCCCAGCCCCCGGCCCGCTCGGGCCGGTCGGTGACACCGCACACCACCCGAGCGCTGCCCAAGCCCGGCACTGGCTCCTGGCCCGTCCAAGCCTCCCTGCTCAGCCACAACGGGGTCAGGGCCACCAGCACCGCCCTGCCGCTCTTGGCCACCAAATCCAGAGCTTGGGCGCTCGGGGCCATGCCCAGGCCCCGCTGCCCTGTCCCAGCCGCCTCTGCCACCCGGGCCTCGCTCACCTCGGCCAGCCTGCCCTCGGCCCCCAAGCGCACCAGCCCCTCGAGCCGGGGCCAGTCGTCGGGGACGCCCCCTACCAGCACTGCCAGGCCCACGTCCCTGCGCCCGTCGCCAAGCCTCTCGACCGGGCGGAGGTGCTCCACCCGGAAAAGCTGGCCGTCGTCAGCGACGCGCCGGTCCCGGTCGCGCTCGATGCCGGTCCTGGGCTCGCTCCGCCACAGCTCGTCCATGCCCAGGAGGTCTCGCCGTAGCACCGTCTGGCCTTCGACCAGGGCCCGGGCCTTGCTCAAGGGCAGGTAGGGACCGGCCCCGGCAACCACCTCGTCGGCGCCTGCCGGTGCGACCGGCAACCTCACCTCCAGCCCCAGGTCACAGTCGACGCTCCTGGTGCTTGTCCCTGAGCCACCGACGGCCCACCCGGCTGGCACCACAGCGAGCTTCAGCTCCGCTCCCCCCGCTCCGGGGCCCTGCTCCCCAGACCGTGCCACCTGTCGGGCCGCTAACGGCAGGGCCACTAGCAGCTCGGCTCCCCGGCCCCGGTCGACGGTCAGGAAGGGGCCGACGAAATGCAGTGCGCCCAGCTGGCTCGGGCCGTCGCCCAGGAACTCGTCCAGTTCCGGGGGCCACCTCCCCTGGCCGTCCCACCCCCGGGCGCGGGCCAGGCTGGCCCGCACGGCCCCGGCCACCACCGAAGGCAGAGGGGGCATAAGGCTGGAGCGGGCGAGGGTGGTGGCACTGCCCGCTTGGCTGGGGGTCCCAGTGCCGAACTGCCAGGTGTCCACCGGGCTGAAGTGCACGCGCCTCATGCCTCGGCCCCTCCGTCGGTCGAAAGGAAGTGCACCAAGTCGAGAACTCCCAACTGGTAGCCGGCCGGGGCGCCCCTGTCCCCGTCGGCCGGCGGCGCCCCACCTACATTGGGCCCGGGGGGCTCGGCCCTGTCTGGGCCCCAGTGGCGCCCCATGCACCAAAGAAGCTCATCAGCCAGCTGCCAGGCTTCCGCGGGGCCCACCCCCTGGCCCGTGACCTGCTCCGTCCTGGCCAGCTCGTTGGCGACCAGCGACCGCAGCACGCCTCGTGCCTTGGCCGCGCCATCTTCGCCGGCCACCCTGCCGGCCCCTGTGGCCGAACGGACCTCGGGCCGGCCCGCCCAGTCAGGCGAGCCTTCCTGCCCTGTGCCCAGGAACCGTCTGGTAATGTCGGCAACCCGGTACAGGGCCGACGAGGAAAGCTTTCTCGACCCCGGCCGCCAGGCCTCCACCAAGCCCGACAAGCGCTCTACGGCCCTGGCGCTCCCTTTCGGCCCGGGGTCGAAAGCGCAGGCCCACTGGGCCTCATGGGCCGCGCCCCTGGCCACCGCTACCGCCACCGACGCCCGGCCGTTGGCGTCTTTCGCCTCGGTGCCCAGGAGCCCCCTGGCCAGGGAAAGGGCCTCCGACAGCGGTGAACGGGCGTGGCCGAAGACAACCGCCGCCGACATGGTTGCTTCGGGGGCACCTGCGGCGCCCAGCTCCTTCTCGTAGCTCTTGGCCAGCGCGTCGGCCAGACCAAGGCCTGCGCTGACCGGCGCAAAGGCCAAGACGTCGTCTCCCCCCGCGTACACCACGACGGCACGGTGGTGCCCTGCTATGCCCCTGGCCTGTTCGGCGAACCGGTCTAGCCCCGGGCCCACCCTGGCCGTGCCCCGGTTACTGACCAGCTGGCCCAGCCGGTCGCCGTCGGCCAGCACCACGGCGAAGTAAGGGGACGGCGCCCCCCTGGCTGCCCGGCATAGCGCCTGGTAGGCCTCCTCCAGCTGTTCATAACCGGCCTCATCGAGCAGCTGGCCTTTGGTCGCCCGTACACCGGAACGGTGGAGCAGCTCTGGTTCGATCCCCCAGAGGGCGTGGCGCTCCATGCCCGCCAGTGGCACCGTGCGCCGCCTGCCGTAGCCGGGCAGCAAGCGCTTTACCGTCTGGTGGTACTCCTTAGGGGCCGGATCGTCTTTGCCGAAGCTGGCCAGCAAAGGGGCCGCGGCAAAGTGCCAGGTGCTGGGCCAGTGCTGCGCGTCGGGGGCCGTTTTGACGACGTCTTCGGCTACCGCTGGCCACAGCCGTTTCACCATCGCCGGGGCGGACAGCCGCTCGTCCGGCCGCACGTCCAGGTCCCCCGTCTGTTGCCGGACATTCTCCCAGAACGCCTCCTGCTGCTGGTGCTCGCCCTTCCCCCTGGCGCGGACGAAGCCGGACAGCTCCTGCCACTCCGGCATCACCATGCACCGGTCCCCCGGCTCGTCGGGCAACAAGTGCGACCTCCACAGCTTCCTCCGCTCCAGGAGGCCTACCTGCCCCCGGTCCGGCGCCTCGCCAGCCACCCACATGACTTCCCAGAACGCGCTCACCTGGCGGTCCCATATGGCCTTTGTCCCGTTGCCTGCAGGTGCGGCCTGGCTCACGTAGCGCTGCCACACCTTCCCAGCCAGGTCCTCCCATAGCTGCTGCACCGCGTCCCGCATCGCCTCGGCCACGGCCCGAGCCTCCTTCCTCGGGGCACGCAGGCGGACGTGGTTGGGCAGCGATGCCGTGGGCGGCAGCTCCTGGCTAACGCCCTGCCCCCTCCTGGCCTCCCTGCGCGCCGCGACCAGAGGGTCAGTCCCCACGACATCCGGGGCAGGTACCTCGAAATCGCTGTCTGGCCTGTTGGCGGCGGCTATGGCCTCGGCCACCAAGAGCGAGAGCAGGTAGGACCCGCCCCACAGGTCCCTAGTCCGCCGGGACGCAGTCACGAAACCTTGCACTGGGCCCAAGTACCACTCCAGGAGCCAACGCTCGTCAGTGCCGGTGCCGGCAGTCATTGGCTCCTCCGGCCTTGCCCGGCCGTCCTGCCCCGCCCGTCGGCCCCTGGCCCAGGGCCTCGTCCCGCTGCTGTAGTTGCCCGGATGTCTTGGGCCCGGGTGAACCCGCCTTTGGCGTGCGAACCGATGCGGTCGAGGAACTCGTCCAAGGGTTTGTACAGCTCCTCCAATGGCTGCAGGTCGACAATGTCTCGGCCCACTTGGGCCTTGGGTGTGCTGCCCGGTAAGAACTTTGCCGGCAACAACGTGAGCACGGCCGCGGCAGAGCCGTCCTCCAGGGGGTGGACGTGGACCAGCAGGGGGCTTGCCCGGCGGTCGCCCTTGTCCCGCTGGGAGGTATTGGGCCCCGCGCCGATGACTGGGGCAACCTGGTAGTCGTCGCCCTTGCCATAGTTGTGAGGCAAACCGAACACAAGCCGTCTCGGGTGCCGAGTGCGGTGGCCGAGCAACTTCATCAAGTCATGGTCGTCGGGGAAGTTCTGCTCCGCGGGTTCGCCGTCCAGGATCTTGCCGTTGTGCCCCCAGCTCCGGTAGCGCACCATCTCGGCCCCCACCGCATCGAGAGCGGACAGCGGGCTGCTTTGGTGCTGGGCTACCATGACCCTGGCACCGGGCCCAAAAGCGCTGAAGGGGGGCCACTGTTCGGCGGCCGGCGGCACGCCCTGGAGCACTTGGCTCACGCCTTCGACTAACTGGTCGTAGGTGGGCAAGCCGCCAACAGGGACGGCCACCGTGCTCTCCGGGGAGAGGCCAACCGTTTGCTTTTCGAGGCCCACCAGGGCCACGCTCCCCCAGCCCCGGCGGCTGCGCGCCCCCAGGCCCCCCAGGTGCCCCCAAGCCACCAAAGCACGCTCGAGGGCCTCGACGTCGTCGTCGGCCAAACCTTCGCATACGAACTGCACGCGGAAGGCAACTTCGCTCGTGCCAGCACCCACCAGGCAGGACCTGCTGAGCCTGCCAGCGTCCTTACCGAACGCTGCCATCAGCCCGTAGCCCAGGTACCGGGCCCCAGAGCCGACCACGCTCCTGTCGCCCGCCGTTAGCAGCTGGCCCTTGTCCAGTTTGGCCGTTGCGCCGTGGCCAACTGCTGGGTACACGCGACAAGTGACGCGGCTACGCTGGCCTTGGCCACCCCGGTCCAGTTGGCCGCGGTCGCCCACTCCGCCAAAGACGCCTCTTTCTTTTGCTGCTAGTTCTCTCAACGCCCTTTGTTGGTTACGGGTGCCGGCAAAGATGCGTGGGTACTCCAGTGCCCTCCACCACCAGCGGAGCACGCCCCTCACGCTGCTCGCCCGGAAACCGACGTCGTCGGTGGTAGCGCCCGCGCAGAACAACGGGGTTACTAGAGCCAGCTTGGCGTCCAAGACCACTTTACGGGGCTCGGTCCTCTGCGCGCTGGCTTCATCGCTCATCGGCCCCCGCCTCCTCTCGCTCCTGGCTGACCGGCTCGACCCACACCATCTCGCCCGCGGGCTCCCCTGAGCCGACGGGCGGCTCCAGCAGGACGAAGGAACGCACCGGCACCCACAAGTCCCTCGCTGCCTGGATGGCCCGTTGGGCGAGGAGGCCCATGAGCGTGGTGCCTCCGGTGAGGTTGACCCGTACGCAACCGGCCACTGCCAGCTCTTTGCGGGCCTGCCCCACCAGCCCTTCGAGCTCAGGCGCACCGCTGCGGGCGTCCCTGAAGGTGAGGAAGCTCACGTCAGCGCTGGCGTAACCCGCTTCCTGGCAGGTGCGTCCGGCGTCGCCCTTGGTTTCCTCGCTGACGATGCACATCACCGCGTCGGGGGGCGGATCGCAGCGCGCCAGCGCGCTCACCAGGACCCCGGGGCTCTTGCCCAGGGGCGAGACGAGCAGGCACTTGTGGCGCTGGGCGACCTGCAGGTCAACCTCCGGGGCGCTTTTGAACGTCTTTTCCCACCGCTCCTTCACAGCGCTGACGGCTTCGCGCGAGGCCCCTTGCAGCGCCCACTGCTTGCTCATACCGTAGTGCATGAAGCTGTTGCGTAGCTGGCAAACCTCCCGCCAGAAGGCGCCGGCTTGCTTTTGGCCCTCGCTCAGCAGAGCGGAAAGTTCCTTGTCCTCGGCCATGGCGGCCAACGACCCCAGGCGGGACTCTGCCTGGTGACGCAGGTCGCGCTCCAGCCACCTCTTGGCTAGGTCGGGCCCAGCCAAGCGGCCCGTGCGCACCAGTTCCTGGTACGCCCACGACACCATCCACTCCCGCAGCAGACCGGCGGCAACTGGGACCTCTCCCCGCTCGAACGCGTCGCTTACCGCCTGGGCGTGCTGGCGCAACAGTTGGCCGGACAGCGCCGGCTTGCTCTTGTTGACCCGCCCGGCCAGCACCCCGCTCCCGGCGTTGTAGCGTTCGACCAGCCGGGCAACCTGGCCTCCCAGCTCCTCGGGCAGCGGGGTACCTGCCAACCCGAAAGCCGCTCGCAGGTTCTTGCCCTGCTGCGTGAGCTCCGCCGCAGCCTCGGCCATGTCTACCGGGCAACGCCAGTTGAGCACGTCCGCGAAGTCTCGGAAAGCCTTTGCCCCGTCGCGGGCGCTCCGCGCCCCCTTGCTACTGCCAGAGGGGGCCACCGCGCCTTCGAGCATTGCCGCCAGCGGGCCGGCGTCTGCCCGCTGGCGCAAAGAGCGGGTCGCGTAAAGCCAGTCGGGGGCCCTCACGAGCGGGGCGAGGTCGAGGAACTCAACGCGGTTGCGCCCGTCCTCGTCCTTGTCCTTGCCCATTTTCCCGTAATAGCAGCCCCGGACCGACACGCCTGGGCGCAGCTCCGCCAGGTACATGAGCGAGACGTACCCAAGCACAGCGAAGTGCCTGTAACCGTGGGTCAGGTCCACCGTCAGCTCGATGTCGCCGACCGCCGTGCTGTCAAATGCCCCCAAGAAGTCCCGGATGAAATCGTCGGTCTGCACTCCGACGACGGCCTCGAAGGCAGCCACCCCACGCTGGCGGAAGAAGTCACCCAACAGAGCGAAGCTGTCGCGCACCTCTTCGGTGACCACTGCCACCACCCTGTCGAACGCCCCCGCCCCGCCCAGTAGTTCGAAAAGCGCTGCTCCCGCGCTCGGTGGTTTGCCGGGCGCCTCCCGGCCGCCGAGCACGTAACTGGCGCACTGAGGCCTTTGCCCCAGCAGCGTCACCAGCCACCGGCCATCGGCGGGACGAGCTGGCTCGGCTTGGCCTGTCCCCATGTCGCCACCTCCCCCAAAGCTGCGAGCCGTGGGGATTGTACAACTCGGTGGGGCGTGGGTTGGTGGATCTCCGCCAGGCGGGCGCCCCCAGGGTGCGTACCGGCAAAACCGGTAGGCTGCCACCGTCACCGACGTCACAAAAGGAGCGTGCAGCTTGCGACGGGGACGGCTCTACAAATGGGCGGGCCTGGCGTTGTGGGCGTCCCATGTCGCCCTGGCCTGGGCCGGCGCCTACCGCTGCCCGAGGTGCAAGGCCAAGCTCAACTACCGCTGGTGGTGCAGCCGCTGCCAGCGTTACCGCATCCCGGCCCGCTAACCAAGCCCGAGGCGTGGCCGGCGCGCCCAGCTTCAGGGCTTGGGCGCCGGTGGCCGTGCCGGGCCGGCCCGCCAGGCCCACAAAGCGGCGGCACCGGCGATGGGGATGGCCGCCAGGTACTCCACGAAGCTGGCCAGGGCGGCGTCGGGGCTACTGGCGATGTCGGTGACCTCCACGATGGCGTTCACGGCGGCAGCCGCCGCGATCAAAGCCGACGCCGCCAACAGGAGCTGGTAAAGCAAGCTGACCACGCTGGAGCGGTCGGGCTCCCTACCACTGCCCAAGACGAGCAGGGCGACGGCCAAGAGCATGGCGAGCCCCCAAGTGAAGTTCCCTGGGCCCAAGAAACCCTGGCCGCCGAAAAAGCCTCCCGTTATGCGGGCCCGAAAGGGCAGGCCCGAGGCAAACGCCGCAATGATGGAGCCCAGCCAATAGATGACCAGGGCGGCCAGGATGGCAGCTGCGCCGACCACCCAGGGGGTCTTGGACAGGGCTTGGGGGTCGATGGGCGGCAACTGCATGCCTCCCAGCCCAGGCCCGGGTTGGGCCTGACGCGGTGGCGGGGGGCTAGGGTCGCCCCCGGGAACACCATTGGCCATGGTGCCTCCTGTCTATTTACGGACCGTTCCCATGTGGTCCTGGCCGGACGATAGCGCACCTTGGCTGCCTGCGCCGCGTTTTTGCCCGCGGGTTTCGCGCACGGCTGTCTTCAGCTGTCCCCTAGCGAACGCCAGCCCAGGGCCACGGTCACCAGCAGTGCGGCACCGGACAGGCCGAAGCCGGCCCGGGCCCCGCTGCTGCCGCCGGCCCAGGTGGCCACCCCGCCAACCAAGAGGCTGGTCAGTGGGGTCGTGCCCGGCAGGGCCATCGACCACAGCCCCATCACCCGCCCCCGCAGGGCCGGGCCGGTGCGCAGCTGCACCAGGGCGTTGGCCAGGGCAATGAACCAGATCGACAAAAAGCCGGCTACGGCTAGCCCGGCGAAGAAACCGGCAACGGCAGGCGACAGCGCGTCCAGGCAGACCGTGGCCCCGGTCAGCGCCCCCAGGGCCCGCACCCGCCTGGCGCTCGGCCAGGACGGCCCCCTGCCCGCCACCAACGCGCCGGCCACCGCTCCCCCGCCAAAAGCCGAGACCATTGCCCCATAGGCACCGGCCCCCAAATGAAATACGCGAGCGGCCACCAACGGGAGCGTGCTGCCCATGTTGTAGAGCATCCCGGCCGCCACCGCCATCGCCAGCGCGTAGCGCACGGCTCGGTGCTGCCAGGCAAAGGCCAGGCCCTCCCGCACCCCGCCGTTGGTGGCTTTGGCCCGTGGCCCTTGCCCCCGTCCTCGTCGGGGCCCTCCGGCGCCGGGCCCCCCGAGCCGGCCTGGCCTGGCCGCCAACAGGCCAAGCGCGCCGCGCCGGTGCAAAATGACCAGGACCACCGCCAGGGGCGGCAGGTAGGAGGCGGCATTGAACAAGAAGCAGGCGGCCGCGCCCAGGGTTGCCAGCAGCACCGCGCCGGCCGCCGGCCCCAGCACCCGCGAGCTGTTGATGACCACCTCGTTGAGGCTGATGGCATTGGCGGTACGGGTGGGGCCGACCAGCTCCACGACCAGGACCTGACGGGCCGGCATGTCGAAGGCGCTCACCAAGCCGTTGACGAAGGCGAAAGCGAACAAGCCCCCGACCGGCAGGGTCCCGGCCAGGGCCAGGCCGCCCAAGGCCGACCCGAGCACGAAATAGCTCGACTGGGTGAAAACCAGGACCAGGCGGCGGTCGAAGCGGTCGACCACCGAGCCGGCATAGGCCCCACCGGCCAGAAGCGGCGCGAAGGTGGCCGTGGCGATGAGTGAAAGCAGGAAGGCGCTGTGGGTGGCCTGCAGGACCAGCCAGGACTGGGCCACCGCCTGGGTCATGCTCCCCGATGCCGAAAGCACCTGGGAAAAGAACCACCAGCGGAAGGCCCGGACCTGGAGGGCGCCTCCCCCCGGTCCCGGGCGAGGAGAAGCTTCGCCTCCAGCATTTAGCTCTGGCACAGACAAAATCCTGTCGCTGTCCCGGTTGCTTACGAGGCTACTACACCACCAGGACCGCAGGTTTTTGCCAACCCAGAGCAAATACGCGCTACAGTCGGCCCGTGGCCAGTGGGCAACGCCCGGGTGAGGCTGCGGTGGCCAAGGGCGCGGCGGGCCCAGGTGAGCATGGGGGCCCGACGAACGGGGCAGGCCGGGGTGGGGCTGCCGGCACCAGGAGCGCGCCCGGCAGGGGCGAGGCCGCCACCGGCGGGGCCCTTTCCCGCAACCGCCAGCGGGTGCTCGAAGCCCTCGCCCGCTGCCCCGGCCTGACCCGCTCCGACCTGGCCCACCAGCTGGGCATCCCCAAAGGGACGGTCTCCGGCGTGGTCGACAGCCTGGTAAGGAGCGGCCGGGTCATCGAGCAGCCTCCCGAGCCGCCGGCCCAAGCGCGCCCCGGGCGGCCGGCCAAGCGGCTCGTGCTCGAAGGCCCGGTGCCGGTGCTGGGCGCGGTCGTGCTCTCCGGCGGCTACCTGAGCGCCGCCGCGCTCAGTTACGCCGGCCATGTGCTGAGCCGAGCTACGGCCCGTCTGAGCCGGGCCACGTCCGAAGCGGGCATGACCGCTCCTGCCCTCGCCCTCCTGTCGGGTGTCCTGGGTGGCGCCCGGCTCCACAAGCACCAGCTGAAGGTCGTCGTCGTCGGCGTACCGGCGCCCATCCAGCCCGGCTCCGGGGTGCCTCGCCCCGGCAGGGCGGCCCAGGTGGATAGCCGGCCAGGTGGGGACGAAGCGACCGGGAGGCAGGGCCTGGGCCATGACGAGGCGCTGGCGGGCGAGGGAGGTCCCCCGGCTGCGGGCAGGCCTCGGCCGGCCTTTTTCACCTGGCTCGGTACCGACCCCGCCCAGGAGGTCGGCGAGCGCCTGGGGGTACCGGCGGTCTCGGAGAACGACGCCAACTTGGGGGCGCTCGGGGAGGCCGCCTTCGGGGCCGGCCAAGGCCTGGACAGCTTTGTCTACTTGAAGCTGGTGGGCCAGGTGGGCGCGGGCATCGTGGCCGGCGGCCGCCTGCACCGGGGGGCCAGCGGCTTTGCCGGGGAGCTGGGCCACCTCCATGTCCGCGACGACGGGCCGCTGTGCCCCTGCGGGGGGAGGGGCTGCCTGTCCCACCTGCTGGGCGACGCCCTGGTGGAGGCGGTCCAGCCCGCTTACGACCGGCCCCTCAGCTTCCGGGACGTGCTCGACCTGGCCGCCGCCGGGGAGGCCGGCCCCAGGCGGGTGCTCGAGGACCTGGGCCGTACCATCGGCCGGCCGCTGGCTGACTTCGTCACCTTGTTCAACCCCGAGGCAGTGATAGTCGATGGGAGCCTCGGCCCTGCCGGCGGCCACGTGGCCTCCGGCATCCAGGAGATGATCGGGCGCTTCGCCGCCCCGTCCGCGGCCAGGGCGGTCGAGGTCATCGCCGGGGGCCTGGCTGCCGACGCCGACTTGCTGGGGGCGGTCGCGCTCGGCCGGGCGCTGGCAGTGGGCCCATGAGCGGGACCGGCCAGCTGGGCAACGTGCCGGGTGGTGCCAACCAGGCCGGCCCAGGTGGCGCCGGGCAGGGCGGCCGGGTAAAGCCGGCTACCAAAGTGACGATCAATGACCAGGAGCCACAGCTGGCTACAGCCCGGACAAGGGAGACAAGCTTGGGCGACGACCTGACGATTGGGGTCCTCTCCCCGTTGCTGGCCGGCGCGTTCTTCGGCCGGGTGCTGCAGGGCGTGGCCCGCTACCTGGCCGGCGTGGGCGGCCGGGCCGTGGGGGTGCAGACCCTGGACGCCACCCTCGGGGACGGCTACCAGGGCATACCCCCGTTCTGGGCACCGGTCGCCTGGGAGCAGGCGGACGGCTTCGTGGTGGTCGTCAACGCCGCCCCCCGTTCCTACCTGAAGGAGCTGCAGGCCCGGGGCAAGCCGGTGGTGACGGTCAGCCACAAGGTGCCCGGCTTCGAGTGCCCCGTCGTCCTGCCCGACAACCGGGCCGGGGTCACCCAGGCCGTGGACCACCTGGTCGCCCACGGCCACCGCCGCATCGGCTTTGCCGGCAACGTGGACAACGACGACATCGCCGAACGCTACGAGGCCTACGCCGCCGCCCTCCGCCGCCACGGCCTGGGCCCGGGCGAAGACCTCCTGTTCGTCGCCCCGGACAACATGGAAGAAGGCGGGGAGGCGGCCGCGGCCGCCATCCTCAAGGCCGGCCTGCCCTGCACCGCCCTGGTGGCCGCCACCGATTTCAACGCCGTGGGGGTCATGCGCACCCTGCAGGCAGCCGGGGTGGCCCTGCCCGACCAGATGGCCATCACCGGCTTCGACGACCACCCCTTCGTCTCCCAGCTCCGCCCGGCCCTGGCCAGCGTCCGCCAGAACCTCGGCCGCCTGGGCGAGCGGGCCGCCCGCCTGGTGGCGGACATGGCCCGGGGCAAGCAGGTGAGCCCCCGGGACTACCGGGTGAAGACAAGCTTCATAGCCCGGGAGTCCTGCGGCTGCCCGGGCACGCCCCTGCCCGTCCGGCCCACGGCGGGCACCAGGCGGTCCCACCGCGACGTGCTGCGGGCCAACATGGCCCGCCTCCTGGCCGAGCCGGAGGCCGACGAGGAGCAGGAAGAGCTCCTGGACCAGCTGACCGAGCAGCTGCGCGTCATCATGGAAAAGGCCGTGGCCGACCATGTCGTCTCCCGCCAGGCGGTCCGGGAAGTGGCCGAAGCCATCTACGACGCGTTCCCCCGCCCTGAGACCATCACCGTAGCCGTGGAGTGCGTCCAGCAGTACCGCCGGGCCCTGCTGGTCTCGGCCGGGTTCAGCCCCGAGCGCCTGGAGGCCCTGGACGGCTGCGTGCGCGAGCTGTCGTTCGCCCTCACCCAGGCCGAACTGCGCGCCCAGGCGAAGGCCAGCGACGCTCTCCAGGGCTCGCTGCGCAACGAGTACTTCATCAGCATGGACCTGGGCGGCCCACATGCCGGTGACCCCAGCTCGCTCGCCTGGCTGGCCCGCACCCAGGCCCGCACCGCCTGCCTGGCGCTGTGGGCCGACGACGACAGCGGCCCGGGGTGGCAGCAGCTCCAGGTGAGAGGCGTCTACGGCCCGGGCCTGGACGAGCGCCTGCCGGCCGGTACCTTCTTGCGGCCAGAGCAGCTCCCACCGCTGCAGCCCTTGACGGCCGAGGGCGTCGCCCCCGACGACGTCGTCCACGTCCTGCCCGTGCGCACCCCGGCCCGCTCCTGGGGCTTCCTGGCCGCGGTGGGCCCACCGGCGGTGGTGGCCGCCACCGGACGGGACATCTATTACCAGTGGGCAGCCTTGCTCGGCGCCGCCCTGGACCGCTCGGCCATGGTCGAGTCGCTCCACCGCCAACGCGAGGACCTGGCTCGTGCCTACGCCCGGGAACGGGACCTGCTCGAGGAGATCCAGGCCTCCGAGGAGCGCTACGCCCTGGCTGCTGGCGCGGCCAACGACGGGCTGTGGGACTGGGACGTGGCTGCGGGCATCGTCTTCTACTCCCCCCGTTGGAAAGCCATGCTCGGCTACGCCGACGAGGAGGTGGGCTCTTCGCCGGCCGAGTGGTTCTCGCGAGTCCACCCTGACGACCGGTCCATGGTGGAGGGACTGGTAGACGCCAGCCTGCGGGGCGAGGCGGCCAGCCTGCAGGTCGAGCACCGGGTGCGGGCCAAGGACGGCTCCTACCGCTGGGCCCTGTGCCGGGGGATGACGGTCCCCGGGGCCGGCCGCAAGGCGACGCGCCTGGTCGGCTCGCTCACCGACATCACCGAACGCAAGCAGCTGGAGGACCGGCTGCGCCAGGCCGCCCTGTACGACTCGCTCACCGGCCTGCCCAACCGGGCGCTGTTCATGGAGCGCCTGGCCCAGGCCATCGGGAGGGCCAAGCGGTCCCCCGGCTACCAGTTCTCGGTCCTGTTCTTGGACCTCGACCTGTTCAAGGTGGTCAACGACAGCCTCGGCCACGTGGCCGGGGACACCCTTTTGGCCAAGGTGGCCGAGCGGGTCACCGCTCACCTGCGCGAGGGGGACACGGCGGTGCGCTTCGGAGGCGACGAGTTCGCCGTGCTCCTCGACGGCACCGCCGAACCGGAGGTGGTGAGGGCCATCGTCGAGCGCCTGCAAGAAAGGCTGGCCGAGCCCTACGAGGTCGAGGGCCACCACGTGGTGGTGACGGCCACCGTCGGCATCGCCACGAGCACGGCCGGCTACGACCGCGCCGAAGAAATGCTCCGAGACGCGGACACCGCTATGTACCGGGCCAAGGGCCTGGAACGGGGGTCGTTCCTGCACTTCGACGCCTCCATGCACGCCGGCGCCATGAGCCGCCTGCGCACCGAGCAGGAGCTGCGAGAGGCGATCTCGGGCCGGCAGCTGCAGTTGTACTACCAGCCCGTGGTGCGCCTCGGGACCCGCCTGGTGGTGGGGGCTGAGGCCCTGGTGCGCTGGCAGCACCCCCAGCGGGGCTGCATCCTGCCCGCTGAGTTCCTGGGCCTGGCGGAGGACACCGGCCTCATCGTGCCCATGGGCCGCTGGGCCTTCGAAGAGGCGTTGACCCAGGCCAAAGCCTGGCAGGACCGGGCCCGCGTGGGCAAGGGCTTCCGGGTGGCGGTCAATGTGTCCAACCGGGAGTTCTGGCACGGCGGGCTGGTCCAGGCCATCGACGACGTGCTGGCGGCCACCGGGGCCAGCCCGGGCCTGCTCACCATCGAGATCACCGAGGGCGTGATAATGCGCAACTCCCGCAGCGCCGAAGCGGTGCTGAGGGAGCTCCACGACCGGGGCGTGCAGCTCCACCTGGACGACTTCGGCACGGGCTACTCGTCGCTGGAAGTGCTCCACCGCTTCCCCATCGACGCGCTGAAGGTGGACCGAGGCTTCGTCTCCCGCATGCTGGTCGACCCCCGCAGCCGAGAGCTGCTGCGCACCATCGTCATGATGGGGCGCAACCTTGGCATCGACGTGATCGCCGAAGGCATCGAGGGCCCGGACCAGGAACGAGATCTCTACGACCTGGGGTGCCACTACGGCCAGGGCTACCTGTTCATGCGGCCGGCCCCGCCAGCGGTGTTCCAGCAGCTGCTGCAGGCCACCCGCGAACCGCTCCCCGCGCCACCCTGAGGGGCTCGGGAACCTAGCCTGGCTGCCGTGGGTCTACCAGGGTGGTGGCGATGAACGGGGTCAAGGACAAGGCTCGGCGCTCGGCCGGCCGGCGCGCCGTAGCCCCGCCCCGTCCCCCCAAGGTCCGCCTGGCCCAGCGGGCCCAGGCCATGCAGGGCCTGGCGTTGGCCAGCGCCCGGGCCGGGGAGATGGCCCAACGTGCCGGGGGGCCTCCGGTGGTCGACCTGGCCGTTGGCCCGCTGGCTGACCAAGCACTGTCCCCGCCTGGCGCGCCTGTTCCGCTCGTCGCGACGGCCCCGCTCGTCGCGCCCGCCCAGGAAGCCCCGCCACAGCCGGCCGCCGCCCTGGAAGCGCTGCCTGTCCAGGGGGCGACCGCTCGGCGGCCCGGCCGCCTCTTGGCGCTGGACGGCCTGCGGGGCATCGGCATCGGGGCAGTGGTCGCCTACCACCTCAACCCCTCGTGGCTGCCCGGCGGCTACCTGGGCGTCGATGTGTTCTTCGTGGTCTCCGGTTTCCTCATCACCGGCATCCTGCTCGACCTGCTGGCTGGCCCAGGCCACCTGGGGGCCAAGCTGCGCAGCTTTTGGTCCCGGCGCGCCCGGCGGCTGGTGCCCGCCCTGGTGGTCGCCTGCCTGCTCATCGCCCTGGCCGCCGCTGCCTTCGCCCACGACGCCATCCCCCGCCTGAGGGCCGACATACCGGCCGCTTTGGGCTTCGTCGCCAACTGGCGGCTGCTGCTGCACCACGACAGCTACTTCGAGCTCACCGGCCGCCCGCCGCTCCTCCTGCACCTGTGGTCGCTCGGGGTCGAGGAACAGTTCTACCTCATCTGGCCCTGGGTGGTGCTGGCCGTCGTGCGCTTCACCCGCCAGCCAGCCCGCGCCCTGTCCCGGGTGGCGGGGGCCGGGGCGCTGGCATCGGCCCTGGCCATGGCCATTTTCTTCGTGCCCGGCCACGACCCCTCCAACGTCTACTACAACACCTTCACCCACTCGGCCGGCCTCATGGCCGGCGCCGCCCTGGTAGCCGGGCTCCGGGCACGCCAAAGCCGCCCCACCAGCCGCCCGGCCGGGCCGCCCACGCAGGGCCTGCCGAGGCGCGCCCGGGGCGACCGCTTGGCCCTGCCGGTCGGGCTGGGCGCCCTGGCCGGGGTCGGGGCCCTGCTCGCGCTGGCCGGCGACCAGGCCACTTTCACCTACCGAGGCGGCATCTTCCTGGCCTCGGTCCTGGTCGGCCTCGCCATCTGGGCCTCGCTGCGCCCCGGCCTGCCCGCCCGCCTGCTGTCCCTGGCCCCCCTGCGCTACCTCGGGGACCGGTCTTACTCGCTTTACATCTGGCACTGGCCGGTGATCGTCCTCACCCGGCCCAACCTGGACGTGCCTATTTCGGGGGCTCCATTGCTGGTGGCGCGCCTGGCGCTCATGGGGGCGCTGGCCGAAGGCTCCTACCGCTTCGTCGAGCAGCCGTTCCGCACCGGGCGTGCCCAAGCCGCCCTGCGAGGGCTGCGCCTGCCGGCCAAGGCGGGGGCCGTGGCCTCGGCCGGCCTGGCCGGTGCGGCCGCGGTCACGCTCCTGGCCGTCGTCAACCCGGCGCCGTTGCCCGCCACCCTGGCCCAGGGTTCCACCCCGGCCGCCCGGGTGGCCCTGCCCTCGGTCCCCGCCCCGGCCTCGGCCACCGCCGCCGAGCACCGCTCACAGGCCGCCGGGAGCGGCCCCACCACCCGCTCGCCGGCACCGGCCCCGGGGGCCCCCTACCCGCTCGCCTCTAGCCCCCCGGCGACCCTGGTGAGCCAGCCGGCAGCACCTCCCCCCGTGCCCACCCGCACCCTGGCCCATGGCACCGTGGCCACCACCACCCCGGCCCCGGGCCCGGCGCCCACCGCCACGCCCCTCGCGCCGCCGGCCAGCGCGCCCCCGGCCAGCGCGGCGTCGGCCAGCCCGCTCGGCCACGACGTGCTCGCCATCGGCGACTCGGTCCTGCTGGCCGCCTCCGCGGCCCTGGCCGCCCGGCTCCACGGCGACATAACCGTCGACGCCGCTGTGGGCCGCCAGTGCTGGACCGGAGTGGCCCGCCTGGCCCAGTACCGGGCCGCGGGCGACCTGGCCGGGCTCAAGGCCATCGTCATCGACCTGGGCACCAACGGGCCCCTTACCCCCGCTGACGTCTCCGAGCTGCGCCAGCTGGCCGCCGGGGTGCCCCTGCTCGTGTTCGTCAACGTCCGGGTGGACCGGCCCTGGCAGGCCGAGAGCAATGCTTCCATCCAGGCGGTGGCCGGCCAACCCGGCATCCGGGTGGTCAACTGGTACTCGGCCTCTGCCGCCCCGGGGCTCCTGTGGCCCGACGGCATCCACCCCGACCCCAAGGGAGCGGCGGTGTACGCCGACTTGGTGGCGGCCGCCCTGGGCGACAGCGCCTAGCACGCTCGCCGCCGGTGCCCACTTCGGCGTGCCCGGCGCCAACCCCCGGTGCCAACGCCCGCGGCTACCGGCCTCGGTTACCGCTAACATGGCACTGGCCTTGGACGATAGCTAAGAGGTGAGCGGCGAACGGCCGGGGCCAGCCCTCCCCGGCGAGGGTGCTCAGGGGCACACCATCGGCGTGCTGTCGCCTTTGCTCGCCGGTTCTTACTTCGGCGCCTTGATCTCTGCCATGAACCGTGCCATGGCCGCCCGAGGAGGCCAGGCCGTCGCCGTCCAGACCCTCGATTTTGCCCGGGGCGATGCCTACCGGGCCACGCCCGAGGGCCCGGCTCGGATCGCCTGGGACCGCCTGGCCGGCTTCGTGGTGGTCATCAACGCCGTACCCGTGGGCTACCTGAAGGCGCTGCGCCAAGCCGGCAAGCCCCTGGTCCTTGTCAGCCGGGACGAGCCCGAGCTGGCCTGCCCGGTGGTGGTCCCCGACAACCGCAGCGGGGCCCGGCAGGCGGTCGAGCACCTGGTGAGCCACGGCCACCGGCGCATCGCCTTCGCCGGCGACCTCCAGCAGTACGACGTCCAGGAGCGCTACGCCGCCTACCGGGAGGCTCTGGCCAGCCACGGCCTGCCAGCAGACGAGGCGCTGTTCTTCCCCACCTCGGACAACATGGAAAGCGGCGGTCGCTCGGCGGCCGAACAGATGCTGGCCGCCCACCTGCCCTCCAGTGCCGTGATCGCCGCCACCGACTACAACGCCATGGGGATCATGGCCGTGCTGGAGGAGGCGGGCTACCACCTGCCTCAGGACCAGGCGGTGGTCGGCTTCGACGACATTGCCGAGGGCCGCCTCCACCGGCCGGCTCTCTCCAGCGTGTCCCCTCACCTCAACCGCATCGGTTCGTTGGCGGTCGAGCTGCTGGTGCGCCAGCTGGACGGGGAAGAAGTGGCCTCCGGCCACTACACCGTGCCCACCTCCTTCGTCCAGCGGGAAAGCTGTGGCTGCAGCGACGCCACCGCCGCCTTGAGCGTCCTGGCCGACGGCCGCGACCCGGTGGAAGGCTTCGTGGACGCCGTGGCCGAGCTGCTGGCCCCCTCGGCGGCTGAGGTTGGCCGCGAGGGCGGGGCGCCTGAGCCTGGCGCGGCGGCACAAGCCAGGGCCCAGGTGACCGAGGCCGCCAGCCAGGTGAAGGGCGCCTTCGAAGCCTGCCTGGCCCGGGAACTGGCCCCCTCGGAGCTGCTGGGCCTGGGGCAGCTGGCTCAGCGCCTGTACAGTTTCGGCCCCACGGCTCACAGCTACGTGCGGGTGCTGGCCCTGGCCCGGCGCCTGGCGCGGGCGACCGAGGCCAAAGCGGCCAGCCCGGAGGCGGTCGCCCGTGTCGACCTGTGCATGCACGCGGTCGGCCTGGGGTTGACCCGGGCGCGGGTCAGCGAGCAAGCCGGCCTGGACCAGGCCAGCCACGCCGTGCTGGCCAACGAGACCAACGTGAGCCTGGCCCTGCTCAACAGCCAGGGCAACCCCCAAGGGCTCGGCTGGCTGGCCCACAGCACGGCCTGCGCCGGGGTGCTGGCGCTGTGGCCCGAAGGAGGAGTGGGCACCGGCCTGCTGAAGGTCGCGGGCAGCTTCGACGCCAGCGCCGGCTCCCTCGGGTTGCCGGCTCCAACCTATGCCCCCGAGCACTTCCCTCCCCTCCAGCTGCTCGAGCGTGCCCGGCACCAGCCGGGCACCATGTGCTTCGTGATGCCCGTGCGCTCGGCCGCCACCGACTGGGGGTTCCTCGCCGTCGTGGGGCCCACCGAGACCAGTTTCAGCGGCCGGGCGACCTACTACCAGTGGTCCTCGCTGCTCGCCCTAGCCCTGGACCACCAGGCCACCACCGAGTCCCTGAGGGCCAGGACCGAGGAACTGGCCGACGCCGTCGAGCGCGAGCGCGAGATGGCCCAGGCGGTCAAGCAGAGCGAGGAGCGCTACGCCCTGGCTGCCCTCGCCGCCAACGACGGGCTGTGGGACTGGGACCTCACCTCGGGCGAGGTCTACTACTCCAGCCGCTGGAAGCAGCTCATCGGCTACGGCGACGACGACATCGGCACCAGCCCCGAGGAGTGGCTCAGCCGGGCCCACCCTGAGGACCGCCCCGGCCTGCTGCGGGTGGTCGCCGAACAACGGCGCAGCTCGCAGGGGGCCTTCCAGCACGAGCACCGCATCCGGGCCTCCGACGGGCGCTACCGCTGGGTGCTGTGCCGGGGCCTGGGCGTACCGGGCGACGGGTCGCCGGCGCGGCGGCTGGTGGGCTCGCTCACCGACATCACCGAGCGCCACGAGCTCGCCGAGCAGCTCAAGCACCAGGCCCTGCACGACAGCCTGACCGGCCTGCCCAACCGCCTGCTGTTCTTGGACCGGCTGTCCCAGGCGATCGCCCACTGCCGGCGCCGGCCCGGTTACGAGTACGCCGTGTTGTGGCTCGACCTGGACGGCTTCAAGGTCGTCAACGACAGCCTGGGGCACGTGGTCGGGGACCTGCTGCTCAAGCAGGTGGCCGAGCGGTTGGCCGCCCAGGTCCGCAACGCCGACACCGCGGCGCGCTTTGGCGGCGACGAGTTCGCCGTCCTGCTCCACGACGCTCCCAACCTGGCCGCGGTGGAAGCAGTCGTGAAGCGGGTCCAGCACAGCCTCGGCCAGCCCTATGACCTCGACGGCCACCAGGTGGTAGTGACCGCCAGCATCGGGGTATCGACCAGCGCCGGCGGCTACGAGCGGGCCGAGGACGTGGTCCGGGACGCCGACCTGGCCATGTACCGGGCCAAGGCCGCTGGCCGGGGCGGCTACGCCACCTTCCAGTCGTCCATGTACACCGGGGCCGTGGCCCGGCTCAAGACCGAGACCGAGCTGCGCCAGGCCATCGACCAGGGCCAGCTGGAGCTGCACTACCAGCCCATCTTGCACCTGGAGGACAAGCGCCTGATCGGGGTGGAAGCCCTGGTGCGCTGGCAGCACCCGGAAAGGGGCCTGGTCCTGCCCAACGACTTCCTGCCCGTGGCCGAGGAGTCGGGCCTGGTCGTGCCCCTGGGCCGCTGGGTGCAAACCGAGGCCTGCCGCCAGGTACGGGCCTGGAAGCTGGCCGGCGTGGTCCCCGAGGACCTGCGGGTCAGCTTCAACCTCTCCAACCGGGAGTTCTGGCGCGACGGCCTGGTCGGCCAGCTGGACGAGGTCCTGGCCGAGACCGGGGCCGCCGCCAGCTGGTTGGTGGTGGAGATAACCGAGGGCGTGGTCATGCATGACCTGGACAGGGCCCTGGTGGTCCTGCAGGAGCTGCACGAGCGGGGCATCAGCATCCACATCGACGACTTCGGCACCGGCTACTCGTCCCTCGAAGCCCTCCACCGCCTGCCCATCGACGCCCTCAAGATCGACCGCGGCTTCGTGGCCGACATGGCCCGCGCCGGGCGTTCCCGGGAGCTGGTGCGCACCATCGTCCACCTCGGCACCAGCTTGGGCCTGGACGTGATCGCCGAGGGCATCGAGACCCCCGACCAGCACCGGGCCCTGGCTGACATGGGCTGCCCCGAAGGCCAGGGCTTCTGGTTCTCCCGCCCCCTGCCCGGGCCGGAGCTGGGGCGGCTGCTCGCCCGGCTCGGCGGCCGCTCCCCCGGCCCGGGCACCGCACCGGCCTGGGCGCTCCTGAGCCCCGGGCTGCTGGCCGCCGACGGGAGCCAGCCCCCCGGCGCCGCCCCCGGGCCCGGCTCGCCGTGACCGGCCGCGCCCAAGCCTGGGTGGGCTGCTCCGGGTGGTCCTACCCGGGCTGGCGGGGGGTCGTCTACCCGCCAGGCCTACCGCCGAGCCAGTGGCTCGGCTACTACGCGGCCCGCTTCAGCACGGTGGAGGTCAACAGCACCTTCTACCGCCTACCCAAGCCGGAGACCTTCCAGGCGTGGGCAGCCCGGGCGCCGGTGGGCTTCCGCTTCGCGCTCAAGGTGAGCGGCTTGGGCACCCACCGCCTGAAGCTGCGCGACCCCGAGCGCTGGCTGGCCCCCCACCTGGCACGCGCCCTGCTGTTGGGCGACCACCTGGGGCCGCAGCTGGTCCAGTTGCCCCCTCGGTGGGGCCGGGACCTGGAGCGCCTGGAAGGCTTCCTGGCCGCCGCGCCCCGAGAGCTGCAATGGGCGGTCGAAGTACGCGACCGGTCCTGGCTTTCCCCTGAGACCTTCGAGCTCCTGGGGCGCTATGGCGCCGCCCTGTGCGTGCACGACCTGCTCCCTGGCCACCCCTGGGTGAGGACGGCGGGCTGGTCCTACGTGCGTTTCCACGGCCCCCGGCCGGAGGCGGAGAGGTACGCCGGGCAGTACGGCCCGGCCCGCTTGGCCCGCCCGGCCGCCACCATCGAGTCGTGGCTGGAAGACGGCTGCCCGGTCTACGCCTACTTCAACAACGACGTCGGAGGGGCAGCGGTGCGCGACGCCCAGTGGCTCGCCCGCAGGCTAGCCTCAAAGTGATGCTTGCCGCCGCCAACCATGCACCCTGGGACGCCCTGTGGGCCGTGCTCGCCGGCGCCGTCTTCGTCCTGGCCATCGCCGTACCGGCCGCGTTGTTGAACGCCCGTGACCACCGGCGCCGGGAGCGCCAGGGCACCTGAGGCCGCTCCCGCCGCCTGCCAGCGGTCCTGGGGCCCTCAGGTCGTCACCACTGCGGCCCGGGCCCGTGCGGCGGCCCGGCGGCGGTGGACGTTCAGCCACAGGGCAGCGCCCCACCCGCTCAGCACCAACAGCCAGTAGCTGACCGCCCGGTAGACCAAGGTGGCGGCCGTGGCCGCCGACGCTGGTACGTGGAAACGGATGAGCAGCTCTACCAGGCCGCCTTCGACGAGGCCCAGCCCACCTGGCGTGACCGGCAGTTCCACCAGCACCTGGGCGGCGGCGTAGCACAACAGGACCCCCCGCCAGGGCACGGCCGTCCCCACGGCGAGCAGGCCCACGACCAGCACGACGGCGTCGAGCGACCAGTTGACGGCAGCGGCCAGCAGGCACAGGGCCCAGACCCGGCCCGGGGGGCGGAAGCTCTCCATCTCCCGGGTGGCCTCGATGGCGGCGCTCAGGTGGGCCCGCACGCCCTTGGGCAACGCCCAGCCCAAGGGCCGGGAAAGGGCTACGATGAGGCGGCTCAACCAGCGGGTGTAGCGGAACAACTGGGCCGCCGCCAGGGCACCGGCCAGGATGAAGGCCATGGCGGGCAACAGCTTGAGCTCCAGCCCGGGCCCGACCACCAGCGTGCCCGCCAGCGCCACCGCCGCCAGGCCGGCCGAAGCCAGGGCGCCGGCGGACAGCTCTGTCCAGATGCCGAGGACCTTGCTGGCGCCCAGCAGCTGGTACTGGCGGAAAGCGTAGCCCTCGGCGAAGAGGGTCCCGGCCGGCAGGGACTGGGCCACCGCGTTGCTGGACATGGTGACCGGCACCAGGTCGCGCGTCCTGACCTGGAGGCCGCCTTCGCGCAGGATGCGGGCCTGCAACCAAGAAAGGGCGGTAATGGAGCCTGCCTCTGCCCCGGCCGCCAGGACCAACCAGTGCCAGTGGAGGCGGTCGAAGGCGTCCGCCACCGCTCCCAGCCGCCCGGCCCGGCGCAGGACGAACAGGGCCGCACCTCCGAGCACGAGGACCTCGACCACCAGCCGGAGGGGCGACAGCCGCCGGTGCGCCAGCCCCTTGGCGCCGGCCGACAGGCCCGGGGAGGGGCCCGCGCTGGCACCGCCGGGTAGGACCGCGCTGGCTTCGCCGGGTAGGACGCGGCCAACGGCGCTGGGCTGGGCTGTGCCGCCCCCCAGCGGGCTGCCCTCGGTAGGGCTGCCTTGGGGGTGGCTACCTTGGGGGCTGGGGCCGCCCTGCGCCCCGCTGGCTTCGGTCTGGGACCGCACGGCTGCAGGCTAGTGCCACCGGCCCGGCCTTTGTCGTGTAGGGCGAACTGTGGGGCCAAGCTGGCCGGCAGCTGGTGGCCCAGGCCGGTACTTGCTGATATTTGGCTGAGACGTCCCCCCCAGGCAGCCTGCCCGGTCCCATGAGCCTCCAGGGGTGTGGGAGACTGGGGGCCATCGTTCGGTCCCGTATTTCCTCATCGTGAGGCCCGCCCCGGTACCAGGCTCAAGGTTGGCGGGCTTTGGCCGAGGCAAAAGTGTGGAGCACCACCACCTCGAGCTGCCACGTCTGCGCGTCGTCGCCCGCCGGGCCTTCCCTCAGCTGTTGGAAGCCACCCTTGTCCCTCTCGGCCTGTTCTATGCCGGGTTGGTGGCCCTGGGCCCCAAGGGGGCCATCTTCACCGCCCTGGCCTGGAGCTATGCCGCTGTCCTGCGCCGGCTCTGGCGCCGCGAACGGCTCCCGGGGGTCCTGCTCCTCGCCACCGCCGGCCTGACCGCCCGGTCCCTGGTCGCCGTAGCCAGCCACGACAGCCTGTTCGTCTATTTCCTACAGCCCTCCTTGGCCACCGCGTTGCTGGGCGGCGCCTTCCTCCTGTCGGTACCCCTGGGGATGCCCCTGGCCGAGCGGCTGGCCCAGGACTTCCTGCCCCTGCCGCCCTCGTTCTTCAAGCGCCCCAAGGTCAGGCAACTGTTCACCCACATCAGCCTGCTGTGGGCCTTGGTCAGCCTGGCCAACGCAGCCGGCACCCTCGTCCTGCTGCTCAGCTGGCACAGCGGTGCCTTCGCGGCCGCCCGCACCGGGTTGTCGAGCGCCCTCACCGTAGGGGGCATAGCCGTCTCGTCGTGGTGGTTCCGCCGGGGCCTGCGCCTCCACCAGGGCTAGCTCCGGTCCCTGCCGACCACAGCCCAAACGCCACCGTCAGGCCGCGCCCCCTGGCCGCAGGTGGCCTGCCGCCCTGCTAGTGCTGCGCCAGTGCTAGTGCGCGCCGGCGGCAGCCGCACGAGCGCGCAGGTGGAAGCGCTCCTCCAGCACCTCGGGCGGCAGCGGCCGTGAGTAGAAGAACCCCTGGCCGCGCTGGAAACCCTCCAGCTGCAGCTCCAGCAACTGGCCTTCGTCCTCGATGCCCTCGGCGACCACCTCGAGCCCCAGGCTCCGGCCCAGCTGCACGAGAGCCGCGGTGACCGTGCGGGCCTCCTCGGAACTGCCCACGTCGGAGACGAAGCAGCGGTCGACCTTCAGCTCGTCGACCTTGAACCGGCGCAGGTATGCGAGCGAGGAATAGCCGGTGCCGAAGTCGTCTATGGCCAGGCGCACCCCCAGGTCCCTCAGGGCTCCCAGGCGCTCCACGGCGGCCTGCGCGTCCACCATCAGGACGCTTTCGGTGAGCTCCAAGGTGAGCAGGGACGGGGCCAGGCCGCTGGCCGCCAGGGCCGCAGCCACCTCGTCCAAGAAGCCGTCGGAGGTGAGCTGGCAGCCAGACACGTTGACCGAAAGGGCCAGGGGCTCGCCGTCGTGGGACCAACCGGCTACCTGCTGGCAGCTGCTCTCCAGGACCAGGCGCCCGAGCCGGCCGATGAGCCCGCTCTCTTCGGCCAACGGGACGAACTGGCTCGGCGGCACCGGCCCCCGCTTGGGGTGGTACCAGCGAGCCAGGGCCTCGACCCCGGCCAGCTTCAGCGTGGCCAGGTCGAAGATGGGTTGGTACTCGACCGTCACCTGGCCCTCGGCCAGCGCCCGGCTCAGGTCCATCTCCAACGCCAGGTGGTCCTGGACGGCCAGGGCCATGTCCGGCTGGAACACCACGTAGCGGGCCCGGCCACGACGTTTTGCCTGGTACAAGGCGACGTCAGCGTCCCGCAGGAGGTCCTCGGCGCTGCGGGTGGGGCCGCCCGCAGCTATGCCGATGCTGGCCTGCACCCGCAGCTCGACGCCGGCCAAGCCCTCCAGGTGGAACGGCTCGCTCAAGCCGTCCAAGGCCCGGCGTGCCACGGCCTCGGGGCCGGCGGCCGACGAGCTGCCCTCCACCAACAGGACGAACTCGTCGCCACCGAGCCGGCCCACGCTGTCGCCCGGCCGGACCAGCTCTGCCAGGCGGGCACCCACCGCCTTCAGCAGCTCGTCACCTCGCTGGTGGCCGAAGCTGTCGTTGATGTCCTTGAAGTTGTCCAAGTCGATGAGCAGCACCCCGAAGGCGAGGGGCTCTCGCTGGGCGCGGGCCAGGAGGTGGCGCAAGCGGTCGGTCACCAGGGCACGGTTGGCCAGCCCGGTCAAGGGGTCGTGGAGGGCCTGGTGGCGCAGCTCCTCGGTCTGTTCCTCGACGATGGCCAAGGCCCGCTGGCGCGAGCGGGCCAGCACCCGTACCGACACGCCCAGCAGCAGCGCGGCGGCGAGCACCAGCAGCCCGCCGGAGAGGGCCAGGCTGCCGGCACCCGGCCCCACCGGCCCAGAGACGTCCACCACCCAGCGGCCCCCTGCCAGCGTCCCCACGGTGGCCGAGTAATGCTCGGCGCCTGCCTGCCCCTGGCTCGCGGCGATCAGGAAGCTCTGGGAGCTGGCTTTGGCCAGGGCGGGCTCCAAGTAGGACAGTCGCACCTGGTAGTGCCGGGCCCCCACGAGCGCCGAGCTCACGGCCGTCTTGGTGCTGAAGCTGCCCACGACCCAGCCCGCCACCTCCGAGCGCCGGGCGCCGGGGCTGGGAGGGGCGCTGCCTTGCTCGTACACGGGGGCGACCACGTAGAACACCCCCGGGTAGTAGGAGATGGGCGGCCCGACGGCCAGCGCCCCGGTGGCCGCCGCGGCACTGAACAGCGCGGGGAACGGGCTCAGCTTGCCCAGCGGGGCGCAGAAGTCGTAGGTGACCGGCATGACCCCCGTCACCGACGGGTTGAGCCGGACCAGGCTGACGGCATAGCGCATCAGGCAGTACTGGGACCGGGGCCCTGGCGGCCAGGGCTGGAACCGGCCCGGCGCCGGCACGGCCAGTTGCGCCGGTGGGTCCTGGGCCAGGGCGACGGCAAAGCGGGCCAGGCCGGCAGCGGGGACGCGCTCCACGAAGGTGAAGCCCAGCCCGCCCGGGTAGCGGGTGATGCTCTCGGTGCCTTGCATCCAGCGCTGGTAGAGGCGGTTGGTCATGTGGGGCACCGTGCCGAACATGGCCGCCTGGGCGACCACGAAGTCCTCGTCCCGGCGGGCTGCCGTCAGCACCGAAGAGGCCACCGACGCGGCATTGGCCCTGAAAGCGGTATGGGCCCGGTCCTGGGCGGACGAGTAAGTCGACTGGGCGAGGAAGCCGGCGCCGGCCACGCCGCAAGCCAGCAGCGCCCAGGCCGCCCACAGGGCGCGGCGCGGGTGGCGGCTGGCCAAGGCCCCCAAAGGCCCCCCAGCCACCGCTCGCGCCGGCCTGGCTGTCACGCGCCCTCCTCCTCGTTACCTCGCCTGCCGTCCTTGCACCGGGCTACCGCCCTCCTGCCCGGTCACCACCCTGGTGCCGGCCCAAGGCCTTCCGTTTGGTTATCGGCACGCCCCGGGGCCCGAGGACGCGACTTCTGGGATTGCTGCACCCTGTGCCCGCCCCTAGCCCCGCCCGTCCCACTGCCAGGCTAGCCCGACCAGCCCGGGGCCGGTGTGGGCCACCATCACCGGGCTGAACGCAGCACAAAACGAGGTCGCCGGCGGGGCGCCCAGGCGGCGGGCCACCTCGGCCAGCAGTTCCTCGGCCGCGGCTGGCTGGCTCGAGTGCATGGCACAGACATGCAAGGCGGCCTGGCCCTGGCCGTAGCGCCCGGCGCTGCGGGCCCACAGCGTGACCATGCGGGCCAAGGCCTGCCGGGCCCCTCGGGCCGGCCGCAAGGCACGCACCGACGACTCCCGGAACTCGAACATGGGGTACAGCCCGAGCCAGCGGGCACCCCAGGCCGCCGCCCCGGGCACCCGGCCGCTGCGGGACAGGTGGTCGAGGCGGGGCAGGGTGGCGACCAACCGGGCCGCCCCGGCTGCCTCCCGGGCGGCGGCCACCACTTGGGCCAGGGGCAGGCCGGCTCGGGCGGCTCGGGCGGCAGCCAGGGCCACCAGCCCCTCGGCACCGGCGGCGGTGCCGGTGTCGACGACCGCCACCTCCCGGCCTTCCTCGGCCACCAGCTCGGCCGCCAACCGGGCCGAGGCGTAGGCCCCGCTCATGCGGGCCGACACCGTGAGCAGGACCACCCCGTCGCCCTGGTCAGCCCGGCGGGCAGCCTCGGCCAGCTCCCCGGGCGCCGGCCCGGAGGTGCTCAAGCCCTCTCCGAGGCGGGCCACCACCTCCGACAGGCTGAGCTCGCCGTCCCGGAACTGGCGGGTACCGATGGTGAGCCACATGGGGACTACGTTCACCCCCCATTCGGCCGCCAGTGCCGCAGGCAGCGAACAGGCGCTGTCGGCGACCACGCCGACGCTCAGCTGACCGCCTCCCTGCCCCCGGCGCCGCCCTGCGCCAGGGCGGCTCGCTCTGCTGGCCCCTGCTCTGCTGGGCCCGGCACTGCCCCGCCTGGCCCCGGCCCTGCCCCGCCTGGCCCCTCCTCAGTGCCGGTCGGCCGGTGCCCCCCTGAAGCGGGCAGGCGAGGCGGCTTGGCCAGCGTGTCCCGGTCGAACAGCAGCCGGCACAAATAGGCCCGGGCCCGGTCGCCTTGGGGAGGGGCGTTGCCCATGAGACGCTTGGCCAGCAACGGTACGAGCACGGCCCCGGCCGCGTACGCGCCCGGCCGCCCGTGGTAGTGCCGGCAGACAGGCACCAGCAGGCCGTAAGCCACCAGGCAGCCAACCGCCGTCTCCCCGGCTGCCTTCCCGGCTACCAGGCCGGCCAGCAACAGCCCCGTCCCCGCCGGGGCCGCCACCAGCAGCGCCCCCAGGGCCGGCGATATGCCCCGGCCCCCCGCTCCTTTGAGCAACGGGGACCAGTTGTGGCCAGCCACCGCAGCCGCTGCCGCCAGCGCGGCCACGCCGGGGCCGTGCCGGCGGCCGAGGGCAGCCCCAGCGGCACCCTTGGCCACTTCGAACAGCCCGGTGACCACGAGGGGACCCGCCCCTGCCACCTCGAACAGCCCGGTGCCCGAGACCGTGCCCGTCCCCACCTGGCGGAGGTCCACTCCCCGCAGGGCGCGGGCCACCAGGTTGGAGAACGGCAGCGCCCCGGCCCCGAACCCGCCCACCACGGCGAGCACGGGCGAGAGCTTGTGAGCCAGCGGTCCCAGCACGGCGCGTCCTTCGTTCCTCTCCCTGTCCTCCACTGAGGGTTACCTCCACTGAGGGCAGCCCCGGCCAGGTGGTCCTGGCCGCAGCCCGCGGGCAGGGCAGGCCGGCGTGGTCTTGGGGTCGCCCAGAGCGTAGCCAACTCACCGTACCGGCTCGGCGTTAATGCCACATAACCGGCGGCCGGTGCCGTACCCTGTCCCCAGGGATATGGAGCGCATATGACACCGCTTCTCATAGTCGTGGCGGCTGGCTGTGTCTTGGCGCTGGCAGTGCACTTCGGCCGGCAGCTGTGGTCCCGGTCCCGGGCCGTCGAGCGCCACCGCCACGCGCTCGATGCCTTGGCCGGGATAACCCAGCACTCCGAGCCCGACGAGCCCGGGGCCAACCCCGGGCGCCAGGCCCATGTGCGCCTGGTCGGCCCGGGGGCACCCGCAGGCACCGACGGCCCCCTCGTGCTGCCCCCGCCCCGGGCGCTGGCCGGCATGGGCCCTGGGCGTCCCTCCCCGTTGCGGCGGCCTTCCCGCCTGGGACCTTCCGCGGCCGCCATGGAGGCGGGCGCCACCGCCAGCTCGCTGCTGCGCGACCCCACCACCCGGCTGGTGCGGACCGCCCCGCCCCCACCGGTGCGCCGCCCACCCGGCCAGCCCACCGGCCCCTCCGAGCTGCCTGCGCTCCCCGGCGAGGACGAGGGGGCTACCCGGCCCCTGCCCATGGTGCAACCCCAGGTCTACTACTTCGACGATTTCTCCCCCCTGGCCGAGGAGCCACTGCCCAGCCGGCGGCGGGGCCGCGGCCTCGAACGCCGGGCCAGGCGCCAAGGCCGGGGTGAACGTCCAGGGCGGCCTGAGCGCCGAGAGCGGGCCGAGCAGCCTGACCACCCCCGCCCGGCAGCGCCGGGGCCCACCCAACCGGTGGCGGTGGCCCCCCCTGGCCCGGGTGGCGGGGAAGCGGCGGGCCCTTCGCCCACAGGCCGCAAGGCCAAGGTCGCTCGCGCCCTGGCCGCGGCGGCGGTGGCCGCCGGCCTGGCTGCCATCGGCCTAGCCGTGGCCGGGAGCTGGGGCCACGGCCGCCAACCGCTGCACCCGCTGCACCCGGTGGCGGTCGCCCCGGCCCCCTCGACCACCCCCGCCCCTCGTCATGCCACCACGACCGTCAGCACCACCCTCCCACCCCCCAAGCCGGCAGTGTTCCTGTCTGCCTCCCAGGGGACGGTCACCTACCAGTTGCGCTCCCCCACCGCCTCCATAGTGGTCAAGGCCTCGGGACGTTGCTGGGTGGAGGTCCGGGTCGGCAGCCCCCAGGGCAGCATCGTGACCGAGGAGACCCTGATCGCCGGCCAGTCGGCCAAGGTCACCGGGCCGGCCTGGGTCCGCCTGGGCAACCCGCCGGCCGTGTCGGTGCTGGTTGACGGCACGGCGCTCAGCGTCCCGGGGGCGACCGCCGCGGTGCCGATGAACCTTCGCTTCACGCTGGGCTGACGGGCGCGCCCTGGTCCCTGGGGCGCCGCCCCCAAGCATCGGCCGCGGGGCGCCGTGCCAGCCGGGGCGGAGCCCGGCTCAGCCCTGGTCCCAGGTGGCGACCAGCGAGCGGGCGGCACCGGCCTCGTCCACCCGCCCTATGGGCGTGGTACGGGGGGCGGCGCCGGCGGCGGGGCCCGGGCCTTGCCGGGCTATGGCCACCAGGGCGTCGGCCAGGGCGGCCACCGTCTCGGGGCTCTCGGTCTCGGTCGGCTCGATCATGAGCGCCTCGGGCACGATCAGGGGGAAGTACACCGTGGGTGAATGGAAGCCTTCCTCCAGCAGGCGCTTGGCGACGTCCACCGCCCGCAAGCCGGCCCCGTGGCGGCCGGGGCGGGCGTCGCCACCCGCGCCCCGGGCCGAGACCACGACCTCGTGCATGGGGGGACGGTCGAAGGGCACCGTGTACACCCCCCGCAGCCGGGACAGCAGCCAGTTGGCGTTGAGCACGGCCACCTCCGAGACCCGCTTCAGGCCGTCGGCCCCGTTGGCCAGGATGTAGGCCCAGGCCCGGGCCAAGGCGAGGGCGTTGCCGTGCCAGCCGTGGGCCCGGCCGATGGAGCGCTCCGGCACCAGCCAGGTGAAGCTGCCGTCCTCCAGGCGGGCAGGGACGGGCCCGGGCAGCAGCGGGGCCAACGCCCGGGTGACCGCCACCGGCCCTGCCCCGGGGCCGCCGCCCCCATGGGGCACGGCGAAGGTCTTGTGGAGGTTCATGTGCACGATGTCGAAGCCCATGTCCCCCGGCCGGGCCACGCCCAAGATGGCGTTCAGGTTGGCACCGTCGTAGTACATGAGCCCACCGCAGCCGTGGACCGCCTCGGCCAGCGAGGCCACCTCGGTCTCGAACAGGCCCAGGGTGTTGGGGTTGGTTAGCATCATGCCGGCCACGTCGTCGTCCAGGTAGCGGCGCAGCGTGCCCAGCTCGACGACCCCTTGCGGCCCCGACGGCACGCTCACCGCCTGGTAGCCAGCCAAGGTGACCGAGGCCGGGTTGGTGCCGTGAGCCGAGTCCGGGATCAGGACCTTGTGGGGGGAGCGCCCGTTGCCCCGGTGGTAGGCCCGCATGAGCAGCAACCCGGTGAGCTCGCCCGCCGCCCCGGCCGGGGGTTGCAGGCTGGCCGCGTCCATGGCCGTCACCCGGCAGAGGGCATGGGCCAGGGACCACATCAGCTCGAGCCAGCCCTGGGCGTAGGCCGGCGGGGTGGCCGGGTGCACGGCCAGCAAGCCGGGCAAGGCGGCAGCCTCGTCGCAGACCTTGGGGTTGTACTTCATGGTGCAAGACCCAAGGGGGTAGGCGCCCAGGTCGACCGAGTACTGGCGGTGGCTGAGGCGGGTCATGTGGGCCACCAGGTCGCGCTCGGAGACCTCCGCCAGGGGCACCGGCTCGGGCCGCAGCTCACTGGCCGGCACGAGCTGCTCGGCCGGCCACTCGGGCATCCCGGTGGTGCGGAACGACGCCGCCCGCCGCCCGGGCACCGACAGGTCGAAGATGGTCGGCTCGGCGGCCCGCCCGAGCAACGGGCTGGACGCGGCCCGCCCTCCGGGCGCGCTCATGCCAGCACCTTTTCCATGGCCTGGACATAGGCGTCGACCTCGGCCCGGGACCGCTTCTCGGTGACCGCCACCAGCAACCCCTCCCGCCCCTCGGTCGACACCGGCAGCCCAGCCAGGAACCCCTCTTCAGCCATGCGCTCGACGACCACCTCGGGCGCCCGGGGCAGCTCCAAGGCGAACTCCCGGACCACCGGGGCGCTCACCAGCGGGCGCACCGAGGGCAGCCCGAGGAGGCTCTCCCGGGCATAACGGGTGCCACGGGCGCAGCGCAGGGCCAGCTCCCGCAGCCCGGCCGTCCCCAACCAGGCGAGCTGGACCATGGCCGCAATGGCAACCAGGGTCTGGTTGGTGCAGATGTTGGACGACGCTTTTTCCCGGCGGATGTCCTGTTCCCGGGCCCGCAGGGTGCTCACGTAGGCGGTGCGGCCCTCGATGTCGTGGCCCCGGCCCACCAACCGGCCGGGCAGGCGCCGCACGTGCGCCTGGGCCACGGCGAACATGCCCAGGTAGGGGCCGCCGAAGCTCAGCGGGGTGCCCAGCGGCTGGCCCTCGGCCACCGCCACGTCTGCCCCCTGTTCCCCCGGTGTGCGCAGCAGGCCGGCTGCCACCGGGTCGAACGCCACTATGAGCAGGGCGCCGGCGGCGTCGGCGGCGGCGCGCGCCGGCCCCAGCGGGTCGATGCACCCCAGGTAGTTGGGCGAAGCCACCACCAAGGCACCCGGGGGCGGCCCGTCCGGCCCGGGCCCCAGTGCCGCCCAGTCCGTCCGGCCGTCCCGCAGGGGCACCTCGACCAGCTGCGTCCCGTTGCCGGCGGTCAAGGTGGCCAGCACCTCCCGCCAGCGGGGGTTGACGCCCTCGCTCACCCAGGCAGCCTTGCGCCCGGTGGCGGCGGTGGCCAGGTTGACGGCCTCCACGGTGGCGGTGGCCCCGTCGTACAACGAGGCGTTGGCCACCGGCAGGCCGGCCAACCGGGACACCAGGGTCTGGTACTCGAACAGGGCCTGCAGCACGCCCTGAGCTACCTCTGGCTGGTAGGGGGTGTAGGCAGTCACGAACTCGGAGCGGGCGGCCAAGGCCCGGGTGACCGCCGGCACGTCGTGGTCGTAGGCCCCGCCGCCGGCGAAACAGACCAGCTCCTCGGCCGCCCGGTTGCGCCCTGCCAGCCGGGCCATCTCCGCCGCCACGTCCGGCTCGGGCCGCCCTGGCGGCAGGTCCAGGCCCCCGGCCAGGCGCAGGGCGGCGGGCACGCTGGCGAACAGCTGGTCGAGGTCGGCCAGGCCCAGGTCCGACAGCATCCGGGCCAGGTCCTGGTCGGTGTGGGGGACGTAGCTGGCCATGGCTAGCGCTTCACGAAGGGCAGCTTCACGACCCGGCCGGCCAGGCGCCTGCCCCGGGCCTCGACCTGCACCGCCGTCCCCGGGGCCACGTCGGCGGGAACGAAGGCCATGCCGATGCCCCGGCCCAGCACCGGCGAGAAGTTGCCGCTGGTGAGCTCGCCGATGGCCGTCCCCCCTACCAGCACCGGGTACCCCGAGCGCAACGGTTGGCGGCCCTCGCCGACGATGCCCCTAAGGGCCCGGCCCGGTGCCTGCTCCCGGGCATGTCGGCGGGCAACCAGGGCGTCGCGGCCCCGGAACCCGCCGGGCTTGTCCCAGGCCACCACCCACGACAGCCCCGCTTCCAGAGGCGTGATGCCTGGCCCCAGCTCGTGGCCGTGCAAGGGCAGGCCCGCTTCCAGCCGCAGGGTGTCGCGTGCACCCAGGCCGGCGGGGAGCGCTCCCGCCCCCAAGAGGGCGTCCCACAGCTCGGCTGCCGGGCCGCCCGCCCCCTCGGCCGGGCGGCTCGCGGCTCCGGCAGTCGGGGCTGGGGCGCCCCCCCGGCCCGGGCCCGCTACCGGCACCGCCAGCTCCAAGCCGTCCTCGCCGGTGTAGCCGGTGCCGGCCACGACCACCTGGGTGCCGCCCCAGTCGACCACCCTCACGCTAAAGCGGGGCACCTCAGCTGCCGGGGGGCACACCTTGGCCACCACCGCCCGGGCCTCAGGGCCCTGTACGGCGAGCACGGCCCGCTCAGCGGTCACGTCGCGGCCGCCCAGGGCCGCCAGGGCCCGGGAAGTGTTGGAGGCGTTGGGCATGACGTCGAAACGCTCCTCGGCCACCCACCACACGATCAGGTCGTCGGCCACAGAGCCATCGTCGTCGAGCAGGTGCGTGTACTGGGCCCGCCCGGGGCCGATCTTGGCCAGGTCATTGCTGAGGGCGTGCTGCAGCACCTGGTACGCCCCCTCGCCTACCACCCGCACGGTGCCCAGGTGGCTCACGTCGAAGACCACGCAGTGGTGCCGGCAGGCCAGGTGCTCGGCCACCGTCCCAGGCCCGTACTCGAGCGGCATCTCCCAGCCGCCAAAAGCCACCATGCGGGCACCCAGGGCCCGGTGCCGGCCATCGAGGGGGCTACGGCGCAGGCCAGCCAGCGGGCCATGGGCGCCACCGCCATGGCCCTCGGCTCTTCCCGTCAGCTTGGCCCGGCCCGCGCTCACCGGTTGCCCACCCTACATCGTGGCCGTGGCCGGCTCCCTCGGCCCCCGGCCGCCAACCGGGCACTGGCCCGCCCGCGGCCCCCCGGCCGGCGCAGCCCGCCTTCGGCCGGCTGCCGGGCTGGTGCACCCGCCTACCAGCTGGAGCGGCTCCCGGCGGCCTGGGCGGGGCGCTGGGCAGCGCCAGCCCCGGCCGCTTCGTCCTGGCCGTCGCCCACCCGGCCCGCCGGGGCTGGCTCCGCCGCGCCGGCCGGGGCTGGCCGGCCGGCACTGAGCTCGGTTATGGCGGCGTCTACCTCGGAGACGATCTTGTCCATGCCGACTACGATGTTGAGCACCCCCTGGCCGCCTTTGAGCAGGTCGAACAGCTCCTCGCCGGTGCGGGCCAGCACGCTGCCGCCGTCCCCGCCGATCACCAAGCTGGCGCTGGCCACATCCCCCGACGCCCGCAGGCAGTCGATGGCCTTGCGGGCCGAGCGCAGCGACACGCCCGCGTCCAGCAACCGCTTGATCACCTTCAGCTGCAACAGGTCGGTGTAGGAGTACACCCGCTGGCTGCCGCTGCCCCTGGCATCGGTGATCGAGGGCCGCAGCAGGTCGGTGCGGGCCCAGTAGTCCAGCTGGCGGTAGGTGATACCGATGATGTTGCAGACCTGCGGGCCGTGGAAACCGTCCGCCGTAGCTGGCTGGCGCTGGTCAGCTTGAGTAGCCATTCGTCCCTCCTCGCCTTTGGGCACCAGGGTAGTTACACCCATGTCGCAACACTACTCGGGGCCGCAAGCTCCTGAAGGCCCGGGACGGGCGGCGGTGCCCGGCTCGCCCGCAGGCACGAGCCGGCAGCCCGCAGGCACGAGCCGGCAGCCCCCAGGCACGAGCCGGCGGGCCGGCCACCAGCCGCTCACTTATCGAAGTCCTCAGGCCGGACGGCCTCTATGAAGTTCTTGAACTGCTCGAGCAGCTCCTCGCTGTCGGGGGCCTCCTCGGCCCCTTCGCGCTGGGGCAGCACGATCCCCTCGGCGTCCAGCAGTGCCTCGTCCGCGTAGATCGTCACCCCCATGCGCACCGCCAGGGCGATGGCGTCCGAGGGCCGGGCCGAGATCCCGTAGCTGGAGCCGCCATGGCGCAGGTGCAGCTCGGCATAGAAGGTGCGCTCCCGGAGCTCGGTGATCACCACGTAGTCCAGGACCACGCCCAGCTCGTTCAGTATGTCCCGCATGAGGTCGTGGGTCATGGGCCTCTTGGTGACGATGCCCTGGAGGGCGGCGGCGATGGCCTCTGCCTCAGGCCGGCCGATGTAGATGGGCAGGGTGCGGTCCCCCTTCGCCTCCTGTAGCAACAGGATGGGCGCATTGGTCGGTAGCTCAACGCGGACGGCGGACAGGTGCATCTCGACCATAAGAAAACGTTACTGCCGGAGCGCCGTCAGTAGTGCCTCGACCTCGCCGCTCCCGGCGGGTCAGGCCAAGTCGGCCAGGGCGGAGCGCAGTAGCACGGACCGCAGCCGGCCACCCAGCTCGGCGAGCTCGTCCGCGGCCTCGGCGGCGGCCCTCCGGGCCTCGGGGTTGCGCTGCTTGATGAGAGGCATGACCACCTGTTGCACCAGCCCTGCCTCCCTGTCGGCCGCGCTCTTGTAGGCCCTCAGGTGGCGCGCCTCGACGCCGTGGCGGGCGAAGGCCCCGGCCAGGCGGGCCACGGCCACCGCCTCTGGCCCGTAGTAGGGGGTGCCGCCCACCACCCTCGGCGCTACCAGCCCGTAGTGCTGCAGGTCCCGCACCGTCTCGGGGCCAACGCCGGCCGCCTCGGCCAGCTCCTCGGCGGTGAGCTGAGCATCGTCGAGGTCGGGCACCCCACCAGCGCGGCCCCCGGCTACCGCGCTGGCGCCCCGGGCGGCGCCCGGCCCCTTGGGCCCCCGCCGGCCAGACGTCGCCGCGGCGCGGGCACGGCCCGGCCGGCCGGCCCTTTCCAGCGGTGCCCGGCCGACGGGCTCGCTCTCCGGCCCAGCATCGAAAAGCTGGCCCGTCCCGGGCAACTGGCCCGTCCCCGGTGGCCTCCCTGCCCCAGGCAACGGCCCCGGCCCCGCGGCCTGCCCGGCGGGGGGCTGCGCCCCCAAGCCAGCCTCAGCCCCCCCGGGTGACGGCCCCGGCGCCTCGGTGGCCGGGCGCGCCCCGGCCTCGCCGGGACGAGGCCGGTCGCCGCCATTGCCGCCGAGCGGCCGGAGCGGGCCGGTGGCCAAAGAGGTGCCGGGACCGGTGGGCGCGAGCCGCGGGCCCGGGCCGCCGGCCGCGAACCGGGAGCCGGGCCCGGGGGCCAGGCTGGCGCCCACGCCCCCAGCCCCACCGGCACCCGCCGGCCCCACCCGGGCGGCCTCGCCCAGCTCGCCGCCCACCTCGCTGGAGCGCTCGAGCCGGCCCTTGATGACCTTGAGGGGGAGGAACGAGTCGCGTTGCTGGCGCAGGACCCAACGCAACCGCTCGATGTCGTCCTCGTAGAACTTCCGGTAGCCAGAGGGGGTCCGCTCCGGGTCGACCAAGCCCTGGCTTTCGAGGAAGCGGATCTTGGATATGGTGATGTCCGGGAACTCGTCCTGCAGCAACGACAGCACTTCCCCGATGGAGAGATGGGAACGGCTGGCCACGTCCCGAGCCTCGGCCTCTGGCCTAGCCAACGCTCGGTGGAGCTAGGAAGACCAGCCGGAACCGCCCTACCTGCAGCTCGTCACCACTGCTGAGCAGCGCATGGTCGATGCGCTCCCGGTTGAGGTAGGTACCGTTCAACGACCCTACGTCGTAGACCCAATAAGCTGGCCCTTGCTGGCGGACTTCGGCGTGGCGGCGCGACACCGTGATGTCGTCCAGCAGGATGTCGCTGTCAGGGTGGCGCCCGATGGTGGTCACTGCACCGTCGCTCGGCTCCAGCACGTAGCGGGACCCCGCGTTGGGGCCGCGGGTGACGAGGAGCACCGCCCCGCCGGCGCCCACATCGGCCAGCACAGCCTCGTGGCCTCGCTCCACCTCGTAGCCCTCCAGTTCCCCGGGCAGCTGCACCGTCTTGGTGGTCGGCTCGTCCGCGGCCACGACCTCCAACGGAGCCCCGCACGAAGAGCAGAAGTTGGCGCGAGGTGGGTTGCGGTGCCCACAACGGTTGCAGTACAAGTCGTCAAGCCTCTATCAGCCCACGGTACGCCTCAGGGTCGAGCAGCGACTGGAGGGCATCCGGGGACACCGGGTCGATCACGCAGATCCAGCCTTCGCCGTAGGGGTCTTCGTTGACCCGTTGGGGCGCGTCGACCAGTTCGCTGTTCACCTCCACCACCGTGCCGTCCACAGGTGCGTAAACGTCGGAAACGGACTTGGTCGATTCTAGCTCACAGAGGCTTTCGCCGGCCGTGGCGGTGGCCCCCGGAGCGGGCAGCCCGATGTACACGATGTCGCCCAGGGCGTCTTGGGCGTAGTCCGTGATGCCGACCCTGACCCGCCCGCCCTCGAGACGGGCCCATTCGTGGCCGGACGTGTAGCGCAGGTCCTCAGGTACGTTCACGCCCACCGACCATACTGTCCCCAGCCCGCCGCCGAAAGGTGCGCTGCCCCGGTTGTGCCCGCCGGTCGCCGGCTCCCCGTCGTGCCGGCCCCGCGAGCAGCGGCCAGGACCTCCGGCCGGCGGCCCTCGGTGCCTCAGGCCCGCTCGCCCAGCAGGAACGAGCGGATGCGCCGGGCACAGCCCGCCGCCAGGTCCTGGGCGTGGGCGTCGCTCGAGCCGTCCGCCCAGACATGGGTGAGGGCTTCTTCAGGGTCCGGCACCACCAGCACCCAGCCGCCTTCATGGACGACCTTGACCCCGTCCACCAGCACCAGCGGCTTGCCCTGGCCGAGCGACATGACCGAGCGCATGACCAAGCCCTTTTTCTCCCAGGGGGTCACCACCTCTTCGTGGGCCGAGCAGGCTTTGGGAAGCCTGGCCACGACCTCCGACAGGCGGGCCCCTGCAGCGCTGAGCAACCCCAAGGTGTGCACCAGCGCCGCGACCGCGTCGTAGGCGGGGAGGAAAGACGGGAAAATGTAGCCCCCTTCGGGGCCGGCCGCGAACGCGACGCCGGGCCGGCTGGACACCTCCATCAGGTGGGCGCTCGACAGCTTGGCCCAGACCACCGTGGCCGAGGCTTGCTGGCAGGTCGCTTCGGCCGCCCGGGGGGCGGAGACGGGCAGGGCCACCGTCCGCGGCCCCGGGGGCCCGGTGCCCCCCTCGAGGCCGAGGACCAGGCGCAGCAACGCCAGCATGCCCTCGGTATCGGACAGGACGTGGCCGGTGCCGTCCACCAGGGTCAGGGTCTCGCCTTCGGGCCCGATCACCGCCCCCAAGTCCGCTCCGGCCGCTTGGACAGCCGACGCCACGTTGCCGGCGTGGCCCCAACGGTCGAAGGGCTCATCTTCCCAGCCGGGCGCGTAGGGGTTGACCGGGACGACGTCCGCACCCAGCTGGCCGAGCACCTGGGGCACCACCGACGGCGCGCCAGCGTAGCCGTGGTCGACCACGACCTTGAAGCCAGATGCCCTGACCGCCCCCACGTCCACCTCGTCCAAAAGGGCCTGGGCGTAGGAGGCGGTCACCGGCACCGGGTAGCTCACGTCCCCGACCTCGGTGCTCAGGCAACGCCGGAAGTCCTCCCTGTAGAAGGTGCGCTCAACCTTGCGCTGCGCCGCCTCCGCCAGGTCGGCGCCGTGGGCGTCGAACACCATGACCTGGGCCAACTGGGGGTCGTCCGCCGACCGCCGGACGGTGATGCCTCCCGCGCTCGAAGTGGCACGCGCCCCGAAGCGGGTCACCGGGACGGTGGTGGCCTCCAGGTCCACCACGCTCAGCCCGGATGCGTTGAGCCCGGCCACGAGCGCCCTTTCCAGCATCTTGGCCACGGTGCTCATGTCGCGGGACACGACCACCCGGGAGCCCTTTGGCATGGTCGTCCCCAGCGCCATGGCCAGGCGGACGGCCAGCTCGGGGGAGACGTCCACGTTGGCCAGGCCGCTCACGCCCCGGCGCCCGAAAAGGCGCCGAGCGCCCTTGGACTCCTGGACGATCGACGAGCTCACCACCGCGCCGTGCTCGATGGTCTTGAACGGGTAGACCTTCACTCCCGAGCGCACCAGGGCGTGCTCCCCCAAGGAGCACTCGTCCCCGATCACCGCCCCGTCTTCGACCCGCACCCCCCGGCGCAGGTCGCTGCCCCGCCCCACCGTGCAGCCGTGCAGCCGGGCGCCGGGGCCGATGCGCACGTTGTCATGGACGACCACCCGTCCCAGGCGGGCGTCCGCCCCCACCTGCACGTTGCGCCCCAGGACGCTGTACGCGCCCACCACGGCCCCAGGCCCGACCCGGCAGTAGTCGCCGACCAGGGCCGGGCCGGGCAGTTCGGCCCGGGGGTCGACCTCGGCCCCCTCCCCCAGCCAGATGCCCCGGCGGGGGCTGGGGCCGGGCACCTCCACGTGCACTCGCCCGTCCAAGATGTCCTGGTGGGCCTGCAGGTAGGCGTCCAGCGTCCCCACGTCCTGCCAGTAGCCGTCGACCGGGAAGCCGTAAAGGCGCTTGCCCTCTTGGAGCAACCGCGGGAACACGTCCGTCGAAAAGTCCGCCGCCCCTGGGCCTATGACCTCGAGCACCTCGGGCCCCAAGACGTAGACGCCGGTGTTCACGAGGTCGGAGAACACCTCGCCCCAGGAAGGTTTTTCCAAGAACCGCTCTATCGCCCCATCTCGGCCGGTGATGACGACGCCGAACTCAAGTGGGTTGGGCACCGGTTTCAACGCCACCGTGGCCACCGCCCTGTTGGCCTCATGGAGCTCGACCAGAGCGGAGAGGTCCATGTCGGTTAGCACATCGCCGGAGATGACCAAGAAGGCTTCTCCCAGCCCCAGGTCCCCGGCCGCGTTGCGGACCGAGCCGGCCGTGCCCAGAGGCTCCTGCTCGGTGGCGTAGGAGATCTTCACACCGAGCTCGCTGCCATCGCCGAAATAGGCCCGGATGGCATCGGCCTGGGGCCCGACGGTCACCACGATGTCCCGCAGGCCGTGGTGGCGTAGGAGGCCGACCACGTGCTCCATGAGCGGCCGGTTGGCCATGGGGACGAGCGGCTTGGGCTGGTTGTAGGTGAGAGGCCGCAGCCGGGTGCCCTCGCCCCCGGCCATCACCAAGGCTTTCAACGACCACCCCCCAGCCTTTGGCCCTGCTGCCCAAGGCCCCGGGGCTCAGCCAGCGACCAGCCGAAGCCGGGGAGGCAGGCCAGGCGCAGGGCGGTGAGCGCGTTGGGGACGGTGAAGATGCGCCCCTCCCCCTCCGTCCTCGGAGGCCCCGTGCCTTGTCCTGCCACCGCGAGCACCTCCCCGAGCATAAGTCCCGGCCGGGCGCCGGGCCTCGGGCGGCAGGGGCCGGGCGCCAGGCAGCAGGTACCGTGCCGGCCTCCGGGCAGCGGGTACCGGCCCGGCCGCGTACCGCCTGGCTTCAGGCCCGGCCCAGCCGGGCGGCGTCGACGACCAGGAGGACGACGGCCACCACCAGGTACCCCCGCAGGGACCACATGGCCACCAGCCGGCCCCGTGACCACGGAGGACGGCCGAGCAAGGCCAACGGCGGCATGCGCCAGGTCTCCCGGCGGGGCGGGTGCGGGAGGGCGGCCTGGGCTTGGCGCTGAGCCCGGCGCTGCGGGCCCCAGGCGTAGGCACCCCCGGCCACGGCCAGGGCGGCCGCCAGGGCGGCCGCCAAGCCCAGGCTGAGGCGGGCCACGTCCACGGTCGGGAAAGCCGTGGTGGCCACCAGCACGAGCGACATCATGAGCAGCACGCCGATTATGAGCACGGCCAGGGCGTTGAGCCAGGGCCGGTTGACCCACGGCCCCAGGACCTCGGGGTCGTTGCACAACATGAGCAGGAACACCGAAGCCGAAGGCAACAGCACACCGGCGAGGGCCTGGACTGCCTCGGTGATGAGCCCCAGGGGCGCGTGCGGGACCAGCACGATGCCGGCAGCCAAGGCCACCAGGCCGGCAAAGCTGGCGTAGAACCCGGGCGCCTCCCAAAAGCTGCGGTGCAGGGAATGACGTGCCCCGAAAAAGTCACCGAAAGCATAGGAAGTCCCCAAGGTGACCGCGGCCGCGCCGATGATCGAGGCGTTCAATAGCACGAGCGAGTAAAGCGTGCCGGCGGCGTGGCCCAGTTCGCGCCCCAGGGCGTGCGCCACCGTGCCGGCGTCGACGAAATTGCCGGCGTAGCGGGTGTGGGCGAAGGCGAACGCGCAAGTCACCACCATGGCTGCCGCGCCTATGACGGTCACCAGGCTGCCGACGACGGTGTCCACCCGCTCGTAGTTGATGTAGCGGGGCGTGATGCGCTTGTCCACGATGTTGGACTGCTGGAAGAAAAGCTGCCAAGGGGCCACGGTGGTGCCCACGATGGAGATCACGAGCAACGCCGAGGTGGAGTTGAACCCCCCCTTCACGCCGGGGACGAAGCCGGTGAGGAACGGCCCGGCGTGGGGGTGGCTGAGCACGGCTAAGGGGACGACCAAGAAGTTGGCCACCACGAAGACCAACATGAAGCGTTCCCAGCGCCGGAAGCTGCCCGTCGCCGTCATCGCCACCAGCCCGGCCGCGGCGAGCGGGACCGACACGTACCGGCTCAGCCCGAAATAGCCCAGGGCGAGGTCCACACCGATGAACTCGGTGACGATGGTCAGGAAATCGAGCACCAGCAGGTCCCCGATGGAGAACCAGCCCCAGAACCGGCCGAAGCGCTCCTTGATGAGCCGGGCATGCCCCACCCCGGTCACCGCCCCGAGGCGGACCACCATCTCTTGGTTGACGACCAAGACGGGCACCAGCAGCGGCAGCACCCACAGCAGGCTGGTCCCGTAGTCCTGGCCCGCCTGCGAGTAGGTCGCCACCCCTCCGGCGTCGTTGTCGCCCACCATCACGATGATGCCCGGCCCCACTATGGCGGCCAGCGTGAGCAGCCGCCGGCGCCAGGTGCGCCGGCTGCGCGTGTCATCTTGGCGTACGGTGCCGAGGGCACCGCGGATGTCCCCGACATGCGCTTCGTCAAGGACGGCAGTAGCTCCCAGAACGACTGGCTCGGTGTTGTCGGCCATTGCTGCAGGCCTCCTGGCTTCCTGGCTTTACGCGTGGCTGCTCCCCCGAACGCGTGGCCCTGAGCCGGGCCGGCCACGTCGGGCTGTGCTCGTCGACGCGTGGGCGCCCCGGGCCACGCGTGACTTGGGGTGGCGCCCGCGCCGGACAGCTGGCCGGCGGCGCCCAGATGCCCCTCCGGCGTGGGCTGTTGCCCCCGCCGGCCACGGCCCCGGCTAGCCGGCCAACACCTGCACCTGCGCGAACGCCGCGGGTTGGTGGGGTGACCCCCTGTCGGCGCTCAGTGCTTCTCCTTGTCCTGCCCTGCCTCGCCTCGCACCCCAGAGGTGCACGCCCGGCGGGCTACCGGGCACGCCAGTGAAGCCGCCACAGGACCGTGGCACCAGCAGCTGGCGGGCACCCCCTCTCGTCCAAGCTTTGGCACTGCCCGGCGTAGGCTCTCCGCCTGCGGCCAGCCGCTTCGGCCCACCCCTTAGCCCGGGGAGGACTGTCCTGGCCCTGGGCATCTCTCGATGCGTGAGGTCAGCGGCCTTTGTCCGGACAGACGCCTCACCTAACGAGGTGCGACTGCCTTACGGGGCCAATGATAGCAGCGCCGGCTCGCCCGCCGGCTGGGGCTTAATCGGGCGCGCTCATCCCGTACTGGCGGCGCCAGCCCTGGGGCAGCAACAGCTCCAGCACGTCGTCCACGGTGATCTGGCCCAGCACCCTTCCCTCCTCGTCGACCACCGGTGCCACCGCCAGGTTGTAGTCGGTCATGGTCCGCACCACCTCGTGGATGTCGGCGTCGGGCGCCAGGACGGTTGGCTCGGGGCGCGCCAGGGTGGCCAGCTTCGCCTCCGGGACCGAGCGCAACAGGTCGACGACGTGGGCCGTGCCGACCAGCAACCCCTGGCCGTCGGTCAAGAACACGACGCTGGCTGCGTCCGGGGGCCCGGACGAAGCCCGGACCGCCTCCAGGGCCTCGGCGACGCTGGCCGAGGCCGGGACGGACACGATATCGGGGTTCATCAGCCCGCCGGCGGTCTCGGGGTTGTAGCTGAGCAGGCCCCGCAACTTGAGCTGGGTGGCCTGCGGGAGGCGCTGGAGGATGGGCACCCGGCGCTCCTGGTCCAGCTCGGTCAGCAGGTCGACGGCGTCGTCGGGCGCCATCTTGGCCAGCAGGCGAGCGGCCTGCTCGTCGGAGCGCTCGCGCAGGAACTCGACTTGGTGCTCGACGTCGAGCTCCTCGAAGACGTCCGCCTCCAGCTCGGCGTCCGCCCCCACCGCCTTTATGATCTCTTCGCCCTCCTCGTGGGAGGCGGCCTCCACCAGGTCAGCCAGCTTGGCCGGGTGCATCCGGCGCAGCTTGCGGAAGGGGATCTGCAGGCGGGCAGTCGGCACGTGGGCCACGAAAGGCTCGAGGTCGGCCCAGTCGACCAGCCGGCCCGGCCGCACCCGCCGGCCCCAGCGGTGGGGCAACAGCTTGCGCAACAGGGGCTTGGAGGTGGTGTCGACCCCCATGACCCGCCAGGTGCCGGACACGTTGGCCAGCTCGATCTCGTTGGCCCGCACCAGCCGGGCCCGCCGGACGTGGATCAGGTGCCTCGAACGCAGGTCCCGGGCCAGGAGCATCTCGCCCGGGCGGCGTTCGAACGGGCCCAGCTCGGCCGGCCCCACGGCCAGGTCGGCCCCCTCGTAGCTGAGGCCGGCCACGTCCCGGGCATGCACGAAGCGCTCCTCGCCGCCCACGTTCACCACCAGCCCGGAAACGGCCGGGTGGCTGCCCGTGGACAGGCGGGCGATCAGGTCGGCCACCCGCCCGCCCGGGTGGCCGTCAGGCCCTCTCACCGGGGCACCCAGCAGGCAGGAAAGGTGGAGGGCCGGTCCGGCCAACCCTCCCGCCCGGCGGCGAGGACGGCGGCCGGGCGTCGTACTTGGGGGCTGGCCCTCAGCAGGACGCGCCACGGCCGTCATCGTAGCGTGAAGCAGGCGCCTTGGCGCCCTCTGCGCCCCCCGGGCGGCAGCCGCCCTGCCCCGCAGCCGCCCTGCCCCAGGCGCAGCGCGGCCGCCGGGCCGTCGAGGGTCCGCACCGGCAAGGTAGATTGCCTCATGGCCCCATTGCGCTTCGGCCTCCTCGGCACCGGCTACTGGGCCCGCCAGGCCCACGGCCGGGGCCTGCTCGCCTCGCCCGACGCCCAGCTCGTAGGCCTCTGGGGCCGGGACCCGTCCAAGGCGGCCGAAGCCGCCTCCGAGCTTGGCGTGGCCAGCTTCGGCACCCCGGAAGACCTCTTTGGCGCGGTCGACGCGGTCGCCTTCGCCCTGCCCCCCGACGTCCAGGCCGACTTGGCCGTGCGGGCGGCCCAGGCTGGCTGCCACCTCCTGCTGGAAAAGCCACTGGCCCTGGACGTGGCCGCCGCCGAGGCGCTGGTCCGAGCCGTGGACGACGCCGGTGTCGCCTCGGTCGTGTTCTTCACCCAGAGGTTCGTCCCCGCTCATGAGGCGTGGCTGTCCCAGGCCGTCCAAGACGGCCCCTGGCACAGCGGCCACCTGGTCCACTACGCCAACATCTTCCAGCCCGGCAACCCCTTCGGGGCCTCGCCCTGGCGCCGCCTGATGGGCGCGCTGTGGGACATCGGGCCCCACGCCTTGTCGTTGGCCCTGCCCGTGATGGGCCCGGCCCTGTCCGTCAGCGGCCGGCGGGGCCCAGCCGGCAGCGACACCGTGCACCTGGTGGTGGCCCACGGCTCACCCTCGGGCAGCGGAGCGGTGGCGGCCAGCACGGTCTCGCTCAGCCTCACCATCCCCCCTGCCGCCGCCGCCAACACCTTTTCGGTGTACGGGGAAAAGGGGGCCCGTACCCGCCCGGAGGCCGCCTTCCAGCCTCAAGACGCTCTCGGGGCAGCCGTCCACGAGCTGGCCGGCCTGGTGGCCACGGGCGAGCGCCACCACCGCTGCGACGCTCATTTCGGCCTGGAGGTGGTAAGGGCCCTGGCCGCGGCCCAGCGGGCCGTCGAACTGCCCGGGGCCGAGGTGCCGCTTTGACCAGGGCCAAAGGTCCCGACCCGAGCGCCAGGCGCCCGGGCCGTCCACCTACGGCAGGCCGCCACCCGTATACTTGGGCCAAGCAGGGCCCTACCGAACGCGTCGACCAGGTGCCCCAGTGCCTGGTAAACCGGCCGCCTGAGCGGCGCACAGGAGCCGTCTTGGCGCGCCTGGGCGGGCAACCAAGCCCCCAACTGCAGATGAAGAGGAGAGGAGAAAGCTCGTGAAGTACGTGTACGACTTCGCCGAAGGCAACAAGGACATGAAGGACCTGCTGGGGGGCAAGGGAGCCAACCTGGCGGAAATGACCAACCTGGGCTTGCCCGTCCCGCCCGGTTTCACCATCACTACCGACGCCTGCCGGGCCTACCTGGCCAGCGGCTCGCTGCCGGCCGGCTTGCAAGACGAGGTGAGCGAGCACCTGGCCCGGCTCGAGGCCAAGATGGGCAAGCGCCTGGGCGACCCCGACGACCCGCTGCTCGTGTCGGTCCGCAGCGGCGCCAAGTTCTCCATGCCGGGCATGATGGACACCGTCTTGGACGTCGGCCTGAACGACCGCTCGGTGGTGGGCCTCACCAAGCAGGCCGGTGACGAGCGCTTCGCCTGGGACTCCTACCGCCGCCTGGTCCAGATGTTCGGCAAGACGGTCATGGGCGTAAAGGGCGAGCTGTTCGAGCACGCCCTGTCCGAGCTGAAGGAGGCCAAGGGGGCCAAGACCGACCTCGACCTCACGGCCGCTGACTTCCAGGAGCTGGTCGGGACCTACCGCCAGATCGTGAAGGACGAGACGGGCAAGGAGTTCCCGACCGAGCCGCGCGAGCAGCTCGACATGGCCATACTTGCCGTCTTCCACTCCTGGAACAGCGAGCGGGCGCGCATCTACCGCCGCCAGGAGCGCATCCCCGAGGACCTGGGCACGGCGGTCAACGTAGTGGCCATGGTGTTCGGCAACATCGGCCTCGACTCGGGCACCGGGGTCGCCTTCACCCGCGACCCGGCCAGCGGCTCCCGGGGCATCTACGGCGACTACCTGCAAAACGCCCAGGGCGAGGACGTCGTCGCCGGCATCCGCAACACCTTGCAGCTCCAAGAGCTCGAGCAGATCGACCCCCAGGCCTACCAGGAGCTGCTCGGGATCATGGACAAGCTCGAGCGCCACTACCACGACCTGATGGACATCGAGTTCACCATCGAGCGGGGCAAGCTGTGGATGCTCCAGTGCCGGGTCGGCAAGCGCACCGCCGCGGCCGCCTTCCGCATCGCCGCCCAACTGGTCGACGAGGGCGTCATCGGCCTGGACGAGGCCCTGGGCCGGGTGAGCGGGGCCGGCTTGGCCGAGCTCATGTTCCCTCGCTTCGACGAGTCCCACGGCGGCAAGCGCCTCACCCGGGGCATGGGCGCCAGCCCGGGGGCGGCCGTGGGCAAGGCCGTGTTCGACTCGGCCACGGCGGCCGAGTGGGCGGCCCGAGGAGAGGCGGTCGTGCTCGTCCGCCCGGAGACCAACCCCGACGACCTGCCTGGGATGGTGGCCGCCAAGGGCATACTCACCAGCCGCGGCGGCCGGACCAGCCACGCCGCCGTGGTGGCCCGGGGCATGGGCAAGACCTGCGTGGTCGCCGCCCACGAGCTGAACGTGGACGTGAAAGCCCGCCAGTTCACCACCCCGGACGGCACTGTGGTGCGCGAGGGCGAAGTGGTCTCCATCGACGGCAAGAGCGGGGCCGTCTACCTGGGCGAGGTGCCGGTGGTCCCCTCCCCGGTCGTGCGCTACTTCGAGGGCACCTTCGACGCCGCCGCGGCCGAGGCCGACGAGCGCGAGCTGGTGGCGGCCGTCGACCGGCTGCTCAAGCACGCCGACAGCCGCCGCCGCCTCCACGTGCGGGCCAACGCCGACATGCCCGAAGACGCCCGCCGGGCGCGGGCCTTCGGTGCCGAGGGCATCGGCCTGTGCCGGACCGAGCACATGTTCCTGGGCGAGCGCCGACTGCTCGTCGAGCGGTTGATCCTGGCTGAAGACGAGGCCGGCCAGCAGGCGGCCCTGGACGCCCTGCTCCCCCTGCAGCGGGGCGACTTCATCGAGATCCTCGAGGCCATGGACGGGCTCCCGGTGACCGTGCGGCTGATCGACCCGCCCCTGCACGAGTTCCTCCCCGACCTGACCGAGCTGTCGGTCAAGGTTGCCCTGGCCAAGGCGGCCAACCAGCCCGTCGAGGCCGACGAGCGGCTGCTGGCCGCCGTCCGGCGCCTGCACGAGGCCAACCCGATGCTCGGCCTGCGGGGCGTGCGCCTGGGCCTGGTCATACCCGGGCTGGTCAAGCTGCAGGTACGGGCGCTGGCCGAGGCCGCCGCCCAGCGCAAGAAGGCCGGTGGCCACCCCATCGCCGAGGTCATGGTCCCGGTGGTGGGTGCCGTGCAGGAGCTCGAGCTGGTCCGTGAGCAGGCCGAGGCCGTCATCGACGCCGTGGCCAAGGAGACCGGAGTCGAGCTAGAGAAGATCATCGGCACGATGATCGAGCTGCCCCGCGCCTGCCTCACCGCCGGTCAGATCGCCGAGTCGGCCGACTTCTTCTCCTTCGGGACCAACGACCTCACCCAGACCACCTGGGGCTTCTCCCGGGACGACTGCGAGGCCTCGTTCTTCCCCAAGTACATGGAGCTGGGCATCTTCGGCACCTCCCCGTTCGAGACCCTGGACCGCGACGGCGTGGGCGCCTTGGTGCGCATGGCCACTTCCACCGGCAAGACCGTCAACCCCAAGCTCGAAGTCGGGGTCTGCGGCGAGCACGGCGGCGACCCCGACAGCATCCACTTCTTCAACCAGGTGGGCCTGGACTACGTCTCCTGCTCGCCGTTCCGGGTGCCCGTCGCCCGCCTGGAGGCGGGCCGGGCCGCGCTGGCTGAAGCGGTTGCCGCCGGCACCAGCGCTTCCCGTTAGCCAACCAGAGCGCCGAGGACCTCCCGGCCTGGCCCCAAGGCCCGCCCCTGGCGGCCTGGCCAGGCCGGCCCCCGCCCAGGCCGGCCCCCGCCCCAGCCGAGGCCAGCCCCAGCCGAGGGGTGCCGTTCGCTGACGGGTGCTTAGCTGGCCGGACGGCGGCCCGCCGCCGTGCGCCTGGCGGGCGCCCCGGGCACCTGGGCCCCCTCGGCCCCTCCGGGCCGGCGCAGCTGGGCGACGAACTTGTAGCGGTCGCCGCGGTAGAACGACTGCACGTACTCGATGGGCCGGCCCTGGCTGTCACGGCTGTGGCGGGACAGCAGCAACATCGGGTAGCCGACCGTGGTCTCCAACAAGGCCGCTTCGCGCGGCGGGGCGGGGACGGTCTCGATGGTCTCTTCCGCCTCGCACAGCTGCACCCCATAGACGTCAGCCAGAAGCGAGTAAAGCGACGTCGAGTCGTCCAAGCGCCGTGCCAGCCCGGGGAACCGGGCCGCCGCCAGGTGGGTCGTCTCGATGGCCATGGGCTCGTCACTGGCCATGCGCAGCCGCTCGATGCGCAGGGCCCGGGCACCCCGGTGCAAGCCCAGGCGCCGGGCCAGCTCGTCGTCGGCCCGGAGGTAGCCGACCGACAACAGCCGGGAGCGGGGTGCCAGGCCCTGGCGGCGCATGTCTTCGGTGTAGCTGGTGAGCTCCAGGGGTTGGGCCACCTTGGGTGTGGCCGCGAACGTCCCGCTGCCCTGGACGCTCACCAGGTGGCCCTCGATGGTCAGTTCCCGGAGGGCTTGGCGCACCGTGGTCCGGCTGGTGGCGAAGCGCTCCGCCAGGGCCCGCTCGGGCGGCAGGGCCTCGCCCGGGGCCAACCCGGACAGCATTTCCGACAGGTGGCCCTTGACCAGGTAGTACTTGGGGTAGTGGCGGCGCTCGGGGCTGGCGCCTGGTGCCGGGCTGGCTCGGCCTTGGCCCCGAGGGGGCGCGAGCCCCTCGGCCACCGCCTTCACCCAAGCCTCCCCGCACCGGCCTCGAGCCGGCGCCTCCACACAGGCATGGGCCACATGCTATTGACAGCGCGGCAGCGGTGTGCAAGAGTCATTGGTCTAGACCACATTGGTCTAGACCAGAGTACCTTGACCGGCAGCACCCTGACCCTGCCGCAGCCTGGCGCTGAGGCTCGGCGCCCGGCCTCTAGGTGGCCGGCGCGGGCAACAGCAGCCACCCCGCCACAGGCCTGAGTGGGCCTAAGCACAAGGAGCGCACAGTGAAAAAACGCCTCATGACTTCCACGGCTGTGGCCGTTGCCCTCGCGACCGGCCTGAGCAGCGGCTTGCCTGCCCCCGCGTCTGCCTCCGGGGGCACCCTCACCGTCTGGCTGATGACCGGGGACACCCAACCGGCCGTCTACAACGCGGTCAACGCCGCCTTCGCCAAGCAGTACCCGGGCTGGACGGTGAACGTCGAGATCCAGCAATGGAGCGGGATCGCCTCCAAGCTGACTGCCGCCCTGGCCGGCAGCTCGCCCCCCGACGTGATGGAGATCGGCAACACCGACGTGGCCGAGTTCGCGGCCTCCGGCGGCTTGGCCAACCTGGCCCCGGACAAGGGCCAGTTCCAAAACTCCAGCCAATGGCTTTCGGGGCTGGAAGGCCCGGCTGAGTACGACGGAGGCCTGTACGCCGTACCCGAGCTTGCCGGCGACCGGGTGGTCGTCTACAACAAGGCCATGTTCCGCCAAGCGGGCATCAGCCGGCCTCCGGCTACCTTGGACCAGTTGCTGGCTGACGGCGCTGCCCTGAAGAACCGCTTCGCCAAGGTGAAGGACTTCTCGGCCCTTTACCTCCCGGGCGAGGAGTGGTACGCCGCCCTGCCCATAGTGTGGGCCTACGGCGGCCAGATAGCGGTCCAAAAGGCCGGCAGGTGGGTGGGCGACCTAGAGTCCAAGGCCTCCCTGGCCGGCCTGCACGAGTACCAGGTGGTACAGAACTACCTGTCCACCCCCGCCTCCCGGGACGTGAACGAGGCCAACCCCTCCGATGCCGCCGTCTTTGCCAGCGGCAAGGCCGCCATGTTCATCGACGGCACTTGGACCCTGGGCCAGGTCATCTCCGACAACAAAAAGATGGCGGGCCAGATCGGCACCTTCATCCTGCCCGGGCCGGTGGCCGGCAAGCCGGCACCGGTGTTCCTCGGCGGCTCGGACCTGGCCATAGCCAAGAACAGCCCCAACCAGGCGCAGGCGCTGGCCTGGGTGAAGCTCTACACGGGTACAGCCGCCCAAGAGCTGCAGACCAAGCTCGAGGGCTTCATCCCCAACGCCAGCAACCTGATCGGCCTGGTCAAGGTCGCCCCCGACGTGGCCAACTACTTCAAGGCCGCCTCGGTCAGCAACTTCACCCCGCCGGTGCCCGGCTGGGCCACCGTCGAGGCTGACAACGTCATGCAAGACCTCTTCGCCCAGCTGGCCGAGGGCAACCAGAACGTCGAGGCGATCGCCAAGTCCTACGACAACAAGCTGGACGTCCTGCTCAACGCCCACTGACGACGCCCCCTCACGACGCTCATGGCCGCGCCCACGGTGCCAGGTTTAGCTCCCGGTGCTCCGGGGCAGGCCCCGCCTGTCCCGGCCTACCGGGGGCGCCGGCCCGGCCAGCGCCTCCGGCGGGCCGGGCGGCGCCACGCCCTGCCTGTGGCCCTGCTCCTGCCCTCGCTCGGCCTGATCGGCCTCATGACCGGCTACCCGCTGGGGCGGTTGGTGGCCACGTCGTTCCAGGACCTGGGCCTGCCCGAGCTCATCGGCCACAAGGTGGTCTGGGACGGCCTGGCCAACTACCGGGAGCTTTTCACCAGCAGCGACCTGGGCACCTCCATCGTGCAGACCGTCTTGTTCGTCACGGCTTGCGTTGGCCTCACCATGGCTATCGGCACGGGCGCGGCCTTGCTCCTGGGCCGCATCGGCCGCCTCCTCAGGGTCACCGTGTCCGTCTGCCTGCTGCTCGCCTGGTCCATGCCCACTTCGGCGGCGTCCATCGTGTGGACCTGGCTGTTCCAAAGCGAATGGGGTGTGGCCAACTACATGCTGAGCGCCGTCGGGCTGCACTTCGCCAACCACAACTGGTTCGGCAGCACCATTTCCGCCTACGCCATCATCACCGCCAACATCGTGTGGGGCGCGGTCCCCTTCGTGGCCCTCACCATGTACTCGGCGTTCACCTTGGTGCCGCGGGACCTCTTCGAGGCGGCCGCGGTGGACGGGGCATCGCCTGCCGTTGCCTTCCGGCGGGTCACGCTCCCCATCGTGCGGCCCATATTCGTGCTCCTGGCGGTGCTGTCCGTCATCTGGGACGCCAATGTCTTCAACCAGGTCTGGTACCTGACCCAGGGCAACGCCCAGCTCCTCAACGTCATCCCCCTCGGCGTTTGGCAGTACATCGAGGCCTTTTCCAGCCAGCGCTACGGCCTGGGTGCCGCCGTGGCCGTGGTCATGGTCCTGCTGCTCGTGGCCGTGACCGGTTACTACATCCGCATCATGGTCCGCACCGGCCAGCTGCGAGAGGGAGCCAAAACGTGAGCGAGGCCAAGCCATGAGCGGGCCCCAGGCCGTGGGCGGGACGCCGGCCCGGGCCGGGGTGCACCGGGCCGGTCACCGGTGGGCAACCTGGCTGTGGCGGGCCGTCGCGGTCGGGTTCGCCGCCGTCATGGTCTTCCCCGTCTACTGGATGGTCAACTCGGCCTTCGAGCCCAACAACCAGATAACCTCGCTGACGCCCAGCTTCTTCCCTGTCCACTTCACCCTCCACAATTTCGTCCGGGCCGTCGACCACACCGCCGGCACCGGCTCGGGCCAGGCCTATTTCTGGGACGATGCCCGCAACAGCGCCATCGTGGTCACTTCAGCGGTTGCCATCACCCTGCTGTTCGCCTTCCTGGCTGCGGCAGCTATAAGCCGCTTCCGCCTGCGTGGCGCCTCCGCGTTCTTGGTGCTGGTCCTGGTGGTGCAAATGGTGCCAGGGACGGCCATGGTCATCCCCATATTCCTTTTCCTGAGCAACCTCCACCTCACCGACAACTACCTGGGGCTCATATTGGTGTACGCGGCGAGCACCCTGCCCTTCACCATCTGGGCCCTGCGAGGTTTCGTCCGGGGGGTGCCCCTCGAGCTGGAGGAAGCGGCCATGGTCGACGGTGCCAGCCGGCTCGGCGCCTTCATGCGCATCCTGTTCCCCCTGGTCCTGCCCGGCCTCATCTCCACCGGCATCTTCGCCTTCATCACCAGTTGGAACGACTTTTTGATGGCCGACGTCGTAATGCAGCAGAACTACCACCAGACCCTGCCGGTGTGGCTGTTCAGCTTCACCACCAACACGGGCACCGACTACGGCGGCCTCATGGCCGGTTGCACCCTGATGTCGCTCCCCGTCGTCGTCTTTTTTCTGCTGGTGCAGCGCCGCATAGTCTCCGGCCTCACGGCCGGGGCGGTGAAGGGCTGAAGCCGGTGCTGCCCCTCCCCCACCCCTCGGGCCGGCCCGGTGCCCTCATGCAGGCCGAGATGGCCGAGCAGCCCGACCGGCTGGCATCGCTGCTGGCCCGCCGGGCGCAAGTGGGCGCCCAGGTGCGCGCCCTGGCCGGGGCCGGCCTGGCCGGCACTGTCCTGGTCGCCCGGGGCTCGTCGGACAACGCCGCCACCTGCGGTGCCTACATGCTGGAGATGGCCACCCGGCGGCCGGTCGCCTCAAGCTCCCCCAGCGTCCACCTGCTGTACCGGGCCGGGGTCGACTTCTCCGGCTACCTGCTCATAGCCGTGAGCCAGTCCGGCCAGACCCCCGAAATAACCGAGGTGGTCGAGGCCGCCCGCTCTCGGGGGGCCCGGGCCATCGCCATCACCAATGACCCTTCCAGCCCCCTGGCCGTGGCCGCCCACCTGGTCGTGGACCTGGGGGCGGGCCAAGAGCTCGCCGTCCCGGCGACCAAGACCGTGACCGCCCAGCTGGCGGCCTTCGCGGTGGTCGCCCAGGCGCTCGGCGACATCGGCCTCACCGACCGGGCGGCCGCCGCCCTGCCGGCCCAAGTGGCCGGCCTGCTGGCCGACCCCGGGCCGGCCGAAGACCTGGCCCAGTGGCTGGCCGGTGCCGACCGCCTAGCCACGGTGGCCCGGGGCCTGCTCTATGGGGCGGCCGCCGAGGTGGCGCTCAAAGTCGAGGAGACGACGTCGCTTTTCAGCACCGCCTTTTCTGCCGCCGACCTCCGTCATGGCCCCATTGCCGCGGCCTCGCTCGGCCTGCCCGTGCTCGCCCTGGCCCACCCCGGCCCGGCCCTGGCAGACGTCGTCGAGGTGGCCGAGGAGCTGCGCCACCGGGGGGCGCGGGTGCGCCGGGCCGGGCCTCTGGAGCCTAGCGACCTGCCCTGGCCCGACGGGCCCGAGGTCCTGGCCCCGGTCCTGGCCGTGGTGCGGGGCCAGCAGCTGGCCCTCAGCCTGGCCCGCCGGCTCGGGCGGGACCCCGACTCCCCTCCGGGCCTGTCCAAGGTGACCCCGACGTGAGCCAAGCCTTTGCCCTCGCCGCCGCCCGGGTCGCGACCCCGACCGAGCTGCTGCAGCCCGGCTTCGTCGTGGTGAGCCGCGGCCTGGTGGAACAGGTGGGCGCCGGGCTCCCCCCCGAGGGCCTGCCGGTGGCCGACCTGGGCGACCGCCTGGTGGCACCCGGGTTCGTGGACCAGCACGTCCACGGCGGCGGTGGGGCACAGGTCAACTGCCCTACCGAGCAGGAGGTGGAGGCATCGGTGCGCCGCCTGGCCCGTTTCCACGCCGGCCACGGCACCACCTCGCTGCTGGCCACCACCGTCTCGGACACCCCGGCCGCCCTCCGGGCGGCGGTCAGGGGGGTGGCGGCGGTGGTGGCCGGTGGCGCCCAGCCAGCCCGGGCGCAGGACCTCGGGGCCAACGTGCTTGGCTCCAACCTGGAAGGCCCGTGGATCTCGCGTTCTAAGGCCGGCGCCCAGTTCCCCGGGGCCATCCGGCCCCCCTCGGTGGACGAGCTGGAGGACCTCCTGGCCCAGTCCGATGGCACCTTGCGCATGCTCACGGTGGCCCCCGAGGTGGCCGGGGCGCTGGAAGTGGTCAAGGCCGCCCGTTCCCAAGGGGTGGTGGCCTCGGTCGGCCACACCGACGCCGACTACGACCAAGCGCGCGACGCCTTCGACGCCGGTGCCAGCAACGTCACCCACCTGTTCAACGCCATGGGCCCGATCCACCACCGCCGGCCGGGGCCGGTGGTGGCCGCCTTGGAGGACGAACGGGTGTGGCTGGAGGTGATCGCCGACGGGGTGCACGTCCACCCGGCGTTGATCTCGCTGGTTTCGACCGTGGCCCCCTCCCGCCTCATCCTCGTCACTGACGCCATCGGCGCCACCGGCAACCCCGCCGGGCAGTACCGGCTCGGGCCGCTCGACGTGGTGGTCCAGGGCAACCGGGCGGTGCTGGCCGACCACCCTGAGACGGTGGCAGGCAGCGTGCTCACCATGGACCGCGCCCTCGCCTTCAGCGTCCAGGCGGCGGGAGTCCCCCTCCTCGACGCCCTCCAGGCCGCCTCCCTGCGCCCGGCCACCGTCCTCGGGGCGACGGCCAAGGGCAGGCTGCAGCGGGGCGCGGACGCCGACATGGTCGTCCTCGACCCCGACCTGTCCCTGGCCGCGACCGTCATCGGCGGCGAGGCGGTGCACGACCCCCACGGGCTCCTGCGGCTGGCGCCTCCCCCGGGCACCTGAGCGCTGGCCGCCCAACTTGGGGCTGGCCCAGGGCTAGCCCTGGCCTAGCCCCGATACCGTTGACTTAGGACTACACGAGTGTTATTCTTGGCCTTGTGCCTCGGGCAGGGTGGGTCAAGCCCCGCGACGACCAGCGGCTGACGGACCACGTCGCTTTGGGCGTACTGACCTACACCTTCCCGCCGGAGCTGGTCGACGCTGTCATAAAGCAAGCGGGGCGGGAGTCCCAGCGCAACCGCCTCCTCCCGGCACGCCTGGTCGTCTACTACGTGCTGGCCATGGCCCTGTTCTCGTCGGCTGGGTACGAGGAGGTGATGCGCAGCCTCGTAGAGGGGCTGTCTTGGGCATCTGGGTGGACGACGAGCTGGGCGGTGCCGACAAAAGGCGCCATATTCCGGGCGCGTACCAAGCTCGGCCCCGAGCCGCTCGAGCTGCTGTTCGAGCAGGCCTGTAAGCCGATGGCGCGCCCAGGGGCACCTGGCGCCTTCTACAGGGGCTGGCGGCTCATGAGCATCGACGGCACCACCCTGGACGTGGCTGACACCCCCGAGAACGAGGCCGAGTTCGGCCGGCCTGGCACAGGACGTGGGGCAGGGGTCGGCGCTTTCCCTCAGCTGCGCTTGGTCGGTGTGGCAGAGTGCGGTACCCACGCAGTGGTGGGCGCGGCGATGGGGCCCTGCTCCACCGGCGAGACGACCCTCGCACGAGGCCTGCTCCGCTCGCTCTCGGACGGGATGCTGCTGCTCGCCGACCGCAACTTCTACAGCTCCAAGCTGTGGGCCGAGGCGGCGGCCACGGGCGCCGACCTGCTCTGGCGCACCAAGTCGAACCACGTGCTGCCCGTGGACCGCCGCCTGGCCGACGGCTCGTACCTCTCGCACCTGCACGAGGTCGTGAACTACAAGCGCCGGCCGACCGACGTCGTCGTGCGCGTGGTCGAGTACGGCCTCGAGGGCCCCGGCCGGCCCGAGGCGGAGGGGACGACCTACCGCCTGCTCACTACGGTGCTCGACCCCGCTGCTGCGCCAGCAGGCGAGCTTGCAGCCCTCTACCCCGAACGCTGGGAGCTCGAGATGATGCTCGACGAGCTGAAGACCCACCAGCGCGGACCTCGCCTGGTGCTGCGTTCCAAGACCCCAGAAGGGGTGCGCCAGGAGGCCTGGGGCCACCTTTGCACCCACTATGCCCTCCGGGCCCTCGTCACCAAGGCTGCCGCCGACCGCGACCTCGACCCCGACAGGGTAAGCTTCACCCGCACCGCCCACGCCGCCCGGCGGGGCGTGCGGGCCGGCTTGGGCACCGCCACCCAGGCGCTCGCTCTTGCTTTGACCGAGGCGTTCGCCGAGATCTGCAGAGAACTGCTGCCCGAACGGCGCCTACGGGCCGCACCCCGGGTCGTGAAACGCAAGATGAGCAACTACAACCTGAAACGCCCCGAGCACAAGGCCTGGCCCCGCCCAGAGCGCCGCCCGGCCGACGCCGTCAGGGTGCTCGGCTACGAAGCGTCCACGGCATGACAGCAAGACCGCCTGCCTGGGCCACCCTGGCACGGGCAATGGCCGTCCGTCGCCCTGTCCGTGCCCGCTACCACGGCGCCGAACGGCTCTTGTGCCCTCACCTCCTCGGTTGGAAAGCTGGCAGGGCAAAGACCTTGTGCTACCAATCAGGCGGCGCCACGAGCCAAGGAGAGCTGGCCCAAGAGCCCGAAGAGCGCTGGCGCTCGCTGTTTGTCGACGACCTCGGAACAGTGGAGCTCGTAGAGGACGGCACCTGGGCAACGGCAGCCAACTATTCGCCCATGACCAACTGCGTCGACGTAGCCGAGTTCTTCGTAACCCCCTGACCCCCGTCACCACCCTGCCGTCCGTGGCAAAGCCGCTACCGCCCCGGCTCCGCCCGTCCATGGGCTCCGCCGGGTTGGTGTCAAGCTTAAGTCAACGGTATTGCGCCTAAGCCGGCACCCGAGCCGTGGCGGGCTCATGGGCAGCCAACGCAGCGCCTTCTTGGGGTCGTTCTTGAGAGACGGCCCGCACGCCGAGGGCAGCCACCGTCGCCAACAACGAGAGCCCGCTGGCAACGCCAAGCCCCGGCCGGAAGCCATGCAGCATCCCGAGGGCGCACCCCGAGGACGAGCCCGGGGCTAGGCCTTGGGCAGGTGGAACTGCCCGGGTGGCCCAAAGGCGTCCCGCACCCCGCCCGCGGCGAAGGAGGCGTCCAGCCAGGCGAAGGACGTCTTGGCCGGGATGTGGAAGCCGGGCCCAGCCCCCCACTGCTCCAAGAGGACGTTGTGGCCGTAGAAACGGGCGTGCTCGGCCTCGACCATGATGGCGTGCAGGCCGGAGCGGGCGACCCGGAGGTTGCTGGCCTGCACCATGGCGTAGGTGGCCGCCGGCTCGACCCAGATCCCGTGGCCCTTGGGGGCCGCGCCCCCGGGCGACTGGACGGTGACGTTGGACAGCTGGAGGGTGGCGGCGTAACCCTCTTGCCCCGGGGCGCCGATGTGGGCCCCGGTGACGCAGCCGTCGAAGTCCGCGTTCACCACGTGGACCTTGTGCGGGGAACCGGCGGGCGAGGCCAACAGGCTGAGCCCGCGGTTGTAGTTGAAGGCGAAGATGTTGCTGAGCTGCGGGTTGTCGCAGCGGAACAGCTCGATGGCGGTGCCACTGGCCAGCTGGAAGGCCGCCGCGTCGGTGCCGAGCGGGCGTGAGTAGGGCCAGAAGTGGACCGCGTCTATGTAGTTGACGTCCTGGGAACGGTCCACCCGCAGCCCGTAGCGCACCGGCTGGCCCCACAGCCGGCGGATGTAGGCCTGGGCGGCGCCGTCCAGGTAGATCCCGCAGTAGGGGTTGTACAGCAGCACGTCTTCGACCACGGCGTTGTTGGCGGTGACGTGGACCATGGGCTCCGCGCTGGGGGGTGGGCCGGAGGGAGGCTGGTCGGGCACGTTGAAGGCGACCCGTCGCAGCCCGGCGCCGCTGCCGGCGATGGTGACCGGGCTGAAGGCCGAGCCGGCAGCCACCTCCACCCAGGTACCGGCAAAGACGTTGGCCTGAGAGCCCGGCGTGTTCCACCCCGTGCCCTCGAGGGACACCGCCGGTGGCAGCACCAGGGCCGAGGTCACCCGGTACCTCCCGGCCGGCAGGTACACCGTGCCCCCCGTGGCCTGGCGTGGCCCGCCCGGGCTGGCAGGAGGCGCAGCTGCAGCGATGGCAGCGGCGATGGCCGCGGTGTCGTCTGCCCTGCCGTCACCCTTGGCCCCGAAGTCGGCCACATTGAGCAGCGGGCCCGTGCCAGCCAAGCGCTAGCCCTGCACTGCCCTCTTGGTCTGGCGGCGGGCCTGGCGGCGAAGCTGGAACAGCCTCACCGCGCCAGCGCTGAACACCACCAACCCCCCGAGCACAGCCGCCAGCAACAAGTCGATACCGAGCGGGATGTCCCAGTGGACAGTAAAGAAGCTCACCCTCACCTGTTGCAGGTTCTCCAATATGAAGACCAGCACCACCACCAGAAGGACCATGCCCGCGGCCAGCGCCGCCCACAGCGCGCTGGCCCGGGTCCGCAGAGAGGTGGCCAGGCGCTCAGCGGGTGCCTCCAGGCGGCCCGGCGCCGAGACGTGCTCCCCTGCCCCACCCGCCGTCCCTTGCCCGCCTGGCCCCGCGCTGGCCTCCGGTACGTCGCCTGCTGCCCCGCCGACAGGACCGGCCGTGCCAGGCTCCATGGGCCAACTCTACTCCCGCCCGGTCACGATTCCCTCCCAGGTCACGGAGCGGCTCGAAGCCGCGCCTCGAGGCGGGCCCAGGCCAGCAAGCGCCCAAGGGCCGGGGGAGCTGTCTCAACCGGCTGAAGCTGGCCCTCCCACGGCCGCTGCCCCCCAGCGCCAGCGCCTTGCCGAGACGTTCAAGATCTCCAGGAACAGGAGCGAGGGCACGACCACCGAAAGCCGGCCGGCCTGGTACTCGTCCCGCAGCTCCCGAGCCTCGGCCGACCCGCCCTGGCCGGGCACGAAGCACTTGACCACCACCGAGGCATCGAGCACGGCCTCCCTCAATGCGCCCTCCGGTCGCGCCGCACCGCCGCCGTTGCGTCCTCCTCACAACGGTGGGCCTCGAACAGGCCTTGGAGCCGGCTGAGAGCGCGCCGGGCCTGTGGGCTGGCACCAGGGCCGGGGCGTCCGCCGAGGTCCCGCTGAGCCAAGCGAGCCAGGTAGGCGCTCCTGCTCAGGCCCGCGGAGCGCGCCGCGGCGTCAATCTTGGCCAGCAGGTTGTCGTCTATTAACACGAGGATCTTGGTCACTTTCCCGGATATATCCAGATATCTCACCTAAGCCCCGGCCGCGCCTCGGCGGGGCTGACTGCAGCCAGGTGCCCGTGGCGGTACCCGGTCGGGAAGCAAGCCGTCGGCTGGGAGGCCCCTCTCAGCGCGCCCGGACGAAGCGGTGCACGGCCTCCAATAGCTCGCGCCCTTTTTCGGCCGCCACCGCCTCGTCACCGGAGGCCAGCGCCCCGGTGACGCAGTGCTTCACATGGTCGTCCAATATCTTGAACGCCACCGCTTCGAGGGCGGTCGACACCGCCGAGATCTGGGTCAGGATGTCGATGCAGTAGCGGTCGTCGCCACCTGGCCTCCTCTCGGTTGAGCACCCCTGGCGCAGCCGCCGGGGGGAGCACTTCATGGCGGGGCGCGGCCGGGTTGCGCAGAGACCGGAAGGGCCGCAGCCACAGCGAGTTGGGCACCACGAACACGCTGGAAAAGGCTATGGCGCCAAGGGCGCGCAGCACCAAGCGGCCGATGGGGGCGGCGTGACTTCGAGGCGCTGAAGAAGCGTCGCTTGGAGGCGCCTTCGATGTGGGCAGCCCTCGCCTACCTACCTGATGGCAGCGAGGCCGCCCTCGTGCCACACCGGTCCTTCTTTATGACCGAGTCATTTCTTGGTGATGTTTGAGGCGATCCACTCCGTCAACTCCTCGGTGCTGATTTCTCCCGTAGCGACACGGACCATCGTTGTAACGATCTCGTCCGTGTCTTCTAGGGCCCACCTGCGGCCGTTGACCTCGATGAACCTCCACATCGTGAGGTAAGCCGAGCGCTTGTTGCCGTCAGGCAAGGGATGGTTCCTTACCAATCGTTCGAGCAACACTGCTGCCTTGCGCTCGAACTCCGGGTAGAACTCAACACCGCCGAACGACGCCTGGGGTGCCGCGAGAGCAGACTCAGCCAGGCCTATGCCAGCCCCCTTGGCCAGCAGCTCCCCGTCGATGCGAAGAACCAGTTCGGCGATCGACAGGTAGTCGCCCAGGCTCAAGTACTCGGTCAAAGGTCAGCGAGCCTCTCGAACACCTCGCGTTGAGAGTCGAGCATGCGCCGAAGGCTCTGCTGAAACTCCGGGTCCGCCCGACGCATCCGGATGTGCTCGATGACGGCTTGCCGAACAGCCTCAGACACTGACTGGTTGTCGGCCCTGGCGACTACCTCCAGAGCCTCGGCAGTGGCGCCAGGGAGCCGGATGGTGGTGGTGACTGTATTCATGCCATCAGTATAGCATGGTTAGGGCGCGAGACCAGGCCAAGCGCCGAACCGCACTGTCGATTGGCTGGCAAAGCAGCAGCCCACAGGTGCGGGGCCCCCACGGTGGAGGGGAAGGTGACTGGTGGGCACGCACGCCGCTGAACTCGCTCCTGCCGTAGCCCGCCGGGAATGGCGCCAGCGCGAGCGGCCACGCACCTATGGGAGCTCCCTCTCAGCGCGCCCGGACGAAGCGGTGCACGGCCTCCAATAGCTCGCGCCCTTTTTCGGCCGCCACCGCCTCGTCACCGGAGGCCAGCGCCCCGGTGACGCAGTGCTTCACATGGTCGTCCAATATCTTGAACGCCACCGCTTCGAGGGCGGTCGACACCGCTGAGATCTGGGTCAGGATGTCGATGCAGTAGCGGTCCTCGGCGATCATCTTCTCGATGCCGCGCACTTGGCCTTCGATGCGGTGCATGCGCTTGCCGAGCGCCTCTTTGTCGCCCGCGGCAATATAGCCGTAAGCGCCTGGCTGGTGCGCGTGCGCCCCAGTGGGCCCCGCAGACGTGGCCACCGCAGATGTCGTCACCTGGCCTCCTCTCGGTTGAGGACCGCTGGCGCTGGCCCCGGGGGCAGCACCTCGTGGCGGGGCGCGGCCGGGTTGCGCAGCGGCTGGAAGCGCCGCAGCCGCAGCGAGTTGGACACCACGAACACGCTCGAAAAAGCCATGGCGCCGGCCGCGATTATGGGGTTGACGGTGCCGGTGACGGCCAGGGGCACGGCCGCCACGTTGTACGCGAAGGCCCAGAACAGGTTGCCCTTTATGGTCCGCAGCGTCCAGCGGGCCAGGCGCACGGCGTCGGCTGCGGCCCGCAGGTCCCCCGAGACCAGGGTCACGTCGGAGGCTTCGATGGCCACGTCGGTGCCCGTGCCCAGGGCCAGGCCAAGGTCGGCCTGGGCCAACGCAGGGGCGTCGTTGACCCCGTCGCCCACCATGGCCACCACCTCACCTGCCTCCTGGAGGCGGCGCACCTCGGCCGCCTTGCCCCCCGGGAGCACGTTGGCCAGCACCCGCTCTATGCCCACCTCCGCCGCCACGGCCTTGGCCGTAGCCTCGTTGTCACCCGTGAGCAGCACAGGCGTAAGCCCAAGGGCGCGCAGCTGCGCCACGGCCTGCCGGCTGGTGGGCTTCGGCCGGTCGGCCAGGGCCACCAAGCCCCACGGGCTACCGTCGCAGGCCACGGCCACGACTGTGGTGCCCTTTTCCTCCAAGCGGGCAGCTGTGGCCACCAGCTCCTCGGGTAGCTCCACGGCCCAGTCGGCGAGCGAGGACAACCGGCCCACCACAACAGCATGGCCTTCCACCACTGCCTCGACACCAACGCCGGCCCGGCTCTGGAAGCTCTCGGCCGCCGGGAGGCACCCCAGCTGCCGGCGGCCGTGGCCGGCGATGGCCCGGGCCACCGGGTGCTCGCTGGGGCCCTCGGCGCCAGCAGCCAGGCGGAGCAGGTCCGCTTCGGCCACCCCCTCGGCCGGCACGAGGGCCACCACCTGCATCCTGCCCTCGGTGACGGTGCCAGTCTTGTCCAGCACCACCGTTGTCACCTTCCGGGTCTGTTCCAGCACCTCGGGGCCCTTGATCAGTATCCCGAGCTGTGCACCCCGGCCGGTGCCCACCATGAGGGCGGTGGGGGTGGCCAACCCGAGGGCGCAGGGACAGGCGATCACCATCACCGCCACGGCCGCCGTAAAGGCGGCTGCGGCGCCCGAACGCGACAGCGTGAGCCAGCCAACCAGGGTCAACAACGACACCACGATGACAGCAGGGACGAACACGGCCGAGACGCGGTCAGCCAACCGCTGGACCTGGGCCTTGCCCGCTTGGGCTTGGGCGACCAGGCGGCGCACCTGGGCCAGCGCCGTCTCCGCCCCCACCTTGGTGGCGCGCACCACGAGCTGGCCGGAGCTGTTCAGGGTGCCGCCGGCGACCTCGCTGCCCGGCCCGACTTCGACCGGCACCGCCTCGCCGGTCAAGATGGACTGGTCCACGGCCGAAACGCCGGCCTCCACCACGCCGTCGGTCGCCACCTTCTCCCCGGGACGGACGACGAAGCGGTCGCCCACCCGCAGCTGCCCCACGGGGACCAGCACCTCCTCCTCGCCGCGCAGCACCCGGGCATCTTTGGCCTCGAGCTCCGACAGCGCCCTGATCGCCGCCCCCGAGCGGCGCTTGGCCCGGGCCTCCAAGAACCGGCCCAACAAGATGAGGGTGGTTATGAGAGTGGCGCTGTCAAAGTACACGCCCTGGTGGAGCCCGCTGGCCAGGACCACCACGGACCAAGCCCAGGCAGCCAGGGTACCCAGCGAGACCAAGGTGTCCATGGTCGCCACCCAGTGGCGGGCGTTGAGGACAGCGGCGCGGTGGAACGGCCAGCCGCTGTAGCCGACCACGGCCGTGGCCAGGACGAGCGCCACCCACTTCCAGCCGGAGAACTGGGCTGCCCCCACCCAGGTGAGCACGGCCACCGGCACCGACAAGCCGGCCGCCAGCACCAGCCGGAGCTGGTACTCGCGGGTGGGGTCTTGGTCCTGAGGGGCCTCTTGGGGCAGGGCGGCCCCGTAGCCCAAGCCCTCGACCGCGCTTATCAGGTCGTCTGGGGAAACAACCGCCGGGTCAAAGGACACCGCCGCCTGTTCGCTGGCAAAGTTGACGGTGGCTGACACCCCTTCCAGCTTGTTGAGGCGCTTTTCGATACGTGCTGCGCACGACGCGCACGTCATCCCCGAGATGGCCAGCTCGACGCGGCCGGCCTTGGCCCCCGCGTCCCGTGAAGGGGCAAGTGGTGGCATCAGGCAGCCTCGTAGCCGGCCTCTTCAATGGCGGCCCGCAAGGCCGCGTCGTCGAGGCCCTCGCCGCTCACCTTGACCAGCTTGCTCCCCAGGTCCACCTCGACGGCCGAGACCCCGGGCAGTGCGCTGAGCTCGGTGGTCACGGCGTGCTTGCAGTGCTCGCAAGTCATGCCCGGGACGCTGTAGGTGATGGTCTGGCTCATGGTCGCGCTCCTTCCTGCTCCTATACCCTCCATGGGTATATGGGTAGCATACCACACTTACCCCTGGGGGGTACAGATGCACCGGTCGGAGCCGGCCAGCCCGGCCTTCGCTGCAGCCAATGCCGAGCTCAAAGTTCAGGTACTCGCGGCACATCCGCGGCCGTTGGCAACCTGTTCGTGCCAGTGCCATCTCCGTCCACGTCGTTGGGCAGGCGTAGCTCGACCCAGCGGGCCCTGCCCTCCTCCACCGCCCGGCGCACCCGGCGCTCCCTCGTGCTGAGCTGGCTGCGCCCGGTCTTCACCTCGACGAAGACCACTTCGCACTCGCCGTCGTCGATGCCGTTGAAGACGACGTAGTCCACGGGCGTCCCGATGAAGCGCGCTTCCCGGGGGTCGAACTCGGCCAGGAACTGGGGGAACAACGGTGCCAGGTGCTCTTGCACCTTGCCCGAGACCACCGCGTGGCTCTGGGCTACTGCCTCCTGGCGGGCACGGGCAAGGTCCTCATCGGTCCAGCGGTAGGACTGCAGGTGCATGTCCCGGTCGTGGCGCGCGCCCCGGACCTGCACCCAGGCCCAAGCAACCACCGCGACAAGGACCACCAGAGCTACCAGGCCGGTCACTACGGCGCTCATCGCGCCCATCCGCGGCAGCCGAGCGCCGGGCCACGAGCTCGCAACTCGGTCAACTGACGCCTCCTTTTCATAGCCGGCGGTTGCTTGCTGGCTGCCGCCCTCGCCGGCAACGGGCGGCACTGCCAAAGCTAAGCCGCGGGTGTGACGGGGACGCGCGCCGGCTCGTAGCCGCAGCTGAGGTGCGCGCCTGTACAGTCCTGGCCGCGGGCCAGGGGTGCGGGGCAGCTCGGGCGCTGGTTGCCAGCTACGGCCTCAGCACCGAGGCGGCCACAGGCCAAGACGCCGAACGGGGCAGCCGCCCGCGGGCGAAGCCGCGGGCGAAAAAGGCGAAGGCCTGTCGCTCGCCGACAGGCTCGGCCTTGCCCTCGGCCCAAGGCTTAGTGCCGGCGTCCAGGCACCGCTCGTTGCTTGAGACAAAGGGGCCGACTGAGCCAGCTGACCTAGTGCCAACGGCACCCAAATGTCGGCCCTGAACGCCCTGAGCAGGGGCCTCCGTCGGTGACGTCGCTGGTCACCGAAAGCCCGACAACCAGGGCTGAGCAGGCCAGGCGCTCGCCATCGTGGCAGGCCCGCTGGATGCAGTCATGGCCCACGTGGGGTGGACCAAGCAAAGGTCTCGTCCAGCGCGGCCCCTGTTCCCGTCACAGCCCACGGCTACGCTCCGGCCGAACGGCCGATGGGACCCTAGCGCCCGTCTGGCCAACGCAACAAAGGACATTAGTATGAAAAGAGCTCTCGTCGTAGCCTTGGTGGTCCTGGCCGGCTTGCCTGGCCTCGCCGCGACCTCGGCTGACGCATCTACTACAAGTAGCCACGCTGTGCTCACGTTGCTGGTGAACGTTGCACCAAGTGAGCTGCCAGCGAGCGGGGGTACCGTGACGGTGGCCGGCCGGGTGCGTAACGCACAGTCCTGCCAGCTCCGCCTCCTGTCCCGGCAGGGGTTCCCTGTCGTCTACTCCCACAACCCGACGACAGCCTGCCGCAGTGGGGCCTACACGGCCCACGTGACGCTCGGGGCCAACCCGAGCCCTGTGGCCCGCACGGTCGCGTTCGCACTGGTGGCGCGCAGCGGGACGCTTTTGGCCATTAGGCGCTTCTATGTGACCCTGGCCGCCGCACCAAAACCCCAAATCTTGTCAGCCCGAGCCTTCCCCGCTTACCTATGGGCTAAAGGAGGCCAGGTGACGGTGGCCGGCCGGGTGCGTAACGCACAGTCCTGCCAGCTCCGCCTCCTGTCCCGGCAGGGGTTCCCTGTCGTCTACTCCCACAACCCGACGACAGCCTGCCGCAGTGGGGCCTACACGGCCCACGTGACGCTCGGGGCCAACCCGAGCCCTGTGGCCCGCACGGTCGCGTTCGCACTGGTGGCGCGCAGCGGGACGCTTTTGGCCATTAGGCGCTTCTATGTGACCCTGGCAGCTCACGTGACGCCACCAACTACCACTACCACAACAGTGCTACCGCTTATCATCAGCACCGAAGCGTTGCCTGGCGGCTCGGTGGGCACGCCGTACTACTTCCCTCTTCAGGCAGTAGGTGGCACAAAGCCGTACACGTGGAGGGCCCAAGGCCTCTCGCCTGGCCTCAGCCTGGCTGCCAGCGGTGTGATCACGGGGGCCCCCGCACGTGCAGGCGACTTCGAAGTGACGCTCACCGTCTCCGACCCCCGAGGAGACGCCAACACCGCTGTCATGCCGATGGTGGTCAACCCCGGCGTCCCCCCCACCACCACGACGACAGTCCCCCCCACCACCACGACGACAACCGTCCCGTCTGCCGAGGCCACAACGATCTCAGTGTCACTGTCGATATCGCCGTCTGCCCCCAACCCCTCCAGTTCGCTCACGGGCGACTACACGGCCACGGCCGACGCGACGTGCGGGTACTCAGATGGCTCCTCCGGCCCGTGCGACCTGCCCGCCGGCACCATCACATGGGAAGCCCTCGGGGGTGATGCCGGCGGCAACTTTATGTACCCCAGTACCACCTTCCCCGGCTGTACGTCGCCGGTTGCCGCCACGTCGGGCACCAGTGAATGCACGGTCAAGTGGGCTACCTACGGCGACCAATGGCTGGAAGCTACCTACACCAGCTCGCCCTCGTCCCAGCTTGAGGGCCAGCTCGTTGTGCCTCAAGTACTTCCCGTCCAGATCGCTGCCCCCGTAGACCTCGCTGCGGGCAATTCCTACGACACCTATGGCAACACCGGTCCGCAGGCGGTCGGCGACTGCATGATGGCGGCAGCAGCCGACTGGATAGAGACCACATTTGGCACGGCCCCCAGCAGTCAGGAGGTTGTCAGCGACTATTGGGCCGCTGAGAACGAGCTCAACGGCGGCGCCGACGTTGGCCTTACACCCTCGCAGCTATTTACCTACTGGCAATCGAACGCGATCGGCGGGTACTTGTTGACCGGCACCGACCCCATCAGCCCCAGTGATGTCGAGGCTGAGCTGTCCAGCGATTACGTATTGTTCGCAACGGTGAACCTGCCCAGCGGCTACCCGCTTGGCGACGGCCAGGGCGGTGGCCATGGCTGGATCCTTGTAGGGTATTCCAGCTTCGGTCCCATGGTTGTCAGCTGGGGCGAGGAGTTCCAGATCAGCTGGGCCGACTTCGACGCCTGGACTACCGGCGTGTGGGCACTGGGCGCCAACCCGCAGCCCTGAGTTGGCGCCTACGACCGGGCCGCCGTCTCCGGCTGCTACCAAGACGACCACCGGGCCGGTGGAGCTCGGGGCCAGCGTGGTAAGTGACAGGCGCCCCGGGCGGGCACGATCGACGGCGAGGAGCTTTACCTCGACAGCTGGGCTGACCCAGCTCCGAGGACCTGCTCGACCAACTGACCGCCGAGGTGGTGCTGGCCGGAGCGGCCACCCGCCGCCCAGGCGGTGCGCAGAGCTGCTCGGTGACGACATCGACGACCACGCCAGGCGCACCTGGCGTAGCTCGGCCTCCCGGCGCTCTGAGCGCGCCACCGAGGCGGCGCTGTGGAAAGGGTAGCCTCCCACTGAGGCAAAGGGTGTGGGTTCACCGCCAGCCTGTTCGCCTGTGCCTACGACAACCCTATAGGCCAGGAACCTAGGCCAGGTTGAATTTAGGCGTTGCTGCCACTGGTGAAGCGGGCCAGCAGAGGGACCAGCACCTCTGCGTTGGGAGATCCCCAGCCTGTCACCGGGTCCCACCCAGCAGTAGCCTCGTAACCGTTGGAGCCGCTAGTAATATCGTGAAAGGCCTTGTGGTAGTTGGAGCTGCGGCCCATGGCGTATATGGCAGGGTTGATAAAGCCGAGGTCCCGATGGGCGTACTGGTCAGCCAGCGCGATGACTCCCGCCCATAGCGGCGCAGAACCGCTCGTGCCCGACGCCGTCATGCGGTAGGCCGCGCCACCGGAGGCGTATACCATCGCCAAGCCGCCGGGCCCAGCTGCGTCGGCGGCCACGTCGGGCACGCCCCGCCACTTGGAGATCCCTGGCACGCCATCTTGGTAGGCGGGGCGAGCGTACAAGTGGTTGAAGCCGCCACCTGACCCCGACCAGGCGGTCTCGCCGATGTAGGCGCCGGTCTTCGGGTTCGCGCTGAGCTGTGTGCCGCCGACGGAGACCACGAGCGGGTCAGAGGACGGCAGCTCGACCTCCTTGACCTGCCGCCCACCCCACCCCCAATCGGTGGGGTACACGCCGTTGTCGCCAGAGCTGGCGAGCACCGTGACGTGGCGAGCCACCGCCCCGAGCAGGATTGAGTGCACCCTGGCTACCTGGGCCGGGGTGAAGTAATGCGACCCCAAGCCCCAGCTGATCGAGGCCACATCGGTGTGGGAAACAACGAGCGGCAACGCGGCGACCATGACCGCAGTCGCGTTCGCCGGGCTGTTCTCCCAGGACGAGGGGAACAGCACCACCCGGAGGGTGGCACCAGGCGCGACGGCGTGCACCGCCTCGAGGTCGCCGACCTCTTCCCCTGTCGCCTGCCATCGCGACGCTGAGGGCACGAGGCTCGTCACGACCTGGACGCGTGGGGCGGGCAGATGGAACATCGTGTCGAAGGCGGCCAGGTCCTGACGGATGTCGGTGGGCCCCTGGCTGGGCAGTGGGACAGGGACGAGGACCGTCACGGTCTCGCCGCGGCCGTCGACCCCGCGCCCCAGCAACGGCTGGGCCCCGTACGCTGCCTGGACCTGCTGCGGGGAGTAGCAGGGGTTGGCCAAGCAGTACAACGTGGAGCTGGGCAGCGGGACCGTGGTCCCGGTCGCGTTGGCCGTCCCGCCCCCGGCCAGCTCGGCCGGGGCCCCGAACACGACTGCTGCCAGCGCGAGCAGGCAGGCTCGCCAGGAGCCAGTGGGGCGCCTTGGACAGGTCCAGCTCTGCACCGGCTCTCCTCAGATGGGCGACCTAGGCGTGGTCACGACCGTAGCACTGCAGGGACCTTGGGCCACCTCGTGGCGTCCACGGCTGGCGCCATCACCATGGGGCCGGTGGGCAGGGACGCGTCCCCGGTGGTTGGGCAAAGCAGGCGAGGTCTCTGCCCGCCACCAGAGCCGCCTCCGCCACGTCGGCGTCGGGAGGGCTTACGCCGGGCCGGCGTGTACTGTTGCTCGCAGCCGAGCGAGACGTCCGGGTGCTCACCGAAGAGCGTGAACTGCTCGGCTGCCAGGGATGCCTTGAGAAACCTGTCCGCGATGCCTCGCGGCACAGCACTTGCTTGTCGGGCGGGCGGGACTTGAACCCGCGGCCCCCAGACCCCCAGTCTGGTGCGCTACCAAACTGCGCCACCGCCCGTGGTGCTGTCGTAAGGCTACCGAGGCTAGCAGTTCGGCGCCGCCCTACCCGCTGCGGAGGGGGGTGGGGCAGCCTGAGGCCAGTGGCGGGCCAGCCAGGACAGGAGGCACACCACCACCTGGCGCCGGCCCAGCTCCTGCAGCACCTCGTGGCGGTAGCCCTCGAAGGTGCGCAGCTCCTTGTCCCCGGAGCCCACCCGGGCAAAGTAGCGCCTGCTCGCCCCCACCGGCACGACCCGGTCATCGGTACCGTGCAGCACCAGCAGGGGCAACGACAGCCCATTGGCGCCGGCCACCGCGGCGCGGGCGGCCCGGTACATCTCCAAGGCGCAGCGAGCCGGTACCCTCCCGTGCCATACGAGCGGGTCCTCCACGAAGCGCTGGACCGCCACATTGTCCCGGCTGAGCGCCCGGGGCGCCACCCTGGCCACCCCGGCCCCCGGCGCCAGGCGGGCCAACGCCCCCACCGCTAGTGCCAAGGCCCGGGGCTTCCAGGCCAGGTGCAAGGCGGGGGCCGACAGCACCAAGCCAGCCAGCTGCCCAGGCCTTCTTACCGCGTAGGCAGCGGCCAGCGCCCCACCCATGCTGTGGCCCATCAAGACGACCGGGGCGCCGGGTGCCTCCCCGGCTGCCTCCGCCACCAGCTGGCCGATGTCGGCCAGGGCCCACTCCAGCTTCTCGATGTCCGCCCTGGGCCCCTGGGAGCGGCCGTGGCCAGGTAGGTCCATGGACCACAGCGTCCAGCCGGCAGCGGCCAGCTCCTGCCCCAGCTCCTCGTAGCGGCCCGAGTGCTCGCCGAAGCCGTGGACCAGCACCACCGACGGCCAACCCCCCGCCCGGGCCGGCCCCCGGCTGCCAGGAGCGACCAGCCGGCCAGCCGGGCCCCACACCCGGACGAGCAGGCGCCTGCCTCCCATCCCTACTACCTCCCACGCCCGCCCAGGCTCACCGGCCGGTACCTCTCCCGCCCCACCCGCGGGCTCCCCACCCACGGGCGAGCCACCGGGGCGCGAGCCACCTGGGGGTAACACCCCCGCCAATGAGCCAGGACCTGCTGGCTTGATGGGCCAGGCCGCCTTCATGAAGGGCCCACCTGGGGCCGGCGGCGGCTCAGATGTGCTTGGGCAGCCATTCGACCAGCCAGTAGATCCGGTAGACCATGTACACGGTGACACCGACCAGCAACAGCTTGAAGTGCCAGGGTGCCTTCTTGGCCTGCGCCCGCATGGTTGGGCCAGCAACCGGGGCCCCCGCCGGGCCAGGGACGGGGGCGACCGCTGCCTCCTTCGGTCCCGAGCTTGCCCCCACCGGGGCAGGGGCCCGGGTGGCGCCCACCTGGGCAGGTGCCGCCAGGACCTGGCCGCATGAGGGGCAGGCGCCACCCTCAGCCATCTCACCGGGGTTCCAGAACCGGCTGCAGTCATCGCACCAGGGCACGCCACCCAGGCTAGGACCGCCGCCGAGGGGCCACTAGGGCCCGCGCCCGATGCCCGAGCACGTGACCTCGGCCGACGGCACTCCAATCGCCTACGAACGCGAAGGCCAGGGGCCGGCTGTGGTCCTGGTGGCCGGTGCCCTCTGCGACCGCGGCTCGTCGGTCGGCAACCCAGCCCGGGTGCTGGCCGGTGACTTCACCGTCTACCGCTACGACCGCAGAGGTAGGGGCGACAGTGGCGACTCCCCTGCTTATGCCCCCCAGAGGGAGGTAGAGGACCTGGCCGCCGTGGCTGCCGCCACCGGCACCGTGCCCTACCTCTACGGCCACTCCTCCGGCGGCGTCCTGGCCCTCCTGGCCGTGAGCTCCGGCCTGGCGGTGCGCAAGCTGGCCGTCTACGAGCCACCGTTCATTTTGGAAGGCACCCGGCCACCCCCCCCTGCCGGCCTCGCCGGACGCCTGCGCGAGCTCATAGGCCAAGGACGCCGGGCCGACGCCCTGCGGTTGGGGCTCGTACAAGCCTTGCAGTTCCCAGCCGAGGCCCTGGGCAGCCTGCGGGCCAGCCCTTCGTGGCCGCCGTTGCTGGCCTTGGCCCACACCCTGGCCTACGACCTGCAGCTGTGCGGGCCGGGCAACCGCCTCCCCGAGCAGGCGCTGGCCACGCTGGCCACGCCCACGCTCGTCCTCTACGGTTCCCAAAGCCCGGCCTGGGCACGGGCCAGCGCCAAACGGCTGGCCGAGGTCGTGCCTGGCGCCCGGGCCCAGAGCCTCCCCGGCCAGGGCCACAACGCCGAACCTGAGGTCCTGGCGCCGGCGCTGCGGGACTTCTACCTGCGGCCGTGACCGCTCACCGGGCCTAGCCCCCAGGAGCGCTGCAGTAAAGCTGGCCCAAGCCGTCCAGGCCGCCGGTGTGGGGCGTGCCCGGGTGGGGCGCGCCCAGCAACAGGCCTGGGGCCGGTCTGGCGGGGTAGGCCGCAGCCACGGTGGCCGGCCACAGCCCCGGCGCCGGGCGAGGGCGCTCAGCGCTAGCGTCTGGGTATGGGCTTCGCCCGCGGGGCGCTGTTCGGGCTGGTCCCCGGCCACCTCCTGGCCACTGGGCAACTGCCTCACTGGCAACAGGTGCTCCCCCAACCTTGGCTGGCGGCCGCCGGGGTGGTCTGCGCCATCGCCGCCTCGGTCTGGGGAAGGGCTGCCGCCCGGCTGGCCAGGGCGGCCCGGCGCATCGAGCTCGAGACCCTGACCACCGGGACGGGCACGGAGGCGGCCGAACTGGCCCGGAGCGCGTTCAACAAGGACCTGCACGCCACCATCCTCTACGCGCTTCTGTCGGGCGGCCTGGTCCTGGCTGCCTTTTCCACTTCGGAGTGGTTCGAAGCCCTCCTGCTGGCGGTCAGCGTCCCCGCCGTGGCCTCGCTGCGCTATGCCCCCCGCTTCCTGGCCGAGGCCCGCCTGGCCGAGCAGCGCTCCCGGCTGGAGAGGCGGGCCGAGGAGGTCCTGGCCCAGGAGCACCTCGCCCCCCGGCGGTGGTCCGCCCGCCTGGCCCCGGAGTCCCTGCCCACCTACGACGGCTTCGAGATCGGCTGGGTGTACGAACCGGGCACCGGGATGATGGCCGGTGACTTCTACGACGTGTTCCCGACCGGCCCCTACCGGCTGGCCGCGGTCATCGGCGACGTGGCCGGGCACGGCATCGAACCGTCCATAACCGCGTTCCAGGTCAAGTACCTTCTGAGGGCCTTCCTGCGCCAGTACCGCGACCCGGCCCAAGCCCTGGAGGAGCTGAACAAGGCCCTGACCACCATGGGCCGGCCCGAGGACCTGGCGTCGGTCTGCACCGTCGTGTTCGACACCGAAGCTTCCACCATCCGCCACGCCTCCGCCGGCCATCCCCCCGCCTGGGTGTGGCAGCACGGGGACATGACCGCCCTGCGTGCTACCGGGCCGCTGCTCGCCATGGACCCCGGGGCCGCCTATTACTCGCGCGACCTGCCACTGCAGGCCGGCGACCTGGTCGTCCTCTACACCGACGGGCTGACCGAGGCCCGTTCCGGCGGGCAGGTCTTCGGAGAAGAGCGGGTGGGCCACATCGTGCGGCGGGACCCGGGCCAGGACACCCACCTCATCTGCAAGAGCCTGATCGAAGCAGCCCGGGACTTTTCCTCACCCCTGGTCGACGACATAGCCATCCTGGCCGTCCGGCGCGTCTAAGATCGCCGGGCCGCCATGGGATCCACCACCCCCGCCCTGGACGCCGTCCGCCTGTCGTTGCACGTCCTGGCGGCCACCATCTGGGTAGGCGGCCAGTTCACGTTGGCCGGCCTGGTCGGCACCGCTCGCCGCCTCGGGCCCGAGGCCCCCAAGGCCCTGGCTGGCGCCTTCGCCCGGCTGTCCTGGCCGGCATACGCCGTACTGGTCCTGACCGGCTTGTGGAACATCGCGGCCACCCACCCGAGCACCCAGAGCGGGCTGTGGCAGGCCGTGCTCGGGGTGAAGGTGGGCGTGGTCGCCCTGGCCGGCCTGGCCGCCTGGGCCCACAGCCGTTCCCGCCACCCTCGGGGGACGGCGGCGTGGGGGGCGCTCAGCGGGCTCAGTTCCCTGGCGGCGCTGGTCCTCGGCGTGGTGCTGGCCGGCTGAAGCCAGCCCGCCAGCGCCCGCCTGGCCCCCCTGACCGTCCCCAGTGGCCGGGCCAGGGCGCCCCACGCTGACAGCTGAGGGGAGCGCGCCTCAGCTCGCCCGGCGCCGGGCCCGCAGCTTGAGGGGGGTGGGGCCGAAGCCGAAGTGCTCCCGGATGCAGCGCTCCAGGTACCGCAGGTAGCTGGCCGGCAGCTCCTTGTTGGTGAACAAGGTGAAGGTAGGCGGGTCGGTGGCGCCCTGGGTGGCGTACAGCACCTTGGCCGCCCGGGGGGCGGGCTGGGCCGCCTGGGCGCTGGCCAGCAGCCGGTTGAGGGCGGCGGTGGGCACCCGGCGCCGGTAGGCCTCGGACGCGGCCGCCAAGGCCGGGTACAGCTTGGCCACCCCCAGGCCGGTCAGGGCGCTCACGGCGAGCGCCGGGGCGTAGGCCAGGAACCCCAGGAGCTCGTCCACTTGGGCGCGCACCTTGGCCCGGCCCTCGGCGTCGAGCAGGTCCCACTTGTTGAGCACCACCACCACCGGGTTGCCGGCCGCGTCCAGCCTTTCGGCCAGGCGCTGGTCCTGGCGGGTCACCCCCTCGGAGGCATCGACCACCAGCAGCGCCAGCGACGCCCGGTCGATGGCCTGCAGCGCCCGCACCATGGAGTAGTACTCGGCGCCCTGGGCTTGCTTGGCCCGCCGGCGCATGCCCGCGGTGTCGATGAAGCGGACCAGGCCACCGGGCGTCTCCACCACCGTGTCGATGGTGTCCCGGGTCGTGCCCGGCAGGTCGTGCACCACCGCCCTATCGTCGCCGATGAGCCGGTTGAACAGGGTCGACTTGCCCACGTTGGGCCGTCCGGCGATCACCACCGACATGGCTTCGGGCGACATGGCTTGGGGCGACATGGCTGCGGGGCGTTCCATGGTGCTCGCCGGGGCTGGCAGCAGGGCCACCAGGGCGTCCAGCAGGTCCCCGGTGCCTCGCCCGTGGAGGGCCGACACCGGCCAGGGGGGGCCGAAGCCGAGCCGGCCGAGCTCCCAGGCGTCGAGCTCGCGGACCTCGTTGTCCACCTTGTTGGCCACCACCAGCACCGGCCGGCCGGAGCGCAACAGCAGCCGGGCCACCTCCCGGTCCTCGCCGGTGAGGCCGACGGTCACGTCGACCACGAACAAGATGGCATCGGCCTCCTCGACTGCCCGGCGGGCCTGAGCGGAGACCAGGCGGTCCAGCTCGGCCCCCCCGGCCTGCCAGCCACCGGTGTCCACCACCTTGAAGCTCCTGCCCGCCCACTCGGTCACCAGCACCTTGCGGTCCCGGGTGACGCCCGGCCGCTCCTCGACGATGGCCTCCCTGCGCCCCACCATGCGGTTGACCAGCGTGGACTTGCCCACGTTGGGCCGCCCCACGACGGCCACGACGGCCAGGCCACCGCCACCAACAGCGTGGCCGCCACTACAACCAGCGGCAGCGGCCCCGAGGCCGCCATCGCCCGGGCCGCTGCGGCTCATGACGCCAGCGCCCGGCGGAGCGAGGCCCCGTCGGCCGGTACCACTTCCACCGGGCGGGGCAGGTCGGCTACCGCCACCCCGTCGAGGAACCGCCCGCCCGACAGGCAGCTGTCCGGCAGCAGGTAGCGGCGGCCCTCGGGCAAGCCGGCCAGGGCCCGGCCCACGTCCTGGCCGGTGAGCAGGCCGGCCACGGCGATGTTGCCCCCGAAGAACTCGTTGCGCACCGCCTTCACCTCGACGTCCCCGCGCACCTGGGCGACCAGAGGCGCCAGCACCCGGGCGCCGTACTCGCCGGTGAGGACCGTCACCCCCGCCTCCCTGCGCCTCAGGGTGACCGGGGCCCTTGGAGCGCGCTCGGCCCGGTAACCGAGGGCCGGGGCACCTTCGAGCGAACGGAAAAAACCACTGGGCCCCGCCTTTCCCCCTGCGCCCCGCCCCAAGAACCCGGCCTCGAAGGCCCGGGCCATGCCCACCCCGTTGTCGTGCTGGGCCACCGCCCCATAGGTCTCCAGGGCGGGGAAGCCCCGTCCGGCCAGCAGGTAGTACTCGTCGGCCGCGTACACCAGGCGCCGCCCCAAGGCGCCCAGGTAGATCTCCTGCCACTCCTCCACCAGCTCGACCACCGCGGCCGCCTCTTGGGGCCGGTGGGGCCGCATCGACGGCTCCTTGTTGAACCGGCTCACCCCCAACGGGACACAGGCCAGGCTGGCCAGCTCGGCGTACTCGTCGAGCACCCCCTCCAGGGTGACCTCCAGCACCTCCCCGTCGTTGACCCCGGGGCAGACGACCACTTGGCCGTGCACCTCGACCCCCCCGTCGAGCAACGCCCGCAGCCAGCGCAGGCTGGTGGCGCCGCGGCGGTTGCGCAAAAGGCGCGCCCTGGTCCCCGGGTCGGTGGCGTGGACGGACACGAACAGGGGCGACAGGCCTTCGGACAGGGCCCTTTCCAGGTCGGCCTCGGTGAAGCGGGTGAGCGTGGTGAAGTTGCCGTAGAGGAAAGACAGCCGGTAGTCGTCGTCCCGCACGTACAGGCTCTTGCGCATCCCCTTGGGCAGTTGGTGGATGAAGCAGAACTCGCAGTGGTTGTCGCACGTGCGGACCTGGTCGAACAAGGCGGCGTCGACCTCCAGGCCGAGGGGCTCGCCCCCCTCGCGCTTCAGGTCCAAGGACACCTCCAGGCCGCCCCGGTTGACCTCCAGGTTCAGCTGTCCCTGGTCGGCCAGGAGGTGGTACTCGATGATGTCTCGGGGCAGCTGGCCGTCCATGGCCACCAGCTCGTCGCCGGGCAGGACGCCGGCCCGGTCCGCGGGCGACCCAGGGGCCACCGCCACCACTCGAGGCAGGGCCATGGCCGCTCTACAATAGCGCACCGGGGCCGCCCCCACCCGGGCGCCAGGCCACGACCGCCACCCATGGCCGCCCCCGGGCACCAAGCCACGGTGCTCAGCGAGGGCTCAGGCGGGAGCCAACGCGGCCAGGACCTTGGCCAGCCGCTCGGGGTCATGGGAGTGCCCGTTGGGCCGAGCCAGGTCGGCTGTCACCACCGCGGGGTGGCCGGCTGAGCGGGCCCGTGCTGAGCGGGCCGGTGCCCCTACCTCGGTCGCCGGGTCGAAGACGGCCACGTCGAAGTCGACCCCGTGGCTGGCCAGGGCGTCCAGGTGGGCATCGGCGTCGAAGCCCAGGGTCTCGGCGTCCTGGGGCCGCAGGTTGCACACGTACACCCGGCCGCCCCGGCGGGCGGCCAAGGCCGACCTCACCTCCGGCACCAAACAGGTGGCCAGGATGCTGGTGAACAGCGAGCCGGGGCCGATCACCACCTGGTCGGCCGAGGCTATGGCTTCGGCCACCGCCGGGCCGGCCCGGGGCTCGGCCGGCTCGAGCCAGACCCGCTGCACCCGGCCCGGGGCGTGGGCGATGCTGGACTGGCCGCAGACGACCCTGCTCGCCTGCCCGTCGGCCTCGGCCACCTCCGCCCGCAGGCTGACCGCGGACGAGGTGGCGGGCAAGACCCGTGCCTTCACCCCCAACAGCTGGCCCAGCACCTCGGTGGCGGCGGCGAAGTCCCCCAGCGTCTCGGCGAGGCCGACCAGGACCAGGTTGCCCAGCGAGTGGCCGGCCAGCTCGCCCTTGGAGAACCGGTAGTCCAGGGCCCGCACCCAGGTAGCGGCCGCCGGCCCGCCCGGCCGCCCGTCTGCCAGTGCCAGCAAGCAGCGCCTCACGTCACCGGGTGCCGGGCCGTCCCAGACCTCCCGCAGGCGGCCGCTGGACCCCCCGTCGTCGGCCACGGACACCACTGCGGTCAGCCCCGACGCGTAGCGCTGGGCGGCCGAAAGGGTGGTGGCCAAGCCGTGGCCCCCGCCCAGGGCGACCACCCGAGGCCCGCCCGACGGTGCCTGGGCGCCCCCGCCGCTCACCGCTGGACGTCCCGGTGGATGGTGCTCGGGTTGTAGCCCAGGGCCCTCAGGCGAGCGGCCAGCTCTTCGGCCAGCACCACGCTGCGGTGCCGGCCCCCGGTGCAGCCCACCGCGATGGTCAGGTAGGACTTGCCTTCCTTCACGTACGCGGGCAGCAGGAACCTGAGCAGGTGCTCCGCCCGGGCCAGGAACTCGTGAGCCTCGGGCTGGCTCAGGACATAGTGGCGCACCGGTTCGTCGAGCCCGGTGAGGGGCCGGATCGCTTCCACCCAGTGAGGGTTGGGGAGGAAACGTACGTCGAAGACGTTGTCGGCATCGAGCGGCACCCCGTGCTTGAAGCCGAAGCTGAGCACCAGCACCTGCATGGTGGCCGCCTCCTCGCCCCCGAACAGGTCGAACAGGCGCTCCCGGAGCTGGTGGACGTTCAGTTCGCTGGTGTCGATGACCACATCGGCCTGCTCTTTGATCCGGGCCAGCCTGGCCCGTTCGCCGGCGATGGCCTCAGCCACGCCGTCCCCTCCCATCGGGTGGCGCCGGCGGGTGCCCTCGAAGCGGCGCACCAGCACCTCGTCGGAAGCTTCCAGGAACAGCACCCGCACCTGCAGGCCCCGGCCGGCCGAACGCAACTGGTCGATCGCGGCTTGCATCTCGCTCAGCTGCTCAGCATGGCGCCCCACCACCAGCGCCACCCGGCGCACGGACGGGCCGGCCTCGGCCACCAAGTCAGCCACCTTGGTCAACAAGGCGGTGGGGATGTTGTCCATCACGTACCACCCCAGGTCCTCCAGGGCGGCGCCGGCCTGCGAGCGCCCCGCCCCGGACATGCCGGCCACCACTACGATCTCGGCCACGGTCCTATTGTGGGCCCGGGCCGGTGGGTGCCGCCCAGGGCCCGCCGGCCCCGGTCGGCCGGGCAACCCCCCGGGGCGGTGGGGCCGACCTGTCGGGCACGGCCAGCTTCTCGGCCCGCAGGAAGGCCAGGCGGGGGAAGGCGGCCGCCTCCGCGTACTCGCCTGCCCGGGCCAGGAAGCCCCCGGGCGGTGCCGGCTCGTGCATGGCCGTCACGTACAGCCCGGCCGCGGCCATGGCGTTCAGGTAGGACGAAAGCGGCCGGTGCACAAAGGGGATCCACACGTCCTTGGCCACTTCTTCCACTGAGTGGTGCTCGACCAGGTACGGGCCGATGCGCCAGTACTGCTCGCCCAGGATCTGGTCGTCCACCCAGCCGCTGCCGGGAGCCTGGAGCAGGGGGTGGTTGAGGAAGAGCAGGAAGGCACCTCCCGGCCGCAGCACCCTGCCCACCTCGGAGATGGCCTGGTCTGCGCCTTCGATGTGCTCGAAGACCAAGCAGGCCAGGGCCACGTCGAAGCAGCCGTCGGGGAAAGGTAGCGAGGCCGCTTCGCCCCGCACGAGGCCCACGGGCAAGCCGGGCACCTGGCGCTGGGCGGCCACCTCCAGCTGGGCCAAAGTGGGGTCCAGCCCCACCACCCGCAACGGCACCGTCCCCGCCCCCAGGCCAGCCGCTCCGGCCCCCACCGGGGCCCCCTCGGCCCCCACCCGGGCCGCCACCCGGCACAGCTGCCCCTCGCCGCAGCCGATGTCGAGCAGGCAGGAAGGGCGCAGGCGAGCGAGCTCGGCCTCCAGCATGGGGACGATCTGCTCTTCGTACTCGGGGTCTGCCCCCTCGGTGAAGGCCTCCTGCCACCACCGGGCGTTGTGCTCCCACAGCTGGCTGGTCTCGGCCGGCAGGGCGTCGGCGGGGTCGTGCAGGTAGCTCATGCCGGCACCCCGTGGATCTTTTCCCACAGGGCGTCCGCCACCGCCGGGGGCAGGCCGGGCACCTCGGCCAGGCGCTGACGGGAAGCCTCCTTGACCGCCTTCACGCTGCCCAGGTGCGCCAGCAAGCGCTGGCGGCGGGCCGGCCCCAGGCCCCGGACCCCGTCGAGCACGGACGCGGTCATCCGCTTGGCCCGCAGCTTGCGGTGGTAGCCGATGGCGAAGCGGTGGGCCTCGTCACGTACCTGCTGGAGCAGGTACAGGGCCTCCGAGCCCCTCGGCACCCGCAGCGGCTCGGGCCGGCCAGGCAGGTACACCTCCTCGAACTGCTTGGCCAGCGCTGCGGCCGGGATCTCCTCGGACAGCCCCAGCTGGGCGAGCACCCGCAGGGCGACGTTCAACTGGCCACGGCCCCCGTCCACCAGCAGCAGCTGGGGAGGGTAGGAAAACCGCCGCTTGCGCTCGGCCACGGGCAGGGCCCTTTCTTCCAGGTAGGCACGCAGGCGGCGGGACAGCACCTCTTCCATGGCGGCGTAGTCGTCGTTGCCAGGTACGCTGCGCACCTTGAAGCGCTTGTACTCCGAGGGACGCGGGAGGCCGTCTTCCATCACCACCATAGACCCCACGTAGTCGCTCCCCTGCAGGTGGCTCATGTCGTAGCACTCGATGCGGAGGGGGGCTTCGGGCAGGCCCAGGACCTGTTGGAGGGCGTTCAGCGCCCGCGCCCGGGCATTGTGGTCGGCCGAGCGCTTGAGCCGGTGAGCCGCCAGTTGCTCGGCAGCGTTCTTGGCCACCATCGCCAGCAGGGCCTTTTTGTCGCCCCGCTGGGGGACGTGGAGCCGGGCCCGGCTGCCGGCCGCCGCCTGAGGGCTGACGCTGCGCTCCGGCCGGCGCCGGCCCGTGGCCGCCCACCACTCCCCTTCCCCCAGCCCGGAGCGGCCCCCCCGGGCCGGCTCGGGGCCCGGGCCACCGGCCCGCAGGCCCGAAAGCCACCGCTCGAGCAGCTCCTTTTCGTCGACCTCGGCGGGCACCAGCACCAGCGGGGGCACGCCGTTGACCGCCTCGGCGTAGTGCTGCTGGAGGACGTGGGCGAGCAGCTGAGCCTGGCCCAGGTCCTCCACCTTGTCCACGATGAAGCCCTTGCGCCCCACCACCCGGCCCCGGCGCACATAAAACACCTGCACCGCCGCCTCCAGTTCGTCCTCGGCGACACCGAAGCAGTCCAGGTCCTCGGCCCGTTCGGTCACCATCTGCTGCTTTTCCACCGCCCGGCGCACCGACGCCAGCCGGTCGCGCAAGCGGGCAGCCAGCTCGAACTCCAGGTTCCCGGCGGCCTCGCGCATCTCGGCCTCCAGGCGGGCCAGGACGGGTGCGGTGTCGCCCTCCATGAAGGCCACGAAGTCCTGCACCAGCCGGTCGTAATGGCCCCGCTCCACTAGCTGGGCGCACGGCCCGGCGCAACGGCCTATGTGGTACAGCAGGCAGGGGCGGCCCTGGCGTTGGTGGCGGCCGAACTTGGCGTCGCTGCAGCTGCGGATGGGGAACGTGCGCAGCAGCAGGTCGAGGGTCTCGCGGATCGCGTAGGCGTTGGCGTAGGGCCCGAAGTAGCGGTCGCCACCCGGGCCGGCCCGCCCCCGGCGCACCGCGGCCCGGGGCCACTCGTCGGAAAGGGTCACGACCAAGAACGGGTAGCTCTTGTCGTCCCGCAGCCGGACGTTGAAGCGCGGCTTGTGCTGCTTGATGAGGCTGTACTCGAGCATGAGGGCCTCCACGTCGTTGCGGACCTGGATCCACTCCACGCTCTGAGCGCACGCCACCATCTGAGCGGTACGGGGCGCCAGGCTCGTGGGGCTGGCGAAGTAGTTGGACAGGCGCTGGCGCAGCGACTTGGCCTTGCCCACGTAGATGACGCGGCCGTCGGCGTCCCGGAACAGGTACGAACCGGGGGCGTCAGGGATGGTGCCGGCAGGCGGGCGCTCGACCACGTCCCCAGTCTGGCCCAAAGTCGAGCCCCGCCCGTTAGCGACGCCCTGGGGCGGCGACGCCAGCGCCCCCGGGGCCTGACGCCCCCGAGCTGGCCGCCCCCGAGCCGGCGGGTGGCACCCGCCGGGCTGGTGCCCGCCGGGCTAGCGCCCGCCGAGCAGGGAGCGGTCAGCCGTCCCCAGCCGGTCGCTCACCGTCTTGGCCTGGTGCCAGAACGGGTACGGCAGGGGGTTGGCGCTAACCGAGCTCAAGCGCTCCTTCTCGTCGTTGGACAGCTCCAGGTCGGCCGCGCCCAGTAGTTCCTTCACCTGCGCCTCGGCCCGGGCCCCGATTATCGCCGAGGTCACCCCGGGCCGGCTGAGCAACCAGGCCAGGGCCACCTGGGCCGGGGGGGCCCCGTGCGCCTCAGCCACGCCCACCACCGCGTCGATCACGTCGTAAGCCTTGGCCTGGTCGTAGATGGGAGGCTCGCCCCAGTCGGTGAGGTGGCGGGCACCCGACGTCGGCCGGCGGTCGCGCCGGTACTTGCCGGTGAGCAGCCCCCCAGCCAGGGGGCTCCAGACCAAGATCCCCAGGCCCTGGTCGATGGCTGCCGGGACCAGTTCCACCTCGGCGTCCCGGCCGAGCAGGGACCAATAGATCTGGTGGCTGACAAAGGGCTCCCAGCCTCCTTGGCGGGCGGTGCCCAGCGCCTTCATCAGTTGCCAGGCGGCGTAGTTCGAGCAGCCCACATAGCGGACCTTGCCGCTTTTGACCAGGGAGTCCAGCGTGCTCAGGGTCTCCTCCAGGGCGGTCTGGCCGTCCCAGCCGTGCAGCTGGTAGAGGTCGATATAGCTCGTGCCCAGGCGCCGCAGGCTGGCCTCGGCCGACCGCAAGATGTGGTGGCGCGAGCTGCCGGCGCCGTTCGCCCCTGGCTCAGTCGGGAACCGGCACTTGGTCGCCAGCAGCACGTCCTCCCGGCGGCCCTTGGTGACCTCGCCCACCATCTCCTCGGAGGCCCCGTCGGAATAGACGTCCGCGGTGTCGACCAGGTTGACCCCCGCTTCCAGGCAGCGGTCCAAGATGCGCCTTGCCTCGTCCAAGTCGGTGTGGCCGACGGCGGCGAAGTTGCCCGCACCGCCAAAGGTCATCGTCCCCAGGGACAGGACCGAGACCCTCAACCCGCTCCGCCCCAGTTGCCTGTACTCCACTGCTCCTCCTTTATCTCGCTCCGACCATATCTCGTCCTGGCCGAGGATCTCGTCCCGGCCCAAGGCGCGCCCGCTGGTGGCGCCCCAGCACCGGCGCCAGGAACCGGCCCGTATAGCTCTGCTCGCACTTGACGATCTCCTCGGGAGGGCCGGTGGCCACCACGCTGCCTCCCCCGTCGCCCCCTTCGGGCCCGAGGTCGATGACCCAGTCCGCCGTCTTCACCACGTCCAGGTTGTGCTCTATCACGATGACCGTGTTGCCTTGGTCGACCAGCCGGGACAGCACGCCCAGCAGCTTGCGCACGTCCTCGAAGTGCAGCCCCGTGGTGGGCTCGTCCAGCACGTACAGCGTCCGGCCCGTCGAGCGCTTGGAAAGCTCAGCCGCCAGCTTGATGCGCTGGGCCTCTCCTCCCGACAGGGTCGGCGCCGGCTGGCCCAGGCGTACGTAGCCCAGGCCCACGTCCACCAGGGTCTGCATGTGCCTGGCTATGACCGGTTGGTTGGAGAAGTACTCGGCTGCCTCCTCGCACGACAAGTCCAGCACTTCGGCGATGTTCTTGCCCTTGAAGGTGACATCGAGGGTGTCGCGGTTGTAGCGCGCCCCCTTGCAGACCTCGCAGGGGACGTAGACGTCGGGCAGGAAGTGCATCTCGATCTTGATCGTGCCGTCGCCGGCGCACGCCTCGCAGCGGCCACCGGCCACGTTGAACGAGAACCGCCCCGGCTGGTACCCCCTCACCTTGGCCTCGGTAGTGCTGGCAAAGAGCCGCCGGATGTGGTCGAACACGCCGGTGTAGGTGGCCGGGTTGGAGCGGGGGGTGCGGCCGATGGGCGACTGGTCGACGTCGACCACCTTGTCCAGCGCGTCCATGCCCTCCACCCGGCGGTGGCGCCCAGGGACGTCCTTGGACTTGTAGACCCTCTGCATCAGCGCCCGCAGCAGGATGTCGTTCACCAGGGTGGACTTGCCCGACCCGGACACCCCGGTCACCACCGTGAGGCACCCCAGGGGGAACTCCACGTCGATGTCGCGCAGGTTGTGCTCCCGGGCCCCCCGCACGGCCAACCAGCCCTTGGGCACCCTGCGCTGCGGGGGCACCGGGATGAAGCGCTTGCCCGCCAGGTACTGGCCGGTGAGGGACGCCTTGTTGCGCAGCAGGTCCTTCACCGTGCCCGAGACCACGATGCGCCCGCCGTGCTCGCCGGCGCGCGGCCCGATGTCCACCACGTGGTCGGCGCTGCGGATCGTCTCTTCGTCGTGCTCGACCACGATCACGGTGTTGCCCAGGTCGCGCAGGCGGACCAGGGTGTCGATCAGCTTGCGGTTGTCCCGCTGGTGGAGGCCGATGGACGGCTCGTCCAAGACGTAGAGCACGCCCACCAGGCCGCTGCCTATCTGGGAAGCCAACCGGATGCGCTGGGCCTCCCCGCCGGCCAGCGTGCCGGCGCTGCGGTTGAGCGAAAGGTAGTCAAGGCCCACGTCGACCAGGAACTGCAGGCGCGCCTTCACCTCCTTTAGGACCCGGTCGGCGATCAGGTGGTCCCGCTCGGACAGCTTGAGGTCGGCGACAAAGCGCATGGACTCCCTGATCGAGCGGTTGCACAGCTCGAAGATGTTGAGGCCGCCCACGGTCACCGCCAGGCTCTCGGGCTTGAGGCGGGCCCCGCCGCACTCTGCGCAGGGCACCTCCCTCATGTAACCCTCCACCTGTTCGCGGGTGCTGTCCGACTCCGCCTCGGCGTGGCGCCGCTGCAGGTAGGGGACGACGCCTTCGTAGTGGGTGTAGTAGGACCGAGAGCGGCCGAAGCGGTTGCGGTAGTGCAGGTGCACCTGCTTGGTGCCCGACCCGTAGAGGACCACCTTCTGGTCGGCCTTGCTCAGCTTCCGCCACGGCACGTCCATGGGTATGCCGAAAGTCTCGGCCACGCCTTCCAGCAGCCGCCCGAAGTACTCGGTGCGTGCCCCGGCCCAGGGTGCGACCGCTCCCTCAGCCAGCGACAGGTCCGGGTCGGGCACGACCAGGTCGGGGTCCACCTCAAAGCGCGTGCCCAGGCCGTCGCAACGGGGGCAAGCGCCGTAGGGCGAGTTGAAGGAGAAATTGCGGGGGGCCAGCTCCTCGTAGGAAGAACCGCACACCGGGCAGGCCAGGTGCTGGGAGAACGTGAGGGTCTCCGCCTCGGCCCCCCCCTGGCCCTCGCCGCCACCGTCGGGCCTGCCCTCTTCGCTGGCGCCGTCGGGCCGGGGCACCAGCTGCACCTCGGCCACGCCGTCGGCCAGCTTGAGGGCGGTCTCCAACGAGTCGGTGAGCCGCCTTTCGATCCCCGGGCGCAGCACCAGCCGGTCGACCACCACCTCGATGGTGTGCGCCTCGTAGCGGGCCAGCTGGGGGATGTCGGACAGTTCGTGCACGGTGCCGTCCACCCGGGCCCGGACAAAGCCCTGCCCCGCCAGCTCCTCGAACAGGCTCTGGTACTCCCCCTTGCGCCCCCGCACCACGGGCGCCAGCACCTGCAGGCGCGACCCCTCGGGGAGGGTGAGCACCCGGTCCACGATCTGCTGGGGCGTCTGGCGGGACACCTCGCTGCCGTCCTTGGGGCAGTGGGGCACCCCCACCCGGGCGTAGAGCAGGCGCAGGTAGTCGTAGATCTCCGTGATGGTGCCCACTGTGCTGCGGGGGTTGCGGGAGGCCGACTTCTGGTCTATCGAGATCGCCGGGGACAGGCCCTCGATGAAGTCGACGTCCGGCTTGTCCATCTGCCCGAGGAACTGCCGGGCGTAAGCCGACAGCGACTCCACGTAGCGCCGTTGGCCCTCGGCGTATATGGTGTCGAAGGCCAAGCTGCTCTTGCCCGAGCCCGACAGCCCGGTGAACACGATCAGCTTGTCCCGGGGCAGGTCCAGCGACACGTCCTGCAGGTTGTGCTCGCGTGCACCCCGCACTACCAACCGGTCCGGCACGGCTCCACGCTACCAGCTCCCCTGCGAACGTTTGTTCGTACCCTTGGGGCGGGCCGCGGGCCCACCCGTAGGCCAACTGGCCCAGCCTGTGCAGGGCTGCTTCACACCACCCAGGCACCCGGCCCGCCGCCTCGGCTGGCCTGCCTGCGATGAAGTGCTGCTAACCTCAAGGGAGTGCCCCGTGCTCGCTCCGCGCTGCCTGTTCAAAGCCACTCCAGGCAGGGCCGGGCAGGCCGCCCTGCCACCATCACGGCCGTGGCCTCAAGCGGTCTGGGGCTAGCTGGTGCGCCAGACCTGCAGGAGGCCACCAGCGGGGCTTCGGAGGGCGGGCCGGAGCCACGGCCCGGCACCAGAGCCGCGTTGGCCGGCACCAGCGAGGTCACCGCCGGCGTGGACGGCCTCGGCGAGCGCATCCGCCGGGCCCGCCTCGCCCGGGGGATCAGCGTAAGGGAGCTGGCCCGGATGGTGGAGTGCTCGGCCAGCATGATCTCCCAGATCGAGCGGGGGCGGGCCAACCCCTCGGTGAGCACGTTGTACGACATCAGCACCGCTTTGCAGATCTCGCTCGACGGGCTGTTCGCCGAGGTCTGGAGCCCCCCGCCACCACTTGGATCCGGTCCCGAAGACCATGCTCCCTGGCCAGGCGGGGCTCCCTGGCCAGGCGGGCAGCTGCCATCGCCGTCGGAGGCCACCGCGGGGCCCGGTCCCGGTCCCGCCCAGGCGCCGAGGCCAGCACCTCGGCCCGGGGCTCCCCCTCCGGCCGGCGACAGCCCGGCCATACTGCGCCAGGCGGACCGCAGGGCTATCGACTTGGCCCACGGCGTGCGTTGGGAGCTGCTCATGCCCGTCCCCGAGCGCAGCGCCGAGTTCATGGAGGTCCGTTACGCACCCGGTGGCGGCTCGGTCGACAAGGGCCATGCCATACGTCACAACGGGCGGGAGTACGCCGTGATCATCGAGGGGGTGCTCTCGGTCCAGCTGGGCTTCGAGCAGTACCAGCTCGGGCCGGGCGACTCCCTGGCCTTCGACTCCACCGTGCCGCACCGGTACTGGAACGCCGGTGCCAGCCCCGTGCGAGGCATCTGGTTCGTCCTCGACCGCTGGCAGGTTGCCGACCCCGGTTGGGACACGCCGTTGCGCCCGCACCCCTGAGGCTTCGGCTCCCTGGCCCGCCTGGCGGGCCACCCTGCGCCCTGGCTTACCCGAGGGCCGCCACCCTGCTCCCAGGCCTACCCCCGGCCCGTACTTGCACGTACAAGCATATGTACGTACAATCGTACTATTACACCCCTGGACTTCGTGCTCTCCTTGGCCTTGGTCTCAGTCGTCGCCGGTGCGCTCGGGTCGCTGGTCGGCCTCGGCGGCGGGGTGGTCATCGTCCCGGTGCTCACCTTGCTCTACCACGTCGACATCCGCTTGGCCATCGGGGCCAGCATCGTCTCGGTGATCGCCACCTCCAGCGGCGCCGCCGCCGCTTACGTCAGGGAACGCATGACCAACCTCCGGGCAGGCATGTTCTTGGAGGTGGCCACGACCACCGGGGCCCTCAGCGGCGCCTACCTCACCACGGTCCTGCCCACCCGGTCCCTGTTCGTCATCTTCGGGCTCGTGCTCGCCTACTCCTCGTTCGCGACGTTCCACCGCCGGCATGCGGACGAGCCCCTGGCTGTCTCCCACGACCGCATCGCCAACTACTTCCGCCTGCACGGCTCTTACTACGACCCGGCCGAGGGGCGCGAGATCTCCTACAAGGTCGTCGGCACCAAGCCGGGCCTCGCCCTCATGTACGTGGCCGGGCTGGTGAGCGCCCTGCTCGGCATCGGTTCAGGGGCGCTCAAGGTGCCGGCCATGGACAGTGCCATGCACCTGCCCATGAAGGTCTCGTCGGCCACCAGCAACTTCATGATCGGGGTCACCGCCGCCGCCAGTGCCGGGGTGTACTTCATCCGGGGCCAGATCGACCCCATCATCGCCGCTCCCGTCGCCGCCGGCGTCCTGGCCGGGGCGAGCGTGGGGGCGCGGGTGCTCGGCCAGCTGACCAGCAGCACGGTCCGCCTGGTGTTCGTCGTCGTCCTGGTGGCCATCTCCCTCGAGATGCTGCAAAAGGGGCTCCACCTGTGAAGCCTCTGAAGCAGGCCGCCCCCGGGGAGGGGGAGCTGGCCGCCCTGTCGATGGACCACAAGGCCCGCCGGGTCGAGCTGGCCATCAGCCTGGTGCTCCGTACCGGCGTCGTCGTGAGCGTGGTGGTCATCGCCGTGGGGCTCGGGCTCATGTTCGCCCACCACAGCGCCTACCTGCCCTTGCGGGGGGACTTTTCCTACCGGCAGCTGACCTCGCAGGCCACGCCGTTCCCCCACTCGCTGGCCGCGTTGGGGCGCTCCATCGCCGCCGGCCAGGGCCGCGGGGTGGTCGTGCTCGGTGTCTTCATCTTGATCCTCACCCCCGTGCTGCGGGTGGCAGTCGGCGTGCTGTCCTTCGTCTACGAAAAAGACATCGCCATGGCCCTGGTCACCCTCTACGTCCTGGCCGTCCTGGTCGGCTCCTTGTGGCTGGCCGGGGTGTGAGGAGCGGCCCATGGCTGGCCGGGGAACCACCGGCGACCAGGGCTGCAGCCGCGGCCATATGGCAAGGTAGCAGCCATGCTGGACCGGACGAGCCCCCTGCCCCTGTGGGCACAGATAGCCGACGACCTGCGCCGCCGTCTGATCGGCGGGGAGTTCACCGGCCGTTTCCCCACCGATGAGGAGCTGACCCGGGACTACGCCGTCAGCCGCCACACCGTGCGGGAGGCCGTCCGCCACCTGAGCGCCCAGGGCCTGGTGACCCGGGAGCGAGGCCGGGGCAGCACCGTCACCCCGCCCGTCCTCGAGCAACCGCTCAACTCGCTGTACAGCCTGGACTCGACGGTGCGAGCCAGCGGCATCCAACCGAGCAACGAGGTGCTGGCCGCCGAGCGGCGCCCTGCCCCGCCCGAGGCCGCTGAACAGCTGGCTATCGCCGCCGGGGACGAGGTGGTGTTCATCGAGAGGCTCCGCTTCGCCGGCCCGGAGCCCATCGCCTGGGACCGCTCCTGGCTACCGGCGGGCCCGGCGGCGGGCCTGCTGGGCGCCGACCTGGCCTCCGGGGGGTTGTACGACCTGCTCGTTGCCCACTGCTGCCAGCGCATCACCGGTGGCTGGGAGCGTATCCGGCCCGTGGTGCCCGAGCCGGCCGAGCGGCGGCTGTTGCGGCTACCGGCCAAGGTGGCCGCCTTTGCCATCGAGCGCCTGGCCGTGGCCGGGGCCACCCCGGTGGAGTGGCGCCGGAGCCTGATCCGGGGTGACCGCTACTCGCTCATCGCCCAATGGCCGGCAGGTGCCCAACCCCGGCGAGAGAGCCTCCCGGGCCAGTAGGACGGAGACGGCCTAGCTGAAGCGCACCGGGCCAGCCCACGACGCCCCACCGTCGCTGGAGCGCCACAGCTGGTTGACCGACCCACCCTGGGGCACCTGCAGCACGCGCAGGGCCGAACCCGTGCTGGGGTCGGTGAAGCCTATCCAGGAGAACCAGTAGTCCCCTGGAGGTGCCGAGCTGACCACGGACCAGCTGGCACCCCCGTCGGTGGTACGCAACAGCTCGCCGGTCGGGCCGGGCTCGAGCACCGCGGTCGTGGCGCTGGCAGGTGCCAGCACGGCCGAGTTGGCCAGCCCGGCACCACCGGTCGCCGCTCCCGTCTGCAGCGTGGCCCAGTGTGCCCCGCCGTCGCTGGAACGCAGGGCCTGGGCCTCCATGCCGGTCGGGCACGTCGCCCACAGCACGCTGGCCGACGACGGCTCGATCTGGCCCCCCAGCCCCGCGTAGCACGGGCTCGGGCCGGTGGTGAAGGTGGCCCCCGAGTCGGTGGACCTGACCAGCAACTGGTACTCGGAACTGGTGGGGGTGGTCACCGAGATCCAGATGTCCGGGCCCTGTACCGCCATGTCGGCCGGGCCCGAACCGTCGGGCACGGGCAGGGCCAGCGCCGTCCAGGCGTCGGTGCCTACCGGGGAGCGCTCCAGCGACAAGCCCGAGCACCCCCCCTGGCCGCAGGAGCCGACCAGGGCAAAGGCATCGCCCGCCCCGGTACCGAAGCCGAGCAGCTGGCGCCCGGACAGGAAGCCGGGCTGCGACCAATGGCCGCCGCCGTCATGGGTGTCCCAGAAGCCCCCTCCTGCGCCCAAGCCGAAGGCGTACCCATCGGCCTGGTCCGCGAACCGCAAGGTGGTGACGAAGCCGGCCGGCTGGCTCCCCCCGGTGGGCACCGGGGCCGGCGGCGCAGGCAGCCCCACGAAGCTCGACCCGCCGTCGGTGGTGCGCACGATGGAAGTGCACACGGGGTTGGGGCACGGCGCGGTGCCGAGCAACCAGTACTCGTCGGCCGACACAGCCGTGAACGAGACGGGGTCAAAGCCGGCCGGCACCGGGCCCCCGGCCGGCTGGGCCGTCCCCGTGGTGCGGCTGGAGGAGACGCCCGGACCGCTCGCCGATGTGCTCGGCCCCGGCCTGCTGGCCGCAGTGCTAGGCCCTGGCGTGCCCACGGTGGTGGCCCCGGGCCGGGCCGTGCTCCCGCAGGCAGCCATCAAGTACCCGCCGACGGCCAGTGCGCCCACAACGGCCACGAGCCTCCTAGTGGCCATGGCTGCCAGCCGGCTTCAACGGGCCGCCACGCCCATGTCGGTCAAGGCCTTCAGCTCGCGCCTCAGCTCAGCCACCTCGTCGCGCAAGCGGGCCGCGTACTCAAAGCGCAGGTCGGCTGCGGCTTCGTGCATCTCTTCCTCCAGGGCAGCGATCAGCCGGGTCATGTCCTCCCGGGGCATCCCAGCCAGCCCGCTGCGGGGCCGGTCGCGCCGCCGGCTGCGGCGGTCCCCACCCGGGACGGCTACCGCCCCGCCCTGGCCCTCGGGCCCCCGGCCGAGCATCACCAAGATGTCGGTCACCGCCTTGCGGATGCTCTGAGGGTCGATGCCGTGCTCGGCGTTGTACTCCTGCTGCAGGCGCCGGCGCCGGTGGGTCTCCGAGACCGCCTGTTGCATGGCTTGGGTGACCTGGTCGGCGTACATGATGACGGAGCCGTCGACGTTGCGGGCCGCTCGGCCGATCGTCTGGATGAGCGATGTCTCGCTGCGCAAGAAGCCCTCTTTGTCCGCGTCCAAGATGGCCACCAGCGAGACCTCCGGCAGGTCGATCCCCTCTCGCAGCAGGTTTATGCCCACGAGGACGTCGAACTCTCCCAGGCGCAGGTCCCGCAGGATCTCTATGCGCTCCAGGGTCTCGACATTGGAGTGCAGGTAGCGGGCCCTGAGCCCCTGCTCCAGGAGGTAGTCGGTGAGGTCCTCGGCCATTTTCTTGGTCAGGGTGGTCACCAGTGCCCGCCCACCGTTCGCGGCCCGCTTGGCGACCTCGGCGACCAGGTCGTCGATCTGGCCCTTGGTCGGCCGCACCACCACCTCGGGGTCGACCAAGCCCGTGGGCCGCACGATCTGCTCGACCACCTGGGAGGAGACCGAGATCTCGTAGGCCGACGGCGTGGCCGACATGAAGATGCACTGGTTTACCCGCTCCATCAGCTCCTCGTAGCGCAAGGGGCGGTTGTCGGCCGCCGAGGGCAGGCGGAAACCGTGCTCGATCAGCGTCTCCTTGCGGCTGCGGTCCCCGTGGTACTGACCGTGGAGCTGAGGGACGGTCACATGCGACTCGTCGACCACCAAGAGGTAGTCCTTGGGGAAGAAGTCAAGCAGGGTGTGGGGGGCCTGGCCGGGGGCACGCCCGTCGATGTGGCGGCTGTAGTTCTCGATACCCGCGCAACTGCCCACTTCGGCCAGCATCTCCAGGTCGTAGCTGGTCCGCATGCGCAGGCGCTGCGCTTCGAGCAACTTGCCCTGGCGCTCGAAGAACTGCAGCCGCTCGGCTAGCTCGGCTTCGATGCCGGCGATCGCCTTTTGCATCCGCTCCGCCCCGGCGACGTAATGGGTCGCTGGGAAAATGACGACCTCGTCTAGCTCGCCGAGCACTTCGCCGGTGAGCGGGTCCACCCGGCTGATCCGCTCCACCTCGTCCCCGAACAGCTCGACGCGCAAAACTTGCTCCTCGTAGGCGGGGTGGACCTCGATGGTGTCGCCCCGGACCCTGAACTTCCCCCGCACCACGTTGGCGTCATTGCGCTCGTACTGCATGTCGACCAGCCGGGACAGCAGCGCCCGCTGGTCTTTTTCCATGCCCACGGCCAGAGGCAGCACCTGCTGGGAGTACTCTTCTGGCGAGCCCAGGCCGTAGATGCAAGAAACCGAGGCCACCACGATCACGTCCCGCCGGGTGAGGAGGGCAGAGGTGGCCGAATGCCGCAGCCGGTCGATCTCGTCGTTGACCGAGCTGTCTTTTTCTATGTAGGTGTCGGTGGACGGTATATAAGCCTCGGGCTGGTAGTAGTCGTAATAGCTGACGAAGTACTCCACCCGGTTGTGCGGGAACAGCTCCCGCATCTCGTTGGCGAACTGCGCCGCCAGCGACTTGTTGGGCTCGATGACCAAGGTGGGCCGCTGCACCTGCTCTATTGTCCAAGCGATGGTGGCGCTCTTGCCGCTGCCGGTGATGCCCAGCAACGTCTGGAACCGGTCACCCCGGCGGACGCCTTCCGCCAAGGCGGCTATGGCCTTGGGCTGGTCGCCGGCGGGGGCCCAGTCGGCCACGACTTGGAACGGGGGCACGGCCGCCATGCTACCGGCGCCCAGTGACCGTCACGGCGGCCGGCGGGGGCCGGCCGCTTTGCCCTCGGCCAGGCTGACCAGCCAGGCCCACAGCTCGTCCGCCAGCGCCTCCAGGTCCTCCCGGGTGCCGGCGTTGACCACCACCCGGTCGGCCAGCCCCCGGCGGGCGTGCCCGGCCGGCTGTACGGCCAAGCGGGCACGCGCGTCGTGCTCGGTCATCCCCCTGTTGGCCACAGCCCGGCGCAACTTGACCTCCTGGGGCGCCTCCACCAGCACCACCACGTCGAGGCCCAGGCGGCGGCGGCTGTGCGCGTCGAGCAACGGCAGCTCGATGACCACCACCCCCTCGGGCAGGCCGGCGACGCGGCGGGCCACCTCTTGCTCGATCAGTGGGTGGGTTATGCTCTCCAGGGCCCGGCGGGCGCCCGCGTCAGCGAACACGACCCGGGCCAGGGCCTGGCGGTCCAGCGAACCACTGGCGGCGGCCACGGCCGGGCCAAAGCGGGCCAAGACAGCCTGCTCCCCCACGCTGCCGGGCCCCAGGACCTGGCGCCCGACTTCGTCGGCATCGATGACCCAGGCCCCACGCGCCTGCAGGGCCTGGCCAATGGCCGACTTCCCCGCCCCCAGGTCACCGGTGAGGCCGGCGCACAAGCGCACCATGACAGCCTGGACGTTAGCCAACCGCCGGTGGGCGCACCGGGCGCCTCGAGCGCGTTGTCCCCGAGGGCGGCCGCCCCCGGCCCTTATTGGCCTTGGCCCTCCGGCCCCCCGGCCGCGGGGCCCCCCGGCTCGTCCGGCGCCTGGCCTGCGTCGGCCACGACCTGCCCGGCGGCTCCCGCCGCCGGAGGCTGGGAGGCCGGCATGGGCTCGGGGGCCACGGTCTCGGGAGCAACTGTCTCGGGGGCCACGGTCTCGGGGGCTGCCGTACTGGTGGCCGCCGTGCTCGGGGCGGCCACGGCCTCGGCCGGCACCCCGGCAGCACCCGTCCCATCTTCCCGGCCGGCGCCCGCCGGGCTGGCAACCACCCCGGCTGCCTGTACCTGCTGCTCTATGTAGCCGGCCCACGCCGCCTGGGCTTCGGACTCGGGCTCGAAGGAGGTGTAAGCGGCCCCGATGTAATTGCCGTGCTCGTCGTAGGCGTGCTCGCCGAAGGCCTCCCGGTACTCCGCCGCCACCTCGCCTCCCTCGGCCGCCTGCTTGATGGACAGGCTGATGCGGCGGCGGGCCAGGTCGATGTCGATGATCTTCACCCACAGCTCCTCACCGGGGTTGACCACCTGGTCGGGCTGGTCAACGTGGTGGACGGCCATCTCGGAGATGTGGACCAGGCCCTCGATGCCATCGCCTACCTGCACGAACGCCCCGAACGGCACCAACTTGGTGACCCGGCCGTAGACCAGCTCCCCGACCCGGTGGGCGTTGGCGAACTCCTGCCAGGGGTCGGCCTGGGTCGCCTTGAGCGACAGGCTGATGCGCTCCCGGTCGAGGTCGACGTCCAGTACCCGGACGGTCACGTGGTCGCCCACCTGTACGACCTGGTTGGGGTGGTCCACGTGCTTCCAGGACAGCTCGGACACGTGGATGAGCCCGTCCATGCCCCCCAGGTCGACGAACGCACCGAAGTTGACCACCGAGGAAATGACCCCTTTCCTCACCTCGCCCGGCTTCAGGTTGGTGAGGAACTCGTCACGCTGGGAACGTTGGGCCTCCTCCAGGTAGGCCCGGCGGGAAAGGACCACGTTGTTGCGGTTCTTGTCCAGTTCGATGATCTTGGCTTCCAGTTCGCGCCCGATGTAGGGCGACAGGTCCCGCACCCGGCGCAGCTCGACCAAGGAAGCCGGCAGGAAGCCCCGCAGGCCAATGTCCAGGATCAGGCCCCCTTTCACCACCTCGATGACCGGGCCCCGCACCGTGCCGTTGCGTTCTTTTATGGCCTCGATGGTCCCCCAGGCGCGCTCGTACTGGGCACGCTTCTTGGACAGGACCAGGCGTCCTTCCTTGTCCTCCTTTTGGAGGACCAGTGCCTCGATCTTGTCCCCCACCTTCACGACGTCGTGGGGGTCCACGTCATGGCGGATCGAGAGCTCGCGGGCCGGGATGACGCCTTCGGACTTGAAGCCGATATCGAGCAGCACCTCGTCTTTGTCCACCTTGACGACGGTGCCGGACACTATGTCCCCGTCGTCGAACTCGACGATCGTCCCCGCGATCGCTTCTTCGAGGGACATGCTGCCGAGGTCGTCAGACACCACCTGCCGAGGCGTGTAGGCACCGGATTCGTCGAAGGTGCCCATCTGTTCCGGCACCAGTTGCTCGCCGGCCACCGGGGCCGGCGAGCCTGGCTGAGCGCTCGTTTCGGACATGTTGTTCAGGGACTTCCTTGGTAGGGCTGAGCTAGAGCTTGGTAAGGCCGGGCTACGGTTCGCCCGCCGGAGCATCCTACACCCTCCCCACCGGCGCTCCTCTTCGCCCCCTGGCCAGGGCAAACAGCGCTCCTAGCCCTTGGCGTCCGCCCAGCTGTCGCCCCAGGACAGGTTGACCTCCAGCGGCACCCGCAGCTCAGCCGCCCCCCGCATGGCCTCCAGGGTCAGCTGGGCGGCCACCTCCTCCTCGTCGGGCGGCACTTCCAAGAGCACCTCGTCGTGGACCTGCAGCACCAGACGGCTGCGCAGCCTGCGCTCCTCCAGGCGGGAATCGAGGCGCACCAGTGCCACCTTGAAGATGTCCGCGGCCAAGCCCTGTATGCCGGCGTTCATCGCCTGGCGCTCCCCGGCCATGCGGACCTGGTAGCGCTGGGAGGAAAGCTCCGGTATGAGCCGGCGCCGGCCGAAAAGGGTCTCCGTGTAGCCCTTGTCGCGAGCCTCGGCCACTACCTTGTCCATGTAGGCGCGCACCCGGGGGAAGCTCTCGAAGTAGGCCCGTAGCACCTCGGCGGCCTCCTCCACCGAGATGCCCAGCCGCTGGGAAAGGCCGTAGGCCTCCATGCCGTAAGCCAGCCCGTAGGAGACCATCTTCGCCTTGGAGCGCATGGCCGTGGTCACCTCGGAGGGGCCAACGCCGAAGATGCGGGCCGCGGTCATCTTGTGCACGTCGGCCCCGCTCATGAAGGCCTCGATCAGGCCTGGGTCCTCAGCCAGGTGGGCTATCACCCGCAGTTCTATCTGGTTGTAGTCGGCCACGAGCAGCCGCATGCCCTCGGCGGGCACGAAGGCCTTGCGCAGCTGGCGGCCCTCCTCGGTGCGGATGGGGATGTTGTGGAGGTTCGGGGCGTCGGAGGACAACCGGCCGGTGCGGGCCACGGTCTGGTTGAACGTGGCGTGGATCCGCCCGTCGGGCCCGACCTCCGCCAGCAGCGCGTCGGTATAGGTGGAGCGGAGCTTTTCCACCTCCCGGTACCGCAATATGACTGGGATGACCGGGTGCTCGTCGCGCAGCTTCTCCAGGGTCTGGCTGTCGGTCGAGTAGCCGGTCTTGGTCTTCTTGCCCGGGGTCAGCCCCAGCTTGCCGTACAAGACGTCGCGCAGCTGCTGCACCGAGTTGACCACGAAGTCCACCCCGGCCAGCTCCCGTACCTGGCGCTCGAGCCGCCGGGCCTCTTCGCCCAGCACGCTCGCCAGCCGGCGCAGCTCCGCCGTGTCCACCCGGACCCCGACGAGCTCCATGCGGGCCAGCACCCGTACCAAGGGCCGCTCGACCTCGTCGTAGAGCTTGGACATGCCCCGCGAGGCCATCGCGGCCGACAACGGCCCGATTAGCCGGGAAACGGCGCCGGCGCGCTGGGCGGCGACGACCGCAGGGTCCTGCGCCACCCCGGAGAGGTCCAGTTGGCCCGCCGGTGCCCCTCCGGGACGGGCCAGGCTGGTGCCGGCGTAGCGGGGCGCCAGTTCCTCCAACAGGTACTGGTCCCCAGCGGGGTCCACCAGGTAGGCAGCAATAGCAGTGTCCAGCTGGAGGTTGGAGAAGTCGACCCCGGCCTCAGCCAACGACCGCATCAGGGCCTTGGCGTCGTGCGCCGAGGCCTTCACCCCCGCCGGGCCGAGCAGCTGGGCCAGGGCGCCCGCCACCTCGGGGTCGCGCCACAGCGGCGCGCCCAACCAGGCCACCGCCACTGGCCCGGAGGCCCCTGGGGCGGGTGCCTCCCCCGCCCTCCCCTCCGGCGCCCCGCCGGCCGCCTGGTCGGTTGCCCCACCGGCCCCGGGCGGGCCGCCCGGGACCTCTGGGGCCGGGACTTCGGCGAAGGCCAAGCCAACCAGCTCGGAGCGGCCCTCACGCCCAGCCCAGGCCCCGGCCAGGGCGATGGGCGTCTTGGACGTCAACCAGGTCCTGAACAGCCTGAGGGCATCGTCGGGGGCCTCCAGCCGCCTGAGGGCGACTTCGAGCTCACGGGCCATAGCGGCCTCCGGGGGGGAGCCGGCGCCCTTGGCCAGCGTCCCGGTCGCCTCCAAGAACCGCTCCCAGAGGGTGCGGAACTCCAAGAAGTCGAACAGCCGCCGCACCTCAGCCAGGTCCCACCCCCCCAGCGCGGCCTCGGCCGGGTCGAGCGAGACCTCCAGGTCCCGCACGAGCGGGGTAGCGCGTGCATTGGACAGCACGGTCTCCCGGCCCTCGATGAGCGCCTGGCGCAGGCGGGGCGTCAGCTCCCCCAGGTGGGAGTAGATCCCCTCCAGGCTGCCGTAGGTGGCCATCAGCCTAGCCGCCGTCTTTTCCCCCACCCCGGGGATGCCCGGCAGGTTGTCGGACGGGTCGCCGCGCAGGGCGGCGAACTGCGCGTACTGGCGCGGCGTCACGCCGGTGCGGGCCAGGATCCCGGCTTCGTCGTAGAGCACGTAGTCGGACACGCCCCTGCGGTTGTAGAGCACCTTGATGTGGGGGTCCTCCACCAGCTGGTAGGTGTCGCGGTCGCCAGTGACGACCATCACGTCGTCGCCCCCGGCTGCCGCCTTGGTCGCCAGGGTGGCGATGACGTCGTCGGCCTCGTAGCCGGCTACCTCGACCACCGGGGCCCGCAGCGTCTCGGCGACCTGGCGCACCAGGCCCAACTGCTGGCGCAGGATGTCCGGGGCCTCGGAGCGGTTCGCCTTGTAACCGCTCACGAGCTGGTGGCGGAAGGTGGGCTCGGGCCGGTCGAAGGCCACCGCCAGCTGGTCCGGGCGATGGTCCTTGATGAGGTTGACGAGCATGGACGTGAACCCGTACACGGCGTTGGTGACCTGGCCAGAGGCCGTGGCCAGGTCGGAGGGCAGGGCGAAGAAGGCCCTGTAGGCCAACGAGTTGCCGTCCAGCAGCATCAAGCGCGCCATCCCTGCCAAGTCTGCCACCACCGGCCGGCTACGGCCGCGCTCAGCCGGGGCCCCGGCACAGGCGCCCGCCCACGGCGCCGGCGACGGCAGCGCTACCGGCCCCCTCCGGCCACGAGCGCGGCCTTTAGGCAGAGTCTTTGGTCCGCCGTTAGGGTTACCAAAGGCCCGGTGCCAGCTGGCCAACCCGGAGCTACGCTCACGGCATGCCGAACGGTATACATCCCCCAATCGAGCAGTACCTGGAGGCGATCTACAACCTCGAAGAGGAGGGTGGCCACGTCATCCAGGCTCGCCTGGCCGAGCGGGTCGGGCATTCCGCCCCCACTGTGTCCGAAATGGTCCACCGCCTGCGAGACGGTGGCTACATCTACCTCGACGGGCGCTCGCTTTCGCTCACCGATGAGGGCACCAAGCTCGCCACCAGCGTCATCCGCAAGCACCGGCTGGCGGAGAGGCTACTGGCCGACGTCCTTGGCCTGCCCTGGCACAAGGTCCACGAGGAGGCCGACCGCTGGGAGCACGTGATCTCCGACGAGGTCGAAGCCCGCCTGGTCGAGGTGCTGCACAACCCCTCGACCTGCCCCCACGGCAGTGCCATCCCCGGGTCGGGTGCCTCCGTGCCGGCAGGCACCAACATGACCGACGTCAACGTAGGCGACCGGGTCCGCTTGACCCGGGTGACCGAGATGGTCGAGATCGACCACGATGCCCTGGTGTACCTCGACGACCACCACTTCATCCCTGGCTCCGAGGCGACCGTAGCGGCCAAGGGGCCGGACGGGACCATCGTGCTCGAGGTCGGCGGCAACACGGTCGCCCTGGGAGCGGCGCTCGCCAGCCAGCTGTACGTGACCGTCCTGCCCGCGCCCGACCGGGCCGGCTCCCCGGTGTGACCCTGGCCCTGCTCCGGTAGGGGCCCTAACCCTGCTCCTGCAGCGACGTGGTGAGCAGGTCGTAAGCCGGGTTGATCATCACCAGCTCCCCCCGGCGCAGGGCCACGGTCCCCTCGACGACCATGCGCGTGCCGGTCTCCAGGCCGGCGATCTCGCGCCGGCCAAGGAAGGCCACTACCAAGCGGCCGGTACCGTCGGTCAGGCTGCACTCGAGGGTCGGGGCCGTGCCCCAGGGCCGGATCACCATCGAGCGCACTCGTCCCGCCACCCGGGCCCGCTGGCGGGGCTGCAGCTGGTTGATCCGCACGCACCCAGGCGGTGCCGCCGCCCCGGCCAGGGGTTCTCCGTCGTGCCCGGCCGCCTGCCCCCCGGCGCCCCCCTCCGGCTCGCCGGCCGGCCCAGCCCCGGCTGGCCCGGCCCCCAGTTGCCCAGCCCCGGGTTGCCCAAGGGACCGCTGGCCCCCGAGCTGGAGCAGCCTCCGCCTCCGGCTGGCCAGGGCAGCCCCCACGTCGAAGGGCACGATGGTGGCGTTCACGTGCGGGAGACGGCTTACCGCGGCAGCGATGCGCTCAGCCGTCTGGTCGTGGAGGAAACGGCCAGCCAGGGTGCTGTAGGCCCGCCGGGGCAACAACAACGACACCTCGGTCTGGCCGTCGGCTGCCTCCTCGTAAGCCAGCTGCATGCAAGCTCTCGCCACCCGCCTGTCCCGGCACTCTATGGCCTCCAAGGGCAGCCCACCGGTGCTGAGCCGGCCCCAGGCCTGCTCCAGCTCCCGGGCCCGCTGGGCGTCGACCACGAAGTGGACCGCCCGTAGGGTGTCCACCGACAGGGTGCGCGCGTACTGCACGGCCCGGGCGGTGGCCAGGTCCACCCTGTCCACAAGCACGAAAGCGACGTGGCGGCGCAAGGCCCCGGTCTCCCGGGCACCCAGGACGGCGGTGCCCGACCCCAAGATCTCTTCTTCTTCCCGGTACTCCCGGTTGAGGCGGATGAGGGCCGGGACGCCCAAGAGGAAGATGACGAACACGGCCCACGCCCCTTGGGTGAACTTGGTGACGAGGAAGATGAGCACGACCGCGAACGAGCAGGTGGCCGACGCCACATTGACTACGGTCTTGTACCGCCAGCCCCGGCGCCGGTACCGGAGGAAATAACGGGCGAGGCCGGCCCCGGCAAAGGTGAACCCGGTGAAGACCCCAATGGCATAGACGCCGATCAGCGAGTCCAGGTTGGCGTCGGTCACCACCAACAGCACGATGGCCAGGACGGCAAGGGCAATTATGCCGTTGGAAAAGACCAGGCGGTGCCCCCGCTTGGTCAGGACCCGGGGCAAAAAGGCGTCCTCGGCTACGAAACTGGCCAGGAACGGGAACCCGTTGAAGCTGGTGTTGGCCCCGGTCCACAAGATCAGGACCGACGCGAACTGCACATAGTAGAAAAAGGCCGAGCCGGCTGCCCCCCCGCCGAACACCGCTCGCACCTCTTGGGACACGACCGTCGGGGTGCCGTGGATGTAGGGCATGGCATGGGTCCAGTGGGCCAGCAGGGCGGTGCCGAGCACCAGCGTCCCGAGGGTCACCGCCAGCAGGCCGAGGATCGCCCGGGCGTGGCGCCCTTCGGGAGGCCGGAGCACGCCCACCCCGTTGGATATGGCCTCCAAGCCGGTGAGCGAAGACCCACCATTGGCGAACGCCTTCAGGAAGACGAACACCGAGGCCCCCAGCAGCAGGCCGTTGCCGCTGGCGACGCCCAAGTGGTAGTGGTGCGCCTGCCAGGTGGCCGGGCCGTAGACGGGCAAGCGCGGCCCCAGGGCAGCCCGGACGAAGCCGACTACCACCGTTGCCCCCAGGCCGGCCACATAGAGGTACAGCGGAGCGGCAAAAGACCGGCCTGCTTCCCGGACCCCGCGCAAGTTGCCCCACAGCATCAACAGGACCACCCCAAGGGTGACCCACAGGACGTAGCCCGACAAGGCCGGTACCGCTGAAGCCAGCGCGTCCGCCCCTGCCGCGGTCTGGACCGCCACGGTCACGGTGTAGTCCACCAACAGCGCCACTGCGGCGACTTGGGCCACCTTCACGCCGAAGTTGTCCCTGGCCACCACGTAGCTGCCGCCGGCCTTGGTGTAGACCATCACGACTTCCCGGTAGGAGAGGGTCACCAGCGCCAAGACGGCCAGGATCACGGCCGCGACGCCGATCACCAGGTTGAACGCGGCCATGCCGATGGCGGGCACCAGGACCACCAACATCTCCTCGGTGCCGTAGGCCGACGAAGAGGTGCAGTCCGGGGCCAGCACGCCCCAGGCCACCGGCTGGGAGAGCCGCTGCTGGCGCAGCTGCTCGCTCACCAAAGGCTGGCCCAGCAAGAGCCGCTTCAGGCGGTAGCTCAGGCTCTCAGGCAGGGCGGGCAGGCTGGCCGGGCCGGCCCCGCCCGCCCCGGCGCCCGGGCTTGCTTCGCGACCGGGGCCCCCGGCCCCGGGCCCGGCCCTTCGGCCAGCCTCCTGGGGCTGGGCCTCTACGTTGCCCGCCACCGTCACCTACAGGCCCGGTCTCCTGGGGCTGGAGCCAGCGGGCCGCCCTGCCTCACCCTGCCACCGCCCCGTGGGCCGGCCCGCGGCTTTCGCCCTGGCCGGGGCGAAGTCCCTCCGTCAGGACCCGGCGAGCGACCTCCTTCATGCCGCAGCGCTCGTCCATGGCCCGGCGCTGGATCCACCGGAAGGCCTCTGGCTCTTTCATGTCTAGCTCGTCCATGAGCACACCCTTGGCCTTTTCGACCTCCCGCCTGGTGGCCAGGCGCTCCTCCAAGTCCTTTACCTCTTCTTCCAGCGCCTTCATCTCCTCGAAGCGGCCGAGCGCCAGTTCTATGGCCGGCACCAGGTCCTGGCGTTGGAACGGCTTGACCAGGTAGGCAAGCGCCCCCGCCTCACGAGCCTTGTCCACCAGCTCCCTCTGGCTGAAGGCGGTCAGTATGAGCACGGCCGCCAGGCGACCGGCCGTGATCTCCGAGGCGGCAGACAGCCCGTCGCCTCCGGGCATCTTTATGTCCAAGATGGCGATGTCGGGCCGCTGCGCCCGCACCAGGTCCACCACCTCGTCCCCGCGGCCGGTCTCCCCTACGACCTCGTAGCCCTCTTCTTCCAGGGTCTCGCGCAGGTCCAGGCGGATGAGCGCCTCGTCCTCAGCTATCACCACTCTTGCGCCCACAATGCTCCTCCGCAACGGGTCTCAACCAGGCGTCCCCGGGCACCTGCCGTTCACAACTTGTATAGCAGCTCGTCCATCTCGGCTTCGAGCCGACGGACCTGGCTTGCCAGCTTCTGGCGAGCGCCTTCCATGGCCTCGGCCTGGCGCTGGGCCTCGTGGAACTCCTTCACTGCGAGGGGCGTCTCGGACACCAGCGAACGGATGCGCGCCTCGTCGGCTGTGTCGGCCAAGGCCCGCAACTGCTCGTCCACCACGGCCAGCTCCTGGCGCGCCCGGCGCAGGCGTTGGGACACATCTGCCAGCCGGCGTTCGACGAGGTGCTTGACCATAATGGGCCTCATCTCCCTGGCTTCACCTTCCGGGCCTCAACTTCGGGGCCTCATTGCCTGCACGTCCCGAGCGGCCACGTACAAGACGTGAACTTCACAGCGCGCCCAGGCTACACCGCACGGGGCCACCCGCCGGCGCCAGCCTGCGCACGGGCGGCCGCCCCGCGCCAGGGCGGGCAGGACCGGCCCGCGCCCAAGGGCGGCACCGACGCCTGGGCCCGCCGGCGGGCCGCCCACAGCCCAGGGGAGCTGGTCTTCAGCCCCCTCTCAGGCGCTGGCACCACACTTGGGGGCACACTGGAAGGCAACCAGCAAAGGAGCCCCATGCGGATCTTGGTCGTCGACGACGAGCCGGCTGTGCGCCAAGCGTTGGAGCGCGCCCTGCGTTTCGAAGGGTACACGGCCGAGCTGGCCGAAGACGGCCTGGCCGGCCTGGCTGCTCACGCCGAGAGGCCCGCCGACGCCATCGTGCTGGACATCGCCATGCCCCGTCTCGACGGCCTCGAGATGTGCCGGCGGCTGCGGGCTGCGGGCGACCGCACACCGGTGCTCATGCTGACAGCCAAGACGGCGGTGTCTGACCGCGTCGACGGCTTGGACGCGGGTGCCGACGACTACCTGGTAAAGCCCTTCGCCTTGGAAGAACTGCTGGCTCGCTTGCGTGCCCTGCTGCGCCGGAGCGCCCCGACCGCCGACAACGAGGTGCTGCGCTTCGCCGACCTTTCCCTCGACCCCGGCACCCGGGAGGTGCGCCGGGGCCAAAGGCTGATAGAGCTCACCCGGACGGAGTTTTTGCTGCTGGAGCTGTTCTTGCGCAACCCCAAGCAGGTGCTGCCCCGAGAGATGATCTTCGACCGGGTGTGGGGCTACGACTTCGGGCTCAACTCCAACAGCTTGGAGGTTTACGTGGGCTACCTCCGCCGCAAGACCGAAGCCGGCGGCGAGGCGCGCCTCATCCACACCGTACGGGGTGTGGGCTACGTCCTGCGCCTGCCGGCCGACCTCAGGGAGTGAAAGATGCCCACCGGGGAAAGGCAAAGGTGCTGAGGCCCACCACCGGCACCCCTGGGCAGGACCGTCCCGCCGGCTCGGGGCCACTGCCAGGCTGGCCCCGCGGGCTAGGCCAGCCCCAGCCAGCACCCCCGGCTGGCGAGCCGGCTGACCAGCCGGCTGGGCGGGGCGAGCACCTGCCTGGCCCGGAGGAGCCTACGGCCACGCCCAGCGCACAGCCGCCGGGGCCGCCCTTGCCCTGGCTGCGCACCGTCAGCTTTCGCGCCCGGGTCAGTTTCTTGGTGGCCGTGGCCGTCGGCTTGGCTGTCGTCCTGGCCACGGCTGTGGCCTACGTGGCGGTCAGCCGCCAGCTCGAAGGCCAGGTCAACACGAACCTTTCCAATGCCGTGAGCACGGTTACGACCCGCTTGGTCCAGATCCAGCCCGAACTGTTCGGCAATGGCGGCCTCCTCGAACCTCAGCCCTTCGTCCGGTTCCAGTTCGAGACCGGGGACCCGGTCCAGGTGCTGGCCAACGGCCAGGCCTACTCGGTCCAGGCACCCGGCGTCCTGGCCGCCGGCCGGTTCTTCCCCGTCACCGCCCAGGCTAAGCAGATCTACGCCAACGGCCCGTCCAGCCCGGTGGAGCTGCAAGACCTCACCGGGGCTGACGGCAACCCTTACCGGGTGGCCACGGTCGGGGTCATCAAGAGCTCCCTCGCCGTCCAGATCGGCTACCAGCTTTCCGACATGGACCACACCCTGGCCTACCTCCGGCTGGTGATGGTCTTGGTAGCCATCGGTGGCATCGCCCTGGCTGCCGGCATCGGTTGGGCCGTCGGCCGGGCCAGTATCCGCCCCGTGGAGCACCTCACCCTGGCGGCCGAGCACGTAACTGCCACCCAAGATCTGTCGGCCACGATAGACGACGAGGGCAACGACGAGCTGGCCCGCCTGGCCCGCAGCTTCAACGCCATGCTGGGGGCTCTGGCTGCCTCTCGCCGCCAGCAGGCACAGCTGGTGGCCGACGCCGGCCATGAGCTGCGCACGCCCCTCACAAGCCTGCGCACCAACATCGAGGTGCTGATGCGGGCCTGGGACCTGCCCGACGCCGACCGCCAGGCCCTGCTGGCCGACGTCAAGGGCCAGCTGGCCGAGCTCACCACCCTTGTAGGCGACCTGGTGGACCTGTCCCGGGAAGAAGAACAGCAACCCGAACCAGAACCGGTCCCCTTCGAGCAGGTCGTCCTCCACGCCTTGGAACGGGCAAAGCGGCGCGCCCCCTCGCTGCACTTCGACGTCTCGCTCCAGCCCGGGCCGGTGCGGGCACAGCCCGCCTTGCTGGAGCGGGCCGTGCTCAACGTGCTCGACAACGCGGTGAAATGGAGCCCGCCCGGGGGCCGGGTCCAGGTGGCACTGCGAGCCAACAGTGCCTGGCACCTGACCATCACCGACCAAGGGCCCGGCATCGCCCCTGAGGACCTGCCTCACATCTTCGACCGTTTCTACCGCGCCCAGTCGGCCCGCTCCATGCCCGGTTCGGGCCTGGGCCTGGCCATCGTCCACAAGGTGGTCACCTCCCACGGCGGCAGCGTCAGCGTCTCATCGCCTCCGGCCGGCGGCACCAAGGTCGACATCACCCTGCCCCTAGATGACGGAGGGCCAGCTCTGGACGGGGGCCCAGTTGTGGACAAGAGCGCGACCTGGGACGGGGGCGCAGCAGCCTCAGCTGGCCCACCCGGCCACGGTTCATGAAGGCAGCCCGAGCCGGGCGACGTCGGCCGGGGTGTCGGCATCAGCGAAGCTGGCCGCCGTCACCCCCGGCGGCCAGCAGGCCTCGTCCGCCCAGCTGATCCCTGGGCGCCTCAAGAGCGCCTTCATTGAGCGCTCACCCGCCTGGGCCAGCAGGTGCGCGGCCTGGAGGTCCTCGGCCGACCAGCGGGCGCACAGCGGTTGGGGGTGCCCGCCCACCACGGGCACGACGGAACCCGCGACCGGCCACCGAGCCAGGAAGCCCACCACCGCCTCGTCCACCAGGGGCAGGTCGCAGGCCAGCACGAGCGCCGGGCCCTCGTGGCCCCTGGCCCTCAACGCCGCCGCGCCGGCCCCCATCGCGACCAACGGGCCACCGCCCGGTAGCGTCTCGGTGACCCACGGCAAGCCGGAGCGGCCTGGCCCCACCTCCAGGGCGAGGCTCACCTGGCTAGCCAACAGCCGTCCCAGGCGCAGCGCGTTGGGGGCCCCGCCCACCGGCAAGAGGGCTTTGTCGAACCCCATCCTCCGGCTGGCCCCGCCGGTGAGCAGGACCGCCGCCAGGATGGAGGTCACGCCAGCTTCATGAACATGCGCTCCACCGCTTCGAGCGGGTAGCCGTCTGACGAAGCCGCCTCGGGGTTGTCCAAGCAATAGGTGAGGCCGGCAGCCACCAGCTTGAAACCCGCCTGTTCAAGCGCCTTGGTAGCAGCCGAGATCTGCGCGACCACGTCCCGGCACTCCCTGCCTTCAGCCAGCATCCTCTCTACACCTTGGACCTGGCCGGCCACCCGGCGCAGGCGTTTGCGCACGTCTTCCACTACCTCTGGTGACAGTTGCACCTTTGCTCCCCTTCGGCCACAGCTCCCCGGGACGCCTCGTGGGCCCCTTGTCCGTTATACCCCCAATGGTACCCTAGGCAACCACGCCGAGCTGGGCCGAGCCTGGCGGCCGCGGCGCTGTCGCCCCCGGCCCGCTGCCGCCGGCTAACCTGGGCCCGATGGCCAAGCACGGGCGTGGTCGGCGATGACACCTTTCTACGCGGCTGCGGCCCTGCTCGTGGTGGCCCAAGGGCTCGGCATCTATGCCCTTGTCAGCCGCAAGGCTGACTTCGTCTTCGCCATGGTCATGTTCGGGCTAGTCCTGGCCGCGCTGGCTTCAGGTGCCGACGGCGTCTACACCCAGCTGCACTGACCGTACCGGCCCGCTGTCGCCCGGCCCGCCGGGACCCCGTGGGCAACGACGGGGCCGGCCAGGCACTCGGTAGCGCCGCCCTAACCTGGCGGGTGGGATGACACTGCCGCCGGGCCAGCCCGTACCCTCTGCTGTGGCGCCTCCCGTGGGCCAGTTCGGCCCCGAGGACTTCCCTGGGGCACTGCGGAGCGAGGGCATCGTGCTGAAGGGCATCACCAAGAAGTTCCCCGGCGCGCACAGGCCGACCCTGCGCGACGTGAACCTGGTGGTCGACCGAGGTGAGTTCTTCACCATCATCGGCCCCAGCGGGGTGGGCAAGTCCACCCTCCTGCGCGTCCTGGCCGGCCTCCTGGAGCCCGACGAGGGGACGGTGAGCATCTTCGGCGAAGCCCCCCGGGAGGCGAGCCGTTCCAAGCACCTCGGTTGGGTGCCCCAAGCCCCTGCTCTGTTGCCCTGGCGTAACGTCTTGGACAACGTCCGGCTGCCTCTCCAGGTCAACCGGCGCGCCGGGGACAACGGCCTCGACCCCATGGAGATCCTCGCCCGGCTGGGCCTGGAGGGAGCGGCCAGGTTGCTGCCCGCCCAGCTGTCGGGTGGTATGCGCCAGAGGGTCGCCATCGCCCGGGCCTTCGCCATCTCCCCCGCCGTCTTGCTCATGGACGAGCCCTTTGCTGCGCTGGACGAGCTCACCCGGGAAGCAGTTGCCCACCAGTTGCTGGAGCTATGGCAGAGCGAACGCCGCACGGTGGTGTTCGTCACCCACTCGGTGGCCGAGGCGGTGATGCTCTCCGACCGGGTGGCGGTGATGGGGCAAGGGACGTTGCTGCCGCCGCTGCCGGTCCCATTGCCCAGGCCCAGGCCGGCCGGGGTGGAAGACGCGCCGAAGTTCCACAAGCTGGTGCACCAGCTGCGCCACCAGCTGAAGGAGGCCTGGGTTGCCGGCCCCTGAGGAGGTCTTCACCACCCCGGCCGGCCCCCGGGGGGCATGGCTCCACCCTGCCCACTGGGCGCCGCCGCTGGCCACCTTTGCGCTCGTGCTCGGGGTCTGGGAGCTGTTGGCGCTGCACAACCGCTACCTCCTCCCCACGGTCGGCTCGGTCATCGCCCAGCTGGCCGGCCACCCCGGCACCTACCTGGCCAACGGGGGCGACACCCTGGCAGAAGCGCTGCCCGGGGTGGCCATCAGCTACGCCGTGGCACTGCTCCTGGCGGTGGCCATGAGCCAGTCCCGCCTGGTGATGAGAGCCGTGCTACCGGCTGCGGTGGTCCTCAACGTCACACCGCTCATAGCCATCGCACCTGCCCTGGGCATAGCCCTCGGGTTCGGGCGCGCCCCCAAGATCGTGCTGGCCGGCCTCATCACTTTCTTCCCCACCCTCATAAACACCATCGCCGGCCTGCGCTCGGCCGACCCTCAAGCCTTGGAGGTGCTGCAGACGGTGCGGGCTTCCCGCTGGGACGTGCTCTGGCGCCTCCAACTGCCCTCCAGCCTTCCCTACCTGTTCGCCGCCGCACGAGTGGTGGTACCCCTCGGCGTCATCGGCGCAGCCATCTCCGAGATGGTCTCCAACGGGACCTCCAGCGGGTTGGGCTGGTACATCAACACCTGGTCCAGTAACAGCCAGCTGGACCTGGCCTGGGCCGGCATCGTCACCCTGGCCGCCCTCGGCTTGGCCTTGACCGGCCTTGTGGTGCTGGTGGAGGACCGCGTCCTGCGCTGGCGAGGCTTCCGCTAGGGGCCCGCTGAGGCTCCCGCTAGGGCCCGCTGAGGCCACTGCCTGCCACAGGCCAAGGCGGGCCGGCCGCTGCCCTCTCGCCCTCTCAAAGGCTCCTTGCCGGGAGCTTGGCCAACCTGGCAAAGTACCCCAATGACCCCAAAGCGCACAGGGCTCACGCGTTCCTTGCCCCTGGCCGTTGCCTCGGCCACGGTGCTAGCGGCGTTCGCCAGCCCGGCGGCCGGGACCACCAAGACGGTCGCGGCCACGGCCCCGCCCATGCTGGCCGGTGCCGCTCGTTGCGCGGCCAACCGGGCCGCCGGGCCCATCACCTACCTCACGGGGTTCGGCTGGCAAGCGTCCGTGGGCATCTTGGACCCCGTCGCCGCCCTGGCACAGGGCTTTTACCAACAGCTGTGCCTCAACGTGCACCTGAAGCCCGGTACCGGCGACCCCACGTCCAGCAGCCAACTGGTGGCCGCGGGCAGGGCCACCCTGGGCGAACTGGGGTCGGCCTCAGACGCGATCACCGCGGCAGCGGGGGGCATACCCATTGAGGCAGTTGCCACCTACGGCAACACCACGGCCAACACCTTGCTCACCATGGCCTCGGTCACCAACTTGCGCCAGTTGGACGGCAAGACCATCGGCTACAAGGGCGCCATGCCGCCGCTCATCACGGCCATGTTGGTAAAGGCAGGCGTCAACTTGAAGACGGTACGCGAGGTGTCCGTCGGCTACGACCCCACGGTCCTGCCCCGGGGCCAGGTCCAGGGCCTGACCGCCTATAAGTCCAACGAACCGCTCCAGCTGCGGGACGAGGGCTACCACATCCGGGAGTGGGACCCAGGCTCGTTCGGGTTGCACGGCACCTTCAACGTGCTCGATGTCAACCACGCCTGGGCCCAGGCTCACCCGTCTGCGCTGAGGGACTTCCTCCGGGCCACCTTCCATGCCTTTTACTGGTGCCAGGCCCACGCGCCCAGCTGCGTCCGGGACGCCGCCCGCTACCAGGCCGGCTACGACGTCAGCCAGAACCTCCAGCGCTGGCGGGTCGAATCGGCCGAGGTGACTGCCAACCTCCTGCCCGGGCACGGCGTGGGTTTCGAGGACCTCTCCCAATGGCAGCCCGAGTACCACCTGTTGCTGGCCTACCACCTGATCGCTCACCCGGTGGACCTGGCCGCGCTCATCGACCCGAGCTACGTCGACGCCATCTACCGTGGGCGCAGCTTGGTGTGGCCCGGGTAGGCCGCCTTGCCCTAACCTGGCGACAAGCCAGGCGCCCACGCCCGCCCGAGCGGGCGTGCGACCGGGAGCCGAGGATATGTCCAGCTGGACAGGTACCGCTGTTCGCCAAGGTGCTGGGTTGCCGGGAGCACCGACGTGCTGACGCGGCGCGACCGCCCGGCCTGGGCGCTGGCCGCCTTGGCCACCTTGGCGGCGCTTGCCGCTCCGCCCGGCACAGCCACCGCGGGCTCGCTGGCCAAGGCACGCGCCCACGCCCAGGCGTTGGCCAACCAGCTGGTCGAGGAGGGCCGGCTGGTCCATGAGCTCACCCTTCGCTACCAGCACGACGCCGCCCAGGTCGCGCTGCTGTCGGAGGAGGTTGGCGCCTCAGCCCGAGCGGTCCGCGCCGTGCGGGCCCGCCTAGGTGCGACCGAGTCCGTGCTGCGCCAGGAGGCCATCATGTCCTACACGAGCACGGTGCCGGCCTTGCCTCTCGGCCCGGCCATCGGCATAGAGATCACTGACCGGGCCACTTACCTGCAAGTGGCGGTGGGGGACATCCAAGCGACGGCCCAGGCCTTCGAACTGGGACAAGCCCGCCTGGCCAGCGCGTTGGCCGAGCTGCGCCGCTCCCTGGCCAGGGCCGAGCTGGCACGCCACGCAGCCGCTGCGGCCCGCCAGCGCGCTTTGGGGCAGGCGGCGTCGCTCCAAGCCGCGTTGGCGCGAGCACGCCAACGTACCGCCGCCCTGGCCGCGTCCGAGCGGGCCGCCACCGGTCCTCCTGTAGGAGACGGGGTCGTCAAGGCTGTGGCCCAGCAACTGCAAGCCTCCAGTCCCAGCCCGCTACGGCGGCCACCAAGTGGCCCGCTCACCCGGCCGGTGGCGCCGGCCCACCCGGCACCACAGCTGGCCACGGCCTCGGCCCACCCCGGTCTGGTGGCCCAGACCCAACCCCAACCCCCTGCTCCGACCACAACAACCACCATGAGCAGGCCCACCTTGGGCCACCCGGCCCCGACCGCAACCTCCTTGGGCCAACCGGCCCCGACCGCACCAGCGACCACGACCACATCTCTGCCGGCGCCGGCCAGCCCCACGGGGGCGGCCACAACAGGCGGCTCCGCCGGCACTCGTCCGCAGGTCAGCTCCAGCACCCTGAGCGCGCCCACCAGGGGGCCAACCCTGGCCACCACCACGCTCGCCCCCATCAGCTCTGCCCCGCCCACGCCTCCAGCAGCACCGAAGCCACCGGCGACCTCGCCCCCCCCGGCCACCTCCCCGTCACCGGCTACCACCTCCCCGCCCCCCACCCTGGGCCTGCAGGCCCCCAGTCCCTCCCCCACGACCAACCCCGGCGCGCCCGCTGGGGGTGTGTGGCTGGAACTGCGGACCTGCGAGTCTGGTGACAACTACCAGGCAGACACCGGCAATGGCTACTTCGGTGCCTACCAGTTCTCCGAGGCTACCTGGGCCCAGCTGGGGTACCCGGGGCGGCCCGACCTGGAACCCTATTGGATGCAGGACGAGGCCGCCCAGCGCCTCGAGGCGCTCTACGGCTGGGGGCAGTGGCCGGCGTGCAGCGCTGCCCTCGGGCTGTGAGCGACCAGGGCCCTAGGGCCGGGAGGCCCACTCGCCAACCAGCTCCAGCCACGCCATGATGCGTGCGAACTTGTCGTCGTCGCGGGGGAGAGCGTCTTCCTCCACGCCCATGCGGGTGCCCCAGCGTTGGGCGACCTGGCGCAGGCCTGCCCCTTCCAGCACGGCGGCAGCTTGCACCGCGGCCCCCAGCGCCACCAGCTCCCTGGCCCGGGGCACGAGCACCCCTCGGCCCGACAGCCTCCGTACCACTTCCCTCCACACCCGGCTCTGGGCCCCACCGCCGACCAAGAGCAGTGGCGAGCCATCCTCCAGCTCCGCCCACTCCCCCACCCGGCCCAGCCCGGCCAGCAAGGTGGCAGCCGCGCCCTCGTAGGCAGCCTGCAGCACCGACCGGGGGTCGGTGCTGTGGCGGAGGCCGCTCAAAGCGCCTGAAGCGGTGGGCAGGTTGGGGGTCCGCTCCCCGTCGAGCCAGGGGAGGAAGACCACCTCGCCCGACGGAGCCACGTCGTCGCGCTCCAGGCCCAGCCAGCTGGCGACCTTGTCCACTGCCAGCGTCGCGTTCAGGGTGCACACCAAAGGCAGGTACCGCCCGTCAGCACTGGCGAAGCCGGCCACCACCCCCTCTGGGTCGGCGCTGGGCCTTTCGGACGTGGCGAACACCGTGCCCGACGTACCGAGCGACACGGCCGCCTCCCCGGGCTGCAAGCCGAGCGCCAAGCCCGCAGCTGCGTTGTCGCCGGCACCCGGGCCGACCACCGCCCCTGGCGCCAGGCCGAAGCGTGCCGCCACGGCGGCCGGCACCTCCCCGGCCGGCTCCGCCGGCCCCAGCACGGTCGGCAGCAGCTCAGCGTCCAGGGCCACCTCGCCCAAGGCCAGCACTTCGGGCGCGTAGGCCTCCTCAACCGGGGCCCACCACCCGGTGCCGGAGACGTCGCTGCGGTCCGTGCAAAGCCTGGGCCCCGGCCCGGAGCGAGCAACGGAACCCGCCAACGCGCCGGTCAGCAGGCCGGTGAGGTAATCGTGAGGAAGGCAGACGGCCCGGGCTTGGCTGGCCGTCGCAGCGTCCGCCCGGCGCAGCCACGCCCACTTGGCGACCGTGAAAGCAGGGGTCAGGACCGAACCCACCCGCTTGGCGCACTCGGCCGGGCCGCCCAAAGCGGAGACGATCTGGGCGGCCTCCGCCCCGGCCCGGGTGTCGTTCCACAAAAGGGCTGGCCGGAGCGGGCTACCGTCCGCCCCCAGCACGACCAAGCCGTGCTGCTGGGCGCCTACCGAGATGGCTGCCACCTTCCCTGAAGCCGGCAGGGAGGCAACCGCCTTGTGGAGGGCCTCGGCCAGCGCACCTTCCCAACAACCAGGGTCGGTCTCGCGGGCGCCGCCAGTACCGGTGACGACGTGCGGGGCGGTGCCGGTCCCGACTACTTCGCCGGTGGCGGTGTCCACTATGACGACTTTGGTGGACTGCGTCGAGCTGTCCACCCCAGCGACCAAGGCCACGAGCCGGGAGCCTAGCAACTACGGCGCCATGGCCACCCATGCGCCCTCGACCGAAGTTGTTGAGGTCGTGGCCCGAGCAGCCTCAGCTGGCCCGGGCGGAGGCCTGGGCCAAGCTAGCGGCTACCGCACCCTCTGCCGCCTCGAGCGTGACCACGTCCCCGCCTCGGGCTGCCGTCCAAGCCACGAACCCGAGCCGCTGGACCTCGAGGGGCGACCCACCGGCAGCCTCGCACAGGGCCTCGAGGGCGCCTTCTTCGAACTCCACGCCTCGCTCGGTGGCGGGGACCACTAGTGCCTCGCGCGCCTCCTCATCGCAGAACCAGGGCAGCGTCACCGGCCACGTGCAAGGGCAATGCCCCCCTGCTCGGGCGAGCACCGCTTCCAGCTCGGGCCCGCCAGCGAACACGAAGGCGACCGGCGACCCTTCACGAGACAGGCCCCGGGCCAGGTGCCCGAGGGCCTCGAGCTCACCCCTGGCCAGCCTGTCCGCGTCATCGAAGGCCAGCACCAAACCGCGCGAGATGGCTTGGGCGAAAGTCCCTGCCAACTGCAAGAACCGCCGCAGTGCCGCCCAGGGCACCTCCTCACCAAAGGCCGAGCCCCAGGGTGCTGCCGGCCCCGGCAGGCCTCGGCCGCTGGGCAACACCACCTCGTCGGCGAACTGGCGGAGGTGCTCGGGCCAAGCTTGGCGGACGGCGGCCCCCACCTCGTCGGCGACGCGGCCCGGCACCCTCTCCTTGGGCCGGCACCGGTGCACTGAGGCGGCCCATCCCAGCCGCAGGGAAGCTTCCTTGGCTATGGCTCGCAAAACTGCTGTCTTGCCCAAGGCCGGGGCCCCGGTGACCACCGCGTGGAACCGCGGGTCGCACGGCCCAGCCGCAAAAGCACCGGTGCTCTGGGCAACTATCCCCGCAGCAAAGGGGTCGTGGCCACTGGGCCGGTCCACGAAGTGAGGCGGCTCGGCGCCTCGTAACGGCCGGTAAGGGGGGAGGCAGTTGGTCATGTCGTCTTCCCTTTTCATCTTTTGGGCTTCGGGCACCAGGGGGCGTCGGTGGCCAGGAGGCGCCGGGCGCGGTCGTTGGCCTCCCGGGTGCGCTGCTCCTCCCGGCGGATCTCGGGCCAGTCCTTGGTTTCGGATAGCAGCGGGAAGCGCGCCAGCACGGGCGGCAGCCGTCCCCACAGGACAAGGCCGACGCCGGCTGGCAACGTCCTGATCTGGTCGGCTCGCAGCACCGCCTCGTACTCCCAGCTGACCGTGCGCGACCGGTCGCGGCCCCCGTGGTGGCTGCTCACCCGGCGGGCCCGCCGCTGGCCACAGAGCCTCTCCAGGTCGGCCAGGTCGCTGGGCGAGCTCAAGCCCCCGAGCACCGCCGTGACGGAGGTCGCATTGCCCATGGTCTCCGCCCGGTGGGCACCCCACCTGGTGACCGCCTGCGAGAACGACTGCATGGCATAGACGACCACTATCCCCCTTCCCCGGCCGTCTGCCAGCAGCTCAGGGAGCGAAGGGACGGGCGCGATGCTGGGTGCCTCGTCGAGCAGCCCGAGCAGGGGCGGGTCGAGACGCCGGGCGGGCATCCGGGTGGCCAGCCGTTCGGCGGCGGCGAAGACCTCGTCGGCAAAGGCGGTGATCAAGGGGGCAACCGCCCCCAGCCGGGACCCCTTGCCGAGGAGGTACACCGTCCCGTTGGCCAACAGGAACGCTTCGATGTCAATGTCCTGGCCGCTCCGGGGACAGCAGGCAGCGACCACTGGCTCGTGGCTGAAGCACGCCAGCGCCCGGCCGACGTAGCGGAGCACCCCCGACGTCGTCTCCGCCGCACCGGTGGTGTGCAGGGCCACCAGATCTGCCCACCCTGGGGCGGCCCGGGCCGAGCGGGCCAGGATCTCTGCTGGGGCCTGGTCGTCTGGGCGGCGCGACCACTCCAAGACAGCCCGGATGTCCAGGCCCTCCAGCGCGGCCGCGTGCAGGTACGCCTTCAGGAGGTCGCGCGCTGAGTCCCGGAAGAAAGCGCCGTTTTGGGCATCGCCGTCCTCACCGGTGGCCGCCACCAGCGCGGCAGCCCGCCGCTCGGCGACCACGCTTTGCTCGCAGCCAGATACCGGCGACCAGCGCAGCGGGGCGGCTGCAGGAGCCAGGCCGTCGGGGTCGAGGGCGAGCACCGGCCCAACCCTCTCCCGGGCACAAGCGCTCAGCTCGTAGAGGTCGGCTTTGGTAGAGGTGGCAACGGCGGGGCCGGCGTGCTGGCGGAGCACGGGGACCAGGACCCGGAACGTCTTGCCCTCGCCGGGCGGTGCCACCAGCCGGGCCGACACCTCCCAAGACGCCCACAGCTGCACCCCGCCCCAAGGGGCCACGCCCAGCGGGAGGGCCCGGCCCAGCGGGTAGCCGACCTGCCGCCCTTCCAGGCGCCTGGCTCGGGCACCGCTGGCCGCCGGGGCCAACGACGGCCGGGTCTGGGCTGCCCGCCGTCGGGCGGCGCTCAGGGAAGCCTCCCGGCGCAGTTGGCCCCAGCGGGCGAACCCCAAGCGGCCCCGGGGATCCTTGCCCAGGGGGCTGGCCCCGCCACCGAACCGACGAGCACCCCAAAGCCCCAAGGCCGCCAGCAGCAACAGGCCGGCCAGAGCGGGCTCCTCTCCCTTGGCATCGGCAGTGCTGGCTACAGGCCCCGCCGGGCTGGCCAGCAGCCCAAGGGTCACGCTGCCCTCCTGACCAGCGCGGCTTCGGCCCGGGCCAGAGCGTAGTAGACGGCTCTGGCCGGTAGCCCCGCCTGGCGACCGGCCTCGCTGGCCGGCAAGCCCCTGACCCCGGTGGCATAGAGCAGCCTGGCTTGCCGGAGCGACAAGTGCCCGGCGCGCACAGCATCTACGACCAGGCCCGCCAGGCGCTCGGCCGGGGTCTGGGCCGACCACAGGTCCACCACGGCGGGGCACCACCGGGCCCAGGCGTCCAGGGAGGCCGTCGCCGCCGCCCCGGGCAGGGGCCGGGTGCGCAGCTGGTAACGGCGCTGGCGCTGGCGAGCGGTCCTTACCCGACGGGCCCCCTCCTGGAGGACCAGGCGGGCCACGTCCGGGTGGTCCTCGCCCGCGTGGCGGCAGATGGCCGCGTAGCACTCGGCCACCAGGTCGCTCATGGTGTCGGCCGGGCTCTGCCAGTGCTCGCTCAGGCCGTGGCCGTAGGCCGGCCGGGCAACGTCCTCGCAACGGATGCGGGGCAGCACAGCCTGCAGCAGCGCCCTGGCGGCCAAAGGTTGGCGTGCTTGGCGCAAGAGCGCGGACAGCACCGGCACGCTGGCCGCCGCCGGGCGCCTGCCCTCCCAGCGGACGCGCGCCACCAGTTCGGCCAGGCTGGCGCAACCGGCCAGGGCGGCTTCGGACTGGGCCAGGTCGCCGGCCAGCCCCTCGGCCTGGGCCGAAGCAGCCAGGCGCCTCCATTCGTGGTCAAGTCGTAAGAACAAGGCCCCAAGCCCTGAACTGCACCCGATGGCCGGGCCGAAGTTGTCAAAGTGAGCCATGCGCTGACAATGGCAGTGGCCTTCCCCGGTGGCTGCCCCGGTGGCTGCCCCGGCTGCTTCCCCTCCCGAGGACGGCAGCGGGGAACCCGCCGGGGTGGCTGAGCAGCCTGGAGCAGGGGGCCAGCCGCGGTCAGCCGCGGTCTAGGGCTTGCCTTATGGCCTTGACCTGCGCGCCCACCTCTGCCACCGGCGCCCCGTCCAGCGCCGCCCGCATCAGCGCCGACGCCACCACCACGCCATCGGGCTCCGCCGCTGCCGCCACTGCCTGAGCTGGCCCCGAGATGCCAAAGCCCATGACCACCGGCTTGTCGGTCAAGGCCTTGAGGCGCCGGGCCAGCGCGCCAGACGAGGCCGCCAAGCCCTCACGCTCACCGGTGACACCCATCAGGTTGACGCCGTACACAAAGCCGTGGGAGCGCCGGCAGATCTCCGCCAGGCGTTGGCCCGGTGTCACCGGAGCGGCCAGCAGCACGGTCTCGACGCCTGCAGCCTGGGCATCGGCTTCCCACTCCCCCGACTCTTCCAAGGGGAGGTCAGGCACGATGGCCCCCTTGACCCCGGCTGCAGCCAGCTCGCTGGCGAACCGCTTGGTCCCCGCCCGCACCACCAAGTTGAAGTAGGTCATGGCCACCAGGGGCACCGGTAGGTCGGCCCGCTGGAGCTCGGCCAAGACCGAACCCGGGGTCGTCCCCCGCCCCAAGGCGGCCACCGAGGCCCTCTGGATGGTCGGGCCGTCCATCATGGGGTCGGAAAAGGGCAGCCCCACCTCCAGCGCGTCGGCCCCCGCCTCGCACATGGCGGCCGCCAGCGCCGGCCAGTCCGGCCTCACCCCCCCCATCACGTAGGTGACCAGGAGCTTGCGGCCCTGTGCCCGGGCGGCCCGCAGCGCGGGCTCTACCGCCAGCCCGGTCATTGCCCCGCGCCAGGGGGGCTCGTGCCGGCCCCGGCCTGGAGCCGCCTCATGACCTGGTCCACGTCCTTGTCCCCCCGCCCGGACATGGTCACCAGCACCGTCGCTCCCTGGGGCACCTCGCCGCTGCGAGCGGCCCGGGCCAGCCAGGCCAGCGCGTGGGCTGGCTCCAGCGCCGGGATGATCCCCTCGGTGCGTGACAGCAGCTGGAAAGCTTCCAGCACTTCGTCGTCGGTGGCGCGCTCATAACGTGCCCGCCCCACTTCGGCCAGGTGGGCGTGCTCGGGGCCGATGCCAGGGTAGTCCAGCCCGGCCGAGATCGACTGGGCTTCCAAGATCTGGCCGACCTCGTCCTGGAGGAGGTACGAGCGCATCCCGTGCAGCACGCCGGGGACGCCTCTGGGCCCCATGGCCGCCCCCCCAGCAGCCTCCACCCCCACCAACTGGGCGCTGGTATGGGCAAAGCCGGAAAAAGTGCCCGCCGCGTTGCTGCCCCCGCCCACACAGGCGACCACCCAGTCCGGCGGCCCCCCGGTCAAGTCCAGGCACTGCTGGTGGGCCTCGCGGCCGACGATGCTCTGCAGTTCCCGCACCATCCACGGGTAGGGGTGCGGGCCCATCACCGAACCGATGCAGTAGTGGGTGCCCTCCACCGTGGCCACCCAGTCCCGCAGGGCTTCGTTCACCGCGTCCTTCAGGGTCGCGCTGCCGGAGCGCACGGCGCGCACCTCGGCCCCCAGCAGCCGCATGCGGAACACGTTCAGCTCCTGGCGGGCCATGTCCACCTCGCCCATGTACACGACGCACTCCAGGCCGAACAGGGCCGCCGCGGTGGCGGTGGCCACGCCGTGCTGGCCGGCCCCGGTCTCGGCGATGATGCGGCGCTTGCCCATTTCCAAGGTGAGGAGCCCCTGGCCGATGACGTTGTTGACCTTGTGGCTGCCCGTGTGGGCGAGGTCCTCTCGCTTCAACAGGACCCGCACCCCCAGCTCAGCCGACAACCGGTGGCACTCGGTGAGGGGGGTGGGCCGGCCGGCGTAGTCGCGCAGGAGGGCGTGGTAGCGGTCTTTGAACCCCGGGTCGGACCAGGCGGCGCGGAAGGCCTGCTCCAACGACATGCACGCGGGCACCAGAGCCTCGGGCACGAACCGCCCCCCGAAGCTGCCGAACCAACCGCGCGCATCGGGCTCTCCCATGACCCCAGGCACCGGCACGTCCCTCATCGCCGGCCCGTCGCTCACCGCCCGCCCCTCACTCGTCGTCCGCCCAGTCGTAGGGCCCGGCGGCGGCCCCCGCGGGAGGCCGGGGCCGGGCCGCTTCCAGCCCGGCTTCGGCCCGCCTGGCTGCCTCGATGAACGCCTTCAGCTTCATCGGGTCCTTCACCCCAGGCGAGGCCTCCACCCCTGAGGTCGCGTCTATGCCCCACGGCCGCACCCTTTCGATGGCCGAGGCCACGTTGCCTGGGCCTAAGCCGCCGGCAATGACCAGGCGCTGGCCTTGGGGCAGGTCGGCGGCCAGCGCCCAGTCGAAAACCCGCCCCGAGCCGGGGTTGGGGGCGTCCAGCAGCACGGCGTCAGCCCCGTAGTCGGCCGCCCGGCTGACGCGCACGTCCCCTGCGGGGAAGGCCTTTATGACCATCGGCACCCGCTGGCGGACCCAGCGTGCCTCCTCGGCGCTCTCCCGGCCGTGCAGCTGAGCCGCATGCAGGCCGGCCGCGTACATGACCTCCACCACCCGGCGAGGAGCCTCGTCCCGGAACACCCCCACGGTGACGACCTCCTCACGGGGCAGTCGCTTGACTATGTCGGCCACCTGCTGGGGTGACACCTGGCGGGGGGAAGGGGCGAACACGAACCCCACCGCGTCGGCTCCCAGGGCCACCGCCAGTAGGGCGTCGTCCTCCGACGTCGTGCCGCAGATCTTTATGAACACTATGCCTCGGCCCTCTCCCCGGCCTGGGGCGCCAGGCCCAGGAGGCCAGCCAGGGCAGCACCCGGACGAGCAGAGGTCACCAGGGCCTCGCCCACCAAGACGGCGTCGAAGCCCTCCGACGCCAGCCGGGCGACGTCGGCGGCCGTGCGGATGCCCGACTCGGCCACCCGCAGGACATGGCCGGGCAGGGCCCTGGCCACCCGGGCGGCTCGTCCCGTGTCCACCTCGAAGGTGGCCAGGTCCCGCTGGTTGACACCGACCAGCGACGCCCCGGCCTCCAAAGCCACCTGCGCCTCGGCCTCGTCATGGACCTCGACCAAGGCGTCCATGCCCAGCTCCTCGGCCAGGGCCACCAGCTCCTTCAGTTCGGCCGCCGCCAGCGCCCGGACGATGAGCAAGACGGCGTCTGCCCCCATCAAGCGGGCATCGCACACATCGGCCGCGCCAACCGTGAAATCCTTGCGCAGCACCGGCAGCTCGACCGCGTCGCGCGCCTCTTCCAGGTCTCGAGGCGAGCCGCCAAAGTGCTCGGCGTCGGTGAGCACCGACAAGCAGGCGGCCCCACCGGCGGCGTACTCTTGGGCCAGTGCCGCCGGCACCAGCCGGGGGGCAAGGGGGCCCTTGGACGGGCTCCGCCGCTTGACCTCCGCGATAACGGCCGGCCTGGTGGCCGTGCGCGCCCGTCGCAAGGCGGCCGCGAAACCCCGCGCCGGTGGGCAGCTCCGGGCTTGGCCCACCAAGCTGGCCAAGTCGCGCCGGTCAGCGGCCGCAGCCGCGCGGTGGGCAGCCAAGATCGAATCAAGGTAGGTCCCCATCCGCTTGGCCAGCCTACTCGGGCCATAGCCCAGCTCAGCGCTCGCCCGCCGGTTCCACCACCAGCGTGGTCCTGGCTGCCATGCTTAATCCGTGAGCGGTGAGCTGGGCACCATCGTCGTCGTCGAAGACGATGCCAACATCGCCGACCTGGTCGACATGTACCTGCGCCGTGAGGGCTTCCGGGTGGTCCAGGCCACCACCGGGGAGGCCGGCCTGGCCGTGATCGAACGCGAGCGCCCCCGCCTCGCCATCTTGGACATCGGCCTGCCCGGGGCCATAGACGGCTTGGAGCTCTGCCGCCGGGTCCGGGCCAGGCACGCCCTGCCGGTGATCATGCTCACCGCCCGGGACGGCGAGGTGGACCGGGTCCTGGGCCTGGAGCTGGGGGCGGACGATTATGTGACCAAGCCCTTTTCCCCCCGTGAGCTCGTAGCCCGGGTCAGGGCCATCTTGCGGCGCTCTGACGGCCACACCAGCGGCGGCCGCAGCGAGGTGCTGATGGCGGGGCGCGTGGAGGTCGACCTGTCCCGCCACGAGGCCCGGGTCGACGGCCAGGTGGTCCCGCTGGCGTCACGGGAGTTCCAGCTGCTGGCGTTCCTCGCCGAGCGGCCGGGAAGGGCCCTGAGCCGCCAGCAGCTCTTGGACGGGGTGTGGGGGCCGGGCTGGTACGGCGACGACAGGACGGTCGATGCCCATGTCCGCAACCTGCGCAAGAAGCTCGGTGACGCCCTGCCTCTGCATACCGTCTGGGGCATGGGCTACCGGCTTGGCTAGGGCCACCACGCCGTGGGGGGGCCAGGCAAGCACCCCTGAGCGCCCTGGCCGGGCGGCAAGAGGAGCCTAGGGGTGCGCCGGCGCATCAGCCTGACCATGGTGGCCATGGTCGCCGGTGCCCTGGTGCTGGCCGGCTTGGGCACTTTGGGCCTCAGCACCCTCGACAACGTGAGGCTGACCCAGGCCCAGCTCCTGACCGAGTCCAGGCAACTGGGACAGGGGCTCGAAGAGGAGGTCACGGCTGGGCACCCCCGCGACCCCCTGGCTGTGCTGCGGACAGCCATCAGCGTGCTCAAGGCCCCTCTGGGGCTGCAAGGCGAGGCCGTGCTAGCCGTGACCCCGGAGGGCAACCTCTACAACTTCTTGGACCCCAAAGCCCCGGTCGTCCTGCCCGGCGGGCTCCACCAAGGCGACCTGGACATGGCCCAGCTGATAGTGAGCCAGAGCGCCAGCGGCCACCGGGGACGGCTGGCATGGGGGGCGTACCTGTTCTCCACCAGGTACCCAGTGGCCACGACCAGGAGCTTCAAGGTGGTCAACTTGGTCGTGCTGCTGACCCGGGAGTCGCCCACCGGCCTGACCCGGGCCACTTACTGGTTCGCCGTAGCCGCCGCCTTGACCTTGGTGGTGGCCCTGGTGGCTGCCAACCGGCTCGGCTACCGCATCGCCCGCCCGCTGCGGGACACCGAGGCGGTCACCCGGCGCATCGCCGAGGGGGACCTGGACGCCCGCGCCCCGGTACCCGAAGGTGAAGGGGCGGAGCTGGTGTCCCTGGCCCGGTCGGTCAACTTGATGGCAGACCGCCTGGCGGCCGCCCGCGGGGCCCAGCGGCGGTTCTTGATGTCGGTGTCCCATGACCTGCGCACCCCTCTCACTTCGGTCCGCGGGTTCGCCGAAGCACTGGCCGACGGCACCGAGACCGACGTCGCTCACGCGGCCAACATCATCAGCGCCCAGGCCCGGCGCTTGGAAAGGCTGGTGGGTGACCTGCTCGAACTGGCCAAGCTCGAGTCAGGCGCCTTCAACCTCAAGCTGGCCCCCCTGGACGCCAGCCGGGTCGCCGGGGAGGTGGTGGCGGCCTTCGGGCCGCAGGCCTCCGACCTCGGCCTGGCGCTGGCGCTGGCACCCGGGCCCCCGGCTCTGTGCCAAGCCGACCCGGACCGCCTCGGGCAGGTGGTGGCCAACCTGGTCGAAAACGCCCTCAAGTACGCCAGCTCCCGGGTCGAGGTGCGGGCCGAGCCACCCCCCCGCCCCGGTGCCGGCCCCCGCGTCGTGGTCGAAGACGACGGCCCGGGCATCGAAGAGCAGGAGCGTTCCTTGGTCTTCGAGCGGCTGTTCCGTTCCCCCTCGGTCACCGGCCGCCAGCTGGGCGGGGGTTCCGGCCTGGGCCTTGCCATCGTGAAAGAGCTGGTCGAAGCCATGGGGGGCACGGTACGAGCCGAGGCCCACCCTGAGCACAGCGGTACCCGGATGGTGGTGGAGCTGAGGCCCCCCGAGGTCAGGAGAGCCCCGGCACGCCCGTCCCCGGCCCCCGCCGGCGCAACCTCGGAGCCTGGCCGGCCGGCGGCTGGCGGTGGGCGGGCAGGGTGACCTCGCCGGCCCCCTCGACCACGAAGCCGGCCTCCGCGATCATCCGCAGGTCCGCTTCGCCCGGCGCCCCTTCCGAGGTCAGGTAGTCACCGAGGAAGATGGAGTTGGCGATGTGGAGCCCCAGCGGCTGCAAGCTCCCCAGGTGCACCTCCCGGCCCCCGGCGATGCGCACCTCGACGTCGGGGAAGACGAAGCGGAACATGGCCAGGGCCCGCAGGCAGTGCTGAGGGGTCAGTTCCCAGTGGCCAGCCAGTGGGGTCCCCTCGAAGGGCATGAGGAAGTTGACCGGGACGGAGGCCGGGCCGAGCTGGCGCAGGGCAAAGGCGACATCTACCAGTTCCTCGTCTGTCTCCCCCATGCCCACGATCACCCCTGAACAAGGCGAGAGGCCCGCGCTGGCCGCCCGGCGGACAGTCTGCACCCGGTCTTCGAAGCTGTGGGTGGTGCAGATAGAGCCGTAGCGCGACGCTGCGGTGTTCAGGTTGTGGTTGTACGCGAACGCCCCCGCCTCGGCCAGGCGTTCGGCCTGCCCTGGCTGTAGCAGGCCCAGGCACACGCAGATCTCCAGCTCGGGGTGACGGCTGTGGACAGCGTCGATCGCTTCAGCCACTCGCTGCACGTCGCGCTCGGACGGCCCCCGGCCGCTGGCCACCAGGCAGACACGCTTGGCCCCGGCAGCGGCCGCCCGGGCTGCCTCGTCGGCCACGACGTCCGGGCTCACCCAGTTGTACTTGAGCACCCCTGCCTCAGAGCCACGCCGCTGCGAGCAGTACGAGCAGTCCTCGCCGCACAGCCCGCTTTTCATGTTGACCAGGTAGTTCAGCTTGACCCGGTTGCCGAAATAGGCCCGCCGGACCCGGCCCGCCGCTGCCACCACGTCAAGCAGCACGTCGTCACCCGAGCGCAGCACCCTCAGGGCCTGGTGCCGGTCAATGGGCTGCCCGGCCAAGCACCGGCTCACCAGATCGTCCAGCCACGCCGGGCGCCCCTCGGCCGCTCCTGCCCCTCGGCCCTCTCCTCCTACGCCTGGGCGTCCCACTCCCACACTTTGGCCCTCCGCGCCAAGGTGGGCCGTGACGTCCTCCACGCCAAGGTTGGCCGGGAGGTCCTCTATGCCAAGGTTGCTCATTGACTGCGAGGCTAACCGCTGGACAGGGCCCTCGGCAGCCCGGCGCTGCCCCAGGCAGGGCGCTGCCCCAGGGGCGAGACCGTGCCCCCGGCCGTGCCTTGGTCCCCCTCCGCCAGGACGATGGGCCCTGCCCTGGGCACCTGGGCGCTCCTTAGCATGGACGCCGAGGCCACGCCGGGGCCGGGCCAGGCCGGGGCCAACGCGGACAAGGCGCACAAAAGGAGCTGAGCAGGTGAAGGTTTGGGTTGACCAGGAGTACTGCACGGGAGACGGCCTGTGCGAGGAACTGTGCCCTCAGGTGTTCCGGTTGGCCGACGACGGGCTCGCCTACGTGATGGAAGGTGGCGAGATCCGAGGGCCAGGGGGCAGGACCGGGACAGTGGCAGTACCCCCCGAGCTCGAAGACGAGGTGCTGGACGCCCAGGCCCAGTGCGCCGGTGAGTGCATCTACGTGGAACGCTGAGCCTCCAGCCTGAGGGCCAGGAGCTCTACCCCGCCGGGGACCGGCCGGGCCTGAGCGCATTGCGGGCAGATGGCGAAGTGACCCGCCAGCTGCTCAGGGCCGACCTGGCCGACAAAGCCGCACGGGCAGGACAGCTCGCAGGGTGCCTCCTGCACCTCCAAATTCGCCCCTTCGAGGGCGCTGCCGGGGACAAGGCTGTAAAACCCCTCCTCCAGCTCCGCCCGGTCCACCGTGGGAGGGCACCCTACCCGGACGGACAAGGCACGGCGCCCCCCGGCCAGCCGGCAGCACTCCGCCACCAGTTCCTCGGCCAGCGACAGCTCATGCACCCCGGCACACCTGGCGCACCAAACCGCCGTCTGGGCTGACAATGTCCACCACCAAGGGCATCTGGCCCATCGCGTGGGTGGAGCAGGACAGGCACGGGTCAAAGGCCCTGATCACCGCCTCGAGCCGGTTCAGCATCCCCTCTTGTACTTGCTCGCCCTTTATGTAGTGGCGGGCCACCTGCAGGGCCCCTCGGTTCATGGCTAGGTTGTTGTGCCCTGTAGCGATCACCAAGTTGGCCCACCTGACCAAGCCGTCCTCGTCGACCCGGTAGTGGTGGACCAGCAAGCCCCGGGGGGCCTCGGCCACCCCCACCCCTTCGTAGTTGTTGACTGCGGCCATGGCTCGCACGTGGTGGTCGAGGACCTCGGGGCTCAAGAGGATCTCCTCGATCATGTCGATGCAATGGACCACTTCGATCAGCCGGGCGTAGTGGTAGTGGAACGAGCTCGAGGGGTACCGGCCCAGCCGGGCGCGGTACTCAGCCAGCTCTGCGTCTGCTTCCGGGGTCCCCAACTGGTCGACCACGTTGAGCCGGGCCAGCGGCCCGACCCGGTACATGCCCTCGGGGTAGCCGAGGGGCAAGAAGTATGGGAACTTCAGGTAAGACCAGGGCTCCACGGCCTCGCCCAGGTACTCCCAGTAGCGCCTGGGGTCGGCGCCGTCGACCAACAACCGGCCACGGGCGTCCACCACCCGCAAGGACCCGTCAGAATAGGCGGCATTGCCGGTCTCGTGCACAAGGCCCATGTAAAGCGAGGGGAAGTTGCCGAAGCGGGCCGTCTCCTCGGCCCAAGAGGACAGGTTCTCCTTGTACCACCGCAGCGTGCGCAAGGCCCGAGCGCGCGCTTGGGGCACCTCGGACAAGATGGCATCGCGCTGCGCCGCCTCCAGTGGGGCACTGACCCCACCGGGGACCACCCAGGCCGGGTGGATGCGGCGCCCGCCCAGGCGCTCTATGACCTGCTGGCCGAAACGGCGCAAGGCTATGCCGTCGCGGGCCAGCTCGGGGGCCCTCTCCGCCACACCGAGGATGTGGCGGCTGGTTGGAGGAGCATCGAACCCCAAGAGCAGGTCGGGGCTGGACAAGTGGAAAAAGTTCAGTGAATGGGACTGCACGACCTGGGCCAGGTTCATCACCCGCCTGAGCAGGGTGGCGACTGGCGGGACGCTTACCCCGAGCACCTCGTCGCAGGCCTTGGCCGAGGCGATGAGGTGGCTGACGGGGCAGATCCCGCATATGCGCGCCATGAGCGACGGCATTTCGTGCACCGGGCGCCCCTCGGCGATGCGTTCGAAGCCTCGCACCTGGGTGACGTGGAAGCGGGCATCAGCCACCTCCCCGGTGTCGTCGAGCTGCACCGTTATCTTGGCGTGGCCCTCGATGCGGGTCACCGGTTCTATGACTATCTCGCCCATTTGTGCCTCCCTGACGTCGGCCAGGCCGGCCCGACCACGCCCGGCCCAACCACACCCCGCCTAACCAACACCCGGCCCGGCCAAGAGCGTGTCAGCCAAAGCGGGCCACCCCTTCCACCGCCGGTTGTCGCCCTTCCACCAGGTCCATGACCACACTGAAGATCAAGTCAGCCGACGGAGGGCAGCCCGGGACGAACACGTCCACAGGCACGTAGGCATGCACGGGCAGCACCTCAGGGAGCAGCGCGGGCACCGCCCCGGTGGGCACCTGGGCGTTCAACGTGGCGTTCTCCAGGTAGGCCCTCTCCAGGACCGGGCCGGGGCCGAACGGGTTGCGCATCCCCGGGACGTTGGCGGTCACAGCACAGTCCCCCAGCGACACCAAGACGCGCGTGCGGGCCCGCACGACGCGGGCCTTGCGCAGGTCCTCTTCGCTCGACACCGCCCCTTCGACCAACGTGACGTCCACGTTGTCAGGGAACTCCTTGGCGTCTACCAGGCACCCGTACACGATCTCTGCCCGCTGGGCTAGTTCGAGCAGGCGCTCGTCCATGTCGAGCAACGACATGTGGCAGCCCGAGCACCCGTCGAGCCAGATCGTCGCCACCCGGGCCTTGGCTGGATTGGTCATGCTTGCCCCCTCGCTACCAGGAACGGGACGTACGGCCGCCGCCGTTTGGCCTCGGCTACCGACCGGCCCTTTTCGTAGAGGGCTCCCGTCGGGCACACCTGGACGCACTTGCCACAGCTCGTGCAAGTGGTGGACTCCCCCCAGGGGACGCCCAAGTCTGCCACCAGCCGGGCGGTGGTGCCCCGCCCGCGGATGTCCCAGGTGTGCGCTCCTTCGATCTCGTCGCAAGCCCGCACGCACCGGCCGCACAGGACGCAGCGGTTGTGGTCGAGGACAAAGCGTTCGTGGGTGGCGTCCACCTCGGCCACCGGGTGCAACGGGGCTAGCTCGAAGTGGGTGGCACCCAAGGACCGGGCCAGTTCTTGCAGCTCGCAGTGGTTGTCCGCCACGCATACAGAGCACACATGGTTGCGCTCGGTGAACAGCAGCTCGACCACCCTGCGCCGGTAAGCCAAAAGGCGGCTCGAACGGGTCGTCACCCTCATCCCCTCCTCGACCGCGGTCACGCACGACGCCACCAACCGTGAGGTCCCCTCGACCTCCACCATGCAAAGCCGGCAGGACCCGACCGGGGACAGCCCCTCCAGGTGGCAGAGGGTGGGGATCTCGATGTCGTTCTCACGGGCCACGGACAAGATGCTCTGGCCGGAGGCCCCCGCCACGTCCCTGCCGTCGATCACCAGCGTCCGAACTTCGTCGCTCACCTGTCACCACCGTCCATTTCGCAGGCCCCGGCTGGGCAGACGTGGTCGTCCACATGGGCCAGGTACTCGTCCCGGAAGTACCGCAGGGTGGAGAACACCGGGTTGGGAGCGCCTTGGCCCAACCCGCACAGGCTCATGGAACGCATCATGCCGGCTAGGTCCTCCAATAGGGCCAGGTCCTCCCGGGTGCCGCGCCCGCGGGTGATCTTTTCCAGCAGCCGGTGCACCTGGACGGTACCGGCCCGGCAGGGCACGCACTTACCGCACGATTCCTCGCGGCAAAAGTCCATGAAGAACTTGGCCACGTCGACCATGCACGTGGCCTCGTCCATGACGATCATGCCGCCCGAGCCCATGTGCGAGCCCGCCTGTGCCAGCGACTCGTAGTCGATCGGCATGTCCAGCAGTGCCTCCGGTAGGCAACCTCCGGACGGCCCGCCGGTCTGGACTGCCTTGAAGTTCTTGCCGCCCGCCAGCCCGCCTCCGATGTCGAAGACGATCTGGCGGAGCGTAAGGCCCATCGGGACCTCGATGAGCCCGGTGTTGACCACCGCGCCGGCCAGGGCGAACACCTTGGTGCCCTTGGACTTGGCCGAGCCGATCGAACTGTACCAGTCCCCGCCTCGCTGGACGATGGCAGGGACGTTGGCAAAGGTCTCCACGTTGTTTATGAGGGTCGGCCGCCCCCACAGACCACGCGACGCCGGGTAGGGGGGCCGCGGCCTGGGCGTGCCTCGTTCGCCTTGGATGGACGCCAAAAGCGCGGTCTCCTCGCCACATACGAACGCCCCCGCCCCTATGCGGACCTCGACGTGGAACTCGAAGTCAGTGCCGGCGACCCGGCTGCCCAACAACCCCTCCCGTTCTGCCTGGCGGATAGCGCTGTTGAGCCGTTTTACGGCCAGGGGGTACTCGGCCCGCACGTACACGTAAGCGTTGTGGGCACCGACCGCGTACCCGGCGATGGCCATGCCTTCGAGGACTTGTTGGGGGCAGCTCTCCAGGACGCTGCGGTCCATGAACGCACCCGGGTCACCCTCGTCTGCATTGCACACTACGTACTTGCCCTCAGCCGACGTCGCTTTGGCCACCGTGGCCCACTTGAGGCCAGTGGGGTAACCTGCCCCTCCTCTGCCCCGCAGGCCGCTGCGGGCTACCTCGGTGATGACTTCCTCCGGCGACATCGTGGCTACCGCCTGGGTGAGCGCCTGGTAACCGCCAGTGGCCAGGTAGTCTTCCACCCGTTCGGGGTCCACTCGGCCGCAGCGCTCGAGGACGACCTTCACCTGGTGGGAAAAGAAAGGCTCTTTGCTCGTTTCCCGGCCCCCCGGCTCCCCGCCGGCCAAGGTGGCTACCAGCGCGTCCATGGCCGCTTGGTCATCGGCGTGGACGTGGTCGAACAGCCGCCCCCTCTCGGGGACTTCCACCAACGGCCCGGCCGCGCACAGGCCCAAGCAGCCCACCCTACGGACGGCCACATCTCCTAGGCCGGCGGCCACCACCCGCTCCCTCAGGGCTTCGAAGACCAGGTCCGACTGCATGGACAGGCAGCCTGCGGCCTGGCACACATTGGCCGAAGCCCGCGCTTCGCCTTCGGGCAACAGCGGCTCCACCGGCCGCCGCCGGGCCCGGCTGAGCGGCTCGGTCGCTTCGGTTGAGGTCATAACTGCTCCGATGCGGTCATAAGTGCTCCAACAAGGCCAGGACCGTGCCCGGGGTCACCCGTCCGTGCACCTGCCCGTCGACCACGATGGCCGGCGCCATCGAGCACGCCCCCAGGCACCTGGCCTGCAGCAGCGACAGCTGGCCGTCTGGGGTAGTGCCACCCGCCTTCAGGCCCAGCTCCTCGTCCAACTTGGCCAATAGGCTGCGGGCGCCATTTATGTAGCATGCTGTCCCCGTGCACACGACGCAGGTGTGCAGGCCCTGGGGCTTCAGCATGAAGTGCGAGTAGAACGTGGCCACTCCGAAAACCTTGCTGGGCGGCACGCCCAGGGACCGGCTCACGTACCCTAGGGCGTCCTCGTCCAGGTAACCGAAAAGCTCCTGGACGGTGTGGAGCACTTCTATGAGCCCGTCAGGGCGGTGGCCGAGGCGGCGCATGCGCACCTCGACCTGGCGCCAGCGTTTGTCGTCGCTCGGCGGCGCCAGGCTGCGGGCAGTGGCTGTGGGCATTTGCAGCGGAGCCCTCCTCCCGTGTTGCCGCTTCAGCCAGGTGGCAAGGGCACCGTTGCTCGCCTCCAGGCCCTGGCCACGAACCTACGCGCCGCCGCCCTAGCTGCCGTGGGGCCCAAGGTCACAACGGCTGGGGCCAAGGCGCACTGCCGGTGCCCCGCCACGTCTGGTGTCCCTATGGCCCGCCGCTAAGGGACCTTGGGCCCTTCTTGGCGCTGGGACCGCTGCCTACCGTCAATAGCTGATGACTGCCGCCAAGGTGATCGGCCGTGACGGCCTGGACGAGCTTCTCCGCCACCTGGCCGCCCTCGGTTACCGCACGCTGGGGCCAGTGGCCCGCGACGGCGCCATCACCATGGCCGAAGTGAGCAGTTCAGCGGACCTGCCCGAAGGCTTCCACGACCGCCAGGCGCCGGGCAGCTACCGCCTGGAACCGGGCCAGGGCCAGGCCTTGTTCGACTGGGCAGTAGGTCCCGAGCCGCTCAAGGCCCTCGTCTTCCCGCCCCGTGCGGTGATCTGGACGGCCAAGCCTCCGAGCTACCACGTCCAAGAGGTGGCCGACGATGCCCCGCCGGTGGCCGTGGTCGGGGCGCGGCCCTGCGACCTGGCCGGCCTCCAAGTGCTGGGGCGGTCCATAGGCACCGGCCCGGTGGCTGACCCCATCTTCCAGCACCGCCGCCACCAGGCCTTCTTGGTGGTGGTGGAGTGCACCCGGCCCGCCAGCACATGCTTCTGCGTGTCCATGGGCACCGGCCCAGGGGCCACCCACGGCTACGACATCAGGCTGACCGAGCTGTTGAGCGACGATGGCCCCCCAAGCTACCTGGCTCTCGCCGGCACGCCAGCGGGCCGAAGGGCCCTGGGCCAGCTACCCGGCCGGCCTGCGCAGGCCGCCGACGAAAGGGCCAGGGTCGAGCGGCTGGCCAAGGCTGCCTCCCGGATGGGGCGCAGCGTCGACACCACCGGCCTGCCCGAGCTGCTGGCTCGCAACCTGTCCAACCCCCGCTGGGACGCCGTGGCTGAGCGGTGCCTGGCCTGCGGCAACTGCACCGCAGTCTGCCCAACCTGCTTCTGCGCGAACTTCCAGGACACCACCGGCCTGGACGGCACCGTCCGGCGCGAGCGCACCTGGGCTTCGTGCTCCGACTTGGCCCACTCGTACATCCACGGCGGGCCGGTCCGTTCGAGCATCAAGTCCCGCTACCGCCAATGGGCCACCCACAAGTTCTCGTGGTGGTGGGACCAGTTCGGCACCTCCGGTTGCGTGGGCTGCGGGCGCTGCATCACTTGGTGCCCGGCGAGCATAGACATCACCGAGGAAATCGCGGCCCTTCGCGCCAGCGACGGCGCCGCGCCGACAGAGGAGGAGCCTGAGCCATGAGCCCTTCCACCGCCTCCCAGCTGGCGGCGCACCCACTGTTCGCCGACCTGCCCCCAGCCGCCATAGGGGCTTTGTCGGCCTGCGCCAGCGACGTGAGCTTCGAGCCTGGGGAGCTGATCCTCACCGAGGGTGCCGACGCCAAGACCTTCTACCTCCTCCGCCAGGGCAAGGTGGCCCTCTCCGCCCACGCGCCGGGCAAGGGCCACCTGCTGGTCCAGACCCTGGGGCCAGGCGAGGCGCTGGGCCTGTCCTGGTTGTTCCCCCCGTTCCTGTGGCAGTTCGACGCCCGGGCCGTCGAGCGGGTGGAGGCGTTCGCCTTGGACGGGCCCTGCCTCAGGGCCAAGCTCGAAGGCGACCCCGCCCTCGGCTACGAGCTGCTCAAGCGGTTCACCCCCATAGTCCTGGAGCGCCTCCAGCAGACCCGCCTCCGGCTGCTCGACCTCTACGGCAACGGCACCACCAGCGATGGCCACCCTCACTGAGCCTTCGCCAGCCCCGGCTCCCACCGGCCCCTTCACCCCGGCCACCTTCCGTGTGGCCGGCCGGGAACAAGAGGCCCCGGACGTAGCCACGCTGGCCTTGGAGCCGACCGACGGCCGCAGCTTTGCCTTCCACCCCGGCCAGTTCAACATGCTCACCGCCTTCGGCGTGGGCGAAGTGCCCATCTCCATCAGCAGCCGGCCCGGCTCCCGCCCCTTGCTCCACACCATCCGGGAGGTGGGGCCGGTGACGGCCGCACTGTGCCGGGCCCCGGTCGGCTCCCTGGTGGGCGTGCGCGGCCCCTTCGGCACCGACTGGGGGCTCGACGCGTTCGCTCACGCCGACGTGGTCGTGGTCGCCGGCGGCATCGGCCTGGCCCCCCTCCGGGGCGCCGTGCAGGTCCTGCTCGACCGGGCCGGCCTGCCCATGGGGCCCCGCAAGGTGGTGGTGCTGGTGGGGGCGCGCACACCGGACCAGCTGATCTTCCGGCGGGACCTGGACGCCTGGCGGGCCCACGCCGAGGTGGCGGTCACCGTGGACATGGCCACCTCGGGCTGGGAGGGCAACGTGGGGGTGGTCACCAGCCTGGTCGGCTCCGCCGGCTTCGACGCCCACCGGGCGATGGCCCTGGTCTGCGGGCCGGAGGTCATGATGCGCCACACCGTGCAAGCCCTGATAGAACGGGGCGTGCTGCCCACCTCGATCCGCCTGCGGGTGTCGCTCGAGCGCAACATGCAGTGCGGGACCGGCCTGTGCGGCCATTGCCAGCTCGGGCCGTTCCTGTTGTGCCGGGACGGCCCGGTGGTCACCTACCCGCAGGCCAGCCGGCTGCTGGCGGAGGCAGAGCTGTGACCACCACGGCCAAACGGCCCCGCCTGGCGGTCTGGAAGTTCGCCTCCTGCGACGGCTGCCAGCTCTCGCTGCTCGACCTGGAGGACGAGCTGCTCGCCCTCCCTCAGGCCGTGGACATCTCCTATTTCTTGGAGATGACCAGCGCGGTCGCCGAGGGGCCCTATGACATATCTCTGGTCGAGGGGTCAGTGACGACCCCCCACGACATCGAGCGGGCCAAGGAGGTGAGAGCCGCTTCCCGGCTGGTGGTGGCCATCGGGGCCTGCGCCACCGCGGGGGGGATCCAGAGCCTGCGCAACTACGCCGAGGTGGGCGACTACGTGAGCACCGTCTACGCCCACCCTGAGTTCATCCGAGCGCTGGCCACCTCGGCGCCGATCTCCGCGTACGTGAAGGTCGACTTCGAGCTGCGCGGCTGCCCGGTGGACCGCTACCAGCTACTGGAGCTGGTCACTGCCACCCTGGCCGGGCGCGCCCCTCGCATCCCGACTTTTTCGGTTTGCCAGGAATGCAAAGCCAAGGGCAACGTGTGCCTCCTGGTGGCGAGCTCCGTTCCCTGCCTTGGCCCGGTGACCAGGGCCGGCTGCGGCGCCCTGTGCCCGTCGGTCGGGCGAGGCTGCTTCGGCTGCTTCGGCCCTGCGGCCACAGCCAACACCTCGTCGCTGTCGGCCCGGCTGGCCGCCGACGGGGCAACGCCTGAAGCCCAGCTGCGGCTGTTGCGAACCTTCACCGCCGGCGCCCCTGAGTTCGCTCAGGAGGCCGCCGCCCAGGAGGCCGCCGCTCAGGAGGCCGCCGCTCAGGAGGCCACTACCAGAGGAGGCGCCGCCCACCAGGCCAGCGCCAGCGAGGCGGCCGCCCAGGAGGCGGCCGGACGATGACCCACGGCCGCCACCACTCAGTCGAGGTGGGCGCCCTCGCCCGCGTGGAAGGTGAAGGCGGGCTGCGGGTCGTCGTGCAGGACGGGGCCATCCGGGACGTGGCCCTCAACATATACGAACCCCCTCGGTTCTTCGAGGCCTTCCTGGTGGGCCGCCACTGCACGGAAGTCCCCGACATCACAGCCCGCATCTGCGGCATCTGCCCGGTGGCCTACCAGATGAGCTCCTGCGCCGCCATCGAAGAGGCCCTGGCCCTGCCGGTGGGGCCGGAGGTGCAGGCCCTGAGGCGGCTCCTCTACTGCGGGGAATGGCTGCAAAGCCATGCACTGCACATCTACTTCCTGCACGCGCCGGACTTCTTCGGGTGCCAGGACGCCGTCCAACTGGCTGGCCTGGGCGAGAGCGCTGCCCGGGCGGTGCGGCGGGGCCTGGCGCTCAAAAAGACGGGCAACCGGGTGATGGAAGTGGTGGGAGGCCGGGCCATCCACCCGGTCAACGTGCGGGTAGGAGGTTTCTACCGGGCACCGTCGCCCCGGGACATTGCCGCCCTGCGCGAACCGCTCCAACAAGCCCTGGACGCGTCGCTCGAGACCGTGGAATGGGTGAGCGGCTTTGAGTTCCCCGACATCGAACGGGACTACATTTTCGTGGCCCTGCGGGGCCCCAACGGGCAGTACCCCTTGGAGGCAGGACGGGTGGCCAGCTCGACCGGGCTCGGGCTGTCCCCGGCCGAGTTCGCCGACGTGGCCGTCGAGGAGCACGTCGAGCGGTCCACCGCGTTGCACTCTCGGCTGTTCGGGCGGGACGCCTACCTGACCGGCCCCCTGGCCCGGTTCGCGCTCAACCAGGCCGCGCTCACTCCGTTGGCCCGCGAAGCGGCCACCCGCGCCGGGCTGACGGCGCCGTGCACAAACCCGTTCCGCAGCATCGTCGTGCGAGCAGTCGAGCTGGTGGTGGCGTGCGAAGAGGCCCTGCGCCTGATCGGTTCGTACGAGCCCCCCTCCCCGGCTGCCACACCACTGCCACCGCTAGGTGGCTCAGGGCCGGCGCGGGCCGGGGCTGGTGCCACCGAGGCGCCCCGAGGAGTGCTGCTGCACCGCTACGAGATCGGGCCCGACGGCCTCGTCCGCAAGGCGCGCATCGTCCCCCCCACGTCCCAGAACCAGCTGGCCATCGAAGCCGACCTGCGAGAGGTGGCCCAGGCCAACTTGGGTTCGCCTCCGGAAGAACTGACGCGCCGGGCGGAGATGGCGGTGCGCAACCACGACCCGTGCATCAGTTGCGCCGCCCATTTCCTGGACGTGACCGTGGAGCACCAGCCATGACCCGAGTAGTCGTGGCGGGCATCGGCAACACCCTCCGGCACGATGACGGGGTGGGGCCGGCAGTGGCAGAGCGGGTGGCCGGGTACCTGGCTGGTGGGCCTGGCCTAGCTGGTGGGCCGGGGCTGCAGGCCTGCCATGCCGGCCCGTTCGCTGAACCGCTCGACCTGCTCGGGTGGTGGGACGGCGCCGACCTCGCCATCGTGGTCGATGCGGCCTGCTCGGGGCAGCGCCCCGGCACCGTAAGCGTCACCTGGGTGGAAGACATAGCCCGCGGCCCCGCTCCGCCCAGCACCCACGGCCTGTCCTTGCCCGACGTGTACCACCTGGCCCTGGCGTTAGGCCAGGGGCCCGCCCGGCTGGCCGTCGTGGGCATCGAGGGCGAGGACTTCTCCCACGGAGAGGGCTTCTCGCCGGCCGTACAAGCCGCTTTCGAGGAGGCGGTGGCCGTCACCTTGGAAGTGGCGGCTCACACCCGGCCTCACGGCCAGGCGGAGCCCCTGGCCAGCGGTCCGTGACCGCCGAGCTGCGCCAGGGCCAGTCGAGCTGCACCAGGACAAAGCCCCTGGCAACGCCAGCGAAAGCGCTTTGCAACTGAGCCGCCAGGAACCGCTACCCTACTGGAGGTGCTGCTGAGCAGGCTGCGGTCGTCCCCCCGGGCAGGTGAGCTGTTCGAGATCACCCATGGGGACCGCCAAGCGGTCATCTCTGAGCAGGGAGCCAGCCTGGTGCAGGTCCGCGTGGCGGGCACAGACCTGCTCTGGGTAGCCAACCAGGACGGCTACGCGGGCAACAGCAGCCACGGCCAGTTGCTCGTCCCCTGGCCCGGCCGGATCCCCGACGGGCGCTACTGCTTCGGTGGCTGCACCTACCAGTTGCCCATAGACGACCTGGTCACCAACTCGGCGATCCACGGGCTGGTCCGCTGGCGCCCCTGGCAACTGGCCGCCCGCTCCACCAGCGCCCTCAAGTTGTCCCACCGCCTGCTGGCCCTGCCCGGGTACCCGTTCAGCCTGGCCCTCGAGCAGTCGTACTCGTGGAACGGCCCTGAGCTGGAGATGGTGACGACCGCCACCAACTTGAGCAACCGGGCCGCTCCGTTCGGCTTCGGGCACCACCCCTACTTCACGGTGGGCACGCCCAGCGTGGACGACGCCGTGCTGCAGGTGCCGGCCACCCACTACTTCGAACCAGACGGCTGGGCCGCGCCCCGTGGCCCCGCTGTGCCCGTCGACGGCACCCGCTACGACTTCCGGTCCCCCGTCCCAATTGGCGCCACCGAGCTCGACGTCACCTACACCCACCTCGTCCCTGACGCGGACGGCTGCGCACGGCTCAGCCTGGCTTCGCCCGATGGTGCCCTACGGGTCACCTGCACCTACCACCCGCCGGTGCGGTTCCTCCAGCTCTACAGCGGGGACACGCTCGCCGAAGCCAAGCGCGCGGGCCTCGCCATCGAGCCCTACACCTGCGCCCCCAACTGCTTCAACAACGGCATGGGGCTGGTAGAGCTGGCGCCGGGGTCTTCACTCAGCATCCGCTGGTCGATCACTGCCGGCTGATGGCCCTGGGCGGCCCGCGGGCCGCTCCAGCGCCTGGGCTACCCGGCGGCCCAGGTCCCCCGGACGGGACAGCACTTCCAGGTGCTCGCGCTCGGCCAACCAACGCCGGTTCCGTTCGTGCAGCTCGTCGGCCGGGTCGAAGCGGTTCAGGTACACGACCGCGTCCTGGCTGCCCAGTGCCCTCAGCGCCAAGCGGGTGCTGCTCAAGGTGCCGAGGCCGGGAGCCGCCACCAGGACCACCAGCTGAGGGGCCAGCGCCTTGACCACGTCGGTGCCATCAGCGTCCACGGCTTGCGGGGACCCCAACCCTCCCGCTTGTTCCAGCAACCCGATGTGGGCGAGCCCTGGCCAGCTGAGCTCCGCCAGCAAGCCGGCCAGGGTCACGGGCGGGAGGCCCATGGACTCAGCTGCCATGGGAGGCGCCATGGGCCGGGGGTACCAGCGGTGGGCCGGGCACACATCGGTCGCCCTTTCCCCGGTGGCCTCGGCCAGCAGCTCGGCGTCGGTCCTGCCCAGCTCGCTCGGGTGGAACGACTGGGCGAGCTTGCGGGCAGCCACCCTGAAGCCGGCCCGGCCCAGCTGGAGCGCCAGCTGGCAGCCGAGCCACGTCTTGCCCACCTCGGTGCCGGTCCCGGCGATGATGACCAGCTTCAACTCTGGCCCCTCGCCGGTCGTGCCCGCCCCGGGGCTGGCTGCCCGCGCCCCGGGGCCGGCTGTTCGCGCCCCAAGATGGCCGCCCCCATGACCAGGGCACTTGCCACCACGGCCAGGCTGGGGCCGAACAGGCTCAACCCCCAGCGCTGGAAGACACCCCCCAGGGCAGCGGAGATGAGCGAGCCACCCACACTGGCCGCACCGATCTGCCAGCCGATCACATGGTGCGCCATCTGCTCGCCCACCCGGGCCGGGGTGAGAGCAACCAAGGCGGGGAAAACCCCCGCCACTGCTGCGCCAACCGTTACCAGCCCCACCATGGCCACCGAGGCGGTGGGACGCCACCAGGCCACGGCCGTGCCCAGGAGGGCTACAGTGCAGCCCCAGCGCACGACCGTGGCAGGCTTAGGGGGAGCCTCAGGCACGGCCAGAGCGAAACGGGCCAGGGTCAAGGCGCCCCAGTAGCCGAAGGTCGCCAGACCGGTCAACCCTGCGCTCAGGTGCAGCACGCTGCGGTCAAAGCTGGGCGCCCACTGGCCAGCGGACACTTCCAGGCCGGTGCACAGGGCAAACACGGCCAGGCCGAGGGCCACCCTGCCCACGGTGCGTGCCCCGCGGGAGGCAGCCGCAGCCTGTGGCCCTGGCCCGGGGTTGGTGGCGGGCAGGGCGGTGCTCTGGGGCAGGGCGGTGCTCTGGGGCAGGGCGGTGGTGGAGGGTGAGGCGCCGGGCAGGGACGAGGCAGCCGCCCTAGGCGGGGCGGCGAGGGCGGCTGGGGCATGAGGACGGCCGGTCGCGAGCCAGCCGGCCACCATGATGCCCTCGACGAGCACCAAGGCCAGGTAAGAAGACCGCCAGTCACCAGCCAAGACCGCGGACGTTACGATCAGCGGGCCAACCGTGGCACCCAGGCCATAGCAGGCATGCAGCAGGTTGAGCAGGCGGGTGCGGTTGGCTAGGGCGATGGCAGCGTTGAGGGAGCTGTCCAGTAGGCCGGCGGCAACGCCCAAGGCTCCCGCACCAGCAATGAACAGCCACAGGCCGGGAGAAAGGACGACCGCCACGGCACCGCCGCCACCGAGGGAGCCAGCCAGGACCACGGCACGGGCCAGGCCCCAGCGCCCGAGCACCACTCCGGCTACAGACGAGCTAGCGACCGACCCTATGGTCCCGACTATCAGCACCAAGCCCAGGTCAGCCAGTGGGGCACCGAAACTGCGCCTCACCGACGGCCAAGCGGTGCCCAGCAGGCCGTCGGGCAAGCCAAGGGCGACGAAGGCATAAAGGGCCATGGCGTCGACCGGTCCAGACCCTCGCTCCAGGGCCAGAGGGGTGCCAGGTCGGGGTCGCCGGTCAGCCACACGCTCCAGTCAAGCGGGCCCGTGCAGTGGCTGCCGGTGGCCGGCCCGGGTTACCGGCACCCACCGGAGCACGCGCAGGCCCAAGGGGCGCTGCCCTGGGGCTGACGGCAGCTTCTTTGCCCTGGCGCCTGACGGCGGCTTCTTTGCCCCAAAAGCGCGTTCTCTGTCCTGAAAGTGCCCGGGACAACGAGCTATTGGGACAGAGAACACCAAACCAGGGCAAAGTACGCCCAAGCCGGGCCCCTGACCCAGCCAAAGTACGCCCAGCGCGGCTAGCTAGCTCCCGGTCAAGGGCAGCTCTCGGACGGTCGCCTCAACCGCCTCGTCGCCCTCGACGGCAAGCTCCGAGCTGACCTCGACCCCTCGGCCGACATAGCCAAGGGCCACCCAGCCCAAGCGAGGGGAAAAGGCGACGCTCGTCAACCGCCCGACCACCCCCTTTGGCCCCACCAGGGCCGCCCCCGGCCCAGCCGGTCCCGACAGGAGCAGCCCACGCAGGCGGCGGGGCACGTTGCTGCCCCGGGAGTCGATGCGGGCCACCAGTTCCTGGCCGGTGTAACAACCCTTGGTGAAACTGACCGAGGCGCTCACCAAGCCGGCTTCGGCCGGGACCGTGCGCTCGTCCAGTTCAGAGCCGTGCCGGGGGAAGCCGGCCTCCACCCGCACCGCTTCGTAGGCTTCATGGCTGACCGACGGGACGCCGGCTGCCCGGAGGGCGGCTACGTCTCCCGCAGCAGTACCGAGCAGTTCGTAACCTTCGAGCCCGCCCCATTCGAAGGCGACGACCGTCCCCGCCACCGGGGCCCCGGCCAGGGCTTGCCCAGCCGAGGGGCCGAGCACTGCCACCGTGGGGCAACCCAGGAGCCCTATCTCCACCCTCGTGCGGAGCTTGAACCGCTCGAGACGGGCTACCAACTTGTTGCCCACACCGGCGTCGGTCACCAAGATGAGCTCGTCCCCCGAGGCGCGGTAAGCCCGCACGAAAGCGTCCAACTTGCCTTGGGGCTGCAGGACCAGGGCCCAGGTCGCGGCCCCGGCGGGAAGGGCCAACAGGTCCTGGCTGGTCTGGCCCTGCAGGTACTGGGCGGCGTCCGGGCCGCCGACGCGCACCACGTCCCGGTTGGTTGCCACCACCCCGGCGGCTTCCCGCAGGGCGCGGTAGCCGTCTTCGAGGGCCAGCTCAGCCACCGATGGCCGCCTCTGCCAGCCGGGCACGGGCGATGCGGCGGGCACCGGGCACCGCCGCCAAGAGGGCAGCAGCCTTGTTTTGGCACTCCAGGTCTTCGGTATCGGCGATGCTGTCGGCAACGATGCCCGCCCCGGCTTGGACGCTGGCCGGCCGGCGGCCATCGGCCGAAGGGGGCCCGACGAGCATGGTCCGGATGGCGATGGCGGTGTCCAGGTTGCCGGAAAAGTCGATGTAACCGACGACGCCCGCGTACGGCCCTCGCCGGGCGGGCTCCAGCTCGTCAATGATCTCCATGGCCCGCACCTTGGGCGCACCGGACACCGTCCCGGCCGGGAGGGTGGCCCTGAGCACGTCCACCGGGCCCAGGCCCGGCCGCAAACGGCCAGACACCTGCGACGTCAGGTGCATGACGTGGCTGTAGCGCTCGAGGGTCATGAGCTCGTCGACCGTCTCGGTGCCGAACTCCACCACTTTGCCCACGTCGTTGCGGGCCAGGTCCACCAGCATGACGTGCTCCGCCCGTTCCTTGGGGTGCTCAGCCAGTTCGGAGGCCAGCCGGCGGTCCTCGGCCTCGGTCCGGCCCCGCCGGCGGGTCCCGGCGACCGGCCGGGACACCACCCGCCCGTCCCTGACCCGCACCATGGGCTCAGGCGAGGACCCCACAACCGCCAGTTCAGGGTACTGGAGCAGGTACATGTAGGGGCTCGGGTTGACCTGGCGCAGGCTGCGGTAGAGGTCCAGGGGCCCCGCCTCCAGGTCCAGGTCGAAGCGCTGGGACAGGACGACCTGGAAGATGTCGCCCGCGAATATGTGCTCCTTGGCCACCTCCACAGCCGCCGCGTAGGTTGCCTCCGGGGTGCGCCGGGTAGCGGCGGGAAGTTCGTCGTCCCGCTCGGGCGGCTCGATCACCGGCTCAGGCAGCGGCCTCGCCCCCTCGGCCGCGAACTCCTCCAGCCGGGCCACCGCCTGGTCGTAAAGTTCGTCCAGCACCACCGGGCCGGCCCCGGTGGGGATGGGGACCGCCTCGACCAAAGTGACCCGCTGGCGCCAGGAGTCGTAGGCGGCAACCTGGCCTACCACCGAGACCATTGCGTCCGGGTAGCCCAGCTCGTCGGGTGGGGCCGACGGCAGCCGTTCGACCTCGCGCACCACGTCGTAGCCGAGGTAACCGACCAGGCCGCCGTGCAGGGGCGGCAGGCCGGGCAGGGACGGTGAACGGTAATGGGAAAGCAGTGCCTCGACCGCAGCCAGGATCCCTCGTTCACGGGGCACGCCGGCGGGCACCACACCCTCCACCGAGACCTGCCCCGACCGCAGGGCCAAGGTGGCAGAAGGACGGCGGCCGATGAACGACCAACGCCCCCAGCTCTCGGCCCGCTCGACCGACTCCAACAAGAAGCCGGGCTCGTCCCGCACCAGGCGGGCGAAGGCAGCTACCGGGGTAGTGAGGTCGGCGAGCAGCTCCCGCCAGACCGGGACCACCGTCCAGTCCCGGCCGAGGCTGGCGAACTCGTCCCGGCTGGGGTGCACCGCTCCCCTGGTCACCGGGCCCTGGTCACCGGGCCTTGGCCACCGGGCACTGGCCGCTGGGCACTGGCCACGGCCCTAGTCGCCGAGCCGGCGGAAAAAGCAGCTGTGGTTGCCCGTATGGCAGGCCCCGGCTCCTTCCTGTTCCACCGTGAGCAGCAGGGTGTCCCCGTCGCAGTCGTAGTGGACAGCCCGCACCCACTGGCGGTCGCCCGATGTGTCCCCCTTGCGCCAGCGGCTCTGGCGGCTGCGCGACCAGAACACGGCGCGACCGGACTCGAGCGTCTCGCGCAGGGTGTCGGCGTTCATCCACGCCATCATCAGCACCTGGCCGCTGCCCTGTTCCTGGACGATGGCCGGCACCAGGCCCTCTTGGTTGTACTTGATGGCGGCCAACTGTTCGGCAGTGGCATGGATGGGCGTCGCGACAGGCATAGGGCCATCGTAGTGGGGCTCCAACTGGGCCACCTATCGTTGAGCACGTGCAACGACCGCGGCAGGTGCCCCGCACCGCCAGCTGCGGCCAGGCTCCCTATGGCGCGCACCATGGTGGGAGCCCTTTCGCGGCCCCCGCCTCGGTGTCGCGGCCGGCGTACCGCGCCTGGCGACGGGGGGTGGTGCTGGCCACGGTGCTCACCTTGGCCACCGCCGGGGTTGCGGCCCTGTTGTACTTCCTTTCGCTCCACTCCGAAGCCCCCAGTTCCGACGGCGCCACCTTGGTGCTGGAAGGACAGGCCATGGCCAGGGGCAACCTGGCCCTGAAGGGCTGGGCGCTGTCGCTCGACTCCTTTTGGGCTGTGGACGGCCCCCTGTACCTGCTGGCCGTCCTGGTCGCCGGCCTGCGTTCGGTGCTCCTCCAGGCCGTCCCGGCCGCGGTCGCGGCAGTGACGGCCGTGCTCGGCGCCTGGGCGGCCAGCGCCGGTCGCCGGGGCGTCCCTGCCGTTGTGGGCGGGTCGGCCACTCTGGGCTTGCTGGCCCTCCCCAGCCATAGCCTGGCCATCTTCCTGCTGAAAGGCGGCCAGCACGTGACGACTGCGGCGGTATGCCTCACCAGTTTTGTCGCCTTGGCGCGCCGCGGCTCCGGCCGCGGCTCCGGCCGCGGCTCCGGCTGGGGCTCCGGTACCGGCTGGGGCTGGGGCTGGCTGGCGGGGCTCTTGTTGCTGGCCGCCGGGCTGCTCGGGGACCTGCTGACCGCCGCTTTCGGGGTAGTGCCGGTGTGCCTGGCCGGCGTGGTGGCCATGGCCCGCCAACGGCGCGCCCAAGCCGGCACGCCCCTCGTTTGCGCTGGCCTCGGGGGCCTCGGGCTGGCCGCCGCCGTCCACTGGGCCGCCGGCGCCATCGGGACCTTCAGCCTGGTGCATGTGCAGTCCGCCACCGCCTCCGGAGGACAGGTGCTGGCCGGCACAGGCCGCATGTTCGTGTACCTCGGTCACCTACTTGGGGTGGGGAGCGGCTATTACGGCCCCGGAGGCGTACCGGGACCGCTCCAGTGGCTGCACCTGGCTGGCCTGGCTGTGGTGGCCTTCGGCCTGGTGGGCGCCCTGGCTCGGGCCGCCGTTGGCGCGCTGGGCGGCCCCGGCGCGCCCACCCAGCGGGGCCCGCTGCCCAGAGCGGGCCTGCCCACCAGGCGGGGCCACCTGCCCCGCCTGGGTACGCTCGTCGGCCCGGGCACCCCCGGCAACGCCTGTGGCTCGCGGCTCGACAACATGCTCGCCTTCGGCACCCTGGGGTCTTTGGCAACTTACGTGCTGGTGGCCAGCAGCCCCAACCCGGCCTACTCCCGGTACCTTTCGCCCGCAGTGGTCTTCGGCGCGGTCCTGGGCGGCCGGGCCCTGGGCCGGGTTGCGGCCCGGTCGCGGCTCCCCCGGCTGCGCCCGGCCGCCCTCGCCGGGACAGCCGCCGTCCTGGCTGGCTTCGCCGCCGGTGCCGGGGTGCAGCTGGCTCAGCCGCTCCCCCCGCAACCTACCGCCCGCCTGGCCCGCTTCCTGCAGGAGCACGACCTGCGGGCCGGCCTGGGCGATTACTGGTCGTCTTCAGTCGTGACCGTGCAAAGCGACGGGCGGGTGGTCGTGCGGCCGGTCATCGCCAACCGCCAGGGGCGGCTCGTGCGCTACGCCCGCCAGAGCTCAGCGGGCTGGTACCAAGGCCGCACTTTCCAGTTCTTGGTCTTCAACACGACCCAGCCGTTCGGGGCAGTGGGGCAACGCAGCGCCGCCCGTACCTTCGGCCCACCCAGCCGGTCGCTGTCCTTTGGCCCCTACCTGGTGCTCATCTGGCCGCACCCAGTAGCAGTCTCACCCGTCGGGGTAGCCACCTGACCGGCCCAGCCACCCGCTTCTCATAGGCGCAGCTGCCGGGCCACCTGACCGCCCGGCCACCCTACCGGCCCCAAGGCACCCGAGGCAGCCGGGCCGTCCGCCTCTTATAGGCGCTCTTATAGGCGCAGGAACCGCATGGTGGTGTGGTAGCTGCGCTCGTCGCCGTGCCCGAGCCAGGTGAGGGCCCCGTCCCGGCGCGCCGCTGCCTCTCCTTCAATACCATGAGTGGACGGCTCCAGGCCCACCACGTAGTCGCCGGCGCGCAGGTTCACCCATTCGAAGAAGTGAGGGAACTCGGCGGGGTCGTAGTCGAGCTCGAAGCCACGGCCGATCTTGGCGTTCAGGAGCCTGGCCCTCGCCCTGCCGTCGGCCTCAGGGGCCAGCTCGTGCTCGTAGACCTGCTCCTCGAAGCCGACGACTGGCGGGCCAAAGCGCAGGTGGGAGGCACCCTGGGCCTTGACGCTGGGGCTCTCCCAGCGAGTGGAAGATACCTTGGCCTCAAACGTCGTCCCCTCGTCCAGCAACGGCCACCCGAGGTCGCAGTGGTACAGCAACATGTGGGGCGTGGGGTCGAAACCTGTGTTCACCACCACGTCCGTCAGGCGTACCTCGGTGCCCCCCAAGTCAGCCTCGATGCGCCGGCGCAGCAACAGGTGCTCCCCGAACACGGCCGCTTGGCGGACCTCGCCCTCAGCCCACAGCACGGCCCGGTCCCCCACCCAGCTCTCCCCGTACCCACCCAGGCGAGCCGGCAGGTTGGCGACCCGGCCGTGCAGGCCGTGGCGGACGGTGGCCTTGCGGGGGTAGCGGTACTGCGATGCGTCGAACTCCCCCGGCGCCAGGGTGTGGTCGAGCCCACCGGTCACCAGCAGCCCGGACATGCTGCGCAGCCAGGCCAGGCCGTTCTCGTCGCCTTCGTGGTGGAGGCCCGGGTGGCGGAAGCCGGTCGCCGACCGCCAACCGAAGCTCAAGTCGTCGAGCTCGGCCACCCCGATGTCCATGGCCCGGTCCACCAGCACTTCGAAGCGCAGGCCGCCCCCGGTGCGGAACTCGAGGACACGTATGCCCCGCTCGGCACCGTCATCGAGCACAACGGCACGCACCCCTCCCACAACATGGGGGTCGCCGCTGCGCTCGGCCAGCTGCAGACGGTCGTAGCCGCCCTCAAGCACGCTCATCGCCAGCAGCGTAGGCAGGGTGCGTGCGACATGGCCAACCCAAGCACGCACTCAGGAGGGCGCGCGGGCGCGGCGGCCCGAGCCTCCCGCCCCGTCAGCGCCCGGCTTTGATCGGGTCCCAGGAACGCCGGAACGCCGGCGACCAACCCCACGATGTGCCCAGAGCCGCACCAGCAGGCTCGGGCGCGGCTGCCCAGTTGGCCCCGGCCGTGGCCGGCACCCGCTGGACCTGCTCCAGGCGCCGCTGCACGGGCCACTTGGAGAACGCGATCACCATCAAGATGACCAGGTCCACCCCAGGTATGGCGAACAAAGCGGCCAACCAAGCCGGGTACCCGGCCTTGGCGACTACTTTCATCCCGCCGACGGTGCCCAGCACGAAGAGGGCCAGACCGAAAACTGCGAGCTGCGTGGCCCCGATGGTCACCTCAGTCCTCCTTGTCCTTGCCCCCAGATGCCTGGCCGGCATTGCCGGGAGCCCCAAAACCCTGCCCGGTACCTCCATCGGCCCGGTGCCTCTACCGGTATCGTCGAGGGCCGTCGTCTCGCTGTGCGCGAACTATGAGGGTTATGTGAAGGCGCGCCCCACCAGGGGCTTTACAGGTACAGCCCGGTACCGTCAGTTACGCGTTCGGCGGCTACGGCGTGTATGTCGCGTTCGCGCAAGATGAGGTAGTTCTCGCCCTGGACCTCCACCTCGAAGCGGTCCTCGGGGTTGAACAGCACCTGGTCCCCCGGCTTGATGGAACGGACGTGAGGGCCGGTGGCCACCACCTCTGCCCAGGTCAGGCGCCGGGGGACCTCCGCCGTGGCGGGGATCAGGATCCCTGATTTGGACTTGCGTTCGCCTTCGGACCGCGGGACCTGGACGAGCAAGCGGTCGGTCATCATTTGGATCGCCTGTTTGGTCTCGCCTGAGGAGCCGGAGGGCCCGGCCGGGCCATTAGGGGCCATCCTCGGCAAGCTAGCGCGCCGCGGGGGCCAACTTCGACTCACCCAGTGCTGGCCCGACCGGCCGCACGGTGACGCCTGCCGCCGCCAGCGCGGCCTTGGCCTGGGCGATGGTGGCTTCCCCGAAGTGGAAGATCGAAGCCGCCAGCACGGCGTCCGCATTGGCCTTGACCGCCCCGTCGACCAGGTGGCGGAGGCTGCCCACACCGCCGCTGGCCACGACGGGGATGCTGGTGGCCTCGACCACCCTTCGGACCAGGTCGATGTCGTAGCCCTGGCGGGTCCCGTCTTGGTCCATGGAGTTCAGCACCAGCTCACCCGCGCCCAGCTGCTCGCAGCGCACGGCCCAGGCCAAGGCGTCCAGGCCGGTGGCGGTACGCCCCCCGTGGGTGTACACCTCCCATGACGTCCCCCGGCGGCGCACGTCGATGCCCACCACCGTGCACTGGGACCCGAAGGTGCCCGATATCTCCCGCACCAGCTCCGGTCGGGCAACAGCAGCCGAGTTGACGCTCACCTTGTCGGCACCCAGCCGCAAGAGCTCCCGGGCGTCCTCCAGGGCCCTGACCCCACCTCCGACCGTGAGAGGTATGAACACCCGCTCGGCGGTGCGGGCCACGACGTCCAGCATGGTGCCTCGGCCCTCGGCCGAGGCGGTTATGTCGTAGAACACCAGCTCGTCGGCCCCCTCCTGGTCATAGCGCTCGGCCAGCTCGACCGGGTCGCCCGCGTCGCGCAAGCCCGCGAAGCGCACGCCTTTCACGACCCGGCCACGGTCCACGTCCAAGCAGGGGACCACCCGGACCGCTCTCATGGCCGGACCGCTCTCATGGCCGGACCGCTCTCATGGCCGGACCGCTCTCATGGCCGGACCGCTCTCATGGCCGGACCGCTCTCATGGCGCCTCCCGCCCCGTGCCGGTGCCAGTCCCAAACCCAGTCCCGGTGCCAGGCCCGGAGGACGATGGGCCCGGGCCGCTGCCCCCGACCGGCACCCCTCGGCAGGCAGCCACCGCCTCGGCTACCCGGAAACGGCCCTCGTATATGGCCCGGCCCACGATCACCCCGGCCAGCCGCCGCCCTCCCGCCTCGAGGCGGGCCAGCCGGCGCAGGTCGTCCAGCGAGCCCACCCCCCCGCTGGCTATCAGCGGTACGGGGCAGGCCTCCAGCAGCTCACGGTAACCGGCGATGTCCGGGCCGGTCATGAGCCCGTCCCGAGCGATCTCGGTGACGATGACGGCGGCCGCGCCGGCCCGGGCCAGTTCGCCCACAACGTCGACCACCGAGCGGCCCGCTCCTTCTTCCCAGCCCTTTATGCGCACCTCGCCCTCCCGGTGGTCCACCCCCGCCGCCACCTTCCCCGGCCAGCGCTGTGCCAGGTGAGCCAGGAAACCAGGTTGGGTTATGGCCGCCGTGCCCACGACGACCCGGGCCACGCCGGCCGCCAAGAGGGCTTCAACGTCCTGTTCAGTGCGAGCCCCGCCCCCGGCCTGCACAGGGACCTTCACCGCGGCGGCAATGGCGGCCACGATCGGCCGGTTGGCCGGCTCTCCGGTGCGGGCCGCGTCCAGGTCCACCACGTGGACCCAGTGCGCCCCGGCTGCTTCAAAGGCACGCGCTCGGGCCAGGGGGTCGGTGCCGTACACAGTCACGCGGGCAAAGTCACCCGCGGCCAGCCGTACGCACCGCCCATCACGCAGATCTATGGCCGCGTACAGGTCCATCGCTCAGCCGGCGCAGGCGGCGACGAAGTTGGCCAGGATCCCCAAGCCCACCTTGGAGGACTTCTCCGGGTGGAACTGCGTAGCCCAGACGTTGCCGTCCTCGGCGGCGGCCGCCACCGTCCCCCCGTAGTCGCAGGTAGCCACCGTCTCGGGGCCTACGGGGGGCGCATAGGAGTGGACGAAGTACACCCAGGCACCGGCCTCGAAGCCGCGGAGCAACCGGCTGGGCCCCGACGGCGCGTCCACGGGCCGGGCAACCTGCAGAAGGTTCCACTGCATCTGGGGACGGCGCACGCTGTCGGCCAGGGGTGCCACCTTGCCCCCGAAGATGCCGAGCCCGGCCGACCCGGGCGACTCGTCCGAGCCTTCGTAAAGCAGCTGCATGCCCACACAGATGCCCAAGAAGGGCCGCCCAGAGCGAGCCGCGTCCAAGGTGGGGGCCCAGAGCCCGCTTTCCTGCAGAGCTTGGCTGCAGCGGCCAAAGTGCCCCACCCCGGGCAGTACCACGCCATCGGCTTGCCCCAGCTCGCGGCCCGAGCGCACCAGCCGGGCGTCGGCACCCGCCCGGCACAAGGCCTTCTCGGCCGAGCGCAGGTTGCCGATACCGTAGTCCACGACGGCTATGAACGGCCTCACAAGGCTCCCTTGGTCGACGGCACCTCGGCGCCTTCGACCTTCACTGCGTCACGCAGCGCCCGGGCGACTGCTTTGAAGCAGGCCTCCAAGATGTGGTGGACGTTGCGGCCGCTGCGCAGGCGCACGTGAAGGGTGACCCCGGCCGAGGTGCTAAAGGCCCGCCAGAACTCCTCGGCCAACTGGGGGTCGAACGGTGGTGTGCCCAAGGGGAAAGGCTCAGGGCCCAGGTCCACCTCGTAGGCCAGGTAGGGCCGCCCGGACAGGTCCAGGGCCACCTCCACCAGGGCCTCGTCCAAAGGCACGGCCACCGACCCGAAGCGGCGCACGCCGACCTTGCCGGCCAGGGCCTCGCGCAGGGCCTCGCCCAGCACGATGCCCACGTCCTCGACAGTGTGGTGGGCGTCCACGGCCAGGTCACCTTGAGCCTTCACCGTCATGTCGAAGCCGGCGTGGCGGCCCAACTGGGCCAGCATGTGGTCGAAGAACGGCAGGCCCGTGGCCACCTCGGCCCGCCCGGAGCCGTCCACCTGCAGGGACACCGCGACCGATGTCTCCTTGGTTGACCTTTCCCGGCTGGCAACCCGCTCGCTCACCCCAGCACCTCCAGCCTCGCTCCGCTAACCTCCGCCCTCACGCCAGCACCTCCGCCAGGGCTTCGAGGAAAACCCCGTCCTCCTCGGGCGTCCCCACGGTCACTCGCAGGCAACCGCTCAACCCGGGCCACCGAGAGGTGTCCCTCACCAGCACGGACCGGTCCACCAAGGCCTGCCAGACGTCCCCACCGCTCCTGCCCGGAGGCCGGAACAGCACGAAGTTGGCCTGCGAGGGCCAAACCTGGGCACCCAGCTCGGCCAGGCCGGCCTCCAGCCGCTCGCGCTCGGCGATGATAGCCTCCACGCGTTGGTCCATCTGGCGGGAGAACCTCAACGCCAGGCGGCCGGCCGCCTGCTTCAGCATGTCCAAATGGTATGGCAGGGCCACCCTCTCCAGGGCCTGGACCACGGCGGTGGGGCCGACCGCGTACCCCAGCCGCAGCCCGGCCATGGACCAGGTCTTGGAGTACGTGCGGACCACGACGAGGGGGACGTCGTCTCCTACCATTCCCAGGGCGGACCATGACGAGAACTGCCCGTAGGCCTCGTCCACCACCACCAGCCCCTCTGAACCGGCCACGATGGCCGCCACCGTCGAAGGGGCCTCGGCCAAGCCAGTGGGGTTGTTGGGCGAGCACAAAAAGACGAGCGACGGCCGGTGCCGGCTCACCAGTTCCCGGCAGGCGTCCAGGTCGAGGCTGAAGTCCGCTCGGCGCTGCCCCTGCACCACCTTCGTGCCGGTGAGGTGCGCGATGTGCGAGTGCAGGGCGTAGGTGGGCTCCCACAGGACAGCTGCCCGCCCGGGGCCGCCGTAGGCCAGGCACAGGCACTGGAGGACCTCGTTGGAGCCGTTGGCGGCGAAGACCTGCTCGGGGCGCACGCCGTGCCACTCGGCCAGGGCCTCGCGCAACGCCCGGGCCGAACGGTCCGGGTAGCGGTTGAAGGCCATGTCCCGGGCCTGGCTGACAACGGCCTCGAGCCACTCGGGGGGTGGCGGGTAAGGGGACTCGTTGGTGTTGAGGCGCACCCGGGCGGGCAGCTGCGGGGAGTGGTAGCCCTCCCGGAGGCCCAGGTCCGGGCGCGGCTCAGGCAGCGGCCGGGCCAGGCCCGAAGCGCTCGAGGCGCCCCCGGCCCGGCTCATTGGGCCACCACGCTGGCGGCCCGGCGCAACACCGACTCGGCGTGGGCGCTCAGGCCCTCGGCTCGGGCCAGGGCAGCCACGTGGGGAGCCACCTCCGCCAGCGCCTCCGGGCCGGCAGCCACGATGTGCACCCTTTTCAGGAAATCGGCCGTCCCCAGGGCACTGGAGAAACGGGCGCTACGGGCGGTAGGCAGCACGTGGCTCGGCCCGGCCACGTAATCGCCCAGGCTGGCCGGGGCCCAGGGGCCGCAGAAGACGGCGCCGGCTGAAGACACCAGGGGCACGAGCGGCTCGGGGTCGGAGACCATCAGCTCCAGGTGCTCGGGCGCCACCACGTTGCAGACGGCCATGGCCTCCTGGGGGCCATCGACCAGGACCGACCAGCCACCCTGGCGCAAGGTAGCCACCACCTCCTGGCTTCGGGGCGACCCGGCCGCGATGCGGTCCACCTCGGCTTCGATGGCCGCAGCCACCGGCTCCTGCCAGCTCACCAGCCAAGCCAAGCCGTCGGGCCCGTGCTCCGCCTGCACGACAAGGTCCAAGGCGGCGTGCTCGACCACCGCGCTGGCGTCGGCCACGACCACGACCTCCGACGGCCCGGCGTACGCCGAGGGCACGCCCACCCGGCCCGCCCCGGCCACCAGGCGCTGGGCCGTGGCCACGTAGCGGTTGCCGGGGCCGACCACCATGTCCACTGGGCGGACGGTCTCGGTACCGTAGGCCAGCGCGGCCACGGCCTGGGCACCACCCAGGGCGTAGACCTCCTCCACGCCGGCCACCGCCGCGGCTGCCAGCACCGCGGTCGCGACGTGGCCGTCCTGGCCGGGAGGGGAGCACACGGCCACCTCCCTTACGCCGGCAACCTGGGCCGGGATGGCGGTCATGAGCAGGCTGGAGGCCAGCGGGGCCTTCCCCCCGGGCACGTAGCAGCCCACCCGGCCCACCGGCACCAGGACCTCACGGCTCACGATGCCCGCGGCCGAAACGCTCTCGAAGGGCTGGTGCGCCCGGCGCTCGGCTTCGTGGAACTCCCTCACCGCCTGGGCCGCATGGCCGAGCGCGGACCGCAGTTGCTCGGGCACAGCTGCCAGCGCCGCGGCCAGCTCGCCCGCCTGCACCCTCAAGGACGCGGGCACCACCCCGTCAAAGCGCTCGCTCAGCCGGATGAGAGCGGCGTCGCCCCCGGCTTGGACCTCGGCCAGGATGCCCCGCACTGCGTCCACCGGCCCGTCACCTGCCAGCTCGGGCGCCGGGAGCAGGCGGCTGTAGCCGCCCGAGACGCCGCGCAGGTCCAAACGCCGGAGCAGTGCCATGCCGACGATGCTAGCGAGGGCCTGGTGCAGCTGGGTTGCCGGGCCACGGCCGGGCCCGGCAGGCTGGCCCCATGACCGTGGGCGCCGAACTGGCCGCCGTCTCTACCACCCTGGGCGAACTGTCCAAACGGGTCAGCCGCATACTGGCTGAGCTGACGCCGGCCGACGATGACCGCTACGGCGCCGAGCTGATGGAAGTCGAGCGGGCCCTCGGGGCCGCCCACCGCAAGCTCGAACGGCTGCTCAGGGCCAAGTAGCTGTTGGGGGGCTGGCTGCTGGGGGGCTGGCGGCCACGCCCAGGCGTGCCCGGGCCGGGCCCGGGGGCCTGCCTGGAGGTGCTTGCGCCCCGCTTACGCCTTGGACATCGTGCCGGGCGGTCGCACGGGCAGGTTTGCCGAGGGGCAGAAGTCGGCCAGCACGCACTCGGTGCAGCGAGGCCGCCGGGCAGAGCAGACCCGCCGGCCGTGGAGGATGAGCCGCAAGCTGAACGCCCCCCACTCCCGGCTAGGCAGCATCGAGGTGAGCTCGGCCTCCACCCGGTCAGGGTCGGTCTCCTGGGTCAGGCCGAGCCGCCGGCTCAAACGTCCGACGTGGGTGTCGACCGGCAGGCCGGGCAGGCCAAAGCCCACGCTGCGCACGACGTTGGCTGTCTTGCGCCCCACACCGGGCAAGCTGACGAGGTCCTCCATCGCGCTGGGCACCTCACCACCCGAACGCTCGCACAGGGCCCGGGCCAGCGACACCAAGCTGCGCGCCTTGGCCCGGAAGAACCCGGTCGGGCGGATGAGCTCTTCTACTTCGTCGGTACTGGCCGCGGCCAGCGCCTCGGGCGTCGGGAAGCGGGCGATCAAGGCCGGGCTCACCGAGTTGACCCGCTCGTCGGTGGTCTGGGCGGACAAGACCGTCACCACGAGCAACTGCCAGGGAGAAGCAAAGTCGAGCTCGCACAGCTCAAGCGCGGTGCCCGGGTACTCCCGGGCCAAGCGCTGGGCGGCCAGCTTGGCCCGCTCGGCGGGGCTCCGGGGCCGGCTCACACCCGCTCCCCGGCGCCGGCTCGTGCTCGCACCCTGGGGCCGGCTCGCACTCGCGCTCACGCCCGCCCTCACCCCTGCGCCCCGGGGCCCGCTCACGCCCAGGCAGGCTACCAGTCCCGCCGCGCCGCTCGCCTCGGGAGGCCCGGGCTTCGGGAAGCCAGCACCCCGCCTACACCCACGGCGCAGCGGCGGCACAGCCGAGCCCTCCTCGGGGCCCCCGCCCGCATGGGCCTCAGTCACGAGGCCGTGTGCGTGGTTGTGGCGGTATTTCGGGGCCCCCGCCCGCATGGGCCTCAGGGACCGGGCGCCCCTCTCAACCACCACGGCCAGCACCGCCCTTTGGGGGGGCAGCGGCCACTAGGTTCGACCTGGTGCACGAGATCGACGTGAAGCGCCACCTCGCGGACCAGGACCTGGCCACTGTGGCCGAGCTGCTGGCCCAGGCCGCCGATGCCGATGCCCACCCCGCCCTGGGAGAACACGCCTGGCTCGACCTTGTCCAAGGTGGCCGGCAGGGTTTCGCCGGCCTAGTCGCTCGGGAGCCGGGCCACCCCCACCCGGTGGGCTACGCCCAGGTGAGCCTGGGCCCCCACCGGGGCAGCCCGTCTTCCAGCTGGTCGATCGAGGTAGTCGTCGACCCCCATCACCGCACCCCGGGCAACACCATCGGCGAGGACCTCCTGCACGCTGCCCTCGCCCTCATCCGGGACGAGGGCGGTGGCCACGTCCACCTGTGGGTCAACCAGCCCGGGCCGTACCACGACCGGATGGCAGCGGCCGCGGGGCTGTCACCCGGACGGGTCCTCTACCAGATGCGCCGGGAGCTCCCGGCGGAGGAAAAGGCCACCATCCACACCAGGCCGTTCCGCCCCGGCCAGGACGAGGAGCGCTGGCTGGAGGTGAACAACCGGGCTTTCCAACAGCACCCCGAGCAGGGGGGCTGGACGGTCGAGACGATGAAGCTACGCGAAGCCCAGCCCTGGTTCGACCCCGAAGGGTTCCTCCTCCATGAACGAGACGGCAGGCTGGCCGGGTTCTGCTGGACCAAGGTGCACTCCACGGGTGACCAAGCCCTGGGCGAGATCTACGTGGTGGCGGTGGACCCGGGCTTTTCCAACCAGGGCCTCGGCCGCCAGCTCACCCTGGCCGGGCTGGGCTACCTGGCCAACCGGGGGCTGTCTCAGGCCATGCTCTACGTGGACGCCACCAACGTGCCCGCCGTCAAGCTCTACGTCGGGCTCGGCTTCACCGTCAACCACATCGACCGGGCCTACACCGGGGACGTCCGGCCTTGACCTACTCGTTGGCCCCGGGCCGGGGCGGGGACCGGCGCAACCCGAACAGGCCAGCGCCCCCAAGGTGGGCGCCGCCCCGGGGGGCCGTTGGCCCCGGGGGGCCGTTGGCCCCGGGGGGCCGTTGGCCCCGGGACAGCGGGTTGGGGGGCCCCGCAGGTCGGGGGACGCGGCTAGGGGCCGAGCTTGATGCCGCCGTCGGCCGCCCGGGCTGCCCCGTCCCCCGACGGTGCCTCCTCGTAGTCCTCGTCCGCGACCGGCGCTTGGCCCGGGCCAATGAGCAGGTCGGGGGCGACCTCCATGCCCTTGCGCCAGACCGAACGGCAAATGATCTTGGACAGGTCGACCCGGTGGCGGTACTTGCTGGCGACGTCCCGCACTTCTTCCAGGAGGCCCTCCGACAGGGTCGTCGGGTCGAGCCCGAGGGACAAGAAGCGGTCGTTGCGCACGACCAGCTCGTTCTCGGCCGCCTCCTGGCGAGGGTTGGGCAGGTTGACCACCTCCGCCCCGGTCAGCTTCGACACCAGCTCAGCCAGGTCCCGTACCCGGTGGACCTCGGTCGTCTGGTTGAACACCGACACCCGGTCGCCCTTTTCAGGCGGGTTGTTGATGGCGATCTCGATGCAGCGGACGGTGTCCCGGATATGGATGAAGGCCCGGCTCTGGCCCCCGGTCCCATGGACGGTGAGCGGGTGGCCGATGGCCGCCTGCATGAGGAACCGGTTGAGGACCGTGCCGTAGTCCCCGTCGTAGTCGAAGCGGTTGATCAACCGCTCGTCGAGCATGGTCTGGTCGGTCTGGGTCCCCCACACGATGCCCTGGTGGAGGTCGGTGATCCTGACCCCGTCGTTCTTGGCATAAAAGGCGAACAGCAGCTGGTCCAGGGTCTTGGTCATGTGGTACACCGACCCCGGGTTGGCCGGGTGGAGGATCTCCCTTACGATCTCCCCGTCGGGCGTGGGCACCTTGACCGCCAGGTACCCCTCAGGGATGGGGGCCGAGCCCGACCACCCGTAGCCGTAGACGCCCATGGTCCCAAGGTGCACCACGGCCGCGTCGACGTCGGCGTCCACCAGCGCGCACAGCAGGTTGTGGGTGCCCCGGACGTTGTTGTCGACCGTGTAGCGCTTGGCCCGGGGGGAACGCATCGAGTACGGCGCCGCCCGCTGCTCGGCGAAGTGGACGATCGCGTCCGGCCGGACCTCTTGGAGCAGGCTGACCAGCTTGCTGTACTGCAACGCCAAGTCGAGGTTGACGAAACGGATGTCCCGGCCGGTCACCGACTTCCAGGCGCGCAAACGCTCGCCGATGGGCCGGATGGGCGTCAACGACTCCACTTCGAGCTCGATGTCGATGGCACGGCGCGACAGGTTGTCGACGATGACTATGTCGTGGCCCTTGGCTGAAAGGTGCAAGGAGGTCGGCCACCCGCAGAAGCCGTCCCCACCCAAGATCATTATCTTCATCGGTCCCCTAGGTTAGCCCCCCGTAGGCTGTAGGGCCATGTTGGCCACCTACGACGTCGACCGCGACCGGCTGGCTGCCTTGCTGGCGGGGGAACCCCGTTACCGGGTGGAGCAGGTCTGGAAGGGCCTGTGGGAAAGGGGTGAGCGCCCCTCGGCCATGACCGACCTGCCCAAAGCCTTGCGCGCCCAGCTGGAGGAGGCGCTGCCGCCCGCCCTCCAGGAGGTGGCACGGTCGACCTCTGCCGACCGCCGTACCACCAAGTGGCTCTGGCAGCTGCAGGACGGGGCACGGGTCGAGAGCGTGCTGATGCACTACCGGGAACGTTCCACCGTGTGCATCTCCAGCCAGGCCGGCTGTGCCATGGGCTGCCGCTTCTGCGCCACCGGCCAGATGGGCTTCGTGCGCCAGCTGTCAGCTGGGGAGATCGTGGAACAGGTGGTAGCGGCGCGGCGGGAGGCCCTTCCCCGCCGGCTGGGCAACGTCGTGTTCATGGGGATGGGCGAGCCCCTGGCGAACTACGACCGGGTCTGGGCGGCCATCGTGCTGCTGCAGCGCGAACTGGGCATATCTGCCCGCCACATGACCGTGTCGACCGTGGGGGTCGTCCCTGGCATCCGCCGGCTGGCTCACGAGCCGCTCCCGGTCAACCTGGCCATTTCCCTCCACGCCGCCCGCGACTCGCTGCGGGACCGCCTCGTCCCCCTCAACCGCCGCTACCCCCTCTCGACGCTCATGAGCGCCTGCTACGAGTACCTGGCGGCCAAGAACCGCCGGTTGTCGTTCGAGTGGGCGCTGATCGACCAGGTCAACGACACGCCCAGGGACGCGGCGGAGCTGGCCGAGCTGGCGCTGCCCCTGGGGGCGCACGTCAACCTGATACCCCTGAACCCGACCCCCGGCTACCCGGGCCAGGGCACCCCGCCTGCCGGCGTGGCCGACTTCCAGGCGCAACTGGCGGCTCGGGGGGTCAACGCCACGGTCCGGGCCAACCGGGGCACCGACATCAACGCCGCCTGCGGGCAGCTTGCCGTCCGCTCCGGCCCCACGGGACAGGGCACCCGAGTGCCAAACTGAAGAGGTGGCCAATACCCAGTGGCTCGACCGGAGCCACCCCCAGACCCTCTACATGGCGAACGTGCTGCTCTACTTCAACGCCGCCTGGTGGCTCCTCTACCTGCTGCTGGGCGCCCCCGAGTTCGGCATCCTGGCCGTTGGGGCCGTCTTTGCCGGCCTGGGCCTGGCCAACGAAAAGCGGCTCGGCTACTGGGGCGCGATCGCGATCGCGGTGCTCAACCTGCTCATGCTCCTCGACGCCTTCTTGCAAGCGCCGGCGTCCATCGGGGTCGTGGTCAGCCTCATCTTTGCCATCGTGCTCCTGGTCCTGCTCCTTCACCCGATGACGCGCTCGTACGTGCGCATCTGGTTCAAAAAGCTCAGGTGGGGCTAGGCCCCGGCTGAGCCCCGGCTGGGCACCGGCTAGCGACCGGCCCCCCGCCCCAGGGGCCCCAGCATGGCGGCAGCCGGGGCTCAGCCGGCGGGGACCAATGCCTCGACGAACTCGCGCTCGTCGAAGCTCACCAGGTCCGCTGGCCCCTCGCCCAGGCCCACCAGTTTGATCGGTATGCCAAGCTCGCTGGCGATGGCGACGGCTATGCCGCCTTTGGCCGTGCCGTCCAGCTTGGTCAGCACCACCCCGGTGACGCCTACGGCCTGGGCGAACTGCTTGGCCTGCACCAGGCCGTTCTGGCCGGTGGTGGCGTCGATGACGAGCAGTACTTCTTGGACCGAGCCGGGGGGCCGGTTGGCCACGCGCTTGACCTTTTTCAGTTCTTCCATCAGGTTGACCTTGGTGTGCAGCCTGCCCGCGGTATCGGCCAGCACCACCGGGGCGCCCCGAGCCGCAGCGTGCTGCACCGCGTCGAAGACGACCGCGCCAGGGTCCCCGCCTTGCTTGCCCCGGACCAGGCCCGCCCCTACCCGCTCGGCCCAGGCTTCCAGCTGGTCGGCGGCCGCGGCCCGAAAGGTGTCACCCGCGGCCAGGACCACCTCGCGGCCCACTGCCCGCTGGCTCATGGCCACCTTGCCTATCGTCGTGGTCTTGCCCACCCCGTTCACCCCGACGAACAGCCAGACGGTCACGCCCTCGTCGGCCAGGTGCAGCTCCCGGTCACCGGCCAGCCGCCCGGCCAGCTCCTCCTTCAAGGCGTCCAGCAACTGGCTGGAGCTCGACAAGCCGTCGCGGCGCGCCCGCTCCTGTAGCGCCTCCAGCAGGGCTGCAGTGGTGCTCGTACCCACGTCGGCCAAGATGAGGGCCTCCTCCAGCTCCTCCCAGGCCTGGCGGTCGAGCCTCCCCCTCCCCACTGCCCCGGCCAGTTGAGCGGCGAGCAGGGAACGAGCCTTGCCCAGCCGGTCCAAAAGGCGCGGCCGCTCGCCCACCTCGGGGCCTTTGGTCCCTACCGGAGAAGCCGGGCCGGCTCCCGGGCCGGCAGTTGGGGCCTGGGCAACCGGTGGGGCCTGGGCGGCAGTTGGGGCCGGGGCAGTAGTTGGGGCGGTAGCGGGTGCTGGCCGTGAGGGGGGTGCCGCCAGGGCCGGCTGCGGCCGGCCCGAGGGCATGCCCCGCCGGCGCCGCCGCGGGCCGATGGCACCTCCGTAAAAGCCGAGGCCAGCGATGACGGCTAGGGCCAGGGCGGCACAGGCGACAACGATGATGACGACCACCATGGTGGGTCGAGACTACTCCCGCGGCCAAGTTGGCCCGCCGCCCCGCCCGGCACCGCCCGCCAGGCGGGCTGAAGGCCCCGGCGAGGGCCGCTCGCTACCACCCCGGCCGGGGCTCTGGCGCTGCCTGCCAGCTGCTAGAAAAGGGGCGCGTTGCGGACTTACCTGCTTGGCCGGGCCCGGGGTTGGCGCGCTTGGGCCGACATGGCCGGCTTGGCCTGGGTCACGGTGGCGTTGCTCGCGTACTTCTCCCCGGCGCTGTGGGACGGCTTTTCCTTCGGCCCCGCCGACATCGGCCACCAGCTGTCCTACCTGACCTACGTCCCCACCCACCTCCCCAACCTCGGGGTTTACAACCACCTCAACGGGGACGTGATAACCCAGGAAGTCCCCTGGGCCACCTTGGACTGGCGGGCCGTCCACCACGGCCAGCTCCCCCTGTGGAACAGCTACTCCGCCACCGGCATGCCGCTGCTGCTCAACTGGGAGTCAGCCCCGTTCTCGCTGCCTACCCTGGTCAGCTACCTTTTCCCCCTCAAGGCCTCATACCTCGTAGAGGTCTTCTTCGGCTTGCTGGTGGCAGGCACCGGCACTTACAGCGCCACCCGGGCCGCGGGCGCCGGCCCCCTGGGAGCCGCCTTCGCCGGCTGCAGCTTCATGCTCTCCGGCCCCATCAGCGGCTGGGCGGGTTGGGCCGTGAGCCGGCCACTGGTCTGGGCGGGGTGGCTGCTGACCGGTGCCATCCTGTGCTGGCGGCCCGGTCACCGCCTGGCGGGGGCTGTCCTCAGCACGCTCTCCAGCGCCTTTGCCGTCTACGGAGGCTTCCCCGAGACGCTCGCCCTGCTGGCCGGGGGCCTGGCCCTCGTCTTGTTGGTATCCGGGGTGGCAACCCGGCTGAAGGGGGCACCAGGCCAGTTGCCGGCCCTGGTCCGCCTGGGCGGCGCCTACCTGGCCGGCGCGGCCCTGTCTGCCCCCCTGTGGTTACCGGGGCTGTCCGTGCTGCGCCAGTCGGCCCGGGCGAGCGAGCCGGGGGGGTCCTACCTGGCGCTGAGCAACCTGGCACTGCTCGTCGCCCAGGGTTACGACGGGCTGCCCGTCAGGACTGCCAGCTGGTTCGGCCCGAGCAACTACTACGAGTCTGCCGCCTATGTGGGGGCCATCGGCCTGGCCCTGGCCGTGCTGGCCGTGCTCGTGGCATGGCGGCGCCCTCTGGTCATCGCCCTGGCCACCACCGCAGTCGGCTCGTTCGTTGCCGTCTACAGCCCCCTGGCCGGCCCCGTCCTCTCCCGGCTGGGCCTCCGTGCCGTCGCCCCCACCCGAGCGCTGGCCGTCAGCGCGTTCTGCCTGTCGGTGCTGGCCGGCGTGGGCACCAGCCACCTCGTGAGGCACTGGCGCAGCCCCGTGGCCCAGTCCCGGCTGCTCGCCTGTGCCGGCGCCGGGCTGGCGGCCGTGGCCTACTTGTGGCTCAGCGCGCCGGCCAAGGGGCTGGCCCCCGGCCAGCTGGCGGCCCGGCGCCACTCGCTCCTCTGGCCCGGGGCGATGCTGGCCGGCCTCGCCCTCTTCGCCCTGGCTGCCTGGGTGGCAACCGGCCCCCTGCCGGCTCGTGTGCGCCAGCTGGCCGGCCAGGCCAACGGGAGGCTACTGTGGCCCGCCCGCCGCCCGCACCCAGCCGCGCCCCACCAACGCTGGGCCGCCCCTCGCCAACGCTGGGCCGCCCCCCGGGACCTGGGCCGCCTGGGTTGCCTGTTGCTCTTGGGCGCCCAGACCGCCTACCTGGTATGGGCCGGGATAGGCCTCAACAGCTACTCGACCTCCCCGTTCCCTGTCAACTCGGCCGTGGCCAAGCTCCAACGCCTGGTGGGCGACAGCCTGGTGGCGCTGGACGGCCCCAACCCGGCGGACGTCACCGAATGGACCGGCACGGGCCTCTACCCTGAGGTCAACGTCGGCTACGGGGTGCGAGAACTGGCGGTCCACGACCCGGTGGCACCCGCCGCCTACTTCAAGACCTGGCCCGTTGCCAGCGCCACGGCGGCGGCCGGGCTGGGCAACAACGTCTTCGTCCCCTCGGTCAGCTCTGCCGCGCTGGCCCGCCACTACGGGGCCAGCTTCGTGCTGGCGTCCCAGGGCCGGGTACCCACCGGCGCCAGCTTCGTCACCAAGCTGGGCAAGCCTCCCTACTCGCTCTACCTGTACTCGGTGCCGGGAGCCGCCCAGTTCAGCTTCGCTGCCGGCTCGGCCGCCCGGGTCTTGTCGGCCACCCAAACCGGCAACGCCACGTGGTCACTGGCCGTGAGCGCGCCCCAAGCCTCGGCCCTCACGCTGAGGCTGACTTACGTGCCGGGCTGGCATGTCGCCGCCGACGGCCGCCGCCTGCCTGTGCACCGGGTGGAAGGCCTTTTCGCCGGGGTGACGGTCCCGGCCGGGGCCCGGTCGGTGGCCATCAGCTACTGGCCTCCGCTGCTGTCCCTGGGCTTTGCCTTGGCGCTCGCCGCCATCGGGGCGGTCCTGTTGCTGGGCGTCTTTTGCGCCAGCTTTTCCTTGCGCCGGGTGCTTGTCAGCCCGGACGGGCCACGCCGGCAGTAGCGGCGGGGGCACTCGCCGCCTCGCCAGGGACAGCCTCGTCGCCGGGGACAGCCTCGTCGCCGGGGCTCCTATCCCCCTGGCCCCGGCCGGGCCGCGCCAGCGCCTCGCTCACGACCTTGGACGAGCCCCCGGGCGCCATGGTGACCCCGTAGAGGCAATCAGCCGCCTCCATGGTGCGCTTTTGGTGGCTGACGATCAGCAGCTGGGCCTCGGAGCGGAACTCGTTCACCAGGTCCAAGAACCGGTGCAGGTTGACGTCGTCCAGGGCCGACTCGACCTCGTCCATCATGTAGAACGGCGACGGCCGGCTGCGGAACACGGCGAACAAGAACGCCAGGGCGACCAGGCTGCGTTCCCCGCCGGACAGCAGCGACAGGCGCCGCACGTTCTTGCCGGCCGGGCGGACCTCGACGTCCACGCCCGAGCCCAGCAGGTCGGACGGGTCGGTCAAGTACAAGCTGGCCTGGCCTCCAGGGAACAAGGTGGCGAAAAGGCGGGCGAAGTTCTCCGCCACGTCGTCGAAAGCAGCCTTGAACACAGTGATGATCTCGGCGTCGACCGCCCTTATGACCTTGGCCAGCTCCCGGCGAGCCGACTGCACGTCGTGGAGCTGCTCCTCCAAGAAGCGGTGGCGCTCTTGGAGGGCGGCGTGCTCCTCCAGGGCCAAGGGGTTGACCGGGCCCAGCAGGCGGATCTCCCGCTCCAGCTCGCGCGCCCGGCTGGAAGGGCTGGTCCCTGGGGGCAGCGGGGGGCACTCGGCCGCCAACAACGAGGCGGGCTCGCAGTCGAGCTCGCGGCGCACGTTGTCGGCCAGCAGCTCCAGCCTGGTCCTGAGCTCTCCCTCTTGCAGCTCGGCCCGGCTGGAGCGCTCTCGGGCCTCGGCCAGCTGGTGCTCCACCTGGCCTCGCTGCCGCCGCAGGCCCTCCAGCTGCTCGGCCGCCGCCCTCAGGGCCGCCGCTTCCGACCGGCGGGCGTCCCGCAGGCGGGCCAGGACCTGCTCGAGGACCGCCAGCTTGGGCTTCACGTACGCCATCAGGTTGGCCGTGGCCTGGGCGGCCAGCTCCAGCCGGGCCAGCTTGGCCTGGGCACCGGCCCGCTGAGCGCTGCTGGCAGCCAGGCGTCCTTCCACTTCCGCCAGCCGCTGGGCGAGCAAGTCCCGCCGTTGCTCCACGCTGGCGGCGCGCACCTCCAGCTCACGCCGGAGGGACTCGACCGCGCCCGCCCGCTCGGCCCGCTGGGCAGTGGCCGCCTCGACCCGGGGGAGCACAGTAGCCAGGTGCTCCGAGCGCTCCTGCTCGCGCGAACGGCGAGCCGCCAGCTCCTGGTACTGGGAGGCAAGCGCTGCCGACTCCTCTTGGGCCTCAGCCAGGTCGGAGCGGCTCCGGGCGAGTGCTTCGGCCGCCGCCCGGCCTTGGGCGGCCCGGGCTTCGGCGGCCCGGGCCAGCTCGGCGTGGGCCTGGCTAGCTGCTTCGGCGGCCGCCTTGGCCGCCCGCTCGGCCCGGGCGGCTTCGTCGGCGGCCGCGACTGCCCGGGCCAGGGCCTGGCGGGCCTGCTCCAGGGCCGCACCGGTGGCCACCGCCCCCTGGCCGCCGGTACGCCAGATCCCCCCGGCGCAGCGGTCGCCGGCCCGGGTCGTGACCACCAGGTCCGGGCGGCCCATGGCCACGTCCAGCGCCGCCTCCCAGCCCCCCTCGGCCACCACGGCCCGCTCCAACAGGTGGTCGAGCAGCGCCTGCACCCGGGGGGCCCTCGAGCGGGCGTGGTCGCGCAGCCGCACGCACCCCTCGGGGAGAGGGCCAGGAGCCGAAGCCGGGGCCGGCGGGCTGGCCCCCAGGGCCATCACGGCCCCGCTGGCCCCCTGCCCCACCAAGTGGGCAAACCCGCGCCGGGCCGCCTCGGGGCCGTCCACCACCACCGCTGCCAAGGCTTCCCCCACCGCGGCCTCGAAGGCCGCCTCCCAGCCATCGTCCACCTCCACCAGTTCCAGCAGCGCCCCCATGACCCCCTCCAGGTGGGCCAGCCGGCGGGCGCCGGCCCGAGCCCGGGCCTCGTCCAGGGCCTGGGCAAGGGCCTCGGCCCGAGCCGCCCACCGGTGCCTGTCGGCCTCGGCGGCCTGCCGAGCCTGCTCTGCCGTAGCCAGCTGGGCTCGAGCCGCCTCCAAGTCCCGCCGGGCTCTCTCGACGGCGGCCGCATCGCCAGGAGCCGACGCCTCCGATGAGGCGGCCACCGCCTCCAACCTGGCCACCTCAGCCTCCAGCCGACCGGTACGGTTGGCCAACGCCTCCCTGCGGCCCTCCAGCCGGCGCAGCTCGGCCGTGGCCAGTTCCACCGAACGGCGCAAGCCGGCCAGCTCCGCCCTCAGGCTGGCCGGGCTGGCTGGCGCCGGCTCCTGCTCCTCGTGGTGGAGCTGCTGTTCGGCCCGGGCCAGCTCTGCTTCAAGGGGGAGGAGGGCTTCGGCATCACGTTGGGCGTCGGCCAGTTGGCCCCGCAGCGCTCTCGCCTCCGCCTCCAGGCTGGCGACCACGTCTTGGCCCACCGCCGCCGAACGCTCCCGTTCGAGCCCACGGCTTCGTTCTTCGAGCAGGGCAACCAGGCCTGCCGCCCGCGCCCGCAGGCCCTCGGCGGCCGACAGGGCCTCGCCCAGGTCGGCGTCGTCGGCGTCCCGCTGGGCGGCGTCCAGCCTGGCCTCCGCCGCCATCACCGCCGCGTCCAGCTGGGAAAGCTGGGCCAGGATCTCGCCCTCCGTCTTGGCCAGCTGCGCCCGCGCCGAACTGGCTGCCTCCAGGCGGGCCCGCAACGACGCCAGTTCCCGCCCGGACAGGTACCGGCGTAAGGAGGCCAGCTCGGCCGCCAGCTCATCGTGCTTGCGGGCCGCCTCGGCCTGGCGTTCGAGCGGCCGCAGCTGGTGGCGCACCTCCCTCAGGAGGTCCTGGGCCCGGGCCAGGGCGCTCTCGGTGGCCTCGAGACGGCGCTGGGCCTTTTCCTTGCGCCGGCGGTGCTTGGACACCCCGGCTGCCTCCTCGATGACCGCCCGCCGGTCCTCGGGACGGGCAGACAGCACCGAGTCCAGCTGTGACTGGCACACGATGGTGTGCTGCTGGCGGCCCAGCCCGGTGTCGGAGAGCAGCTCCTGGACATCGAGCAACCGGCAGGGGACGCCGTTTATGGCGTACTCCGACTCCCCGCTGCGCCACAGCGTCCGGGTGATGCAGACCTCGGAGAAGTCGATCGGCAGCAGCCCCGCCGAGTTGTCGATGGTGAGCGACACCTCCGCTCGGCCGAGGGGAGGCCGTTTGGGGGCACCGGCGAAGATGACGTCCTCCATCTTGGAAGAGCGCAGCACTCGTGGCCCTTGGGCGCCGAGCACCCAGGCTACGGCGTCGACGATGTTGGACTTGCCAGACCCGTTGGGGCCGACCACGACGGTCACCCCAGGTTCGAACTCGAGGGTGGTCGTGTCAGCGAACGACTTGAAGCCTTTGAGGACGAGGGACTTGAGGAACACGCTCGTTCAAAGTTAGCTGGGCCGCGCCCCCTGGACGTGGACCCGCCGCTCAGTGCTGGCAGTGGGTGCAAGCGTAGGCCTGGCGCGCCCCCCAGGCCAGGCGGGCCACCTCCCGGCCACAGCGCCGGCAGGGCTGGCCAGCTCGGCCGTAGACCATGTGGGCACCCTGGTACCGGCCCGCCTGGCCGTTCAAGTCGACGTACTGGCCATCGGCCAGGGTGGAGCCGCGCGCCTGGACCGCCGCGGCCAAGACCCGCCGGACCGAGGCGGCCAGGCGCTGCACATGGACGGGCCGCAAGGCCGCCGCCGGGCGGTCCGGGCGCAGCCGGGCGTCGAAGCAGATCTCGTCCGCATAGATGTTGCCGATCCCAGCCAGCACCCGCTGGTCCACCAGCACCGACTTGAGCGGCGCCCGCCGGCGGGCCAGCTCCGCCACCAGGTAGCCAGCGCCTGCCGCCAGGGCATCGGGCCCCAGGTGGGCGATCTCAGCCACCTGAGGCCCCGGTGACGAGGCCATGAACAGCTCGCCAAAGGTCCGGGGGTCGACGAAGCGCAGCTGGCCGGCACCGCCGAACCACAGCACGGCGTGGGTGTGGCGGGCCAGGGGGGTGCCCGGCTCGGACGCCAGCAGCTGGCCGCTCATGCGCAGGTGGGCCACCAGGGCCCGTCCGCTCGCCCACTGGAACAGCAGGTACTTGCCGTGCCGGCCCACCTCGGCGAGGACGTCGCCGTGCAGCTGGGCCAGCAGCTCGGGTGGGTGCCGGCGCACGGTGCGGGGGCCGGTGACCTCGGCCCGTTCCAGGCGGTGGCCGACAAAACGGGGGCGGAGGTCGCAGCGGAGGGTCTCGACTTCAGGCAGCTCGGGCACAGCCGGCGCCTTCAGGTGGCCTCGGCACGGCTGGTGCCCCCTGGTGCGGGCGTGGCCGGGCCGCCTGGGGCCTCGGCCGGCCCAGCGGGGCGGCTCGGGGGCGCCGAGGCGTGCAGCGCCTGCCAGGCGTGGCGGGCGGCGGCCTGCTCGGCCTGCCTCTTGGAGCGGCCTTCGCCGACGCCCCGGACGCCGCCCCCGACAAGGACCTCGGCCTCGAAGACCTTGGCGTGGTCCGGCCCCCGCTCAGAGACCGAGTACACCGGTAGCTCGTCCAGCTGCTGGGCACAAAGCTCCTGGAGGCGGGTCTTGTAGTCCTGCCCGCCGGGGCCCCTGGCCGCCTCGGCCACCCGGTCGGCCACCAGGCGCAAGACGACCTCCTCCACGACCTGGTAACCGGCATCGAGGTAGATAGCCCCGATGAGCGCTTCGGTGACGTCGGCCAGTATCGAAGGCTTGGAGCGCCCCCCGGACGCGTCTTCACCCTTGCCCAGCAACAGGCACGGCCCCAAGCCCAGCTCTCGGGCGATGCCTGCCAACGAAGCCGAGTTGACGACCGCGGCGCGGGCCTTGGCCAGCTCACCTTCAGCCAGCTCGGGGTAAGAGCGGAACAGGTAGTCGGTCACGACCAGCCCGAGCACGGCGTCCCCTAGGAACTCGAGACGTTCGTTGGGCTCGTGCCCGGGGTTCTCCGCGCACCACGAGCGGTGGGCAAAAGCCTGCACGAGCAGGCCAGGGTCCCGCACCGGCCAGCCCAGCCGGGACGCCAGGGCAACCTGCTCAGCCGTGGCCCGGCCGCCCAGCTCGTCCACCCGGCGCGCCCCCTGCTTCAGGAGCTGCTCCCCACCTTGGCTACGACGTAGTCCACCGCGTCACGGACGGTCTTCAGGTCTTCGAGGTCCTCGTCGTCCACCCGGAAACCGGCGACCCGCCTCCCCAGCTCTTTTTCCAGGGCTTCGACCAGCTCGATCAAGGCCAGGGAGTCAGCCCCCAGGTCGTCGAAGGACGAGCCCTCGCTGATGCGCTCAGGGCTGGTCCCCAAGATGTCGGCCAGCGACCCTCGTACCAGTTCAAGCACCTCTGCCCGCCCCAGCGGCTGCTCAACATCTGCGCCCATGGCCACGAGGAAGAACCTAGTGCCATTGCCGCCCGGCGCGCACGGCTGGGCACCTAGGCCCGGCCTGCGAGCAGCCAATGAGCGGCCGACGGGCTGGGCCAGAAAGCTAACCTGCGGCGTACATGGCGCTGTGTTCGTTCGCGGGTGGGCAGCTGTGGGGCGCCCGCTACGGCACCGGGCGCCCCCGGGTCCTGGCGCTGCACGGTTGGGGACGCGACCACCACGATTTCGACGCCGTCTTGGGCGGCCTGGACGCCGTCGCCTTGGACCTGCCCGGCCACGGGGTGGCACCCGAGCCGCCCAGCTCGTGGTCCACCCGGCAGTACGCCCAGTGGGCCGCCCTCGTCCTGCCCGACATGGGCCCCCGGCCGCTGGTCGTGGTGGGGCACAGCTTCGGCGGCCGGGTGGCGCTGCAGCTGGCCACGGCGGTACTGCAACCACAAGAGGCGGGCGCGGCCCCCGCCGGCCGCAGCTGCCTCGTGCTCAGCGGGGTGCCCGTCGGCCTGCCCCCCGGCCATAGCCCGGGCCGTCCCGCCCTCGCCTACCGGCTGGGGCGAGCCCTCGGCCGAGCCGGGCTCCTAGCCCCGGCCCGCCTGGAACAGCTGCGGCAGAAGTACGGTTCTGACGACTACCGCCGGGCCAGCCCGCTGATGCGGGGCGTGCTGGTCCAAGCAGTCCAGGAGACCAGGACCGGCACCTACGGGCCTCTCCTGCGGGCTTGGGCGAGCTCGGGCCACCGCCTGGAGCTCGTCTGGGGCCAACAAGACACCCAGGCTCCCCTGGGGCCGGCGCTGGCCGCCGTGGCTGGGTTACCGTCGGTGCACGTGAGCGTCGTACCCGGTGCCGGGCACCTGTTGGCCCCGGCACTGGCCGCCCAGCTGAAAGCGGCCATCGTGAGCTGCCTGGGCCCGGAGGCAGCGTGAGCAGCGAGCTCAGCGGTGCCCTGCTGGTGGCCCTGGGCGGCACCGCCACGGCCCTGGCGGCGCTGCGCTGGCTGCGGGTGGCCCAGCGCGAGCACTACCTGCCGGGTGCCTGCTTGCGCTTCGCCCGCCGCTGGTGGGCGGCGACCAGGGCCAACACCCTGGTCGGCGGGGCCGGCCTGGCCGCCGCCGCAGCCTCGGTACGCTGGCCTCTGGCCTCGGTAGCGACCGCTGTGGTGACGGCCACCGGCCCCCCCGGCCTCCGGCTGCGGGGCAGGACAGCCAAGCTGGCCTGGACCGGGCGCCTCCGCCGCCTGGCTTTGCTGAGCGCGCTAGTGGCCGGTGCCGTGACTGGGCTGGCGGCAGTGGCCGGCCTCCACCCGGCGGTGGTGGCCGCCGCGGCCTGCGCCCTGGGTGCGCCCGCCATCGTCGACCTGGCCCTCATGGTCGCCAGGCCGTTGGAGGCCCGGCTGCTCAGGCCGTTCCTGGAAAGGGCCCGTCAGCGCCTGGTGGCCGTTTCCCCGAGGGTCGTGGCCGTGACCGGCTCGTACGGCAAGACGACCACCAAGGGTTACATAGCCCACTTGCTGGGCGGGAGCTTCTCGGTGGTGGCATCGCCCGCCAGCTTCAACAACGCCGCCGGCTTGGCCCGCTCCGTCAACGAGCACCTGGCCACCGGTACCCAGGTCTTCATCGCCGAGATGGGCACCTACGGGCCGGGCGAGATCCGGGACATGTGCCGCTGGGTGGTACCCGAAGTGTCGGTCATCACGGCCCTGGGCCCAGTGCACCTAGAGCGCATGGGCTCCATCGAGCGCATCGCCCAGGCCAAGGCCGAGATCCTGGAGCCTGCCTCGGTGGCGGTCGTCAACATCGACCACCCTCTGCTGGCCGCGCTGGCCGAGAGGGCACAGCAGGAGGCCAAGAGCGTCTGGCGCTGCTCCAGCCGGCCCGGTGCCGGTACCGTCTCGGTCTCCGTGGAGGGCACCAAGCTGCGGGTGAGGGCCGAGGGCACCGACGTCCTCGTCCCCGGCTGCCCGGGCGGGGTGCCGGGCAACATGGCCTGCGCCCTGGCCGTGGCCCTGGCCTTGGGCGTGCCCTTCGGCCAGCTGCTGCCCCGCCTGGAGAGCCTGCCCGTGGCCCCCCACCGCCGGAGCACCGAGCGGGCCAGCAACGGTGCGCTCATCATCGACGACACTTACAACTCGAACCCGGCCGGTGCCCGGGCCGCGCTGGGGACCTTGGCCGAGGCGACCGGCCGCCGGGTCGTCGTCACCCCCGGGATGGTGGAGCTGGGCCCCCTCCAGGCTCAGGAGAACGAGCGGTTCGCGGCCGAGGCCGCAGCGGTCGCGACCTTGCTCGTGGTGGTGGGCCGGACCAACGCGAAGGCCCTGCAGGCAGGGGCGCGGGCCGCCGGGCTGCCCACTCGGTGGGTGCGCGACCGGGCTGAGGCTGTCGCCTGGGTATCGGCCAACCTGGGACCGGGCGACGCCGTGCTGTACGAGAACGACCTACCCGACCACTACCCTTAGGGCCATGAGCGCCACCGATGCGAGCACAATTGGGGTGATCTTCGGCGGCCCCTCTCCCGAGCACGACGTCAGCATCCTGACCGGCCTGCAGGCGTCCCGGGCCCTGCTCAAGTCTGGTCACCCCGTCCAGGCCATCTACTGGACCAAAGGGGAGCGGTTCTTCCTCGTGGACGCCGAAGCGGAGGCGGCCGCCTTCTTGGACGGGGCGCCGGCCGGGGCCAGCGAGCTCCGCCTGGTCGCCCAACCCGGCGGCGGCTTCTACTTGGCCAAGCCGGGCCTGTTCAGAGGCAGGGAGCGCCCCGTACAGATGAGCGCCCTGGTCAACTGCTGCCACGGCGGGCCAGGCGAGGACGGGACCTTGCAGGCCGCCTTGGACATGGCGGGGGTCCCCTACACCGGCCCGGGTGCCTCCACGGCCAACCTGTGCATGGACAAGCTGGCGTTCGGGGCGGTGGTGGGGGCAGCTGGCCTGCCCTGCCTGCCTCGTAAGCTCGTCGCCCCGGGCACCCAGCCTCCGGTCAAGGACGGGCCCTACATCGTAAAGCCGCGCTTTGGGGGGTCCTCCCTGGGGATCGAAGTGGTCGACAAGTGGCCGGACGTGCTCCGCTACGCCGAGCTGGGCGGGCCCCACTCGGCCCGGGGCCTGGTGGCCGAACCCTACAACGCCTCTGCCTACGACATCCAGGTCGCCGTGAGGGTCCACCCGAGCCTGTCGCTGTCGCTGTTCGAGCGGCCGCTGCGGTCCCCAGGGGCCGGCCCCATCCTCGGCTACGCGGACAAGTACCTGGGCGGCGAGGGGATGGCCAGCGCCCCCCGGGAGCTCCCCGCCCGGCTCGCCCCGGCCCTGGACAAGCAGCTGAGGGAAGCCGCCGCCAGCGTCGCCCTCCTGCTGCAGGCAAGGGGCGTGTGGCGGGTCGATTTCCTCGTCGAGGAGGCCGGCTCCTGGTGGGTGAACGAGGTCAACACCATCCCAGGTTCGCTGGCCAAGTACCTCTGGACCGGTGACGCTGCCCTCGACATGGCCACCTTGGTCACCGACATGGTGGCCGAGGCGAAGTTGCGCCCCAGCGCCCAATGGAGCTCGGCCGGCGCGGACGGGGCGGCGCTGCGCTCGGCGGCGTCCATCGCCAGCAAGCTGGGTTGAAGGGCGAACGGGGCCCCGGCGGCAGCGGTCATGGGCTACCCGGCCAAGTTGCTCAACCCCGGCGAGGAGGTGGTGCTGGACGTCCACCCCCACTGGAAGTGCCTGGGGTGGCCGGCCCTGGGCGTCAGCTTTTTGATCGCGGCGTCCGTCTATGCCCTGGCCGCCTCCCTGGCCCGCTGGGCCCAACTGGCCCTGGCCGGCGCTCTGGCCGTCGCCTTGGTGTGGCTGGTGGCCCGCTACCTCAAGTGGGCCAGCACTTCTTTGGTGCTGACCACCCACCGGGTCGTGTCCCGCCAGGGGGTCGTGTCCCGCACCGGGAGGGAGATCCTGCTCGACCGGCTGAGCGACGTGTCCTACCACCAGAGCCTCCTCGACCGCCTGGTCGGCGCAGGCGACATCGTGATCGAGCCCATGGGCCGCGATGGCCAGGAGCTGTGCGCCGGCATGCCTCGTCCCAGCGCCATCCTGGCCGAGCTCAACCGGGTGGCAAGCCAGCGAGCCGGGGCCCGGCCGGCCCCTGCCCCCGAGGGCCCGGGCGCCGGGCGCGACCGGCCGAGCCAGCTTTGAGCGAGCCGCCGGCCTCGGCGAACGAGCGCGAGGCCCTCCGACGCTTGGCCGGCCTCCTGCCCCCGGCCCCGCCGGGCCAGGTCTGGTTCGGCGACGACGCCGCCGTGGTGGCCGTCCCCCCGCCCAGCCCTGAGCCGGCCGGCCCCAGGTCGCTCCTCCTCGCGGCAGACACCCTGGTCGGGGGCCTGGACGCCGATTTTTCCCTCACCACCCGGGCCGACTTCGGCTGGAAGGCCTTGGCCGTCAACCTGAGCGACATCGCCGCCATGGGGGGGAGCCCGGGCCACGCGCTGGTCAGTGTCGTCGGGGCAAACCCCGACGAACTGGACGAGATATACGCCGGGATCCTCCAGGCGGCGGAGGAGCACGGGTGCCCGGTGGCGGGAGGAGACCTGAGCGCTGGCCCGGCCCTGGTCGTGAGCGTCGCGGTGACTGGCTGGGTGGAGGGCCGCCCTGTGCTGCGCCGGGGGGCACGCCCGGGGGACGCCATCTGGGTGTCCGGGCCTCTGGGAGCGGCCGCAGCCGGGCTCCGGGTGCTGCGTTCGGCCCAGGCGGCCATGGGCGGCCCCGGCCCGTCGGCGGTTTGGGGGGCCCTCGGGCCAGGCCAGCGCCGGCTGGCCATGGCCCACGCTCGGCCCCGGCCAGCCTTGGGGGAGGGCATGGCTGCCCGCCGGGCGGGGGCCACAGCCATGACCGACGTCTCCGACGGCCTGGCTGCGGACCTGGGCCACATCGCCGACAGCTCGGGGGTCGGCTTCGAGCTCGACCGCCTGCCCGTGGCCCCGGGCGCCACCTTGGAGGAGGCGATCGGGGGTGGGGACGACTACGTGCTCGTGTTCACCACCCCCCCTGAGCAGCAACTGGCCGACGCCTTCGCCGGCCTGCCAGCGCCGACCCGGATCGGGACCTGCGTGCCCGACCCGCGCTGGCGGCGCCTGAGAGGGGCGGAGCTCCCGGCGCTCGGCTGGGAGCACGAGCTACAGGCTCCGCCCGGCCGGGAGGCGACAGCTTAGCAGGTCACGGGGAACGCCCGTGCGCCCAGCCCGGCAAAGCAGTAACGTTCTTCCGGTTTCTCCGTCCTACTCCTCAAGAGGTCAGGGCTGGTGACCGACGTTTGGGTTGAGCATCTGGGCAAGACCCGGGAACAAGGAGGAGACCGGCACGTGCGCGATGGAGGCCCAACAGCGTTGCACCCCAACCCACCCAACTCTGCCTCGGGCGGCGGCCCAGCCCCGGGGACGTTCTTGAACCGTCCGGCCTCGCAACCCGTACGCGGCGCTCCCGGCGCCGGTCCTCGCAACCAGGGAGTCGTCAACCTGAGCAGCCACGGCGGCGAAGCCGCCGCCCGCGGGCCGCGGGCCGAAGACCCAGGCGCCAACCCGCCCGGTCAGGCCTTTGCCGACCTGCTCCTGGTGGGTTCGACGGCTGCCCGCTGCCCCCTGGCCCTGGTGACTGTGGCCAAGGGCGGGTCGTGGACGACCTTGGCCATCGGCGCCGAGCGGGAAGCGCTGGAGGACCCCGAGCTGTTCGCCATCATCGCCGGCCGGCGCGAACCGGTGGAGGTCACCGAGCCCTCCACCAACCCAGCCCTGTCCCGCACCCGCCTGGCTCGCTCCAACCTGGGCGTGCGCTGGCTGCTGGGGGTCCCGCTGATAGGCCCGGCCGGCGACGTCAACGCCATCTTCGCCGTGCTGGACACGACGCCGCGCGAGCTGTCCCGGCGCGAACGGGCAGCCATGGTCGCGGTAGGCCGCCTCATCGCCAGCGCCCTCAGTGCCCACCGTGCCCCCGAGCAGCTCGGCCCGTCGGCGGCCCCCCCCGAGCAGCTCAGTGCCCCCAAGCCGTCGGCCGACACCCACACGCTGCTGCGCAGCCACGAGGTGGCGGCTATGTTCGACGTCACCGAGCGCACGGTCATCAACTGGGCGGCCTCAGGCAAGCTCCCATGCCTGCGCACGGTGGGCGGCCACCTGCGCTTCCGGAGCGACGACGTGATGGCGCTGCTGGAGGCCAATTCCCTGCGCCGCACGGCCCGGGTCTGAGCCTCCCTGCCCGGCCCCCGGCCCGGGCGACCGCCAGCGGCCCCTGGCGGTAGCTTCAGTGGGCGGGGCGGGCGCCGACCGGGGGCTTTACCACCTTGCCCGCCCTTATGCACGAGGTGCACACGTTCAGCCGGCGAGGGCTGCCCGCCACGACGGCCCGCACCCGCTGCACGTTCGGGTACCAGTACCGTTTGGTGCGCCGGTGAGAGTGGCTGACGTTCATCCCCACGGACGGGCGCTTGCCGCAGACCTCGCAAACTGCTGCCATGGAGGACCCAGGTTAGCATTCCTCCAGTGGGACAGATCGAGCGCCTGTCGGTGGACGACCTCGTCCGCGTCGTCCGCACCTACCGGGACGCTTTGAACGAGCACCGCGCGGCACTGAACCGGCTCAACGTGTACCCGGTCCCCGACGGGGACACCGGCACCAACATGGCCCTCACCGTCGAGTCGGTCCAAGCCGAGCTGGACGCCGCCTTGGGCCCGGGCGGCGAGGGCGGGGAGCCCCCCAGCCTGGCCACGTGGGCACGGTGCCTGAGCCACGGGTCGCTCATGGGCGCCCGGGGCAACTCAGGGGTCATCCTCTCCCAGGTGCTGCGAGGCTTGGCCAGCGCCCTGGCCGAGGCTCCCGGGGGTGAGGTCGGGGCGGCGACCCTGGCCGACGCGCTGCGCAGGGCGAGCGACGGCGCCTACGCGGCGGTCAGCAACCCGGTCGAGGGCACCATCTTGACCGTGGCCCGGGCCGCCGCCGAGGGGGCCGAAGCCGCCTTGGGAGAGGGTGCCGACGTGGTGGGGGTACTGGCGGCGGCCCGCCAGAGGGCTCGCAGCGCCCTGCTGCAGACGACCGAGATGCTGGCCCCACTGCGAGCCGCCGGAGTGGTCGACGCCGGTGGGGCAGGCCTGGCACTGCTCTACGACAGCTTCCTCGCCGTGCTGAGCGGTGCCCCGCTCGAGGCTCCCCCGACCGGGCCGGCCCAGGCCGCCCAGGCAGGGCAAGCGCCCGGGCCGTCCCTGCTGGCCAGGCCCGGGCCGGCCCCCCAGGCAGCCGAAGGCGAAGAGGGCGTCGGCGACCTGCGCTACGAGGTGATGTTCCTGCTGGAGGCCCCGGACGAGTCAGTCCCCGGGTTCCGTTCGGTGTGGGCCACCTGTGGGGGGTCGGTCGTGATCGTCGGGGGCAACGGCCTGTACAACTGCCACATCCACACCGACGACATCGGCGCCGCCATAGAGGCAGCCATCGAGATAGGCAAGCCGCGCCAGATCCGGGTCACCGACCTGTCCGAACAGGTCGAAGAGGAGCGCTGGGTCCGCGAAGCGGCGGTCGCCGGCGACCAGCTCGAACCCCCCGCCCAGCCCTGCACCTGCGCGGTCGTGGCAGTGTGCGCGGGGGAAGGCGTGCGCCGGATCTTCAAGTCCCTGGGGGCCCAGGCCACGGTGCACGGAGGCCAGTCGGCCAACCCCTCGGTGGCCGAGGTCCTAGACGCCGTGGCGGCGGTACCGGCCGAGCAGGTCATAGTGCTGCCGAACAACCCCAACGTGGTGGCGGTGGCCGAGAAGGCCGCCGCCTGCTCGGCCAAGAAGGTGAGGGTGGTGGCCACCTCGGGGGTCCCCGAGGGTTTCGCGGCCCTGATGGACTACGACCCGGAAGCCGACGTGGACACCAACGCCGACCAGATGGCAGCCGCCGCAGCCCGGGTGGTGACCGGGGAGGTGGCCCAGGCGTCCCGCGCCGCCCTGACCGAAGCCGGGCCGGTGCAAAAGGGCGACTGGCTCGGCCTGGCCCGCCAGGAGGTCAAGGTGGTGGCCCCCCAGCCCTCCGGGCCAGCAGACGCCGCCATCGCCCTGCTCGGCCAGCTGGTGGGCGACGAGCACGAGATCGTGACCATCATCGAGGGAGAAGGCTCCCACCCGACCGACACCAGACGGGTGGTGGACTGGCTATCAGAGCACCACCCCTCGGTCACCGCCGAGGTGCACCACGGGGGCCAGCCCCTGTACCCCTACCTGTTCAGCATCGAATGAGCCCAGTGCGGCTTCAGCACCGGGCAAGCCCAAGGCGGCTCCCAACGAGCCCGGCACCGGACGCGCAGGTTGCCCGGCGCCCGATGAGGAGGCGGCCGGCTTGACCAGCCTGGCCGACCTGGCGTCGGCCGACCTGAGCGCCCTGCGGGCAGCCAAGCGCCCGCTGCGCCGGCCGGGCGGGGCGGGCCAGAAGGCCCGGGTGCGCGCCGACGCCCTGGCTGACATGGGCATCAGCACCGTCCTCGACCTGCTCACCCACTACCCGCGCCGCTACCTGGACCGCACCACCCAGACCCCCATCCCCGAGCTCGAAGCGGGCACCGATGCCACCGTGCTCGCCACCGTGCGCCGGGTGCAGCGGCTGCCCGCCCGCCGAGGTGGCCGGCCGGTGGTGGTCGTGGACGTGTCCGATGGGCGTGGTTACCTGAGCCTGTCTTTTTTCAACCAGCCCTGGCGCAGCCAGCAGCTGTCAGAGGGCATGGAGGTGGCGGTCTCGGGCAAGGTGACCAGGTTCCGGGGACGGCGACAGATGGCCAACCCCTCGGTGGAAGTGGTCGAGGGGGACTGGACCGGCCGGGTGGTACCGATCTACCCCCAGTCGGAGAAGGCCGGCATTTCCTCCATGGAGATCGGCGCCTGCGTGGACGAGGCCCTGGGCCGGGCCGGGCCGCTCGAAGACCCCGTGCCGGCCTGGGTGCTCGACCGCCACGGCTTGGCCCCTCGGGACTGGTCGCTCCGCCAGGCGCACCGGCCCGGTTCCCTCGCCGACGCGTACACCGCCCGCCGGCGGCTTGGCTTCGACGAGCTGCTGCGCCTCCAGCTCCTGCTCGTCATGCGCAAGCGTGCCCTGGAAAAAGGCGCCGTGGGCATAGCTCAGCGGGTCGGCTCGCCCCTGGTCGAGGCGTTCCGGGCCCGGCTGGCGTTCCCGCTCACCAGCGCCCAGCAAAAGGCCATCGCCGAGATCGAGGCCGACCTGGCCAAGCCGGTCCCGATGCACCGCCTGCTCCAAGGCGACGTCGGCTCGGGCAAGACCCTGGTGGCCCTCTGGTGCCTGCTCAACGCCGTGGCCGGCGGCTACCAGGGAGCGCTCATGGCGCCGACCGAGGTACTGGCCGAGCAGCACCACCTGTCGCTGTCGGCCGCCCTGGCCGGCCTCACGCTCCCCGACCCCGAGAGCCTGCTCGGTGAGCGCCCGGTCCGGGTCGGGTTGCTCACCAACCAGGTCAGCGGGGCGGAGCGGGCACGCGCCCTGGGCGACCTGGCCCAAGGCAAGGTGGACATAGTCGTGGGGACGCACGCACTTTTGACCGAGGCCGTGCGTTTTGCCCGCTTGGGGCTGGTGGTCATAGACGAACAGCACCGCTTCGGGGTCGAGCAGCGGGCGGCCCTGCGGGCCAAGGCCGACGGCGTGCTGCCCGACGTGCTGGTCATGACCGCCACCCCCATCCCCCGCACGGCGGCCATGACCGTCTACGGCGACCTCGACACCACCGTGCTCGACGAGCTGCCCCCGGGGCGCTCGCCGGTGAGGACGGTCTGGGCGCGCGGGCCGCTCGAGGTGGACGCCGCTTGGGAGGCGGTACGCCAGGAGGTCGCCGCCGGCCACCAGGCCTACGTGGTGTGCCCCTTGGTCGAGGAGTCGGAGAGGGTGCAAGCCTCCTCGGCCCGAGAGGAACGGGACCGCCTGAGCGAGGGGCCACTGCGGGGCCTGCGCCTGGGCCTGCTGCACGGGCAGCTGCCCGAGCGGGACAAAGAGGCGGTAATGGCCCAGTTCCGGGCCGGCCAGCTGGACGTCCTGGTGGCCACCACGGTGGTGGAGGTGGGCGTGGACGTCCCCAACGCGACCGTCATAGTCATAGAGGACGCCGAGCGCTTCGGGATGGCGCAGCTGCACCAGCTGCGGGGCCGGGTCGGCCGAGGGACCGCCCGGTCATCGTGCTTCCTGCTCGGGGAGGCGTCCACCCCGGAGGCCGCCGAGCGGCTGGCTGCCCTGGAGCGGACCAACGACGGCTTCGAGCTGGCCGAGGTGGACCTCGACCTCAGGGGTGAGGGGACCATCCTCGGTACGAGGCAAAAGGGGGTCAGCGACCTGAAGCTCGCCTCCCTGCGCAGGCACCGCAAGTACGTGGCCCTGGCCCGGGAGGTGGCGTTCGAGATCGTGGGGGACGACCCTCAGCTGAGGCGCTACCCGGCTCTGGCCGCCGAGCTGATGGCGCTGGTGGACGACGATGAACGTGAGTACCTTTTCAAGAGCTAGCGGCCCGAGGGCTGGGGGGCGGCCCGGGTGCGGGTGATCGCCGGTGAGATGCGGGGCCGGAGGATACTGGCCCCTCCCGGCCGAGCCACCCGGCCCACCACCGACCGGGCCCGCGAGGCCCTCTTCTCGGTGCTGGAGAGCCTCGGGGCCTTGGCCGGGGCCACCGTCTGGGACCTGTTCGCCGGCAGCGGTGCCCTGGGGATCGAGGCCCTCTCCCGGGGGGCCGCCTATGTCACCTTCGTGGACCGTTCCCCCCGAGCTATAGCCGCCACCCGGTCCAACCTGGCCAGCTTGGGCCTAGGCCCCGAGAGGGCCACCGTGGTGCTGGCCGAGGTGGCCAGCTGGGTGGGGGCGGCGCCTCCCCGGGGGGCCGACGTCGTCCTGGCCGACCCACCGTACGCCTGGCACGGCTGGGACAGCCTGCTCGAGGACCTGCTCGCCTTGGCCGGCCTGGTGGTGCTGCAAACCGGCACCGAGGTCGCGCTCCCACCGGGCTGGGACGTCCTCCGGCGCAGGCGCTACGGGACTACGGTGGTGACGCTGGCCCGCCCACGCAAGTGACGCTGGCCCGCCCACGGAGGGTGAACCGGGACGGAGCACGACGAGGACAGCTATGAGGACGGCACTGTTCCCCGGGTCTTTCGACCCGTTCCACAACGGTCACCTCGAGGTGGTCGAGGTCGCCAGCCGGCTCTTCGAGCGCCTGGTGATAGCGCCCGGGCCAAACCGGGAAAAGTTCCATGCCCTGTTCGACATCGACGAGCGCCGGTCCATGATCGCGGCTTCGGTGTCCCACCTCCCCAACGTGGAGGTAGCCCCGCCCGGCACCCCGGTACTGGTGGTCGACGCGGCCCGCTGGGTGGGTGCCGACGTGATCGTAAAGGGCCTCCGGGTCGCCTCCGACGCAGAGTCGGAGCTGCAGCAAGCGCAGATCAACAAGACCGTTGCGGGTATAGAGACCCTGTTCGTCCCTTGCTCGTCCGCCAACTCGTTCATAGCCTCCAAATGGGTCCGTGACTTTGCCACCTACGGTGGGGCGGAGCGAGTCGGCAGCTTGGTGCCCCAGCCGGTCTTCGCTGCGATCAAAGAAAGGTTCGCCCAATGAGCACCACTGCCCCTGGCGGCCCGGGTGCCCCCGAGACGGAGGCCTTGCTGCAACGGGTGATAGGCATCATCGCCGGGGCCCGAGCGCTACCGCTTTCTTCTTCGGTCAAGCTCGACAACAAAGACGAGGTCTTGGAGCTGCTGCAGGAAGCTTGCGAGCGCCTGCCCGACGAGCTGCGCCAGGCCCGCTGGATGATGAAAGAGCGCGACGAGTTCCTGGCCGCCACCCAGCGCAAGGCGGACGAGCTGGTCGAAGCGGCCCGCTCCGAGGCCCAGAGGATGGTGCAGAGGACCGAGATCTTCAAGCAGGCACAAGCGCTGGCCCGCCGGACGGTGGAGGAAGCACGCGACGAGGCGCGCCGGTTGCGCCTGGAAGCCGAGGACTATGCCGACCAGAAACTGGCCCAGTTCGAGATCGTGCTGGAACGCACGCTGAAGACGGTGGCCGCGGGGCGGGCCAAGCTGGCGGGCGGGACGGCGGGCGGGGCCTCGGCGGGCACGGACGAGGCCGCCGCGGGCGCGCCGGGGGCAGACGGTGCTGCTGGGCCGGGCATGGCTCGCCGGGCAACGCCCGGCACTGGCACCGGGGTGGCTGGGCCGGGGGCGGCCCCAGCGGGGCCGGCCGCAGGGCCCGGGACTGCGGCCGCGGGCGGGGGGCAGCTGTTCGACCAGGACCAGGCCTGAGCCGCAAGCCGGCCAGGCCCCTCTGGTAGTGTGGGGGGCAACCTTGCTCCGGGGTGGCGCAGCCCCGGCCGGTCGGGGCGACGGAGGTGAGCGATGGCGATGGCCCTGACAGACCCCTTCGACGTCGCGCTGAGAGAGCTGCGCGACACCCACGGCGTACGCCGCCACGAGCTTCGGCGGGCGCAGTTGGGTGAAGCCGTCTCGCCGGACATCGACAGCCGGGTACCAGCCGGTGCCACGGTGGTCGTGGACGTGGTGCTGGAAGCCTTCGATGGAGGCATCGAGGTGGCGGGCACGGTGTCTTCCCGCTGGGAGGGCGAATGCCGTCGCTGCCTGGCTGGCATCGACGGCGAGGTGACGGTCGAGGTCCGGGAGGTGTTCCGCCCGGGGGGAGGGCCGGACGAGGGCACGTACCCAGTCCACGATGGCCGCCTCAACCTGCGCGAGATGGTTACCGACGCCCTGTTCGCCGGCCTGCCGGTGCTCCCTTTGTGCAAGAGCGACTGCCTCGGGCTGTGCCCACGCTGTGGGGCGGACCGCAACCATGAACCCTGCCAGTGCCAACAAGTGCAGGTAGACGACCGTTGGGCGGGCCTGAGGGACCTGCTCGGCCGTCCCAGCGTGTAAGATCGCCCCCTTGTGGCTGTCCCCAAGAAGAAGACTTCCAAGTCCAAGTCCCGGAGCCGGCGCGCCAGCGCTTGGAGGCTCTCGGCACCGGCGCGCAGCATCTGCCCTCAGTGCCGCCAGGCCAAAGTGCCCCACGTCGTGTGCCCGAACTGTGGTTGGTACAAGGGCCGCCAAGCCGTTGACGTGGGCTGAGGCGGGCCGGCCGGCGCTGGTTGACCATGGCCCCCGACCTTGAACAGCTGCCGGTGGCGGTCGACGCCATGGGTGGGGACCGGGCACCGGACGAGGTCGTGGCCGGCGCCCTGCAGGCAGCCGAGGAGCTCGAGGTGCCTGTCCTCCTGGTGGGCGACCCCGCCCGCCTGGGCCGCCTGGACCTGCCCGCCCGGGTCAGCTTGCTGGCCGCCACCCAAGTCGTGGGCATGGACGAGGACCCCGGCCGGGCGGTCCGGGCCAAGCGCGACGCCTCCGTGGTGCGCTGCGCGGAGGCCGTGCGCGACGGCCTGGCCTGCGCCATGGTCTCGGCGGGCAACACCGGGGCGGCCATGGCCAGCGCCCTGCTACGCATGGGCCGCTTGCCGGGGGTGCAGCGGCCAGCCATAGCAACGCCCATATTCGTGCCCGGCTCCACACCCACGGTCCTGCTCGACTCCGGTGCCAACACCGACTGCACACCAGCGGTCCTGGTCCAGTTCGCCCAGATGGGCTGGGCGCTGGCCACCGAGAGGTTCGGCATCGCCAAGCCCCGGGTGGGCCTTTTGTCGATCGGCGAAGAACCGGCCAAGGGCACGTCGATGGTCAAAGAGGCGCACGCTCTCCTGGCTGGCGGGGCCGCCGGGCCGGCGGTCAACTTCATCGGCAACGTCGAGGGCCGCGACGTGATGAGCGACCGGGTGGACGTGGTCGTGACCGACGGCTTCACCGGCAACGTAGTGCTGAAAACCCTGGAGGGCTGTGTGAAGGCGGTGGTAGGCGGCGTGCTCCAGGCCTTCACCTCCAGCGAGGAGGCCAAACAGGCAGCCAAGGTTGTGATGCCGGCGCTGGCACCCCTGGCTGAGGGCCTCGACCCCGACACCTACGGTGGGGCGGTGCTGCTCGGCGTCAACGGGGTCTGCGTCATCAGCCACGGCTCCTCGGGCGCCCGGGCCATCGTGAACGCGGTCAAAGTGGCGCGCCACGCGGTCAGCGAGCGGCTGGTCGCCCGCATCGAGGCCATGGTCGGGCCGGTGACGGCCAGCGGGCACACCCACTAGCTGGACAGCCCCAAGGCCCCTCGCCCCCTCGGCCGGCCCGTGGTCGCCAACGGGGACGACCAGGTCCACGGCGGCGCCCCTGGGCAGGGCTAAGCTGAACTACATGGTTGTAACCGACGAGGCTACCCGCTCTCCCCTCGATGGGCTGACCGCCGAGCAGCTCCACGCGGTGACGACCAGCGCGGAGACGGTCTGCGTGCTGGCCGGGGCCGGGACGGGCAAGACCCGGGTGCTCACGTCGAGGGCTTGGTTCCGGGTCACGAGCGGTTCGGCGCGCCCCGAGCACCTGTTGGCCATCACCTTCACCCGCAAGGCGGCCGGCGAGCTCAAGCAGCGCCTGGCCGCGTTGGGCACCCGGCCCCAGGTGACGGCGGGGACGTTCCACTCCATAGCCGCCAGCCAGCTCCGGCGCTGGTGGGCCGACCGGCGCACCCCCGAGCCGGTCCTGCTCGAGCGCAAGGCCCGGCTCCTGGCCGAGCTGGTCCAAGGCCGCCCCGGCTTCAACGACGTGAGCCCCTCGGAGGTGGCCAGCCACATCGAGTGGGCCAAGGCCCGCGACATCCCACCCAGCGGCTTCGCCGAAGCGGTCACGGCCGCCAGCCGCCCAACTGGCACCGACGCCGGCGCCATGGCCGCGCTCTACGCCCGTTACGAGGACGAAAAGCGCCGGAGGCGGCTGGTCGACTTCGATGACCTGCTCGGCCGCTACGCCTTGGCCCTGGAGACCGACAGCCGCTTCGCCGCCGCCCAGCGGTGGCGCTGGCAGCACGTGCTGGTCGACGAGCTACAGGACATCAACCCCCTCCAGTTCCGCATGCTGCGTGCCTTGCTGGGGCCCAACCAGGACCTTTTCGCCGTGGGTGACCCCAACCAGGCCATATACGGTTGGAACGGTGCGGACCCGACCTTCCTGGGCCGCTTCTCGCACTACTGGCCGGGGGCGGAGCTGCTGCGGCTCGACGAGAACCACCGTTCCAGCCCCCAGGTGGTCCGGGCGGGGGCGGCCGTCTTGGGGGCCCAGGGCGCTCACCTCCGCTCCAGCCGCCCTGATGGCCCCGCCCCCCGGGCGCAGGCCTACCGTTCAGAAGAAGCCGAGGCCGAGGGCGTCGCCTGGCAGATGTGCGAAGCCAGTGCCCGCGGCGTCCCCTGGGGGCAGATGGCCGTGCTGGCCCGCACCAACCTCCAGCTGGAGGTCATAGCCGAAGCCTTGAGGCGCAGGGGGGTGCCCTTCCATGCCCTGGCCGGCGACGAGGCCGCTGGCGGCCCCGAGGCCGACCTCGAGCCCTGGGGGGACCGGGCCACGCTGTGCAGCTTCCACCGGGCCAAGGGCCTCCAGTGGGCCGCGGTGTGGGTGTGCGGGCTGGAAGCCGGGCTCGTGCCCATCGGCTACGCCACCAGCGAAGATGCCCTGGCCGAGGAGAACCGCCTGTTGTACGTGGCGGTCACCCGGGCCGAACGGGAGCTGTACTGCTCATGGGCGCAGGCTCGCCGCGCCGCCAACGGTGTGGCCCTGCGCCGGGAGCCAAGCCCCTGGTGGAGCGCCCTGGCCGCCCACTGCGCCCAACCAGCCGGCGACCTGGCCCTGGCCCGGGCCAGCACCGCGGCGGCCCCGGGGCCCACCTTGGAGGCCACTGCGGCCACGGCCCGGGCCGGTGGCCAAGGTGATGGCCCGGTCCCCAAGCGGTTCCTCGGGCTGGCCCGGGGCCGCTTGGCCCTGAGCTCGCACCCCGGCCGCACCGAGGCGGCAACCGAGCGCCTGCGCGACTGGCGCCAGCGGGCAGCCAGGGCCTCAGGGGTACCGCCTCAGGTCCTCCTCCACGACGCCACCCTCAAGGCCATAGCCGCCCAGTGCCCCGCCACGGTCGAGCAACTGCTGGCCGTGCCCGGCCTGGGGCCGGTCAAGGTGGCGCGCTTTGGCCCTGCCATCTTGGAAGCCCTGAACCAAGTGGCTTGAGCGGCCCGGCCCCACCCAACATGAGCTCGCGCCGGGACCGGGCACCGGTCTTGGCGTAGACGCGCGACAGATGGTGCTCGACCGTCTTGGCCGACATGTACAGCTGAGCGGCGATCTCCACGTTGGTGAGGCCGGCGGCCGCCAAAGCCGCCACCCGTTGTTCTTGGGCACTGAGCGCGTTGGCCGGGTGGCGGGCGGTGCGCCGCCTGCCCCCGGCAATGGCCAGTTCCTCGGCCACGGCTCGGTACAGGCGGCCTGCGCCGAGGGGCTCCAGCAAGGCCGCCGTGCGGTGCAGGAGCTGGCGCGCCCTGGCCAGCTGCCCGCTCTGGCGCAGGAACCGAGCGTAGGCGAGCTGGACCTCGGCTTGGGCCAAGGGCACGGGCACGCCCGCGTAGCAAGCCAATGCCGCCTCGTACATCTCTTGCGCCTCAGCCGCCTTGGCCCTGCGCCAAGCGACCAAGGCCCGTCCCGCATAGGCAGTCGCCCGAGGTGACCGGCAGGCTACTGCCTGGCAGGCCGCCTCCAGCGAGCTGACCAGCTCCTCGGCTCGGCCCAGCTGGCCAGAGCGGCAGAAGGCCTCGATGGCCGAGCCATGCCAGGGCACCACGCATGGCTCCCCGATCCCCGAAGACTGGGCCACCTGGGCTGCTTGCTCGGCCATGGCCACCGCCGAGCCGACCTCGCCCCGGGCCAGGGCGCGCCGGCAGGCAAGCTGGCAGAGCCACAACCGGGGGTAAGAGGGCCCCCACTGCCGGGAGGCGAGGGCCTGCTCGGCCCGCACTGACCAGGCCTGGCTCTCGTCGTCGGCTCCCAGTTCCAGGTACAGCGCCGCCAGGCCCACAAAGGCGAAGGGGGCGAGGGCCGGTGCCAGCTCAGCCATCTCGGCCACCCCCGTCAAAAGGCTACGAGCCAGCTGGAGCCGGCCCTGCCGGCACAGCGCGTACCCCTGGGCGACGGCAAATATGTTGTAGCTGAGCATGGCCCCGTTGTCCCGGGCGGCCGCCATCAGCCAGGAGAACGCCTCCTCGGCCTCCTCGAAGCGGTCCGAGAACCGGGCCACGTTGGCGTAGGCGTGGGCCACGTCCCATTTCCAAGCCGGGGGCCCTGGGCCAAGCCTGCCGCTCTCGCCGCCGGCCAACTGGGCCCGGGCCGCCCGAGCCAGCTCCTCCGCCCCAGCCGGGCTGCCGGCGAGGAACGCCAAGTAGGCGTCAGCCAGCCGGACGGCCTCCCGGGCTGAAGGCGTGAGGCCCCCGGAGGCTTCCGCTATGGCCACGGCCCTGGCCACCCAGTCGCGAGCCGCCCGGGGGCCGACGAAGTACCAGCCGATGAACGCCGCGTCGAGGGGGATGCGCACGGCCAAGTCGGGGTCGAAGCCGGCCGCCAGGCGGCTGGCTTCCTCGAAGCACCGCCTGGCCTCGTCGACCCGCCCACGGCCCCGGACCGCCTCTGCCAGCAGCACCAGAGCCGCCACTCGTTGCTGGGCCGACAGCTCTTGGTGGCTGAGGACCGGGCGGACCGCCTGTTCCCCCCGCTCGACCTGGCCCGCCGAGAGGTAGGCCTGGGCCAGCTCCAAGCTGAGGCGGGCCGGGGCCCGGCTCCCGGCCAGGCGGGCAGCGCCCTCGAAATGGCGTACCGCGGTGCTCACGGCACCGGCCACCAGAGCCTCGCGGCCCGCCGCGCTGAGCACGTCTATGGCCCGCTGGTCACCGCTCAGGTTGGCGGCCAGCGCGTGAGCAGCGGCTTCCGCGGCGGGCGCGCCCTGGCCCACCAGGGCCCGGAACGCAGCCGCATGCAGGCCTTGGCGCACGGGCGGGGCGATGTCGTCGTAGAGGACCTGGCGGAACAACGGGTGGACGAACTCGGCTCTCCCCCCCGGGCCCGGGGCGGCTCGCACCAGGCCGGCATGGCAGAGGGCCTCCAGTGCTCGGGTGGCATCGGGCCCGCTCTGGCCGGTCAACGCCGGCACCAGCCGGGGGTCGAAGTGGGCCCCGAGCACGCTGGCCGCTCGGGCCCAGCGCAGGGCGGGGCCGCCTACACCGGCAAAGCGGGGCAGGAAGAGCCGCTGGGCCAGGCTGCCCGCGCTTGCCCCCAGGACGTCCACGCCGGCGCGGGCGGCCCCCGCCACCTCCGCCAGCAGCAGGGGGTTGCCGGCGCAGGCCCGCCAGGCGCGCTCTACGAACCCCGGGTCGCCGGCCACCGCCTCGCCCAGGTGCTCAGCCAGCAACCTGGCGCTGGCTTCGTCCGACAGGGGTGCCAGCTGCACCACCCGAGCGAAGCCGTCGTGGGCCAGGGCCTGGGCACGCTCCAAGGCGAGGGGGGGCCAGGGCCGCACGGTAGCCACGACGGCGACGGCCAAGCCCCCCAGGCGGCGGCACAGCAGGCTCAACAGGTCGAGCGAGTCCGGGTCGGCCCAGTGCAGGTCGTCGACCCCCAGCAGGAGGGGGCGGTGCCCAAGCTCGCGCAGCTGGGCGAGCGCGGCCCCATAACGTCGGGCCCGGGCCTCGGCCGAGGCCCGAAGGCTTTGGCGGCCTACCTGAGGTGCGCCCGGGCCGGCAAAACAGGAAAGGAGCTGGTCAAACAGGCCAAAAGGCAACGACCCGTCCACCTCCGAGCAGCTCGCCTCGGCCTGGGTGAACCCGGGCGCAGCGGCCTTGGCCCAGCCCAACAGGGTCGTCTTGCCCAAGCCGGCTTCTCCCACCAAGAACAGCACGGCGGCTTGGCCCTCGCCGGCCTGCTCCAAGGTGGCCTCGACCGCCCTGGTAGCCTCGCCCCGTTCAAGAAGCGCCACGGCCCAGGTTACCCTACTGCGACAGCCCAGGGTTGCCCTACCGCCTCTCGGCGGTCTTGCTCAAGCTAGTTGTCACCTCTGTGCCGCAGCACCCCACCACCAGGGCCTTGCCCTTCGTGCCCGCCGGCGCCCCACCCGAGCGCCGCCCCGGGAGGCCCTGGCCCCGCTTGGTGCCCAGCCCGGCTGCGGAGGACCTCGAGCGCCTCGAGCAGGCCCAGCCAACCCGAGAAGGCCAGCGCCCCCTCTCCGGTGCTGTCGGCCAGGGAGCCAGCCAGAGGTTCGCCGGGCTCGAGGGTGAGGCGCAGCACCAGCCGGGAAGGGCCCACTGCTCCAGGCTGGTGCCCCGGGCCAGGTCCCCGCATCGGGGAAGCCCCCAAAATATAAGCCCGGCCCGCGCTGGGCACCTCTAGGCGGGCTGCCGGCAACGGCCTAAAGATCCAGGTCCACGAGGACAGGCGCGTGGTCAGAAGGCTGCTTGCCCTTGCGGGCGTTGCGGTCGACCAAGGCCCAGCGCACCTTGCCGGCCAGCGCCTCGCTCACCAGTACGAGGTCGATGCGCATCCCGCGGTGCTCGTGGAAATCGCCGGCTCGGTAGTCCCAGTAGGTGTAAAGCCTTTCCTCCGGCCAGCACAGCCGGAAGGCGTCCACCAGCCCCCAGGACTCCAGTTGGGAGAGGGCGTGGCGCTCCTCGGGCGTGACGTGGGTAGCGCCGGCAAACGCGGCCGGGTCCCAGACGTCTTTGTCCTCGGGGGCGATGTTGAAGTCCCCGCAGACCACCACCGGCTGGCCCGGGGCCGCCGTAGCTGAAAGGTGCTCCCGCAGCCGGGCCAACCAGGCCAACTTGTACGCGTAATGTTCGGAGCCGACGGCGCGGCCGTTGGGCACGTAAACGCTGCTGACCCTGACCCCTCCGCAGACGGCGCTCAGGAGCCGGGCACCTTGGTCCGGTCCTCCTCCGTCCGCGAAACCGGCTACCGGGTGGCTCAGCCCTACCCGGGACAAGATGGCCACGCCGTTCCATTGGCCCGAGCCATGGTGGGCCGACTCGTAGCCCAGGGCTTCGAAAGCCATGTGGGGGAAAGCCGCATCGGCCAGCTTGGTCTCTTGCATGCACAAGATGTCGGGGCAGGCGTAGGCAAGCCACTCGGGCACCCGTTCCATGCGCACCTTGAGGGAGTTCACGTTCCAGGTAGCTATGCGCACCGTGGCCATCTTGGCTCAAGATCTTGGCTCAACAAGATCTTGGCTCAAGACGACCCGGAAATGGGCATCTCCACCACCTGGAACAGCTCGGCCAACCGGCCCTCGGCCAGCCCCGCCTCCCGGGCACCGGCGCTGGCCCAGCCCCTCAGGCGGCTCCCCAGGCCGGCCTCGTGGCCCACCTGGCTCTGGTGGTGGCGCAGGGCAGCGAGCTTGGCCGGGAAGCTGGAGGTGATGTCCACGGCCCGGTTGGGCTGGGGCGAGGCCATGAGCCACACCTCGGCGATGCAATGCGGTTCCAGCCCTTCGGCCAGCAGCTCAGGGTGGGCGAAGGGGTTGCGGGCGTCAGGGTAGGCGGCACAAAGCGCAGCCTCCCCGGCAGCCCGGTGGTCCGGGTGGCTGGCGCCGATGCGCGCCCAGTTGTGCTCCGGCGACTGGCAGACCAGCCGGTCGGGCCGGAACTGGCGGACCACCCGGCTTATGTCCCTGCGCAGCTCGAGGCTGGGGGCCAAGCGGCCGTCGGGGTAGCCGAGGAAGACCACCTCGCTCACCCCCAGCTCGGCCGCGGCCGCCTGCTGCTCCCGGCGGCGCAGGCGGGCCACCTCCGCTCGGGAGGCCGACCGGTCTGAGCCGCCGGCATCCCCGTCGGTGGCAACGCAGTAGGCGACCTCGGCCCCAGCTTTGACCCACAGGGCCACCGACCCGCCAGCACCGAAGTCGACGTCGTCGGGATGGGCGGTGACCACCAGCACCCGCCGGGGTGCCGGAGGGCCGTCGACGCTCATGGGCCGGCCAGCACTACCAGCTGTAGAGGGGCTCATGGGCCGGCCAGGGCTACCAGGCGTGGAAGGACCATCTCCATCAGGCACCCGAAGACTCTACCGGCACCGTAGGGCCGCTGCGGCCCGGGCCCAGCGCCGGGCCGGCCACCCGGCCGGCTACCCTCGGGGCCCATGGTCACCCAAAGGCCTCTGGCCCTGAGCCGGCTGGCCTCCAGCCTCGCCCGCTACGGCTATGGCGTCGCCGCCTGGGCGCTCATGGGCTTCCTCGGCCCACCATGCTGGCTGTTGGTCATGGTGCTGCCGAGGCTGTCGTGGCGCTGGCAGGTCACCCGGGCTGCCCTCCGGCTGCTGGTCGGAGCCCTGCGCACCCCGGTGGAGGTGCAGGGCGAACTGCCCCCAGCCGGCCAGCCCTGCGTCGTGGTGGCCAACCACTCCAGCATCCTCGACTCGTTCGTGTTGTTCCTCGCCTTCCGGGAACCGGTGGTCTTCGTGGCCGGGGGGGTGTTCTCCGGCCAGAAGGTGACCGGGCCGTTCCTCCGCCGGGTCGGGGCGCAGTTCGTAAGCGCGCCAGGCACCGGCCGCCAGGCCGTCCGCTCCGTCCTGGCGGGACTGGCGGAGCTGGCCCGTTCCGGGCACCGGGTCGTGTTCTTCCCCGAAGGAGGCCTCAACCCCGAGCCGGTGCTGCGGCGCTTCCAGCTCGGGGCCTTCCTCGTCGCGGCCCAGGCCGCGAGCCCGGTGGTGCCCGTAGCCATCAGCGGGACGGCCGAGATCCTGGCCCCGGGTGCCCGCCTGCCCCGCCGGCACCCTGTGTCGGTGGCCGTGGCCCCACCCATGAGCCCGCCCGCCGACGGGTGGGCCGCTGCCCACCAGGCAGCCGACGTAGCCCGGGACGCGGTCGAAAACCTACTGGCCCGCCTCGACCGTCCAGGTGGTGCCCGAGCGCAGGAGCGCTGACAGGTCGCCGGGCCCCTTCTTGGCCACGGCCTCATCCATCTGCCGGGCGACCAACGAACCATAGTCGGGCCGCTCCACAGCTCGGAAGACCCCGATGGGCGTGGGCTCGTGGGGCCCGTTGGCCAGGCGGGACAGGGCAAAGGCCACGCTCGGGTCGGGGCGGGACTCGTCGTGGACGAGCAGGCGCTCCTCCCCGACCTCCGCCACGTCGACGATGACCGCCCTACCCTGGTCGTTGATGACCACGCCCTTTTCCCCCTGGGGGCCAAAGCGCACCGGCTTGCCGTGCTCGAGAGGGATGAGCATGGAGGGCCGGTTGTCCTTTGCGGTTATGGCTTCGAAGGCACCATCGTTGAACACGTTGCAGTTCTGGTACACCTCCACCAGCGCTGCCCCCTTGTGCTCGTAGGCGCGGCGGAACACCTCCATCATGTGCTTGCGGTCCATGTCATGGGTCCTTGCCACGAACGACGCCTCCGCGCCCAACGCCAGCGACACCGGGTTGTAGGGGTGGTCGAGCGAGCCGAAGGGGGTGGACTTGGTCACCTTGCCCGCCTCCGAGGTGGGCGAGTACTGGCCCTTGGTCAGGCCGTATATCTGGTTGTTGAACAGGATGATGGTCAGGTTGACGTTGCGGCGCAGGGCGTGCAGCAGGTGGTTGCCGCCGATGGACAAGGCGTCGCCATCGCCGGTCACCACCCAGACGTGCAGGTCCGGCCGCGATAGGGCCACACCGGTGGCAAAGGCAGGTGCCCGCCCGTGGATCGAGTGCACGCCGTAGGTGTTCATGTAGTAGGGGAAGCGGCTGGAGCAGCCGATGCCGGAGATGAAGACTGTGTCCTCCCGCTTGGCCCCTATCTCGGGCATGAGCAGCTGGACGGCAGTCAGTATCGAGTAGTCACCACAGCCCGGGCACCAACGGACCTCCTGGTCGCTTGCCCAGTCCTTGCGTGTGGTCGTCGGAGCGGCTAAGTCGGTCATCAGCCTGCCCTCCCTTGCTGGGAAGCGCCGTTGCCGTTGGCATGGCCCAGGCTGCCCAGGGACGCCAAGATGGCCTTTTGGACCTCTTCGCGCCGGAACGGCTGCCCGCTCACCTTGTTGAGGCCTTCGGCGTCGACCAGGTACTCGGCCCGTACGAGCCGGCGGAGCTGGCCCAGGTTGACCTCCGGGACCAGGACCTTGCGGTAGGCCCGCAGGACGTCTCCCAGGTTGGCCGGGAAGGGGTTGAGGTGGCGCAGGTGCAGGTGCGCCACCCGCCGGCCGCCAGCGCGAACCGCCCGGACCGCGGCTTGGACCGCGCCGTAAGTCGACCCCCACGCCAGTACCAGCAGGTCGGCCCCACCCACCCCGTCGGGGTCGTCGACCTCGGCCGGCGGGATGTCCCTGGCTATCCCGGCCACCTTCTGCGCCCTCAGGCGCACCATCAAGTCGTGGTTGGCCGGGTCATAGGAGACGTTGCCGCTGCCGTCGGCCTTCTCCAAGCCCCCGATGCGGTGCATCAAGCCGGGGGTACCGGGGACCGCCCACGGCCGGGCCAGGGTCTCGGTGTCCCGCAGGTAGGGCCAGAACACCTCGCTGCCGTCCGGCAGGACCTTGTTGGGCGAGCTGGCCTGCCGCACGTCGGCAGACAGGTCGGGCAGGTCGCTCACCTCGGGGATCCTCCAGGGCTCAGCCCCGTTGGCCAGGTAACCATCGGACAACAAGATCACCGGTGTGCGGTACTTGAGGGCGATACGGGCCGCCTCGATCACCGTGTAGAAGCAGTCGCCGGGCGTGCTGGGCGCCAGGACCGGGACCGGGGCCTCACCGTGGCGGCCGTACATGGCCTGGAGCAGGTCGGCCTGCTCGGTCTTGGTGGGCAACCCGGTGGAGGGGCCGCCCCGCTGGATGTCTATCACCAGCAAGGGCAGCTCCAGCGACACAGCCAGGCCGATGGTCTCCGCCTTGAGGTCCAGGCCCGGGCCGCTCGTGGTGGTCACTCCCAGCGCGCCGGCGTACGAGGCGCCCAGCGCCGAGCCGACGCCGGCGATCTCGTCCTCGGCCTGGAGGGTCCGGACCCCGAAGTTCTTGTGCTTGGACAGCTCGTGCAAGACGTCCGAAGCGGGGGTGATCGGGTAGCTGCCCAAGAACACGGGCAACTTGGCCAGCTGGCCCGCGGCCACGACCCCCCAGGCCAAAGCGGTGTTGCCCGAGATGTTGGTGTACGTCCCGGCAGGCAGGTGGGCGGGCTTCACCTCGTAGGCAGACTCGAAGATCTCGGCCGTCTCGCCGAAGTTCCAGCCTGCCTTGAACGCCAAGGTGTTCGCCTGGCGCACCATGTCGTTGCCGGCGAAGCGCTTGGCCACCCACTCCAGCGTGGGCTCGGGAGGCCGGCTGTACATCCAGCTGACCAGGCCCAGGGCGAAGAAGTTCTTCGAGCGCTCGGCGTCGCGGGCCTTGGTGCCGCTCGGCTTGACCGCCTCCATGGTGAGCGACGTCATGGGCACCTCGTACACCTTGAACGAGTCGAGGCTGTGGTCGGTGCGAGGGTCGGCCACATAGCCCGCCTTTTGCAGGGACCGCTCGTCGAACGCGTCGCTGTTGAGCAAGATGGCCGCTCCGGGCTCGAGGTCGGGGACGTGAGCCTTCAAGGCTGCCGGGTTCATGGCCACGAGCACGTTGGGATGGTCGCCGGGGGTCAAGATGTCGTGGTCGGAGATGTGGATCTGGAACGCCGAGACCCCAGCCACGGTCCCCGCCGGTGCCCGGATCTCTGCCGGGAAGTCTGGGAACGTGGCGATGTCGTTGCCGAAGATGGCGGAGCTGGCGGTGAAGCGGTCACCGGCCAGCTGCATGCCGTCTCCCGAGTCGCCGGCAAAGCGGATCACCACCCGGTCCACCGGCTGCGGCCGGTGACCGTTGGGACGGCTGGGGCTATGAGCCGAACTGCTGACCACGCTGTCAGCCATCGGGTTGCCTCCTCTCGTTGCCCGAGCTTTCTTCGATGTTACCGCCGCGCCCCGGCGCTCCCGCGCCACCGGGGCCGGCTCAGCCAGCCCGGCGGGGCGACGGCGCCCGGGCATCAGGCGATGGTGATGGACGGGTCGGCGTAAACGTCCTGGACGGCGTTGATCAGGGCCACGCCCTCAGCCATGGGCCGCTGGAAGGCCTTGCGCCCCATGATGAGGCCAGAACCGCCGGCGCGCTTGTTGACCACGGCGGTGCGGACCGCGGCGGCGAGGTCGCCTGCCCCCTTGGACTCGCCCCCGCTGTTGATCAACGGCACGCGGCCCATGTAGTTGTTGACTACCTGCCAACGGGCCAGGTCGATCGGGTTGTCGGTGGTCAGCTCGGAGTACACCAGGGGGGACGTCTTGCCGAAGCCGATGGCGGTGTAACCGCCATTGTTCTCTGGGAGCTTCTGCTTCACTATGTCGGCTTCGATCGTCACGCCCAAGTGGTTGGCCTGGCCGGTCAGGTCGGCCGAAGACTCGTAGTTCACCCCGTCTTTCTTGAAGGCGTTGTTGCGCAGGTAGCACCACAAGACGGTGAACATGCCCAGCGAGTGGGCCTCCTGGAACGCCTCGGAGACCTCCTGCATCTGACGCCGGGAGCCTTCCGAGCCCCAGTAGACGGTCGCCCCCACCCCGACCGCGCCGAGCTCGAAGGCCTGCTGGACGGAGCCGAACATCACCTGGTCGTAGGTGTTGGGGTAGGACAGGAGCTCGTTGTGGTTGAGCTTGGCGATGAAGGGGATCTTGTGGGCGTAGCGGCGGGCCACCATCCCGAGCACGCCGACGGTGGTGGTCACGGCGTTGCAGCCGGCTTCGATAGCCAGCTCGACGATGTTCTTGGGGTCGAAGTAGATGGGGTTGGGGGCAAAGCTGGCTGCGGCCGAGTGCTCCACGCCCTGGTCGACCGGGAGGATGGATATGTACCCGGTCCCTCCCAGCCGGCCGGTGTTGAGCAGCAGGCCCAGGTTGCGCAGCACAGGCACGGGCCGGTCGCTCCAAGACGCGACCCGGTCCACGAAATCGGGGCCAGGCAGGACCAGCTCGTCGCGGGTGACCCCCTTGCACTCATAGCTGAGCAGGGGCTCGGCTTCCTCCCCAAGCAGCTCATGGACGTTCATGATGAGTTCGCTCCTCCCTCAAGGTGGGCCACTGACAGCACAAACAGGGGGCATGCTCAGCCGGGACCTGCTTGGGCACAGCGCCCTGCCGGGCACGACTGCCGGCCAGAGCCAGTTTAGCGGCCCGGTGCTGAGCTACTGGCAGGGCCGAAGGTCACCGGCGGGGCGCACTAGGGCACCAGGACGGCTATCCTGCGGGGGGTGCCGGGCCCCGAGGTGACCGCCGACCGGACGCGCCCAGGCGCGCTGGGGACCAAGCCGGCCTTGGCCGGGGGCCAGGCCGCCCCGGTGCCCTTCAGGGTGCAGCTCGTGGCGACCGACCTGGACGGCACCCTGCTGGCGCCCAGCGGGGACCTCACCCCCCGGGCCATCGCAGCAGTAGGCGCGGCCCGGCGTTCGGGGCTGCACGTGGTCCCGGTCACCGGGCGGCCTCCCCGCCTCACGTGGGACATCGCCGAGCAGGCCGGCCTGGGCCCGCTCGGGGTGTGCAGCAACGGTGCCGTGATCGTGGACCTCGAGCGGCGGTCAGTGCTCGAGGTCGAGACCATCGCCCCCGAGGTCGCCGCCCACCTGGTGAGGAAGTCGCGCGAGGCTTTCCCCGGGATCGTGTTCGCGCTGGAGGACCTGGGCTCGTTCGTCTTGGAGGCCGGGTTCAGCGCCGGGGCCGCATGGCAGCCCCTCGGCGAAGCGCGCCTGGCTGAAGTGGGCGACATCATCTCTGCCATCGGCCCCGGCACCATCAAGCTGGTGGCGCGCCGGCCCGGTTGGCCGGCGCCCGTCCTGCTGGTGGCCCTGCAAGCCCAGGTTGCGGGAGCGGGCCAGGTCACCTCCTCCGGCCTGGACTGGGTCGAGATCGGGGCCCCGGGGGTGTCCAAGGCGTACGCGATGCAACGGGTGTGCGACATGCTGGGAGTGCCCGTCGCCAACGTGCTGGCGGTCGGGGACAACCACAACGACTTGAGCGTGCTGGCATGGTCTGGGCACGCGGCCGCCCCGGCCAATGCCATCCCGGAGGTACTGGCCATCGTCGAGCACGTCCTGCCGGCCAACACCGATGACGGCGTGGCGGTGATGCTCGAGTCGCTCAGCCAGGGGGCCTGACCCTGGGCGAGCGCCCGGCTGGGGGCCGAGCGCCCTGGGCACGGCACTCAGCCCGCCTGTTGTCCGCCTTCTACCGTTGCTTCAATGCCCTCCCTGGCGCCCACCTATCTCCTCAGCAGCCAGGGCCAGCCGCTTGCTGGCATCGGCCAGCGCCCACTGGGCGCTGTCGTTGCGCGCCACGGGCACCACTTGGTCAGCCACGACTTCCGTCCGGCTCTGCGTCGCCCCAGAGACCCGGAAGAACCGACGCCGGACGCGGCCTACGACGACCAGCTCCTGCCCTGGCCGCCAAGAAGGGGCCGACGGCTCGGAACCGAACAGCGCTACCGGCACCGTCTCCAGTGCGTGCTCAGAACGCGGCACGAGAAGGTCGAAACTAGCGAGGGACAAACCACTGGGGAGTTGCCGGACCTGGCTTTGTTTGGCCAGGTGACCTATAACCACTACCAAGTTGAGCACTATCGCTCCCTGTCGTTCTGTGCCGGGCAGCCCGGCAAGGGATATCGGGCGCCCAGCGCCGAATAACCCCACCATCATGTGATCTGGAGCGATGACGCGGCTTTTGGCCAGCACCAGGCCCTGCCCTGCCTGGCCCCTCCCGGCCCGGGCGCCTGCTCGACGGCAAGCCGACCGGCCCGTACAAGTTGGCCGCAGCCTCGTGGCGGACCACGAAGGTGGCTAACTGCGAGCGTACCAAAGGGCACTGACGGTCACCGGGACCTCACTTCAGCGCCCCCAGGCGCTGGCGGACGTCATATGCGTAGGGATCTTCGGCCGCCACCCGGTTGAACAGCTCCCGCGCCCTTGGCAGCTCCCCCGCCCGCTCGTACAAGTCGGCCAAGGCGTACCACTGGCGGAGCTGGCCGACCTTGCGCTCCCCGCCCCCACGGCCCGGCCGGCTAGCAGTGGCTTCCAGCAGCTTTATCGCGCCTCGCAGGTCGCCCTGGTCGGCCAACAGCTCGGCCTCGACTATCCGCCCCTCGGCCATAACTGCCGCTCCAGGGGACACTTTGCGTAGTTCGTCCCAAACTGCCTGGGACTCCTCGTAGCGCCGCATGGCCCGGTAGCAATCGGCCAGCACCGGGAACTGGTCGTAACTGCCCGACAGGCGATGGTGGGACACCAGCGCCCGTACGGCTTCCTCCCACCTGCCCAGTCGGTAGAAAGTGAGGCCGAGCAGCTCCTTTACAGCCGGGTCGGCCGGCAGCTCGGAGCTCAGCCGCCGGAGGAGGCGGAGGGCTTCCCCGTAGCGGTCCTCGGCATAGGCGCGGGCTGCTTGCTCCAGCCTGGCCGCGGCCCGCGGCCCCCACGCCTCCTCCAGGCCCCTGGCCGGCGCCGGTCGTGGCGGCTTGCTCCGGGCCAGGCCACCGGCCGGCCCAGGCCGCGCTGACCGGCTCCGGGCCAGGCCACCGGTCGCCCTTGGCTGCCTGGCCACTGGTCCCTCCACCCGGGCCGCAGCGCCCTGGCTGGCGGGCGCCGAGCTGGTGCCTGCGGGCCCGCCCCGGCCTGCCAGCCCCCTCAAGGCCGCCCGGACAGCACCTGACCTGACGCCGCCACCCGCGGCGGCCCCCAGCTTCGTCCTGGCCCCGGCACCCGTCCTGGCCCCGGCGTTCACGTGGCCCGGGCGTCGAGCACCAAGCCCTTCGCGCCCCTGGGCAGCCCGGTCGGCTGGCCCCAGCACCTGCCTCGCCCCGCGACGAGCCACGCTGCCCCAGCCCTTGCGCCCCGCCAACCCCCGCTGCTCCCCCCCAGGGGCACCGCCCGAACCGAGGCCCCGCCCTCGGGCAAACTGCCGGTCACTGCCCTGCCTCTGCGTGGCCTCGCGCCGCCCTGCCCGCCTGGCCCCGGGCAACCCCCCGGCCCCGCGCCCCTCCGGCCGCCTCGCCTCCGGCAACCCTCTCGCACCGCCGGCCCTAAGCGCCCGGCCTCCACCAGCCCTACCCGCTCGGCGCGCCGCAGAGCTCATGCGGGGAGCAGCCTTCCCGCGGGGCACTCGGCCTGGCACCGGCCCAGCATACCCGGCACCACCCGAGCCCCCCGGCTGCCGGCACCGCCCGACGACCACCTCCTGCCGGCCCTGGGCGCCGCTCCACGCCCACCCGCCCTGCCCGGCGTCCCAGGCCACCGGCGCGGCCCGGCCCGCGACAAGGCCCGTGCCCAACGGGCACGGGCCTTGCTCCAAAAACTCCCGGCGACGTCCTACTCTCCCAGGGGGCTGCCCCCCAAGTACCATCGGCGCTGGCGGGCTTAACTTCCGTGTTCGGAATGGGAACGGGTGTGGCCCCGCCGCTATGGTCACCGGGAAACCCCACGGCAGGCCGCTCCCGGCCCCGGCTGGCCGGGCGCACGGGAACCTGCTCCCCGAGACTTCCATAGCGAGCACGAACTGCTTGCTCCCCAAGCCCTCGGCCGATTAGTACCGGTAGGCTGAACACATTGCTGTGCTTACACCTCCGGCCTATCAACCTGGTCATCTACCAGGGGCCTTACCAGGTCAAGCCTGTGGGAAACCTCATCTTGGAACGAGCTTCGCGCTTATATGCTTTCAGCGCTTATCCCTTCCGCAGGTCGCCAACCAGCAGTGCCCTTGGCAGGACAACTGGCACACGAGAGCTGCGTCCGTCCCGGTCCTCTCGTACTAGGGACAGCCTTCCTCAGGTTTCCAACGGCTGCACCAGATAGGGACCGAACTGTCTCACGACGTTCTAAACCCAGCTCGCGTACCGCTTTAATGGGCGAACAGCCCAACCCTTGGGACCTACTTCAGCCCCAGGATGCGACGGGCCGACATCGAGGTGCCAAACCTTGCCGTCGATATGGACTCTTGGGCAAGATGAGCCTGTTATCCCCGGGGTACCTTTTATCCGTTGAGCGACGGCGCTTCCACACGCAACCGCCGGATCACTATGCCCTGCTTTCGCACCTGCTCCACTTGTGGGTGTCACAGTCAAGCTCCCTTGTGCCATTGCACTCAACGGCTGATTGCCAACCAGCCTGAGGGAACCTTTGGGCGCCTCCGTTACTCTTTAGGAGGCGACCGCCCCAGTCAAACTACCCACCTGACGCTGTCCCTCATCCGGGTCACGGACGTGGGTTAGGTCCCCGTCACATGAAGGGTGGTATTTCAACGTCGGCTCCACCCCGGCTGACGCCGGAGCTTCCCAGCCTCCCACCTATCCTACACAACACGCAACAAGAACCAACATCAAGCTGTAGTAAAGGTCCACGGGGTCTTTCCGTCTTGGTGCAGCTAACGAGCATCTTTACTCGTACTTCAATTTCGCCGGGTCTGTGGTTGAGACAGTAGGGAAGTCGTTACGCCATTCGTGCAGGTCGGAACTTACCCGACAAGGAATTTCGCTACCTTAGGACCGTTATAGTTACGGCCGCCGTTTACCGGGGCTTAGGTTCGGAGCTTCGCCCTTGCGAGCTGACCCCTCCCCGTAACCTTCCGGCACCGGGCAGGCGTCACAGCGTATACATCGTCTTTCGACTTGGCACGCTGCTGTGTTTTTAGTAAACAGTCGCTTCCCCCTGGTCTCTGCGGCCCCCTCGGGCTCGGGGCGCCCGTTGCCGGGGCCCTCCACCCTACCGAGGCCCTCCTTCTCCCGAAGTTACGGAGGCAATTTGCCGAGTTCCTTAACCACAGTTCTCCCGATCGCCTTGGTATTCTCTACCTGCCCACCTGCGTCGGTTTGGGGTACGGGCGTCGCGCCAGCTCGCTAGGACGCTTTTCTCGGCAGCATGGGATCAATGACTTCACCTGTACGGCTCGGTATCGCGCCTCGGGCTTCACGGGGCCTGGATTTGCCTGGGCCCCACCCCGCACGCTTACCCCGGGACAACCAACGCCCGGGTTCACCTACCCTTCTGCGTCCCGCCTTCGCTGCCCTCCCCAGGGCCTGCCGGTTCGCCCGAAGGCAGCCCCTTAGTACCCCTGGATCGGGATTGGCGCGGGCACGACGGTACCGGAATATCAACCGGTTGTGCATCGACTACGCCTTGCGGCCTCGCCTTAGCTCCCGACTCACCCTGGGAGGATTAGCCTTCCCCAGGAACCCTTGGGCTTCCGGCGGAGGGGTTTCTCACCCCTCTCTCGCTACTCATGCCAGCATTCTCACTCGAACGCGCTCCACGACCGCTCACGCCGCCGCTTCCCTGCACGTTCGACGCTCCCCTACCACCCCGGCGTGACGCCGAGGTCCGCGGCTTCGGCTCGGTGCTTGAGCCCCGTTAAATTGTCCGCGCCCGACCACTCGACCAGTGAACTATTACGCACTCTTTAAAGGGTGGCTGTTTCTAAGCCAACCTCCTGGCTGTCTGTGCAGTCGGACATCGTTTCCCACTTAGCACCGAATTTGGGGCCTTAGCCGGCGATCTGGGCTGTTTCCCTCTCGACCACGAAGCTCATCCCCCGTGGTCTCACTGCCGGGCTCTAGAGCATCGGCATTCGGAGTTTGATTGGGGTCGGTAAGCTTGTAGGCCCCCTAACCCATTCAGTGCTCTACCTCCGATGCTGAACACCCGACGCTGCACCTAAATGCATTTCGGGGAGAACCAGCTATCACCGAGTTTGTTTGGCCTTTCACCCCTACCCACAGGTCATCCCCCGTGTTTTCAACCACGGTGGGTTCGGCCCTCCACGGGGTCTTA